>Ga0247814_10000007_pt1 | contig 399051 bp, 366 predicted proteins | sample UWRJL179409R1_FD_179947 | JGI IMG/M metagenome (GOLD analysis project Ga0247814, IMG submission 179947) | Plant litter microbial communities from Arlington Agricultural Research Station in Wisconsin, United States - UWRJ-L179-409R-1 | ecosystem: Environmental > Terrestrial > Plant litter >...
TTGTGATCGCCAGCATGACACTCTCGGCGCAGAACGCAGATACCGAAAAGGCCGACAAGCTCTTTGCAAGGTTCGAGTATGTCGATGCGGCAGGCGAATACCTGAAGCTGGCTGAAGGCAAGAAGGCAGACGCCTACGTCTACAAGCAGCTGGCGGACAGCTACTACAACGTATTCAATACGGCGGAAGCCGCAAGATGGTATGCGAAGGCTACCGAAACCCAGCAGGATGCGGAAACGTATTACAGATACGCCCAGATGCTGAAGGCAGACGGAAAATATGCAGAGTCGAACAAGCAGATGCAGAAATTTGCAAGCCTCGCTCCGAACGACCAGAGAGCCGTAGAGTTCAGGCAGGACCCGAACTACCTCCCGAAGCTGAAGAGCCAGACGAAATTGTTCGACGAGAAAGCGCTTGCCATCAACAGCGACAAGTCTGACTTTGGGGCGGTACTTGCGAATGACAACACGCTCTACTTCGCCTCTGCAAGAAACAAGGCGAGAAAAAACTACGGATGGAACGAGGAGCCTTTCCTGGACTTATACAAGGCGGTCTATAATGCTGACGGTACCTTCAGCGAGCCGGTGGCCGTGACGGAGATCAACACGAAATTCCACGACGGGCCTGCCGCGGTAAGCGCCGACGGGAACACGATGTACTTCGCAAGCGAGAGCTTCAACGAGGGCGACTATGAGAAAGACAAGGCGAAAAAATTAAAATACGGCCAGGTCTACCTTTACAAGGCTACGAAAGAAGGAGACAAGTGGGCGAATATCAAGGCGCTCCCTTTCACGGGCAAGACGTATTCTACGAGCAACCCTAGCTTGAGCAAGGACGGAAAGACATTGTACTTCTCATCTAACATGCCTGGTTCTCTTGGAGGAAACGACGTTTGGAAGGCAGCGGTAAACGCAGACGGAAGCTTCGGCACGCCTGAGAATCTTGGAAAATCGGTAAACACGGAAGGAAACGAAAGCTTCCCTTTCATCACTGACGACAACAAGCTTTACTTTTCTTCTGACGGAAGAAAGGGCTTCGGCGCATTGGACGTGTTCGTGATCGACCTGAACAGGGGCACGGAAGCGGCAAACGTCGGGGCTCCGGTAAACACGGAGAAGGACGATTTCGCCTTCTCGTTCAATACGGCCAAGAACATCGGGTTCTTCTCAAGCAACAGGGCTGGGGTTGACAATATCTACATGGCGACTCCGGTCTGCGGGGTGGAAGTAATCACGCTCGTGAAAGATGCAAGGACAGGAAAGACGCTTGCCGATGCAAAGGTTTCCATCCTTGACGAGAAGAAGAACGTCATCGAATCAAAAGTCACTGCGGCAAACGGAGAAGCTTTCTATGCGGTGGACTGCGGCAAGGCCTACCTGATCCAGGTGACAAGGGACGGGTACGAGAGCAATACCTTCCCGGTTGCCAAGACCAGCGGGGGCACGGTGAACGTAGCGGCAGACCTGCAGCCGATCGACGTGATCGTGAAAGAGACGGAAGTTGCGCTCAACGAGATCTTCTTCGAGTTCGACAGGAGCAACATCACCAAGGAAGGCGCATTCGAGCTTGACAAGCTGGTTCAGGTGCTGAAAAGCAACCCGGCCATGGAAATCATGGTGAAAGGGCACACCGACAGCAGGGGTTCTGACCAGTACAACCTGAACCTTTCTGACCGAAGAGCAAGAGCCGCAGTGCAGTACGTGATCTCGAAAGGAATCGCCAAGGCGAGGATCACCGGAAAAGGCTACGGCGAGAGCGAGCCGAAAGTGGACTGCAGGGAAAACTGCACGGAGGAAGACCATGCCAAGAACAGAAGGAGCGAATTCCTTATCGTGAAGAAATAAGAATTGCATCTAGATAAAATGAAAAGAGCGGCTGATCAGCCGCTCTTTTCATTTATAGAATACCGTAACATTTTCCTAAAGAACAGCAGCAATAATTAATTTTTAGGTAAGGTTTTAATAAAGCTAAGAAATTATCTAAAAAGAAAGGATATATTAATTTTCGGGGCTGATGAAAAGGCAGCAATAAAGCTAAATATTCAAAAAATATGTCTTTCAAATCCTCCAAAATTTCAAGCTGTTTGCTCTTGACAATTTTATTTTTATTGACTGCAAATAGCACTAAAGCACAGCTCTATTCGCATAATTTTGGCACTACAACAATTTCCGGCCATCCTTATACTGTAGCGCCAAATATCCTAAATCCAAATTTATCGAATTCTTCTTGGACAAATAGTGAAAACACTTGGACCAGCACAACGGGAGCTACGGGACAGGCGATTCGGCTGACCACTTCTACCGATGCAACCATCACGCTTACTTTTAATGTTGCACCTAATTATAAAATAGACATCACTTCCTTTAATTTCTGGAGAGTTCGAAGCAATGCTGGGGCTTCGAATTGGTCAATGTCCATCAATGGAATAAATGCAGGTACCGGAACTATTGGAACTACTGGCGCAGCTTTAGGAAATACAAACGTCAGTAATTCAATTTCTGGTTTGAGAGGAACAATTACCGTCGTAATTTCATTGACCGGAAGTACTGGAAATGGCACCTTCAGGCTAGATGATTTTATCTTAAATGGAAACGTACTTTTAGATTGTACACCGGCAACAATTTCTTCCATTTCACCCGCAACCGGTCCGCAAAACACATTGGTTACTATAAATGGAAGCGGTTTTCAAGCAGGTTCTGGAACTTCTTCTGTACAATTTAATGGAATTTCATCTTCTTTCACTGTTCTTTCGAACACGCAGATTGAGGCTTATGTTCCGGCAGGAAATGCTACTGGAAATATCACCGTTACAACAAATGGATGCCCAAGCACCTCAACGATGACTTTTACCAAGATAATTTCAGATGTTGCGACGAATTATTCGAGTGATATCTATATTTCTGAAATACATGATGTTGGAACAACGGGTGATGGCGGCCTTGGAGGCAGTGGTGGTATTATTGAAATCTATAATGGAACTGCTTCTACAGTTAATTTAGCTGGTTATTCGGTAAAAAGATATGGCGATATTGGTGATGCGAATCCTTCAATAACTCCTTTAAATTTAGTAGGCTCAATACCAGCAGGAGGAATATTTTTATTAGGACTGCAAGCTACAACTTGCCCAGTAACTTATAATCAAACTTTCAATACCGGCTTCAATGAAAATGACGAATTTGAACTTCTGAAAAATGGAGCTATCATTGATAATGTACATCTAGTGTTTGCACAATCAGGATACACACTTATCAGAAAACCAGATGCTGTTGCACCAAAAGTAGTTTTTAATAGCAATGACTGGACTGGTTTCACTTTAGAAAGATGTGATAATATAGGAATTCACAATGTAACTATCCCACCACTGCCTACTGTTACAAGTCCTGTCAGTAAAACAGTTTGTGAAAACAGTACAGTTTCATTTTCTGCACCGCTTTCTAATCCAGCGGGATATACTTTTCAATGGAAAGTTGTAAATGCTACTGGAATTTGGGCTAATGTGGTAAATAGCACGCAATATTCTGGCGCTACAACTAATACGCTTACTATAAATTCTGTTCCAAATAGTTTCAATAACAACCAATATTATTGCCAGATGACCTCGGTAACAAAAGTCATAGTCAGCAATGCGGCACAATTGGAAGTCAGTACTAGCATAATTCCAGATTTTGATATAACTCCGGTTGCACTTTGCTCTGGAAGTGTGGCACCAATTTTAAACACCACTTCTCCCAATGGGATTGTTGGAACTTGGTCGCCTGCAACTGTCAGCAATACAATTCCTGGAAACTATGTTTTTACGCCAAATGCAGGACAATGTGCTGAAAATGTGACTTTAGTTGTGTCTATAAACCAAAAAGCCATTCCTAATTTTAGTACAACTTTGAATTTATGCACGGGACAATCGGCGCCTCCTTTAAATACAATTTCCCCAAACGGAATTTCTGGAACTTGGTCGCCAGCCGTAATTAACAACACGACACCTGATACTTATACCTTTACACCAAATGCGGGACAATGTGCTGAAAATGTAGTCTTGACAGTCACAATCGGAAGCCAAGTTGCTCCTACTTTCAGTTATCCTTCAGTTTATTGCGAAGGCAGTGCAGTTCCTGTTTTGGCAACGACTTCTTCTAACGGAGTTTCTGGAACATGGTCGCCAGCTACAATAAATAATATGACACCTGCCACCTATACCTTTACGCCAGATGCGGGAATTTGCGCTTCGAATTATGTTCTAAATGTGACAATTACAAGAAAGACCGTTCCTGATTTTGCACAACTGCTTCCAATTTGCAGTGGAGGAACAGCTCCAGTCTTGGCATCTGTTTCCCCAAATGGAATTACAGGAACCTGGAATCCGTCGACTGTGAGCAATACTATGCCTGGAACCTATACTTTCACGCCAGATGCCGGGCAGTGTGCCACAAATCTTGTCTTGAATAGTACGGTCACAACCCTGATAATTCCTAATTTCACGCAGATTCCGCCAATCTGCAGCGGTACTCCTGCTCCAGTCCTTCCGGCAGTCTCTCCGAATGGAATTACGGGAACGTGGAGTCCTTCGACCGTAAGCAATACCGCTCCCGGAACCTATACTTTCACGCCGAATGCCGGGCAGTGCGCCGGAAATTATGCGATGAATATTTCAGTTGTAAATAGTACTGTTCCTAATTTTGCTTCGATTCCTAATGTCTGCGAAGGCGGAAATGTTCCTGTTCTGGCTTCTGTTTCTCCGAATGGAATTTCAGGAACTTGGAATCCCGCAACGGTCAGCAATACAGTGCCCGGAACCTATACTTTCACGCCAGATGCTTCAGAATGCGCCACGACGCAGATTCTGTCGGTAGCTATTACTCCTAAGGCAGTTCCTAATTTTGCTTATTCAACGACCTATTGCCAAAACGGTGCGGTTCCGGTCCTGGCATCTGTCTCTCCTAACGGAGTTTCTGGAACTTGGAATCCTTCAACCCTAAGCAATACCGCTCCTGGAAGCTACGTTTTCACGCCGAATGCTAACGAATGTGCTTCTAATTTTATCTTGAATATAACAATTACACCCCAAACTGTTCCTGATTTTCAACAGATTCCAACAATCTGCATGGGTGGAACAGCTCCAGTCTTGGCATCCATTTCCCCAAATGGAATTACAGGAACCTGGAATCCGTCGACTGTGAGCAATACTATGCCTGGAACCTATACTTTCACGCCAGATGCCGGGCAGTGTGCCACAAATCTTGTCTTGAATAGTACGGTCACAACCCTGATAATTCCTAATTTCACGCAGATTCCGCCAATCTGCAGCGGTACTCCTGCTCCAGTCCTTCCGGCAGTCTCTCCGAATGGAATTACGGGAACGTGGAGTCCTTCGACCGTAAGCAATACCGCTCCCGGAACCTATACTTTCACGCCGAATGCCGGGCAGTGCGCCGGAAATTATGCGATGAATATTTCAGTTGTAAATAGTACTGTTCCTAATTTTGCTTCGATTCCTAATGTCTGCGAAGGCGGAAATGTTCCTGTTCTGGCTTCTGTTTCTCCGAATGGAATTTCGGGAACTTGGAATCCCGCAACGGTCAGCAATACTGCGCCCGGAACTTATACTTTCACGCCGAATGCTGGGCAATGTGCGACGACCCAAATCTTAGCTGTGGGGATTGATTCGTTGATTACTCCCAATTTTAATTATACAACCAATTTCTGCGAAGGCAGTTCCGTGCCTACCTTAGCTACGACTTCCCCTAACGGAATTTCTGGAATTTGGTCGCCGGCAGTAATTGACAATACAGCACCCGCCACCTATATCTTTACGCCGAATGCTGGGCAATGTGCTTCGCCAGTAGTTTTAAATATAGTAATAAATCCAATTAAAACTCCTGACTTTAATTCTACACTATCACTTTGTTATGGCGACCCTGCTCCTGCTTTGGCTACAATTTCTCCGAATGGAATTTCTGGAACTTGGAATCCTGCAATTATCAGCAATACTGCGCCTGGAACTTATACTTTTACACCAAATGCTGGGCAATGTGCAGCAAATTTTATCTTAACAGTTACCATCAATAATGGAACTTTAACTCCGATAACTGGTCCAAATAATGTTTGTGAAACCAATACAATTCAATTAACAAACGCCACGGCAAACGGAATCTGGTCAAGCAATACTCCAGCAGTCGCAACTGTCGATTCAAATGGAATTGTAACCGGAATTTCTGGTGGTACAGCAATTATTACCTACTCGCTTGTTTCTGGAAACTGCAGTAGTTCTGTTCCTCATGCTATCACGGTAAATCCTTTACCAAAACCTGTTCTGAAAGATAAAACGATTTGTATCGATCAATTTGGAACTGTAATTTCAGATGCCGATTTAGATACGGGATTGCCAAATAACAGCACCTATAGTTTTTATTGGACACTAAACAATATGCCTCTATCAACTACTGGAAGCCTTCATGCTGCTTATCAAGCCGGAACTTATACAGTTCTCGCAACTAATTTGACTACTGGCTGTTCTTCTTCTGCGACGGCAGTGGTAAAAGTTTTGTCAATGGCCACAGCTACTGCTACAGTTGGCGAAGATTTTGGAAGAAATCAAACGATTACTATAACTGTAACGGGCGGTTCTGGTGATTTTGAATATCAGTTAAATGATGGGCTTCCGCAAGAAAACAATCAATTTACAGGTGTGTTTTCAGGCGAATATGAAATTCGTATCAGAGATAAAAATGGCTGCAAGGAAATTTTATTAGACGTCTTTGCTTTGAATTATCCGCGTTATTTTACTCCGAATGGTGATGGATATCACGACACTTGGAATATTGATGATTTGGAAGATCAAGCAGAATCCAAGATATATATTTTTGACAGGTATGGAAAGCTTATCAAATATATCACACCGTCAACTTCTGGCTGGAATGGGACTTATAATGGCCAGCCTCTGCCTTCAACTGATTATTGGTTCAAGCTTATATACAAAGGGCGAGACGGGAAGGATAAAGAATTTAAGTCACATTTTTCAATGAAGAGATAAGACAATATTACCTCTGATGTAAATTGCTGATATTCAAATTACGGACTAATAAATATTTTCTTAACTATTTATTTGCTATCTATTTATTAGAAATAGTTTTGCTTATAAATATTGAAAAACAAGTTAGAATTATTTCATGTATTATATGCAGAAGTGCACATGTGACTATACATAACTGCTTCCATCCGTTTTTCCTAACCTGCTAAAAGTAAGACTCGAAAGAATCGTAAAAACCGCCAGACATATAAAAGTATAATGAAACGGTTGCGTAAGATTCATGTCAAAAGCATCAGACTGGAAAAAAGAAAGTACAAGACTCGCTACAGAAACACCGAAGCTGACCGAAAGCTGTTGCATGATTACCAACATGGTATTGCCTCCACTTTTTGTATTTTCATCCAAATCAACAAGCGTAATTGTATTCATGGCTGACATTTGTATGGATGTAAAAAAGCCATAAAAAACCATCAGCAGGATATAATATGCTAAAGGTGTGTCACGCTCGACAAAACCTAATATTATCAATACCATTCCAAGCAAAATGGTATTGCTTATAAGCACAGTTCTATATCCAAGAGCTTTGATGATACGCACAATAAATGGTTTCACGGCTACATTCGCCAGTGCTGAAGGCAGTAATAGCAACCCAGCGGTTGAGGCAGAATAGCCAAATCCTGTTTGTAGCATAAGAGGTAGCAATAACGGCAGTCCTCCTATTCCCAACCTTGTAATAAGACTGCCAGACAGCCCAATTCTAAGTGTCTTTATATTGAGAAGTTTGAGGTCAATAATGGGCTTTTCAGTCTTCTTATAATGGATAAAATAAATTACAGCCAGCAAGTTAAATAACAGCAAACCTCCTAATATCAACATCCAATGCGTAAGGCCGGTACTGATGAGTTCAAGTACCATTGTTATTACGATTAATGCCAAACTGAAATACATTAATCCTCGGAAATCAAACCTTCCCACCGCTTTTTTAAAATTAGGCATGATTCTTTTTGCCATGGAAATACCAATAATGCCGATGGGTACATTTACTAAAAAGATCCAATGCCACGAAAATTTATCAGAGAGAAATCCTCCTAAGCTTGGACCTACAACCATTCCTAAAAGTCCAAAAACCGTGATAAAATTCATCGTCTTTAAAAGTTTGCTTTTGGGATACTGGTATAAGATCGCCAGACGCGCAATGGGAACCATCATCGAAGCGCCAATGGCTTGTAAAACCCTAGAAAGATTGAAAGTAAAAAGGTCAACAGAAATCGCACAGCATAAAGAGCCTGCAACAAATAATCCTACTGCGATCATGAACATAGTTCTGGTGCCAAATTTATCTGCCAGCCAACCTGAAAGCGGAATAAATAAAGCCAAGGTAAGCGCATAGGTAACAATAACAGAATGCATCTCGGTTGGAGAATATTCCATATCCCTTGCAATTACTGGCAATGAAGTATTAAGGATAGTACCATCTAAAGATTGAATAAACATTGCTACTGCTGTAACCCAAGGCAATAAATGCGTTGCAGTTCTCTCTTTCTTTCTTTTTTCAGTTTTTCTCTCTTTTTTGGCACTTAGCATTCTATTTTTTTAACTGATGGGTATTTTTTTTTGTCCGCGCTAAATTAGCCATTATTACACAGCTATCAGAGAGCTTTAACGTAATATTTACTGATCATATAAAAGAATAGCTTGACAGTGATGTCTGTTGCTATTCCTTCTGGAAAACAAAAAATCTGTACTGCAGCGAAACTACAGTACAGATTTTTTTTATATGTAAGAAGTGCAATCTATAGAACCTCCTCAACTTCCCCCACTACCACTAAATCGGGTTTGGAAGCTTTGACAGCATTGAATTTTTCTAGTCTTTCCAATTGTTCTGTGTCTCCTTCATCACCACTGAAATATGGAAAAACGTCCATGATTGGGGATTCTGAAATTGCAGGAATAGTAAAATCTCCCATAGTATCTTTCATTATGGAAATGGTATTGTCATAAGCTTCTTTCACATCATTTGCCTGTACTAGCAAATACATGTTTGACTTGCGTTCTTTGCCGCTTTCTTCATCATAGGCCATCAAGGAAACTCTTGACTTAAACCAGCGATCAGCATTCTCAAAGGGATGTATTTCTGCATAATTGCCCACTTTTATATTCGTGATTTTAAATTCTTCACTGATATAGGCCGCCATTTCTTCATTGATCCTTTTTTCGGCTTCTGTAAAAGACAACGCATCTACTAAATAAGGTTCAGTAGTAATTTTTTGTACTCCAGTATCATCAGTTTTTCTATATTTTACTTTGCATTCATACCAAGTTGCGCTCATATATATTTTTTTTAAGGATGCCAAAGATAGATTTTACAAAAAAGATAAATCCTAAAATTCTAAAATAGATATTCACAATTTTAGGCAAATGAAAACATACCATCTAGTCTTTTTTTGGCTAGTGATATATTAGTTTCCTAAACTTTTGAATAGCAGTTGATTCATTTTATAGGTATATAAATTTATCAGACGCCTCCTTATAAATGTGCAACAATTATTTTTTGAACTTTTTTATAACAATAGCACTAAAATAGTTACATTTAACATCCCTTTTCTCTGCAGAAAGGAGTCTATACAAAGGAGAGATAAGGATCAAAAATACAATACAAACGCCAAAAACCCAGCACCATGTAAGGCTGTATAGTAATTACATTTAACCAATAATGCAGTAAAAATAGATAATAGCAAGCATATGAGCACAATTCCATTTCAGACAATAGACTGGACTTTAGTTGAAAAAGTAGAGCATAAAGGCGAAACAGGCAGTGCCATCTGGCAAACTTTGCAATTCGACGGACTTAGGATTCGTTTGGTATCCTATTCAAGCGGTTATATTGCAGATCATTGGTGCCAAAAGGGACATATTGTACATTGCCTAGAAGGAAAATTCACCAGCGAACTTGACAATGGCGAGCAGTTTGAACTTTCAACAGGACAATCTTACATTGTATCTGATGATGTCAGTTCCCATCGCTCCATTTCTGAAAATGGCGTCAAACTTCTCATTGTGGATGGAAATTTTTTGAAATAAACCAAGCATTGTCTTGGGAAAGACAATGCTATAACTGCTTTGCAGCTTCCAGTTCATATACTTCTCTTCGCAGACCACTGCTAGAAAATCTATGGTCGCGTGCATTGTAAACCAATGTTATTTGTTTTTCCTCACAGTATTTTCTTCCTGTAAAATTTTTGTCCCTATACTCTTCACCGATGATTCTGACGTCAATTTTGTAGAGCCTGAGAACATCTTCTAAATCTTGTTCGGTAGCATAAGGTATGATCTCATCCACAAACCGGCAACCTTTGAGCTGGGTATATCTTTCCACTACAGTTTGTGTTGGCTTGTTCTTTTCTGGCCTGTCAATTCTAGGGTCGGTTTGGAGTCCGACGATAAGATAGTCGCATTCCTGTTTTGCTTCGGAAAGCATGCGGATGTGGCCTGCATGCAAGAGGTCGAAAGTGCTGAAAGTAATTCCGATTATTGTTTTTGGTCGTTCCATTTTGTTAGTTTTTAGGTTAGTAAGCGCAACGCATGACGGGAATCAATTTCCTTAACAAGTAGCATTTGCGAGGCAATCGAATTGATGACAGCTGCATGCGGAAGACGGTTTCCTTCGTCATCCAAATCCCAAATCCCGCAATTGCTGTAGCTCGATAAATCGTCCCAATCTGGGCGATCGGTAACGGGATAAATGCATAAACCGTAGAATTCCACTCCTTTATTGCTGGCTGCAATGCATTCAGAGGTAACTTCTTCCAGCCACTCAGCACGCCCACATCCAAAATGTCCCGTTTCAGAAAGAAAGATTGGCTTGCCATAACGGCGATAAGCATCTTCAAGCATTTCGCTTAATGGCTTGCGTCTCAAATCAGTTTCCGGCCAGGGCAAGGTTTCTGACCAGCCTTCCCATTGGCAATTCCAATAATAATTGAAGCCAAGTATGTCTAAAAAAGATTCTTCGCCACCTAATTCAGGACAAATTCGCCCTGCAATGATATCCATGGCTTGAAACTGGTGTTCATTTCTATCTTGCAAATGTGCTTCGTCCTCGCCTGCAAAGGCATGGATTTTCACAAGTGGTTCTACTAAAATAATACGGCATTCAGGAGCCGCCTGCTTGAGTGCATTAATTCCTAAAATAGCTGCCTTGCAAAGATGGTATTTGATATCCCAGCCACTGTTTACGGCAAAAGGCACAGTACCTCTGACATCACCAGAATGCCAAGATAAGAAGCTGATCTCATTGATAGGAACCACAAAAAGTGGCTGCTTTGAATTTGCTTTGTAAAACTTGACAAACGCCTGGCATAGGTTGACAAAACGCTCGCAGAATTTAGGATGCGTAGGATAAATTCCATCAGGATAGCCAAAGTGTATCAAATCCCAAATTTGCTGTATTTCATATTCTTCTGCAGCCTGCATTCTGAAAAGCACTTCTGAAAAATCAAATTTTCCGGCTCTTTTTTCTACCGAACTCCAGCAGATTCCCTCCCGCACTACCTTGATTCCGATGTCAGACAATAATTTGTAGTCTTCAGCTACTCTTATGTCGTGCTCCGTTTCTTCTAACAGGTTGATTCTTTCGCCAGAACGATTGATGTGGTCAGCACATTCGAAGCCTCCCATAAAAAAGGTTTGAAATGGGTTCATCAGATTACGGCTTTATATTCTGTTTGCTCTTCAATAGAAGCAAATAAATCTAGAGCATTTTTAAAGGCTTGGTCCATATTGAAATATTTGTAGTTGGCCAGTCTTCCTACGAAATACACATCTTCTAGCTTGTCAGCTTCTGCCTTGTATTTTTCGTAAATTTTTTGGTTTCTAGGATTTGGAACCGGATAATAAGGTTCTCCGTGGTCAACAGTAAATTCTTTTACAATCGTTGTCTTGTCAGCTTGCTGGCTTCCAAAATGCTTGTATTCAATAATTCTTGTAAATTCAACATCGGTTCCCGGATAATTGACCACCGAATTTTCTTGGAAATAATCCACATCGAGCGTTTCGCTTACAAAGTTGATCGATCTGTATTCTAGTTTTTCATCCAGACTGTGCTTGAATTCAAAAAATCGGTCAATGGCGCCTGTATAAAATAATTTTTCATAACCTGCATATTCGTCCATCACATCAAAATAATCAGTATCCAGAAGCACTTCGATATTTGGATTAGAAAGTATTTTTTCAAACATTTTAGTATACCCGCCTTGAGGAAGCGCTTGATATTTATCTGAAAAATAGCGGTCGTCATGGTTGCATCTTACCGGAATTCTATCCAATACAGATGCATCCAGCTCAGACGGAAATTTATCCCACTGTTTTTTAGTGTAATGCTTGAACATTTTTTCATAAAGTTCTGTCCCGACACGATTTAGTACAGCTTCTTCGCCATTGGCTGGTGCTTCAAAAGGTATTCTGTTTTTCTCTAGCCAGGCAAGCATTTCTGCTTCTGTCTCTATATTTTCATCAAACAGTGTATTTACAGTGGTAATATTTACAGGAATCGGCACTGTTTTCTCATCGACGCGGGCTATCACTTTATGCTCCCACGGATACCATGATGCAAACTGGCGTACATAATCCCACACTACTTCTTCGTTAGTATGAAAAAGATGGGCGCCATATTTTGAAACAAGAATTCCATTTTCGTCTAAATAATCATAGCAGTTGCCACCTATGTGGTTGCGTCTTTCGACAATAAGAACTTTTTTTCCCAAACTCGCGTAGCGTTCTGCTAGTACGGCGCCAGAAATGCCAGCGCCAATTATAAGTATGTCGATATTTTTCATATAGTAGTAGATGTTTTTATTAGGGAACTCATTTTTGCAACAGTAGCATCCCAAGAGGTATTTAAAAGTATTTCTCTATATTCTTTAGTTTTCAACGGCTCAGATGTTGCCTTTGTAATCGCATCGCAGAACTCATCAGCTGTTTCAATAAGATATACACATTCGCTATAATCACGAACCACATCTTTGATTTTTGTAGAGATTATCGGCTTTCCTGCAGCCATATATTCTAAAGTCTTAGTCGGACTTATAAATTTTGTAGCATCGTTAAGCGCAAAAGGCATCATGGCAATATCAAAAGCCTTGAGATATCCCGGAAGTTCTTCATAAGATTTCATGCCGAGGTAATGTATATTTTTTGAACGCGGGAGTTCATGGTCTTGGATTTTTGCCAGTGGTCCGATCATGACGAAAGACACCTCTGGTGATTTTTCTGCACAGCTGCGCAAAAGCTCTAGGTCGATGCGCTCATCAATTACACCATAATATCCAACGATTGGCGATTGAATTGTTGCAATATCTTCTGGAACTGCAATGCCATTTAACGCTTGTGCAAAATGTGCCTCATCTACAGAACTCGGAAAGCAGTATGCCGCATCGTGCATCAGTTTCTTTGATTCATATAAAGACTTGCCACCTGTAAAAACAATATCGGCTTTTGACATAAGGTATTTTTCCTGATCGATCAATTCTTGGGGAGCACCTTTGAATAAGGAAAGCTCGTCCATGCAATCATAAATTACAGTATCAAATAAATTCGTTGCCAGCAATGGACTGAAAGCTGCTGAATAAAACCAACCAATAGATACCTCGCTATTTGAAACGTAGGTTGGCAGCAATTTTGTAATATCATTTATATGCTGCACTTTTGGCTGGAGGATGTGCAGCTGTGGCGTAATTTCATTTACAATTGCAGTATATTCTTCTTCTGGGGAAAAACCAACAGGCTCTTCAATAAAAAGTATCTTCAAATTTTTAGAAAGCCTGCTGATAATATGCTGCGGACGTTGGTAGACAAACTGCCAGCGTAAATGGCAGAAAACAATCATATCATAATATTGTGCTTTTTCGTTTGTGGACAAATCTTTAGAAGAAATGCCTCCTTTTTGCTCTGTTTTTGTGTTTTCCATTATTGTTTTTTATAAATTGTTTTGGTCGGCTTTATTAGTAATATTTCAATATTTCCCTTGCTACGAAAGGAATCTAAAGATACCTACACTTAGATTTGAAACTTTATACGATTGCACAGTTAGCGTTACATATTATTTATATCAAGCTATTTGATCAATTTTCAATTAGCATATTGACGCAGAAAAACAATGCTATTTTCTGGCCTAGTTACTAATATCTAGAAAAGGAAGAAAGTAGACAATACAGAAGCCGTCAATGCTTAAATCAAAGTATTGTTATTCCGTATGTGAAAAGAAAATGGGAGAAATTACAAATTAATGTCGCTGATAATGACTGGAAAGCAGACATCATGGTTTATACTAATTTACATCAGCGTATTCTCAGCAATGGAAAATCTTGCAAATCGATTATATTATTATCGACGCAATGCTACAAATAAAAGGAAGTTGTATTTCAGCGATTAAGCAGTTTCTCGCTTAATCGCTATTATTTTTTTGAAAACAGTTGGGGTCAGTCCTGTCATTTTTTTAAACTGTCCGGAAAGATGCGCAACGCTACTGTAGTTAAGCATATAAGAAATGTCAGTCAGAGAATATTGCTGCAACAAAAGGTGTTTCGCCTTTTCAACCTTTTGCAAAATAATGTAGTTTTCAATGGAAGTATGTGTCTGTTCAGAAAAGAAAGTCGAAACATAGCTATAATTCATACCCAGCTTTTCAGCAATGTAGCAAGAAATTTTAGACATTGGCATTTGCTCCATATCAATCATTTCGGCTATGATGTTTTTTATCTTCTGCACAAGTCGCTCTTTTGGACTGTCTATCAGCTTGAAACCAAACTCTTCTAGCGCCTTGCCAAGGGCATCAATTTTTTCTCTGTCATCAGTAAACAGCTCGACCTCTCCAAATTCTCCAATTTGGTAGTCTACGCCAGCTTTCTCCATCTGGTATTTCAGAAGTGAATTGAAAGCCACGTTAATATCAAATTTTATATTACATACCATATTATTAGAATAAGTTGCAAATAAAAAGAAGACGCAGATATACTAAGTTATATAATTTTTTTTAAAAGTTATATTTAAATTGTATGTACCACTAAAAACATCTCACGAATGTTTCGAATTTCATACCCATAGAATGGTACTGCATACAGCTTCGCAATACTTCTTTAAGTCGTTGTTTTAAAAGTCCGAATTCTCGAGGCTTTGTAATATAAATATTAGCACCTTGTCCAAGACATTTGCTGATTGTTCTTTCATCTTTGTCAACAGAATACATGGCAACAACAAGTTGCTTATAAGCAGGATTTGAACGTATCCCCTTAAGGCATTCAAAACCGCTCTTATCAGGAAGATGCATGTCAAGAAAAACAATGTGTGCAGCAATTCCAGAGGCACTATCTAAATAATGTTCAAATTCTCCCGCAGTTTTAAAACTCTGGAATTCTAAGTGTATATAATCCATCGCTGACAGAGCCTTCTTGAAAATTACGTGCTCATCTTCCATGTCATCAACTAGGATTACTTTTAATTTTTCAATCTTGTGGTTCATGGTAGGTTGGTTTATTTTTGGCTAATAAAAATAATAATTTTTTTTATGCCCATCATTGGTTTTTCAAAAAAATTAACATCCTTAAAACTTAATTTAGGTAACAAGGAAGTGAAATAAGATCGTGCAATTAATTCATATTATATCGTACATTTGGCTTACAGAATGTTAGCTATGCAAAATTTGAACAAACCCGAGCCAAACTCGCCGTTTCCAGTTGTTGCCATCGGCGCAGACGAGGGAGGCCTCGATGCATTTAAAAAAATGCTCCCACACATACCTGAAAACACAGGTATGGCATTTCTTTTACTGCAACATTTAGCGCAGTCTGATGAAAGTTTGCTGGCTACCTTCTTATCTTCTGGTTCCCTGCTTGCAGTTGAAACCATTGGCCAGGAAACGACGATCAGTCCTGACAGGATTTATATTCTTCCAGAGCATCTTATGCTAAATCAAGAAGACGGCCGTTTCATCGTCAGACCTCAAGAAATATACAAAGAGGAGTTTCCTATTGATGAATTTCTAAAATCCATTGCAACTTTGCATAAAGGATTTGCCAGAGGAGTTGTACTTTCAGGAAATGGATCAGATGGCGCCTTGGGACTAAAAGCAATACAAGAATATGGAGGCGCTACATTTGTACAAAATCCGGAATCAGCTTCGTTCGATTTAATGCCGTTGAATGCCATTCGATCAGCTGCCGCCGATTTTGTTCTTGAGCCTGAAGAAATTCCTGCACAACTGTTGCAACTGGATCGTGCTTATAGCAAAAATTTTGCTTATTCTGACTACGACCGCGATTTGTTTCAGACTGAAAACGATGTATACAAACGTCTTATTGGTTTGCTAAGAGAACGAACAGGCCATGATTTTTCACATTATAAGCAACCTACCATCAGAAGACGTATTGCACGTCGCATGGTGGTGGCAAAAATACACGATCCTGAAGCCTATTTGCACCTTGTCAAAAATGATGTCAAGGAACAAATACAACTTTTCAATGACATACTAATTCCTGTCAGCTACTTTTTTAGAGATTCAAAAGTATTCGATGTATTGCTTGAAACTGCCTTTCCACAACTTTTTGAAGAGAAAGTGGATGGAGACACAATCAGAATATGGGTTGCTGGCTGTTCAACCGGCGAAGAAGCCTATTCGCTTGCAATAGGCCTCCACGAATTTATACAAGCCCAGAACAGAAATATAAAAATCCAGCTCTTTGCCTCAGATATTTCAGAAAATGTTATCGCCAAAGCACGTACTGGTATTTATTCTTGGCAAGAAGTTCAAAATATTTCTGAAGCCAGACTGCGCGATTATTTTTTAAAAATTGATGGCACGTACCACGTCAAAAAAGAAATTCGAGACATGTGCATTTTTGCAATTCATAATTTCATAAAGGATCCGCCTTTTGCGAAAATGGATTTAATTTCTTGCCGTAATGTATTGATATACTTAGATCCTTATTTGCAAAAGAAAGCTCTTGCTACTTTTCATTATGCTTTAAAACCAAAAGGAATATTATTTCTTGGCAAATCAGAATCGATCGGTCAGGCATTTGGTCTTTTTGAACCTCTTGTGAAAAATTTCAAAATATTTTCTAGAAGGACGCCGCAAGACCAATTAACGCCTCGAGCACTCCATCGGTCTTCTGAAAATGCGACGATAGAAAGTCAAAATGAACTTGCTAAAGAAGTTGTAACTACTGATTTTCAGAAAACTGTCGACAGGCTCTTGTTTAACAAATATATGCCTGCGGGAGTAATTATAAATGACCAGAAAGAAATCATACATTTTTATGGCAATACTGGTCCTTTTCTGCTTGCGCCTCCGGGGAAACCAAATTTCAACATCTTTAGGATGGTGCGTGAAGGACTGGCTTTTGAAGTAAGGTCTGCCCTGCTTGAAGCAAAGGTCAGTAATGAGATGGTTATAAAGCGTGCCATACCAATCAAAGGGTTAGATTATTTTGCAGATATTGAAGTTATGCCTCTTGAAGATATGCGCAGTGAGCTAACTTTTTTACTGATTTTCACCAAAAGTGTTTCCATTTTAGGCGAAAAAAAAGAACTGACCGGCAAAAAAAGTGCCGAACAGAAACGCATCCAGCAATTGGAAGCTGAGATTGAGCAGTTGCGGGAAGACATCCGAAAAGTGACAGAAGACCAAGAAGTCGCAAATGAAGAACTTCAGAGCGCTAACGAAGAACTTTTAAGCAATGGTGAAGAACTCCAGACGCTGAATGAGCAACTTGAAAATTCTGCCGAAGAATTGCAATCTAATAATAAAGAATTGCTTACGGTCAATGAAGAACTTATTGATCGACAAGAACAGCTGGTACTTTCTAGACTTTATGCAGAGACCATTATAGAAAACATCAGAGAACCGCTGGTTATCATTGACAATATGTTGCGAGTGCGAAGTGCCAATGCCTCCTTTTATAGCAATTTTGCAACTGCAGAAAGCGAAGTCGAAGGTAAAATTATATTCGACACACCACTAGGAAAGGGTAACTTTCCCGAATTCAAGAGTCAGATCATCAAGGCATACGAAGAAGGGAAAAATCTGGATAATATTGAAATCAATGTATTAGGACGAGATAATGAAATTCGGGTAATGATGCTGAACATGAGGCCTATTTCTAATGAAAAGTTAGGAGAAACGCTAATGATGATCGCTATTGAAGATATTACTGAACTTTTGGCAGCAAACAAAATATTGCGCGAAAGCAATTTTGAACTGGAAGAAAATAACAAGCAACTGGCTTCCTTCAGCTCAATTGCAAGCCATGACCTGCAAGAACCATTGCGCAAAATTCATCTTTTCTGCAGCATGATATTTGAAGACGATAGCTTTTCACTGTCAGAGGACGCAAAACAATATTTATCTAGAATTATGGTTTCTGCAAGCCGAATGCAGGAACTCATTGACAATTTGTTGCTTTATTCAGAAGTCAACAGTTTTCGTGAGGAAGATTTTCTTAAAACGGATATGGTACAATTATTTACCGATGCAATCGCAGAGCTTGACGAGAAAATCAGCAGTAAAAATGCAAGAATTGATGTTGAACCTTTGCCCGATTTGCCTCTTATTGCGCCCTTGGTCAAACAAGTTTTCAATAATCTTGTGGGCAATTCTTTAAAATATACACAAGAATCAATTGCGCCAATTATTACGGTTGTATCTGCAGTTGCCGATTCGTTAGAAATTAAAAAATTTGGCGGAAATCCTGATGGGCGTTATTACAAAATAACAGTCAGTGATAATGGAATTGGGTTTAAGCAAGACCAGTCTGAACGTATTTTTGAGCCATTTATTCGCCTTCACAGCAAAGAGCATTATTCAGGAAGCGGCATAGGTTTGTCCATCTGCAAGAAAATCATGACCCGCCACGGAGGCGATATAGTTGCCCGAGCAGAACTGGAGAATGGAGCATCTTTCGACTTATATTTTCCGGCTGATCAAGCAACCCTTATAAAAAATAGTAACTTTTAAAAACATTAAAGATTAATTTATGTCAAAATCAGGACCCATTGTAGTAGTTGAAGATGACGCAGATGACCGCATCTTTTTAGAAAAAATTTTTACAGATCTAGAAACTGAAAATCCAAGGCTTTACTTTGATACTGGAGATGCGGTAATGGACTATCTTTTAACAACTTCAAAATCAACTTATTTCATACTTTCTGATATCAACCTTCCTGGACAAAATGGACTAGATTTCAAACGCCAGGTCGATGATGACCCTATACTTCGCAAAAAAAGCATTCCTTTTATTTTCTACTCTTCTTCTGCACGCCAGGAACATATTGACACAGCCTATTCAGAAATGACGGTGCAAGGCTTTTTCAAAAAGGAAGACAGCTATCAGCAAGCACGCGCCATGATTGCAACTATTTTGCACTACTGGTCGCTTTGCAGGCATCCAAATATGTAAAATATAATTCCATACTACTGATAATATTATAAAATATGATTCCTGATAATGTAAATCAACTGCCTGTTGAATTTGCGAAATTTGATATATAAAAAGGAAAAAAAACCTTTTAATTATAGGAAAATATTAAATAATAAGAAAAACTATGAGATTTATCAGTACTAAGACACATGGCATTTTAGATTATCTTACAGGAATTCTGTTGCTACTTTCACCTTGGATCTGGAGTTATTATGCCACTGGCCTTCAAAGCCTTATTCCAATATTGCTGGGAATTGCAATACTATCAATGAGCCTGATGACTAATTATGAGATCAGCGTGTTGCGCCTCATTTCTATGAAAGGACATCTTGCCGTTGATGTTTTTTCAGGACTATTTTTGGCGGTTTCTCCATGGATTTTTGGATTTCAGGAGCTAGTGTATATTCCTCATGTGGCATTTGGAATATTTTTAATCCTTTCTGGACTTTTTACGAAAGTGGGACAAAATGATAAAAAAGGCAGCAACTTAATATAGAAAATAAGTTATCTGCAAATAAAAAAGGAGGCTAGAAATATGCCTCCTTTTTTATTGATGCAAAATTAGTCTACATTATCGGCAAATTCAGATTATTTATTCTGTTTCTATATTCTGTTAGTTTCATCGCCTAGCTCGCTGGCTTTTACTTTTTTTGCCTTGCCTCCACCAAAATAATAAGTAGCTTGAAAATAAAAGCGTCTGGTTTCCCATCTGTTAACCCATTCGGTTGTCACGTTTTCTACTTGCGTTATCTGATTGTATAAATTTTTCTTTAAAATGTTAGAACATCCGCCCAATAATTGTAGTTTTTTATCAAACATGCTTTTCTTTATGGAAATGCTGAAATCGTAAGTCGCACGGGAATATCCGTTTGCTGTAGTAGCTCGGCCGGAGTAATTTCCATTCCATGTAATGCCCCAGTTTTGTTTTAAATTAAAGTTTTCATATAAGGATAAGTCATAACCAAAACCGGTGCCGCTATAGCTAAATTCTGGAATTTCTGATTTATCATAAGTATAGGCTCCGTCAAGGCTCAACTGCATTGTCCACCAGTCATAAGGTTCATAAGGAAGCGTTGCCGAAAGACCAAATCGGTTTCCTACAGAAGCATTTGCCTGATAGGTAATGTTGTAATTTTCAGTTTCTAAATAATCAATTACGTCGGTAAATCCTTTATTATAAATATAACCATACAAACTCAAGTTAAGGCTGCTTTTATAAATGTAGCTGAGCTGCATGCTGTGATACAATTGTGGCTGCAAGTAAGGATTTCCACGATCGAGTGTGTAAGCATCTATATAATTATAATAAGGATTCAGGGCCAGATAAGCAGGACGCCCTATTCTTCTGCTGTAACTGAATTGATACTGATTATCCTCTTTTTTATAATTTACTGATAAGGAAGGAAACCAGTTTGTATAGCTACCACTATTTGTTTGTGCATTAGTTCGCGATGTGGCGTCATACTTATAATATTCTGCTCTCAAGCCCGTTAAAATGCTCCATTTTTCGAGATTGATTGAAAACTGCGCATAAGCCGAAACTAGATTTTCTTTGTAAACAAAATCGTTGTTTAATAAGCTTTCTGGTATAAATAACTGGTTTCCATCAACGGTATATTTTGTGAAGTAATTCATTTCTACATTAGAATATTTTAAGCCAGCTTCAAGATCTACTTTCTTTGAAACATGCTGATTTAGGTCGACCTGCGTATTCATAATGTTGTAAGTAGTTTTGTTTATTCCGTCAAGTTGCATAAAAGAAATGTCGGCAAAGTCATTTCGTTGAAAGCCGTTGTGCCTGCTTTTGTAATGTGCATAATTCACTTGAACATCTAATTTAGTAGCGCTGCTATCTGCTGTAAAATTATAAAATATGTTACCCGTTAGCCTTTCGGTTGGATTATCAAGAAACTGGGTCAGGTGGACTAAATTGACCTGTGTATCGTTAAGATATTCATTAGTAATTCCGTAAGTATTTGACTTTTCATCTGAGTTATTGTATTGCCATTCGGTACTTATCAATTGCTTGTTGCTTAATTTTCTTTCAATTCCGATGTTTAAATTCTTTGAAATTGTGGCTGGCAACCATTCGTTATATTGGTCAAGTTTTCTTACTCCTTCATCAAGCTGTATGGTCTGCTTGACTTCTCTGTGGTTTACCGAATTGCCGTCATAATAATAGCCATTACTGTTTATATTCCATAAGGAATCGGCGTAATACAACTGGCCTCCGTCATAACTTTTAAAATATTCTCCGTATCCTACTGAGGAAAATGTGTTGCCGCTAAAGCCTCCTTTTCTGTTTTTTTTCAAAATAATATTTATTATTCCGGTAGTTCCTGAAGCCTCATAACGAGCTGACGGCTGGGCAATAATTTCCACCGACTGGATATCGCTTCCTTTTAACGAACGGATGAATTCCCTTAAAGCATCGCCTTGCAACAGACTTTTTTTGCCATTTATCATTATTTGCACGTCACTACTGCCACGAAATTGGATATTATCCTCTTTATCGAGTCGTATTCCTGCAATCTGGCGCATTGTTTCAAGCCCATTATTGCCATTGCTTATGCCTAGCTTATCAATATCAAAAATAATCTTGTCGCCTTTAATTACTATTCCGTTTTTCTTGGTGTTGATGGCAACTTCTTCGAGACGATTGCTTGTGGTTTCTAATGCTATTTTAAGTGTTTCTGTTTTATCCATTTTCTTAGTAAATAAAGCATATCCCAAATGTTGAACGGTAATCAGGCATGCGGTGATTTTTTCAGCTATTTTTATTTCAAAGCTTCCTTTTTCATCGGTTTCTGCTACTGCAATTACTCTTTTATTTATAGTATCAGTGACTGTAATCGTTGCTTTTGGCAATGGTTTTTGAGTTGCTGCATCCTTCACAATACCATCGATTTTAATTTGGGCATTTGACGCCATAAATGATAAACAGGCAACGAATAATAAGAAGATTGTTTTCATAATGCTAAATTTTATAGCACAAGAATACAATCCTAAAAACTTTTGGAATACAAAATAAATCGAACGAGTGTTTTTATAAAATAAATCCTTAAAAATCGGCAATGACCAATTTGGTTGTATGAAATATGGAGTTGGTATAAAATTTCATGCCGTTAGAGCAATTGCTTTTGTTTCCTGCCATTAAAGTAATAATTTAGTGGCATGGCAAAAAAGAAGGAAATACTATATCATGTTATTTTTTGGGTGCTGTTCATTGGCATGGACCAGCTGCTTGAAGCCGTGACGCATCAAAACCAAAATCCGTTTTTTTGGACTTCACTGCAATCTTTTGCTTTTACCTTTTTGCATTTCATAATTTTTTACCTGAATTATTCGCTTATTTGTCCAAAAACGATTCCCTATAAAAAGTGGAAACTCTTTGCAGTGGCACAATTCCTGCTGATTTTGCTTTTTCCGGCCTTGCGCTATTTTGGGGAAGAAGTCATGATTTACAACATCACAGGAATGCATAATTACAGTCTTGACAGCAGAAATTTTATTTATTATATTTATGACAACTCTTATTACGTGGTTCGCATTATTCTTTTTAGCGTTGTATTTTATTTTATTAAATATTCTTGGAATACTAACAGGCAGGTAACGCAATTGCAACTCGAGAAAAAACAGGCTGAATTGCAGGTGCTGAAAAACCAATTGAGTCCGCATTTTTTATTCAATACCCTGAATAGTTTTTATGCAGATTTGTATGATACACAGCCAAAAGTGGCCAATGACATCTTGAAACTTTCAGAAATGTTGCGCTATGTTACCTATGAAAATGAGAATGACATGGTGTTGCTAAAAGATGAAATTGAATTTGTACAGCATTATATTGACCTCTTAAAAAGGCGATTTGACGATACTATTTCAGTGACATTTTTATATCCTGAAACTAGTTTGGCTTACAGAATTCCTTCTCTCTTATTGATACATTTTGTAGAAAATGCTTTTAAACATGGTGTTTTGCAGGATGAAGCTACGCCTGTGGTTATTAACCTGACAACAGAAAATAATCAGTTAAACTTTAGTGTTACTAATAGTTTTGAGAAGAGTGAGCATTATGACGAACCTGGCATTGGCCATAAAAACATACGCCAGCGACTTGCTTTATTATATCCTGATAATCATGAACTCAAAATTATAGAGCATGAAAAAACATATCACATCACTTTAAAAATACCTTTACAGCAATGAGCAAACCGATAACGTGCATAATAGTTGACGATGAACCACCTGCAGTAAGAATTTTACAAAAATACACTGAGCAGTTACCTGGTCTTGAATGTGTTGCCACCACAACGCGTGCATTAGAAGTCCTACAACTTGTGGAAATTCACAAACCTGATATTTTGTTTCTTGACATACAAATGCGCGATCTTACCGGCATTCAATTATCATCACTCTTGAAAGATAAAGCGAAAATAATTTTCACGACTGCTTATCCACAATTTGCCGTGGAAGGTTTTGAGCTTAATGCAATAGATTATCTCCTTAAACCTATTGCTTTCAACCGTTTTATAACTGCTGTGGAAAAAGCCAGAACAATGTTGCAACAAACAACAACCAAACCGGCTGTTACAACTCCTGAGGAAGATTATTTTTTTATAAAAACAGATGGCAAAAACAAATTTAAGCGTGTATCAATTGCCGATATATTTTATGTAGAAAGTATCAAAAATTATATTGTCATCCACACGCGAGAGGAACAGATTGTGACCTACAATACGCTTAAATATTTTGAAGAAAATTTGCCAGAAAGCCTCTTCACCAAAATCCACAAATCATTTATTATCGCCCTGAACAAGATTGAAAAGACTGATACTAATGAAGTGTGGTTGTTGCAGAAAAATCTTCCGTTGGGCGATACTTATAAGAATAATTTTTTCGTAAAGATAAACGAGCGAAAATTATAAATTGTTCTATTCGGCATCATTAAGCTCGTTAATAATTTCTGAAAATAATTGGTAGGATTTCACTCTTTCTTCATGTCCGAAAATATTTGAGACCACCATCAATTCGTCTACGCCTGTTTGCTTCAAAAATAATTCGGTTTGCTTTTTTACTGCTTCCTTTCTGCCTACAAATGAATAGCGTAACATGTCTTTAATTGAGGGATTGTGCTGCACCATCATCAATTCGTCTGTCATTTCCATTGGCGGTTGAAGGTAATCTCTTTTCCCGGTTAATATTCCCAAAAACATACGCAACAGCGATGTGAAATTATTTTCTGCTTCTTCATCAGTGTCAGCAACAATTGCGTTTATTCCGGCAATTGTGTAAGGCTTGTCAAGATATTCGGAAGGCTGAAATTCATTGCGGTAAATTTGAAGCGCGTCGAAAAGTTGTCCTGTTGCAAAATGGCTTGCAAAAGCATAAGGAAGTCCCATCTTTGCCGCCAAATGTGCACTGTCAGTACTTGAACCTAAAATATAGATTGGCACATTTACGCCTTCTGACATTGTAGCCCTCACAGGTGAAGCAGCATTATCTGTTGAAAAATATTGCTGTATTTTAGTAACTTCACCAGGGAAATTATTCACAGCCTGCATTCTGTCTGAACGGATGGCGTGTGCTGTCATTTGATCAGTTCCGGGAGCTCTTCCGAGACCAAGATCAATACGATTTGGATATAAAGTTCCCAGTGTTCCAAATTCTTCAGCAACAATAAGTGGTGAATGATTTGGCAACATGATACCGCCTGAACCTACTTTTATTGTTTTAGTTTCTCCAGCAATATGTCCGATTAAAACTGCTGTCGCAGAACTGGCAATGCTAATAGAATTGTGATGTTCGGCCAACCAAAAACGGCTATAACCCAGATTTTCTGCTTTTTGTGCTAGATCGACACTATTTTTAAAGGCTTGGGCAACAGAATTGCCCTCTGATATGAACGCCAATTCTAAAATAGAATAAGCTATTTTTTTTAAACTCATTTGTTGTGTTTTTTGGTAAGATTTTTAAGTACAGTCCTTTTGTAATTCAAGGAAATAAAGAATTATACCTTTCGAGATTGGCAATCCAAAGCAGTAAAATGCACTTTTCCACCCCAATTATTTAAGTGATCGAGAATGGGCTCGAGCAATTTTCCAGTTTCGCTCAAGTAGTATTCCACATGCGGTGGCACGGTTTGAAAATCCTTTCTTATAATTAATCCTTCGCTTTCTAAATCGCGAAGACGTTCGGTAAGCATTTTTTCTGAAATCCCTTCAATTTTACTTTTCAGTTTTCCATAACGGTTGACGTTGTTTTTCAGCATCCATAGAATATTTACCTTCCATTTTCCGGATAGCAAAGTCATAGCAAAAGTCAGTCCGCAATGCACTTCTATACTGTTATGATTTTCACTATCGGTTGCTATTTCTTTCTTCATAAATTACACGCACTAAAAAGTATGTACCCTCTTTTTTTTATGGTACAAATATAACCATTATTTTTAAAAACGATTGGCTGGACCAAAATCAAATCAAGCTATTAACAAACATTTAATATCTCAACTTCTGTAAGTTTTTTGATTAATACTAAAAACAGAAAATCCCAAATGGAATTAGCATTTGGGATTTTCTATTTAATAAGTAAATACGAGAGGTTTTAAAAACCGTCTTTGCAGTTGCGAAAATTAGTTCAACGTAAATTTCACTTTTGACTTGATATTAGCCGATGAAGCGCCAACAATTGCCTCGAAATCACCTGGTTCTGCAACCCATTCGTGTTTTTTATCATCAAAGAAACTCAAAGCTGTTTTGTCTACTGTAAATGTTACAGTCTTTTCCTCTCCTGCTTTTAAAAATACTTTTTCAAATTCTTTCAATTCCTTGATTGGACGAGGCAAATACGATTTCAAGTCACTGATATACAGCTGAACTACTTCAGAACCGTCACGTTTTCCTGTGTTTTTTACTTTTACAGAAAAAGTAATTTTATCAGATTGTGTGATGTTTGATTTATCGGCAGTCACTTTTCCATATTGGAAAGTCGTGTAGCTCAATCCATGTCCGAATGGAAACAATGGCTTGATTTTTTTCATTTCGCTCCATCTGTAGCCTATGAAAATACCTTCGGTGTAATTTACATCTTTACTACCTGGAAATTGTCCGATGGCATGTGCTCCATTATCTTCTAATTTTGCTGGAAAAGTGAAGGTCAATTTCCCGGATGGATTCACGTCACCTACTAAAACGGAAGCCAAAGCATTACCTCCTTCTGTACCTAAAAACCAACCTTGAACGATTGCTGGAACTTGGTTTACCCACGGCATTGCCACGGCATTTCCTGATATATTTACAAAGACTAAATTCTTATTTACTTTTAATAAATCAGTAATTAATTCGTCTTGATTGTAAGGCAAGCCTAAACTTTTTCTGTCGTGACCTTCGCTATCTTGGAAATCACTTTTGTTCAAACCTCCCACGAAAATTACAATATCAGCTTCTTTTGCTACTTTCAACGCTTCTTCTTTTAATTCTTGCGCCGAACGTTTTTCTGCTAGATTTTGTCCAGAATTTACGCCGTTGTAATCTGTGCTGGCATCGCCAACATAACCGCGAGCGTAAACAACTTCAGCTTCAGAACCGATTCTCTTTTTCAATCCGTCAAGCGGAGAAATTTCATATTTTGCTTTTAGCGAAGAACTGCCGCCGCCAACAGTCATCATCTTGATGGCGTTCTCTCCGATAACTGCAACTTTCTTTGTTTTGCTTAGATTTATTGGAAGGATGTTATTTTTATTTTGCAATAAAACGATTCCTTCTTCAGCGATCTTTCTACCTGCTAAAGCGTGTTCTTCTGTCCCAAATGAACCTAAAGGTCTGTCTTTTGCTAGCGTTGTCAAGAAAGAAAGACGCAAAACACGGCGCACTTTATCGTCTAATTCTTTGGTACCGACTTCGCCAGATTTGATTAGATTTAAATATGGCTGTGCCAAGAAATAACTGTCGTAAGCATTTTTTGAACCCTTTGAAAGTCCGTCTGTCCAGGTACCGAATTCCAAATCCATTCCGTTGAAAATGGCTTCCTTTGTATTGTTCACACCGCCCCAATCGGCAACAACGGTTCCTTCAAAACCCCATTCTCCTTTTAAAATATCATTCAAAAGATATTGATTGTGACACGCTTGTTGGTTTTTATATCGGTTGTAAGCGCCCATGATTGTCCACGTTTTTCCTTCTTGAACGGCCGCTTTAAATGCCGGAAGGTAAATTTCATACAACGCACGATCATCAACAACTACGTTAACTGTGTGGCGATTTGTTTCTTGGTTGTTCAAGGCAAAATGTTTCACGCAAGCCGCAACTCCGTTAGACTGCACGCCTTGGATATAAGGAACTACCATTTTTGAAGTCAGGAACGGATCTTCACCCATGTATTCAAAATTTCTCCCGTTTAATGGTGATCTGTAAATATTTACGCCTGGTCCTAACAATACATTTTTGTTTCTGTAACGTGCTTCTTCACCAATTGATTTTCCATAAAGCAAACTCATGTCTTTGTTCCAAGTTGCGGCTAACGCGGTTAATGCTGGAAACGCGATGCAAGAATCGTTTGTCCAATTAGCTTGGTCCCACTCGTCCCACAACGTTTCCGGACGAATTCCGTGTGGTCCATCGGTCATCCAGTTTTCTGGAATTCCCAATCTTGGAACTCCGGGCGAACTGAATTTTGATTGTGCGTGGATGATGGCAATTTTTTCTTCCAAAGTCATTCTTGAAAGCGCATCTTCCACTCTATCTTTTAGTGGTTTTGTGTTGTCTTGATAAATCGCTTTCGTTTGTGCTTTTGAAGCAAAAGAAACGATTGAAATCAAGAGCATCATTGCTATTCTATTTTTCAACATGCTGCCTATTTATTAATGGATTTATTTATAAAGAAATTGAAAATCTTCAGACGGCTTGTGTTTTTCAACAACGCTTTGCCGTCACTTAATTTAATCCCAAAACTATAACGTTATAGTATACGATAAATAGTTAGAGTAAAAAAAGTAGTTCTTTAAAAAGCTAATTTATTGAATTTAAGCAAACTAAGAATTTTAAAGTCTTGAAAAAAGTAGTAAAAATAGAAGTTAAAGTTTTGTTTTGGAAGGCAAATTCCCAATTTTAGAAACCACTATTTCAAACTCATCTCTTGAAACAGCGGCTTTATTTCTAGCTTTTGTTCGGTAATTGTAAATCGTGCTTAGCGAATAACGAAGGAATGCGGCAATCTTTACGCTGTCACTAATGCCAAGTCTGATTAAGGCAAAAATTCGCAATTCGGTGTTTAGAAGTTCATTTGGTTTTAAGGTAATCTGTTCGTCTTTGATCAATAAAGCATTAAAATCTTTGACGAAGGTTGGGTATAAATTCAAGAAGATCGTATCAAAATTCAAGTACAATTCTTCTAATTCTGTTTCCACAATTGTATTTGATTTCAGCATCTTGAATAATTCATCGAGCTGTTTTTCCGTGGCTTTTTTGTTTAAGGTTTTTCTATAATTTTCTAGCTTATTGATATACGTCGAACACAAATCAAAGAAATGCGCGATGTATTCTTCCTTAATGTGATTGGATTCTGAAAGCTGTAAATTTCGATCTTCCAATTCTTGATTTGCCTTGATGATGTCTTCGTTTAGTGCTGCTAATTTTTGTCCGGTTTCGTGAAGTTCTTCCTTGATTTTGGAAACTTTTTTCATTTGTTTGTAGACATAAATTACGGCTAAAATCAGAAAGAACGATAGCATGCTGATTAAAACCAAATACAGTTGCAATTCACTTTTTCGCTTGGCTTCTTTTTCAAGATAAGCTGTGTTGATGATGGAATAAAACTCAGACATTTGGACGGTTCTGAATCTTACGTTGCAAAAAATAGCATCTTCAATGGCAGATTTCGTAAATATAAAAGCATTGTCTACATCGCCCCTTTCATAATAAATCAATGCGAGGTTTTGAACGGAAGCATTGTCTTTAATTGCGTTTTTAATATCAGTCGTTGCTGAAATCAAGTAATACTTTTTTGCAGTTTCAACTTCTTTTTTGAAGCTATAAGTGTCTCCAAGCAAATAAGCAATCATCGCATAATCTTGGTCTTTGCTTTTGGCCGTCTTGAAAAGTTGCAAAAGACTTTTTTGCGCTACGTCAATTTGCTTTTTATATAAATTATTTTGGGCAAAATTGATCTTGTACTTTACCGTATTCGGGTTTAAAACGGAGAGTAAAGAATCTCGATACATTGCTACAAATTTCACATATTCCTCATTGTAAGTATTTGTAACATAGTGCTCAAAGAACTGACTGTAAGCTTCATAATATATTGGATATAACTTCTTTTGCAGTTTGTTTTTGTTGATTCTCTTTAAGATTTCTTCTGATTCAAGATATCTTCCTGAGGAAGAATAGAGGTTGGCTAATTGTAGCTGTGCTAGATTTTCTAATTCTTTATTGTTTAAGGCGATAGCGATTCTTGTATTTTTTCTGACGTAATAAATAGCTAAATCTAACTTGAATTTTCGGTATTCTAAAAACAAATTATTATTGCAATCATATTCTTGTTGCAAAGACAAGTCACCTGAGAGGCTTCTTTTTAGCGTTGCAATTTTCTTTTCTTTTACGACAACATATTCCTTTTTATGCTGAATTGATTTTATAAGTTCCTTGAAGATAGAATCATTTTGAGCAATGGCAAAAGTGGTGTTGCTTATAAAAAAGAGAAAAAGAATTAGAAGATTTTTCACGATGACTATTCGGTAATTATTTTAGCAAATATAGCAAAGTGAAAAGGAAGTTTTTCTGTTTGTGGTTTTTTGATTTTTTAATAGAATCGCGTCTTTCTTTTGAGTTTTATAAGGCTATTTTTATACTCGTTAAAGTTCATTTATTGCTCCTTCAAGTTCATTTAGGCAACATTGGAGTTGATTTTGACAACATTTAAGTTGATTTTGCGCTCCTTCAAGTGCGTTTTACACTTCTTCAAGTTCATTTTGTGCTCCTTCAAGTTCATTTTGTGCTACTTGAAGTTCATTTTGTGCTCCTTTAAGTTCATTTTGCGCTCCTTCAAGTGCGTTTTGTGCTCCTTGAAGTATATTTTGCGCTCCTTTAATTGCGTTTTGTGCTCCTTCAAGTTCATTTTGTGCTTCTTTAAAATCTCTTTTGTGGTATTCCATGCTGTTGATTTTCAATGGTTTTGTATTTCTAAAGCAATTCTGCCCGAAGCTTCTTCACAAAAATCAAGTCCGGAGTAGTCAGGATTATACCCTCCTATGTATGGAACGGCCATCATGTAAACTCTGGGATTTGCTTCGCCAGCATCATTTACAATTTGAAAACTGTCATTGATTGTAATTCCAGGAACTTGCAGGCTATAATTTCCATCTTTTGTTTTTTGTACTTTTTTATTGCCTGAAGCCGATTCTTTTGCGCCTTTTTCTTTGTCTTTAAATAAAAGTTTTGCCGGGCTGATGCTTTTATTTTCTAAAAGTCCTTTGAACGGAAACGCTTCATAAGAAAGATGCGGCTGGCCTACACAATCCACAAAAGTCTGGTAGGAAACCAATTGGCTATTTCCCTCTTCATCCTTATATTTATAAGTAGCGCCACCTTTTTTATTTATCTCAATTTCACTGTCGTTTCCAACGGCTTCAATGTTCAATATGCCCGCATTATGCAAGGCAATAAGTTCAATTGCAGAAGCTTGCGGCACAAAAGCAATTACTATGGAAATCAAAGGCATCAGCGAATTTTGCAAACGCATCATGTCTTCTGCCGAAAGATATTTTGCTGGATAATTCAAAGAAAAGCTCAAGATGGCGAGTAGTTCTTTCCAATAGATGGATTCTTCTTTTTTAATGGAGCGCTCGGCTTCGGCATATTCTTTTTTGAAGAGAACAAAAGGTGCTTCGCGGTCGCGCGCATCCATCATCAGGCCTGTGAAATCTTCTAAAGAATAGTCTTTTATTTTGGCATAAAGATTTGGATCTTTTTCAGACAAAAGTTTTTTGAAATCTTCTTCAAAAATATAATCTAGCGCTAAAAAACCTTCATTTTCAGCTTTATGCTCTTCAATTTCTTTTTCTGTAAGGACAGCGCTATTGATCAAATGCGAATCTTCGAGATGAAATCGCACGGCAGGCAAAAGTCCGCTTCGGGAATGCATGTCGATTTTAAAATTCGGACTGCTGGGCGAAACAGTATAGTTAAGTTTGTTATTTTCATCTCTAAAAAAAGTACCGTTGTGCCTCGCCAATGTTCGAATCGCATCAATGGCGGTAAGTGAAGAACCTTTGATTGCGACAGCATGATTGGTTACAATTTCAAGTTTTACAGGCGGATAAGGCGAATCGAAATAACCCGGCACTTTTCCTTCGTGTTTTTTTGGCCAGCTGTGTCCCGTGCAGATTATCACGGTTTCAAACTGCCATTCGTTATTTGAATAGTCAGTAATTTTTACTGTATTTTTTTCGGGAATATCTTGTATATCAGCAATTGGCTTATCTGAAAAAATATTGATTTTGATTCCTGCCAATTCTGCCGACATGGTCAGCAATTCAAACTGTGCTTCTAAATATTGGCCAAAAAGCAATCTCGGCAAGACCTTATATTCATTGAAATGATCGCGCGTGATGGAATAGCTTTCCAATATATCTTCGGGCACTGTCTTAATCCACTCGCTAATGGGAGTCACCAGTTCAGGGATTTCATTTGCAGACACATTGGTAATATGTTCTCTATTTGCACCTTCGGCGCTGTAAGGCATTCCGGCACCAAGCTGGGCTTTTTTTTCAAATAGCGTAATCGCCATATCTTTTGCGCCGTTTTCTAAAAGGCTCTTGAACATAAAAAGGCCACTCGGACCTGCGCCAATAATGGCAACTCGCTTCAATTTTGACTTCTCCATTAATTAGGTAGGATTTGTAAACTTGATTACTTTAATTTTAATAAAGATATTCTGTATATTTTTGAGATGTGTTATATAAATACGGTCAAAAGTTGTAAAATGCTTCAGTATCAAAGACGCGATTTCATTTCCACGATATCGTTTCGCATTTCGCGCAACATGTCTTTTAGGTTTTCCACTCCCATGTCGTCAGGCAAAAATTCTTTGGTGGCAATACTGCAGGCATATTCCCAGATTTCAAGAATATCTGACGCTTTGACTTCATAAGGTTTGTATATTGAATTGTCTGACTGAAGTGTTAGATTTCTTCCGTTTTTGTTGAGTCTTTTGTAGACAATTCCGTCATTTCTGGTCAAGAGAATATAAGTTTTGCCATCCATTACTTCGCCTAATTTTTCTACATATTTTCCAACAATGAATGATCCTTCCTTGTGCGGTGGCATGGAGTCGCCTTCGACCGGGAAAGCACGAAATTTTCCGTTGCTAAGAAAAGGCAAAGAAATCTGCTGTAAATTTTCAATAAATTCAGGATCAGCATAGCCTGACATATAACCTGCTCTGGCTTTATGCGGTACAATTTCAATGAAATTTTCGCCTTGGCTGTCTACCGTTATGGGAAGCAGAATTCGGTTGTCATCTAATTTCAGCAAGTCATCAATGGCTACTTTTCTCAGGTCTACCGAAACAAGAAGATCAATGCTGACGTGATAATAATTTGAGATTTTTTTTAAAAGTTCAATCGGAGGCTGGGAAGTTCCGTCTTCATATTTGAGAAGCCTTGCGCGGGTAATTGCCAAATCGTCTGCAACGCCTTTTTGGGTCAGCGATTTTTTTCCTCTCAAGTATTTTATATTATCTGAAAATAGCGACATAATGTTAATGTTACGATTTGTAACTACAAATATACAAATTAATGTTACATATTGTATTAGTTTTGTAATAGCAATTTTCTACCAAAAGATTCTGGATACGGAAACTCAAAATTGCTAACTTTAAATAATACTTTAGTAACCAAAGCAAAACTATGGACAACAATACTAACCTTGCCCGATTTTTAGATGCTCAAAATCAGACGTATCTGAAAGCTTTGTCAGAAATAAAAAACGGCCACAAAGAGACGCATTGGATGTGGTATATTTTTCCGCAGCTCAAAGGTCTTGGGCAAAGTGAAACGGCAAAGTTTTATGGCATTACTGATTTGGAAGAAGCTGCAGCTTATTTAAATCATCCGGTTTTGGGGAAACATCTGATAGAAATTTCAGAAGCCTTATTTAATTTAGAAAGCAAAACTGCCATGGAAATATTCGGTTCTCCTGATACTATGAAATTGAAATCTAGCATGACCCTTTTTTCTGTTGCGACAAATACAAATGTGGTGTTTTCAAAAGTGCTGGAAAAATATTTTGAAGGAAATAAAGATGAATTGACGCTAGAATTGCTATTAAAAAAATGAATCAAATGACACTTTTTGAAGACACCGAAATATTTACTTCAGGAAGAGGCGGGAAAAAAATCTTTGACCTTCCTGATACCGAATTGATCTTGATTGATAATTTCTTTACCAAGGAAGAATCTGATTATTATTACACTACTTTTTTGAAGCAAACCAAATGGCGCGAATATGAAATGGAGATTTTTGACAAAACAGTTACTGCACCTCGAATGATTTCTTGGCACGAAGATAAAAATGAAGCTTCTGCTACTACAGATTGGTCATCCGAATTGCTAGACATCAGAAAAAGAGTTGAAAATGAAACTGAACTTGATTTCAATGCGGTGCTTTTAAATCTTTACAGAAACGGAAAAGACGGTGTTTCGTGGCATAGCGATCATACAGAAAGATCTGGAATCAATCCGATTATTGCTTCGGTCAGTTTTGGAGAAACGCGCATCTTTCGGCTTCGCCATAAATTTAAAAAGGAGCTAAAGCAAGTGGAAATTCCGTTGCATCATGGGTCTTTTTTGTTGATGGCCGGAACGACAAATAGCTTTTGGCAGCATCAGGTTCCGAAAACGGCCAAAGATATTTTGCCCAGAATCAATTTGACTTTTAGAATGGTCAAGGATAAAGAATGATTTTTAAAACAATTTTTACTATAAAAAAAGGCAACAGTTTTGAGTTTAAAACTGTTGCCTTTTAGCAGTATTATATTTAGATATTAGTTCTTTAACGAAGCCATATCAATTACAAATCTGTATTTCACATCACTTTTCAGCATTCTTTCATAAGCGCCGTTGATGTCTTGCATGTTGATCATTTCAATTTCAGAAACGATGTTGTGTTTGCCACAGAAATCTAATAATTCTTGTGTTTCAGCGATACCTCCGATTACAGAACCGGCTACTGTTTTTCTTCCCATAATCATGGGAGCCGAATTCAACATTGGGTCTAATTCTCCTAGATAACCTACTAAAACTAAAGTTCCGTTGATGTTTAATGTTGACACATAAGGATTTACGTCATGAACAGAAGGAACAGTGTCGATGATCAAATCAAATTTTCCTGCAACAGATTTCATTTGAGAATCATCTGTAGAAATAATAACCTCATCAGCACCTAAATCTTTAGCGTCCTGAGTCTTATCTGGAGTTCTTGAAAACAAAGTAACTGAAGCACCAAGTCCTTTTGCCAATTTAACTGCCATGTGGCCCAAACCACCTAAACCGACAACGGCCACTTTGCTTCCTTCTTTGACATTCCAATGTTTTAATGGCGACCAAGTTGTAACTCCTGCGCAAAGCAATGGTGAAACTGCCGCTAAATCTAAGTTTTCTGGTACACTTAAAACATACCCTTCATGAACGATCACTTTTTCAGAATAACCTCCAAAAGTATGCGTATTCAAATGTGTGTCTGGAGCGTTGTAAGTTCCTGTAAAACCGTTTAAGCAATATTGTTCTAAGTCTTGTTTACAGCTATCGCAAGTTTTGCAAGAGTCAACGATACAGCCCACTCCCACCAAATCACCAACTTTAAATTTTGAAACTTCACTTCCAACAGAAGTAACTTTTCCGACGATTTCGTGACCTGGCACTGCTGGGTAAACGGTACCGCCCCAGTCGTTTCTAGCCGTATGCAAATCTGAATGGCAAACGCCACAGAATAAGATGTCAATTTCAACGTCTTTTGGCGTAAGACTTCTACGCTCGATAGTAATTTGTTTTAAATCTGCTTCTTTGGATTCAGTTCCAAAAGCTTTTACGTTTGTAGTATTTGTTGTACTCATTATTTAGTTTTTAATTTTAGGTAAGGTAAGAAATCCTATTGTGCCTGACTTGCAAGAATCAAACATTTCTAAATTTTATCGAACTTAATTGCACGTGTTTTTTAAAGAAATCATTAAAATGTGTTACTTCATTGAAAACCAAAGCGTAACTAATTTCTGAAACGGTTAAAGCAGTTTGTTTTTAATAATTTTGGCTTCCTGCAGATTCTTTTGGCAATTAATTGCGATCTTATTTTTCTGTAGTTTATGGTTTTATTTAAATGATTCCCGTGTACATTGAAAGCATCTCGGTTTAAGTGCTGTATATGAAAAACGTCTGATCAAATTACAGAAATTAATTAAGTATTTATAGTATTAGAAAGCATATAAAAAATCCTGATTAATGATATAAGAAAGAAAAATATAAAGGAGATAAATTTATAAGAAATTAAAAACTGATCATTATGAAGAATAGAACATTGAAAAATTTATTCCTGCTGTTTACTTTAACTGCCATGGTAACCGCTTGCAATTCTAAAACAGAAACAGAAGCGGGCATTGAATCAAATATTGAAAATCCGCCCACTTCGCAAGATACGGTAACAGATTACAAAAGTCCTTCAAGCAAAGATAAGGACAGTAAAGCGCTTGAAACCAATGATGCAACAAGAATGTCAGACGGAAAAGATTCTGTAAAAGGGGAAGTTACGCCTCCAAATGTGACTGAAGACAAAACAATAAAGTAAGCTGAAATGCCTGAAGCATAAATTTATATTCTAAAGGAAAATCCGGCGGCTTCAAAGAAATTGTGGAAACCGGCAGTGTGTGTAAGCTCATAACCCGAAGAAATATCTATTTGGAAATTATCTGAAAGCAAAATAGAAAAGCCACCGTCAATCCATTGTGTTGCATGATGCTTTGACTGTATAAAACCGTAAGCTTCACCAAAAACCCTGACCTTTTTTGAAAGATCATAACTTGGTGATACCGTGTACAAATATTCTGGATCAGTTGAAGAACCATCCCATCGAGCGCCAAGATTATAGCCAAGATTGCTTGCGTCAGAAAGTGTATGCTGTAAAAGCAACCTGAATTCTGGTGCGGCATGATCTACTTTAAAATCAGGAGAAGCCATTTTCGGCAACTTCACTTGTGCAATAAGTGACGCGGCGGGAAGCAATCCTTTCTCTTCAAAAAGCTTTACTTTCACTCCGATTTCTAGAGGTTTTAAGCCTTTTTCAATTCCGTCTTCTGATTGGCTATTTGCAAATTCAAGGACAGTACGCAATTCTAAAAACTCAAAAAGTCCAAATTTCAATAGTGCTGTCGGAATTAAAAAATCTCTTCCATTGCTTTCAGTTTGCTCATGCTCAACACCCATTTCGCCTTGAAAACGGCCAACTGGAACAAGTGAGGTCGTTTCTGTTTGGTCAGGCCTGTCTGTTTCAATTGGCGATTGGCTTTGCGCATAAGAACTCATTGTCGCCATCAGAAAAATGCTCAAAGCGAATGTTGCTGTTTTCATAATCTATTTTTACAATTTAAACCTGATTAATTTTAGGAAGCTAAAAGCGTATTTTGACGCGCTGTTATTTTTTGAATTAACGCTGTAAGTCTTGATTGATAATCAGATTGAAGCCAATCCCTATAATTTTTAGTAGTTTTTCCAAGGCAGTTTGCATATTCTTTTACACGCCAAGCAATTTCTTTTTCTAGATCTGAAGCCAATGCTAAAGCTCCAGAGATACTTTCTGAATTTTCCAAGCACATTTTGGCATGCTGACGAATTGAATCTCTGATAACTGTTTGCGGTTTCTGACCTTGAGCAACCGCATCGTTGTGAGCAGAAGTAATATCAAAAGCTATTTCAAGACTATTCGGAAATTTTGAGCGCAAAGCTGACGGCATCGAATGAACAGCACCTTCAGAATAATGGCTTGCCTGCTGATAAAAAGCATCCGGATTTTCAAAAACTTCATTCCAGTCTACAGAATCATTCCATTTGCCAAAACGCGCGGCATTATTTCCAAGATCTATAATGGTAAATATTTTCTTTGACCCGGTAATTCTGGCTCCTCTTCCCACCATTTGATGGTAAAGCGTTATAGAAGTTGTAGCCCTATTTAATATCACAGTCTGAACAGTCTGTTCATCAAAACCAGTTGTTAATAGCGACACTGAAGTCAATACGGCACCTCTTGTTTTCTTGAACCATTGCAGTATTTCCCTTCTTTCTTTTTCTGGAGTTTTGTGATCTAAATGTTTCGCAACAATTCCTTCGCTGTTGAATAATGCACATACTTTTTCTGATGTTGCCACGCCATTATTAAAAATTAGCGTTTTTTTGCCAAAGCTTTTTTCTTTGTAAGATGACAGCAAAAGATCTAGCATTGCTTTTGAGGAATACAGCATATCTGAAGTACTTACCGTAAAATCACCGTGGATTCCAGTCTTTAAAGTTTGCAATTCTACGTCATATTCCCACATCTTTGGCTTCGCTAAAAATCCTTTTTCAACAAGTGACTGAATTCCTTCTCCGGTAAGCAACTCTCTATAAGTTTTTTTCATCGGAAAAGAAATATCTGAACTAAAAGGCGTAGCTGTTACTCCTATTATATAAGCATTTTTAAATTTCGAAAGAAGTTTCTGAAAAGAATTATGGTGTGCTTCGTCAATAATCACCAAACCAATGTCATCAGCACTCAGCATTCCATCTCTGAGGCGGTTTTTGAGTGTTTCTACCATTGCTACAAAGCATTTATATGAATTCTTTTTAGGAATAGATTTTACTGCACTATCAATAATTTTATTTTTTACGCCCGCTTTCTTGAAGGTATTTGAAGTCTGTGTGCAAAGCTCTTTTCGATGTGTCAAAACGATTACCTTTCTGTCATATTGCTCAATAAAACGTCTGGCTATTTCACAAAAAATAACTGTTTTTCCGCCTCCAGTCGGAAGTTGGTAGGCCAATGAAAATGGAGGTTGCTCCAAAGCAATCTTTTCAAAAATTTTCTGAATATCTCTTTCTTGATAATCATAAGGACGAGGTGCGTTAAGAGTAGTTTTTATATTTTCCATTGGTAATTTTATTTCGAAATTAAGCTAACGCCTGCAATCAAAAGTTATACTTTAAATGAAAAACCTTGTAGCTTTTATTACATCCTTTAAATTTCATAAATAATTAAAGTAGCCACTATAAAAATCTTCATCCCATATTAATTCAAAGAAAATTTTAAGGATTACATAAAAATAATTATATTTATTATGCATGCATAATAAATATTTTGTACATTTGGAATAACCTAATATATATGAAAGACAAAACTATAGACTATATTTTAAGAGCAACATGGCAGGCAGTTTCAAGAATGTATAATGAAGAAGCAGCAAAATATGGTGCTACAATGGCGACAGGTTTCGCCTTGTTAAGCCTTGATAAAGACAAAGGTTCACCATCTACAACATTAGGTCCAAAGATGGGAATGGAAGCTACAAGCTTAACCAGAACTTTAAAATCAATGGAAGACAAAGGTCTGATTACCAGAAAGAAAAATCCAGTAGATGGACGCGGTGTTTTGATTCACTTGACAAAATTCGGAAAGGAAAAAAGAGAATTATCAAAAAATACGGTTTTGAAATTTAACGAAACCATCAGAGAACATATTTCTGAAGAGAAATTACAGCATTTCATTGAAGTGGCGGAAACCATCAACAACCTAATTGCTGACAAAAATATCTTTTCAGAAGACAAACAGATACAAACAACAAACAAATAAATAATGAAACGACTGATTAAAAAAGTTGCTGTCATTGGTTCGGGAATTATGGGGTCAGGCATTGCCTGTCATTTTGCAAATATCGGTGTGGAAGTTTTGCTTCTGGATATTGTGCCTCGTGAATTGACCGAAGCTGAACAGAAAAAAGGATTGACGCTGGAAAGCAAAGTGGTGAGAAATAGAGTTGTAAATGAGCATTTGGCAAATGCCTTGAAATCAAAGCCCTCACCTATTTACCATCCAAAATTTGCCAGCAGAATCACAACTGGAAACACTACGGATGACTTGGCAAAAATCTCCGATGTAGATTGGATTATCGAAGTGGTTATTGAAAGACTAGACATTAAAAAGCAAGTCTTTGAACAGATCGAGAAATTCAGAAAACCGGGTACTTTGATTACTTCAAACACGTCTGGAATTCCTATTCATTTTATGAGCGAAGGAAGAAGCGAAGATTTCCAAAAGCATTTCTGCGGGACGCACTTCTTTAATCCAGCGAGATATTTAAAATTATTCGAAATCATTCCTGGCCCTAAAACTTCGACTGAAGTATTGGATTTCTTGAATGAATATGGAGAAAAATTCTTAGGAAAAACTTCGGTCGTGGCCAAAGATACTCCTGCGTTTATTGGAAATCGTATTGGTATTTTCGGAATTATGAGTATGTTCCACCAAGTGAAGGAATTAGGATTGACGATTGAAGAAGTGGATAAATTGACTGGTCCAGTTATCGGCCGACCAAAATCGGCTACTTTCAGAACTGTAGATATTGTAGGATTAGATACTTTGGTGCACGTTGCCAACGGAATCTATGAAAACTGTCCAGAAGATGAGTCACACGAATTATTCAAACTTCCAGAATTCATCAGCAAAATGATGGAAAACAAATGGCTGGGAAGCAAAACCGGACAAGGTTTTTATAAAAAAGTGGACAAAGACATTTTGTCTTTAGACTTAGATACATTAGAATACAGAAGTGCTAAAAAAGCTTCTTTCGCAACTTTAGAATTGACTAAAACCATTGACAAACCGATCAATCGCTTCAAGGTTTTGGTAAAAGGAACAGACAAAGCGGGAGAATTCTACAGAAAAAACTTCACAGGAATGTTCGCTTATGTGGCCAACAGAGTTCCTGAAATCACAGAAGATTTGTACAAAATTGACGACGCGATGAAAGCCGGTTTTGGATGGGAAAATGGTCCGTTTGAAATTTGGGATGCCATTGGTGTTGAAAAAGGAATCGAATTGATGAAAGCTGAAAATCTAGAACCTGCAACTTGGGTGACAGAAATGCTGGCTTCTGGAAATAAATCTTTTTACACAATTAAAGACGGAGCTACCTATTATTATGATATCGCTTCAAAATCTCAGAAGAAAATTCCGGGACAAGATTCGTTTATCATTTTGAATAATATTCGCGAAAGCAAAAAAGTTTGGAGCAATTCAGGTGCTGTAATCACTGATTTAGGCGACGGAATCTTAAACTTAGAATTCCAATCTAAAATGAATACGATTGGCGGCGATGTCTTGCAAGGAATCAACAAAGCCATCGACTTGGCTGAAAAAGAATATGCAGGTTTGGTTATTGGAAATCAAGCAGCGAATTTTTCTGTGGGAGCTAACATCGGAATGATTTTCATGATGGCTGTAGAGCAAGAATATGACGAATTGAATATGGCAATCAAATTGTTCCAAGACACTATGATGCGCGTTCGTTATTCTGGAATCCCAGTCGTAGTTGCTCCTCACGGAATGACTTTGGGTGGCGGTTGCGAAATGAGTATGCACGCTGATAAGGTTGTCGCTGCTGCGGAAACGTATATCGGTTTGGTAGAATTTGGTGTCGGAGTAATTCCTGGCGGTGGTGGTTCAAAGGAAATGGCTTTGAGAGCTTCGGATTTATTCCGTAAAAATGATGTGGAATTAAACGTTTTACAGGAATATTTCTTGACGGTTGCCATGGCAAAAGTTTCAACTTCTGCTCACGAAGCTTTCGATTTAGGAATCTTGCAACACGGAAAAGACATCGTTGTAATCAACAAAGACAGACAGATTGCTGAAGCTAAAAAACAAGCCTTGATTTTGGCAGATGCCGGATATACACAACCTATCAGAAGAAAAGACGTAAAAGTTTTAGGAAAGCAAGCTTTAGGAATGTTCTTGGTTGGAACCGATAGTATGGAAGCCGGACATTATATCTCGGAACACGATAAGAAAATTGCAAATAAGCTAGCTTATGTAATGGCTGGTGGCGATTTATCGGAAGCTACTTTGGTCACAGAACAATATTTATTGGATTTGGAAAGAGAAGCGTTTTTGTCATTATGTACGGAAAGAAAAACTTTGGAGAGAATTCAATTTATGCTAACAAAAGGGAAACCGTTGCGTAATTAAAATAAATAGGCTTTTAATTGAAACGAACACAGATTAGAGAATCTGAGAAATTTTAATAATTTTTCCAATTTGTAAAATCTGTGTTCCAAAAAACAAAAGCTTTGAAAAGAATTCAATTTGTGTTGACCAAAGGGAAGCCGTTGAGAAATTAAAAATAGGCTTTAATTGAAAGGAACACAGATTAGAGAAATCTGAGAAATTTTAATAATTTTTCCAATTTGTAAAATCTGTGTTCCAAAAAAAACTATTTCAAAATAAAAAAACATGAAAACAGCATATATAGTAAAAGCATACAGAACGGCCGTTGGAAAAGCTCCAAAAGGAGTCTTCAGATTCAAAAGACCCGACGAATTAGCAGCAGAAACCATTCAATACATGATGGAACAACTGCCTGATTTCGACAAAAAGAGAATTGACGACGTAATGGTCGGAAACGCAATGCCAGAAGCCGAGCAAGGCTTAAATGTGGCAAGATTGATTTCCTTAATGGGATTGAAAATTGACGACGTTCCAGGTGTTACCGTAAACAGATATTGTGCTTCTGGAGTAGAAACCATTGCAATGGCAACTGCCAAAATCCAATCAGGAATGGCGGATTGTATTATTGCCGGTGGCGCAGAAAGCATGAGTTTTATCCCGATGGGAGGCTACAAACCAACTCCTGATTATGCCGTAGCAAAAGAAGGTCACGAAGATTATTATTGGGGAATGGGATTGACTGCAGAAGCGGTTGCAAAACAATTCAATGTTTCTCGTGAAGACCAAGATCAATTTGCTTATAATTCGCACCAAAAAGCTTTGAAAGCACAAGCTGAAGGTAAATTTGACAAGCAGATTGTTCCAATTACTGTGGAACAAATTTATGTTGATGAAAACGGAAAAAAAGCGACAAAATCTTACGTTGTAAATAAAGATGAAGGTCCAAGAGCCGATACTTCTTTAGAAGCTTTGGCTAAATTAAAACCAGTTTTTGCAGCCGATGGAAGCGTTACCGCAGGAACTTCTTCCCAAATGAGTGACGGTGCCGCATTTGTAATGGTAATGTCAGAAGATTTGGTAAAAGAATTAAACTTAGAGCCAATTGCAAGAATGGTAAGTTATGCAGCGGCCGGAGTTGAACCAAGAATCATGGGAATCGGACCTGTGAAAGCAATTCCAAAAGCATTGAAACAAGCTGGAATGTCTTTGAATGATATTGAATTATTCGAATTAAACGAAGCTTTTGCATCGCAATCTTTAGCTGTAATCAGAGAATTAGGAATCAATCCTGATATTGTAAATGTGAATGGTGGAGCGATTGCCATGGGGCATCCACTTGGCTGTACGGGAGCAAAACTTTCTGTGCAACTATTTGACGAAATGAAACGCAGAGGAAACAAATACGGAATTGTGACTATGTGTGTTGGAACAGGTCAAGGTGCTGCGGGAGTTTACGAAATATTGTAAACGAAGAAAAGGATCACATATTTGAGAAATCTGAGAAATTTCAATAATTTTTCCAATTTCTCAAATCTGTGATGCAAAAAAAGTTTTCTAAAATATTAAAATTTAAACTTAAAAAAATGGCAGATACAATTGAAAAAGACGTAACCCGTGGTGGTCAGTTTTTAGTTAAAGAAACAAAAAGCGAAGACATTTTTACTCCTGAGGATTTTTCTGAGGAGCAATTGATGATGAAACAGATGGTTAAGGAATTTGTGGACAAAGAAATTTGGCCTAACAAAAACCGCTTTGAAAACAAAGATTATGCTTTTACGGAAGAATGCATGAAAAAAGCGGGAGAATTGGGACTTCTTGGAGTTGCAGTTCCTGAAGAATATGGCGGATTGGGTATGGGATTTGTTTCCACAATGTTGGTTTGCGATTATATTTCTGGCGCAACAGGTTCGTTCTCGACAGCATTTGGAGCGCATACGGGAATCGGGACAATGCCGATTACTTTATACGGAACAGAAGAACAAAAGCAAAAATACGTACCAAAATTAGCTTCTGGCGAATGGTTTGGAGCGTATTGCTTGACAGAACCTGGAGCAGGATCTGATGCAAATTCTGGAAAAACTAAAGCCGTTTTGTCAGAAGATGGAACACATTACAAAATCACAGGTCAAAAAATGTGGATTTCAAATGCAGGTTTTTGCAGCGTTTTTATAGTTTTTGCAAGAATTGGTGATGATAAAAATATCACGGGTTTCATCGTAGAAAACGATCCGTCAAACGGAATTTCTATGAATGAAGAAGAGCACAAATTGGGAATACGCGCTTCCTCTACTCGTCAGGTTTTCTTCAGCGACACAAAAGTTCCTGTTGAAAACATGCTTTCTGAAAGAGGAAACGGTTTCAAAATTGCAATGAACGCTTTGAATGTTGGTCGTATCAAATTAGGCGCTGCTTGCTTGGATGCGCAACGAAGAGTGACAACAGGCGGTGTGAAATACGCTAACGAAAGAATTCAATTCAACACTTCAATTTCAAATTTTGGAGTAATTCGTGCAAAAATTGCTGAAATGGCAACTTCTTGTTATGCTGGAGAAAGCGCTTCTTATCGTGCTGCAAAAGCTATCGAAGAAAGAATCGAAGCTCGTGTTGCCGAAGGAGTTTCTCACCAAGAAGCAGAATTAAAAGGCGTGGAAGAATTTGCAATCGAATGTTCCATCTTGAAAGTTGCTATTTCTGAAGACGTGCAAAATTGTGCTGATGAAGGCATCCAGATTTTTGGAGGAATGGGATTTTCAGAAGATACACCAATGGAAAGTGCGTGGAGAGATGCAAGAATTGCAAGAATTTACGAAGGAACAAACGAAATCAACAGAATGCTTTCCGTAGGAATGTTGGTAAAAAAAGCAATGAAAGGTCACGTGGATTTATTAGGTCCAGCAATGAAAGTGCAAGAAGAATTAATGGGAATTCCTGATTTCAATACGCCTGATTATTCTGAATTATTTGCAGAAGAAAAAGAGATTGTGGGTAAATTGAAAAAAGTTTTCTTGATGGTTGCGGGTGCTGCTGTTCAAAAATATGGTCCTGATTTAGACAGTCACCAACAATTATTGATGGCAGCTTCTGATATCTTGATTGAAATTTATATGGCAGAATCAGTGATTCTAAGAACCGAAAAATTAGCAAAATCAAAAGGTGCCGATAATGTAAAAGAGCAAATCGCAATGGCGCAATTGTACTTATACAAAGCGGTTGACATCGTGAATTCTAAAGGAAAAGAAGGAATTGCTTCGTTCTCTGAAGGCGATGAACAAAGAATGATGTTAATGGGATTGAAACGTTTTACAAAATATACAAATCTTCCAAATGTGGTAGCTTTGCGTGAAACCATCGCTTCAAAATTAATTGCAGAAAATGAATATTGCTTTTAATCAAGCTTTTAAAAATAAAAAAACCGCTGATTTCTCAGCGGTTTTTTCGTTTTCAGTGCAATTTTTTTCTTGTGATTATAATGGTTTTCTTCCAGAAATAACTCTTAATAATACGATAATAATCGCGATTACTAATAAAATGTGGATTAATCCTCCTGTTGCGATTCCTGTTCCCAGAACTCCGAAGAATCCTAAAGCCCAAATAATTACTAGAATCACTGCGATGGTATAAAGTAAATTTCCCATAATGTTGTTGTTTTTTATTGGTTAGTATTGGTATTGGTTGATTTATTATTGTTTATTTTCTTGCATTTGACTTGGCAATCATATTATTGATTGCATCAAAATGACTTTGCAAAGTAGCTACTTTTTTCTCAAGCCATGATTTTAATTCTAAATCTTGCGTTTGAGAAGCATCGTTTGAAAAATCTTTGATGGCATCTCTGTGTGCTTTGATTGTTTGGTCAATGTATTCAACATCAAAATCTTGTCCTGACTTTTTATTCAAAGCATCATAATCTTTTTGTCCGCTGTCTGTTAACGCATCCGGAATTGAAATTTGTTTTGCTTTGGCTAATTCTGCCAATTCTTTAAGCGACGCATTGTGACTGTTTTCAATCGTTGTGGCCAAATCTTTGACTTCTTTTGAAGTTGCTTTAGCTTCTGCCAATTTTGCTAATTCTCTTTGTTTCAAATCAAATTCAGCAATGGCAACGATTTTTTTTGAATTGTCTTCCAAGACTTCTGCTTCCTCTTTGACGCTGTCCACAACTTCTTTATTTTCTTCTTCAGCTACTTCTTTCGGGTCTTCAGGCTTTGCTTCATTTTTACAAGATGTAAATCCAAGGGCGAAAGTGAATGCTGAGGCTAATAAAAATGTTTTTCTAAATGGTACTTTTTTCATAATTTGTATTTTTAATGGTTTAGAGTTTATTGTTTTTCGATTGAATCATAAAATTACTATTTCACATAAAAAATTGTTTTATAGAATTAGCGTAAAAGGTTATACAATTAAGGAAATACCTTATAAAAGCTACAATTTTGTAAGCTTTTTAAAACCTCTTTATAAAGGTTTTCTACCTTGAATTACTCTTAGCAAAACAACAATTACTGCAATTACTAAAAGAATATGAATCAAGCTTCCGGTAACAAATCCTCCTAAGAATCCTATTGCCCAAACAATTATTAAAATAACTGCGATGGTATAAAGTAAATTTCCCATAATATTATTTTTATTTAGTTAGATTATTTTTTAGCGTCTAATCTTTCTTTAAGTTTTTTAGCATGCTCTAAATGTGCCGTCAATGTTGGAATTTTATTAGCAGCCCACAATCTGATTGCTTCATCTTTTGCATCTTTAGAAACTTTTTCAGCATCTTTCAATGCACTCTCGTGTCCGTCAACCATCATTTGCGCAAACTTTTTATCAAAATCTAAACCTGCTTTTTTATCCAAATCGTTAAAAGCTTCTTTTCCATCTTCAGTAATAACAAGAGGCAAAGAAATTTGTTTTTTATCTGAAAAAGATTTCAACTCTTGAAAAGATTTTGTGTGATCGTCAACAAGCATTTTACCGAAAGACTTTACTTCAGCATCAGTTCCTTTTAGTTCTGCTAATTTTCCAACTTCAATTTCTTCCAAGTCCGTTTCAGCTGCGTCAACTAAATATTCAGAATCATCTTCCTTTGCATTATTATCTTCAAATTTTGCATCGTTTTGATCTTCTGCCGCTTCTTTTGAATCTTCTGGTTTTGATTCTTGCTTACAAGATGTTGTACCTAAACTTAGCGTAAGTACTGCTGCACTTAAAAGCGCTTTTCCTAAAATTGTTGATTTTTTCATGGTTATTTTTTTCGAGTAATTATTATATTCCAAAATTAACTTTTATAGGAATAAAGTCGTTTACAGAATTAACCCTTTATGTTACACAATTGGTATAACAAGAATTTTAGTAATAAATTCAGCACTTCACAATCATTTAATCTGTATTTCTACACCTATAATATTAATCAGATTTGATAATAAAATTAAATTTTAGAAGGGCTTTTTCTGAAACTTGACCAGAAAAAGACATAGCTTTGCACCAGAATTTCAAACCATGATTAACCCCTCGGCACACGGCTGGATTGATAAATTTTTCGCAGAACAAAAACATCTGCAGCTTCCTGTCGTGCCTTATTCTCGTGAATTTTATAAGAACACCAGAGCCACCGGATTTATTTATGGACACGTAGTTTCTTTTGATACGCTAATGCCGATTGACAGCAAAGGCTGGATTTCTGAAGAGTTTTCAAAAGTGGCATTGCTAAATACTCTATATGGAGTTTATGGCTTGGTTTCACACGAAAGCAGTTCCAAAGATTTTATTGCAAAAACGATTTCTTTTTATCAAGAAATGCATCCGAAAGGCTTTAATTTATTGGATAAAATGCTTCCAGAAAATTCGCCTTCAATTAATTTGGAAAAAATTATCGACGAAAGAGTACAAACCAACGAAGGAATTATCGGTAAAAACTTCTCTCACATTTTAACCAATGCCTTGCTTTTTGAAGATGTTTTAGCTTTTAGACAATATCTTTTAAACAACGAAATTCCGAATAATTATCTGAAGAAATTAGAAGAAACAATTGTCAGCATTGTTTCTTTAGCCTTAAATACGAAGCAAAAAAAATCGCATTATGATGATTTGCTTATCAAATTATTTGAAGCTTCCGTTCGATATACAAAGTTTTCTAAAGTAAATGTTCAAAATCTAGAAGTACTTGAATTGGACTATTTTACTTCAGAATTAGAAAAATTATATCTCATCGACATGGCCGGAATGGCACTTTGGAACGATGAAGACATGGAGAAAAATGAAGCCTCTTTTTTATACGAATTGGCCAAAAACATGAATGTTTCAGAAAATTTCGTAACTGAAAGTATAACTGCAACGGATGAATTTATTCATAAATATAAAAAGCAGATTCCTTACTTCAATTATTCAAATCCGGTGAAGCATTTTTATGAGCAGACAACTCAAAATGTAAAGGTTTTGATTACCAGAAACAAATCAAGATTGGCTAAAGAACTAGCAAATAATGGCGATTTAGTACTTTTGCTAACCCATTCCACGCACCGAAGTTTAGATGCAAAAGAAAAGAAAAAGATGAAAAAACAGCTTTTAGAAATCTGCAAAACGATTCCATCACTGACTATTTTTCTCTTGCCTGGCGGAAGTTTGCTGCTTCCGATTCTGATTAAATTTATACCGAAATTGCTTCCTTCCACATTTAATGAAAATTTAGAAATAGAAACAGAATAAAAAAAGCCTCTTGAAATCAAGAGGCTTTTTTGTGTTTTAGAATTTCAGTTGGTAAACTGTATCTAGATCTTCGTTACCGCAAAGGTTTACTTCAAGATCTTTCACAAGACCATTATTTAATCTGTAAACCCAGCCATGTAGGCAAAGATTCTGGCCGTTTCTCCACGCTCCTTGTACGATTGAAGTCTTTGCCAAGTCATAAACCTGCTCTTTTACATTCAATTCCACAAAAGCATCAAATCTGTCTTTTTCATCAATAATTGAATCCAAATAAGTATGGTGGTGTCTGTAAACGTCTTTGATATGGCGAATCCAGTTGTCGATCAATCCGATTGAATCGTTACCCATTGCCGCTTTCACGCCACCGCAACCATAATGTCCACAGACGATTACGTGTTCCACTTTCAAAACATTTACTGCATAATCCAAAACGCTCAACATGTTCATGTCAGAGTGAATCACCATGTTTGCAATATTTCTGTGTACAAAAACTTCTCCTGGTTGCGCGCCAATCACCTCATTTGCAGGAACTCGGCTATCTGAACATCCAATCCATAATAAGGGTGGCGATTGTCCTTCTGCTAATCTTTCAAAGTATTGTGGGTCGCTATCGATTTTTGATTTTACCCAATTTTTGTTTCCGTCTATAATTTTTTTATAAAAATCGCTCATTTTTTTAAATTTTAAATTTTGGATTAGATAGTATAATCCGATTCCTTATTGTTTCTTTTTTCTTCTAATAATGTCAGACATTTTTCATAGTCCAACTTGGTTTGTTTTCGCATTCTTGCCTCTTCATAATTTTCAAAGAAAACGTGGTTTCCGTTATCTTCAATATCATCCAATTCATATGCTTTTTTGAAGCCTTTTAATTTTACTTTTATATTTTCTTCGGATGCTCGTATTGTTGCAAATTCTTGAATCAAATCCAAAACATCGTGGGCAATATAAACCGTGTCTGAAGCATTGATCACCACTCTAGAATTCTCTGGAATTTGGGACAAAGTCGTTTTAATTGCAGCCTTGTTTAAGAAAGAAACTTCTTGCGCCAAGTCAATACGAATCACATCTCCATCCTCAAATTTCTCTTTTCTAAATCGGTAAGCTCTTTTCAGGTTTCCTCTTAAAATGAACAAAATGCTGATGATGATTCCAAGGGCAACTCCTTTTAATAAATCTGTAAAAACTACAGCCAATAAAGTTGCGATGAAAGGCACGAACTGGTATTTTCCTTTGTGCCAAAAGTGCATGATTACTGATGGTTTGGCCAATTTATAACCCACCATAAGCAAAACTGCCGCCAAAGTTGCCAACGGAATCTTATTCAAAAGAAAAGGAATCGAAAGCACGCTGATCAGCAATAAAACGCCATGAATAATTGCCGACATTTTTGTTTTTGCTCCAGCATTTGCATTTGCAGAAGATCTTACAACTACAGAAGTCATTGGCAATCCACCGATTAAGGAACTCAAAATATTACCAATTCCTTGCGCTTTTAATTCCACATTGGTATCAGTGTATCTTTTTTGCGTATCCATTCGGTCAGAGGCTTCAATGCATAATAAAGTTTCGATGGAAGCCACAACTGCAATGGTTGCTCCAATCGTCCAAACTTTCATGTCTAAAAATCCAGAAAAATTAGGCGTAATAATTATGTTTTTAAACTCGTCCCAAGTTTGTGGCACCGGAAGATTGACCAAATGTTCTTTCTTTATGGCAAGATCACTTCCGGATGAGATAAAAATTTGGTTTAAAACCACACCAACAATTACGGCAACCAAAGCTCCAGGAATCAACTTCAATCTTTTTAAGAAAGCAATTTTATCCCAGGAAATTAATATTGCAATAGAAATTAATGTGATGACAATCGCTCCCATTTGGACATGATTAAACGAATCTAAAATAGAATCCCAAGCATTGCCACCCTTTTCAGCAAAAGCTTCATCGCCTTCAAAATCAGCGTCATAACCAACAGCATGCGGAATTTGTTTCAGAATAATAATAATTCCAATACCCGCCAGCATTCCTTCAATAACATTTGTAGGAAAATAATTAGAGATGCTTCCTGCCTTTACAAATCCAAGAATTAATTGAATAATTCCGGCAATCAAACCCGCAGTAAGAAAGATGTCAAACGCTTTGAGATCAGTAATCGCAGTCAAAACGATTGCAGTCAAACCTGCTGCTGGACCAGAAACGCTGATGTGTGAACGGCTCATAGTTCCAACGACGATTCCGCCTACGATTCCAGCAATAATACCAGATAAAGGCGGTGCGCCAGAAGCCAAAGCAATTCCCAAACACAGCGGAAGTGCCACCAAAAAAACTACTAAACCAGATGGAAAATCGGATTTAAGGTTGGCAAAAAGATTTATTTTTTTTGTCATATTTCCTGAAAAAATTAATACAAATAGTGGAGCAAGCGTCAGACAACGCAAGCCCAAGCCTTGAGGTTTTCAAGACTAAAAAATTGTATTAAACCTGTTCTGGCGGAGGAGAAAAGATGGTTGAAGCCGTGTTATCGTACTTCAAAGTATGTTGAGAAACGATCAAGCTGGAAGAACTTGCCGTGTAATTTGAGAAAATTATATAGTCAGCAATCTTAAAATCTGCCTTCAATTCTTTACAACAATTGTTGTGCTGTTCTTCTTCTGACATGCTGTAAACCATAGATGTATCAACGTCTTCCTTGATCAGGCTTACAACCGTAGGCGTGACAATGAAAGTCAAAAACATTAATAAGACTATTTTTACTGCAAATTTCATAGTGGCGAAAATAGTTATAAAAGAGTTTACTTAAAAGAATAATAAATTATTTAATCAAATTTTAACACGAAAAAAAACTGCAATGATTATAGTAAGAATCATTGCAGTTTTTATTAAAACAGAGAACCAAAATCTCTGAAATCAAACCAACCTTATATCTTTTCTTCAAGCCAAGCTTGCATCATCCAGATTGTTTTTTCTTGTTCTTTGATAAAATCACTCATCAATGAATTTGTTCCTTCATCATTTGCATCTGCTGTTTTGTTCAAAAGATCTCTTTCTATTTTTAATAAATCAGAAAGTGAAGTCACAATCAAATGAACTGCTTCTTCATCGACAGAAATATTTTTTCCTACTTTAATTTTATTATTGTCAACATAATCTTGAAAAGTATGCAAAGGTTTTCCGCCAATTGTCAGGACTCTTTCAGCAATAAAATCGATTTTTAATTGCGCGTCATTATACAATTCTTCAAATTTCACATGAAGATCAAAAAAGCGTTTTCCACGAATATTCCAGTGAATTCCTCTTAAGTTTTGATAATATACTTGAAAGCTTGATAATAATATGTTTAAGTCGTTTGCAATTTCTTCGGTTTCCTTTACTGGCAAACCTAAAATGTTCGTTTTCATCTTTGGTACTTTTAATATTTCTTGAGATTAAAGTTACAAAATTTAGAAGTTTTAAATCATAAAGAAATCTTATAATTTTCTATCTTTGCATCACAAAATACTATTACAATGACTATCACACAATTATATTATGTTTTGGCAGTGGCCGAAAATAAAAATTTTACGCTTGCCGCAGAAAAATGTTTCGTTACGCAGCCTACACTAAGTATGCAGATTCAAAAACTGGAAGATGAACTTGGAATTTTGATTTTTGACCGAAGTAAAAAGCCAATTCAATTGACAGAAATCGGACAAAAAATTGTCACGCAAGCTAAAAACATAGTCAATGAATCAGATAGAATTCAAGATATTGTAGACCAGCAGAAAGGTTTCGTTGGTGGCGAATTTAAATTAGGAATAATTCCAACTATCATGCCGACGCTTTTGCCGATGTTTTTGAGTAATTTCATCAAGAAATATCCAAAAATCAAGCTGATTATTGAAGAACACAATACCGAAGAAATAATTACAAGATTAAAAAATGGCCACTTAGATGCGGCGATTGCGGCAACTCCGTTAGAAGATGAAAAAATCAAGGAAATTGTTTTGTATTATGAACCTTTCGTAGCTTATTTTCCAGAAAATCACAGCAGTTTTCAAAAGGAAGAAATTGAAGTAGAAGATATTGACGTGGATAATTTATTGCTTCTTCAAGACGGACATTGTTTCCGCGATGGAATCTTAAATCTTTGCCGAAATATCAGTAGTTCTGACGTTTCTCCTTTTCAGATTGAAAGCGGCAGTTTTGAAACTTTGATAAAATTAGCCGACGAAGGTCTGGGAACCACGCTTCTTCCCTATTTGCATACTTTAGATTTAAAGGAAAAAGACAAATTGAAATTAAGACAATTTAAAGATCCAAAACCTTCTCGAGAAGTAAGCCTGATTTTCCCGAAAAGTGAGCTTAAAATTCATATCATCGATGCTTTGAGACAAGTTATCGCTGGGGTTGTAAAAGGGGCAATTGTTTTTCAGAATGTTCAGATTATTAGTCCGCTTTCTAAAAAGTCTTGATTTATTTCAACACAGATTTCACAGATTTACACAGATTTTGATTTCTCACGTTATCAAATCTAAATACGAATTCCACAATTTACACTAATTGTTTTTGTGAGAATTTGTGGAATTTCTGTTTAACTAATAATCTACGATTTAAAACTCTATGGAAATCTGTGAAATCTGTGTTTTATAAAAAAGAAAAAGGAGCTATTTAGGCTCCTTCTTTTTTTATTTGTTAACTATTATTAAACATTGCTTTAATTCTGGTTTTTCGACTGTGTAGCTCAAAAGCCATTCTGTCAATTGCTCGATTTCATACGGAAGCAGGCTTCTAACTGCTTTCTCTAACTCTTTACAAAATAATAAAGGATCGAAACTCACTCTTTCAAGGATAGATTTTGTAAAAGCAAACATTGGTCTTGTCATAGTGATAAATTAAATTTTGGAGGTTAATTGTTGTAAGAACGTTTAGTAAAATTAGTCAATTAATTGATTGGTTTTCATAAAAAAACGTTAATAACATTTAAATCATATGAAAATTAACATCTCAGTTATTGATTTAAAAACTACAATTTTCTAGCTCGCAGCATTTCCCGCTTTCCTGGCGGGCCGTTTAATTTTTCTACTTCAAATCCAGATTCTTTCATTGCATTTTTGATAGAACTTCTACAAGCATAAGTTACCAGAATTCCATTTGGTTTTAAAGCTTTGAACATAATTTGGAAAATCTCCAAAGACCATAATTCTGGCTGGACTCTAAACCCAAAAGCATCGAAATAAATCAAGTCATATTTACTTTCATCTGCAATTTCTTGGAACTTCTTATTTTGTTTTTCCAAAGTAAAATTTGGATCTAAAATTACTCTTTCATTCCAATCAGATTGGTGCATTTTTAGGAATATTTCTTCGTATGATTTCGCTTCCAATTCAGAAACATAATTCATTTTCAAAGCATCTTCCTCAGAAACCGGATAAGCTTCAACTCCTATATAATCAATGCTTTGATTGGCATTTTTTGCTTCTAAATAAGTTATAAAAGCGTTTAATCCTGTCCCAAAACCAATCTCCAAAATTGAAACGGACTTCCCTTCAAATAAGGAAAGTCCGTTTTTTATAAATACATGTTTTGCTTCTTGAATCGCTCCAAATTTCGAATGATACGTTTCATTCCAATCGGGCAATAAAATAGAGGTCGAACCGTCTTTGGTCTGAATAATTTCTCTTTTCATTCTAAGTAATTATTCTATAAAAAGTTTTTTAATCCTTGGAATTGGTCCAGCGCATTTCACCTGATGGCAAGCCACGCAAGCCGAAACTCCGGCATTGAAATGTTCTTTAGCATTCTTCGGATCTTCATAAATCAACTGTTGTGACTTGATAAAAACTTCGGCTTGTTTCTTAAAAAAAGCATCGTTTTCACTTTCATCCGTCATGGCCGACTTATGGATTTCTAAAAAGTGTGAAGGAAATTTTCCAATTGTGTCGCCATTTTTGATACGCTCTTTTAAACGCTGGTTGTCAACATACATCTGTTCCATCAAAGTTGCCATTTCTGACATTTCATACATTTCGAATTCTTTAGATTCTGTTTTTGCAGGAACTTCCTTTTTGGCAACAGGTTTCTTTTCTTCCTGTTTATTACAACTGGAAAGCAATAAAATTCCGAAAAGAGCTATAAAAAATTGCTTCATTATTTGCTGATTAAAACGCCGTCAGCTTGAAAAGCATACGTAATTTTTGGTTGTGTAATTTTGTCGATTTCTGCTTGTGATTTTCCACCATCTTTTGCATAATGCTGTAATTCTGCTACAGAAACCTCATCAACAAAAGCTTTTCCGCTTACAATCGCTTCAGAATTGTCAGCATTCAAAGGAACGAAAAATCCATAATCTTTAAATTTTACAAAAGATTCAGAATTGTCAGCCAAATCCATTTTCATCCAGCATCCTTTTTTCTTGCAAACCGATTTTATTTGGGATTTAAATTTCACATTGATCGTATCTCCTTTTTTCAAAGTCTTGTATTTTGCAAGCATCTGCTCTTTTGACAATGCTTTTTCTGCTAAAATTTTACTTCCGAAAGAAGCATATTCCACTTTAATTTCCTTTGCAGGAGAAACTGCGATAGTTTTTTTAGCTTCAGCTGGCTTTTCAGCAGTTGCAACAGCATCAATTTTCACAGCTTCCTGAGAATTTACATCTACAGAAGAAACGGTGTCAGCTTGTGTTTTTGCGACAGTATCTGTTGGAGTTTCAATTACTGTTTCTTCAACAGTTTCTGTTTCTTTGTTTTTGTCAGCGCAACTTGCAAAGACTAAAATTGAACATGCTAAGACAAATATATTTTTCATAATTTGGAGTGATTTTAAATTATCTGCTGCAAAAATAGCACTTTAATCAAAAGTAAGAACTCTCTAGCATTAAATTTTATGTTTCATTGCCGATATCTCAATAAATAACAGCTCAAAAAATCAATAATAAAAAAATAGCCTTCAGAAGGGAAAGATATTTATTTTTAATGGAAAAACTTTCCATTTTTTATTAATTTAGCAAAATCGAGCACGATTGATAGCAGTTAACCATTTTTTGATTACAAATTACTAGCTATCAACATTTTAAACAACCTTAACCACAACTAAATGGACATTAATAATCCAAACGAAATCGATATAGTAAGAGCTACTTCTTCAAAAATAAACGAAATCGATTTTGAAAACCTTGCCTTTGGAAATATATTCACAGATCACATGCTCATGTGTGATTTTAAAGATGGACAATGGCAAAAACCAACAATTAAACCTTACGAACCTTTTTTACTTGATCCTTCTGCAAAAGTTTTTCACTATGGCCAAGCGATTTTTGAAGGAATGAAAGCGTATAAAGACGAAAGTGATGATGTTTGGCTTTTCAGGCCTGATGAAAATTTCCATAGATTTAATAATTCCGCAAAGAGAATGGCGATGCCAGAAGTTCCGGAAGATATATTTTTAGGAGGTTTGCATGAAATCTTGAAAATTGAGAAAGAATGGGTTAGAAAAGGAAAAGGCAACACCTTATATATTCGCCCGTTTATGATTGCCATTGGAACTGGCGTTATCGCGGCTCCTTCTTCGCAATATCGTTTTATGATCATACTTTCTCCTGCAAAATCGTATTATTCTGGAGAAGTAAAAGTGATTATCGCTGAGCATTTCAGTCGTGCGGCAAACGGAGGAATTGGTGCGGCAAAAGCTGCCGGAAATTATTCTGCACAGTTTTATCCAACGAAATTAGCCAATGACAAAGGTTTCCAGCAAATTATTTGGACGGATGATGCCACGCATACAAAACTAGAAGAAGCGGGAACAATGAACGTTTTCTTCAGAATCAACGACACTTTATTCACAGCGCCAACGAGTGAAAGAATCTTGGACGGCGTGACTAGAAAAAGTATCATCGCTTTGGCAGAAAGAGAAGGAATTGACATTCAAGTGCGTTCTGTTTTAGTTTGGGAACTTGTAGAAGCGGCCAAAAACGGAACTCTGAAAGAAATTTTTGGAGCTGGAACTGCGGCAGTTGTGAATCCGATTGTAGGTTTTTCTTATCAAGATGAATATTATGAGCTTCCAAAACAAGAAGATTCAATCGCATTGAAATTGAAAGACAAATTGACAAATATTCAATACAAATTAGAAGAAGATACTTTTGGCTGGACGGTAAAAATTTAAGATTTTTGATTTCAGATTTAAGTACTTTATAAATTAAAATCCCGAAAAATAATTCTCGGGATTTTTTATATTTTACAATGAGGAAATCTGCCAATCTGCGGTAAAACTTCTATTTTAAAATAACTGAAAAATCAGGCTTGAAATAATTCGGCCCTTTCATGACTTTTCCGTCTTCTCTGTAAATTGGTTTTCCGTCAGCGCCTAATTTGCTCATATTGCTTCTCTGAATCTCATCAAAAACTTCCTCGATTTTATGTTGCAAACCATGCTCGATAATTGTCCCGCATAAAATGTAAAGCATGTCTCCCAAAGCATCGGCGATTTCTACTTTATCATCATTTTGAACGGCTTCCAGATATTCTTCATTTTCTTCTTTCATCAAATTATAGCGAAGGATATTTTTGCTTTCGCCTAAATCTCCACGCGGAATTTCACTATATCCAATTCCAAATGCTTGATGGAATTCTTTCACTGCGTCCAATTGTTTCTGCATAATTTCTTAAATTAAATGATAGTGCAAAATAGCAACTTTTGGATTCAAAATAATTACTTTTGCATAAAATTTATAAACTATGTTTTCACAAGGTCAAATTGCGTTTGCTGTATTTTTCGTAATCGTTTTTGTTATCGCAATGATTTATACCTATAGAAAAGACTTAAAACTCCACAAAGTATTTTATAAAGGAAGTATTTGGGTTTTACTAGGATTTTTATGTTTTATCGGATTGTTATTCGTAATTAAAATTTTCATGAAGCATTAATTTTTTTGCCACGAATTACACAAATTTACACAAAACTATTTGTATAATTTGTGACAGAATCAAGACATAAAAAAACGCCTCGATCTCTCAAGGCGTTTTCAAAATATTCTTTAAATCTGCATTCTAATTCTCTTCCGGCAAGAAACCATAAGTTTTAGAATAATAAAGCATCTGCTCCGCAAAAGTTTTCGGTTGCGTAATTTCAAAAGAAGTAATTTCTCCTTTATTATTAGTCTTTGGAACCAAAACAGGATTTACGAATCCGCTGTAAGGTGCAGATTTAAACTGTTTGTTTCTTTCCAAAATTTCTTTGTGCAGTTTTTGATCCACTTTCACTCCGTAATTTTCTACCAAAGCTTTTCCAGCTGCGAAATCACCTTCTGATTTAATTCTTTGTGTTTCTCTCAAAAGCTGGCCGAATAATTCGTGTAGTTTTTCATAGTTTGTGATGTTGAAATAAGTTTTTCCGTCACGCGTAATTTTCTCGATTACGTTGTCTTTCTTCCCTTTTTCAAAAACCCAAGCACTCACCCACTGACGGTTTCTCATGTGCGCTTCTTCAATTTCAGCGCCTTGCTCCAAGCGAATCAATTGCGTCATCAAACCATTTCTGATGTAACCGTCATAAGCTGCAGTTCCCACTTTTTTCCAGTCGTCAACCAAGCCTAATTCTTGCAATTTTGGATTATACAAATAAAATAATCCCACTAAATCAGCTCTTCCTTCTTCCAAAGTTGACGCATAACTTTTTAAAGTTTCCTTTGGAGTTCCAACGCCCGCATTGATTTGACCAGACGCGTGGCCAACAACTTCATGTAAAGCTGTATGCAATTTATCTGCAATTTCCCCATATTTTTCTTGCAATTCAACCTCTTCTTTGTCATTTGCAAATTCTTTCAAACGATCTGTTCCGCCAGCGTGACTGTAAGAATCTACGATATTTCCTAATGAAACTGATTTTGAACCGTGATCGGCACGAATCCAATCTGCATTTGGAAGGTTCACGCCAATTGGCGTGCTTGGTGAAGAATCCCCAGATTCTCCAGCAACGACAACCACTTTATAAGAAACTCCAACTACGTTTTTCTTCTTGTGAGCTGGCATTAAAGGTGAATTGTCTTCAAACCATTGTGCGTTTCCAGAAATCACTTCCATCTTTTTTGACATGTCGAAATCCTTGATCTGCACCACAGATTCATACGAACCACGGTAACCCAATGGATCATTATAAACTTCAATAAATCCGTTGATGTAGTCGATGTTTCCGTCTGTAGCTTCCGTCCAAGCGATGTTGTAATCATCCCAAGTCTTCAAATCTCCAGTCTTATAAAATTTAACCAAAAGACCAAGTGCATTGCCTTGTTTTTTGTTTTCAGCAACATTTTGCGCTTTTTCTAACCAATAAGTAATTTTGTCAATTGCTGGTCCGTACATGCCACCGCTTTTCCAAACTTTTTCCTCGATTTGTCCCTTTGCATTTCTAACCAACTTCGAATTTAATCCAAAAGAATAAGGCTTGCTTGCATCTGGACTTTTCTTTGTTTTGTAATAGGCTTCAGCTTCTTTGTCAGTAATTCCTTCTCCATAAAAATTTACAGCAGAACCAGCCAACAAACCTTTTGATTCGTCAAGATTTACCTTTTTAGCATCTTTGTTATTAAACAAAACGTCAACAACTTCAGGAGCTAGCGTAGTTTTTGTCTCAGAAAGCAATTTTGTAAAATACTCCTTTGAAAAATCAGGTTTGATTTTATCGCTAGAATAATGGTGATGGATTCCGTTGGCAAACCATACTCTTTTTAAGTAAATCTCGAAGTTTTTCCAATCTGTTGAAGCTTTATCTCCGTTGTAATTTTGGTAGATATTTTCTAAAGCCTTTCTGATTTTTAAGTTGTGTTTGTAGTTCTGATCCCAATGGATATCACGTCCCGCCATTCCGGCTTGCGATAAATAATAAACCAGTTTCTGCTCTTTCAAGGTAAGATTTTCCCAACCCGGAACTTGATAACGCAATACTTTTATGTCTGCAAATTGCTCTACTTCATATTGAAAATCTGCCGAAGTTGCCACAACATTTTTTGAAGTTGCCTCTTTGCCATTTTTGCAAGAAAAAAGTACAGCCGTGGCAAGAAACATTCCTGCGATGGTTTTTAATTTCATTCTAAGTAATTTTTCGTTAACTTTAATTATAAAAAACAAATATAAGGAATCTAAATCTATCTGATTCCATAAGGCTTTGCTAACTATTGCGAAGTATTTTTCATACTTTTGTAATAAGAAATCGTGAATAAACCGCTATGAGAATATTAAAGTACATTTTGCTTTTGGCCTTGCTTGCCGTGATCGGACTTTCCGTTTATGTAGCAACACAAAAAAGTGAATTTGAAGTTGAAAAAAGTAAATTTATCAAAGCCCAAAAATCGGTAGTTTTCAGCTATGTCAACGATTACAGAAACTGGGAAGATTTTGGCGCTTGGAAAGATGAAGATCCAAAAATGGTTTTCACGTATGCCGACACCACCATCGGAAAAGGAGCTTCTTATTCCTGGAAAGGAAATTCTTGCGAAGGAAAAACCACTACGATTTTTGAAAAAGAAAACGACAGCATTGCCCAAAAAACAATTATTTCTGGCAATGAAGGAAGTGCGTATTTAACGTTTAAAGATTCTGCCAACGGAACAAAAATTACTTGGCATTCCAAAGGAAAATTAGGCTTCATGGATAAAGTTTATGCTACTTTTAAAGGAGGCGCTACAAAAATGATTGGCGATACCTATGAAAAAACTTTAGCAAAATTAGACAAAGTGATTTCATATGAAATGAATACTTATGATATTAAAGTGAATGGCGTGGTTCAAAAAACGGGCGGTTATTACTTTCAGCAAAAAGTTACATGTAAGATTTCAGAAGCACCGAAAAACATCAGCCTTATTCTGCCAAATATGTTGCGCTTTTTCAAAGACAATAATATTGCGCTGACCGGAAGTCCGTTTGTTTTGTATACAATATATGATGTGGCAAACAATAAGACGACGTTCTCTGTATGTCTTCCAATGGCAGAAGAAATTTATACTTCAGAAGGTAGCGATTACACAAGTGGCAATTTACAGCCGTTTCAAGCCGTAAAAACTACGTTGAAAGGAGATTATTCACACAGCAAAGAAGCTTGGAACAAGACTTTTGATTATATCAAGAAAAATAATCTGGCTGAAAACCAAAATCGCAATTACATTGAAGTGTATTCTGTTGCGGCAGCTCAGGTAAAAAGTCCTTCAAAATGGGTTACTGAAATTTATATTCCTGTGGGACAAAGTATTGTGACTGAAACAGAAGTACTTCCTGAAATTCCAACAGAAGTCGTGAAACCAAAACCTGTGACAAAACCCGTTGTAAAACCTGCAACAGCAAAACCTGCGGAAAGAGAAGCACAAGTTATAGAATAATTTTTATCAAGAAAAAACCATCAAGTCCGGCAAATGCCGGACTTTTTTATTAATCATAATTTAATACTAGCATAATCCCAACAATTGAATTTCGAGATACTTTTAATCAAGGTTTTAAAAAAGAAATTTTATGGGACTCTTCGGAAAAAAAGAGAGAAAGGCAATTCGTGAATTCAGCGAGAAAAATATAGAATATTTAAACGAAATCGGAAAAGATTTGGAAGAAATGCTTGATGAATTACAAGAAAATTATGAGTTGATCAAGCCTTCTGTTGCTTCTTTTCAAGATTTTTCAGCATCTATAATTTCTAAGCTTACAGAAGAAGAAGCAAAACAACTAAATGAGTTTACTGATCAAGTTGTAAAAGTAAAAAAGTGTGCCAAAAAAGGAATTCTGGCGCTGACAGAATTGGCCAGAAACCAAAGAAAATCAAGCCGTGAAGCCAGCAGAGAATTCAATGAATTTATTGAATCTTAAAAGTATTATCGCAGATTCGCGGATAAAATGATTTTCATATCTGCAAATCTGCGGTAAAAACTATCTAGTAAAAACCAAAGTATTTCCTTTTGATAAATTAGCGTCAAATTTATAGCCGTCATAGTCAAAGCCTTTTAAATCATCAATTGTTTCAGCATTGGTATCGATGATATAACGCACCATCATTCCTCTCGCCTTCTTAGCAAAAAAGCTGATAATCTTTAACTTTCCGTCTTTGTAATCTTTAAACTCTGGCGTAATTACAGGCACTTTCAAAGCTTTGACATCTACAGCTTCAAAATATTCATTGCTCGCCAGGTTTATAAAAAGCTCGTCTTTCTTCAATTCAGCGTTTAATGACTTCGTAATTTTAGTCTTCCAAAACTCATATAAGTTTTTATTTTTTCCTATCGGAAGTTTTGTTCCCATTTCCAAGCGATAAGGTTGCATCAAGTCTAAAGGTTTCAACAAGCCATACAATCCTGATAAAATTCGGAGCTTGTCTTGCAGTTCATAAATTTTGGAAATTGGCAAAGTATAAGCATCTAATCCGGTATAAACATCGCCATTGAAAGCATAAATCGCAGGTCTTGCATTTTCATCCGTGAAAGGCAAAGTCCATTCTTGATTTCTTTCCCAATTCAAATCTGCCAGCTTTTCTGAAATTGACATTAATTCTGAAAGTTTTTTAGGCTTTAGCTTTTTCAAAACATTATGGACGGTGTTTGATTCTTTTAAAAAGATAGATTCTGTATGTTTTTTTGTAGGAAGTGCTGTTTCGAAGTCAAGCGATTTTGCTGGAGAAAGTACGATTTTCATTGTATAATATTTGAATTCAAAAATACGAAATGAAATTTAATTTGAATCATTAAGGTATTAAGATTCATTAAAGTATTGTGCTTAATTATTAAGAGCGAAAACTATCAAAGTATCCATAACGCTTAATGAAACTTAATACCTTAATGGTTCAAAAAAACTAAATCAAAAAACGGTCTAAAATCTTTCTTATATTTGTCTAAACCAAAAACCCTACAAAATTGTACACACAAATCAACAAAAGCATCAGCAGATATGTTTCTTTTTCACAAGAAGAATTTGATATTTTCAACTCTTTATTAGAATCTAAAAAAGTCCCAAAGAAAACGATCATGCTCCACGAAGGCGAAATGTGCAACTTCGAAGCTTTTGTAATTAAAGGTTGTGTGAGAAAATATTACATAGATACAAATGGTTTTGAAGTAATCCTGCAATTTGCCATAGAAGACGCTTGGGTCAGTGATATTTCTTTCAGTATTTATGAAGAAAAACCGTCGCAAGTTTTCATTGAAACCTTAGAAGACAGCGAATTTTTTATGTTCAGTCCAGAATCTAAAGAAGAACTTTTAGCAAAAGCGCCACGATTTGAAAGAGCGTATAGAATCTTGATGCAAAGAAGCTTGGCAGTAACCCAAAACCGCCTTTTCCACAACATCTCACAAACGGCTACTGAAAAATATTTAGAGTTTCTAGAATTATATCCAACGATTCCACAGCGTGTTGCCCAGCATTACATCGCTTCTTATTTAGGAATTTCAGCAGAATTTTTAAGCAAAGTCAGAACTAAACTCGCCAAACAATAGTCTAATCAACAGAGATTTCACAGATTCACACAGATTTATTGCTATTTCATATTTCTCAACAGGAAACTTAAATTTCCTCAAATGCCTTATATGGTAATCTTAATTATTCGAGTTTCTATTGACACTACAAAATTCATAAATCTGCAATCTAAATTCAAAAATCCGTTTTTCTTGTCCTAGTTCAATGCCCACCCTATATTTCTGCCCGAAATTTGTCCTATCAAATAAGAACAAAAATGGAACGCAAAGATTTTATAAAAAAAGGATTAATGGGAACTGGAATGTTTATCACTTCAGCAACCATCGGCGACGTGATGAAAAACGACATTGACGAAATCACGCCATTAGAGCCAATCGGATACAATCATTTACCAAATACAAATTCATTAATCGAGGAAAACACGGTTTTGCACAAAGCCAATACGCGCGGTCATGCAAATCACGGCTGGTTGGATTCGCACCATACTTTCAGTTTTGCGAATTACCACAATCCTGATAGAATGCATTTCGGTGTTTTGAGAGTTTTGAATGATGACAGAGTTGACGCCGGAATGGGTTTCGGGAAACATCCGCACGATAATATGGAAATCATCTCGATTCCGTTAGAAGGCGATTTAGAACACCAAGACAGCATGGGAAATACGGCCGTAATTTCAAAAGGCGACATTCAAGTCATGAGTGCCGGAACGGGAATTTACCACCGCGAATACAATAAAAATAAAGACAAGCTGACTAAATTTCTTCAGATTTGGGTCTATCCAAACAAGAAAAATGTAACGCCGAGATACGATCAAATTACTTTAAAACAAGAAGATCGCCACAATAACCTACAGCAAATTCTTTCTCCAAATGCCGACGATGCCGGAGTTTGGATTCACCAAGATGCTTGGTTTCACTTAGGCAAATTCGATAAAGATTTCACGAGAAATTACGATTTGAAAAAATCTGGAAACGGAATTTACGCTTTCGTATTAAAAGGAGATTTCAAAATTGGAAACATCGATGTCAGCGAAAGAGATGGTTTGGGAATTTGGGACACACAAAACATCCAAATCCAAGCTTTATCTGAAGACGCAGAAATCCTTTTGATGGAAGTTCCAATGGCTTTGTAATTAGAAAATTCGGAAATTAGATAATTTCAAAACTTTATAAATAATCGCAAAGAGAGACAACCTCAACCACTTTGCAACTTAGTAACTTTAAAATAAATAACCGCAAAGCAGGCAACTTTGAAACTTAGCAACTTCGCAACTCAGTAACTTAAAAAAACAAAAATTATGTCTACAACAAAATGGTCAATTGACACAGCACATTCTGAAATCGGATTTAAAGTAAAACACATGATGTTCACAAATGTTTCAGGAAATTTCGAAAAATTTGACGCTTCAATCGAAACGGAAGGCGACGATTTCACAACTGCAAAATTTGATTTTTCAGGAGAAATTGATTCAATAAACACAGGAAACGCAGACCGTGACAATCACTTGAGAAGCGCAGATTTCTTTGACGCTGGACAATTTCCTAAATTAACTTTCAAGTCAACTTCATTCGATAAAATTGACGAAGGCGACTATAAATTAACTGGAGATTTGACGCTTCACGGAGTAACAAAACAAGTAAAATTAGACGTTGAATTCGGTGGATTGGCAAAAGATCCATGGGGAAACACAAAAACCGGACTTTCTGCAACAGGAAAAATCAACCGTAAAGATTGGAACTTGAACTGGAACTCAGCCCTAGAAACAGGAGGTGTTTTAGTAGGTGAAGAAGTGAAATTAAACATCGAATTGCAATTCATCCAACAATAAATTAATAGTTTCAAAGCAGCAAAGTTTTAGAGTTCACTTTGCTACTTTGAAATTTTGAAACTCAATAAAATGATTAACATTCTCTACATAGGAAGACACCCAGAAATTCTAGAAACCGTTGTCAGACTGATAAACGCCAACGAAAACTGGTTTGGAGCTGGAGCAGAAACCGACGAAACCGCAATGGATTTATTCAAAACAATAGATTTCCAAATTGTTTTGCTTGGCTGTGGCATCGAGGAAGAAAGCGAGAAAATGCTTCGTGATTTCTTTCAAAAAGAAAATCCGAATTGCCCGATTGTCCAGCATTACGGTGGCGGAAGCGGTCTCTTAAAAAATGAAATTCTTTCTGTTTTAGAGGATAATAAGATTTTATAATTCCTTTCAACACAACTGTGAAAACCACTTTCTAAATAGAAAGTGGTTTTTTTATTTAATATTTTGTATTTATTTATTCAAAATATAAAAAAATACATATATTTACAACATTATAAGCCTGAAATATGATAAAAGCCAATATAGATTTTCAAAGGATAATCTTTGAATCAGATACCAAAAAAGAATTCTGTCCTGATACGAAACTAAAGCCGGAAAGCATAAAAAAATGCCTCTTTTTTGCTTCTGAAATGGCTTACGGGCGAGGCTATCACAAATCCCAATCCTTTGGGAATTCCCACTACAATCGTTCTCCAAATGAAATTTTCGTCAATACGTTTCAAGGCAAACTTGCTGAATTAGCTGTTTATAATGAACTTTCAAATCTTGGAATCCGTCCTGACAAGCCGCCAGAATTTGACATTTGGGGAAAAGGCAAATGGGAAGACTGTGACTTTACAATCAACAATGGCCAGATTCGAGCTTCTGTAAAATCTACAAAATGGTTCGGAAATTTACTGCTTCTAGAAACCCACAAATATAATCAAAAAGGAGAATTTTTAGAAACCGCAGAAAGCGAACCGCAAATGTATGACTTCACATTCATGGTCAGAATCGCTGGAGTAAAAAGTCCGAAGCCTGAAAATTACCTAACCTTAAATGAAATTGATGTGGAAGTCACCGGCTTTATGTCGCATTCCAAATTTCTTCAAGTTATAGAAGAAAAACAGATAATTACAAAGGGAATTATGCTCGGAACTCCTTTACTCGTTGATAATTATTACATCTTTGCCCAAGATTTGACAGAAGTGAAATACTTGCGAATCTAAGCCTTATCTCCTAATTCAATGGCCTTGAAAATAGAATCTGCAATGCGCTTAATTACGGGAACGCTCACTGAATTTCCAGCTTGTTTGTATAAATGTGAATTGCTCATAGTCGCAGGCAAAACAAAATTGTGAGGAAATCCTTGAAAATCAAAACACTCTTTCGGAGTCAGTTTTCGAATTCCTTTAGTAGTCAAAACCAACGGCACGTTATGCCCGCCAGTTCCCATGTTTGCTGTTAAAGTCGGACAAACATCACTCTTATTTTCTCTCACATATTGGCGTCGCCATTGATAAACCGTGTCTTTTCGGGTAATTGATTTCTGAAGTTCGCCAAACATATATTTGTCCTCTCCATAAAAATATTTTACCTCAGCAACAGAATCGTCCACAATATCTTCTACTTTTTTAGTAAGCGCCAGAGCTTCTGGAAATTCAAAATGTTTGGCATATTTATTTGTGCCGTCTTCCTCATTTTTAAAGCAAACCATATAAATTCGCTCACGATTCTGAGGCACATTTCCGTACTCTTTCGAGTTCAAAACTTCCGCAGAAAACGAGTAGCCGTTCGCCTTCATCGCCTCTTCAATAAAAGTAAAAGTCTTGCCTTTATCGTGTCCTTTTAAGTTTTTTACGTTCTCTAAAAAAACTACTTTCGGCTTATTTAAAGCTACTACAAAATCTAAAATTCGGTAAAAATGATTCCCGCGGTCGTCATTAAATCCTTTTCGATAACCTGCAACAGAAAAAGGTTGACACGGAAATCCCGCCGCCAAAACATCCACTTTTGCTAAATTTTCCGGATTTAATTTCCAAATATCTTCCTCAAAAATAGGGTGCTCAAAATTCGCGCGATACGTCACGCACGCATTTTTATCAATCTCATTTGCCCAAGCCACTTTGGCTCCAGCATTTATAAATCCTTGGCAAATTCCTCCAACTCCGGCATATAAACTTCCTATTTTGATCATATAAAAAATATTTGAACGGCAAAAATAATACAAAGCCTTGTAAAACTTTCTCTTAAAGCTAAAAAAGAATCTTTGTGAAACTTTGCGAAAACCCTTTGCGAAACTTTGCGTTAAAAATAAACGTAAAGAGAAGAAAAGTTATTCGCAAAGTTTCGCAAAGAAAATTACCAAACTTCCATTTTCAAAACATTTTTTATCTTTGAAACAAATCCCTGCAATGCGCACCAAATTGAAAAAATACAAATCGACCATTTTATACGGCATTTCCCTTGCCCTTTTGCTCCTGCTTATAAAATGGCTAGAATTTAGATTTTTAATCATCAACCATTCCTTAGAAATTTACATTGCCACCATCGCCATCATCTTTACGGCACTCGGAATCTGGCTTTCTAAAAAACTGACCAACCCAAAAACCGTCATCGTCGAAAAAGAAATCGTCAAAGAAATCATCATCGACACCACCGAATTTATCCAAGACAAAACAGAAATCCAAAATTTAAATATTTCAAAACGCGAATTAGAAGTCTTAGATTTAATGTCAAAAGGCATGAGCAACCAAGAAATTGCCGATGCCCTTTTTGTTTCCATTCCCACCATAAAAACGCATTCGTCCAAGCTTTTTGAAAAACTAGAAGTCAGCCGAAGAACCCAAGCGGTCGAAAAAGCAAAACGCCTTCGAATCATTGCATAAAAAAGCATACTTAAGTCGAAAACTCTCAAATTTGATAGAAAATCATCCTAAAGTATGAGGCAAAACTTCCTCAAAAAAATGAATTTTGCAACATCAAGACTAACTAAAAACATATCAAAATGAAAAAAACAATCTGGATCAACGGACTTATCGGCGGCTTTATAGTCACAGCAATGATGGTCGTTGCAACAATCTTATGTTATGGCAATGAAAATTTTGAAGGAAGCATGGTCCTCGGTTATGTCGGAATGCTCCTCGCCTTTTCATTCGTGTTCGTAGGCGTGAAAAATTTTAGAGACAAACACAATTCTGGAATAATTTCTTTTGGAAAAGCCTTCAAAATCGGATTCCTGATTTCTTTAATTGCTTCCTCAATGTATGTTTTTGTTTGGCTCATTGAATATTACATTTTTATCCCTGATTTCATGGAAAAATATACTGCCGTCATGATGAAGCAATTTTCTCAAGCAAGCCACACCGCTGCAGAAATCAAAGAAAAAACTGCTGAAATGGAAATGTATAAAGAGCTCTATAAAAATCCGATTTGGGTCATTCTAATGTCTTACGCAGAAGTATTGCCAATCGGAATCATACTTTCCTTGATTGCCGCATTAGTTTTCAAAAGAAAAGCATAAAAAAAGCCCAGCTAAAACTGGGCTTTTCTAGTATTAAAAATCAATAATCTTCGTTCAATTCCTCATAATCTTCATCGTCTGTTGAAATCGACTGATTCTGATCTTCATCTAAATCGAGATTGTCTTCCAAGAGATAATCATCTTGGTTGAAAGCATCTGAATTCTTGCTGTTGCCACCATCTTCAGACCATTGGTTTGAATTTGTTCTTCCTCCTTTGTCAGATTCTAAGCTGAAATCATTATCTTTTGTATACTGAACTCCTTGCTGTTCCATAGCCAAGTATTTATCAGTATCATCATTTTGATAATCATCATTGTCCTCCCCTTTTATCGGTGCAGGCTTGATATGGTCGTTACTTTTCAAATCTTTTGAAGTATCGTTATCGGTAGTAATTTCAGAATTTTTATTCTCGAATTTTTGAGCATCTTCTTTTTCCATAGTAGTGGTTTTTTAAATTAAAACAGCAACATCGTGTTGATGTCATTGCTTTTTAATAATTCTAAATTGGTTTTCAAAAGGTTTTTCAACTGAAGATTTTTATATTTCACCTTTCTCTTAAGCGATTCTTTTTTGCTGAAAAGCTCTTCAGCCAGCGATTTCGGGGTTCGGTCAATTTCCCCTGTTCCAAAAGTAATTTTCGTTTCCATAATACAGCAATTTATAGGTTGGTTGGTTTCTTATTCAGATACTACAAGTTACGCAATTATGCCGAAGATTTTTTTATCTAATTATTAAATTATTGCTAAAGATGAAATTATATCACATTGTCAAAATCTGCAAAGCTTTGATGAAAAATAATTTGGTTAACGCTGTTTGCATTACTATAAATTGAAAGCGTTTTGAAAACTAATCACATTCTAATCTTAAATACTATTAATTACAAAAAAGATTGTAGTTGAAATTGTATTAAAAATTTTCTAGAAATTGGTTTCTAGTATTGTGTAGCTAAAATGGAACTGTTGCAAACTTAAATTGATTGCTATAAATAGTATTTACTAAAAAACAAAAGACCTAAATTAATTAGGCCTTTTTGAATAATAAATAATTTTATAGAGTACCTAAAAGTATTCTTTCATCATCATCAGCTCTTCCTGGTTGCCAAAATGCATTTCCTTTAATCTCAGTAGGTATTTTATACACAAGGCGTGTAGTTTTTGATGTAAGTGGGTTAATTTGATCTAACATCAGTCCCCATCCTTCTGCCATAATCATTTCTGATTTGTCAAATTCATAATCCTTGCCATTATAATTTATCCAAACTGATCCATCTTCAAGCATTCTACTTTCGTTATCAGTGTTTTTAAATGTTGTATTAATAATTAAATAAGTCACGCCTTCCTCTGGCTGAAGATCTAAATATTGATTCCCTGTATCTACTTTATTTTGAACATCTACTTTATTAACAATAATTTCAAAATATTCAGTTTTTAAAACATCTCCCACACCAATTACTTTTGAATCATCTAAATTTTTATTATCAGAATCAGTTGCATTTTCAATTGTAGATTTCGAGTTACTTTTACTTTCATTGTCTCCAAGATTAGCAATTAGAATTATCAAGATTAAAATTGTAAAAAATATTTTCCATCCTTTTTTTATTTTAGAATTTTTCCAAAGTGCATAAAGTCCAACTGGAAAAATAATAATATACAAAAGCACTACAAGCCAAGTCTTTTCATACCATGAATCATCTTTCAAAGAATTGTCAACAATTTTATTTGTAGTTTTTGACACATTTTGATTAGCTTTTGAATTCTTGCCCAAAGCATTACTCATTTTTAATGCCTCTATTTCTTCTTCAGATTTTGTAGTTAAATTTGCAATGCAATCAAATATTTTTACCAAATGCTCATTTGCCTTAGTTACTTCATGAGATTGATCAAAACTTCCTAATTTCCTTCTTACTTCAACTACAATTTCAGTCTTATTTTCAGTTACAGAATTTAAATTAATATCAATATATACTCCGAGACTTAAAAATTCCATTGCCTCATAAGTGTATTGATTAAAAATTTCATTCGATTTTGTAAACTTATATTTGTTATTAAGAACACCAATGTTCTTTACACTTAATTTTACCTTTTCAAGAGGAAAATCAACTTGAATAGATTTTTTTGGATTGGGGATTGCGAATAAAGCCATAGTTTATTTTTTTTAAAATTAATATTGGTATGCTAAATCAAGAATTACTTTCATAATAATGATTTTACAAACGTATTATTAATAAAAAATGAAACCTTACGGCTTTCCGTAATCAATCAAAATAATTTAAATCTCTGGGTTATAGATATCAGATTGACTAGGAACGGGTTTTAACCCGTTTACAATTTTAAATTAACACAAATGGCTTCAGCCGAAATATAAAATCTAACTTTTAACCGTAAGGAAACAATTTATATTCAACGTAAAATCTTTTCAGCTAATAGAAAACTATTTTTAGCTCATGGGAAATTAATTTTTACTCAAGGGAAATTCCTCTGCACCCTGCGGAAACTATTTTGAATCTTAGGGAAATTCTATTGCATCTTACGGAAATCAATTTGCAATCTAAGGAAGCTCATTTGCATCCCACGGAAACCCTTTTGCATTCTGCGGAAACTCTTTTGTATCCTAGGGAAATTCTTTTGCACCCTGCGGAAGCTCATTTGCATCCTGCGGAAACTCGTTTGCATCCTAGGGAAGCTATAAACACTGGCACTCCCAAGGCATAAATAAAAAACTCCTTGATTGCTCAAGGAGTTTTCCACTAATTTTCTTCATCTTCCACCGTATGTGAATTCGAATAAGCCCGCCATTTTGCAATGCATTCCTTAATATCATCAGGAAGTTCTGTATCAAAACTCATGAACTCCTTCGTCACCGGATGAACAAAGCCAAGCGTTTTTGCGTGAAGTGCCTGTCTTGGCAAAACCTTAAAGCAATTGTCTATAAATTGTTTGTATTTCGTGAAAGTAGTTCCCTTTAAAATCAAGTTACCGCCATAACGCTCGTCGTTGAAAAGCGTATGCCCAATGTGTTTCATGTGCACGCGAATCTGGTGTGTTCTTCCTGTCTCTAATTTGCAAGAAACTAAAGTTACATACCCAAAGCGCTCGATAACTTTATAATGTGTCACCGCATGTTTTCCTTCGCCATCTGGCACAACAGCCATCTGCATTCTGTCTTTGGCATGTCTTGCAACGTCACCCGTTACAGTGCCTTCATCTTCATTGACATTGCCCCAAACTAAAGCGATATATTCTCTTTCAGAAGTTTTTTCTTCAAATTGTTTTGCTAAAAAAGTCATAGCAAATTCCGTCTTTGCCACAACCAAAAGTCCCGAAGTATCCTTATCGATTCTATGAACCAATCCCGGACGCTCACTGCTGTTCAAAGGTAAATTTTCAAAGTGGAAAGCCAACGCGTTGACCAAAGTCCCCGTATAATTTCCATGACCCGGATGAACCACAAGACCCGCAGGTTTGTTAATCACCAAAAGTGCATCGTCTTCAAAAACAATATCCAACGGAATATCTTCCGGTAAAATCAAGTTCTCAAACGGCGGATGTGACAGCATGATGCGAACTACGTCAAAGGCTTTGACTTTATAATTCGACTTTACGGCAACATCGTTTACAATAATATTTCCGGCTTCTGCTGCTTGTTGTATTTTATTTCTAGTAGCATTTTCTACCAAGTTCATCAAAAATTTGTCTACTCGCAAAGGCATTTGCCCTTTTGTAGCTTCAAATCTAAAATGCTCAAATAATTCTTCGTCTAACGTTTCGTCAGCAATTGGATTCTCTATCATTCTGCGTTTTCTGTTTCTGTTTCTGTACTGCTTTCCTCTTTTGTAGAATCAACTTCTTCTTCAAATCCTACTTTTCCATCTCCTAAAACCAAATCGATTACAGAAGCTTTTTTCACTTTGTCGCCCGGTTTTAATTTTTTTCCATTCGAATACATTTCAAGAACCATGTCTTTTCCTAAGTAAGGCTTGTATGTAATTTTTCCAACCTCTAAGCCGATCGCCGCTAATGTAGGTTCTGCCTGGCGAAGTGTTTTTTCAATCAAATCTGGAATCGTAACCGAACCAAATCCTGCTGAATTTACTTTGATATAAATCTTTCTGCCTTCCTTCACTTTCGCACCAGGAAGCGGATCTTGTTTTACAACAGAATATTTAGGGAAATCTTTATTATAGTCAATGGTGTCAAGCAAAACATACTCTAAATCAAGTTCATCAAGCTTTTCAGCAGCCTGTTCTTCAGTTAATTTTCTCAAATCCGGAACCGTGATTTCATTGCCGTGATCTGTTGCGATGCTCAACCATTGAAGAAGGGCGAAAATAAGCACGATTACAATGATCAGTGCGAAAAAAAGTTGCTTGAAAAAGGTCTTGCTGGTCAGATATTGTTTTAAAGTCATAGATTTTGTATTTGGTGCAAAGATATAAAAATAGTAAAGGTTTTCAATTTCAATAAATAGTGATATTTTTGTGAGAGGTTTTTAGGTCAACTTCTACGCAAACAAGTCTGAAATCTTAAATCTGCAATCTTAAATTTAAAATTCTTTATGAACATAGCCGTTGTAATGGGTGGATATTCTGACGAGTCAGTAATCTCACTTCGAAGTGGTCAGCTAATCTTAAACAACCTCGACAAAAACAAATATAAAACGTTTGAAATCCACATTTTATTGGATGGATGGAATGCAATTGTCGACGGAGAAAAATTCTTGATAGACAAGTCCGATTTTACTTTTACCAGAAATGGAGAAAAGATAAAATTCGACACCATCATAAACACCATCCACGGAACTCCGGGTGAAGACGGGCATTTGCAAGCTTATTGGGAACTTTTGGAGATTCCATATACAGGCTGTAATTTCTACCAATCAGCTTTGACTTTTAACAAGAGAGATACGCTGTCTGTACTTTCAAAATTCAATATCCCGAAGGCAAATTCTATTTATTTATCTAAAGGAGATGAAATTTCAGGAGATGAAATCAAAGCCCAATTAGGATTGCCTTTCTTCGTAAAACCAAACCAATCCGGAAGCAGTTTAGGCGTTTCAAAAGTAAATGACTTGGCCGATTTTGACAAAGCGCTTGATTTCGCTTTCGCGGAAGACAACGATATTTTGATCGAATCTTTTTTGAAAGGAATAGAAGTTTCTGTCGGAGTTTTGAATTATAAAGGAGAAACAAAAGTGTTAGGCTTAACCGAAATCGTCTCTGAAAACGACTTCTTCGATTATGAAGCCAAATATTTAGGAAAATCCGAAGAAATTACGCCAGCAAGATTATCAAAAGAAACTGAGCAGGAAGTAATCGAAATGGCAAAAAAAGTCTATGAAGCTTTGGGAATGTCAGGTTTTTCAAGAAGTGAATTCATTATTATGGATGGCGTGCCACATTTTATTGAAATCAACACCAATCCGGGATTATCGCCACAAAGTATTTTCCCGCAACAAGCAACTTATGCCAAATTAAATTTCTCTGATTTGTTGGATAATGAAATTGAATTGGCTTTGAAGAGAAAAAGTTTGTGGAAGAAGTAGTATGAAAGTTGGCAGTTCAAAAACCGAAGATAATTAGTTAACTTTACAAAAAACATTTATATGATTGACTATAAACAATATATCGAAATAAATTCTGAATTGCGTTTTGGAAAACCAGTTATCATAGGAACAAGAATCACGGTTTTTGATGTTTTAAATTCGCTTGCTAACGGAATGTCTATAAATGAGATCATTGAAGATTTTCCTGAGCTTTCTGAAAGCCAGATTAAAGCGTGCCTTTCTTATGCAGCTGATAGAGAACACAAAATCCAAATCGCTTCGTGAAATTACTCTTTGACCAAAATATTTCTTTCAGAATATTATCAAAAATCAGTACTTTCTTTTCAGAAGCAAAGCAAGTCAGAGAACTGGGAATTGAAAATTTTTCTGATGTAGAAATTTGGAAATTTGCTAAAGAAAACGATTATACGATTGTAACTTTTGACGCAGATTTTTATGATTTGGCCAATTTAAAAGGACATCCTCCAAAAATTATTTCGCTCCGTTTTGGAAATACTAAAACAGATTTTCTTGCCGAAGTTTTAAATTCGCGAAATTCAATTATTAAAGATTTCATACTTTCTTAAGGAATATGCTGAAATAGCTTGCCTTGAAATAAAATAAATTCCAAAATATTTATGGAAAAAATAGCAGTATTCCCAGGTTCATTCGACCCAATCACTTTAGGTCATTTTGATATTATCAAAAGAAGCATTCCACTTTTTGACAAGATTATTGTGGCTATTGGCGTGAATGCAGAGAAAAAATATATGTTTTCTTTAGACGAAAGAAAGCGTTTTATTGAAGAATGTTTTGAAAATGATCCTTCAGTTTCGGTAGTGACTTATGAAGGTTTGACGATTGATTTCTGTAAAAAAATGAAGGCAAAATTCATACTTCGAGGTTTGAGAAATCCAGCCGATTTTGAATTTGAAAAAGCGATTGCACATACAAATCGAAAACTTTCTAAAATTGAAACCGTTTTTCTTTTGACGGCTGCAAATACTTCGTATATCAGCTCAAGCATTGTTCGCGACGTAATTCGAAACAATGGCGAATATGAACTGCTTGTTCCAGATTCGGTTCGAGTAAAATAATATTAATTTGTAAGAAGCACTTATAAACAGTACTTTCGCCAAAAATTAACAACCTATAAAATGAGTTTAGAAAGAGAATTGATCAAAAGAAGTGGCGGAAAATGTGAACTTTCAGGTGCTACAGAAAACTTAAAAGTATACCAAATTCTTCCAACAAGAAAAGGTGGCATCGACGAAAGCATTTTGGCCAGCGAAACTATCATTGACCAAATTGAAAATCCAGAAAAAATGGATGCTAATCTTTGGAGATGTTTAAATGACAGTATGTGGAGCGAACATTTGCCGGTTCAAGTGGTTTCTTGGAGAATGCTAAGCCGTTTGCGCAACCAAGAATTATTGGAACAAATGTATCTTGACGAAGACGATTTGGCGTGGGCTCAAGCAACTGGCGAAGGCGATGACGACGAAAATAAATTGGTTCACAGAGACAGCAACGGAGTGATTTTACAAACCGGAGATTCTGTAGTTTTAATCAAAGATTTGAAAGTGAAAGGTTCAAGTATGGTTGCAAAACAAGGAACAGCCGTTAGAAACATCCGTTTAGACCACGAAAATGAAACATACATTGAAGGAAAAGTGGACGGCCAGCAGATTGTGATAATTACAGCTTATGTGAAGAAAATATAGTTTTTCTAAAAAGATAATAGAAAAAAGAAGCAAGAAGAAAGATTGGAATGTCTTTTCTCTTGCTTCTTTTTTCTTGTATTTAGATTATTCCTCCTTCTTCACTACTTTTCTTGCCACTTCAATCTTAAACTTTTTCCCTTTCATTTTTTCATCGCGGATATTATTCAGCAAATCTTTCACTTTTCCGAATTTCACGGCTGCAAACGAAATAAAATCCTTTACTTCGATTAATCCTAAATCCCCTTTTTCAAGTTTTCCTTTTTGAGAAAAGAAGCCAACGATGTCAATTTTATTAAGCTTGTTTTTCTTTCCTCCCGAAATATAAATCGTTTGGAATTCAGGCGGTTTTGGCAATGAATTTGAGTTTTCTACATTTAAAACTGACATTCCATAATCGATATAATCTAGTTTTTTCTCACTTTCATGCGTAATTACGTAAGCAGTTCCCGATGCTAACATTCTCGCAGTTCGTCCGTTTCTATGCGTAAATTCATCTTCTTTTGAAGGCAAATGATAATGAATTACGTGTTTCATTTCTGGAATATCCAAACCACGCGCGGCCAAATCGGTTGTAATCAAATAACTCACGCTTCCGTTTCTGAATTGGATTAAAGCGCGTTCACGTTCATCTTGATCCATTCCTCCGTGATAATATGTCGCGTAAATTCCTTTTTCGTTTAAAGTGTCGCTGATTCTTTCTGCCGCGTCACGATGATTACAGAAAATAATTGCCGATTGCGATTTCAGCGAACAAATCAAATTAAAAAGCGTATTAATTTTATCCTTTTCTTTAGAAACCACCATTTTCATCGAAAGATTGGTTTTTTCTTCATTTTTCGGAATAAAATCTAAAATTTCGGGATTGACAACTCTCGTATATTTTGGAATTTCAATATCTGAAGTTGCAGAAACCAAAACACGTTTGTTCAACTTAGGAAGCCTTGAAATAATATAGGACATTTCTTCGTGGAAACCCAATTGCAGTGATTTGTCAAATTCATCCAAAACTAAAGTCTGGATTTTATCGGTGCGAAAAGTTTCTCTTTCAATATGATCTGCCAATCTTCCCGGCGTTCCGATTAAAACGGCCGGCGGATTGCTTAAATTCTTAATTTCTGTATCAATCGAATGGCCTCCGTAACAAACATTGGCTTTGTAACCCGTTCCCATTTTCTTCCAAACCTGCTCAATTTGCAAACCTAATTCTCTCGACGGAACAATAATTAAACATTGAACCGAAAGAATTTCTGGCTGTAAAATTTCAAATATCGGAAGCAAAAAAGCCAGCGTTTTCCCAGAACCTGTCGGGGAAAGCAATAACGTATTGTTGTTTTCTAAAATGGCTTCTTGAGCGGCTTCCTGCATTTCGTTTAGGCGTTCGATGCCCAAATTCAGCAAAAGATTCGTGGAATGGTGATTGTTATTCATGGTGCAAAGGTAAATTTTAATTGTGAATTATAAATTACGAATTGCGACCAACTAATTTTCGTAATTCGTAATTCAGAATTCGTAATTTTGATGTTCCAAATTAATACGATGAAACGCTTACTTCCAATTTTACTTTTTTCAATTATAGCAAATGCTCAAAATAAACCAGACTTCCTAACGACTTACGAAAAAGGAAACGGAAATCAAACGGCGACTTACGAAGAAACTATTGCTTATTTCAAGCTTTTGGATAAAAATTTTGAGACAATTTCTATGGAAGAAATGGGCTTAACAGATTCTGGCGAACCGTTGCACATCGTGACCTTTAATCCGGATAAGAAATTTGATTTCAAGAAAATTCAAAAGGAAAAAGCAGTTCTTTTAATTAATAATGGAATTCATCCTGGCGAACCTGACGGAATTGACGCTACGATGATGTTGTTCAGAGATTTGGCTTTGGGAAAGATAAAAGTTCCGAAGAATTTGGTGATTGTGAATATTCCGATTTATAATATTGGCGGTGCTTTGAACCGAAATTCCTTTTCGAGAGCGAATCAAAACGGACCGGAAAGTTACGGCTTTAGAGGAAATGCCAGAAATTATGATTTGAACCGCGATTTTTTAAAATCAGACACCAGAAATGCTCGAAGTTTTGCACAGATTTTTCATAAAGTAAATCCGGATGTTTTTATTGATAATCACGTAAGCAATGGCGCGAATTACCAATATACGTTTACTTATATCGCAACACATCCTCAAAAAATTGGCGGAAATCTTGGGAAATTTTGGGACACTGAAATGATTCCGACTTTGCTTTCAGATTTGAAAAAGAAAAACATAGAATCGGTTCCGTATGTGAATATTCACGATGAAAAACCAGACGGCGGTTTTGACGCTTTTATGGATTATCCTCATTATTCGACTGGTTTTGCTTCGATGTTCAACACGGTTGGTTCAATGCCTGAGACACATATGCTGAAAGATTACGCATCGCGTGTGAAAGTAACGTATGAATACATGCTTGCGACAATTGATTTTACGGATAAAAACCATACGAAAATTAAAAATTTAAGAAGCGAAAATCTTCAAAATTATCTTCCGAATAAAAAATATACATTGCTTTGGGAATTAGACGAATCGAAAGTTTCCAGCATTCCGTTTTTGGGTTTTGAAGGCGATTATAAACCGAGTGAAGTTTCTGGAAGACCGAGATTATTTTATGACGAAAAGAAACCGTTTAGCAAAACAATTCCTTATCATAAGGAATTTAAACCTTCGCTGGAAGTTGTAATTCCAGAAGCTTATGTGATTCAGAAATCTTGGTGGAATGTGATTGATTTATTGAAAATCAACAACATTGAAATGATACCTTTGGAAAAAGATACTGAATTTGAAGTGGAAAGTTATCGTATTGGAGATTTCAAAACGAGCGGTTCGGCTTATGAAGGACATTATCCGCATAATTCTGTAAATGTGACAACTACGAAGAAAAAAGTGATTTTCAAAAAAGGTGATTTCTTGATTAAAACGCAGCAACCTGGCGTGAAATATTTGTTAGAAACTTTAGAACCGCAAGCGAATGATTCTTATTTTGCTTGGAATTTCTTCGATTCGGTTTTACAGCAAAAGGAATATTTTTCGGCTTATGTTTTTGAAGATTTGGCTAAGAAATTATTGGATGAAAATCCGAAAATGAAAGCAGAATTTGATAAGAAAAAAGCAGATGACAAGAAGTTTTCAGATTCTGGAGAAGCGCAATTGGATTGGATTTACAGACATTCTGAATATTATGAAAAAACACATATGGAATATCCTGTTTATCGAATTATGAAAAAATAGTTTACCGCAGATTTTTGGATTTTAAAATATTTCAACACAGATTTCACAGATTTACACAGATTGATTTGTGCAAATCTGTGTTATAATAAAAATAGAAAAAGCTCCTATTTCAGGAGCTTTTCATCTTCAAACAACAATTTGATATTTTCATAAGAATTCTTCAATGCTTCTGGAATTTCTTCTGGATTCAGCCACGCTACTTTCTCGATTCCTTCGTCTTCTTGTGGCAAAGGAGTTCCTTCGAAATTCGTTTCCATTTCAAACCAATGCACGATTTTTAACTTGTACTTTCCATTTCGAATAAAAACGTGGTAAGTTTTCTGAAGTTTTTTGGTTATTTTTAGTCCAGTAACGCCAGTTTCTTCTTCAACTTCGCGAATTGCCGTCTCTTCAATCTCTTCTCCTTTCTCGATTCCGCCTTTTGGAAGGTCCCATTTTCCGTTTCTAAAGATGAAAAGAATCTCTCCTTTTTTATTATAAACAAGGCCTCCTCCTGCTTTATTTACAGGAATTTTTTCCTTTAGCATTTTCATAATCTCCTTCTCATCAGGATGATACAAATAGGCTTTTTGAATTTTATTTTGAAACATTTTTACGATAAGCTGATGAATATCAACACTTTCCAATAGAAAAAGTTGAAAATCTGTTTCTTTAACTATTTCATTAGTCAAAAAAAGTGGTTTATCGTTGACAAAAACTTTATACATTTGTAGTATGATTTTTAATAAAGACACCGCACAGAAAACTGCCGAATTGCTTTTACAAATAAATGCAATTAAATTGAATCCAAAAAATCCTTTTACATGGGCTTCTGGATGGAAATCTCCTATTTATTGCGACAATCGCATAACACTCTCATTTCCACCAATCAGGAATTATATTCGTGAGGAATTTTCTAAAAGTATTGAAAAACAATTTGGAAAACCTGATGTAATTGCTGGAGTTGCGACTGGAGCTATTGGAATTGGAATGCTTGTAGCTGAATATATGGGACTTCCATTTGTATATGTTCGCCCAGAACCAAAGAAACACGGAAGACAAAACCAGATTGAAGGTTTCTTGCAAAAAGGTCAAAATGTTGTTGTAGTTGAAGACTTGATCAGTACCGGAAACAGCAGTTTAATGGCCGTTGAAGCCTTGAAAGAAGCTGGAGCCAACGTGAAAGGAATGGTTGCGATCTTCACTTATGGTTTTGATATCGCTACTGAAAATTTCAAAAAAGCAAATGTTGATTTATTGACCTTGAGCAATTATGAAAACCTATTAGAATTGGCTGTCGCAAAAAGATATATCACAGAAGAAGAGCAAGAAACATTGAAAGTTTGGAGCAAAAATCCATCAACTTGGAATGTAGAAAGCGTTTAAATAAAAAGCTAAAATAAATCAAATGAATTTAGATAGTCCAAAAGTAAGCGTCCAAAAATCGGCACAATATATATTCGACCAGTTGATAGACGTAAAGAATTTCGAAAAATTGATGCCTGAAAACATTGCTAAATTTGAAGTAACTGGTGAAGATTCGTTTATCTTCGGATTAAAAGGAATGCCAGAAATCAAGTTGAAAATGAAAGACAAAACAGCTCCAACAAAAGTTGTTTTAGGCGCGGCGAGTGACAAGCTTCCTTTTACTTTGACTGGAAATATTACACCAACTTCTGACGAAACAAGTGATGTTCAATTGCATTTTGAAGGAGAATTTAATGCGATGATGGCAATGATGGTAAAAGGACCAATCAGCAAATTCATTGAGAATTTAGCCAATAATATGCATAAGCTATAAAAACATAAATAACAATTGGGAAGCCTTTTTGTGAAATCAAAAAGGCTTTTTTTGTTTTTAATTGGCATTGCTTACATTTGTGATAGTTGCTTAAAAGAAAAAAATGAAAAAGGAGTTTACAATATTTTATACAGATGATGATTTAGATGATTTAGATTTCTTTTCAGAAGTTGTCAATTCAATAGACAGTGAAGTAAAATTAATTACTCAAAATAACGGAAAAAAGCTATTAGACGCACTTAACAATCCACCGCCATCGCCTAATATTCTTTTCTTGGATTTGAATATGCCAGGAATCAACGGTTTTGATGTTTTGACAGAAATCAGAAATTCTGACCGTTTAAAAAATCTGACAGTAATCATACTTTCTACTTCTAGCGACGACAAAATCATTGACAGAAGTTTAAATCTGGGTGCTAATTTTTACATCACCAAACCAAATGATTTTGTATCTTTAAAAAAATCTATTGAGCATTCCATGAATATAAATTGGAATTCTTTTAAACCAAACAAAGACAACTTTGTTTATTTAAATAATTAAAAATATATGAGCGCTGAAAATTTAACTTCTCCTGATATTGCCACTGAAACGTTCTTAAATAATCTTCGCCACCAAACATCTGAATCGCACAAAAGCCTTGAAGCTATTCCAATTTCAAAATTGCTTGTCAATCCAAATATCTCACTTCACGCCTACTCGCTTTATTTGAGTTTGATGCATGATGTCGTGAGTGACTTTGAAAAACATATTTATCCAATTGTTGAAACTGCGGTACCAGACATTTCTGAAAGAAAAAAAGCAGATTCTATTTTAAATGATTTGAAATTTATAGGCGAAGAAAAGAAAAAAGGGCATTCATTCTTCAAAAATTCTGACTTAAATTTCACTGTTCCTTTTGCCATGGGAATGCTTTATGTCTTAGAAGGATCAACACTTGGCGGAAGATTTATCTTGAAAAATATTCAGGAAAATTTAGGTTTAGACGAAGAAAATGGAATCTCCTATTTTGCAGGTTATGGAAACAAAACCGGAAGCTACTGGAAGAAATTCTTAAATGATCTGACCGATTTTGAAACTTTAAACAACACTGAAAAAGAAATCATTTCAGGAGCCGATTATGCCTTTAGAATAATTGGAAAACACTTATCTGAAAATTCGTCGCTATAGTTTTATGAAGATTAAAGACATTGTAAATCGTGATATAGTCAATCTTACGAATTGCGAATTTGAGCCAATACATATTCCTGGAAGCATTCAGCCACACGGTTTTCTAATCGGAATTGATTCTGATTCTTGGAAAATCGATTTCTGTAGCGGAAATATTTCAAATTATATAGACATTGATTTCAAGAGTGTTCTAAATACTGCTTTCAATACAGTTTTTGGAAACGACCAAGAAAACCTGGTCAAAGAATATATTTCAAAAAACCTACTGCTGTCCTCTTCCCCGCTTCGATTAATTTTAATCGGAAAAGAGTTTTTATGTACTATTCACAAAAGTGAAAATATTTATATTTTAGAAGCAGAACCAACGGCAGAAAACAAAAAACTTTCTGATGTTTATGACCAAACATCGCAGTTTCTGTCTTATATGAATGAAACACACACGTTGCAAGAGCTTTGTGACATGGTGGTAAAAGGAACACGCGAAATCACTGGTTATGACCGAGTGATGGTGTATCGTTTTGATAAAGATTACAACGGAGAAGTTTTTGCAGAAAGCTGTCTCGATGACCTTGAGCCGTTTTTTGGCCTTCATTATCCGCATACTGATATTCCGCCACAGGCAAGAGAATTATACATGCAAAACCTTCTGCGCCTGATTGTTGACATCAATTATGAGCCAGTTCCGATTTATACTGTTGATGATGGAAATGACGCTAAAAACTTAAATTTAAGTCTTTCAGTTTTAAGAAGCACATCGCCAATTCATGTCCAATATTTACAGAATATGGGCGTAGGTGCTACATTGACAATTTCTTTAATTCACCAAAAAAAATTATGGGGATTGATTGCCTGCCATCATTATTCTGTAAAAAACCTTACGCCAGAAATACGTTTGGCGGCACAATTGCAAGGCCACTTTATAACTTCTCAAATTGATATTCGACAGTCAAATGAAGAATATGATATAGCTAGAAAATCAAATTTAGCATTAGAAAAAATAAATTCAATGGAACTTCCGGCAAGAGAAGATTCTTTTGAAATTTTGATACAAAGACCAGAACTTTTAGAACTCTGCAACGCTTCTGGAGTTTCAATAATCATCAATGGAACTATTTATAAAAGTGGCTTGACTATTGAAGATGAAGACATTTTAACTTTATCAAAATGGCTTTCTGAACATACAGGAAATACGCAATTTGTAACAGATAAACTTATAGATTCGATTCCAGAAAATTTAATTGACAGATGCGAAAATGCTTCCGGAATTAATTATCATTCTTTAGGCATAAACAACAATTGCATCATTTGGTACCGACCAGAAACACTTTCAGAAGTAAATTGGGCAGGCGATCCTCACAAGGCGATTGTAAAAGACAAAAACGGACTTTCACCTAGAAATTCATTCAAATTGTGGAAGGAAATCATCAAATGCCAAAGCAACGTTTGGCTCGATCCTGAATTAAATGCCGCGTCAAATTATGCGCATTCGCTTCAGCGTCAGTTGAACTTGATTTTGATGACCAAGGAAGAAGAAAAATACAGAAAACTGAGTGAAGTTTTAAAAGAGACCAACTCTGAATTAGAAAATATCAACTGGATCAGCACGCACGATTTACAAGAACCTTTGCGAAAAATACAGATGATTTCTTCACGAATTTTAGTAAAGGAAGATGAGCAGATTTCAGAAAATGTAGCAAATTCTTTACAGCGAATGAATAATTCGGCGAATAGAATGCAGACGCTTTTGGTGGATATTTTAAAATATACCAAGATTCAGCATATTGATGAATCTTTTGCCCAAGTAAATCCTAAAGAAGTTTTAAAGGAGGTTATTGCCGATTTGCAGGAAATGATCAATGAAAAACATGCGACAATTGAAATTGGAGAATTGCCAGAAATTTACGGGCTGACTTTTCTTTTGAAACAGCTTTTTTCTAATTTGGTTCAAAATTCTTTGAAGTATTCTTTAAACAATGTTCCACCAAAAGTAATTATTTCATCTTTAGGAAAAAGTAAGTTGGATTTCGACCATAATTCTGATGATCTTTATGAAGGATTTCAATTTTCAGACAATGGAATTGGTTTTGAACAGAAATTTGCAGAAAACATCTTTAATATTTTCAGCAGACTTCACGGCCAGGAAGAATACAAAGGTTCAGGCGTTGGATTGGCTCTATGTAAAAAGATAATGCAAGTTCACAAAGGATTTATTTTTGCCGAAGGAATTTCTAATAAAGGTGCAATTTTTAAACTGTATTTTCCTTTAGAAGTTGATACTGAACCATTAGTATAGTAATTTTACTTCCTTTATATCAAAAGATTTCACAGCATCGTTTTCAAGGATTATTTCGAGTTTTCCAGCTTTGTCGATACCTCGAATTATGCCCATGAATTTGGTGCCGTCACTATTTTCAAAAGGCATCGGAATTCCTTTTTTGTATAAATTCAAATGATATTTTTCCCAAATAGCTGCTGTGTTTTTATTCATGATCAGGGAAATATTGCGTTTTAAATTTTCTACGATTGAAATCATAATAACTTCCTTTTCAAAATCTTTGTTTTTCAAAACCGACAAAGAGGAAGCTTTTGGCAGGTTTTCAAATTGCTTTTGGTTGACATTTAAACCTATACCAATAATGGAAACAATTTCGCCGTCGCTTTTAATGCTATTTTCAATCAAAACACCGCCAATTTTCTTACCTTCTGCCAAAATGTCGTTAGGCCATTTTATTGCATAATTTTTAATTTCCAGAAAGGAAAGCGTTTCAATAATGCTCACAGCCACTGCCACATTGAGATGAAAAATTTGATTTATATCTAAAAGTAAATCCTTAACTAATACACTAAAAGTCAAGTTTTTACCCGATTCTATCTTCCATTCCGATCCCATTTGACCGCGTCCATTAGTTTGATTTTCAGCGCTAACAACTGTAAAGTTTTCTACAAATTGCTGTTGCAATAAACGTTTCAAATAGTCGTTCGTAGAGTTAATGGCATCGAGTTTGATAATGTTCATATGAATAATTGGAATTTTGTCTTTTAATCTTATGTTAAGGTTCAAAAATAAAGACAAAAAATGATAACTTTGCGAAAACATATAAAATTTAAATGGCGAAAAAAAATATAAGCAATGATGACTTGTTAGCTAACATCATCAAGGGAATTGAAGAAGTTAAAGGTAATGACATTGATATACTAGATTTAAGAGCAATAGACAACACTGTTTGCGACTATTTTGTAATTTGCAACGGTACTTCAAATACGCAAGTTAACTCCATTGTTAACTCAATTCAAAAAATAGTTTCCAAAGAATTAAAAGACAAGCCTTGGCACGTTGAAGGCGCCGAAAATGGCGAATGGGTTTTGATGGATTATGTAAACATTGTTGTTCACGTTTTTCAAAAACACATCCGCGAATACTACAATATTGAAAGTTTGTGGGGTGATGCCAAAATTACGACCATACAAAACAAATACTAAAAAGAACATATAGCAATGGCTAAAGATAAAAACTCAAACCCAACACCTAATAAATTTAGGTTCAGTCCTTGGTGGATTTACGGCGGACTTATTGCTTTTTTTATAATTTGGAACTTTGCTGCAGGCGGCGGTGCTAAATTAGAAGAAGCTAGCAAGATAAAATCATCAGATTTCAATGCGCTTTTAGAGAAAAATCAGGTAGAAAAAGTTATTATCTATAACCGAAGCGAAGCTGAAATTTTCTTGAACAAAACTGGTTTAGCAGATCCTGCAAATAAAGATGTTACAAAAGACATTTTTAAAAATGAAAACACAGGACCCCATTATGTAATTGAAGATGTGGGTGATACAAAATCCTTTCAAGAAAAACTTGAAAAAGCCCAAGCTGAAGGAAAGCTAAAAGACTTTGACTACAAACCAAAAAGCGATTGGGGCGGGATTTTAATTGGTCTTTTGCCTATTATCATTATCGTTGCAATCTGGTTATTCATCATGAGAAGAATGTCTTCTGGTGGCGGTGCTGGCGGTGGCGGGCAGATTTTTAATATCGGAAAATCAAAAGCTAAACTTTTTGATGAAAAAACAGATGTAAAAATTACATTTAAAGATGTCGCAGGTTTAGAAGGTGCAAAAGAGGAAGTTCAGGAAATCGTTGAATTCTTGAAAAATCCAGAAAAATATACAAATCTTGGAGGTAAAATTCCAAAAGGAGCGCTTTTAGTTGGTCCTCCAGGAACAGGAAAAACATTACTTGCAAAAGCAGTTGCTGGTGAAGCAAAAGTGCCATTCTTTTCATTGTCAGGTTCTGATTTCGTTGAAATGTTTGTGGGTGTTGGAGCTTCTCGTGTAAGAGATTTATTCAAACAAGCAAAAGAAAAATCTCCAGCAATTATCTTCATCGATGAGATTGACGCAGTTGGTCGTGCAAGAGGAAAAAATAATATGTCAGGTTCAAATGACGAACGTGAAAACACTTTGAATCAATTGCTTACAGAAATGGACGGTTTTGGTACAAATACAAACGTAATCGTTTTGGCTGCAACAAATAGAGCTGACGTTTTAGACAAAGCTTTAATGCGAGCTGGACGTTTTGACAGACAGATTTATGTTGATCTTCCAGACATCAGAGAAAGGAAAGAAATTTTTGACGTTCACTTGGCTCCTTTGAAAAAAATTGAAGGTCTTGATACTGACTTTTTAGCAAAACAAACTCCAGGATTTTCTGGTGCTGATATTGCGAATGTTTGTAACGAAGCAGCATTGATTGCAGCAAGAAATGACAAAAAAGCAGTTGATAAACAAGATTTCTTAGATGCTGTTGACAGAATTGTTGGCGGTCTAGAGAAGAAAAATAAAATTATTACTCCAGAAGAAAAGAGAGCAATTGCTATTCACGAAGCTGGACACGCAACGGTAAGCTGGATGTTAGAACACGCAGCTCCTTTGGTAAAAGTAACAATTGTTCCTAGAGGTCAAAGTTTAGGCGCTGCTTGGTATTTGCCAGAAGAAAGACAAATTGTTAGAACAGATCAGATGCTTGACGAAATGTGCGCTACCATGGGGGGACGTGCGGCTGAAAAAGTAACTTTCGACAGAATTTCTACTGGTGCGTTAAGTGATTTGGAAAAAGTTACAAAACAAGCAAGAGCAATGGTTACCGTTTATGGATTGAATGAAAAATTAGGAAACGTTACCTATTATGATTCATCAGGACAAAACGAATACAGCTTCGGAAAACCCTATTCTGAAGATACTGCAAAGGTAATTGATAAGGAAATTTCAGATTTAATCGAAGGTCAATACCAACGTGCAATCCGTATTCTAGAAGAAAATAAAGACAAATTGAATCAATTGGCCAACATATTAATCGAAAAAGAAGTTATTTTTAAAGATGACTTAGAAACAATTTTCGGCAAACGTGCTTTTGGCGAGCAAGTTGAAGAAGTATTCGAAGAATAAATTCCTATTCAATAAATTTTATAAAAATCTTAATTCAAAAGCAGTTTTGAATTAAGATTTTTTTATCTTTGGTTGTTATCAAATCACAAACAAAGAATTTGACTAATTTATGAGTCTTTTTAGAAAACTTTTTGGCAACGAATCTTCCGACGAAGACAAGGATAAAGACCAAAGTCCATTTAATCCAGAAGCTGTAATTCCAGCTGACGAATTGTTCACTCTCAATTTTAAAAAAAATGGAGGCAAATTCTTGTATTGTGAAAACCTTGAAGAAGTAAAAGAACAGTTTGAACACATTCTTGAGGAAAATGATTGGTTTGAATCTGAAGCACTTTGCTTTGAGCCAAAACTACACAGCCTTTTAGAGGAAAATAAATTAGATTACATCAAACCTTCAATGCCAAAATTTCTTTTGGCAAGTTGTGAAAACTTAATTGCAGATGAAGGTTCTGTATTGTTTTCTTCAAATCAAATCAAACAGAACAAACCAAACGAGCTTCCTGCAAATATTGTTATTCTGGCAACAACGAGCCAAATTCTTGAAAGTAAAAGCGATGGACTTCGTGAGATCAAGAAAAAATACGACCGAGATTATCCTACAAACATTACCACTATAAAATATTTCGAAAAAGCTAAAGAAGAAGATTTTCTGCAATATGGAAGTGTTGCAAAAAATTTATACTTACTGCTGTTAGAGGATCTTTAAAATGAATGAAACGCTGACAAGAACGTTATCAGGCCTAGTTTATATCATTTTATTAGTTGGGGCAACATTAATTTCAACTGAAAGTTTCCTATTTCTTTTTGGCACTTTCTTAGTAATTTGTACTGCTGAATTTTGCGATTTGGTAAATCTAAAGAAAACAACACCAATCATTTTGGCAATCGGCGGTTTTATACTTTTTGCTTATTTCAAAACTTTCAATAAAACGAATGATCTGCTTTTAGCGGCAGCTACAATTTTCATTTCAATACGACTTATTTTCTTCCTTTTTAGCAACAAAAGACAACACATTGACAAACAATCAAAATATGTGTATCTAATTGGATATGTTATACTTCCGATTATTATCTTGACTAAAATTCCTTATGTCGGAATTATTTTTAAGCCAGAAATTCTAATCGGAATATTTATCATCATCTGGACAAATGACACTTTTGCTTATTTGGTTGGGAAATCGATTGGAAAAACAAAACTTTACGAGAAAATATCACCTAAAAAAACCTTGGAAGGATTCTTTGGAGGCCTAGTTTTTGCAATTCTTGCAGGAATTTTAATTGCAATATATTATACAAAACAACCTTTATACATTTGGATTTCATTAGCCTTAATTACCAGTATTTTTGGTACTTTGGGTGATTTAATCGAATCCAAATTTAAAAGAATTGCTGGCGTAAAAGACAGCGGAAAAATAATGCCAGGCCACGGAGGCATTCTAGATCGACTAGATAGTATTATATTTGCATCACCATTTATATTTTTGTTTTACCAAATTTTAAACTATGCTTAAATTTCATAAAGAAGGAGCTAAAATTATTTTTATTACTTGCGCAATTGTTGTCGCAATCGTCTTACTATCTGATCTTTTTATCAAGAACAACTTCTGGCTTTTAAAAATTGTTCAGATTGTTTCACTATTATTGCTTATATTAGTATTGCAGTTTTTTAGAAATCCAAGACGATTTACAGACATTACTGATACCCAAATAATCGCGCCAGTTGATGGTAAAGTGGTAGTTATCGAAGAAGTTTTCGAATCTGAATATTTTAAAGATAAAAGATTGATGGTTTCTATTTTCATGTCGCCGATCAACGTTCATGTAACGCGATATGCAATGAATGGAGTCGTGAAATACAGCAAATATCATCCTGGAAAATATCTTGTAGCTTGGCATCCAAAAGCTAGTGAGGAAAATGAAAGAACTTCAGTAGTTTTAGAAAATGATACTTTTGGAGCTATTTTATACCGTCAAATTGCTGGTGCGCTTGCAAGAAGAATTGTAAATTATGCTCAAGAAGGGATGCAAGTTGTTCAAGGTGAAGACGCTGGTTTTATAAAATTTGGATCTAGGGTAGATTTATATCTTCCTTTAGGAACTGAAGTAAATGTGAAATTGAACCAAAAAGCAATTGGTGGTGTAACTGTGATTGCAAAAAAATAATGACTGAAAAGGACTTAGATATAAGATTTGAAGAAGCTTTTGAACGGGCTTCAAACATGACAGAGGCTTTGCCACAAGATGTCATGCTTAGGATTTATGCCTATTACAAACAGGCCACGCAAGGAACAGTTCATGCCAATCGAATGGGACGCCACGATTTGAGAGATGCTTTTAAAACAAATGCGTGGATGCAAATCAGCCATTTGTCAAGTGATGAAGCCAAGCAACTTTATATTGAAACTATTAATTCACTTACCAAAAAATAATTACTATGAAAAAGACCAAATTATTTGTTTCGAGCTTAGTATTAGCAATGGCTTTGCAGTCTTGCAACAATGAAAAAAAACTAGAAGAAGTGGAAGTACCGCTTCCTGAAAATACTACAGAAAAAGCAACAACAGTCGGAAGTCCAGATGATGTTGCAGCGGATCCAGGAACTTTTAAAATGATGAAACTTCCTTACGCTTACAATGCTTTGGAACCACATATTGATGCTAAAACTGTTGAAATTCACTATTCAAAACACCATGTTGGCTATGTGAATAACCTGAATAAAGCAATCGCTGGAACAGCTTTAGAAAAACAAACTATCGAAGAAATCCTAGCAAAATTAGATCTTGAAAACAAAACAGTAAGAAATAATGCTGGCGGTTATTACAACCACAATCTTTACTGGGAAGTTATGGGCGCTAACAAAGGTGGTGAACCAACAGGAGCTTTAGCTGAAGCTATCAAAAAAGATTTTGGTTCATTTGATGCTTTCAAAACACAATTGACCGAAGCGGCTACAAAACAATTCGGTTCAGGATGGGCTTGGTTGGTTGTAGACAAAACTGGAAAATTGGTTGTGGGAAGCACTGCAAATCAAGATAATCCATTGATGCCGAATCAAACGGTTTCAGGAACTCCAATCTTAGGATTAGATGTTTGGGAGCACGCTTACTATTTGAAATATCAAAACAAACGTCCAGATTATATTACTGCATTTTTCAATTTAGTAAATTGGGATGTGGTTGCTAAAAAATTCGAAGCTGCAAAAACTCCAGTTGCGAAAGTATAATTTGTAAATATTACATATAAAAAAGTCCCGATAATTCGGGACTTTTTTGTTTCTATACTTTAACGAATTTTATTTCAAACTAGCCAAACTTTGCTCAATCGTTGTGATTTTTGACAACGCATCAGCTTCTTTCTTTCTTTCCATTTCTAATACTTTTTCAGGAGCATTGTTCACAAATTTCTCATTAGATAATTTTGCTTGAACTGATTTCAAGAAACCTTGATTGTATTTCAATTCTTCTGTCAATTTTGCAACTTCTTCTTCAACGTTGATGGCACCACTGATTGGCACAAAATATTCATTAGATTTTGCACGGAAAGTCAATGCGCCGTTTACCGCTTCAGAAACATATTCTAAAGAAGTGATGTTGCCTAATTTTATAATGATAGTATCAAAATAAGTCGACACCTTATCATTGTTGATTGCTTTCAATTCAATCGCATCCTTGAACGGAATATTTTTGTCTTTTCTAATCGTTCTGATTCCAGAAATTACTTCAGAAGCAAAATCAAAATCAGCTATTAATTTCGCATCAAAAGATTTTAATTCAGGCCAAGTAGAAACAATCAAAGCTTCTTCAGAAGTTCTTTCAGAAATAATGTGCCAAATTTCTTCTGTCAGGAAAGGCATAAATGGATGCAATAATTTCAAGTTGCTTTCAAACATTTCAATCGCTTTGTCAAACGTTTTTCTATCGATTGGCGCTTGATAAGCCGGCTTAATCATTTCAAGAAACCAAGAACAGAAATCGTCCCAAACCAATTTATAAATTGCCATCAAAGCATCCGAAATTCTATATTTTTCAAAGTTATCTTCGATTTCAGCTAAGGTTTGTTGCAATTTTGCTTCATACCATTCGATTGCCACTTTTGAAGATTCTGGTTGCTCGATCGAGTCGCTTATCTCCCACCCTTTTATCAATCGGAAAGCATTCCAGATTTTATTCGTAAAGGCTTTTCCTTGGTTGCAAAGTTCTTCGTCAAACATAATATCGTTTCCGGCAGAAGCACTTAAAAGCAAGCCCACACGAACGCCATCCGCACTGAACTTCTCAATCAAATCTAACGGATCAGGAGAATTTCCTAGTGATTTTGACATTTTTCTTCTTTGCTTGTCACGAACCAATCCAGTCAAATACACATTCGTAAATGGTTTTTCTCCTGCATATTCATAACCTGCAATAATCATTCTGGCTACCCAGAAAAACAAAATATCCGGACCTGTAACCAAGTCGTTTGTTGGATAATAATATTTAAAATCTTGGTTTTCGGGTTCCATAATTCCTCCGAAAACAGCCATTGGCCAAAGCCAAGACGAAAACCAAGTATCTAATGCATCAGCATCTTGACGTAAATCTTCAAATTTTAAGTCTGCTTTTCCTGTCACTTTTTGAGCAAGGATTACAGCTTCTTCCTTAGTTTCTGCAACTACAAAATCTTCTTTTCCGTCGCCATAGAAATAAGCGGGAATTTGCTGTCCCCACCAAAGCTGGCGCGAAATATTCCAATCGCGAATGTTTTCTAACCAATGACGATAGGTGTTATCGAAACGTTTTGGATATAATTTAATTTCTTCAGTTTCCAAAACCGCTTTGATTGCTGGTTTTACCAATTCTTCCATTTTCAAGAACCATTGGTCAGACAAACGTGGCTCGATTACGGCTTTTGTTCTTTCAGAAGTTCCCACTTTATTAAGGTGCGTTTCCGTTTTCGCTAAACTTCCGTTTTGTTCTAATTCTTTTGCGATTTCTTCACGAACCACAAAACGGTCTTTTCCTTGGTAATGCAATCCGAAGGAATTCAAGCTTGCATCTTCGTTGAAAATATCAATTACTTCAAGATTGTGTTTGTCTCCTAAAGTTTTATCATTCATATCGTGCGCCGGAGTTACTTTCAAGCAACCAGTTCCGAATTCGATATCTACATATTCGTCTTCAATAATAGGAATCACTCTTCCTGCAATTGGAACGATGGCTTTTTTGCCTTTTAAATGTGTGAAACGTTCGTCATTTGGGTTGATGCAAATTGCAGTATCGCCAAAAATAGTTTCTGGACGCGTTGTTGCAACCGTCAAGAAATCTGAACTTCCTTCGATTTGGTATTTTAAAAAGTATAATTTTCCTTGTCTTTCTTCAAAGATTACTTCTTCGTCAGACAATGTTGTTTTTGCTTCTGGATCCCAATTTACCATTCTATAGCCACGATAAATCATTCCTTTGTTGTATAAATCAACGAAAGATTTGATTACAGAAGCCGACATATCTGGATCCATTGTGAATTTTGTTCTTTCCCAATCGCAAGAAGCTCCGAGTTTTTTTAATTGGTCAAGAATTACGCCTCCGTATTTGTCTGTCCAATCCCAAGCATGTTTCAAGAATTCTTCGCGAGACAAATCGTTTTTATTGATTCCTTCAGATTTTAGCTTTGCCACAACTTTTGCTTCTGTTGCAATTGATGCGTGATCAGTTCCCGGAATCCAGCAAGCATTGAAACCTTTTAATCGCGCACGACGAATCAAAACATCTTGAATTGTGTTGTTCAACATGTGTCCCATGTGCAAAACTCCGGTTACGTTTGGTGGCGGAATGGTGATGGTGTAAGGTGTTCTGTGGTCAGGTTCTGAATGAAAATAATTGTTTTTCATCCAGTAGTCATACCATTTTTGCTCTACTGATTTGGCATCGAATTGTACTGGAATTGTCATATTTCTCTGGTGTTCGTTTTTCTTAAGATTGCTATTGCGTCACTGGTTCAGGTGTTTACAAAAATGCGAAAAGTTTCTCAACTAGCCCCGATGCTGGAATTGTTTGAGCTCTTAAACCTGTGACTAAACAGGTTTAAAGCGAGTTCCTGCAGCGGGAAAATGGCCCCGAAGCTTCGGGGGTTGAAATATCACTGTCTTTTCGCTCCAAAACCTCGAGATAATCTTGGCAAGGATTTTGTAATTACCGAAGCACAAAAGTAATTAAGTAAGTGCAGTTTAAAAAATTAAGTTGAATAATTTGTACTTTAAGAGAAACTATTTAAATTTACAGGAATAATTAAAATTTTTTATGATGAGAAAACTACTAGGTTTATTTGCAATAGTATTAATGAGCGCTTCTGGAATGGCTCAAACAGGACCAAAAATTGAATTCAAAGCCGAAACTATTGATTATGGAACTGTTTCAAAAGGAGATGATACTGGCTTGAGAGTTTTTGAATTTACGAATACTGGTGATCAAGAATTGGTGATTAGCGATGTGAAATCATCTTGCGGTTGCACGGTTCCATCAAAGCCGACAGAACCTATTCAGCCTGGAAAAACTGGTAAAATAGAGGTTCAATATAATATGAATCCGGGACAAATCAGCAAAACGATAACGGTTACTTCAAATGCTAAAAATAAGGAAGAAGGTATTATTCTTTTGAAAATCAAAGGCAATGTGATCGTGAAAGAAGAAGTTAGTCCGTTGGAAAAAAAGAAAACCCTTCCAAGTTCATAATCTTAAATGTCCGCAATTAGCGGACATTTTTTTTATAATATTTTCTTGAGCTGGAACTTGAAAGCGATTACTTTTGATTTTCGTTCGACGTCTATGTAAATCCATTTTCCTTCTTCGGATTGCAAGAGATCATTTATATTTTGAAGCGTATATTCGTGCGCTTTCCTTCTATTTATCTTCAATATTTTATCATTTGGAAGGATTCCGGCCAAAGCTGCAGGAGAATTTTCGCTGACTGTTGCTACTTCAAATAATTGTTTTAATACAAAATTATACCTAAAATTTCCACCCGTGTTGAAAGACGAATTTGTATTTGCAGTTGACAGATTTACCAGTTCTGGAACATATTCGATTCCGTTGTGCTCGATTGTTAGTCCGCTCATGTTGTAATTGAAATCTTTAGAGAATTTTGAATTTTTCTTCAGCAAGATCTGTTTTCCCTGATTGTCAAAGAAAATATTGAATCGGTGCAGGACTTCGTTGCCAAGTGATCCATTTCGGGAGTCGTTTAGTATTAGTTTCTTTAAATATTGAGGATAAGGATAAGAAACCAATGGTTTTTTAAGTTCAAATCCGGCAAATTCTATGGCATTGACCCTTGACTTTTTACCTTTTATTTCACCGCTGAAACCGATTCCGAGTGAAGCCTCAAAAAAGGCATCTTGGCATTTTATCTTTTCGTTTTCGAAGAGCCAAAGTCCGTCACTCAAACCTACGTCAACCAATAAATCTAAGTCTAGCGTATCTTTTCCAATGTGGGTTTCAACGTCAACATATGGCCTATTTTCTCTTATTTTTAACGGAAGGCTCGTGTATTTTTTGATGCGAGGTTTTTCTAAAACCTTTCTATTCTTGTAAATAATGACTTTATTTTTTTCGTAATTTATTTCAACGATGTTATTCATAAAAAAGGAATAGCCTAAGATTCCGTGTACCGGAATTCCTAGTCTTGACGAGAAATTTATGTCTTGATTGAGAATAATTAATAGCTTGAAATCAGGATTTTTATAACCTTTGACATTTGCAATATTATTTTGAGAAAGCAAGCCTTCGATTGAATCATCTAAACCCAAACCTCTGGCCAGAATCTTCTTCGTATTTTTAAATTGGATAGTATCATTTTCTGGAAGACTGAAAATAATGGACTGCTCAGATCCCGAATCTAAAAGCATGTTCAACTTTATATTGTTGATCTCAACTGGAATTATGATAAGATTGAAAACATATTGAAAGGGAACTTCAATTTTATTTTTGTTGGAATTCCAAATAAATCCTTCTTGCCCAAAAGCTGTGAAAGAGAATAAAAATGAAAAAAAAACAAAAATTTTAATTTTCATATCAGTTAGAATTGTACAATAAATATAACAACTTTTAACGAAGTTTTACTATCATATCACGAATTTCAACTGTAGTATTTTATGAATTTCTTAAAAAAAAGTCGCAAATTTGCAATCAAAATTCAATATCATGCCTAAAATATCGAACAAGGGCCAGCAGATGCCTGAATCACCAATTAGAAAATTGGTTCCCTATTCTGAAATTGCAAAAAAGAAAGGTCATAAAGTGTATCACTTAAACATTGGCCAACCAGACATCAAAACTCCAGAAGTGGCTTTGAATGCAGTTAAAAATGCAGACATTACCGTTTTAGAGTATAGCCATTCTGCTGGTTTTGAAAGTTATAGAAACAAACTTTCGCAATATTATAAAAACCAAGGATTGCCAATTGACGTGGCTGATATTATCATCACGACTGGTGGTTCTGAAGCTTTGCTTTTTGCAATGGGAACAACAATGGACCAAGGTGATGAAATCATCATTCCTGAGCCATTTTATGCAAATTATAACGGATTTTCAACGGCTTCTGGCGTAACTGTCGTGCCGGTGATTTCTACGATAGATGAAGGTTTTGCCCTTCCTCCTATTTCGGCTTTTGAAAAATTGATTACGCCAAAAACAAAAGCAATCTTGATTTGCAATCCTGGAAATCCGACAGGTTATTTGTATTCAAAAGAAGAGATTCTTCAATTGGCAGCAATCGTAAAAAAGCATGATTTGTTTTTGATTGCTGATGAAGTTTACAGAGAATTTATTTATGATGGAGAAGAGCATTTTTCAATTATGAATGTTCCGGGTCTTGAAGAAAACGCCATCATGATTGATTCAGTTTCAAAAAGATATAGCATGTGTGGTGCAAGAATTGGTTGCATTGTTTCAAAAAACAAAGAAGTTATGTCTGCATCGATGAAATTTGCTCAGGCAAGATTGAGTCCACCAACTTTTGCACAGATTGCTAGTGAAGCTGCGCTTGAAACACCGCAAAGTTATTTTGACGAAGTAATTACAGAATATAAAGACCGCCGTGATACTTTGATCGAAGAATTGCAAAAGATTGAAGGTGTTAAAGTGGCGACTCCAAAAGGTGCTTTTTACTGCATTGCAAAACTTCCTGTGAAGAGTGCTGATGATTTTGCACAATGGCTTTTGGAAACGTATGATTTCAACGGAGAAACGGTTATGGTAGCTCCTGCAGCAGGCTTTTATTCTACGCCTGGAGTTGGTCTTGATGAAGTAAGAATTGCTTATGTTTTGAAAAAAGAAGACTTGATACGTTCAGTTGAAATTCTTGGTGAAGCGCTGAAAGTTTATAATAAGTAAGATTTATATATATTAAAAAATGCCTCAAGTGATTGAGGCATTTTTTTTGTCTTAATTATAGATTTGAATCATAAGGTTTATTGCATAAAAAAGGCTTCCAAATTGGAAGCCTTTTTTTATAATCAAATTTATTTATCGTTTTAGAGAGAAATGCGCTCTGAATTCTTTCATTACGTCATTCTCAAGATACTCAACTTTGAACCAGTAGTCAGTTGATGGTAACGGCTGTCCGTTCATTGTACCATTCCAACCTTCACCTTGCGCTCCAGTTCCAGATGCGATCTGTTTCACTAGTTTTCCATATCTGTCAAAGATGTGGATTTTTGCAGTTTCTCCTAGACCAACAATTGTCCAAGTATCGTGGTATCCGTCACCATTTGGCGTGAAGAATTTAGGATAGTTGATTACGTTTACTTCAAAAGGAGGTAAATCGGCACAACCACCATCATTCAAGTCACGAATATAAACTAAGTGCGTTCCTGTGGCAACTGGTGAGAATACATTGCTTGATTGCCATGCACCTTCATCTAATTTAAATTCATAGCTACCTAAACTTGTTGCTGTGTCAACTACTACAGTAATTGTAGCATTATCTGTAAAGTATCCTGTCACAGAAGCTGTTGCAATCGCATTTGATGTTGGCTGCACTGTTGCATCGTTTGATGGTTCAGAAACGCAACCAGTATCTGTATTAGTAACAATTACACTATAAACTCCATCTTGGTCAATATTCTGAACGTTTGAAGTATTATCAAGTACTGGATAAGGTGCTCCGTTTTTCGTCCATTCAAAGGTATAATTTCCTGCAGCAGGATCAACATTCGCCGTTAATGCATAAGTATTTAATGGCAATCCAGAAATTGGATCAAAACAGAAGAAACCGTCTTCTAAAGTTACTTTTGGCAATTTGTTAACTGTTAATGTAATTGGAACAATATCAGGACATCCAGTTGTAGATGTTCTATTGATTACCAAAGCATAGATAGTTTGCGTATCTGTCAAGAATGGATTCAAATCAGTAATTGCTCTTGTATTAGCAGTTGTAATTCCTTCTGCTCCGTCAAGAACAGCATCATCACGATCTAAATAATAATTAACAGTATAATTTCCTGGAACTTGAGTTCCTAAAACTGTACTATCTAAACTTGTCAAATCAAAATTTGTAAATCCGTCGTTCAATCCATCATCATCACATTTTGTAATTAATGCTGGATCAGTTACTGGATTTGCAATTGCTGCTTCATCAACAACTAAATTGAATGTTCCAACATTGAAACATGGTGTAGCATTATTTTTAACTCTTACCCAAATTTGTTCAGGATTAGTAGTGTTTGTATATGAATTTGGCAAAACACCAACTATTGTTCCACCATCTGCATTTGCCTGAGTATCATAGTATGTAATAGTGTAATCTGCTAGATTTAATCCAGGAGCTAAAACTTCAGTATTATGATCAGATAATGTAAATGTATACGTTCCAGTTGCTCCCACTAAACAAGCAACGAAATCTTTAATCACTCCGTTGTTTCCTAAAGCTGGAAGCGGATTTACAATAAGATTCAACTCAACAATCTGGTAGCATCTTTTTGCTGTAGGGTTATTGAAATTAGTTACAACAAGAACATAAATTGTTTGGTTGTAAGGAACCGTGCTTGTAAAGTTTGCAGGTGTTGGAATAGCATTCGGGAATGTTGTTCCTTCGTCTCCATCAGCAATTGCTTGGTTTCTATCAATATAATAGAACAATGTTGCATTTGTTGCGCCATTTTTAATATAAGCTTCTCTTATTGTCAAATCAAATACCGTCAAACCGTCACCAGGGCTGTCATTATCACATTCTTCTATTGCCGTTGGATCTAATTTAGGATTTGGTAAAGGCACCACTCTAATTGTAAGTGTTGCATTGCTCACACATCCTGTAGCGATATTAGTTGTAGAAACATTTAAAGTTTGAACACCAGGGCTTGTATTTGTATACGCTTCAGGAGTAGTGATTACTCCACCTGCTAAAGTTGAATAAACAACATTATAAGCCGGAGCTCCAAAGAATGTATTTTGCGTAGTCAAGTCAAACTCGGTAAATCCGTCGTTTGGCAAACCTTCGTCGCAAAGAGAATATTCTACAGAAGCGAACGCCGCCGCCGGATTAATCGTTATTAAGAAGCTAGTTACATCATAACATTTTGAAAGCCTATTTGTAATTCTTACCCAAATAACGTCGCCGTTAGTGGCAAGATAATTTGAAGCAGGTGTAATTGCTCCAAGCGTTCCTTGTTCAGCATTTGCTTCAGAAAGATAATAGGTAATATCATAAGTTCCTGCAACTGGCTGCGGTAAAAGGAATGGCTCAGCGTGTGCCACTAAATCAACTCTTCTTATCTGGTCAGCATTTGTATCACAAACTACCAATGGATCTATCGCAACAGATGGAATCTGTGGGATTGGGTTTACAATCAATTGCAATGGTGCTACAGAGAAACATCCTGTAATTGGATTTTCAGCACGTATGTAAATTATTCCAGAAGCTAAATTTGAATATGGAGGAGTATAAGCATGCACATCATCCATTGCATTCTGGTAAGTCTCGTGGAAAGTCACGTTATAAGGTGCACCGCCTGTAATTTCAGGAATCAAAAGATCTAAATCAAAAGTAGCTGAACCGTTATTATTAATGTCACAAAGTTCAGGAGTTATTGCCGGAATTGTAATTAATGGTAATTGCTCTACTCTCAATGTCAAAGTTGTATTTGAAGAACATCCAGTAGCAGTATTTGTCACAACTACAATAATCGTCTGAGCAGGAACTACTACGTTTTCATATTGAAGTGGTAGCGGTGTTCCGGCAGTAACAGCTGCATTGTCAAAATAAAACTGAATATCCATTCCTGGAACAGTTGTTATAAGTACTTTTCTGCTTTCTAGATCAAAAATTTCTTTTCCGTCACCTGAATTATTAACATCACATAATGTGTATTCTGCAAGTGCTCCAGGAGCAGGAATTACTGGATTAGGGTTAACTACTAAACGAATCGGCACAGCTTTGAAACATCCAAATTGATTAGTAACTCTTACCCAGATTGTCTGATTGTAAGCTGTTATGTTTTGATAACTTGTAGTAGGAAGTGGCGTTCCTGGAACAGGTGCTAATGCTTCAGCTTCTGTCAAATAATAAGTAAAATTATAAGTATCAAGGGCATCAAGATCCAAAAGCATCTGTGGCTCTTTCACTGTAATGTCTGGGAATATTGCGAATCCGTCAGCTGTTGCATCATCACAAACTTCAATCGGAGTTGTTGGAGCAACTGGCTGAGGCGTGCGGTTAACAATCAATTGTAACTGCGTGAATGATGGACACTGGCTTCCCCCAACTTCCTGAACCCTTACCCACATATAATATGGCGCTTGACCAGGATTAGCACTTACTAGATTTTCATATGGATCAAGTTTTGGGAAAACGTTATCCTGTGCATTTTGAAAAGTCTCATGGTAAGAAATTACCAATGTAGAGCCAGCTCCAAGGATTTCGTTATTTTTATCAGTCAAATTGAAAAGTGCAATACCATCAGTATTATCATCACAAACTTCAAGTGGCGTAGGATTAAAATTAATTACCGGCGCTGCAATTGGCGTAATAGTTAATGATCCAGCGATAGCAGCGCTACAAGATGGATTTGAACCAACAATTGCAGAACTTGCAGAAACTAAATCAAATGTAGTAACCGCTGTAATTGGCAATGTAGTATATTCAAAAACACCAGCTCCGTTTAAAGTTATTGAATCTGGCGTAGAAACAGTTCCTACAGTATATGTGAAGTTTACTGTTGCGTTTGGCGTTCCTGTAAAGTCAATTGTCGTTGTTCTGTTTGAACAGATATTAGGCAATGCTGTGAAGCTAGCCGTTGGCAAAGGCAATACGCCTACTACTGATCTTCCCGTTAAAGTATTTGTACAAGTCACAACATCGGTAACACTAATACTTACTAAAACATAAGTTGCATCAGCAGTTAATACACCAGTATTGATTGTTCCGGTACCACCTGCATTAATATTTACTGTATTTGTAGCTCCATTTAAAGTATAAGTAACAGTACTGTTTGGAGTTCCTGTAACGGTAACTGTCGTACTTGAACCAGAGCAGATATTTTTACTTGTTTCAATTGTTGCCGTTGGCAATGGTTTTACTGTAATAAAAACTGAATCTGTCAAAAGGGTCTCGCAAGCTGCAGTTCCTGTCACTCTCACTTTTACTAACTGATAAGTTGTACCAGCAGTTAGAGGTGATGCTGGTATTGTAGCTTCTCCAACTAAAGGATTTGCAGTACTTGGAGTTAGAGTAATATCATAAATAGTAGCATCACCAGTAACTGTATAAGAAACAATTGCATTTGGAGTTCCCGTAAGTTGAACTTGCGCTGTTTCTCCGAAACATATTGTTGGTGTCGTTGTTGCTATTGTTGCTGTTGGCGCACCAACTACAGTTACAGTCACAGAACCTGTCGCAGCTTGAAAACAAGCTGGTGCTGCTATTGATGAAACGCTAACTAAATCATAAATATAAGAATCTACTGGTGAAAGAGTTTCGCTAAAAATATTCTCTCCAGTTGCGCCGATTGTGATGTCTGGCTGTGGCGATCCATTAAGATTGTATTTTACAATTGAATTTGGAGTTCCAGAAAATCTTACTTGTGAAACATCACCAAGACAAACTTGCGTGCTTATCGGAGTGATAGTCGCAGTTGGCATCTCTTGAACTGTGACTGTAATTGTTTCTGTCAATGGTTGAGAACATCCTGAAGCGCCTCCAGATGATGCGTTTTGTAATGTATAAGTATAAGTAGATCCAAAGACTAATGTTGGCGTAACAATTGTTCCATTTCCTAAAGCATCTAATGGCGCCATTGTAACGGTATTACCCTGATCATCAAGATAAGTAATTACAGCTCCTGGAGTTCCTTGAATAAGAAGATTCACAGTTGTACCCGCACAAGATGTTGTTGGGTTTGCTGGATCAAACTGAGCCGTTGGAAGTCCCCCAACAGTTACAACTGCTGTTTGAGACAATACCTCAGAACATGTAAAGCCGTTTGTTGTAAGCGAAGAACTTATTAATGTATAAGTATAAGTAATTCCATTTACAGCTGCAGGCGTTTGAAAAGTATAAGTTCCGCCCACTGGAATAAGTGCCTGTTGTATTTGAGAATTCGTACCATCGTCTTCAGAATAGGTAACCATAGAGCCAGGCTCTCCATTTATAGAAATTGTAACTGTACTTCCTGCACATGTTGGACCGCCTCCAGTAATAGTTACACCAGGATTAGGATTCAAATGAAATTCAAATGATTTCACAAAATATATACTTGGATCAGCAATATTTGTAAATCTAATAAATACTTGCGTGCCTTCTACAGTTGAAAAATTTTCGTATTGAGCTGCTGTCAATGCAGTACTAATATTATCAGCATCTGCAGCCGTAGCATGATAAGTATTGGTATAATCGCCAGGATTAATTCCGTCTAATGTATTTGAATTATTATAGTCAGAAGTATAATTATTAAGATTTATTACTTCAGCACTATTATTGCCAATATCGCAAATATCTAGGTCATTTTCGCAAGATAAAAGATTTACAGTAAATTGTTTATATCTCATACATCCACCGCTATCAACAATTCTTGCATAAATTGTTTTAAACCTATCAGGTGCGGGTAAAGTATATAAAATAGATTGTCCTGTATTATTAGGATCGTATAAATCTGGATTGATAATATTTGTTCCTGCCTCAGCATCTGCTTGCGTAGGAAAGTAATCAAAAAATAAGATATCGTCTGGATCGACCGCACCTAATATATTATTTGTATTTATACCGATATCAAAAACACGTGCATTTGGAGCATTATCACAATGTGAAAGATTTTCAGGAATTCCATTAAGTGCTGTACTTCCTGTACCTACCACTGCTTCAACTACATCTCTTGCTTCAATATTAGGAGCAGATGGATCACAGCTTCTGTAGTTAGCAACAACCACATAACTTGTTGTTGTGGTTGGAAAAACAGTTAAGCTTTGTCCAGATCCTACAATTGAAGCTGGAAAACCAATTGGATTTCCGGCGACATCAGCCAAATACCAATTATAAGTAACTGGAACTTCAGGACCATTTGGTGTAAATCTCCATGCTTCATTTTGAGCAGACCAATTTGGATTTCCTACAGTACTATATCTATTTCTATTTGGCGGAGCAATCCATTGTGTCAATGTATTACCATTTAATCCTACAATTCCAGAACCTTGATTCCAGTTTGAACAAGGAGTTCTATTTGTGATATGTACTTCTATAATATTAGAAGACTCAAACAATACTATTTGATACGACTGCAAACCAACACTTCCATGACAGTTAAACTGAGGAACATCCGTCCAGTTTGCAACAAAAAGTCTACAAGGAGCAACACCTCGTGTAAAATAATTAATACTTGTGTTAGCTGTCGCTGCTGGGCTGGTTACAAGTAAATCTTGCAAAACACCCATAACAGCATTTTTATAAGGCAAATCAGTATTTGCTGTTGGCATGAAGGGTAATGCAGAATCAATACCCCATCCTGAATCTGTAGAACCAGCTGCATACATTCCTCCAGGGGAGTCACGCCCATTCTGTATATCAAAAGTCAATGCTCCGTTATCTGTAATTAGACAATCCCTATATCTTTTTCCATAAAAACAAAAATTAAAATCGGGTTTTTGATTTATGGGATCTTCCTTTCCATATAAATTTAATCGCCCAGACCAATCATCATCTGCATTGATATAAGTTACATCACCTGCATTCTCGAAAGTTCTAAGTTCATACTGAACAGGAGCTACAGTATAACTTGTAGTTTCACGTGGAATTTTACCAATAGGAGCCTTTGCAGACAATAGCACAGCTTCTCCAGGACCACAGCTAGGAAGAGCCGTTGCTACTACTTCAGCACATTGCTGAGAGTAACCGTTGATGAATAACAAAGTAAATAATAAAGATAGAAAGTAACTCTTTTTCATTTTTTAGACTATTTTGAGGAGCGAAATTTACATAAATTTAAGAAACAATTATCTTAAAATTTCAATTTTTTTAAATTTAACATGTATAGAAATTGTTTGCTATTAATTATTTATCTTTGCTATCTTTTAAATGATATTACAACTACATACGATTTTCAATGATAAACAACGAAGAATTTCTAGACGAAATTGGAGATAATCATATTGCAACTAATGCAAAAAATCCTGTTCGAAGCGATGCTTTTGACATTACTGATGACCAAAAAATTGAATTGATAAAAAAAGACGTTGAAAGCATTCTTTTAACCTTAGGAATGGATTTAACTGACGACAGCATGAAAGGCACACCGAATCGTGTGGCAAAAATGTTTGTCAAGGAATTATTTGGAGGATTGAATCCAGAGAAAAAACCAAAATCTTCTACTTTTGATAACAATTATAAGTATGGAGAAATGCTGGTAGAAAAAAACATTACCTTATATTCTACTTGCGAACACCATTTACTTCCTATTATTGGTAGAGCTCACGTAGCTTACATCTCAAACGGAACTGTTGTTGGTCTTTCAAAAATGAACAGAATTGTCGAATATTTTGCAAAACGCCCACAAGTTCAGGAACGCTTAACAATGCAAATTGTTCAAGAATTACAGCAAGTTTTAAATACTCAAGATGTCGCCTGTGTTATCGATGCAAAACATCTTTGCGTAAATTCAAGAGGAATTAAAGATATTGAAAGCAGCACCGTTACTTCTGAATTTGGAGGTAAATTTAAAGAAGAGGCGACTCGCCGTGAATTCTTGGATTATATTAAATTTGACACTAAGTTTTAGTTAGTTTAATTGGTAAATCAAAAATTTGCATCTATATTAAACAAAAAACCGATTAAACAAAACAACATGCCTTCACATAAAACTCAAAATCTAAAAATATACAATTCTCTTTCAGGAGAAAAAGAAGTTTTCACGCCTTTGCATGAAGGAAATGTTGGAATGTATGTTTGCGGACCAACGGTTTACAGCAATGTGCATCTTGGAAATGTGAGAACTTTTATGTCTTTCGACGTAGTTTTCAGATACCTGCAACACATTGGTTACAAGGTTCGTTATGTTCGGAATATTACTGATGTCGGACATGTGGTGGATGACGAAGATGAAGGTGAAGATAAAATTGCCAAAAAAGCGCGTGTTGAAAAATTAGAACCAATGGAAATCGTGCAACGTTACACTGTTGATTTTCACGAAATCTTAAAAGAATTTAATTTCTTACCGCCAAGCATTGAACCAACAGCAACGGGTCATATTATTGAGCAGATTGAAATTATAAAAAAAATTATTGAAAACGGAATCGGATATGAATCAAACGGTTCTATTTATTTTGACGTTGTAAAATTCAATAAAACACATAATTACGGAAAATTAAGCGGTAGAAATATCGAAGATATGATTACCAATACACGTGAGCTTGACGGGCAATCTGACAAGAGAAATCCGCAAGATTTTGCCCTTTGGAAAAGAGCAGAACCAGAACACATCATGCGCTGGCCTTCGCCCTGGAGCGATGGTTTTCCAGGTTGGCATTTGGAATGCACAGCGATGAGTACGAAATATTTAGGAAATCATTTCGACATTCACGGTGGTGGTATGGATTTGAAATTTCCGCATCACGAATGTGAGATTGCTCAAAATGAAGCTTGCACTGGCGAATCTCCGGTAAATTATTGGATGCATGCTAATATGCTTACTTTAAACGGCAAGAAAATGGCTAAATCCACTGGAAATAATATTTTACCGAGAGAAATTTACACAGGCGGAAGTCCGTTTTTAAGTAAAGCTTATTCTCCTTCTGTAGCTAGATTTTTTATGCTTCAAGCTCATTATAGAAGTAATTTAGATTTTACGGATGATGCGATTGCCGCTTCAGAAAAAGGATTTGTGCGTTTAATGGAAGCCTTCGATACAATTAATGAAATTACTCCTTCTGGAAATTCTTCTATTGATCTACAAGCTTGGATTTCCTTATGCTATGATGCGATGAATGACGATTTCAACACTCCCATTTTGATTGCACAACTTTTTGAGGCCGTTCGTTATATTAACTTATTAAAGGAAAACAAAGAGACAATTACCGCAGAAGATTTGAATTTGCTGACTAAAACTATGGAAGCCTTTTTGTTCGACGTTTTAGGTTTAACAAATGAAAAAGCTGTAGGAAATACAGATAAATTAGACAGCGTAGTAAATATGCTAATCGGAATGCGTAATGAAGCTCGCGCCAATAAAGATTTTGCTTTGTCAGACACGATTCGAAACCAGCTGACCGCTCTTGGAATCAATTTGAAAGACGGAAAAGATGGAACTACATTTTCTATAAACTAATACAATGATGAAGCCGACAAGCTTCATCATTTTTTTTAAACGGAATTTCCCTTGACCCTAAAAAAAATTCTCATATCGCCTTTTGTTTTGCTGATTCGGTTTTACCAGGCCGGCATCTCCCCTTTCTTACCTTCGGCTTGCCGATATGAACCGACTTGTTCACAATACACTTTAGAAGCTTTGCAGAAACACGGCTTGTTTAAGGGAGGATTTTTAGGAGCAAAACGAATTTTAAGTTGCAATCCTTGGGGCGGAAAAGGCTATGATCCCGTTCCAGAAAAAGTTTGCAAGCACAAACATTAACGCGTTTTTTTGAATACGATTAAATTCAAATCTTTATTTTTACGCATAATTAAGAACTAAAAAATATGACTACAGCTTTAAGCATTGTTTGGAATCCGTCAGAAGGAATTGATTTGGGCTTTTTTGTAATTCGTTATTACAGCCTGATGTTTGTAATTGCTTTTGTATTAGGATGGTATTTGATGAAACACATCTTCATCCGTGAAAATGAATCGATTGAAAAATTAGATTCCTTATTCATTTATACTTTTCTAGCCACATTGATTGGAGCGCGTTTAGGACACGTTATTTTTTACCAGCCTGAACTTTTCAAGGAAGATTTCTGGAGCGTATTTTTACCAATAAGAACAAAACCTGAATTTGAATTTACAGGCTTTACAGGATTAGCAAGTCATGGTGCCGCAATTGCAATTATTGTGACCATGTATTTCTATAGTAAAAATATTATCAAAAGACCAATTTTATGGGTTTTGGATAGAATCGTAATCCCCGTTTCAAGCGGCGCAATTTTCGTTCGACTAGGAAACTTTTTCAATTCAGAAATCTTCGGACATCCAACTTCTGGAGATAATTTTTATGCCGTAAAATTTGTCAGAGACGATGAATTTTGGCCAAGAAAAGCAGAAGTTCTTAAAGCTACTGGAGCAAAGGACATCAATGAAGGCTTCAACCTAATTCAGCACGATCCAAGATTTTCTGAAATACTTTCTCAAATTTCTTACCGACATCCGGCCCAACTTTATGAAGCATTTGGATATGTTTTTGTATTCCTAATATTATTTTACGCTTATTGGAAAACCGATGTAAGAGAAAAATCAGGTTATTTACTTGGTCTATTTTTCGTCCTTTTATGGACAGTAAGATTCTTTGTAGAATTTGTAAAAGAATCACAAGGAGGCTTTGAAAGTAGTTTAGGCGTTCTTTCTACTGGCCAGTGGCTGAGCATTCCTTTTATCATTGCTGGTATCTATTTAATGATTAGAGCTAAGAAAAAAGTACATTCTTTATAGATTCACTTTTTACTATATAGATTTATTAATACTATTAAAGGAGAGCAAATGCTCTCCTTTTTTTTGCCTATACTTGAACCACAAAGCAACTGCTCTTATGATTTAGATTACAGTTACTCATATATTTTCACAGACAGCTTAAGGTTTTATTACTTCTGAATAGATCTAAAAAGAAACATCTGTCCCTTTCCAGTCTTTCTAGATTGAGTATTTTAATCGTTGTATATGAAGGATGAAGGATGAAAGATTCAACAAACAAATTATAGATTAAAATTTCCTAAAGAATAACTTGAACAATAAATACATAAAATTAGCCACAAAAAAAGGCCTCAATTTCTTGAGGCCTTTTAATTTATATAGAAGAAGTATTAAACTGTTTCTTCTTTTGTATCATTGTGCAAGTCTTCAATTCTTTTGTGCTCAGCATCTGAGATAGAATCCACAAGAACCGGCGTTGCAATAAATAATGAAGAATAAGTTCCTACGATGATACCAACCAACATTGCGAAGATAAATCCTCTGATTGATTCTCCACCGAAGATGAACATGATCAACAATACCAATACCATTGTCAACGAAGTGTTGATTGTTCTAGACATTGTAGTGTTAACAGATCTGTTTACGATTTCGTTAAAGCTACCTTTAGTTTTACCAGCAAGGTACTCACGAATTCTATCGAATACAATTACAGTATCATTCATTGAGTATCCAATTACTGTCAAGATCGCAGCGATGAAGTGCTGATCCATTTCCATGTGGAACGGCATGAATTTGTAGCATAATGAATAGATTCCTAAAACAAAGATAACGTCATGCGCCACCGCAGCGATCGCACCTAAGCTATATTGCCATTTTCTGAAACTTACCATCAAATATAAGAATACAACTGCCATAGCTCCTAAAACTGCCCAGATAGAGTTCGTTTTAATATCTTTTGCTACCGCTGGACCAACTTTTGAAGACGACATGACACCAACAGTTTTCCCATCGTAAGCATTCACAAATTTGTCATAAGTCAAATCAGCGTTGTAGTATTTTTTAAGATTGTCAAAAAGTTTTTTATTTACTTCAATGTCCGCTTCAGTAGAAGGATCGTTGATTTTATATTTAGTAACAATTTTCAATTGTTCTTTATCTCCTAAAACTTTTGCCTGCACACCGCTTCCAAAAACATCAGATAATTCATCAGCAACAACTGAAGCTTCAACCGGTTTTTCAAATCTAACTTGCAATGTACGTCCTCCAACGAAATCAACACCTTCATCTAAACCATTAATAGTCAAAGAAATAATACTGATAATTACAACACAGCTAGAGAAAATATAAGTAAATTTCTTTTTACCTAAGAAGTCATAGTGGAAGTTTGTAAACCAATTTTTAGACAAAGAAGTTACAAATGTCAAGTTGTTTTTTCTAGACATACTCCACTCTAGCAAGATTCTTGTAATAAAGATAGATGTAAACAATGAAGTAAAAATACCAATCAACAATGTTGTTGCGAAACCTTTAATTGGTCCTGTACCAAAGATGAACAATACAGCTCCAGTCAAAATGTGTGTTACGTTTGCATCAGTAATAGATGACATCGCACCTCTCCAGCTGAAAGAAATTTTAACTGCTTCGTCAAGAGTTTTTCCTAGTCTTAGTTCTTCTTTGGCCCTTTCATAGATAATGATGTTCGCATCGACCGCAGTTCCCATAGTTAAAACGATACCTGCAATACCTGGCAATGTCAAGATGGCACCAATACTTGCAAGAATACCAAACAAGAAAAGTAAGTTAACAATCAAAGCTATATTTGCATACCAACCTGATTTACCATAATAAATAATCATCCAAAGAGAAACCAATAACAATCCAACCAAAGCAGAATTGATACCATTGTCAATTGCTTCTTGACCTAAAGATGGACCAACAACGTCAGATTGAACAATATCTGCTTTTGCAGGCAATTTACCAGCTCTCAAGATGTTTGCTAAATCTTTAGTTTCTGCAATATCAAAGTTTCCAGTAATTTGAGAAATTCCTCCAGCGATTGCACCGCTAGTAACTCCTGGAGCAGAATAAACAACGTTATCAAGAACGATAGCGATGAATCCTTTTTCAGTATATGCTTTTCCTGTTAATTCTTCCCAGTCTTTAGCACCTTTGCTGTTCATTACCATTTCCACAGAAGGTTTACCCATCTGGTCAAATTTGTCACTTGCGTCAGTTACAACAGCACCGCCCATTGCTGGCAAGTTTTGTCTGTTTCCTTTCAAAGCGTATAATTCTAAAACTTCAGTCTTTTTTGAACCTGCAGTTTTAATCGGATCAACGATTTGTTGATTTAAGATATTGATTGATTGTGGCTTGCTCCAAACAAATTTAGCATAACGCTGCTCACCTGTCAACAAAGCTTTCACTTCTGGCATATTCAAATAACGTGTAATTGAAGCAGTATCTTTTGGAGTAAAATATCCAAGAACTGGTCCGCTTCCATAAGCTGCCATTTTATCTAACAAAGGATTAACACCTTTTGTAGCTGCCAATGAATCATTTTTAGCATCTGTCAATAAATCACTTCCGCCATTGATTGTATCGATACTTGTTTTCGCAGTCTCTGTTGTTGTAACTGCTTTTTCAGTTTTTTTCAAGATCTCATTTGTAGACATCAAGAAATTACCAATTTCTTCAACTTTGTAAGTTTCCCAAAATTCAAGTTGCGCCGTACTTTGCAATAATTTTTTAATACGGATTTCATCTTTCGCTCCTGGAAGCTCTACTAAGATTCTTCCTGATTCACCCAATTTTTGAATGTTTGGCTGAACAACTCCAAATTTATCGATACGCTCTGTCAATACTCTAAAAGCACTTTCTACAGATTCGCTAACTTTTCTTCTAAGAATAGTCTTAACTTGAGCATCTGTCATGTTAAAAGTAACTTCCTCTAAATTTCTGTGTGCAAAAATTTCTGGATCAGCTAATTTTATAGTTCCTTTTGATTCTTGATCAAAAGCTACGAAGAAAGCATCAATGTAATCTTGGTTTCCTTCTTGGTTTTTACTTGCATTTTCTAAAGCTTTGTTGAAAACTTTGTTTTTTGAATCATTAGCCAAAGTTTTCAAAACGTCTTTTACAGAAATCTGTAAAATCACGTTGATACCTCCTTCAAGATCCAGACCTTTATTGATTTGCTTGTCAGCAACTTCTTTATAGGTAAAGCTTGTGAAACCAAGATTGTAAACGGTTTCTTTTTCTTTTGAAGTAAGATATTCTAACTCTTTCTTTTCATCGCCGTTAGCAAAAGCTTTTGCATCACTCTTGATTCCATTAGCTACGAATGTGAAAGAAAGTTGGTAAATACTTACCAATGCAAATAAAATTGCAAAAAATTTAACGAGTCCTCTATTCTGCATTATTACTAAAAATTAATTAAATTTCTATTTATGGTGTTTTTATACAAATAAAACAGGCTAAATCAAGCAGTTACCCGAAATGAATACTACAACTTGAGTTATCCTATTTTTTTAAAACGAGCAAATATATAATTAACCAAAAGATTAACCAATTAATTTGCTAATTATATCATAAAAAAAAGACTGCAAGAAGCAGTCTCTTTTTTTATATGATGGAAATTATGCCAAAACCGACTTTAAATCGGCATTCATATTTCTAACTGCGTCTGCACTTTTGGCAAGCAATGCTTTTTCATTTTCATCAAGATTGATAGGAAGAATTTCTTCAATACCATTTTTTCCGATAATACAAGGAACACCTAGACAGATATCATTCTGACCATATTCTCCTTCTAAAAACACAGAACAAGCAATCATTTTCTTTTGGTCATTCAAGATGCTATCCACTAAATAAGCTACTGAAGCTCCTGGCGCATACCAAGCTGAAGTTCCTAAAAGTCCAGTTAAAGTCGCACCACCAACCATTGTGTCAGCTGCTACTTTTTCTAATTCTTCCTTAGAAAGAAATTCTGAAACTGGAATACCGTTATAAGAAGCTAATCTTGTCAAAGGAATCATAGTCGTGTCTCCGTGACCTCCGATTACCATTGCAGAAACATCATTTGACGGCTTATCCAAAGCTTTTGACAAATAATACCTGAAACGAGAGCTATCTAAAGCACCGCCCATTCCGATGATTCTATTTTTCGGAACTCCAGTTGCTTTTAAAGTCAAGTAGGTCATTGTATCCATTGGATTTGAAACCACTACAATTATTGCTTCTGGAGAAAATTTCAAAACGTTTTCTGCCACTGATTTTACAATTCCAGCATTGATTCCGATTAATTCTTCTCTTGTCATTCCTGGTTTTCTTGGAATTCCAGAAGTGATAACCACAACATTACTGTTGGCAGTTTTAGAATAATCATTGGTAACACCAGTTATCTGCGTATTAAAACCTGTATTCGTAGCACATTGCATAAGATCCATAGCTTTACCTTCAGCAAAACCTTCTTTAATATCCAATAAAACTACTTCGCTAGCAATTCCTCTGTATGAAATAACGTCTGCGCAACTTGCACCCACGTTACCGGCACCTACTACTGTAACTTTCATAATAATTGTATTTTTGTTTGTTTGTTTTTGGTTAATTGGTCAAAAAACAAATCGGTTAATCATTTACGAATAAACAATTAACCGATTCAATTTTATTTACGCATCAATATTTGCATAAACTGCGTTCTTCTCAATAAATTCACGACGAGGTGGTACCTCATCACCCATCAACATTGAGAAAACACGGTCAGCTTCTGCAAGGCTATCAATTGTAACTTGACGCAAAGTTCTGAAACCAGGATTCAATGTAGTTTCCCACAATTGCTCTGCATTCATTTCTCCAAGACCTTTGTATCGCTGGATATTTGAACCGCCTCCCATTTTTTCAGTAATCTCGTCACGCTGTACATCTGTCCAAGCGTATTCTTTTTTATTTCCTTTCTTCACTAAATATAAAGGTGGCGTTGCAATATAAACGTGGCCTCCTTCAATTAATTCCTTCATAAATCTGAAGAAGAAGGTTAATATTAAGGTAGAAATGTGAGAACCATCGACATCGGCATCACACATAATCACTACTTTATGGTATCTTAATTTTTCTAAGTTCAATGCTTTTGAATCTTCAGCAGTACCAATTGTTACACCAAGAGCCGTGAAGATATTCCTAATCTCCTCGTTCTCAAAAACCTTGTGGTGCATTGCTTTTTCTACATTCAAAATCTTACCACGCAAAGGTAAAATCGCTTGAAACATTCTATCACGACCTTGTTTTGCAGTTCCGCCTGCAGAATCTCCCTCAACAAGAAAAACTTCACATTTTGCTGGATCTTGTTCAGAACAATCTGATAATTTTCCTGGCAATCCACCGCCGCCCATAACAGTTTTTCTTTGAACCATTTCACGCGCTTTTTTCGCAGCGTGACGAGCTTGAGCAGCCAAGATTACTTTTTGAACGATAACTCTAGCATCATTCGGATTTTCTTCCAAATAATTCTCAAGCATTTCAGCAACAGCCTGGCTTACCGGAGAAACAACTTCCCTGTTACCCAATTTTGTTTTTGTCTGACCTTCAAATTGAGGCTCAGAAACTTTTACCGAAATAATTGCCGTCAAACCTTCACGGAAATCATCTCCAGTAATCTCAAATTTTAATTTATCTAAAAGTCCAGAAGCATCTGCATATTTCTTAAGCGTTCTTGTCAAACCGCTACGGAAACCTTGCAAGTGAGTTCCTCCTTCATGAGTATTGATATTATTTACGTAAGAAAAAATATTTTCAGTGTAGCTTGTATTGTAAATCAACGCCACTTCAACAGGAATTTCTCCATTTTCTCTTTCCATGCTGATAACGTGCGAGATAATTGGCTCACGGTTACCATCTAAGAAACGAATGTATTCTTTCAAACCTTCGTCTGAATGGAAAACTTCACTAATAAATTCTCCTTTGTCATCTTTTTCTCTTCTGTCTGTAAAAGTGATTGTAATTCCTTTGTTCAAGAAAGAAAGCTCACGCATACGCGCTGACAAAGTATCGTATGAAAATTCAACAGTCTGCGTAAAAATCGTGTCATCTGGATAAAAAGTCTGTCTCGTACCACGTTTTTCAGTCTCGCCAACTTGCTTAACCGGATACATCGCTTTTCCTTTTTCATATTCTTGCTCATAGATTTTTCCATCGCGGAAAACCGTAGATTTCATGTGGTTTGACAATGCATTTACCACAGAAACTCCAACTCCGTGAAGACCTCCTGAAACTTTATATGAATCTTTATCAAATTTACCTCCCGCACCAATTTTAGTCATTACAACCTCAAGTGCAGAAACGCCTTCTTTTTTATGTAAATCAACCGGAATACCACGACCGTTATCTTCAACAGTGATTGAATTATCTTCATTAATTGCAACCGAAATAGTGTCACAATGGCCACCCATCGCCTCATCGATTGAGTTATCGACAACTTCATAAACTAAATGGTGCAAACCTCTTACACCTACATCTCCAATATACATCGACGGACGCATTCTAACGTGCTCCATCCCTTCTAATGCTTGAATACTATCGGCTGAATAATTGTTCTTATTGATTTCTTCGCTCATATAAATTTGTCTAAAAAAGGTAATTTTATGTTTAACGAACAAATATATAAAAACGGGAGTGATTATCAGCTATAAATGGTGATTTTGGCAGTTAAGTTATCAACATTTTGTTAGTTATAAGTTATGATTTTTGAGTTATAAATTATAAAATTTCCATACACATTAGTGTATAAAAATAAACAATATAATACCATTTAGATTTTGTTTTAGTAGCGAATCATTAGGCATTTATGCCATCCATTTTCCCGCTGGTCGGCATTATCTTTAATTTTTTAAAGAAAAAAATGAAAGGATAATCGCCACCATCAGGGCTATTTGAGAAACTTCAGGCTTTCTTGGAATCTCTGACATCGTGACGCAATAGGAACGTATAAAACAATCATTTAAAAGCTTTTTAACACGCTGATTTGGAAATCTAAAGATCCTAATTCCTTTTAACACACAGATTCTTGACAACGATTTTCACGCAATGTTCTAGATATTTCCAAAAATGCAGAAAGTTTCTCAAATAACCCCAATGATGCTCCCGAAGTTTTGGGATTTTAGCTCATTCGTCCGTAGGAATATCGACAGCTAATAATTTACAGTTCATTTGCTTATAAAAAATAAAAAAGCGCCACTAAAAATAATGGCGCTTTTAACAAACAAACTAAACTTCTTATGAAATTTAAACTATAGCATTTGGTTTTGCAATTGCAGTATCCGCTTGAACGTGCGCTGCATTGGCACGACCACTTGGATCTTGGTTTTCCTGCCATTTCGGGATCCATTTTCTTACGGTTTGCGCCGCACTGACTTGCGGAAAATGCTTGTGGAATATGTCTCTGTAAAAATAAGCTTCTTTGGTTGTTGGCGTATTGTAAGTAAATCTTTCGCCTGCTCTTTCTAACTGATAATCTGTAATTTGCGAAGCACAATATTCAATCAATTGATCAATCCAGTTGTAACCAACTCCGTCAGAAAACTGTTCTTTTTGTCTCCACAAAACTTCTTGTGGCAAATAAGGATCTTCTGGCGTATCGAACGCTTTTCTCAAAATATATTTTTCAACACCGTTGTATGTTTTCGGTTGCTTTTCTTCTGGCTGGATTTTGATTGACAAATCTAAGAACGCTTTATCTAAAAATGGTACGCGGGCTTCTAAACCATGCGCCATTGTTGACTTGTCTGCACGGAGCAAATCGGCAGTGAATAATTTTTGAACTCTTTCAATAGTTTCTTTTTGGAAATCTTCGGTCGATGGTGCGTTTCTGAAATACAGATATCCTCCGAAAATTTCGTCTGCTCCTTCTCCTGAAAGAACCACTTTCACACCCATATCTGTGATGGCTTTTGACAAGAAATACATCGGCGTGCTTGCTCTCACAGAAGTCACGTCATAAGTTTCTAAGTGCCAAATCAATTTATCTAAAATCTGAATTCCTTGTTCGATTGTAAAATGGATTTCGTGGTGTTCTGTTCCTAAGAATTCTGCCACTTTTCTCGCCGCTTTTGCATCCGGCGCTTCAGCATCCAAACCAATTGAAAAGGAGTGCAATGTTTTTCCTTTTTCTTTCAACAAACGCGCTGCAATTGCTGAAGTCAGTGAAGAATCTAAACCTCCTGAAAGCAAAACTCCGATTGGCACATCGCTCATTAATCTTTTGCGAGTTGCTTCTGTCAAAGATTCACGAATTGCTGTCAAATCTAAAGCTTCAGTTGCTTTTGTATAGTCTTCATATTCTGGTTTGTAATATTTCACAAAGCCAGTTTTTGGCGTATAATAATGTCCTGGAGGGAAAGTTGCGAAGGTTTTGCATTGGTCAGCGATTGGCTTCATTTCAGAAGAGAAATAAATTCTGCCTCTGTCATCCAATCCGTAATATAAAGGTTTAACTCCAATTGCATCTCTTCCTGCAATGAAATCATCACCGTCAATTACTACGAAAGCGAAATCTCCGTCAAGCATATTTAAAAATTCATAATCGAATTCTTCATATAAATGCACGATGACTTCTGAATCAGATTTTGTTCGGAAAGTATGCGATTTCAAAACGGTTTCTCTCAATTCTTGGTGATTGTAGATTTCCCCGTTGTGCACCATATAGGCAGTTTTTGTTCCTCTTATCGGTTGTTTTCCTGAATGCAAATCGATGATTGACAAACGTTCATGGCTCAAGATGTGGCCGTTTTCAGTAACATGCAGGTCGCTCTCGTCTGGACCGCGATGTGACATTCTTTTTGAAAGCTGTTTTACTAATTCTTCGTCTTTGCCTTTTCCTATAATTGCTAAAATTCCGCACATAACTTTATCTTTTCTGTAATTTTACTTATTTTGATAAAGCAAATTTGAAGTATTTGTTTTATTTAGTAAACATAAAGTCCAATTTTAGTTACACTTTATAATTTTAAAACCTATTTTTTAGATTTTATGAAAGTTATTTAAGTAGAAAATAGCAGTTTAGGTTTATTTTATAAAAAAATCGTTCGATTGGAATGACTTACAAATTTTATAGAACGTAGATTTAAAACGGATAATGTGGATTTTTGCAGATTATTCTTTCGCTTTTGACTTATCTCCTTGCCCATCCTTTACTCAACACTTTCGATTAAATATTTTGTTCCGTTTATCTCGAAGGCGTAATTTACTTGCTGGCCTAATAACTTGCTTCCAAGTGGAGATTGTGGAGAAAGAGCGATGATGTTTTTTTCTTCTATTTTAATTTTTGGGAGGGCTGCGCTCATGAATAATAAAATTCCGTTGGCTTTTATTAAACTTCCAACAGCGATTATTTTATTTTGTTTTGAAGCGTCAATTTTATCTAAAATATCTTTTTGCTTTAAGTATTCTTTTATCTTATGGTTTAGTTTTTCTTGTTCCAAATGCATCATTGACAACGCTGTTTCGTGCTTGTCTCCGGCGGAACCTTTTGCATCGTTTTTGGCATCTTCAGTCAGATTTGAGATCATGTCGTGGAAAACGTCAATTTTATCTTGTACTAGCTGTTTGTAACATTCTAGTGTTTTTTCTTTTAGAGTCATTTTATTCTTTTGAAGCTTAATTGGATTTTTTTTTTTAGGACGCTGATTTAAACGGATGGCGCTGGTTTTCGCGGATTTTAAGTGTACAAAAAAAAACCACAGATTCGCAGATTTGAAATACTTAATCTGTGAATCTGCGGTAAAAATAAGGATTTGATTTGGTTTAGAAATCAAACTTGTAATTTGCTCCTACTAAAAACTGGAATCCTTGAACTGGATAATTGATCCATTTTTGATAGTCTTGGTTGGCGATGTTGTTTAGCCTTAAGAAAGCTGTTAATCTATCGCTATACTTGTAACCAACATGAGCGTTTAAGTCAAAATAGCTATCTAATGTCGTGTTTTCTAAATCATTTCTCAAAACTGAAGTGTAGCTGAATTGGTCTTTTCTTTCGCCTACGAAAAATACGCTTGTTCCGGCATACCATTTTTCTGTGATGTTGAAATCTAGATTTGCCGCAACTTCAAGCGTCGGTAAATTCCAAGCTTCTGATTCTACATCTGTAGTAAAACTGTTGAATGTTCCAGAGATTCCGAAAGAAACATTTTTTGAGAAATCAGCTTTCAATTCTCCAAAGAAACTGATTGTCTTTACGTTATCATACACTACGTCAAATGAATTTCCGAAAGCATATCCTTCTAAATTTGTATTTGCAACGTTGTAAGGATTGTTTTTGAACATTGCTTTTTGGTCTTCATTTTTATAAGAACCTCTTATGTTGAAACCTACATTATTAGCAATTTTTCCTTTTAAACCTACGTAGATATCATATTTTTGATCAGTTGGAGCGATTCCCAAAGTTGGCGATACGAAGAAATTTTCTTGTACAAAATCACGATATGAATTTTGCTTCAGGCTTCCTTCCGCGCCAGCGTAAGCAATCATCACGTCGCCGACAATTCTGTATGTTGCCGTAACTTGTGGATAAATAAAGAATTTATTATCGCTGTTTTCATTGTCAACACTGTAGAAAAGTCCAGCGCCTAAATTTACAGTCAAATCATCTTGCTGATAGGTAAAACTTGGCTGTACTCCGAAATTAGCGTAACCATATTTGATTTCATCGCCACCGAAATACGTTTTTTCAAACGAACCTCCGATATAATCTACAACAAAACTTGCATTTATTTTTTGCCCAGAAACTTCAAAACCAACTGTAGGTTTCACGAAAAATCTGTTTTCTCCTGAACCAAAATCATCCGAAAAACGATTAAATCTTAAAGTTGCGTCTTTAAAAATACTTTCTTTGGCACTGAATCTTCCTCCTAAATAAATATTTTGATACGTCTGTTGTGGATCAATTCCGTTTAAGATAGCATTTCTGTCGTCCTGTAAAAGATCGCTTCCGAAGTCATTTCTCAAACCATACCAATTGTAAATCTGATGCTGGTAACCCGCGTCAACATTCCAAGAAAATTCTTTTTGCTGATTTCCATAAGTCAAATCTAACGATGTATTATAAAATTTATCGTCAAGCAAAATATCTTCAATTCCTCCTTGTGAAGAAATGTGGCGAAGCATTCCGCCTACATATTCGTTTTTGTTTAGATTTTCTGTTACGAATAATTCTGCATTAACCGTTCCGTAGTTACCTACGCCCAAAGTCGCATAGTTTTTATACAGTTTTTCTTGTTTAGCTTTGTCCACTGTAGCCGCTTTTCCTTTTGATGGCGTGAACGTTGAAGCTACTGGAAAAGAGAAAATATTATATTTAATTTCTTCTTTTTTGGTATTGTCATCATCTTCTAATGTCGGCGTTTCTTTTACTTTGAAAGCATCAGAAATTGTCGGCGTGTAAGGTTTCACAACGTTCACGACTTCCGTCCCAATGTTCTCGTCTTTTTTCTGTGCAAAAGTGGTTTGGAGTCCTGCAAAAAGAAACAGAGCCGCCATTTTATATTGAATTTTATTTGTCATAATACAAGTATTGAAATTTAGAATAAGATGAAATTAGTTTTGAATTGAGGAGTTGCGTTTTGCCTCTTCTCCCTTAATAATATCCAATTCTTTTTGTGCTTCTTCTATAACATCTGGGTAATCTTTGAAGTTTTTCAGAACGCTTTCCAAGATATAATTTGCCTGGAAACTGTCTTTTAATCCGTAGAAATTTTTGGCCATCACGACCAATCCTTTTGCTCCGAAATATTTATATCCTGAATAATCTTTTGCCAGTTTTTGAACCGCTGTGTTTGAAGCGTCAAACTTTGCGTCTTTGTTTTTGAAATAAGCATCATAATACAAAGCTTCTGCCGCCAATTCTCCTTTTGCAATCGTTAATAATTTAGCGTAAGCCGTTTTTGCCTTCGCTTCGTCATTGATTTTTATAGCCGAACGCGCTACAATTACTTGCGCATCACTTTTCACAGCGTTGTCCGTTTTTGGATTGTTCAATACTTTTTCTGCATAAACTGCTGCGTTTTCATAGTCTTTTTGATCGTAATAAGACTTCATCAAATTAGACTGTGCAAACGTAATATTCTGCGGATAATCTGCTTCAGTTTCCAATCTTTTCAATACGGGAACCGCTTTTGCATAATCTGCTTTTTTCAAATGGATTTGAGAAAGACGCGCCAAAGACTGTTCTGTAAATTCGTTTCTTGGTTTAGAAATTACGAATTCATAATTCGGGATTGCGTTGTTCGGCAAGCCGTCAGCAAAGTAAGATTGCGCCAAGTAGAAATTCGCTTTCAAGGCATTCACCCCATTTGGAAATTTCGCCACATAACCGCTTAACGCCGTAATTGCAGGTTTTATATTGTTTTGCAAATATTGTTTTTCAGCCGCTTCGTAAGTATCATTGTCTAATTCAGCATCAGAAACTTCTACGAAATCTAAAGTTTTTACCCAAGTTGCGTATTCGTCAACTTTTCCGCTGTCTAAATAAATTAATCTGGCCGTTGAAACCGCTTCTAAAGCTTCCGGCGTATTTGGATATTCGGCTACGACCTTTTTCAATTTTGCTAAAGCCAGTTGGTCTTTTTCTCCGTTATAATATACCAAACCTTGGCGTAAAATTGCTTTTGCAGCATAAGACCCTCCTTTATATTCAGCGATTAATTTATCATAAGTCTGCACTGCAAGATCGATTTTCTTTTCTGCAACATAAGTATTTCCTAACTCATATAAAGCATCATCACGCAACTGCGATTTCGAAAAATTCTTTACAAAGTTGTTCAAGTCTTCGATTTTTTTATCATTTCTGGAAACAAAACCGTAGCTGATTGCTTTTTGATACGCTGCGTAATCTGCGTCGATTCCCTTGATTTCAATCGCTTTGTTATAAGCATCCATCGCTGGCCAATATTTTGCAGAAACATAATAACTATCGCCCAAACGCAAATACGCATCGTTCAAACGAACTTTGTCATCTTTTGCGCCTGTTGCAATAAAGCTTTGGAAATTTGTCGCCGCTTGGTCATATTCTTTTAGCTTGAAATAAGTGTAGCCCACATTATAATAGATGTTTTTATTTTCAGGCGTATTTGTCGCTTCAGCGCTTCCTATAAATTGCTTGTAAGTCAGTAAAGCTTCGTTGAAGTTATCTAAAACATATTCCGTTTCCGCTTTCCAGAAAGTGGCTCTTGCTGTAAATTTTGCATTATTTCTTTCTGCTAAAGATTTTTTAAACATAGCCAAAGCTTCTTGATAGCTTCCGTCAGTGTACAATTCTAAACCTCTGTAAAAAGTAACTTTTTGATACGCTTCTCTATTTGAAGTTTTATTTTTTTCCAATAAAACCAAAGCTTCTTTATAATTTTTAGACGTAATATAAGAATTGATCAAGAGCGTTTCGATTTCAGCTCTGCTTGGATTATTTGGATATTTCTCCACAAATCCGCTTAAAACTGCTGGAATACTTTGGTAAGAATTTCCTATTTCATAGCTTAATTTGGCGTAGTTCAAATAGGCATCTTCTTGAATTTTTGAATCAAATTCCATTTCAGAAGCATTTTTAAAAGCATTTAAAGCTTGCTGTTTTTTGTCCGTTTTTAAGTAGCTTTCTCCTAAATGATAATAGGCATTTTGCGCTACAGCATCTTTTCCGTCGATGATTTTATTGAATTGCGCGATGGCATTTTCAAAATCACCTTGCTTGTAATAAGCATATCCTAATTGGTAAAAATCAGTATTATTCCACTTGCCTTTTTTTCCTTTGTATTCATTTAAATACGGAATCGCTTTGTCATATTGCTTCAAATTAAAATAGCTTTCGCCGATAATTTTATTCAATTCAGACTTTTCTTGCGCATTGGATTTTGCCATTGCGGCTTTTCCTAATTCGATGGCTTTGTCAAATTTCCCTAGCTTGAAATTCATGTCTGCTTGGAAATAAGACATTTTATCTTGGTATTTTTCTTCGCCAGAAACTTCGTCGAATAATTTTGTCGCTTTTGTATAATCATCTGATTCATACGCCATAAATCCTAAATAATATTTGGCTTGAGAACCATATTCTTTAGAATTCAAAACTTGGTTGAAATAATTCGAAGCTTCTTTTTTATTTCCAGATGTAAAAAATGTATATCCTTTTTGGAAATTATATTTGTCGCGATCGTCTTGGCTCAGCGTACTTTCATCCACTTTATCAAACCATTTCATCGACTGCGGATATTTTCCCTGCTCAAAATAATAATGCGCCACTTCAATGTAGGCTTGGTTTTGCTTTGTGCTTGTCGGATAATTTTCGACAAAACTTTCCATCTTTTGATCTGCATCAGATTGGTTCAAACGGATGGCGCAATTGGCGATATAATAAGCGCAATCGGCTTCTACGTCAGAATTTTTATTTACGTTTTCAGCTTTCACTTTTTCGAAAATAATCTGAGCTGCCTGATACTGCTTTTCTTTATAAAGCGCTAAAGCCTTGTTGAATTCCCTTAAATCATTGGTGTAAATTGCCGACTGCTGCGCAAAAACCGGAGCGGTTCCCACAAATGAAAACAGCAGAAATAACCTTGAAAGTTTGTGCATTTTTATTGTTTTTGTTTAAAATTCAAATATATCAAATTCCTGTGTTTATAACGGCAGGGGTTTTGGGTTTATTGTGAAAAATTTTTAACATTTTGGGTTGAGAGCTTAGAAACATGTGTTTTCAATTACCATATAAGGCATATAAGTTAATTTAAGTATTTTTTTAGCTGATGTTTTTGACAGCAATTGGGCTGGTGTATCTAAAAATCTACAAGCTTTTTAGTAGCCCCGATTGGCGGCAGTAGCCTTTTCTTCCGTTTACGGAGAAAAGCTACTGCAGAAAGCGGGACTGGTGTTTCTAAAACACAGAAAGTTTCGCTTCTAAAAATTTTAAACCAATGAACTGCAATTAAATTTTGATAAAGCACGTTAACTTATTACTTTTACGACATAAACTAAATTCGCTATGCCACAGCCAGTACTTTTTTTGAGAAACGCAAATATCTATCAAGAGAAAAATCTCATTTTATCGAATGTAAATATTGAAGTCAATCACGGAGAATTCCTTTATTTGATTGGAAAAACAGGTACTGGAAAAAGCAGTTTCATGAAAACCTTATATGCTGATTTGCCTTTAACTGAAGGGCAAGGAAGCATTGTTGAATATGATTTAGCGGCTTTAAAAGAGAAAAACATTCCATATTTGAGAAGAAAAATCGGGATAGTTTTTCAAGATTTCAAATTGCTTCCGGATAGAAATGTATATGAAAATATGATATTTGTTTTGAGAGCAACAGGCTGGACAGACAAAAACGAAATGGAAGACAAAATCAGTGAGGTTTTGGACAAAGTGGGAATGAAAAACTTTGCTAAGAAAATGCCACACCAACTTTCTGGCGGTGAACAGCAAAGAATTGCAATTGCAAGAGCACTTTTAAACGATCCAGAAATTATTTTAGCGGATGAACCGACTGGAAATCTTGATCCGCAAACGAGTGTTGAAGTCATGGAAGTGCTACGTAAAATTAACACAAACGGAAAGACAATTATCATGGCAACGCATGATTATGCTTTGCTTTTGAAATATCCTGCGAAGACTTTAAAATGTGAAGGTGGTTCTGTTTTTGAAGTGGTTCAAAGGACGGTTTAAGACTTTAAATCCTCTAAAATTTTGGCAATTTTCTGTGCGTTGACTTTATCATTAAGATAATTTTCTAGCGCTGATTTTTTATTTTCACTATCAACATAAGGCTGTGTTTTCAATAAATTAATCTTTGAAATCAATTCTTCTTTTGAAGCTATTTTTACGCAGAAATCAGCAACAATTTCATCGTCCATAATATTCTCATTGATGATACAAAAACGGCTTCTAAAAAGTGAATTTACTAACTTTAACTTAGTTCCAGATTTTTGGAAGGAAAGAATTACGTTGATATGTGCGTCTTTTAAAAGCTGTTTTAATTTCTCGAAATTTTCAAGATAAACGAATTCAATATTTGTTGCATTTCCAATATTTTTTCGAATAAAATTTTCATTTGAACCAGAAGCAATTATGAGTCTATAATTTTCGATTTCCTTAAAAACTTCAATAAGATATTTCGCTACTTTTCGATTGTCAGCAGTTTTTAAATCGCCGTGGTAAAAAGCATATTTCCCAAATCCTTTTGTAATTTCAACTGTCTCATTTCCATGAAAGACAGGAATATATGACGAATTTCCAAATTTTTGATTTATATAATCATTTTCGAATTTAGAAAGAGCCAAAATACGGTCGAAGGTTTGCAGTTTCTTTTCGTAATCTTGGTATTTTTTTCCTTCCAAAAAATACAAAAACTTTTTGATCCAATTGTTTTCACTTTTAGATATTCCAAAAAAATAATCTTGTTCTAGATTATGAAGACGAAGAATTTTTATTCTATTTTTCAAACTTTTGTCATCTGAAAAATAAGCTGTTTTCAATCCTTCATACAAAATTGGAGCTTCATTTTTCTGTAAATTCTGCAATAGACTTTTGTCATTTCTGGAAATCACTGAAAACGGAATTCTTGAAAAAAGATAGAATGGATTATAAGTATTTTTATAAAAGTATAATTCTGAAACAATGCCTTCCAATTTTGAATTTTCTGTTGGAATCGAGTTGACAAAACAATGAAGGTAAATCTTGTAGCCAATATCATGCAACGCTTTAACTTTATAAAAAACTTCAATTGCACCACCATATTTTGGAGGAAACGGAGTATCAAAACTGACAATGTGAAGGCTTTTTTCTTGCATAGCTAAAGCAAAAATACTGTTTTTAAAAAAGCATATTGAGATAAATAAAGTATTTTTGAGAAGATTTTACAACTGAACAAACAAATGCCTTTAATTTCTGTCATTATTCCGCTTTATAACAAGGAAAAGTTTATAGCCAATACGCTAAAAAGCGTCTTGGCTCAGACTTTTTCTGACTTTGAAGTGCTAATAATTGATGACGGATCGACAGACAAAAGCGCTAAAACTGTCAATGAATTTACAGATAAAAGAATTCAATTTATTTCCAAAGAAAATGAAGGCGTTTCAGCCACAAGAAATCTTGGAATTGAAAGAGCTTCTGGAAAATACATTACTTTTTTGGATGCTGATGATATTTGGAAAATTGATTTTTTAAAAGAAATGAATTCGCTTATTGCCTCTTTTCCAGAACAAAAAGTTTTTTCTGCAGCGATAGAAATTGAAATTAACGATAGAATCTTTCCTGCAGAATATTCAATTTCGAAAGATAAAAATCCTCAGATTATTAATTATTTTGAAGGAAGTTTATTGCAAACCGCGATTTGTACCTGCAGTGCCATTTTTAAAAAATCTGTTTTTGAAACAGCTGGAAAATTTGATATTTCCTTAAAAACAGAAGAAGATATCGATTTGTGGATTCGAATCGGTTTGCAATATCCTATAGTTTTTACATGGAAAATAGGAGTTTGTTATGTCCATGATGGAAACGGATTATCTAGGTTAAAAAATACTGCTTTGAAAACAGATTTTTCAAAATATTCTGAATTGGCTAAAAATGATCCTAAACTTGAAAAATTTTTAGATTTTAATCGTTATTCTTTTGCTTTGAGAAGCAAACTTGCGGGAGAAATTCAGGGTTTTGAAAAATTTAAAAGTCAAATAAATTTCAAAAATTTGAATACAAAACAACGTTGTTTGTTATCGCTTCCATCATTTGCATTGCGTAATTTATTTGCCTTAAAAATATATTTTCAGAAGAAAAACATTCGCCTATCCGCTTTTAAGTAACTAATCGTATTTGCTTTCTGATTTCGATTTAAGCAAATTTTTATAATCTTGGATTCCATTTAAGCCAATCTTAAATTTTGGTATAATTTCCTTGAAAGAAATATAACTTTTTCTTACTAAGAAAAAAACGAATTTTACTAGAAAAAAGTAAGCTCTTGAATTATATCTTTTATAAAATCCGGCCATTTTTGCATAAATCAAACGGTCAGAAGCAACATCATCACTAGAAGAAAATGCCTCATGGATAACTATGTTTTCTGGGGAGAAGAGCACTTTTAATTGATTGTGATTTGCTCTACGAAGAAAAAATAAGGATTCAGCATCTTGAAACTTTGCTCCGAGTCCGAAATATTCATTAAAAAATATATTCTTCTTTCGAGTATCTTCAGGCTTAAAAGTCAATTCAATAGATAACACATCTCTAAAATCTTTTTCCTTCATCCAAAATTCTTCTTTCCGATAAATACTATAAGGTTTGTTTTCATCAGTCAGAGTTTGGAAACAGATAACCGAAAAGTCATTATTAATTTGGTGCGTTTTTAAAATTTTAGAGTCAAAACCTTGAATAAAAACAACATCATCGTCGGCGATCAAAGCTACTTTTCCACTCGTATTCTGAAGCGCCAAGTTCCTGCTTTTTGAAAGTCCTTTTTCATAAGAATTGATAACGCGGACATTTTCATATTCAGAAATTATCAAATTTTCACCATCAGTTTGGTTGATTACCAAAATCGAAAATTCTGAGAAATGAGCAAAAGGGAACATCGGAATCAAGAAATTGAGATTACTCCTATTCATGGTTGCTACCAAAATTTCTAAATCTGATTTTTTTAATTCGTCTGCCAATTTGTTATTATATTTACACAAATATAAAAATTTCTATCCCGTTAATGAAAATACTTTTAGTTGGCGAATATAGCAGGTTGCACAATTCTTTGAAAGAAGGACTTGAAGCACTCGGACATGAGGTGATTATTGTGGGAACCGGCGATGATTTCAAGAAATATGATGTTAGTTATTCCCTTCATCCGAAATTCATAAGAGAACGCTGGCTTTTCAAGAAATTTAAAAATCTGCTTTACCGGATTACTTCTTTTGACTTGGAAAAGACTGAAAAAGGAATCCGTTTTTATTTTCTACTTCCGAAACTAAAAAATTTTGATCATATTCAATTTATAAATTCTGATGCCATTGAAACACAACCGACATTAGGGTTATGGCTTTATAAAAAACTTTATAGAAATAATAGTGTCGCTACAAAAAGCCTTTTGGTTTGCGGTGACGAAACGCCCGTGGTTGATTATTTATTAAAACAAGAACTTGAATATTCTATTTTGACGCCTTTTTTTGAAAATAAATCTTTGAAGGAAGAATTCAAATTTACTATAAAATATACGACTAAAAACTACCGAAAATTATTTAACTGGGTTCATCAGAATTCTCAGTCTTTGCTTGTTTCTGACTTGGATTATAAAATTCCGATGGAGCGAATGGGCTTTTCTTTTGACTTTATTCCAAACCCTATAAATGTTGCCAAAATTGAATATAGCGATTTAGAAATTACAGATAAAGTCGTCATTTTTTTAGGCATCAATCGGATGAATTATATTAAGAAAGGAATTCATTATTTTGAAGAAGCTTTGGAAATAATCAAGACGAAATATCCTGAAAAAATCGAATTGATAATTAGTGAAGATGTTCCTTATTCTGAATATATAAAATCATATAATAGGGCGCATATTTTGCTTGATATGGTTTATGCATTTGACCAAGGCTATAATGCTTTAGAAGCGATGTCTAAGGGAAAAGTTGTCTTTACTGGTGCTTCTCCAGATTTTGAAAAAGAATTTAATTTGACAGAAAAAGTGGCCATTGACGCAGTTCCTGATGCTATAAAAATTGCAGATGAATTATGTTTTTTGATAGAAAATCCCTTAGAAATTATCGCTATTGGAAAAAGGGCACGGCAATTTATTGAGAAAGAGCATGATTATATTTTTATTGCTGGGAAGTATTTAAGTGTTTGGCGAAAGTGAAATATTTTCTAAAAAACATTAAAACTACAATAATCATAAGATATTCGAACGGAAAGCTATACTTTGAATTCGTACCAAAAACCACCATTGCTTGAAGAAATGACGTGCTAAAAATGGTTGTCACAATTACTAATTCATAAGTAATTTTTCTATTCCTGAAAAATTGAAAGGTGTAAAAAGGAATTAATATTAGGAAGGCAAACTTAAAAGCGAGAAGAATTACTTTTTGTAAAATCCACACAGCAGAAAGCGCTTTATCTACAATAGGAATTCTAAATTTAACGTATTCTTTCATATCAAACACATTCCAGAAATCTAGCCACGATTTAGTGATAACTTGATTCCAATATTTACTTTGATTTGCCTTAATTGTTTCCTTTCCATATTTGCCTAATTCATTTGAAAGATCTGGAAAAGACAAGTTTTTATTATCAAATTCTCCAGCTTCATAGGCATACCAAATGGTCATTGCAACATCTCTATTTTCTGTTATTGCTATTTCGCGGTGCTTGACATAAGGTTGCGAAATCCAGTCATATTCCTCAGAACTATTTTCAGCAAAATAAACACAATTTTGGGCAATATTTAAACCAAAAAATGTTGTTGAAACAAAATATCCAGTGTTGACTTTATTGACATAAGACCATCCGAAGTAACTAAGCAAAGGAAAAACTAATACTAATAGTTTCTTAGAAATTATTTTTTGGAAACTAAAGTTTTTTAAAATTGCAAAGCCGTAAATCAAAAAAGGGAGAAAGGCAAAGAATGGTTTTACAATTACTAAAAAACCTAGTAAAAAGCTCAAATAAAGTTCTTGCTTTAAGCTCTTATTTTCAAAATAGCCATTAGTGATTTCATAAAAAATCATGCTGATAAAAAGCAAGCTTATTGTCTCAGATAAGATTGACGTTTCGTAACAAAAAACATGAAGAAAACTTTGTAAAAAAAGTGCGAGAAATAAGCTAGTTCTATTCGAAAAACTAAAGTTTAACAATGTTTTGTACCAATAAATGGAAGCTATAATTCCCATTAAAAATTGGTAAATCACAACTAAACGCACTTGCCCAAAAGCGAGAAAAAGAAAAAGTGGATAACCTGGACTTCTTTCTCCTGAATAGCCATTCAAATTAAAATCTAGCATCCTTTCTGCTAAAATACGAAAGGAATAACTGTCTGGAAATTGTGTGGTGTGAAGGTATAATCCAAATAATAACAACCTATAAATCAAACCAATTAGAATCAATAATTTGATTTCTCGACTGTTTGTGAAGGAGAAAATTTTTAAGTTGAGTATTTTATTAACCATGAGTTATTTTGGTTCAATTATTACAGGCTGATACTTTTATATATCCTCAAAAGTGGTTTTTCATTTTCCCAATCACGCGTATAGTTATTCTTTAATAGTTTGGCAGGAATTCCCCCAATGAGAATATTATTGCCCAAAAAACTATAATCTTTATTGCAAACTGTATTTGATGCAATCACACAATAATCGGGAGTTTTTGTACCTACCATTATTGAAACTCTATTCGAACAGGCATTGTGAGACCCTATTTTTATAGCACCTGTCATTGGAAAATATTCTCCAGTCAGGCTGTTCATCATAGGATGTGAGTTAGTATCTATAATTTGTGATTCATATCCAATTCCTGTCCAATCGCCAATAAAAATACTTTCTGTGCAGACAATTTTCACATCCGACCCCACAGTAACCATAGATCCAAATTCACATTGAGCATTTTCTTCAATGTACAAAAAGACATCTTTTCCTAAATTTGAAGGTCCATTGAATATTAATTTTCCTTTTAAGGCTATTTCGGCAATTCCTTTGGATATTTTGGCTTGTTCAAATTGATGTCCAAATCCAATCATTGCTGTTCTTATCGGACCGTTTATAATAATTTTGCCCCTTAAGTCTTGAAAACTTATTCGTCCAAAAAAAATTACTGGCATTTTTCTTGCGGTGTTAAAAGGAAATTTTCTAAAATTAAAATATACGGTTTTGATCCAATTTATTTGGCAATATAAAACAGCTCTCCATCTTATTGAAGCCAAGATTTTAGAAATTAATTTTTTCAAACTCATAATTTAATTTTTAAACCTATTTAAAATCGAAACACTCCCGCTTTTTTATTTAATTGAAACAACGAAAACACTACCGATATCAATATTAACAAAGCTAATATTATAAATTTGGTTGCTATATTTTCAATGCAAGTTGCAAAAACTGTAAATGCAGTTAAACAAATACATATTAAGAATAATTTTTGAAAATCTGCATTGAAATGAAATTCATACCTTTTAAAAGTTATAATTTTTAAGATAAAAAAATGCAGAAAATAATAGATCAAAAATGAAATTCCTAGTCCTGATAAACCATCTAAATAATATCCTAAAATCATAAGTCCTAAAAATAAGGTATTAAATCCAAAAGAAGTCTTTAAAAACATTCTTGAGTCTCCTTTAGCGATCAAGATATAACCCATTGACCAGGAAACTGCTTTGAAAAGCATTCCTATTATACCAAAATTCACCATTGGCACAATTAGAAGAAATTTTTCAGTAAATAAAATTTTTATAATCAACGGTGAAAAAGCTATGAATATGACGATGATTGGAGTAATCAATAAAACAGCTATCATTGCCTGGTGCAAAACTATATTTCTGACTTTTTCATTATCTTGATTTACTGCAGCCAATCTGGGAAAATAATCAGAACTCATTGCAGTAAAAATTATCCCAACATAAGAATTCAACAATGTAATTCCTGCAGTGTAAAGTCCTGTTTGAGAGATACCGCTTTTACTAATATATATTTGTAAAATATAAGTTACCGCAGTAACCATCAGCCCACTTAAACTTAGCATTAATCCCAGGCGTAACATTTCTTTACCTTCCGATTTTGCTTCTTTAAAATTTACTAAAACTTTATTTATCGAAACTTTATTTGAATAAAAAACAGCAAAAAGAAGAGCTGCGAATGAAGAAAATATTATGGAAATAACGATGGCGTCAAGTCTAAAATAATAATAAAAAGGCACTGAAATCAACAATCCAGAAATACTTCCATATAAATTTGCTTTCGCTAAATAATTTAATTTTTGTAGACCTTGCAAAATAGCTAAATATCCATTTGTCAATTGTTTAAAAAGCAAAGTAATTGAAAGCCAAATAAATGCGAGAGTATAATTTGAATTCCCAAACGTAAGTTTTCCAAGCCAATAAGATGAAATTAACATAAGTATGCTTCCTAGAATGCCTGTTATCCAAATTGTTTTCTTAACGATTGCCACAATTTTCGCAACCTGTTCATCATTTTTCTCACTATTTTTTTGAGATATAAATTTAACAGCACTAGTTTCCAATCCAGCACTTGTAAAACTGCTTACAAGTCCGATCGTAGAATTTAATAGACCAGAAATCCCCATTCCAGTTGGTCCGATCAAAACTGCAATAATTTTTGAGCGAACAATCGATATTAAAATAGTAAGCACCTGAATTCCTCCAAAAAGCGAAGTAGCTCTTAAAATTTGCTTATATAAAGTTTTCTCTTCAGACATTTATTTAAGATTCTTAAACTATTTCATTAAACAAGATTATAACCTTTCGAAAAGTAGTCATTTTTTTAATTATATATTAAAAATCACCACCTCAAAATTTCAAAGCTTAACTTGTTCTACGGCAAATATATACTATCTTTAGCTCTTCAATTTCAAAACTTTTGAAGTGAGACAAAAACTACAAATTCAAATCACCATTGCTTTCTGGCTCTTTTCCTGTGCCACTTTTGCTCAGGATGTTTCTTTGCTGGAACAGTACAATGGACGATATGACTTTGTTTTTATTGGAAATACATTAAATACTTCTGAAAATAATCTGAATAATTTTTGTACGATTTTAAATACTTCTTCGGCAACTTTATCCTTAAATCCGTCAGATGAAATTCAAAAAGCATACTTATATTGGGCAGGTTCTGGAACTGGAGATTTTGAAGTAAATCTAAACGGAAATTCGATAAATGCTGATCGAAGATTTGCTCTTTTTCAAAATAATTTCGATTATTTCTGCGCTTTCGCCGATGTAACTGCGCTTGTCACAAATACCGGAAATGGAAATTATACTTTATCAGAATTAGACTTACAGCCTTTTATAACTCCAAATACTTATTGCAGCAATCGAACAAATTTTGGCGGTTGGGCAATCGTAATTGTTTACAAAAATGCTTCCCTTCCCTTAAATCAATTGAATGTTTATGATGGATTGCAAGGTGTTTCGCGTGATCGACAATTTTTAAGCTTGTCCTTGAATAGTTTGAATGTTATTGACAATCAAGGCGCAAAAATTGGCTTTGTAGCTTGGGAAGGCGATAAAAATCTAGCCGTAAATGAAACACTCAGAATTAACGGAGACACGCTGAGCAACGCTTTGAATCCAAGAAATAATGCCTTTAATGGAACAAATACTTTCACTAATTCAGACACGCTTTATAACATGGATCTTGACGTTTATGACATTCAAGACTACATCAGAATCGGCGACCGAACGGCTTTAGTACAATTAACTTCTGGGCAAGATTTTGTGATGATCAGCACAGTTGTGACTAAGTTGAACAGCCAGCTTCCGGATGCTACAGTTTCAATTGACCACGTCGCTTTGGCATGCAATTCGAGAATAATTGATGTGAATTATACCGTTTACAATATAAATAGTACCAACTTTTTGCCTTCTAGAGTTCCAATTTCTATTTATGCAGACGGAATTTTTATCCAAACCATTTTTACCGATAGGCAAATTCCAATTGGCAGAAATTATAGCAGTTCGGTTACGGTGACAATTCCTTCTGGAATTCCTGATGATTTTACGCTAAAATTTGTAGTTGATGATTCAGGAAATGGAACAGGAATAACTACAGAAACCGATGAGACCAACAACAATTTTTCACAGCCTATTTCATTTTTAAAACTTCCAGAATTTAATGAATTAGAAACTTTAATTTCCTGCAATCTAGGTTTGACAAAAGGAATTTTTGATTTTTCTTCGTATGAAAATAGCGTAAAAGTCAATCCGGATGATGAAGTTCATTTTTTTGAAACTTTGGAAGAAGCACAAAATAATACAAATCCGATTTCAGATCCTCATGATTATACGGCAGCAACAACTCCGAAGGAAATTTTTATACGAATTGAAAATGAAAATTGTTACAGCATAATGTCTTTTATTTTGGCTGTAAGAAATTGCCTTCCAACAGTTTATAATGCTTTTACGCCAAACAATGATTCCATTAATGATTATTTTCAAATTGACGGACTTCGCGATGTTTTCTTAAATTTCAAGCTTTTTATTTACAATCGCTGGGGAACTTTAATTTGGAAAGGTGGACAAAATACTGAAAATTGGTATGGTCAAGCAACAGAAGGAACTATAATCAGTGGCGGCAATCAAGTTCCGGATGGTACTTATTATTATGTTTTAGAACTCCACGATCCTGATTATCCAAAACCTCTGACGGGCTGGGTTTACTTGACGCGATAATTATTTTCGCTCCAGCGCAGGAAGATACCATTTGAATTTTACGGCCATTAATCTAATGCAGATCATTACTGACGAAGTGATCAAGTAAAGTATGTCATTGTCTAAATTCCAACGTTTTAAGACAAAAAACAAAATGCCACCAATAATACAAATCGTCGCATAAATTTCTCTTCTGAAAATTACCGGAATTTCATTGCATAAAATATCTCTGGTCACACCGCCAAAACAAGCTGTCATGGTTCCTAAAGCTATGCAAATTACCGGATGAAGTTGAGTATCTAAACCTTTTTCGAGTCCGATTAAAGTAAAAACGCCCAAACCGATCGTATCAAATAAAAATAAGGAAGTTCGCAGTCTGTCTAATTTCTTTCTAAAAATAATAGCAAGAAAATAGCCAGCAATAATCAGATAAACATAATTGAGGTCGCGCATCCAGCCAACTGGCGTTCTCCCAATTAAAATATCACGCAAAGTTCCGCCACCGACTGCTGTCACAAAAGCAATAATAAAAACCCCAAACGGATCGAGTTTTTTGTTCATTGCTGTTAAAGCTCCAGAAACGGCAAAAGCCATTGTTCCAATAACGTCGAGAAGATAAAATATTTTCAAGGTGATTTATTTGTAAATTAAGTCAGAAACGGCCTGCTTACATTCTTTGGGTATAAAAATTATAATCTTTCAGAATCGTTTTTATAAAATCTTCGTCATTTCCTGACTGATTTTTGATTCCTGTCACCTCTTCCACTTTATATTTAAGTTTTTGGATGACATTGTAATCTCGATTGATGCGCGCCATAGTAAAAGTCTCTTTTATAATTCGGGCATCATTGTCGCTTAATTTAATAACTGAAGGATAAGTGGGAATGTAATCTGTATTTATTTCTTCTAAAATTGTGTGGTTGATACTGATATCGTTTTTCAGCGTAATCACAGAAGTTCCAGCGGTCATGTCACCTAATCTTTGTGACTTATCGGTAACAATTATACTGATTAAGCCTACGACGCCTCCGCTAAAATTGACATCTACGATTCTAAAAATCCAGCGCATTAAATAATCTCCAAAAGAAGCCTGGTATCCGTCGATTTTTACGACTTTTATTTTCAATATTTTTTTTCCAAGCGTTTGTCCTTCTAAGAGACTTTCCAAAATTAGCGTATAAAAAATTACAGGGGAATAAAACAAAAAAATGATTGATCTTTGCGACCACGGATCCATTCCTGTCATAAATTTATTAAGTCCGAGCAAATAAAAAAACAAGTAGTAAATCACAATTGCATAAGCCACTTTTACCAGTAAATCAAGGCAGTAAGCTAAAATCCTATGACCCACAGACGCAACTGTAAAATTTATATTCACATTTTGCGTAGTATTTATCGATAATTCTGACATATTTTATATTTTAGCTAATCATGAGAGAAGTTGCATTCATAAAACAAAATAAAGAAAAATGGCTCGATTTTGAGCAGGCAATTTTTGGTAAAGCTAAAAAAAATCCTGATGAAATGGCCAGTTTATATATACATTTGGTCAATGACTTGTCCTATGCACAGACTTATTACCCTAAAAGCAAGACAGTTGTCTATTTAAATTATTTAGCCTCACAGATTTACCAAAAAATTTATAAGACCAAAAGAACTGAAACGAATCGCATTATTTATTTCTTTTCAATTGAAGTGCCACTTTTGGTTTATCAGTACCGAAGATACATTTTATACTCCTTTGTGCTCTTTTTTCTCTTTATAACCATCGGAGTGCTCTCTGCAAAATATGACCAAGATTTTACCCGGCTGATTATGGGTGACGATTATGTGAACATGACTTTACAAAATATAAAGGAAGGAAATCCTGTTGCCGTTTATAAAAATGGAAGCAATTGGGGAATGGGAATTGGAATTACCATGAGCAATTTATATGTCGGCATACAATGTTACATCTATGGCCTTTTTTGTGGCCTTGGCACTTTTTATATTTATATGAAAAACTGCATCATGTTAGGCTCCTTCCAATATTTTTTCTATCAGCAAGGCGTTTTTTGGGAAAGCGTTCAAGGTATTTGGATCCACGGTTCGATGGAAATTTTTGCTATCGTAATTGAAGCTGCAGCCGGATTTATTTTAGGCGCTTCCATCTTATTTCCAAAAACTTATTCTCGCTTTAATTCCTTTAAAATTGGCTTTAAAAATAGTTTTAAAATTTTGTTGAGTACAATGCCATTTACAATTGCTGCCGGAATTTTAGAAGGTTTTGTAACCCGATATTCATTAGAAATGCCAAACTGGCTGAATATTTTTATCATTCTTTCCACACTTTCGCTAATTTCATTTTATTTTTTAATATTTCCATTCATCGTACATAAAAAAATGCAAAAGGCATTATGATAACTTTATTTAAAAAACGCAATTTCAGTGACTTGCTGAGTGATTCTTTTAATTTTTTCAAATTAGAAGGAAAACACTTTTTCAAGAATTATTTCATCGTCAATGGAATTTTTCTCTTGCTTTTGATTGCGCTCTCTTACTTTCTTTTCAAGGTTTATTTTGAAGCGATGAGTTCTGCAATTTCGCCGGCCGGAAATCCGGATTACAATTTTGCGAATGAGCTTTTCGACAATAATATGGCACTGATTATTGGAGGCGCCATCTTTTTCGGAATCTTGATGCTTTTCATTACGCTTCTAAATTTCGCTTATCCAGTGATTTATTTGAAATTATACGAAAAAAACAATGGCAATACCTTTGAAATCAAAGACATTGTAAAAGAATTGAAAATGAAAATCGGGAAAATGTTTCTGTTCTTCCTGCTTTCTTTGGTGACAATTTTTCCGCTGATCGTCATTTTGCTTTTAATTCTAGTTTTGCTTTCTTTTCTGCTTATCGGAATTCCTTTATTAATTATCACTTTTCCTTTGCTTTTCAGTTTGATGAGCTTAAGTTTGTATGAATATTTGAACAATAATGAAGGATTTTTTAATTCCATAGGAAAAGCTTTCAGTTATATTTTCAAGCAGTTTTGGCCAATTTTAGGATCGACGATTATTATTTATATCATTATCCAAACCGTGATGACAATCATTTCAATGGTTCCTTATTTGATCGGGATGATTTCTATATTTTCTACCGTAAATGAAAACGGTTTAAACAACGAAGCAGAAGCATTTTCAACACTCGGAATTTTAATGACCGTTGTTTTTATCATTTCCATTTTAGCGAATTATATTTTGCACAACTTATTAATGATTAACCAAGGAATGATTTATTACAGCATAAGAGAAAAAATAGAACACAAATCTTCATTCAGCGACATCGATAGCATCGGAAACCATTTTGAATAAAATAATCCACATAATTTTTCTTTTTTTCTGCCTGAATATTGCGGCGCAAGAAACTATATCTTTTTCTAAAAACAAGATTGATACGGTTGAAACTGCCATCAAATTTAAGGAAAGTGACATTTTAATTGATTCAAGTGCGGTTGAAAGACGTTCATTTTCTCCAAATTTGAAACAGAAATACAATGACAGCGAATTTGTTTATGAAGAAAAATTAAAAGAAAAAAGTTCCTGGACGCGTTTCTTAGAATGGCTGAGCTATTGGTTTGGAAAAATTTTCAGCATAGGAAATAACAGCACCTCAATGTCAGTTATTGAAATTATTGCAAAAGTGTTGGCTTTTGCAATTATCATTTTTGTAATCTATTTGATTGTAAAAGCAGTAATGAACGATGAAGGCCGATGGATTTTCGGAAAATCTTCTGACAAAAGAGTAATCAATTATGATGAAATCGAAAAGAATCTGCAACTTGTAGATTTTGAGAAACTGATCAAAGAAGCCATAAAATCAGGAGAAAGCCGTCTTGCGATTCGCTACTATTATCTCTGGCTTCTGAAAAAATTGGCAGCCAAAGAAATCATCGAATGGGATGTTGAAAAAACCAACTCTGATTATATTTATGAGATAAAAAATCAAAAGCTCAAAGAAGAATTTACTTATCTTTCTTATCTATATAATTATATTTGGTATGGCGAATTCGCGCTTGAAGAAAATACCTTAGAAAAAGCAATAAAAGCTTTTCAAAAAACCATCCAAACGCTTTAAAATGAACAGAACCATTAAAATATACATCGTGTTTTTGGTACTGCTTTTGGTCGGTATAATCTTCGTTGATGCCAATCGGCCAAAGCCAATCGACTGGACTCCGACTTATGGAATTCACGATAAAATTCCGTTGGGAATGTACATTTTCAATCAAGAGGCTGCCACTGTTTTTAAAAATCAAAAAGTAAATTCGATTTTCGAAACTGCTTATGAATATTTTGAACCTTTATATGATTATGATACGTTGGTCAATACATATAAAAAAACCGGGAATATACTTTCAATCTCTGAAAATTACTTGATTGACGACGAATCAACGCAAGAGATTTTATATTTTGTACAACACGGAAACAAGGCTTTCATCAGCTCTAAAAACTTTCCGCAGAAATTAATGGACAGCTTAAAATTTACTTTCTCATCAAAATATACTATCAATGACAGTCTGAATTCTTGGGTTGCAAATCCAAAATTAGGCAGTAAAAAATATAATATTTCAATTGGTGCTGGAAACACTTATTTTGATAAAATAGACACCTTAAACACCACTGTTTTAGGTTATCAAGGTGGAAAAGAAAAGCTCGTTAATTTTATAAAAGTACCTTATGGTGATGGCGAAATTTACCTTCACTCCCAGCCTGCTGCTTTTACAAATTATCATCTTTTAAAGGATAATCATGCGGAATATGCTTCAAAAGTTTTATCATATATTGGTGACGGTGAAATATTTTGGTTCTTGAAAAATCAATCCGGAATCGTAGTTTCAAATTCACCTTTGCGTTATATTTTAAGTCAGCCAGCTTTAAAATGGGCCATGTACATTTCACTTTTGGGAATGCTGATCTTTACTATTTTCACAGCAAAAAGGAAACAGCGCATTATTCCAATCATCAAACCATTGTCAAATACGACTGTTGATTTTACAAAAACAATTGGCAATTTATATTTTCAAGAAGGCAATCACGACAATATTATTGAAAAGAAAATCATATATTTCCTAGAAAAAATCAGGAACGAATACCTGCTTGACACCATAATTTTGGATGAAAATTTTATAAAAAAATTACAACACAAGACCGGAAAAAAGATGGAAGATATTGAAAGAGTGGTGTATTTAATCAACAATCAAAGAAAAAATTATCATCAAGCTATCGAAAGCGATTTGATAGCGCTGAATACTGCAATTGAAAAAATTACGACAGAAAAAAATAAGAATTCAATCCAATAAAAACATTAATCCAAATACAAATGGAAGAGAATATAGAAAATAACAGCATCGAAAACACTAGCGAAAATGTAAATTTTCAGTCTAGGCTTGATTTGAGTCCGTTGCAAGAAAGCATTGAAAAAATCAAAGCTCAAATCGGGACGGTTATCGTCGGTCAGCACAAAATGATCGATCAGCTTTTGGTTGCAATTCTTTCAAATGGCCATGTTTTATTAGAAGGAGTTCCGGGAGTTGCAAAAACCATTACAGCAAAATTGCTTTCAAAAACATTAAATATTGGTTTCAGTAGAATTCAATTTACGCCAGATTTGATGCCTTCAGATATTTTGGGAACATCAGTTTATGACTTGAAAAAATCGGAATTCGAATTTAAAAAAGGTCCGATTTTCTCGAATTTGATTTTGATTGACGAGATCAACCGTGCTCCGGCAAAAACGCAAGCCGCTTTGTTTGAAGTTATGGAAGAACGCCAAATCACGATGGACGGAACGCGTTATGTTTTAGATGCGCCATTTTTGGTAATCGCAACACAAAATCCAATTGAACAAGAAGGAACTTATCGTTTGCCAGAAGCACAATTAGATCGTTTCTTGTTCAAAATTAACATTGATTATCCAAAATTAGACGAAGAAATTTTAATTATCCAAAAAGAGCATCAGCTTCAAAATCATGGAAAATTAGACAATATCCAAACGGTTCTAACTTCGGCAGAAATTCAAAAATACCAAGCTTTGGTAAAACAAATTATTGTTGAACCGCAATTATTAGAATATATCGCAAAATTGGTTGTAAACACTAGAGAAAATGCCTTTTTATATTTAGGAGCTTCACCTCGTGCATCGATTGCGATTTTGAACGCTTCAAAAGGATATGCGGCAATTCGTGGCCGTGATTTTGTAACGCCAGAAGATATCAAAGAAGCAGCGATTCCTGTTTTGCAACACAGAGTTATTGTGACTCCAGAACGCGAAATGGAAGGAATTACCAGCATTGAAATCATCAAGCAGATTATTGAAGCAATTGAAATTCCGAGATAATTTTAACTGATTTTTCATTTTTAGAACCTTAGCAACTTGAGCTTTATCAAAAAATTATACTTAAACAGCTTCTTCTATTTCGCATTATTCAGCGTCGTGGTTTTCTTTTGCCTGGCATTTATTTTTCCAGCATTGTACAACGCTTCGTGGTATTTGCTATTGGTTTTGGTATCGTTTTTAGTTTTGGATATCTTGATTTTATTTTTAGCCAGAACTGGAATCCAAGCATCGAGAATTGCTCCTGAAAAGTTGTCAAATGGTGATGAAAATCCGATTGGAATTGATATTAAAAACTATTACACTTTTCCGATTGGCGTTAAAATAATTGATGAAATTCCGCAACAGTTTCAAGTTCGAAATTTTGAAATTTTCAGAAAAATAAAAGCTTCTTCTCAAGACGACATTCAATACTATTTGCGTCCAACAGAACGTGGCGAATATATTTTCGGAAGCCTAAATATTTATGTGATGTCGCCGTTGCGATTGATTTCTAGGCGATTTACGTTTAATAAAGACCAAATGGTTCCGACTTATCCATCTTATATCCAATTAAGAAAATATGATTTGATGGCTTTTTCAAATAATTTATTTCAATACGGAGTAAAAAAAATCAGAAGAATCGGCCATACGATGGAATTTGAGCAAATCAAAGAATATGTGCCAGGCGACGACATCAGAACGCTAAATTGGAAAGCTACTGCAAAGAAAAATTCATTGATGGTAAACCAATTCCAAGACGAAAAATCACAGTCGATTTATATGGCAATTGATAAAGGTCGCGTGATGAAAATGCCTTTCAATGGCTTGAGTTTATTGGATTATGCAATTAATGCAACCTTGGTTTTATCAAATGTAATCTTAAAAAAACAAGACAAAGCCGGAATGTTTGCCTTCTCTAAAAAAGTAGAAAATCGTGTTGTTGCCGAAAAGCGCTCTTCACAAATGCAACAGATTTTAGAAAGTCTTTACAACATTAAAACCGACTTTTTTGAAAGTGATTTTAGCAGATTATACGCAGATATCAAGAAAAACATCAACCAGCGAAGTTTGATTATTTTATATACCAATTTTGAAACTTTAGATGGTTTACATCGCCAATTGCCTTACTTAAAAGGAATTGCAAAAAGCCATTTATTGGTAGTTGTCTTTTTTCAAAACACAGAATTGAACGAAATTATCAATTCAAAAGCAATTACGATTCAGGAAGTTTATGACAAAGCCATCGCCGAAAAATTTGCTTTTGAAAAAAGGTTAATTGTCAATGAATTAAAGAAATACGGAATTTATTCTGTTTTAACTCAGCCCGAAAATCTTACTCTGGATACGATAAATAAATATTTGGAAATTAAAGCTAGAGGAATTCTTTAGATTTGAGATTTATGATTTTAGAAATCTTAGTACCTTAGCAACTTAGAAACTCAGAAACAAAAATTTTGAAACAAATCACTTCTGTCCAAAATCCGTTTATAAAATCCTTGGTTTTACTTCAGGAAAAATCGAAAGCCAGAAAACAATCCGGTACTTTTTTAATTGAAGGCCAAAGGGAAATTGAATTAGCGCAAAAAGGTGGTTATGAAATTGAAACAATATTGTTCTTGCCAGAAATAAGCTCAGAATTTGAAGCCAAAAAACTTTCCCGTTCGGCAGAATTGATTGAAATCAGCAAAGAAGTATATCAAAAACTAGCGTATCGAGATACAACGGAAGGAATTTTGGCCATTGCAAAATCTAAAAATCTTTCTTTATCAGAATTAAACTTAGGTCAAAATCCATTAATTCTTGTTGCCGAAGCTCCTGAAAAACCTGGAAATATTGGTGCCATTTTAAGAACTGCTGACGCTGCAAATCTTGACGCTGTGATTATTGCTAATCCAAAAAGTGATTTATATAATCCAAATATTGTACGTTCAAGTGTGGGCTGTCTTTTTACAAATAACATCGCAACAGGAACTACAGCAGAAATTATTTCCTTTTTAAAAGAGAAAAAAATAAATATTTATTGCGCGACTTTACAGAATTCTACTGGATATCACACACAAAATTATACGACTCCAACAGCTTTAGTTGTGGGAACAGAAGCTACTGGATTGACACAAGAATGGCGCGATAATGCCACTCAAAACATCATTATCCCCATGCAAGGCGCAATTGATTCAATGAATGTTTCTGTTGCCGCGGCGATTTTAATTTTTGAAGCAAAGAGACAACGAGGATTTTAATTATTTACTGAAGATTCAACTATGAAATACAAAATAACACTATTAGGATTACTATTTACTGCAACCACTTTTGCTCAAATTACAACTTCTCAAATCGACGAAGTTGTTGAAAGAACTTTAAAAACTTTCAATGTTCCAGGAATTGCAGTTGCCATTGTAAAAGATGGAAAGGTCATCCATTCAAAAGGTTATGGCGTAAAATCTATCTCAACTAAAGAAAAAGTAAACGAAAATACATTATTTGGTATTGCTTCCAATAGCAAGGCTTTTACAAGTGCTTCGCTGGCAATTTTAGTAGATGAAGGAAAAATAAATTGGGATGACAAAGTCATTAAATATTTGCCTGAATTTAAAATGTACAACGATTATGTAACCAATGAATTCACAATCAGAGATTTATTGACGCATAAAAGCGGTCTCGGATTGGGTGCTGGAGATTTGATGATTTGGCCTGACGGTTCTGATTTCAAAGCGAACGATATTATCAAAAATATTCAATATTTAAAACCCGTTTCTGGATTTAGAACGAAATATGACTACGATAATTTATTATATATAATTGCTGGAGAAGTGATTCACGAGGTCAGCGGTCTGACTTGGAATGAATTTGTAGAGACGCGAATTTTCAAGCCTTTGGAGATGAAAAACACAGGTTCTACTTGGAATCGCTTAAAAGATACTTCGAATGTAATTATTCCTCATGTGCCAATTGACGGGAAATTAAAGGAAATTGTTCGCTACAAAAACCAAACTTTTGACGCTGCCGCCGGAATTTATTCAAGTGTAAACGACATGAGCAAATGGGTAATCATGCAACTCAACAATGGAAAATTTGGGAATCAAAAACTGTTTTCTGAAAAAGAACATACTGAAATGTGGACACCGCAAACTTTGTTGCCAAATAGAACTGTCGCACCTTATAATTCTTTGTTCAAAGCGTATGGTTTAGGCTGGCAATTGAACGATGTGAAAGGAAAACTACAAGTTTCTCACACTGGCGGATTAGAAGGAATTGTGACGCAAGTGACATTGATTCCTGAATTAAAATTGGGGATTATTGTCTTTACCAATCAGCAATCGGGCGCCGCTTTCAGTGCCATAACAAACACAATTAAAGACAGTTATTTGGGAATTTCACCAATTGATCATGTGGCAGAATTCAGCAAAAAAGTAAAAGATTCTGAAGAAGATGCAGACAAAGTAACCGATGAAGTTTGGAAAACTGTTGCTGACAATAAAAAGAATAAAAATCTAAAAGTAGATTTGAAAAAATATGCTGGCAATTACAAAGATAATTGGTTTGGAGAAATCACAATTATAGAGAAAAAAGGCAAATTTTATTTCGCTTCAAAACGTTCTCCTCAACTTTCAGGTGAAATTTTTTATTACAAAGAAAATAATCTAGTGGTGAAATGGGATAACCGTTATTTTCAGGCAGATGCCCATCTGTTCTTCGAAAATAATAATGAAACTCTAAAAATGAAACCGATTTCGCCATTGACTGACTTTAGCTATGATTTTCAAGATTTAGAGTTTCATAAGTTGTAAAAATTATTCTTTCGTAAGGAAATCTTCAAGCAATTCTTCCCTTGTTTCTTGTTCTTTTTTATAAATATTTTTCAGGTATTTTTCTATCCCAAAATACATGATGATGAGCAAAAACAAGATCGTAGCAAAATAATAAGCGCTTCCTAACCCAATGGAAATCATGCCTGCGCCCATTCCGTCAGCCATGGATGTAACTGCATTTAACTCGTCAGAACTTTTTATAATTATTCCAAAAGACAGCATGACCAAAAACCCGATGGAAGAAACAATGATATGAAAAATGAATTTACTTCTTAATTTAAGAAAGGTAATAATCAGCCCGCCGATTGCCATTAAAAAAGGGATTCCCATCATAATCATCATCGTGATTCGGTTTTTTTTCTCTTCCTGAGTATCTTCTGGATGCACATTTTCTTTAGCCGGAGTTGGATTTCCGTTTTCGTCGACAGCGTCCGTATTTTCACTTTCAGAATTGAACAAATCTTTGCCCATTTTTTTCTGCATTCCTTTGACCATTTCATTATCTTTCATTTTTTCCTTCATATCAGTTCCTGCGACATAATCAAATCCAGTTACAGAAACCAGCTCAGTTGTACCACATTTTATAGTAATAAATGGAAAGAAAAAACAAATAAGAATCACAGTATAACTGGGAATCGGAAGCAGATCAGAAATAATTTTGAGCGTTTTCATTTTTGGTTGAGATTTGGTTAATGAATCTCAAACATACTATTTATATCTTAATTTTTTAAAATTATTTTTCTTACTTATGAAAAATACATTTCTATTTATATTGAATTAGCAAATGAAGCTGGCATTTACAATATAAAATTCTTAGAGGAATTATTTGGCATATCGTTTTTACAAATCTTAAAGCCTTTGTTAAACTAGCCATTTATGCTTTAATTTTCTTTATTTTTACAGAAAATTTTCAAACTATGCCAACCGACTGTATCAGTTATCAAGAATCTGGTTATTTTACTTCATTAATCAATGATTATTTAAACCAAAAACCAGACTTGCAGTCGCTTTACCATCGATTTCCTACGTTAGAAAACTTTGAAAAACAGCTAGTTGAAAAAGGAGAAAACTTCAATTCAGATGACAATTCTAATCGAAAAACATTAGTTTCCGTTTTAGAAAAACAATATGCCGAGTTGAATGTTTCTGATTTGACCAATGTAAATATCAAGTCGCTTTCAAGTCCAAAAACCTTTACGATTACAACCGGGCATCAACTGAACTTATTCACAGGTCCGTTGTATTTTTTATATAAAATTGTTTCTACAATTAACTTGACGAAGCAATTAAAAGCAGAATATCCTGAATATAATTTTGTTCCAGTTTATTGGATGGCGACGGAAGACCACGATTTTGAGGAAATAAATTACTTCAATTTACACGGAAAAAAAGTACGCTGGAATACTGAAAATGGCGGTCCAGTCGGAAGACTTTCTACTAAAGGTTTGGACGAAGTTTTTGACGTTTTTTCATTGGAATTAGGCTTAGGAAAAAATGCTGAACATCTTAGAAAATTATTCCAAAAAGCGTATGTCGATCATACGAATTTGGCAGAAGCAACTCGCTTTTTAGCGAATGAAATCTTTGGAAAAACTGGTTTGGTAATTATCGACGCAGATGATTTTGAGTTGAAAAAAGAATTTATTCCGTATGCGAAAGAGGAACTTTTAAAACAGACTTCGCACCAGAAAGTTTTAGAAACTTCTGAGCAGTTAAAAGATTATAATATTCAAGTAAATCCAAGGGAAATCAATCTTTTTTATATTGAAGATTCGTTGCGTGAGCGAATTATTTTTCAAGATAATTTTTATTACGTAAACAATACAAAACTAAAATTTTCGGAAACAGAAATATTAGAATTATTGCAAAATAGTCCAGAGAAATTTAGTCCGAATGTGATCATGCGACCTTTATACCAAGAAGTTATTTTGCCGAATCTTTGCTACATCGGTGGCGGTGGCGAATTGGCTTATTGGTTGGAATTGAAATCTTATTTTGAAGCTTCAAAGGTAACTTTCCCAGTTTTGCTTTTGCGTAATTCAGTACTTTTGGCAACTGAAAAGCAAGCTAAAAAAGCGGCTAAATTAAATCTCTCTTGGAAAGATTTATTTTTAAAACAAAATATTTTGATGAATGATAAAGTGAAAACTTTCTCCCAATTTTCGATTGATTTTACTTCACAGAAAGCTTTTTTAAGAAAGCAATTTGGGGATTTGAATGTAATGGCAAATGCAACCGACAAATCGTTTATTGGTGCTGTAAAAGCGCAAGAAATAAAGCAAATTAAAGGTTTAGAAAATCTTGAAAAACGTTTATTGAAGGCCGAAAAGAAAAAACACAGTGATGAATTGGAACGAATTACTGATTTGCAAAATGAGTTATTTCCAAATAAAAATTTACAAGAAAGAATTGTCAATTTCTCAGAGTTTTATCTTGAAAATGGAAACGTTTTAATCAAGAAACTTTTTGAAGAATTGCATCCTTTGGAACAGGATTTTAAAATAATTATATTGTAAAATTTAAACATAAAAAAACCTCAGACAAAAAATCTGAGGTTTTTTATTTCTATTATTTACTCTTAATGCCCGCCTTCCGATTCGATTGCGTCAACATCAATATTTTGCTTTTTCAAGATTCCCTTTACTGCAAAACCATAAAAAGCAATATAGGCAAAACATAAAACTGGAATGAAATAAGACTTGTGGATCCCGATGATATCAGATATTTTTCCTTGCAATGGCGGGATAATTCCACCACCCAAAATCATCATCACCAAGAAAGCTGAACCTTGAGAAGTATATTTTCCTAAGCCTGTGATTCCTAAAGCAAAAATTGCTGGCCACATGATACTACAGAATAAACCACCGCTCATAAACGCGTAAATTGCGATAGTTCCTGTAGAGAACAATCCAATGATCATTGCAATCATTCCGAAAAGGCCAAAAATCATCAAAGTTTTAGCAGGTTTATCTTGGCCTAAAAAGAATCCAGCAATTTGAATCGCAACTACTGCAGCATAAGCATACAAAGGTGTAATATCTTGACCCGAAACATAATTTACGGCAAGTACAACTCCAAACGCGATATATGGAACGATAATCAATAAGATTTTTCTCAAGCTATTTGACGGATTGAAAACAGAAATCGCTCCTGCCCAACGGCCAATCATCATACTTCCCCAATACATCGAAATATAAGGAGCAATTGCAGCGCCGGTAATTTCCCCGAAAGCAGAAGTTCCTAATAATTCAGCTAAATTACTTTGGATAGTAACTTCTACTCCAACATATGTAAAAAGCGCTAACATTCCCAAAACTAATTGCGGATAACGCATTGCACCCCAACCTTCTGGAGATTTTTGAGCTGCAGTATTTGCATAAAGTAATCCGAAGACAATGACAAGCAAAGTTCCGATTGTCAACGAAAGTCCTAAATAATCTTTCTCTTTATTTTCAAGGAATCTAGTGATAAATTCAGGATCTTCATAACGAGAAAAGATGTACGCGAAAATCACTATCAAAGCTAAAGTGATCGTAACCAATATGTTTCTAGCTTTGTTTGCAGGTTCAAAAACAGATTCGCTTTTTCCTGCTGGTAATTTTTTCGAGAAGAAAAATAAGGCTGCAGCGATTAAAAATAATGCTCCAACAGCCATATAAAGGATTTCCATTTTGTCAAGTGAATCTGCTCTTTTGGCAAATTCTTCTAAGTTTACTCCGGCTATAACTCCGAAAAGTGCTATTGAAACTACGATCGGTCCGATTGTCGTTCCAAAAGAATTAACTCCTCCAGCTAAATTCAATCTATTAGAAGCTGTTTGTGGCGAACCTAAAGACGCTGCGAAAGGTTGCGCCGAAGTTTGTTGCAATGAAAAACCTAATGCAACTACAAATAAAGCTGCCAAAATCAAAGCATAACTTCCTTGAGTAACCGCGTAAATCATAAATGCGGCACCAACAGCACTTACGATTAAACCATTGATAATTCCTTTTTTAAATCCCCAAGAATTCAAAATGTCTTTTTTTGCAAAACCGCTAAAAATAAAAAGCAACAAAGCACCAAGATAATAAGCACCATAAAATGCGAAGTCGATCAGCTGGCTTTGAAATTGGTCAAGACCAAATTTAATTTTACAAAAGGGAATGAAAACACCGTTAGATGCTCCAATAAATCCCCAAAAGAAAAAAACTGTAATCAGCGTATAAAGCGCCGAATTATTAGATTTTGTTTGTTCTGAATTCATAAAATGAGGGTTGTTGATTAAAAGTATTATAGTTTTCGATTATGAATACTTCATTAAAGTATTCTAAAAATTATAGATACCTAAAAAAATATTTGTTAAATATACATTTATATAAAATTATTATACAATAGCTAGCCGATTTAGTTATTAACGAAAACGATTTCTTAAACGCAAATAATTTGTTTTAAATCAATATTATAACGTTTGCGACCTTGATTTTCTCCAATTTTATCTATTCAGACTTTTTAACTTCCGATTTCGGACTGATTCCGTTGTTGTTGAAAGCTTCAATTTGGAAATAATACGCATCTGAACGATCTAATCCGTTGAAATAATATTCGTTTTTTCCGTAAACCATAATTGAACCGTAAAGTTTATCGGCTGATTTTCCGAAATAAATTACGTAACCGTCAGCATTTTCTTCTTGTTGCCATTTAAACCAAACGCTTCTACGTTCGCCTTTTTTCTTGGCTTCTGCTCTTAAAGGAACAAAATTCTGAACTGCATTTGGTTTTTGTCCTGAACCTTTTCCAAAAACTCTGAAACCGCTGATTGCGAATTTTCCTGTTGGCATTTGGATATTTTCCAATTTCAAATAACGTGCTGAAGTTGGTTTTTCTAATTCAATATAATCGTGTGGCACATCTTTCGTGTTCTTGCTTTTATCAACCAAAACCTTCCAATTTTTATTGTCATTTGAAGCATAAATTATGTATTTGTGTCCCGATGTCGTTTCTGGTTTTCCCATTAATTCTACATCTTGGTCTGCATAATTAATTTGGATAGCATTTACCGTAGATTTTTCTCCCAAATCAGAAATCACATATTCGCCTTTATTGGAAGTTTTTGCTGACCAATAGGTTTTTATATCTTCATCCGTACTAAAATTTGGTTGAAATCCCCCCAAAGTCGAAGAAACCTGAACCGGTTTATTGTAATTCAAAAGCATCCATCCTGAGAAATTTTCATTTAGGTGATTCTTCTTTTCCGAAGGTAAAAATGTTGGATAATCGCCATAAGCCGTGTTGGAATACATTACGCCGTCAGCATCAAAACCCGCTGGCCAAATTCCGATTCTTCTTTCGAAATTATTTTTTGTAGATAATACGATTGTAGAAACATGCCAATAATCGTTGTTGTTATCCTGATAAGTAGCTCCGTGACCCGCGCCTCTTGCAAAACCTCCAGGTTTATAAGAAAACGGATTGTGTGATTGGTATTCAAAAGGGCCAAGCGGATTATTTCCTACGTAAACTCCATCGGCATAACCACTGAATTCTGTTCCGGGAGCGCCATATTGCAAGTAATATTTATTGTTGTGTTTGGTCATAAACGCTCCTTCGGTAAACGGCTGTAAAAACGTATTGTCGTTGTGTTCACCAAATCTTTCCCAACCGTGTTCGTCGTCGTTTAATGCCAAAACCGGAATTCTTTCGCCTTCTGGTTGAAACGTTTTTCGGTTCAATTTCATTCCGTATAGCGGATACAAATTGCTTGAACCATAATACATATAGACTTCGTCTTTTTCTTTGTCCCAAAAAATTTGCGGATCCCAAGCTCCAGCTTCTGATTTGTGAACCAGCTCTTTCCAGTCATCTGTTTTTGGATTTTTGCTCATCCATAAAGGAAATTCTTTGGTGTGCGTAGAACCGATTACAAGCAAAGTATCGTTTACAAATGAAACCGACGGCGCGCAAAGTTCATCATACACTTTGTGCTCTGGACGAAGAAATTTTCGTGGAATAAATTTCCAATCGAGCATGTTTGCGCTGTGCCAATATCCCCATTGATTTGTGGAAAACAGGTAATATTCTCCTTTAAAATTGGTAATTACCGGATCGGCTGTTGCGCGGTGTTTTCCTTGTGTGACGAAATTTGGAATCGGGCAATATCCATAATCCACATTGATTGGATTGCAGTATGTTTTTTGCTGTGCGACGATTTCGATTGACGAAAGTAATAACGTAATTATCGCTATAAAACAGAATAAATTTTGCCTGTTTAAAAAATTAATTTTCATGGATTTATTTTTTTGAACCATTAAAGTATTAAAATTAAGAACCACTTAACTTGACGAAACTTAATGCCTTAATTGTTAAAATTTTTTATTTTTATCTTGAAACTAGAATTTCTTAAGTTAAAAATTGAATTTATTAGAAAAAACCCTTTAGCGCAAACTAAAGGGTTTCCCAAAATTCACAAAAAATATTAATTAACTAACTCAAACTCTTTGCTTGCTACTTCGTCAGAATTAGTTCCTACAAATACCTGGAATTTTCCTGGTTCTGCTACGAAATCTAAATCTGAATTATAAAATTTCAAGTCTTCTACTGAAATTTCGAATGATATTGTTTTTGTTTCTCCTTTTTTGATAAGCACTTTTTCAAAACCTTTCAATTCTTTAACCGGTCTTGTAACTGAACCGACTACATCTCTGATATACAATTGCACTACTTCCTTTCCGTCGTAATTGCCACTGTTTTTTACATCTACAGAAACGGTCATTTTTTGATTCGCATTGATTTTATCCGTAGAAAGTTTCAAATTGCTATAGTCAAATTTTGTGTAGCTCAAACCAAATCCGAATGGAAATAACGGCTCGTTTCTTTCGTCAATATAGTTAGAACGGAATTTCTCGAACTTGCCTTCCTTGTTTGCCAAAGGTCTTCCTGTATTTTTATGGTTGTAAAAAATTGGTACTTGACCCAAACTTCTTGGGAATGTCGCTGATAATTTAGCCGAAGGATTTACATCTCCGAATAATACATCTGTGATTGCATAACCAGCTTCACTTCCTGGAAACCAAACATTTAATAACGCTGGAACTTTTGCAACCTCATCTACCAAAACCATCGGACGGCCAGCAAATAAAACTACCACAACTGGTTTTCCTGTTTTAACCAAAGCTTCCAACAAATCTTTTTGGGATTGTGGAATTTCTAGATTTGTTCTGCTACTGCTTTCCCCACTCATTTCAGCAGATTCTCCGATTGCAGTGATAATTACGTCTGATTTTTGAGCAACTGCAACAGCTTCGTCGATAATTTGTTGCGGCGTTCTTAAATCTCTGTTTAAATCTTTTCCGAACATTGTGGCGTTCTTTTGAAATTCTGCATCATAATCTAAATTCGAACCTTGCGCATAAAGCAAATTCACTTTATTGCCCAAAACTTCTTTCATCGCATCTTTTAAAGATTTTGTTCTTCCTTGGTTTGTAGCAACGCTCCAAGTTCCTGCCATGTTGTTTCCTGCATCAGCTAATGGTCCGATTAAGGCTACAGTTCCTGATTTTTTTAGAGGTAAAACTTGGTTATCGTTTTTCATCAAAACCATTGATTCTGAAGCAATTTTTCTTGCTTCCGCTCTAAAACCGTTTGTATAAATTTCTGTCTTTGCTCTTTTTTCGTCACAATATTTATAAGGATCTTGGAAAAGTCCCAAGTCATATTTTGCATTTAAAATCAAGCGAACGGCGTTGTCGATTTCAGCAAGTGTTACTTTTCCTTCGTCTAAAGATTTTTTTAATGTCGTAAGGAATCCGTCTCCAACCATATCCATTTCAACTCCTGCTTTTAATGCCAAGGCAGAAACTGTTTGCAAGTCGCCCATTCCGTGGTCGATCATTTCAGGAATTCCTGTGTAATCTGTTACTACGAAACCTTTAAATTTCCATTCTTTTCTAAGAACGTCTGTCAAAAGCCATTTGTTTCCCGTTGCCGGAATTCCGTCGATTTCATTGAAAGATGCCATTACGCTCCCTGCTCCGGCTTCGATTGCTGCTTTATATGGAGGAAAATATTCGTTGTACATTCTGATGTGGCTCATGTCCACTGTATTGTAATCTCTTCCTGCTTCTGGTGCGCCATAAAGTGCGAAGTGTTTTACGCAAGATAAAATGGTATTGTTTTTTGACAAATCATCACCTTGGTAACCTCTTACCATTGCCGCTCCGATTTTACCCGCCAAATATGGATCTTCGCCATTTCCTTCAGAAACTCTTCCCCATCTTGGTTCTCGAGAAATATCTAACATTGGAGAAAATGTCCAGTTGATTCCATCTGCGCTTGCTTCGATTGCAGCGATTCTTGCGCTTCTTTCGATGGCTGGAATATCCCAAGAAGTTGATAAACCTAACGGAATTGGGAATGTTGTTTCATAACCATGGATTACGTCCATTCCGAAAATTAATGGAATTCCGAGACGGCTTTTTTCTACGGCAATTTTTTGAACGTCTTTAATTTTTGCTACAGATTTGATGTTGAACAATCCGCCAACTTGACCGTCTTCAATTTTTTTGGCAATGTTTGAGCTTTTTGCCTGGCCAGTTGTGATATCGCCAGAACTTGGTAAATTCAACTGTCCTATTTTTTCTTCAAGAGTCATTTTTGAGATTAATTCTGTGACGAACTCTTGTTTTGGTTTAATCGTGTTTTTTTTCTTGTCTTTCTGGGCATGAACCGAGAAAGATGCTGCTAATACTAGTAATGCTACTGCTTTTAATTTCATTATAGTTGTGTTTATTAAAGGGGAAATTTATATTCTGGATTGTAATTTTTATGCGTTGATTGATTGATATTTTTGGCCTGCGTAATCTTGGCGGACTGGCGTTTAATTTGTGTACTTCGATGTTTCACAGCCCTCCCGAAGACTCGGGACTGGGAAGTTCTGGAATAAGGCGCGAAAATGGTTGGCAAAAATGACCAAGCCATTCGCTCCTCAAAAAAATGCTTAATTTAAAAATTCCGGTAATTTTTGAAAAAACCGGAATTGATAAATTGTATTTAAATTCCGTGTTTTCCGGAATGGAAACCTAGTTTTACTAAGCCTTGACGTACTTCTGGAGCATTCATAAATAAGTTCCAAAGTAAGCCAGAGCGGTAATTTTCAATCATGACCACCATCGGACCTTGGTCAATTGCTAGATAACGTTTTGCTGTCCAACCAAAATGCTGGCTGTGCGCATCATAAAATCCTGCTGGTCCCCACATTGTGCCACTGTTATTTTCATAAAAGTTGCGCATTGCAGCTAAAGATTGTGTCGGCGTATAAACGATTGATGAGATTGCAGCAGTTGGAGAAATCACGCCTTTGTCGTTTGAAGGCATGTGCGCGTCGTATCCGATTGAGCCGTCAATATTTCTACTGTAAGATGCTGTCAATCCCCAATAGTTTGGTCCGTAGCCTCCAAAATTTTTAGGATTTTCTACACAATATTGGTAGTTTATTTTTGTTTGATTCACGTTTACATCCCAATAATTTGCGTATTGATCGGTAAGCTGTGTTGGATCTAAACCTACGTAAGAATAGTGCGCCCAGAATAAAGGACCTCCGGTTTGTTCGGCACCATTGTGCTTTAAAATAAGAGGAATTCCGTATTTGGTATTTGTGGAAACAATACCACCATTTCTTGCCCAACCTTGATGGTAAGTTTCTGGAGTTATCGAGTGTGTTGGCGAAGCACTTGCCATGATGTAAGTTATGAGGCATTCATTGTATCCTTCCAAAGGAAAATTCATTTCCCATGCATAATTTGGAGACCAATGCCAGTAAAGTACGTTTTGATCATTTCTGTACCAATTCCAATCTACACCTTTCCAAAGCGCATCAAATTTTTGTGCCAGCGCTTGTTCTTCTGGAGAACCATTTTTAAAAAATTCGCGAACGCAAATAATTCCTTCGCATAAAAATGATGTTTCCACTAAATCGCCACCGTTGTCTTTTGTGCCAAAAGGTTTTACACGACCTGTGTTTCCGTCCATCCAATGTGGCCAGGCTCCGTGGAATCTGTCAGCATTTTCAAGGAAAGTTGCAATGGTGTTTAATCTTGAAACGGCTTCTGTTCTTGAAACATAATTTCTTGAAACTGCGGCAACGATTGACATTAATCCGAAACCGGAACCACCAGTGGTAACAATATTTGCATCGTTATCAGGATAATTTCCGTCAGGATGATAGCGTTCTCTTGCCAATTTTGAATTGGGTTCGGCAAAATCCCAAAAATATTTAAAGGTTTGTTTCTCTACAACATCCATTAACTGTTCGTCAGTCAACGGCGTAGTTGGAGGTGTTGTGGCAGAATCGTCCCCAGAAGGAGACGATTCGCTTGATCCACAACTTATTGTAATTGCTGTAAATAATATGAAAAGTAGGTTTTTCATTAAGAGTTAATAATTATTTTGAGTTAAAACTCCATTGCTTAAACTGATAGCATTAAAAGGAATTGGAAATAATTCATTTTTACCAACTGTGAATCCAAGAGGTCCAAAAACTTCTCCTGCTCTTCCTTGACGTACAACATCCCAGAATCTATCTCCTTCCATAGCCATTTCAGATCTCCTTTCTTTCCAAATAGCATTTCTAACGGCTACAGGATCCATTGATGAAAAATTACCAAGATTTGCTCTATTTCTAACTTTATTCAATGACTCAATTGCCTGGTCAATATCTCCAGCCTCATTAGCTGCTTCAGCATTAATCAGAAGAATTTCAGCATATCTCATTAAACGTATATTTTGTTCAGAACCACTAGAACAACCAGGACCAATTTGCGCTAGAGGAACATATGCTTTTTGGTTATACATAGTGTTTGGCCCCTCTGGATTTATCAAATCTCCTTCTGGAGTAGTTTCTCCTCTAAAAATAATTGTAGCATCTCTTCTAACATCACCTGTTTCGTATGAACTAGCTAAATTTTGTGATGGTATATTAAAGCCCCATCCAAATTGACCAGCTACACCTTGCGTTTCTGAATACTGAGAATTAGAAACGGCACAATTACCTGCTACATAAGTTGCTTGAGCTTCAAAAATTGATTCGATGCTGTTTTCATTAGCAATCCTAAATACACTATTGTAATCTGGTAGAAGATCATATCCCATACCCATAACTTCGTTAGATAATGCTAAAGCCTGGGACCAATTTTTTTGATATAAATAAACTTTAGCCAAATATCCTTTTGCGGCACCTGATGTTGCTCTACCTTTATCTGTTGAAGCGTATGCAGTAAAAAGTGGAAGGTTGGATCCTGCAAATTGAAGATCATTGATGATAAAAGCATATACTTCTTCAGTAGACTTTCTTGCTGTATTATAATTTCCATCAGGTGGAAGTCCATCATAAATTGGAATACCACCAAATGTTCTTACTAAATTAAAGTAATGATGTGCTCTTAAAAATCTAGCCTCAGCAATTAACCTTGTCTTAAGAGTTTCATCCATTGAAATTGCTGGAACATTTGTTATAACTTGGTTTGCAAGATTAACTCCTCTCCATTGACCTACCCAATAATCGTTGATTACAAAAGCTGACGGCGTGTAAGTAAAATTATTAATATCATTAAAAAATGAGGCATCACCAGGAGTACTACCTTTTTCAGCATCATCAGAGGATATAGATAAAATGAACGAAGCAAATGAAGCTACTTCCCAAGTTCTTAGATTTCCATAGATTGCATTTGTAGCTGCTATTGCATCATTTTCTGTTTGAAAAAAGTTTTCTACAGGTAGCGCTCCTTCAGGATTAAAATCTAGATAATCATCATTACAGGCGGCTAAACCTGCGATAACTGCGATTAAAAAAAATATCTTTTTCATGTTTTTTAAAAATTAAGATTTAAGCCAAAACTATAAATGGCAGAAAGAGGATACACATTATTGTCGATACCTAAATTTTGGAGGTCTTGACCACCTATTTCAGGAGAAAATCCATTGTAATCAAATGATGTAAATGGATTTTGTGCACTTACATAAAGTCTAAGATTATCAATTTTTATTTTCTCTAAGAAATTTTTAGGTAGAGTATATCCTAATTGAATATTACGAATTCTAAAATAATCCCCTTTTTCAACATAAAATGAGCTTGGTCGAGAACTATTTTGATCACTATTTGCTGATGGATAAGTATTTGATGGATTTGTTGGAGTCCAGCTATGGTCTACAAAATCTTGATCCCAGTTTTCATTTGCAAAACGTGAGTTTCTATTAAAATTATAAATTTCATTACCTGTAACTCCTTGAAATTCGATACCAAAATCTACATTACCATATCCTAAGCTTACACCAAATCCATAAGTCATTTCTGGAATAGGACTTCCAAGGAATGTTTTGTCATTTTCATCTATTATATTATTTCCATCCAAATCTGCAAAACGTAGTGCTCCAATTGGCAGGCCATATTGTGCTGATTCAGTTGCATTTTGTACTACTCCAGCAACTTTGTAGCCATAGTAAGATCCTACTTCTTGCCCTACTTGCCATCTTTTTATTGGATTTCCAAAAAGACCTGGACCAGTGTTCAAGAATGATCCTCCTAAAACTTCAGTTGTTTCGTTATCTATTGTGGTTAAGTTTCCATAAACTGAATAAGTAAATTTATCTCCAATTTTATCATTCCACTTTACATCAAATTCAAACCCTTTATTTCTAAAAGAACCTGCATTTGTTACAAAATTAGAACCTAAACCAGCCTGTGAAGGAATAGAAATAGCAAAAACTGCATCAGTTGTTTCTCTATTATAATAACCAGCCTCGACTGATAATCTATTGTTTAGCGTTTTAAACTCAAGCCCAAAATCAACTTCTTCAGTTACTTCCCATTTGATTGATGGATCAACAAGTTGTGTTATAGATGTTGCTGGCGATCCTTGAGATGGCGTTCCAAAGAAAGCATCTGGTAATCTTGTTGCTGTAACATCATATTGTCTTGTAATTGATGCATTACCTAATTTACCCCAGCTGCCTTTTAATTTTAGAAAATCTAATCCTGCATTTTCCATAAATTTTTCATTGCTGATTACCCAGCCAATTCCAACTGAAGGAAATGTTGCTGATTTTTGAGATCCGTCAAAGTTAAAGGCAGAGCTACCATCATTTCTTACAGTTGCATTTATCAAATATTTATCATCATAAGCGTATTGAAAACGACCAAAATAAGACTGAAAACGATCTTTTGTACCAGAGCTGTTAACTGTAGAAGAAGTTGCAGTTCCAAAATCTAAATATAAAGTTGAATCATCTCCAAAATATGGTACATTTTCTCTAGATCCAGATAAGGTATTTCCTCTATCTTGTTGGCGACTATACCCTGCTAATAATACAAAACGGTGCTTATCAATTTGTTTTGTATAAGTAAGTGTATTTTCCCATAAAATACTTTCAAATGTATATTGAGTATTAGTCAGTTTACTTTTTTGCAGAATTCCTGTTCCAAGTGCAGCAAATTCAGGAGAATATTGATAACTATCACGTGTTCTATAATCTCTTGAGTAGTTCATCTTAAAAGTAAGCCCATCAATTAAATCATATTCACCATACCCAGAAGTAATCGAACGAGTACCTTTTGTCTTACCTCTAAAATTATCTAAAGTAAATCGAGGATTTACATTTCCAGCTTGACTACCAACAACGTCTGCTAGGCTAGCATAAGTTCCATCTGTATTAAATGGAGAAAGAATTGGAACTGCGACTCTAGCTTGATAAAATGGATTAGATGGATCATTAGAATCAAATTTATAATATGACATATTACCTCCCATTCTAAATCTATCTGATATTTTATAAATACCATTAAATCTTGCCGTTACTCTTTTATAATCATCACCAGAACTCACACCTTTCCCTGCGTCTAAAACACCTTCCTGGGTAAAATAGCCTAATGATGCAGAATATTGTACTTTTTCAGAAGCTCCAGTAATTCCAATATTGTGAGTTTGAGTAATTGAAGTTTTTCTTAAAATCTCATCCATCCAATCTGTATTGGTACCATTGAAATCTGCAAGATCTAATAATGCATCAGGATTCGTATTACCTTCAAAATTTAACTTTTGATTATACATTCTAACATAATCAGCAGAATTTGCTAAATCGGGAACATTTGTTGGAGTTGAAAATCCAACATTAGTATCATAAGAGAATTTAATATTTTCTGCACCTGATTTTCCCATTTTAGTAGTAATTACAATAACTCCATTCGCTGCTCTTAATCCGTAGATTGCCGTACTTGAAGCATCTTTAAGAATACTCATATTTTCTATATCATTTGGATTAATATAAGAAATATCAGTTGTCAAAACTCCATCTACAACATATAGCACTGAATTTCCTTGGATACTACCAATTCCACGAATAGAAATATTTGGAGACTCGCCAGGTCTACCAGAATTTACAATGTTTACACCAGAAACTTTTCCTTGTAGAGAACTAATTGGATTTGAATTAGGTCTGTTTTTTAATTCTTTTTCGTTTACTACAGCAATTGAACCTGTAACATCTGATTTTCTTTGAGTTCCATATCCAACAACTACAACTTCTGATAAATCAGTGCTTGAAGGTTGAAGTGAAATGCTCATTCCTTGTGATGCTGCTGAAGTTTGTGCAACATAACCTAAATAAGTAAATGTTAATTGGTCGCCGTCTTTGGCGCTGATGGTGAAGTTTCCATCAAAATCAGAAATGGAATTCGAACCTGAAGTTACATTGTTAATGTTAACTCCCGGTAACGCAAGTCCACTTTCATCAAGTACTTTTCCCTTGATTTCCTGAGCCGCTAACTGGCCTTGAAAAAAAAGGAATACGAATACTCCGAAAATAAAGTTTTTCATTTGTTTTTATCTGTTAAAGTTAGTGGTACCAAATTACGCAATTACAACGTTGTAGTAAATCTTAAAAAGTCACTACACAAACACATCATTTTAAACAGAAAACAAATTAAAACATTGAAAAACAATGATTTAAAAATAAAAACACTACAGTTAAAATTATACTAAAACAAGGTCATGATGTAGTCTTGATGTGTTACAAAACGCTAAAAAAGACATTATTTTATTTAATTATTCGTAAAATGAGCCTATTATTTATACATTAATCATAAACTTAGATAGACTTTCATCTCCATTAAGCTCTAATTTCTTTCTTAATCTATAACGATGTAGTTCAACACCACGAAAAGAAATATTCATTAATGGTGCAATTTCCTTAGAAGATAAATTCATTTTTAGGTAGATACAAAGCTTGATATCCTTTGAAGTCAAGATGGGATATTTGTTAGAAAGCTTATGCACGAATTCTTCATTGCTTTGCATTAAATTATGTTCAAAACTTTCCCATTCATTTTTATTAATCGCGTTGATTTTTATAGACTTTTTGATTTTGGATTTAATTTGATTGGCTTCTGTTTCTGTGTCAAGAATTTGCTGAATACTGTCGATCATTTCGCTTTGTTTTGCAATTGAAAGTGATTTTCCTGCAACTTCATAAGCTTTATTTTGGATTTCTATTTCAAGAATATGCTTTTCATACTCTTGAATCTTTAATTTGTTTTCAGCATTTAATTCCAGTTCCAAAATCTCTTTCTGGTGTTTCAGCTCTTCTTCATTCAACTTAATTTTTTCGAGATATCTTATTTTATTCCAACGATAATAGAGAAAAAAGCTTCCCGATATCACTAATATATAAACCAGAATCATCCATAATGAAAAATACCAAGGTTTGGCTACGTAAAATTCATACTGCGCGACTTTAACAAAATTACTTCCATCATTGTAATAGAATTCTAGATCTTGATTACCGCTACTTAAATTATTCAAAATCAGCTGTCCATTTTTTATAGGTGTCAAATGCTTTGAATTATTTAATTTATAAAACAAATCAGGACGACTGTAGCCATAAAATTTAGTAATCACATTGATTTCAACGGGTTGATTGTATTTTATTTTTAAATCATCATCTACCAAATTTCCTTGGTAAAAAGCCTCAGCATAAACGCCTTCAATTTTTCGCTTTTTCTTATTAATTTCAAAAGAAATAAAACCGTCATCTAGATTCATTAAAAGATCGTTACCGTTTTTATTGACTTTTATATTTTCAATAATCAATCTTCCTTCATAGTATTTTTCTGGAATCTGCTCCCAAACAAATTGGTTATTGACTTGTGAAATCGCATACAAGAGTCCGTTTTTAAGCACTAAAAAATTGTCATCGTCAATTGGAATGATATCACTGATGTTTTTGAAAGTAGCATTAAAAATCTTGTCTTTTTCTAATTTTCCAGATATTGAATTGTATTCATACCAAGAATTATCAATCAAAAAAAGCATTTCATTTTTATAGCTAAATATTTTGACTGCAAAGTCATTTGTTATACCATTTAGTTGCGAGATATTCTCAACTTTTGTGGTCACATAATTTTTATCATATTGAATTCTGTACAAGCTTCTGTAATTATCGGCAGCCCAAATTTCACCTGGCTTATTTTGCGCGAGATTTCTAATCGGTTTTTTTAATCCTTCTAAATATTTCCATTTTGAAAGGTCATTTGGGTTTTCATACACAGCAATTCCTGAATAATGGCCTTGGAAATAAACATTTTCATATTCACTTTTTAAGATTTTCCAGCCACCATTTACAGGGTTTTTTCGAACCAGCGAAGTACCGTCATAAATAAATGTGCCGTCATTGTGCCCAATTATAAATTCGTCATCTCTTTTGTAAATATCCCAAACCTGGCCTTGAGAATTGGGAATTACCTGAAGCTGTTTATTTCTGCAGGTGAAAATTCCATGGTTTGTCACAAAAAGATAACCGTTGTCAATTGTTGAAAGGGAATATACCGAACCCAAAATTCCAGAATTATCATAGAATACATTCATCGGCGAATTAATTTCTATGTGGCAAATTCCGTTATCCAAGCCTAGCCATAAATCATTTTCCTTGTCAAGTCCAATGGATAAAATACAGTTGTTTTTAAGGGCATTTTGACGGTTTATATTTTTGTAAGAACCATCATTTAAATTGACGATGTAAACACCTTGAAGACCGCTTCCGATAACTAAAGTATTTTTATCGACAAATTTTGCAGTCACTAATATTTCCTGTTTCAAAATTTCATTCAATGGATTATTCCACACAACAAGCTTGTCGTTCACAACTTTGAAAACACCTTTGTTTTTTGTAAATATGTATACTTGCCCTTGATGCTTTTCAATATGATGAATTACCGTTTCATTAAGTATATCCCAATTTTCTTTTCTTATGAACTTTTTATCTTTCATAATATAGATTCCGTCTGTTACTGTGGCCACATAAATTTCGTCGCCAATCAAATAACAGTAAGAAACTAAGGCTGGAAATTTTACATTTTCAATCTTATCTCCCTCTTGAATATAAATCTGATTAAAAGTCTGGAAATACATTTTATTGCCTTGCTTGAAGATTTTCCAAACCTCTTCATTATTAACATTGCCCTTGAAAATATTTTTTTCTTTTGACAGAGAAAAATAAACCATCTTTCCGTTTATCCTTTTCCAATAGCCGAATTCACCATAAGACCCGCAATAAATTTTATCTCCGTCTATAAAAATAGAACGAATAATGGTTTTGTCTGGCAAGGTATATTTCTCCCATTTCACACCATTGTATCGCAGAAAATGATGATTGTTGGCAAAATACATTGCGTTATCATTGCCTTGCATTACATTCCAAACCTGATTATCTCCATTGTAATCTGATTTTGTAAAATTTTCGACAAACGGAAGCAATTCCTGACTATTTGCAGTCAAAGAAATCATACTCCAAAATAAAAACTGAAAAAACTTGATTTTCACATTAAAAAATTTACTTCTCAAATATAGATATTTCCTTTATCTCAAGGGCTGAAAGGCTAAATAAAAATTAATGTAGCTTTATAAAATAATAAAAAAAACTATTTTTGCTAAAATTCTATAAAAATGAAAAAATATTTTGGCTTGTTATTTTGCCTTTACGCTTTAAATTCTTGTGATGATGGCGATATGGTTATGGAATCTTTTAACTTTGACGGAATAGCTTCTGCCGGTTGTCCAACTACGACTACTATAAATACCATTTTCAAAATAAGTGACAATGAAGCGCTTATTTTGAAAATTGATGGAAAGGAAACTATAGACGATGTTGAATTGACTGCAAAAACTTTCCCCTTTAGAAATATAATAACTGAAGAAGATAATCCTAGAATTTATAAAATAAATACTTTAAACAGAGTTATTTACCGCGTTTTCAATTCACCTGTTTCTGCAAGTTATTTTTGCCAGGATATTCCGCCAGTTTCACCTTCAGTAATTAGCGAATCTACAACTTTGGCAAATGGCGATGGAAGAATTGAGATTACTACATCAAAAATTGCTAGCGATGCTTTGACACCCTATGCTTCAGTCGCTGCCGTGAAATATAGACATTCAGTAATTTTGAGAAACATAACTTTTTCTAGTGACAATGGCTCAACAACTTATGAGACTTTTGACTATGGAATTTATGACAAAGCTTCTGGGGTCAACTTTTCTTTTGCACCAAATGTTGCAGTTTCTAGCTGTACGACAAATCCAGGAAGACTTTTTAGAATCGCAGATACAAATACGGGAAATATTGAGTCTAAAGAAAATTTAAATGAAGTATTAGAATTTAGAATTACCGATGATGAATTGGCTGCCTTAGATTTAGGCGACAACGATTTGCTTATAAACGATACACATCAATTGATTTATAAAATTTACAGCAGTGATGTGAGCAGTGCTAGCAATACATTTTTATGCGAAGGAAGTGATTCTAATCTTATTCCAACACCAGTTTTATATGACACATTTACAGCACTTAATGGAACTGCAGATGACGGTATAAATATCGCCACTGGAAAAATTATAATTAACAGAACGCCCAATGCACTTCCGGCGCCACCGCTTCCTCAAGTTCAAACTTATACTTATACTATTACTTTTTCAAATTTGACTTTTAAGGATTATACTGGAGCCGTACATTTCAAACAGGGAAATGTATTCTTTGGAAAATACATTCTTAACAGATAAGATTTTAATTAAAAAACTCCGATAAATTATCGGAGTTTTTTTTATCTATTCGGATTCTGCTTGATACAAACTTCTGTGGCACCCAGACCATATTTTTGATAATCTGCATCCCGAAAAACAATTTCGTCATATCTTCCTAAGAGAAAATCCAGTTCAGATTTTAAGACGCCTTCTCCTACTCCATGAATAAAAACTATTTTTGGAATTCGATTTCTAATGGCAAATTCAATATGTCTTTTTGCTGTTTCAGTTTGCAAAGTCAAAATATCATAATTAGACATTCCTCTTTTATTTGGAACTAATTTTTCAATGTGCAAATCAAATTCTGGAGCCGCTCTTTCGTCTTTATTCTTCTTCTCCTTAACAAAACTTCTGGGTTTCGGAATTTCCTTATCTTTCAAAACTTCATTTAAATTATGACTTCCAATACCGAAGTTTAAATCACTGGTCTTGTTTATTTTGATTAGTTCTTTGACAAAATATGTCAACACAAATCCGTCTTCGCTTTCGATAGTAACTTCGTCATTTTTAACAGATAAAACAGTTCCGTTTACTGCTTCATCTAGTACCGTAACTTTATCTCCTCTAATTAACATTATCTTCAGAATTATCTTGGTTTTTACTTGGCACTTTTGCAGTTAAACGCATCATTCCATACATAAAAATGATTATCGCAATAACCATTATATAAACATTTGGCTTTGCCTTGCTTTGCTCATATAAGGCAAAAACTCCGGCAAGAGCCATAATTGGAATATATATTTTTTTCATAATTTTCAAATTCAATCCTCCAAAAGTAATAAAAAGAATTTAGCTTCTTGTTTGGGAACTTTAGCCTTTTTTTCGTAAAATTGTGTAACAAAACAAAAGTGATGGAAGAATACATGATTCCCTGTATGAACAAAAAAATTTTTGGCATCGACTGTCCGGGATGTGGAACGCAACGCGCTTTTGCATTAATCCTCAAAGGAGAGTTTACAGATGCTTTTTTTATGTTTCCTGCCATCTATACCACCATTTTATTCTTCGCTTTTTTAGGCTTACATTTCCTTGACAAATCACGCAATTACCATAAAATGATAATTTCTTTAGGAATTGTTAATGGATTTATCATGGTGATTTCTTATATTTATAAAATAACTCAATTTTAAATCAATCAACCAAAACAAAATTAATTATGGAAGAAAATCAATTTTCAAATTTCGAAACACAGCAAAAATTACCAAATGCAACAGCAGTTTTGGTATTGGGAATTCTATCAATTTTAACATGCTGCTGTTATGGAGTCTTGGGACTTATCTTAGGAATCGTTGCACTCGTTCTTGCTAAAAAAGACACTAAGCTGTATATTGATAATCCAGGTTTATACACAAACTATTCAAACATCAGCACTGGAAAAATTCTAGCTATAATTGGAATTTCATTAAGCGTTGTATATTTGATCGTAAACATTTATTTTTATGCAACTATTGGTGCAGAAGGTTTACAAGAAATGCAACAAGAATGGATACGTCAGATCCAACAAAAATAATTTCAGGATATTACACAAAAAAGCCGCTTTTTAGCGGCTTTTTCTATTTCTATACTTCTATTTCTCAAACTCCTTCAAAGTCTTTATAATAATAGAAACACAATCCAAAAGTTGTTCTTCATTCATAACCAAAGGCGGTGCAAAACGAATAATGTTTCCGTGAGTTGGCTTCGCTAAAAGTCCGTTATCACGCAAAGCCATGCAGATATTCCAAGCGGTGTCACTTTCTTCAGTATCGTTGATTACAACAGCATTCAGAAGTCCTTTTCCTCTCACAAGCGTTGCAATAGTGCTAGTTTGGATATAATTATCTAATTTTTCTCTAAAGATATTTCCCAAGTAAGTTGCATTTTCAGCCAATTTTTCGTCAGTCACAACTTCCAAAGCGGCAATTGCCACAGCAGCAGCGATTGGATTCCCTCCAAAAGTAGAACCGTGTTGTCCTGGCTTGATTACATTCATGATTTCATCGTTTGCCAAAACTGCAGAAACTGGATAAACGCCTCCAGACAAGGCTTTCCCTAGAATCAAAATATCTGGCTGCACATTTTCGTGGTGAACTGCTAGTAATTTTCCGGTTCTTGCGATTCCGGTTTGCACTTCGTCAGCAATGAAAAGAACGTTGTGTTTTTTACATAATTCTTTTGCTTTCGCCAAATAGCCTTCTGAAGGAACATAAACTCCAGCTTCGCCTTGAATGGGTTCCACTAAAAATCCAGCCACATTCTTTTGCGTTTTCAAGACATTTTCCAAAGCCTCTAAATCGTCATAAGCAATGCTGACGAAACCAGCCGTGTATGGACCAAAGTTTTTACGCGCATTTTCATCATTTGAAAAGGAAATAATCGTTGTTGTTCTTCCGTGGAAATTTCCATCACAAACAATAATTTGTGCTTCATTTTCTGGAATTCCGTTTTTTTCGTAAGCCCATTTTCTGCAAAGCTTGATTGCTGTTTCAACGGCTTCAGCTCCAGTATTCATTGGAAGTACTTTATCAAAACCAAAATATTTGGTTACAAATTCTTCGTATTTCCCTAATTTATCATTGTAAAAAGCTCTTGAAGTAAGCGTTAAAGTTTGCGCTTGTTCAATCATCGCTCCAATAATTTTTGGATGACAATGACCTTGATTAACAGCAGAATAAGCGGAAAGAAAATCGTAGTATTTTTTTCCGTCGGTGTCCCAAACATAAACACCTTCTCCTTTACTTAAGACTACAGGAAGCGGATGGTAATTGTGTGCGCCAAATTTATCTTCTAAAGAAATGGCTTCAGAAGCATTGTTTTTTTCTAAAACTGACATTGTGAAAGTATTTTAATTCTTCAAAAATCAATTCCTTCTTGTGGAGAGAAATCATCCATATCGCTTTGCAAAATTAAGCAATCTTATTTGATTTTCAATCGTTATCGTAAATGTTATAGAACACAGATTTCACAGATTAGCACAGATTTATTTATTCAAAAAGCTTAAAATAGAATCTCGAATTTGTGAATTCGTGGCTAATAAAAATCGTAAATCCCATTTCTCCAACTGACTTTTCAGATGCAAAAATGGGATTCTTGTATTTTAAAATGCTTGTTAGGTTTTTAAGCCAAAACTAATGTTGCATTTGAAGTAATTTTAGTATTCAATAATCTTGAAATCGGACAAGTTGTTTCTGCTTTTGTTACCAATTCTTGAAATTTATCTGTCGTAATATCGTCAACTCTGGCAATAACTGAAAGATGTGAACCTACAACACTTCCGTCTTGAAAATCGACATCACATTTGGTTTCAATTGAAGCCACTGTAAATCCGTTTTCATTTAAATAAGCGGTCAATTGCATTGTAAAACATCCTGCGTGAGCTGCTGCGATTAGTTCTTCTGGATTGGTTCCGTTTCCTTGCTCAAATCTTGTTTTAAAAGAATATTGTGTGTTGCTTAAAACGTTGCTGTCGGTTGATATTTTTCCGCTTCCTTCTTTTAGTGAGCCTTCCCAGACTGCTTTTGCTCCTCTTTTCATAATAAATTTTTATTGGTTGTTTGTTTCATAAAATTACGAAAATCAATTGCTTGTTGGAATGTTTTTGGAGAAACTTTAACTTATTTGATTGCAGATTTCGTAACCACAAGTTCGATCATTGCCCCTGATTGTAGCGTAAAGCCCGAAGTTTTTAAAGCTATTTTTTGTTGGCGCAAAAGAGCGACCAACGGTCCCGAAACTTCTGGACGTTTTGTGGCTTTCAAAAAAAGATTTAAAAATGAGGACTTGGAGCGGAAAGCAGGAATAAGGCCCAAAAAATTGGAAATAAAAAATTTCATAATTTCAATTCAAAAAACCGAACAATCGCTTATTTTTGCCGTATGGGAAGAAAGATTACAGATAAGGTTATTTTTGAAAATGTAAAAGTGCTTGATGCAGGCGCTAAAGGGGTTTCAGTGGCAAAAGCGCCAGACGGAAAAGTGATTTTTATTCCGAATGTTGTGCCTGGAGATGTGGTTGATGTGCAGACTTTTAAGAAAAGGAAAGCCTATTACGAAGGAAAAGCAATCAATTTTCACGAATTTTCTGAAGATAGAATTGAGCCGGTTTGCCAGCATTTTGGCGCTTGCGGTGGTTGCAAATGGCAAAATATGACGTATGAAAAGCAGTTATTTTATAAAAACAATGAAGTTTTCAATCATTTAAAACGCATTGGAAAAATTGATTTGCCAGAATTTGAACCGATTTTAGGTTCTGAAAAGAAATTTTTCTACAGAAATAAAATGGAATTTTCATTTTCAAATGCGCGTTGGCTTACAGATAAAGAATTGGCTAGCGACGAAGAATTTGAAAATAAAAATGCATTAGGCTTCCATATTCCGAAAATGTGGGACAAGATCTTAAACATTGAAAAGTGTTTCTTGCAGGAAGATCCTTCAAACGATATTAGAAACTCGATTCGTGATTATGCAAACGAGCACAACTTGCCGTTTTTTAATCCGAGAAATCATGAAGGTTTGTTGCGTACGTTTATGATTCGTACAGCTTCGACCGGAGAAATTATGGTTTTGATTCAGTTTTTTGAAGAAAATAAAGAACAAAGAGAAGCTTTGCTGGATTTCTTATACCAAAAATTTCCAAATATTATTTCTTTGCAATATGTGATCAACGGCAAGCCGAATGATACAATTTATGACCAAGATGTGATTCTATATAAAGGTAGAGATTATATTTTGGAAGAAATGGAAGGTTTGAAATTTAGCATCAATGCGAAATCTTTTTACCAGACAAATTCAGATCAAGCTTATGAATTATATAAAATTACTAGAGAATTTGCAGGTTTGACTGGCAATGAACTGGTTTATGATTTATATACTGGAACTGGAACTATTGCGCAATTCGTATCTAAACAAGCTCGAAAAGTAATTGGTGTTGAAGCCGTTCCAGAAGCAATCGCTGACGCAAAAGAAAATGCAAAACGTAATAATATTACCAATTGCGAGTTCTATGTTGGAGACATGAAAGTGGTTTTCAATGAAGCTTTTATTGCACAACATGGCAAGCCAGACGTGATTATTACTGATCCGCCGAGGGACGGAATGCATAAGGATGTTATTCAACAGATTTTAAATATTGCGCCAGAAAGAATTGTTTATGTAAGCTGTAGTTCTGCAACTCAGGCACGTGACTTGGCTTTGATGGATGAATTTTATAAAGTTTCGAGAGTTCGCCCAGTGGATATGTTTCCACAAACGCATCACGTTGAAAATGTTGTACTTTTGGAAAAAAGATAATTGATGAAGAAATTTTTAAATATAATTGTTGCTGTTGTAATTGCCTTCAGTTTTTCCGCCTGCGAAAAAGATGACATTTGTGCCAGTACGACGCAAACAACGCCAAGATTGGTAATCAGCTTTTTTGACAGAGACAATCCAGATGTCGAGAAAAGTTTAAGCCGATTGTCAGCAAAAGCTGTTGGCGAGGCTGAACCAATAGTTTTTTTTCCGGATAATCTTATTGGAAATGAAAGATTTCAGACTAGTGCGAATACAATTTCTCTTCCTTTGCGCCTTACTGGTACAGAAACTGTTTATGAATTGACACAAAATTCTGATAATGCCACAATAGCAAATACAGATACGATTACTATAAATTATACGACAAATCAAATTTATGTTTCAAGAGCTTGTGGCTATAAGACAAATTTTCGCTTGAATGGAGAAAATCCAGTTACACGACCGATTAATGACACAAACGAATGGATCAATAATTTAATTGTAGAAACGACTAACATCGAAACAGAAAATGAAACACACGTTAAGATTTATTTTTAATCTGGCTCTAGTGCTGGTTTCATTGACTGCTACCGCGCAAGAAAAAAAGAAGGATACGATTATTCCAAGAACGGAAAGATATGGACTCAGAGTTGGCGCTGATTTATATAAAATTGCCAGATCTATTTATGATGATGATTACAAAGGTTTTGAAATAACTGGTGATTATCGCTACTCCAAAAGAATTTATATCGCCGCCGAAATCGGTAATGAAAATAAGACAACTGATGAACCGCAGTTGAATTTCACGACAAAAGGAACTTATTTTAAATTAGGAGCTGATTACAACATGTATGAAAATTGGCTTGACATGGAAAATATGATTACCATCGGAGCTCGTTATGGCTTCAGTTCTTTTTCACAGGAATTGAACAGCTATAAAATTTACAATGCAAATCCTTATTTCAGTGATGAATCAGGTTTGGTTAAAACTTCAAAAGAATTCAACGGACTTTCAGCACATTGGCTAGAAATTGTGGCGGGCGTAAAAGCAGAAATTTTTAATAATGTATTTCTAGGATTTTCACTCCGCCTAAATTATTTGCTTACTGATAAACAGCCAGAAGATTTTGAAAACCTATATATTCCAGGTTATAACAGAACTTATGATGGCAAATTTGGCGTAGGCTTTAATTATACCATAAGCTATTTTATTCCACTTTATAAAAAACAAAATCAGCCAAAGGTTGAGGAAGACACAAAAGCGGTCAAAAAATAAAAGAATATAATTCAAAAAAAAAAAAATGGCAAAGAGAATCTCTTTGCCATTTTTTTATTTAATCTGTTTGATTCCTTTCATGAAAATCCAGCTCATGAAAAGTTTTTCGCCATCATTGGTTTTAACCGCTTGAAATTTTGGAGAAAGAATTGTTCCGATAATAAACGCCGTCAACGGAATCCAGAATCCGGTCAGATCTGTGTACGCTTCAATTACAAAACGAAATCCTATAAATAACACAGCAAAACTTAATAATTGGTATATAAATGCTTGGGTTTTTAAAGTCATAATTTAATTTTTAGAAATTTTATTACTCTTCTTTTCTATCTTGAAATTTGGTTCTCTTGCTTCCTTCATACATTTCATATTTCACCAATCTGGCTTCCAAACTTCCATTAAAAAGCTTAATTTTTCTAGAAGGCTTTAGTCCGACGAATTTCAAAGCTTCCAAATTTGCAGTAATAAACCATGCATTTGTTCCTGGATAACTTTGCTTTAAAGTGTCGCCAATATCTTTGTAAAAACGTTCCATTTCAATATCCAAACGCTCACCATAAGGCGGATTGAAAACCATATGCAACGGACCTTGAGTCATTTTTTCAGTATCAAAAAAGTTCTTTTCAGCAATAGTCACATATTCATCAAGATTTGCATTTTTGATATTGTCTTTCGCTTTTAAAACTGCAGATGGTGCTTTGTCATAACCTTGAATCGTGTAATGAAACTCTTTTACTTTCTTCATCAATGAATCTGTAATTTGGTCAAATAATTCATTATCCCAATCATTCCATTTTTCAAAAGCAAATTCTTTTCTGTTCAAATTCGCAGGAATATTGCAGGCAATCATCGCCGCTTCTGCCAAAATTGTTCCTGAACCGCACATCGGATCTAAAAAATGTCCTTGTCCTTCCCAGCCAGAAAGCAACAGCATTCCGGCAGCCAAAACTTCATTAATTGGCGCAATATTTGTCGCCGTTCTGTAACCTCTTTGGTGCAAAGAATTCCCAGAAGTATCCAAAGCCACCGAAACTTGATCTTTATCAATGTGAATATTAATTCTCACATCTGGATAATCTTTGTCGACGCTTGGCCTTGCTCCTGTTCTATTTCTAAATTGATCTACAATCGCATCTTTTGATTTTTGGGAAACAAATTGCGAGTGTTTGAAATAATCAGAATGAACGGTCGTGTCAATCACAAAAGTCATATTCGAATTCAAATATTTTGACCAATCGATTCCTGAAATACCTTTATATAAACCCAATTCGTTGTTTGCTCTGAAATAATAAATCGGTTTTAAGATTTTCAAAGCCGTGCGAAGCGAAAGATTTGCCTTATACATAAAACCTTTATCACCAGCAAAACTGACCATTCTCACGCCTTGTTCTACATCTTGAGCTCCTAAAACCTGTAATTCTTTGGCTAATATTTCCTCAAATCCGAAGAAAGTCTTAGCTATCATTTTAAAATTTTCCATAAATTCATGTTAGAAGGCAGTTTTGACGCAATCTAAATTTGCCTTTTGCCAGTTGCCTTTTGCCTATTTTGTGCAAAAATACACTAAATTTGTGGCTTAAATAAATACGATGCAAAAAGAAAAAAATACTTGGTTCGCCTCTTGGTTCGACACTCCTTATTATCACATTCTTTACAAAGACCGAGATTATGCCGAAGCACAAGTGTTTATGGACAACATAACGCAATATTTGAACCTTCCAGATGATGCAAAAATCCTTGATTTGGCTTGTGGAAAAGGCCGTCATTCAGTTTATTTAAATGAATTGGGCTATGACGTTACCGGAGCTGATTTGTCAGAAAACAGTATTGCCGAAGCTTCAAAATTTGCTAATGAAAAATTACATTTTCAAGTCCACGATATGCGAATTCCGTTTGAGCAGAAGTTTGACGCCATTTTCAATCTTTTCACGAGTTTTGGCTATTTTGAAAATGATGCTGACAACTTGACAACGCTAAAAGCAATCCAAGAAAGCCTTTCAGAATATGGTTTTGCCGTAATTGATTTCATGAACGTTAAAAATGTAATCGAAAATTTAGTGCCAGAAGAAGTAAAAACCGTTGATAATATCGATTTCCATATAAAAAGATACCACAAAGACGGACATATTTTTAAAGAAATTGACTTTGAAGACAAAGGCGAAAAGTTTCATTTCGTAGAAAAAGTCCAAGCTTTGACTTTGCAAGATTTTGAGCAAATGATGGAAGAAGCTGGCATTTATCTTTTAGACACTTTTGGAGATTACAAGCTAAAAAAGTTCTTCAAAAACGAAAGCGAAAGACTGATAATGGTTTTCAAATAATCAAATAGTTCTCTTAAATGGACAACATTTTAACTTACATTCTTCCCTTATTTTCGGTTTTGATTGGCTATGCAGTTGCTTTATTTTTAAAACCTACGAAGAAAAACAACTTGAAGCTTTTGATGGCTTTCAGCGGTTCATTCTTGCTTTCGATAACAGTGATGCATCTTTTGCCAGAAGTTTATGAAACTGAAATGCACCATGGTCACGAACATAATCATGATCACGCAAATTCAAACGCTGTCGGAATTTTCATTATGCTCGGAATTTTATTCCAAATCATTTTAGAATTTTTCTCAAAAGGCGCCGAACACGGGCACGTCCACGGACACGATGAAATGCAAAAAATGCCTTGGCTTTTATTCATAAGTCTTTGTATTCACGCACTTTTAGAAGGTTTTCCAGTAAGTCACCACAATGATTTAGCCTTAGGAATTGCAATTCATCATTTGCCGATTGCCATAATCCTGACCTCCTTTTTTGTCAATGCAAAACTTAATAAAACAGCTATTTTTCTGTTTATGGTTGCTTTTGCATTTATGACACCATTAGGAACAATTACCTCAGAATATTTACCTTTTTTGACAGAATATTACACACAAATCACAGCAGTCGTAATCGGAATTTTGTTTCATATTTCATCAACAATTATCTTTGAAAGTAGTGAAGGTCACAAATTCAATCTAGCAAAATTATCGATGATTGCTATCGGAATTGTGGCTGCTTATTTTATTTAGTATTTGGGCGTTACCCACAAAAAAGCCTGTCGGCATTTTTCTGGGGTCGGGCTTTTCACTCCCAATCTTTTATTTTTTAAAGAAAAAAATAAAAGGATTTCCGCTACAAATGAAATTCACTGAACTCCGAACAAATATTAAAAATGTGAAGTAATCCCTCACGCAAAAACGACCGAAACTTTGTAACTTTGAAAAATCACTTTCAATTTTAAAAATGAGCTTCACAAAAACCACAGAACAGTCTTCAAAATACCAACATTTAGAAAAAATGTCGGTTGCTGATTTATTGCAAAACATTAATAATGAAGACAAAACCGTTCCTCTTGCCGTAGAAAAAGCTTTGCCACAAATTGAAAAATTAGTCGAAAAAGTGGTGGGAAAAATGAAAAATGGTGGCCGATTATTTTACATTGGAGCCGGAACTTCAGGAAGATTGGGAATTGTAGATGCTTCAGAATGTCCGCCGACTTTTGGCGTTCCGTTTGATTTAGTTATCGGAATTATTGCCGGAGGCGACATTGCAATCAGAAAAGCTGTAGAATTTGCAGAAGACGATAAAAATCAAGCTTGGATAGATTTACAAGAGTGGAATATCAATGAAAATGACGTAGTTATCGGAATCGCCGCTTCAGGAACAACGCCTTATGTAATTGGCGGTCTGCAAAAATGCAACGAAAATAATATCACAACCGGAAGTATTTCTTGCAATGCTGAAAGTCCGTTGTCAAAAACTGCTAATTTTCCAATTGACGTTGTTGTCGGACCAGAATTTGTGACGGGAAGTTCTAGAATGAAAGCCGGAACTGCTCAAAAATTAGTCTTGAATATGATTTCAACTTCCACAATGATTCAACTCGGAAAAGTGAAAGGGAACAAGATGGTTGACATGCAATTGAGCAATCACAAACTTGTTGACAGAGCGGTAAGAATGATTATGGAGGAACTTTCTATTTCTGAAAATGAAGCAAAATCTTTATTGGAGAAACATAAAAACGTTAGAAATTCCATCGAGAATTATAAAAAATATTAATGAGCACCGATAGAAAAATACTCCAGAAAGGAATTTTATTCTTGTCAATTGCAATGCCTTTGCTATTTCTTGGGCCAGTTGTGATTCACAGCGCTTTTAAAAACCAAGAACATCCTTATTATATTGCCGTTTTAGGATTTGGGATTTTGGCATGTCTTGCAGCAATGTTGATGCTGTTTTTAGGAATCAGAAAAATAATGAACAGCCTTTTCAAAAAACGATGAAAGAAACCATACATATAAGCAAGACTTTTTCCAAAGTAATTTACACAGAGGAATTAATCAAAAATCGTGAATTTGAAAACTGTACGTTTATTGATTGTGATTTATATGGAAGTGATTTTTCACAGTCGCAATTTTTAGATTGTACTTTTAAAGGTTGCAATCTTTCGATGGTAAAATTGAATTATACAAGTTTAAAGAATGTAGAATTTGACGAATGCAAATTGATGGGAATTGCTTTTGAATATTGTGATGACTTTCTTTTTGAAGTAAGATTTAAAGGATGCATGTTGGACTTTTCTTCCTTTGCAAACAAGAAAATGATCAAGACAAAATTTTCAGATTCATCTATGCAAGAAGTAAATTTTGCGGGCACAAATTTGACCAAAGCTGTTTTTGACGATATAAATTTGAGTGGCGCTTTGTTTGATAAAACAAATTTAACAGAAGCAGATTTGTCAAGAGCTTACGGCTTCTCAATTGATCCAGAATTAAATTCGATTAAAAAAGCCAAGTTTTCATTGAAAGATGCTGGCGGTTTATTAGAAAAATATAATTTGAAATTGGTTTGATATGGAAACGAATTCTCATTTTTTAGAAAGTGCGAAAAAGCAATTCTTGTATTATAAAATGCTTGGCGAAAAAGCAATTGCCCAGCTAGAAGACGAACAGCTTTTTATTGCCGCAAACGAAGATACGAACAGCATTGCCCAAATCGTAAAACATTTGTCTGGAAATATGCTTTCTCGCTGGACCGATTTTTTGACTTCGGATGGAGAAAAAGAATGGCGCAATCGCGATGATGAATTTGTAGATACTTATAAATCAAAAGAGGAATTGCTGGAAAGTTGGAACAAAGGTTGGGACTGTCTTTTTGGGGCTATAAATTCTTTAAAACCTGAGCAACTTTCTGATATTATTTACATTAGAAACGAAGGACATTCAGTTGTAGAAGCGATTAACAGGCAATTGGCGCATTATCCATATCACATTGGGCAGCTAGTTTTTTATGCTAAATTGCTAAAGAAAACGCAATGGGAAAGCCTTTCGATTCCGAAGAATAAGTCTGGAGATTATAATTCTGAGAAGTTTTCAAGGGAAAAAAGTATTCGGAATTTTACGGAAGATGAATTGAACAGATTAAAATAATATAAGATATCATATCCTAGCTTCAGATTACGGCAGAAAGCGGGAAAGAACTTCAAAAAGAAATTATGAAAAAAATAATAATTATCGCTGTTTTAGCTTTGACTGCAACATCATGTTACAATGTCGAACGCAATTGCAAAGATTTCAAAACTGGAGCATTTCAATTTAAATATGAAGTCGATGGTGTAAAAAAAATATCGAATTTCGTAAGAAATGACACTTTGGAAATGGGTACATTTGAAGGAAAAGCATACAGCTCAACAGTGCGCTGGGTTAACGATTGCGAATATATTTTGCAACGAATAAATCCAAAAAATATAGCGGAAGGCAAAGCAATTCAGATGAATATTTTGTCAACTACAGAAAATTCATATACATTTGAGTTCTCGAATATTGGAGATTCCAAAAAGCAAAAAGGAACAGTAACTAAAATCAAATAAACACACAAAATGGACGTATTTTTAAATCCGGATGCTTGGATAGCCTTGCTTACATTGACTTTTCTAGAAATCATCTTGGGAATCGACAATATTATTTTTATCTCGATTGTAACCGGAAAACTGCCTCAAGCTGATCGTAAAAAAGCTACAAGAATTGGTTTATTTTTAGCAATGTTCATGAGAATTGGATTGCTTTTTGGAATTACGCTTTTAATTGCAATGAAAGCGCCTTGGTTTTCATTTGATTTTGGGTGGTTTAGTGCAGATATTACGGGTCAAGCGATGATTTTGTTGCTTGGTGGTCTATTTCTAATTTACAAAAGCACGAAAGAAATTCATGAAAAAGTAGACCATAAAGGTGAAGAAGAAATCAGTCTTGGTACTGTTGCAAAAAAATCCTTTGCAAACGTGATTGTTCAGATTTTATTGATTGACATAATTTTTTCAATCGATTCAATTTTGACAGCTGTTGGAATGACAAATGGTTTGGATGGCGCTTTGGTTATTATGATTACAGCGGTTGTAATTTCTGTGGGAATCATGATGTTATTTGCAGTTCCTGTTGGGAATTTTGTGAATGCAAATCCGTCGATTCAGATTCTTGGATTGGCATTTTTGATTTTGATCGGATTTATGTTAATTACAGAAAGTATGCACTTGTCAAATGCACAATTAGCCGGACAGCATGTTGGTGCGGTTCCAAAAGGGTATCTGTATTTTGCGATTGCATTTTCTTTGGCAGTAGAATTTATAAATATGAAAATGAGGAAGAAAAAAGCTTAAAAGTTGCTGAATAAAGTTAATAGAAAAAGGCTTTCCAATCGGAAAGCCTTTTTAATTTAGTCTAAACTTAAAGTTATTTGTCCGTCATCATCTAGTTGGACATCACCTGAAATCTCTTCATCATTTACTTCAATTTCCTCTGGAATTTCTTCTACCGGCGGATCATACGGCAATGGTTCTAAAAGATTTACTTGTTTTAATTTATCTCCAGTCAATTGATTTCCGATGGCTTTAATTCCTTTTACGGAAATAAAACTTTCTAGATCGATGGTCTGGTTTTCTTTTTGGATTCCTTTTACTTTTGCAAAAATTACTTCGGCAACCGGACGATAATCTGTAGAAACTATTTCCAGTTGTGATTTTGGATGTTCCGTAATAAAAATCTCCTCTTTATTTTCGTTTTCAATTAAAAAACGCTTGATGAAATATTTCTCCTTTTCTCCGTCATAATAAATTGCAGAAACTGGTTTTTTTGGAATCCATTTTTCCAATTTAATCATATCATCGTCAAAATGCGTAGTCAATTCTGGAATAATCGTTTTCAGTTTTCCAGTTTGATTTATGATTAAAAGTCGGTCATTTGGACGAAATTCGCCTAGTAACTCGCCTCTTCCATCTACATTTAATTTCTGAACGGTATCATCAAACCAGATTCTTCTTGGTTTCAACGTAGAGATTCCTTTTTCCTTTAATTCAATTTTTTTGATTGGATATTTGGTCACCAAATTCCCTTTTGAAGCCCTTCCTTTAATCGCCAAATCTGCAAAATCAATATCGAATTTCAGTTTTTTCACAGAACCAACTTGACGTAGCAAAATTGTGATAACTTCCGCTTCCCCATTCGGATTATGAGAAAAATATAAAACTTGTGAACCCGCTTTTTCTTGCGAAAGCGGATAGGCTTTATCTCTGGTAATTCCAGAAACGTTAAAACGCTTGATATATGAAGGTCCGGATTTCCCATCGCGGTAAATCATATTATAAATCGTGCGCTTGTCGTTTTTGTCAAAAATCGCTACGTGAATGATATCTTTTCCTACGAATTTCTTTTCATCGACTTTGGAAACCATCATTGTTCCGTCACGAAGAAATACAATAACATCATCAATATCAGAACAATCGGTAACATACTCATCTTTTTTCAGACCAGTTCCGATGAAACCTTCTTCTCTATTGACATATAATTTTGTGTTTCTCAAAATTACTTTTGTAGCTTCGATATCATCAAAAATTCTAAGTTCGGTTTGGCGTTCTCTGCCTTTTCCGTATTTCTCTTTCAATTTGGTAAAAAAGGCAATTGCAAAATCTATAATATGTTCTAAATCATATTTCACTTGCTCAATATCACCTTCCAAAGCTTCAATTTTTTCTTGTGCTTTGTCAATATCAAATTTAGAAATTCTCTTGATTCGGATTTCAGTCAAACGAGCAATATCTTCTTCAGTAACAGCACGTTTCAAATGTTGCGTATATGGTTTCAAACCTTCGTCAATTGCTCTGATAACGCCGTCCCAAGTAGATTCTTCCTCTATGTCACGGTAGATTCTCTTCTCAATAAAAATACGTTCTAAAGAAAGAAAATGCCACTGCTCTTCTAATTCGTCTAATTGAATTTCAAGCTCTCTTTTCAATAAATCAACCGTTCTTTCTGTCGAGATTTTCAACATATCAGAAACACCGATAAATCTAGGTTTGTGGTTTTCAATAATACAGCCCAAAGGCGCAACCGAAGTCTCGCAAGCTGTAAATGCAAAAAGCGCATCAATAGTTTTATCAGGAGAAACGCCTGGAAAAAGATGGATTAAAATCTCAACTTCTGCAGCCGTATTATCTTCAATTTTTTTGACCTTGATCTTTCCTTTTTCATTCGCTTTCAAAATACTTTCAATCAAAGATCCTGTGTTTGTAGAAAACGGAATCTGAGTAATCACCAAAGTCTGCTTGTCAAGTTGCGCAATTTTTGCACGAACTCTGACACGACCGCCACGCATCCCATCATTATAATTGGAAACATCAGCAATACCAGCAGTAGGAAAATCAGGATAAATGGTAAAAGGCTTTCCTTTTAATATTTTTATAGAACTATCAATCAATTCGTTAAAGTTGTGAGGCAAAACTTTCATCGAAAGTCCAACAGCAATTCCTTCAGCACCTTGCGCTAACAAAAGTGGGAATTTTACCGGAAGATTTATCGGCTCATTTCGTCTTCCATCATAAGAAGCTTGCCAAGACGTAATCTTTGGCGAAAACAAAACATCGTGACCGAATTTACTGATTCTCGCCTCAATATAACGGGAAGCTGCCGCGCTATCTCCAGTAAGGATATTTCCCCAGTTTCCTTGCATGTCGATGATCAAATCCTTCTGCCCGATTTGCACCATAGCGTCGCCAATACTTGCATCTCCGTGAGGATGATACTGCATTGTGTGACCGACAATGTTTGCTACTTTGTTGTAACGTCCATCGTCTAGTTCTTTCATCGAGTGCATAATTCTGCGTTGCACTGGCTTGAAACCATCTTCAATCGCAGGAACGGCGCGCTCCAGAATTACGTAAGACGCATAATCCAAAAACCAATCTTTGTACATTCCAGTTACCTTGGTGATGGTATCTTGGCTGTCATCGTCTTGATTGTCATAGAAATGTCCCGTAGATTCCGTGGATTCTTGACCTTCATCTATTGGTTCTAAATTCTCTTCTTCGTCCATTTATATTCTTGCGATAATCTATTAATTCTCTAAACTTGCTGCGGTAGTGTCACTTGTTGCAGCTTCACTTTCTTCTTCATAATCTTCTGGATGATAGCTTTCTTCCTCTTTCATGCTTTTAAGATCCTCATTTGTATATTGATGATATTCCTCAAAAGATTTTGTTTTTGGATTGTAAAGCAATACTACTTTTCTATACTTGAAATAGACTAAAACTCCGTCAGATGGCGCTGGGACTAATACCAAATCATCCATGAAAATTTTATCTCCCTTTTTAAAACTGGAGATAGTAGGCAATTCTTCCACATATTCCTTTTGAAATAAAAGCAATCCTGTTTCAGACATCAAGAAAATACTGCTACTTTTAAAATCATTTTTTTCTAGGATAAAAGCGATATCAGAATCTTCATTTGCATCAGGATCATTCGAAAAATTTCCATAAGCAATTACCTTTTTCGCGCGATCTGGAATTTTAGTCAAGAAATATTCTCCCGATTCAAAATAGCCATTTGATTTAAAAACATTGTGAATAGCAGACTTGAAACTATCATTTATCTTATTATATTCTGGAATCGGAAAAGCACTGGCCATTTCTGCCTCATAAGAATCTAGATCTCTTTCAACCTGATTAATTCTCATTTTTTCTACAAGGAGAAATAAAAGTGCACATACTAAAACTATAATTCCCAGCACAATATATATTTTCTTGCTTTTTTTCTTAGTAGTATTTTCCTCCATGTTTTTAGTTTTAATTATTTCTCCACAACATCCAATTCCACTTTCAAATTATTGATGATAAACTTCTGTCTGTCAGGCGTATTTTTTCCCATATAAAAAGACAAAAGCTGTTCAATCGAAGTTGCCTTGTCCATCATAACTGGATCTAAACGAATGGTTTCTCCAATAAAGTTTTTAAACTCATCTGGCGAAATTTCTCCCAAACCTTTAAATCGCGTAATTTCTGGTTTTGGTTTTAATTTTTCAATTGCATCAACACGTTCTTGTTCTGAATAGCAATAAATCGTTTCCTTCCTATTTCTAATCCTAAATAATGGAGTTTGAAGAATATACAAATGTCCTTCTTTAATTAATTCTGGAAAAAATTGCAGGAAAAACGTAATTAATAATAATCGAATGTGCATTCCATCGACATCGGCATCTGTTGCGATTACGATATTGTTATAACGCAAATCGCCCATATCTTCCTCAATATTCAAAGCCGCTTGAAGCAAGTTGAATTCTTCATTTTCATAAACAATTTTCTTGCTCATTCCATACGAATTCAAAGGCTTTCCACGCAAACTGAAAACACCTTGCGTGTTCACATCGCGTGATTTTGTAATCGAACCAGACGCAGAATCTCCCTCGGTAATAAAAAGTGTACTTTCTAAATATCTTGGGTTTTTAATATCGGTCAAATGTACGCGGCAATCGCGTAATTTTTTGTTGTGAAGATTGGCTTTTTTAGCTCTGTCTTTTGCTAATTTTCGAATTCCAGAAAGTTCTTTTCGTTCTCTTTCGGCCTGCAAAATCTTACGCAAAAGCAAATCTGCCGTTTCCGGATTTTTATGTAGAAAATTATCCAGTTTATTTTTTACGAAGTCATTGACAAAAGTTCGCACTGAAGGCAAATCCGGACCCATGTCGGTAGAACCTAATTTAGTTTTAGTTTGAGATTCAAAAACCGGTTCCATTACTTTCACAGAAACAGCACTCACAATCGATTTACGAATATCTGAAGGTTCAAAACCTTTGTTATAAAACTCACGAATTGTCTTCACAACCGCTTCACGAAAAGCCACCAAATGCGTTCCTCCTTGCGTTGTATTTTGACCGTTCACAAATGAGTGATATTCCTCTGAATATTGCGATTTGCTATGCGTCAACGCCACTTCAATATCTTCTCCGAGAAGGTGAATAATTGGATAAACCATATCATCCTCTGCAATGTTTTCTTCCAACAAATCTTTCAATCCATTTTCTGAAAAATATTTTTCGCCGTTGTAAATTATCGTCAAACCAGTGTTTAGGTAGCAATAATTTTTTAGCATTTTCACCACATATTCATTTCTGAATTTGTAGTTTTTAAAAATCGCTTCATCTGGAATGAATGTTACCTTCGTCCCTTTTCGCTTTGTAGTATCAATTACATCTTCCTCCAAAACCAAATTTCCTGCTGAAAATTCCGCTGCTTTTTGCTTGTCATCTCTTACAGATTCTACTCTGAAATAGTTTGACAAAGCGTTCACAGCCTTGGTTCCGACACCATTTAAACCTACAGATTTCTTAAATGCGAGCGAATCATATTTTCCACCCGTGTTCATTTTTGAAACCACATCAACGACTTTTCCAAGTGGAATTCCACGACCATAATCTCTCACGGCAACCGTTTTATCCTTGATGCTCACCTCAATAGTTTTTCCGGCACCCATAACGAACTCATCGATACAGTTGTCCAAAACCTCTTTTAATAAAATATAAATACCATCATCTGGCGAAGAACCGTCACCCAATTTTCCGATATACATTCCTGGACGCATCCTGATGTGCTCTTTCCAGTCGAGGGAACGGATATTGTCTTCGGTATACTGATTTTGTTCTGACATTTGAAAATTATGGATTTGGTGCTAATATACAGCATCCACGCTAAAAATGAAAGATTTGGAAAGTAAAGTTATCAATAGAATATTGACAAAATAATTATGAATTATAAGTTAATGAATTATGAGTTTTTCTATCTCCAAACTAAAGCTTTTGCCTATTGGCTTCTACCTCTTGCCTAAATTACAGTCGATTTTCCACGTATGATTTTGTACATCGAAACAGCTTTCTGATTTATAAAAATTGTCAAATAATAATTGGAATTCACAGTAAGATTTACATCAAATTCTGTGATATTTCCATTGCGCTTTAAAGTCACGGCTTTCGGTTTATTGTCAGAACTCAAAACATAAAAAACTTTATCATTCTCACCTAAATCCAAAATTTTAAACGGAATTAAGCTTGATTCCTTTGCAGAAATAATACCATTTTGAGGTGATAAAAATCTAAAGTCAGCTTTCACGTAATCGCCATAGTAAAATGGAAAATTAGCATAATCTTGTTCTGAAAAATTTCCTAAAACCCATTTTTCATCATCTGGAAAATGATTCAAGACAAAAATTTCAGGTTCTGTAAAAAAATAACCTTCATTAAACTTTGGAACAAAAATTCGTTTCTGCGGATTTACAACTCCGGCACCCCAAGTCACATCAACCAATTGCCATTTTCCATTGACTTTTACAGCGTTCCAAGCATGCAGACTTTGCGTCGGTAATTTTCCGATATCATTAGCGCTAGATTTTGCATTTCCGGTTATAAAAACACTTTCTAATCCGGATAAATTGGCCAAATGTTTAAATAATAATGCATAACCTTGACAAACCGCCAATTTGCTTTTCAATGTTTTATTAATCAAATCCATTTTGATCTGATTTTGCTTCTCAATTTTCTCAGCTTCCGTGCGATAACGATATGCAATTGGTCGACTGGCAGTACTTGAAAAATAACTTTTCACATCATATTTCACATTAAAAGCAATCCACGAATAAATGGCACGGGCTTTTTCTTCTTCCTTAGAAAAATCGTTATTAATTTTTGAAGCTAAATCTTCAACTTTAGAAAATGATTTGGGATAATTGGAAACAATTTCATCCACTTTTGAAAAATCCTGCGCAAAAGTCGGCAGGGAAAAAAAAAGCATTAATAGAAATACTTTTTTCAAAACACAAACATATCTCTCTTTCATATGATGAAGATTACCAAGAATCTTGCCAAAATTCAAACACAGATTTCACAGATTTACACAGATTATCAATCTAAAGTTTTTTCTTAATCTTTCATTCTAATTTTAAATTAAGAAAATCTCATTCAGAAAAAATCCGTGAAATCCGTGTTTAAAATTATCTATAATGGCGAAAAATTCCAGTATCAGTCGGAGTCCAAATGGCTGCTTTTTGATCAGCACTTTTTAAAGCATTATTTGCCCAAGTATTGCAAGTATAAAACAAACTATACCTTCGGTTGGCTTCATAAAAACTATCATTTTGTCCGTAAGTCGTAGCATGAATCAATATCGGATTTCCTTCTGAATCCAATTGAAAACTATCTTCAATATATTTTATCAGATTTGCATATTCTTCTTTGCTGATATTGATTTTGATGCAATTTTCATTTTCTTTCAATTGCTTGTAAAAAGTCGCATGCATTGCTGAAGTCCCAAGATAAAATGCAGCGTTGAAAGCCGTACTAAATTTCAAATCAGACCATTCTGGCGTATTTAAATAAAACCCCTTATCACCCCAACCAAAACCGACAAATTGCATCGTGGAATCTTTTGAAGGAATATGGTCAAACTCTATTTTATGGCTCCAATCTTTATATTTCGTTTTGATCGGAACCACGATGTCCGTGTGAACGCCATTGCTTTTTATGTAAATCGTGACGTCTTCCATCGGATTTTTATCTTCTGAATTCACAGAAAATCTAGGCAAAACCAAAGCAACAAGTATGTACAAAACAAAAAAAGCCAAAATCCCCAAAAGGAATTTTAGCAATAGGCGAAGTATTCTTCTTAACGGCTTCAAGCAGAAAAATTCTTTATAATTTCTTTCAAGTGATTGTCATATTCTTCATTAGAAATTTTCCCTGTTTCCAGATCAAAGTTTTCATTGAAAGAAGGCATGAAAAAAGTTTCTTTGATATTTCCTCCATATTTTGGTAAGCTAATTTTTGCCGCTTCGATTGCATTTCTACCGCCACCTCTTCCTGGAGAAGTTGCTGTCAAAAGCATCGGTTTTTCTTGGAAAACATTTTTATCTTGGCGAGAAGCCCAGTCATAAATATTTTTAAAAGCCGCTGTTAATCCTGCATTATGCTCTGCTAAAGAAAGCACCAAAATATCTGCAGAAGCTAATTTATCTAGAAATTTCTTAGCCAATTCAGGCTTTCCCAATTCAGCTTCTTTGTCAACGCTAAAAAGTGGCAATTCATAATCATTTAGGTCTAAAATTTCTACGTCAGCATCTTTGAAAAGACTCGATGTGTATATTGCAAATTTTTTGTTGATGGAATTTTTGCTTGAACTTCCTGCAAAGGCGATGATTTTCATATTTATTGGTTTTGTTTTTGTTCTTTTTTCTCTGGTTCGATGATTTCAAAAACTTCTTTCTGAATTTCAACAGAATATTCATTTGGGCTGATGCTTCCGCCGAAAGCTCTCGCATAAACCTTTGTATATTCTGCACCAAAGTACAGAATTATTGCCGAATAATATACCCAAAGTAAAATTATAATTATGGAACCTGCAGCACCATAAACTGTTGCCACTGTCGAACTTCCGAGATAAAATCCGATAGCAAATTTACCAATCATAAATAAGATTGCTGTACTTGAAGCTCCAACAAAAGCGTCTTTCCATTTGATGTTTCCATCTGGTAATGTTCTGAAAATAATAGCAAAAAGCAAGGTGATAATTAAAAATACGATTAATATATTTAGTATGTAAAACAAATAAACGGTGCTTTCTGGGAAATATAATTTCAGTCGAGCACTTAATAAATCCATCACTGAATTGACCAGCAAGCTGACCAACAAAAGAAAACCGACCGAAGCAATCATAGAAAATGACATCAATCTGTTTTGGATGAATTTTTTGACGCCTTTATTAGGTTTTGCACGGAGTCCCCAAATGAAATTTATTGAACTTTGAATTTCTGCAAAAACCCCTGAAGCTCCGATCAACAGCATTACACCACCAAAAATTGTTGCAAAAACATTGTTATTGGAAAGTTCCACATTTTTAATTGCATTTTGTATTTGAATGGCAGCATCATTTCCAACAAGCCCGTTAATTTGTCCATATAATTGACCTGTAACGGCATCTTTTCCGAAGAAAAAACCACAAATCGTGATAATGATAATCATCAATGGCGGTAATGCAAAAATGGTATAATACGACAATGATGCACTTAATTTGATCGCATTATCATCATTAAATTCATTGAAAGTGGTTTTGAGCAAGTACCAGCTCTTTGATAAAATTCCTTTGGTTTTCACGGCTATTTTGGTTTGGTTTACTCAAATATAGCCTATTTCAAGAAATTTAAAAATTGGTTTGTGTGATTTTTAACGTTGATTAAGATTGCAGATTAAAATCTTTACTGATTTCTTTCACTGCTTTTTCAACTTGTTCTGCAATATTTTTATAAGTTTCCTTAATTTCCTTCTTTTTGCCTTCTCGCCTTGTCCAATCTTCTACTAAGATAATTTCTTCAAAAGCAATTTTCATTCCCAACATATCAAGGGTTGGCTTAATTTTATGAGCATAAGCATAAGCCATTTTAAAATCTTTTTCTTTGATTCCGTGCTTCAAATTTTTCATATCTGCAGGAATTTCAGTAACAAATAAGTTGATAATATCAAGTACGAAATCGCTATCATTATCTGAAATATCATATACTTTTGCTAAATTATAATGTAAAGCCATTTATTTTACCTGAATTCTAAATAGTTTTTGCCCTTCAATATAGCCTTCCAAAATATCTTCTGGATTGACTCTGTCAACGCCTTCAGGTGTTCCGGTGAAAATAATATCGCCAATTTTTAATGTAAAATATTGAGAAACATAAGAAATCAATTCATCAATTTTCCAAAGCATATGGCTTGTATTTCCAATTTGCACCTGTTTTCCATTGCTGGTTAATTCAAATGTAACATTTTCAAGCGAATTAAACTGTGATTTCGGCAAAAAATCACCAATCACTGCCGATCCGTCAAAAGCTTTTGATTTTTCCCACGGAAGTCCTTTATCTTTCAAACGATCTTGGACATCGCGCGCTGTGAAGTCGATTCCAAGTCCGATTTCATCATAATATTTATGTGCGAATTTTGGATCAATGTGCTTTCCAACTCTATTAATTTTTACCAAAACCTCAACTTCATGATGAATATCACTGCTGAATTCTGGAATAAAAAAAGGAAAGTTTTTTGGAAGAATTGCGGTGTCTGGCTTTAGGAAAATAATCGGTTCCGTTGGCTTTTCGTTTTGTAATTCTTCTATATGTTTGGTATAATTTCTACCGATGCAAATGATTTTCATCTTTTTTAGGTTTTAAGTCCAGGATTCTGAGTCTTGGGTTGCCTTGAACCCTAAACCAAAAATACCCAATACCTATTTTGTGTTTAGTTTTCTCAATTTTATAGCTGTCAAAACCTTTTTGGTATACAAAGGAAAATCAGCATTTTGAATCCATCCAAAATAGCCTGGTTCAGTTTCAAGGATTTTTTCAACTTTGACACCTTTGTGTTTCCCGAAGGCAAAAATCTCTTCGTTATCTTTGTCAAGACCTATAAAACCTGCGAAATCAACTGATTTTTTTCTAGTCGTATATTCAGAAAGCGACTTCATATCGTGTGGCAAATCTTCATAACGATCTAATTGCGACTTTAAAATTTCATAAGTCGCCATTGTATCAGCTTCTGCAGAATGCGCATTTTCAAGGCTTTGTCCGCAATAAAATTTATAAGCGGCACTCAAAGTTCTCTCTTCTTTTTTATGGAAAATTGTCTGAATGTCAACTGAAACTCTGTTTTTCATATCAAAATCTAATCCAGCTCTCAAGAGTTCTTCTGCCAATAATGGAATGTCAAATCGGTCAGAATTAAATCCGGCCAAATCAGAGTCTTTTACCATTGCGTGAATTGTAGAAGCGAGTTCTTTAAAAGTCGGTTCATTCGCTACTTTTTCATTCGTAATTCCGTGAACTGCGGTGGTTTGTGGCGGAATTGGCATTTCTGGATTCACCAGCCATGTTCTGCTTTCTTTGTTACCGTTTGGAAAAACTTTGAATATTGATATTTCTACAATCCTGTCTTTGCAGATGTCGATCCCTGTGGTTTCAAGATCAAAAAAACAGATTGGTTTTGTTAATGTGAGTTCCATTTTTTGGTTTTTATATGGATTGCAAAGATAGCAAGGTTTTGGAGTTGAATTTAAAAATATGGGGATAAGTTTTGAACTTTTGAAGATTTTTAAGTTTTACTTAAACGTAAAGTTCTTAAAGTCGAAATAAGGATATTTTAGTTTTTTGAACCATTAGAAATTAAGATTTATTAAGCTCGAATGCAAAAGTTACGGTAAGGTTTTTTGAGGAAGTTTTTCGACAATATTGGTCGGGAAGATAAAAGAAGGCCTGAAGTTTTTATTCTAGCCCCGATGCTTTCGAATATCCTTTTGTTCTGGGGTTCAGAACAAAAGATATCGTGAAGCAGCGGGAAAATGAATTAAAAAACACCTGATGTGTTGCTTCTGATAAAAAAGAAAACCCTTTCAAATTGCTCTGAAAGGGTCTCTTTTTATTTATATTTTTGACTAGTAATCTCTATTCGCGTCAAATGCTTCAAGATATTCTGCAACGCGTTTCACGAAGCTTCCGCCAAGTGCGCCGTCGACAACTCTGTGATCATACGAATGCGAAAGAAACATTTTTTGACGGATTCCGATGAAGTCACCTTCTGGAGTTTCGATAACTGCCGGTACTTTTCTGATCGCGCCTAAAGCTAGGATTCCTACTTGTGGCTGGTTGATGATTGGCGTTCCGAAAACGCTTCCGAAAGTTCCAACATTTGTAACTGTATAAGTACCGCCTTGTGTATCGTCTGGTTTTAGTTTTCCTGCTTTTGCGCGGTTTCCTAAATCATTTACAGCTTTCGCCATTCCTACAAGATTCAACTGGTCAGCATTTTTGATAACAGGAACGATTAAATTTCCGTTTGGCAAAGCTGCTGCCATTCCAAGGTTGATGTTTTTTCTTTTAATAATATAATCTCCGTCAACGGAAATGTTCATTCCTGGGAAATCTTTTAGCGCTTTTGCAACCGCTTCCATGAAAATTGGCGTGTAAGTTAATTTTTCGCCTTCTCTTTTTTCGAATGCATTTTTCACTTTGTCTCTCCATTTCACGATGTTTGTTACATCGACTTCGATGAATGACTGAACGTGAGCCGAAGTTTGAACTGAAGCAACCATGTAGCCAGAAATCAGCTTTCTCATTCTGTCCATTTCCACAATTTCGTCACCGCCGTTTACTGAAACTGGTGCTGGACTTTGGGTTTTAGGTGCAGGAGTGCTAGTTTGCGCAGAGACTGGCTCTTGGCTTTTGGCTTTTGGCGTTACTTTTCTATCTGCAATATATCCTAAAATATCATCTTTGGTAACTCTTCCGTCTTTTCCTGAACCATTTATAGCTTCTAATTCTGAAACGGAAACACCCTCTTCTTTGGCTATATTTTTTACTAAAGGAGAAAAGAATTTTTCTGAATTTGAGAAATCTTGTGGTGCTGAAACGGTTTCTTTTGCTGTTTCTATAGTTTTTTCAACTGAGGCTACAGCAGCTGAAACTTCCTCTTTTGGAGCTTCTACAACTACACCGCCTGAAACTTCGATGTAAGCGATTGTTTGTCCTACTTTTACAACGTCATCGACATTGAAAAGAATTTCAGACAAGACTCCTGAAACTTCTGAAGGCACTTCTGAATCTACTTTGTCAGTAGCGATTTCAAGTACAGCTTCATCGGCTTCGATTGGATCGCCTACTTTTTTTAACCAATTGGTAATTGTTGCTTCTGCAACGCTCTCTCCCATTTTTGGAAGTTTCAATTCAAATTTTGCCATATTGTTAACCTAATGGTGAATTTTTATTTTCTTGATGCGAAATTAGTCATAATTTTCAATTTAAACTATGAATTGTATAATTTTACTGGAATATTTTTTAAATCGCTGTCGCACAAATTTACATTAATTTTAATCCATTAAGAAATTAAGATTCATTAAGTTTTTGCTAAAAAGTTTAGCACTTACAGCTTAATTACTTCTCCTCTGTCGTTGCTGCTATTGCTTCCGATTAAGAAATTTGAATTTTTTAAAAGTATTTTGAAGGTAAATTGTTGCCTTTTATTGCTTTCTATAAAAGAAATTGCTTTTTTGAATCCTAAGGAATCGGCATCTAAAAGAAACTCTGTTCTTTCAAAATCAGTTGCTTCTTTGTTTACAATAACGGCTGCCTCTAATTTCTCTTCGAGTGATTTTAAGATTGCTGCATCTAAATTATCAGATATGAAAATATAAGTTTCTGGTTTTGATTTTGGCTTGGTTTTTCCTTGGAACATTTTTATGAAAGAGAAGAAAACCATTCCGAGTTTCATGAAAAGGGAGAAGAAAATGGAGGATTTCATGTTTTTTTGGTAGAACAAATTCATTCCTTGTTGGAAACGTTTCATGTAGGTTCCATCTTTTATGGTGCTTTCTCCTTTATAATGTATTACTGTGGTTTCGTGGAAATAATAGTTTGATTTTCCTTTTTTTAAGGCGCTGAATGAAAGGTCGATATCTTCGCCATACATGAAATATCTTTCATCAAAACCTCCTATTTCTGTGTATAATTTTTTTTTCATGACCATGAAAGCGCCTACCAATATTTCTACTTTTCCGGTTTGGTCTTCCTTTATATGTGTGGCGTAATAGTTTCCGAAGGATTTTATGCTTGGGAAAATTTTATAAAGGCTGAAGATTTTTGTGAAGGCGACGAACGGTGTTGGAATGCCGCGTTTTGATTCTGGAAGGAAATTGCCGGTGCCGTCTATTAATTTACAGCCGACTATTCCTAAGTCGGATTTGGTTTTTGCGAAAGCTAAGATTTTTTCGAAGGTGTCTTCGGCTACAACGGTGTCTGGATTTAAGATGCAGATGTATTCGCCTTTGGCAATGTTCACGCCGATGTTGTTTCCTTTGGGGAAGCCGGTGTTTTCTTTGTTTTCGATTAAGATTACGTCAGGAAAACGATCTTTTATCATCTGGCAACTGTCGTCTGGAGAGTTGTTGTCTACTACAATTATTTCGGCATCGAGGTTTTGTATGGCGCTTTGTACGCTTGAAACGCATAGTTCGAGGAAATAGCGAACGTTGTAGTTGAGGATGATTATCGATAGCTGCATTGGGCAAATATAATTAGAATTTTTTAGGGGTTGGATTTTTTTACTGGTTTCGTTTTTTAGTTTTTTATAAATTAAAAAAGCTTGGAAAGCGCCTATTTACGACCATCTGTAGGCTGTAAACTTTTAACTGGAAGCTAGAAATTTATTACTGGAAGCTAGAAACACTTAACTGTAAGTAAAAAATATTCAACTGTAAACGCGGAACTTATTGCTGTAAGCTAGAATTTTATTACTGGAGGAACGGAATTGATTTCTTGAGGATAGCAACTTTCAACTTTAAGCACTAAATGAATTTCTATTGAATGTAAATGGATAACTAGCGATTGAAAGTGGGTAACTGGAGGATTGAATTGGATAACTTTAATGTTTGAACGCGGATTTTTTCAATTGAATGAAGTCAATTGTAGTTACTATATTAATTGTCTTGCTTCTTTCCTCTTGTTACTAACTTTTACCTATTGCCTGTTAACCATTGCCTATTATCTTCTCACTCTTTTACAAAAAACCTCTCCTTGATTTCTTTTCCGGATTCTATGTCGGTTCCGTGGAAATCTATGTATTCAATTTTTGGCGTAAACGAGGCTCCTTTTTGCATGTTTAGAAACATTTTGTGGAGGATCATTTTCTTGCCGTTGATGGTGGTTCTTACTTGGGGTTTTCCTTTTGTGGTTATTTCTAGGTAGAGTTTTTTCTCGGGATAAGAGACTAGGGAGAATTCGTAATTGTTTTCTTTTTGCTTTTGGATTTCTATTCCGTAAGCCATTTTTCTTTGGATTTTTGTGAGCTCTTCTTTGACTCCTCCTTTGGTGTAAGCGATTCTGTGGATTTTTATGGGTTCGGTTTCGTCAAATTTTTTGTTGGTGAGGTTGGCTTCATAGACAAAAGTATTGTGGTTTTGGGAATGCTGGATGTAAAAGAGGTGGTTTTGGCTTTTTTCTGGGGTTGGGTGGGGTTTTTGTGTTTTTTGGGCTTGGGTTGTTATTGAAATTAGAAGGAATAGGTAGATATTTTTCATTTTCAACTGTTTAGCTTTTTACGAATGTAGTGAAAAATGGTTTTGGATTGAAGGTTTTAGTTGGATTGTTGGGATTGGGGGTTTTAACGCGAAGAGACGCTAAGGTTTTCGCAAAGTTTCGCAAAGGGTTTGAAAGGGAAAGGTTTGTGGGTTTCAAAAGTTTTGTTTTGAGGAACTCGGATTTTGCGGATTATGCTGGTTTTTGCGGATTGTTTTTTGTGTATGCTGTTCATGTCTTAAAGTGAGAAATCAAAAACTCGGGAGTCAAAAAATGTAAAGTCTGAAAACTGCCATTAAAAAGCTTACTTTTGCAAAAAAGTTATGTTTTAAAACACTCATAACTTATAATTTATAACTCCATAATTGCTTCACGTGAATTACTTATCAGTAGAAAACATATCAAAATCCTTTGGCGAGAGAACGCTTTTCAAGGACATTTCTTTTGGGATTAACAAGGACCAGAAAATTGCTTTTATTGCAAAAAATGGTTCGGGAAAGACTTCGATCATGAAGATTATCAATGGCGAGGACGAGTCTGACACGGGTCAGGTTGTGGTTCGCAAGGATATCAAGATGTCGTTTTTGTCTCAGGATAATAATCTGCAGGAGGAATTGACGATTGAGGAAAGTATTTTTGCTTCGGATAATGAGACTTTGAAAGTAATCCAGGAGTATGAAAAAGCTTTGGAAAATCCGGAAGATGAGGAAGCTTATCAAAGAGCTTTTGATCGAATGGACCAATTTAACGCTTGGGATTTTGAGACGCAGTTTAAGCAGATTTTGTTTAAATTGAAATTGGAAGATTTTAAATTGAAAGTAAAAAATCTTTCGGGTGGACAGAAAAAAAGATTGTCTTTGGCGATTATTTTGATCAACCGTCCGGATCTTTTGATTTTGGATGAGCCAACGAATCACTTGGATTTGGAGATGATTGAGTGGCTGGAAAGTTATTTTGCGAAAGAGAATATTACGCTGTTTATGGTGACGCACGACCGTTTCTTCCTGGAGCGTGTTTGTAATGAAATCATTGAATTGGACAACGGGAAATTATACCAATATAAAGGAAACTATTCTTATTATTTAGAGAAAAAAGAAGAGCGAATTGCTTCAGAAAATTCTAGCGTTGACAAAGCGCAGAATCTTTTCAAGAAAGAGCTTGAATGGATGCGAAGACAGCCGAAAGCGCGAACGACAAAGTCAAAATCGCGTCAGGATGATTTTTATGTAATTAAGGAAAAAGCAGAAAGCCGACGCAAGGAAAACAAGGTGGAACTGGAGATCAACATGGAGCGAATGGGTTCAAAAATCATTGAGCTTCACAAGATTTCTAAGAAATTTGACGAGAAAGTGATCTTGGATAATTTCAGTTTTGATTTTCAGCGCGGGGAAAGAATCGGGATTATTGGCAAGAATGGAACGGGGAAATCTTCGTTTTTGAATTTGCTTACCGGAACGATTCCGTTGGATGGTGGGAAAGTTGTAGTTGGCGAGACTATCAAGATTGGATATTACACGCAAAGCGGTATTAATCCTAAGCCGGGACAGCGTGTTATTGATATTATTAAGGAATATGGAGAATATATTCCGCTTACTAAAGGGAAGATTATTTCGGCTTCGCAATTGCTGGAGCGTTTTCTTTTTGATGCTAAGAAACAGTATGATTTTGTTGAGAAATTGAGTGGTGGTGAGCTGAAACGTTTGTATTTGTGTACGGTTTTAATTCAGAATCCGAATTTCTTGATTTTGGATGAGCCTACGAATGATTTGGATATCGTGACTTTAAATGTTTTGGAAAGCTTTTTATTAGATTATCCTGGATGTTTGCTGGTGGTTTCGCACGATAGGTATTTTATGGATAAGATTGTGGATTTGCTTTTTGTGTTCAGAGGCGATGGTGTGATTGAGAATTTCCCAGGGAATTACTCTGATTTTAGAGCGTATGAGGATAGTGCCGATGTACAGCAAAAGGAAGATAATAAGACGGAGAAAAAGGCTTGGAAACAAAATAATCCTACTGGGAATTTGACTTTTAATGAGCAGAAGGAATTTCAGAAATTGGAGCGTGAGATTAAGGATTTGGAAATTGAGAAATCTAAAATTGAGCTTTTGTTTTCTGAGGGAAATGTTGCTGATGGCGATATTGAAAAGAAGGCGAATGAGTTGTCGGTGATTATTAAAAAGATGGAAGATAAAGAGGAAAGATGGTTTGAGTTGAGTGCTAAAATGGAGGGATAGTTTAAACACAGATTTCACAGATTTTTGAAACATTAAGGTATTAAGGTTCATTAAGAAATATGGAAAAGCCACAACAAAATAAAATGTTGTGGCTTTTTTTTTTAGATTAGAATTTGGGTTGGATGTCGATTTCTTTGATTTGATTTTTGTAGTTTGGTGGAAGCAATAAGTTTTTTATAGCAGTATCTATTTTTATTATTTTGCTTATTTTGTAGACTTTGATTATGGGTTTTAGAAGCGTTATCTGATTTTTGAAAAGTTTGTCTTTTGCGATTTTTGGTATGATTAATTTTTGAACTCCTAGTAATAAATTGAATCGAATTGTTCCCAGATGTTTTTTGTATTGCTTGAACAAATCGATGGTGAATTTGCTTTTTTCTAGGTTTTGTAATAAATGTTCGTCTCTTATTGGCAACCAATCATTATAATTATTAGGCAATTCTTTCAATCCCATTCTTAATCCTAGGCGATAAAAAACATTGTAAACTTCTTCTTTTTCTGAGTCGCTGAGTTTTGTTTCTAGCAATTCATAAGAAGTAATGGAATAATGGATGAGCATAAAAAGTACGTCTCGATACGCCCAATCGGGAATTGCCTTTTCCCTACTTTGTTCTACCGAAGTATGAATATTTCGTATAAAATCTATGGACTGATTCGCTTGGTCTGTTGATGCAAAGACAATTTTTCGGGCATATCCTACTGTAGAAAAAAGTCTTCCTAAAGGATCTGCTGGTAATTTTCCTGTATAATAAAGCCAATCTACTGCTTTATTCAACGCAAATTCTGCCGAAGCACCTGCAAAAATAAAAAGCACGGTATCGCTATTTCCCCATATTTTTCTGACGATTGAATTTCGTTCTACAAACATCTCCATAATTTCATGTCTTTATATTGTACAAAACTACAAATATTTTATTTTAAAAGTACTTTGTATTTCAAAGTTTATTTTTAAATTTGTAAAAACATTAAACCGTAACGTGATGAAAAATAAACGATTTGTTGGCATTTTGCTGACTGTAGTAGTCTTGCTCTGTGTTCCATTAATAGCAATGCAGTTCACAAATGAAGTGAATTGGACATTATCAGATTTTATAATTGCAGGAACATTATTATTGGGAACTGGAATAATAATTGAAGTTGTAGCGAGGAATGTAAAAAACAGAACAACTAAAATTGGACTTTTGATATCCATTTTTGCTGTGCTTTTCTTGGTTTGGGCAGAATTGGCAGTAGGCGTTTTTGGAACACCTTTCGCTGGTTCCTAAAAGTTTAGTCAATTATAAAAAGTAAAAAACCACAACATAATTCATAATGTTGTGGTTTTTTACTTTACGTCAATTTATCTTACCAAGCAATTGGATTATAGTCTTTCAAAAATTTTCCGCACCAATGTTTCCCGGTATTAATGCCGTCAAATAGCGGATCCATTACTCTTGCTGCGCCATCAACAATATCTAAAGGCGGTTGGAAATCTTTTTCTTCTTGTTTTCTTTTTGCCAATTCTGCCGGATCTTCGTCGGTTACCCAGCCTGTATCAACAGCGTTCATGAAAATACCGTCTTTTGCTAAAGTTCCTGCTGCAGTATGCGTTAACATATTTAATGCGGCTTTCGCCATATTAGTATGCGGATGGCGGTCTTCCTTGAAATCACGGTAGAATTTACCTTCCATTGCTGACACGTTTATGATATGTTTTTTTCCGGTATTGTCTTTTTTCATAACTTCCGAAAGGCGATTGCATAAAACAAATGGCGCTACAGAATTTACCAATTGCACTTCGATCATTTCGGTGGTTTCGATTTGGCCTAATTTCAATCGCCAACTGTTGGTTTTTCTTAAATCTACTTGTTGTAAATCGGCATCTAATTCTCCTTCCGGAAAAACTTCTTGCGCTACTAAAGTATTATCGAATGAATAAGGAATCTGCGATAATTTGGCCGAAGCTCTCAAACCAATTCCGGGTTCTGGACCGTGCCAAGTTACTGGCATATTTTGGTTGGAAGAAGCGCCGATTGTCAACACTTTTAATTCTTCCAGACAATTTAGATGATCATTTAATAAACTTTGAACATCTGGATGAAACGATGAAATTGGAAGTTCTTCATTTTCCATCATGTGTGCGTAAAAACCAGAAGGACGTCTTACGGTTTGCGCGGCATTATTGATTAAAATGTCTAATCGTCCGTATTTTTGTTCGATAAAATTGCAGAATATTTCCACACTTGGAATATGACGCAAATCTAATCCGTGGATTTTTAAACGGTGTCCCCAATCTTGAAAATCATCTTCTTTGGCAAAACGAATAGCTGAATCTACAGGAAAACGGGTGGTTGCAATAACTGTCGCGCCACCTCTTAACAACATCAGTGTAATATGATAGCCAATCTTTAAACGAGAACCTGTGATTACGGCAATTTGTCCGTTGACATCGGCCGTTTGAAAACGTTTGGCATAATTGAAATCGCCACAATCCGTACACATTGTATCATAAAAATGATGCATTTTAGTAAATTTTGTCTTGCAGACGTAGCAGATTTTTGGGATTTTTAGTTCCAAAACTTCTTTGTTCAAAAGTGCATCTGAAGCCAATAATTTTGGAGCCACAAAAATGCTTGCTTCTCTGGCAGAACGGATTCCAGTTTCTTTTCTAGCCGTTCTATCTCTGGTTTCTTCTTTGCGCTTGGCTAAAATTTTTGCATCTTTTTTTCTACGGGAAAATTCCTCACGATCCGGTCTTGACAATTTTCCAGCTGCTCTAATCAAAGCCGTTCTTTGTTCTTTTGGAATTTCAAATATTTGGGTTGTTTCTGAATTTAATTGTTCTAAAACCGCTATGCAACGGTCAATTTCTTCTGCAGAAAATATGCTTTTTGTTTCTATTTCTTCGTTCATTATCATACGATTGGAATTGCTTTTGGCAACAATTCCGAGTTTGCAAAGATAGTGTTTAAAGTTTCAAAGGGACAAAGTTTCAAAGTGGCAAAGTTTGTAGCTAATGGCTATTCACTTTTGGCTTTTGCCTTTCAATTTGTATCTTCGCCGAATGCAACACATCGCCAAATCTTATTTAAAATTTCTTTGGAAATCCACGAATGCTCACGGTGTTCATTCGCCTTTTGTATTTGATTTGGTTCGAAAATGTTTCTATGATAAAACTGATTTTGCTGCATATAAAACTTTAAAGGAATATCGAAATTCCCTTTTACAAAATAAAAACACCATTGAAGTTACTGATTTTGGAGCAGGTTCAAGAGTTTTTAAATCAAATACCCGAGCTATAAATCAGATTGCTGAAAATGCAGGAATTTCTAGAAAAGATGCGAAGCTTTTGTTTAGGGTTTCAAATTATTTCAAACCTGAAAATGTATTGGAAATCGGAACTTCTTTAGGATTAGCAACTTCTGCCCTAGCTTTGGGAAATTCGAGTAACGTAACCACTTTGGAAGGATGCTTGCAAACTGCAAAAGTCGCTCAAATTCAATTTCAAAAATTCAATTTCAATATCAATTCTATTGTCACAGAATTTGAAAGTCATCTGCGAACTTTAAACCTTAAATCTCAAACCCTAAACCTTATTTACTTCGACGGAAATCATTCCAAAGAAGCAACACTAAACTATTTTGAATTAGTATTACCTACAATTTCCAATGAAACCGTATGGATTTTTGATGACATTCATTGGTCTGCCGGAATGGAAGAAGCTTGGGAAATTATAAAAAAGCACCCTAAAGTAACGATCACAATTGACACATTTCAGTGGGGATTTGTTTTTTTCAGAAGAGAACAAGAAAAGGAACATTTTATAATTCGAACTTCAAAATCTTTCTTTTTAGATAACATTTTGGGAGTCAAAAATCTTTGGGGACTACTTCATTAACGTTGAAATTCCACAGAGATTCACAGACTTTATCAGTAAATTTCTGGCTCTTTTTAGACCTAAACTTTCCAACTTTAAAACTTTGCAACTCCTAAATAAATCCCTAAATTCGTAGCTTCAAAATAAACTAGAAAAATACAATCAAATGAAATACGATATTATTGTTTTAGGAAGCGGTCCTGGAGGTTATGTAACTGCAATTAGAGCTTCACAATTAGGCTTTAAAGTGGCCGTAATCGAAAAAGAAAACCTTGGTGGCATCTGCTTAAACTGGGGCTGTATCCCAACAAAAGCACTTTTAAAATCAGCTCAGGTTTTTGATTATTTGAAACACGCTTCTGACTATGGCTTGACCATCGAAAAATTTGACAAAGATTTCAACGCTGTCGTTTCACGTTCTCGTGGCGTTGCTGACGGAATGAGCAAAGGTGTTCAATTCTTGATGAAAAAAAATAAAATTGACGTTATCAATGGTTTTGGAAAAGTAAAACCAGGAAAAAAAGTTGACGTTACAGATAAAGACGGAAAAGTAACTGAATATGCTGCTGACAATATCATCATTGCAACAGGAGCACGTTCTCGCGAATTGCCAAACTTGCCTCAAGATGGTAAAAAAGTAATTGGTTATCGCCAAGCAATGACACTTCCTGAACAGCCAAAATCAATCATTGTGGTAGGTTCTGGGGCAATTGGTGTTGAGTTTGCTCATTTTTATAATTCTATGGGAACTCAGGTAACAATTGTGGAATTTATGCCAAATATTGTTCCTGTAGAAGATGAAGACATCTCAAAACAAATGGAACGTTCAATGAAAAAAGCGGGTATCACTATCATGACAAACGCTTCTGTTGAAAAAGTAGATACTTCAGGAAACGGTGTAAAAGCTACGGTTAAAACAGCAAAAGGAGAAGAAATTCTTGAAGCTGACATCGTTCTTTCTGCTGTTGGAATCAAATCTAACATCGAAAATATTGGTTTGGAAGAAGTAGGAATCGCGACTGACAGAGATAAAGTTTTGGTAAACAAATATTACGAAACAAACATTCCTGGTTATTTTGCAATTGGCGATATCGTTCCTGGTCAAGCTTTGGCGCACGTTGCTTCTGCTGAAGGAATCCTTTGTGTTGAGAAATTGGCTGGTCTTCACGTGGAACCGCTTGATTACGGTAACGTTCCGGGTTGTACTTACGCAACTCCAGAAATCGCCTCTGTAGGTTTGACAGAAAAACAAGCTAAAGAAAAAGGATACGAATTGAAAATCGGAAAATTCCCATTCTCAGCTTCTGGAAAAGCACAAGCTTCTGGAACTCCAGACGGTTTTGTAAAAGTAATTTTTGATGCAAAATATGGCGAATGGTTAGGTTGCCACATGATTGGAGCTGGTGTTACAGATATGATTGCAGAAGCAGTTGTAGCGCGTAAACTAGAAACTACAGGTCACGAAATTATCAAATCAATTCATCCGCACCCAACAATGAGCGAGGCAATTATGGAAGCTGCTGCAGCTGCTTATGATGAAGTGATTCACCTATAATTGATTGAAAGATTGAAGAATTAAAAGATTAAAAATTCTTATAAATAGAAAATCCGTTTTGAATCAACAAAACGGATTTTTTTTATGCTCTTATTTTTAGTTTAATAGAGAAGGAAATTCACGCCTACATTTAAAGAAAGCCTAGAATTAGTCATTTTAGAATAGTTGTTACTTTCAAAGATTTCACTAAAACCAGTCTGTTCATCATATTCTACAAAGATTTTCAGTTTTTCTGAAATCGGAAATTTTATACCAGCTCCGAAAGCTATTCCAAAATCTGTAGTTCTAAATTCATCCGTAGTATCCAAATCTAAATCAGCTGCTCTTGAATTTAATAGAAATCCTGCGTATGGCCCTAAATGCAAATACCAGTTTCTTTTTCTTCCAAAATGCCATTCAGCCTCTACTGGAATTGTGAAATAATTTAAATTAACATCCGTTTTTTCAGAATAAGTTGTCAAAGTTGTCTCGTCATATATACTATAAAAGGCATTGTCCCAACCTTTTCTATCATAGACAAGTTTTGCCCTGACACTCCAGCGATCAGAGAAATAATAATCTGCCGATGCTGCAAGATTAAAACTTATGCTTCCATCTGATGATCCGTCACTATTGCTGATAGCTGAATAATTCAAACCCGTGCTGGCTCCAAGTTCTATCTTCCCTTTTTCTTGTGCATTTCCAGAAAAGACAAAACCAAAAAGACAAATTGCAATACTTACTACTTTTTTCATTTTATTGATTTAAGTCGCAAACTTAAAATAAATATGTAGAAAAAAAGAATAAAATGCAGTTAATAGCGAGAATTTTCTTAGATAGATTTTAAAGCTTCAATCAAAATGTCAATATCTTCACTCGTATTAAAATGACTAAATGAAATTCGCAATGATGGTTTTCTAATTTCATCATCTGATAAAATTTCCAATAAAACATGCGAAGGCTTGATACTTCCTGATTGGCAAGCACTTCCACGTGAAACAGCAATTCCTTTCATATCTAAATTGAAAAGAATCATCGAAGTCTTGTCTTCCGAGAAAGGCAATAACACATTAATTATATTGTAAAAACCATCTTCATTTCCGTTAATTTTAAACTCTGGAAAATTAGTTTTTAATTGGTTTACGAAGTAATTTTTTAAATCAGAAATATGCTTTCTTTCTGCTTCTAAATTTTCATACGAAAGTTCCAAAGCTTTTGCCATTCCGGCGATATTATGAATCGATTCCGTTCCGGCACGAAGTCCTTTTTCTTGTTCTCCGCCAAATAATAAAGGTTGCAATCCTGAATTTTTTCTGATAAAAGCAAAACCGGTTCCTTTTGGTCCGTGGAATTTATGAGCACTTGCTACTATAAAATCTACATCTGTTTTTTGTAAATCAATTTCGGTTTTTCCAATCGATTGAACTGTATCTGAATGAAAAAGGGCTTTGTATTGTTTGCATAATCTTCCTACTTTCTCTAAATCTAAAATGGTTCCGATTTCATTATTTACGTGCATTAATGAGACTAAAGTTGGACTACTTTCTGAAAGTAATTCCACCAAATGATTGATATCAACCTCTCCATTTGGTTTCAGCTTTATAAAATCCACTTGAATTTGATAATCAGATTGCAAAGCTAAAATCGTGTGCAAAACAGCGTGGTGTTCAATTTTGCTCGTGATAATTCGTCTCACTTTCAAATCTTCAACTGCAGAACGCAGAATCCAATTGTTCGCTTCCGTTCCTCCAGAAGTAAAAATTAATTCCTGTGCGGTTGCATTGATTTGCTTTGCTATAGATTTTCTGGAAGTCTCCAAAATATTTTTAGAAGTTCTACCAAAACTATGTGTTGAAGATGGATTTCCATAATCTTCCTGCATCACGCGCGTCATTTCTTGAATCACTTCAGGGCGAAATGCGGTGGTGGAAGCATTATCAAGATATACTTTTTTCATAGTGCAAAAGTCGGAAATTTAAGTGACTTATGAAACTTCTTTAAGAGGAACAGTTTGTGTTTTTGGCTTGAAAATAGTTCTCATATTGAAAATTATTATAGAAAGAAATATTAAAGAATAAGCCACAATTTGCAATTTCGTAATTTCTTCCTTATAATAAAAAATAGCCAGAAAAAAGTTAATCAACGGATTGATATAAAGCAAAATACCAACAGTCGCTGAACTCATTTTCTTTAAAGCAAACAAATTCAGAAACAATGGAATAATCGTAAAAAACACAGAAATGATTGCAATGTAAACGTAAAAAGAAATTTCTGTCGGAATTTCTCCTCGATAAAAAGGAAAAAATGGAAGCAAGATTATGGCAGAAGTTGTCAGTTGTAACGTCAGCAATAAAAACTTATCGATTGCAGTATTTTTTCTTTGGCTCACTAGATACAAAGCATACGTTGCGGCAATAATTATACTATAAAGAACATCTACAAAATGATTAAATCCAAGCAATATGCAACTAAAAACGCTGATTCCGACTGCCGTCCATTGCCATTTATTTAATTTTTCTTGGATGATGAAATAAGCAAAAACCATTGTCAAAATCGGGCACACCAAATAAGCAAAAGCAGCTGATTTCACGCTGATGTGGTTCATTACATAAATAAAGAAAAACCAGTTTGCGGTCAATAAAAGAGCACCTCCTAAAGTCAAAAGAATTGCGTTTCTTTTCTGCTTTGGCAACATTTCAATAAAATTTTGCTTGGTCTCTTTCAAGATATTTTTCCTGAAAAGCAGATTTATTCCGAGCATAAGAATTACGCAAAGAAAAACGCGGTAGAATAAAATATCTAATGAAGGATATTCTTGCAAAGGCTTCAAAACCAAACTGAAAAATCCCCAAATAATAAAGGCAGTAATTGCCGCAATATAGTGTTTTGAAATTCTCATCTTTAAGTATAAAAATCAGGTGCAAATGTAGGAAATCAAAAGCATGAGTAATTTTTAATTAGGAATTACTTAAGAAAATCTCGAAATTTTATTGTTTAATTACCAATAATGATTTTTGTATTCTGTTAAAAAACACTAGTTTTGCGCCAAATTTAAAAATAAAAAAATGGCAACGAATAGAACATTTACAATGATTAAGCCTGATGCGGTTGAAAACGGACACATCGGTGGAATTTTAAACATGATCGCTGAAGGCGGATTTAAAATTGTTTCTTTGAAATTGACGCAGTTGACTGTGGCTGATGCTCAAAAATTTTATGAAGTACACGCTGCAAGACCATTCTACGGAGAATTGGTAGAATTTATGTCAAGAGGTCCAATCGTGGCTGCAATCTTGGAAAAAGACAATGCTGTTGAAGATTTCAGAGCTTTGATTGGTGCTACAAATCCTGCAGATGCTGCTGAAGGAACTATCCGTAAAAAATATGCGAAATCTATTGGAGAAAATGCTGTTCACGGTTCTGATAGCGATGAAAATGCTGCTATCGAAGGTGCTTTTCACTTTGCTGGAAGAGAGCAATTCTAATAAATTTATGATTTGAGATCTTTGGTTTCTGATTTAAAATAAAAAATCCCGTTTCGATTGAGACGGGATTTTTATTTTTATGCTAGTAAGAAAAGGAAAATCAGTGGGAATATTAATCCGGCTAATGCTAATTTCCAACCTCTTCTTTTAAAGGTAAATTTTCCTGCAGGAATCATTATTGCTCCTGTGATTGCAATTACGATTAAAGAAATTCCAAAGATATCTCCATAGTAAATCCACCAATTTGAAGTGTTTTTGTGGAGTTTCATTGTCTGGCTGATGAATGGCGTTTTGATAAAAGAAACTACTTCGCCAGTTCCTGATTTTACGTCAATTTCTACATCATTTTTTTCAAAAGAAATTTTCAATTTTCCTTCTTTGATATTGAAACGGCGTAATTTATCGTCTACTTTAATTTCTTCTTTCAGCCTGTCGATATATTTTTCTGAAATTAATTCTTCTGCTGGAAGCTGCACTTGAATTTGTCTGGTTTCAACCGTATATTTTTCTGGTTTCCAAACTTCTCTGTGGTTCATTAAAATTCCTGAAAAAGCAAATGCGATGATTAATCCGATATAAAAATAGCCTAAATCGCGGTGAAGGCCTCTGATTTGTTTTTGTTTCATTATATAAATTGTGGTAGTTTATTCTCTGTACTATTATCTAAAAACGATTTCCTTCACGACATCACGACGGAATTCTTCGTTAATCATTCTGATAATTTTTTCTTTTCCGTAGCTCAATTCTTGGCGCAAAACTGCGGAAGTCAATTCTACATAAAGCGTGTTTTTTCGAAGCGTAACTTCTTTTGTGTAACTGTTTACCCCATTTCCCATTAAAGAAATCCAAGTTTCTTTCACGGTAATCTGGTCGATTCCGGGTTGAAGCTTATTGGCTTGAATGATGTGTTTTAAGACATCACCTACAGAATTTTCGTTATTTAGTCTCTTCGCCATTTAATAAGTTGATTGGAGTTGCTTTTTTATAGTGGTATTCGATCTTTTGCTGGTTTACAATAACCATTTTATCCTCAGAAATTGATTTTAATTCTTCTTTCCAAGTGGCATAATCTGTTTTGTAATTAAGATAAATTTTATCCTCTTTTTCAGTTATTTCAACAGTCTCTGCGGTATCATCTGCAAGAAATTTTCCGTCTAATTGCGGACTTACTTTTTTGCGGAAACCTTTGTAATCTTTACCAATTTGAAAAAAGTCATACATCATATTTACTTTATAATCCTTTTCAGAACCATCAGCCAATAAAACCTTTTCAATTTCCCAATAGCCATTTAGCTTTTGCGTTTCTTCCTTTGAAACTTTTCCTCCACAAGCCGTTAATGCTAAGCCTATAAACAATAATAATGCTGTCTTTCTCATCTGAAATTTAAAAAAAATAAAATTACCACTTATTACTAGGATAAAAAAGCTTCTCAATTAAACTATTTATTATTTTTAAAGTCTTAGTTGAAAACCTCAACCTTATGCAAAAAATAATACTTCCAATTTTATTGATTTTTGTACTTTCTGCATGCAGTTCGGAAAGTGACGAAACTACTCAAAATCCAATGCCTTCAGAAAATTTATATTTTCCATCTCTTGAAGAAAATGCTGTTTGGGAAACGAAATCAATTGCAGATTTAGGCTGGAATCAAAGTGCCGTTAATCCATTGCTGACTTATCTGGAAGAGAAACATTCTAAAGGTTTCATCATTTTAGTAGATGGAAAAATTGTAATGGAAAATTATTTCAATGGACATTCGGCTTCTACAAATTGGTATTGGGCAAGTGCCGGAAAAACTTTAACTTCAACAATGGTGGGGATTGCCGAACAAGAAAACTACTTAAATATAAATGATAAAGTTTCTGATTACTTAGGAAATGGCTGGACAAGCGAACCTTTGGCAAAAGAAAATCTAATTACAAATAAGCATTTATTGACTATGACTTCTGGATTGGATGATGCAATAAATGAGGATTGCGTGACACCTGAATGTTTGGTTTACAAAGCAGATGCTGGAACGCGATGGGCTTATCATAATTCGTATGTAAAATTACAAGATGTTGTGACTGAAGCGACTTCGCAAACGTATGCCAACTATTTTAATTCAAAATTGAGAAACAAAATCGGCATGAATGGCGCGTGGATTCAATCTGGAAATAACAGCGTTTACTGGAGTACGACTCGAAGCATGGCGCGTTTCGGATTGTTAATGCTAAATAAGGGAAAGTGGAATAATGATGTAATTTTAAACGAGAATTATTTCAATGGAGCGACAAATACTTCGCAAAATATAAATCTTGGATATGGCTATTTATGGTGGTTAAATGGAAAAGCAAGCTATCATCTTCCTCAATCACAATTACAATTTTCAGGAAGCATTATTCCAGAAGCGCCAAACGATATGTTCATGGCTTTGGGAAAAAATGACCAGAAAATATATGTTGTTCCAAGTAAAAAATTGGTTGTAATCAGAATGGGAGAAGCCGCCGATAATGTGAATTTGGCTTTATCTGATTTTGATGAAGTTTTATGGGATAAAATAAATGCGCTAATTAATTAGCGCATTTATTTTATTTTGTCTTTTTAGCAGGAGTTCTTTTTGGAGAATTGCCTTGCTTTCTTTGCCTGAAAAAATTTCTGACAGCCATGTAAAACGAAGCCCATCCAAAAAGTACAAACAGATAATAAAGAGGCTGAATTTTATCTTCAAAAAGTCGCGCTATCAAAATTAAAACCACAAACAGAATGTAGAGATGAAGGGGTTTTACGTTTTTTATTGAAAATGCCATCTTTTATTATTTAAAGAAAGAATCCACAAATTCTACTTTATTGAAAACTTGCAAATCTTCGATTCCTTCTCCTACTCCAATATATTTTACTGGAATTTGGAATTGATCAGATATTCCGATTACGACACCGCCTTTTGCAGTTCCGTCTAATTTTGTTACAGCTAGAGAAGTTACTTCAGTTGCTGCCGTAAATTGTTTCGCTTGTTCGAATGCATTTTGACCTGTTGAACCATCAAGAACCAACAAAACGTCATGTGGCGCATCTTCTATCACTTTTTGCATTACGCGTTTTACTTTTGTCAGCTCGTTCATCAAGTTTATCTTGTTGTGAAGACGACCAGCTGTATCAATAATTACAATGTCAGCCTCTTGAGAAACGGCAGATTGCAAAGTATCAAAAGCTACAGAAGCAGGATCACTGCCCATTTGCTGTTTCACGATTGGAACGCCAACTCTATCCGCCCAAATTTGTAATTGGTCAATTGCTGCGGCACGAAAAGTATCAGCGGCACCAAGAACAACTTTGTAACCAGCTTTGTTGAATTGGTAAGCAAGCTTTCCAATTGTTGTAGTTTTTCCAACGCCATTTACGCCGACAACCATTAAAACGTATGGCTTTTTGTCTTTTGGAATTTCGAATGCTGTGGCTTCACCTGAGTTTGTCTCCGATAAAAGTCCGGCGATTTCTTCACGAAGAATTTGATTGAGTTCGTCGGTACCAAGATATTTATCATTGGCAACGCGCTCTTCAATTCTGGTGATGATTTTTAGGGTTGTGTTTACGCCGACGTCTGAAGAAACTAGTATTTCTTCAAGGTTGTCTAAAACCTCATCGTCAACTTTTGATTTTCCTGCAACGGCTTTGGTCAGCTTTGAGAAAAAGGATGTTTTTGTTTTTTCTAAACCTTTGTCTAAGCTTTCTTTTGCTTCTTGGCTAAGGTTTTCTTTTTTTTCTGATGAAAATATTTTTTTAAAAAAGCTCATTTTTATAGATTGTTAGATTTTTAGACTACAAGATTTTTAGACAATCTTGGTCCGAAAGTTTAAAGAAGGCAAAAGCATTTTCAACTAGCCCCGATTGTAGCGGAAATCCTTTTGTGCCGGGGTTCGGCGCAAAAGATTGTAGCGGAAAGCGGGAACTACATTTAAAAAATGCCTTATGTTTGGCTTCTGATAAAACTTGTGACAAATATAAAAATAAAAAAGCTACTTCCGAATGAAAGTAGCTTTTCTATATGCTGTTTGATTGAATTATTTCTTTTTCAAGAACTCATCAACTAATTCAGGAGCCATAACGCTTTCAACGAAAGTGTATGCACCAGTTTTTGGAGATTTTACCATTTTGATAGCTTTTGTCAATCTTTTTGAAGCTGTCTGTAAGGTTGCTACGGTTTTCTTTGCCATGATTTAAATATTTTTACACGAAATTTTTATTTGAATTCTTCAAATGGAAACCATTTGAGATTTCATAAAAGTCTCTGATTACTTAATTTCTTTGTGAACTGTTACTCTTTTCAAGATTGGATTAAATTTTTTAATCTCTAATCTGTCTGGAGTATTTTTTTTGTTCTTAGTCGTGATGTATCTTGACGTACCTGGTTGACCACTAGTTTTGTGCTCTGTACATTCTAAAATTACCTGGATTCTATTACCTTTCTTTGCCATCTTGCTATATAGTTTTTAGGAAGGATTATTTAATAAATCCGTTAGCTTTAGCTTCTTTCAAAACTGCAGCGATTCCATTTTTGTTGATAGTTTTTATTGTAGATGCAGCTACTCTAAGAGTAATCCATCTGTCTTCTTCAGGAAGATAAAAACGTTTTTTAACTAAGTTTACAGAAAATTTTCTCTTAGTCTTGTTCATCGCGTGGGAAACGTTGTTTCCAACCATCGCTCTTTTACCCGTAAGGTCACAAACTCTTGACATTATGCTTATCTTTTATCGTTATTCAAAATCAGGGTGCAAAGAAACGAAAAATAAACCTTTATACAAAATAAATATTATACATTTTTTAAAATTTCTTTTTGAAGCATCTCAAAAGCCGTATTTACTGCTCTATCAATGACTTTTTCTCTTGGCTGACCAAAGTTGAATTCTTCGCAAATGACTTCATTTTTGGTTGCCAAAGCTATAAAAACGGTACCAACTTCTGCTGGAGAATCTCCTTTATCGGGTCCGGCGTTTCCTGTAGTAGAAATCGCATAATCTGTTTTCATTAGCCTTTTTGCCCCGAGTGCCATTTCAATTGCCACTTCCCTGCTTACGACTGAATAGTTATCGATTAACTCTTGCGGAACTTTTAATATTTCGGTTTTGATTTCTGTGGCGTAGCTGACAATACTTCCTTTAAAATATTTTGAAGAACCCGGAATTGCCGTTAGCATCTGCGCTATTTTTCCACCAGTACAGCTTTCTGCCGTGGAAATTGTCATTTTGTTTTTGGTCAATAATCGACCTAAAATAAGTTCTAGAGTTTCATTTTCGTCATAACCTACGATAATATCACCGATGATTTTTGAAAGTGAAGTTACGTTTTCTTCAATGGCTTCTTTTAATATATTTTCGTCGGTTCCTCTTGCCGAAAGTCGCAATCTGACTCTTCCTGGATTTGGAAGATAAGCCAGTTTAATAAACTCCGGAAGGCTGTTCTCCCAAGTTTCAATTCGCTCTGCGACAAGACTTTCGCCTTGACCGTAAGTTAGAATTGTTTTGTGGATGATGAACGGTCTTTTGTATTCTTTGACAACTTTTGGTATAACTTCGTTCTCAATCAGATATTTCATCTCATACGGAACTCCGGGAAGCGAAATAAAAATGGTATTTTCTTTCTTCATCCACATGCCTGGTGCCGTTCCAACTTTATTATTTAAAACTAAAGCTTTTGACGGAACTAAAGCTTGATCTTTGTTTATTTGAGTAATCGGACGTTTGTAAAATCCTTCGATTAATTCAGTAACGTGAGTCAGAACTTCTTGATCGACAACCAATTCGTCTTCAAAATAATCACATAAAGTTTTCTTAGTAATATCATCTTTTGTCGGACCTAAACCGCCCGTAATTATGACCAAATCTACTTTGTTTTGCAACTGATTCAAGGTTTCTAAAATATGCTGACGACTGTCGCTGATGGAAAGTACTTCATGAATATCAATCCCAATTTTATCTAGAGATTTTGCTATAAAAGCTGAATTTGTGTCAATGATTTGCCCAATCAAGATTTCATCTCCGATGGTTACTATGGTTGCTTTCATTTTAAGGCGCTAAATTTTAGATGTAAAGATACGAAGGTTTATTGCTATCAGAAATACAACATTTTCTTAATTATCTGAATTTATCTTTTGCCGAATTACTCTTGAATTTTTATTACATTTAATTGCAATCCCCAAGAAAAATCAGCGTATGGTCAATTTTAATGATACGCTTTAGTTTGTAAAGTATGAAGATTTCTTCTTTATTAAAACCTAAATAATACATTTCCTTTGGAATTCCGTTCGGGATATTTCTTTCTAATTTCCATTCTTCGTAGGCCGTATCGCTTTCTAATAAAGGAAGATGGAATTCAGTGCTATTTTCTAAGTAATAATATATAGTGGCCAATTTTTTCTTTTTTTCCCTTTTCGGATTATTTGATTTTAAAATATATAAAGGATGATATTCATCTCCCACTAAAGCATTTTCCTGATTGATAAATTCATAATTATTGGTCTGATACTTAAAAGGATTGTTCAGCGTTCCCAGAAAATCACATGTCAAAACAATTTTTGAAAGTTGCAAAAATTCATCTCTTGGAGACTCAAATTTTGATTGAAAGCCTTTTTGATCTCTGAAATAAAGAGCATAATTCAGCGAGTCTTTTTCATAAACTCTCAAAAAGTAGCTGTTATCTTTTGAATTTGTATAGAAAAACACTTCTTTGACTTTAGAAGTATCATTCATTTTAAAATCATAAACCAGCATATAATCGAAGCCATATTTCTTTTGGGAATATCCCGAAGAGAAAACGGCAAGCATTAAAAACAGAAAAAATATCTTTTTCATAATTTATATTTCTGGAAATATATCACTTTTTCCCATAAAAAAAGCGACACTAAATGTCGCTTTTAAATTGTATTTCAAAAAGATTAAACGTTGAATCTGAAATGCATCACGTCACCATCTTTCACGATATATTCTTTACCTTCTACTTTGAATTTACCAGCTTCTTTAGCTTTTGCTTCAGAACCATAATGCACATAGTCTTCATAAGAAATAACTTCTGCGCGGATAAATCCTTTTTCAAAATCAGTATGGATAACTCCCGCAGCTTGTGGCGCAGTCGATCCGATATTGATTGTCCAAGCGCGCACTTCTTTAACTCCGGCTGTAAAATAAGTTTGCTGTTTCAATAATTTGTAAGCCGCACGAATTAAAACTGAAGCTCCTGGCTCAGTCAATCCCATGTCTTCCAAGAAAACTTGGCGTTCTTCATAGCTTTCTAATTCTGTAATATCCGCTTCAGCGCCAACAGAAAGAATGATTACTTCAGCATCTTCGTCTTTTACCAATTCACGAACTTGATCTACATAAGCGTTTCCGTTTACTGCTGAATTTTCATCAACATTGCAAACATATAAAACTGGCTTTGCAGTAATTAATTGGAAAGTTTCCATTAAAACTTCTTCGTCATTATTTTGTGGCGTGATTGTTCTAGCTGATTTTGCCTGTAACAATGCCTCACGAATTCTGTTCAGCAAACCTTGCTCAAGTTGAGCTTCTTTATTTCCTGTTTTTGCAGCGCGATTTACTTTTTCAAGACGTTTGTCAACGGTCTCCAAATCTTTCAACTGCAACTCGATATCGATAGTTTCTTTGTCACGAATCGGATTTACATTTCCATCAACGTGAACTATATTATCATTGTCAAAACAACGCAAAACGTGAATGATTGCGTTACATTCGCGAATGTTTCCTAAGAATTGATTTCCTAGACCTTCTCCTTTGCTCGCTCCTTTTACCAATCCTGCGATATCAACAATATCAACTGTTGCCATTTGAACGCGCTCTGGTTTTACCAATTCTTCCAACTTGTTGATTCTTGGATCTGGAACGTTTACAACTCCAATATTTGGCTCAATTGTACAAAACGGAAAGTTCGCGCTTTGTGCTTTTGCATTTGATAAACAATTGAATAATGTTGATTTTCCAACATTTGGCAATCCTACAATTCCTGCTTTCATTATGGTATAAGTATGATATTGATAATTTTAAGGGTGCAAATATAAGCTTTTGGAATTGAAATTCTAGTTTATTATTTTTCAATTTCCATTCCTTAAAAAAATAGAAAATCAACAACATAACTTATTATTTATAAATACTTTATGCTTTTTTGTGGATTAATTTAACATATAAAGACTAAATTTGGTAGAGTAACCACTCAAAAATAAAATATTATGAAAACTATCGTATTAAGCGGTCTTGCATTATTAGCCACAATGGGCTTGCAGGCGCAAAACAAAAATGTCACAGATATCCAGAAAACAACGGTAACAACTGTAAAGGATTCTGACGGAGAGAAAAAAACATTGAAAACGCAAGAAGTTCAGGAAGTTCAAGATATTGAATTGCAAAATGCTGATTCTAAAGCTCTAAACAAAGATATGAAGCAGACTCCGGTTCAAGTAACTTCAAAAACGACGGTAACAAATCCTGATGGATCAACAAGAACTGTTGATGTTGACAGATCTGCCTATTATGACTATAAAGGAAAAAATTACCAATTAAAATTAGATCCTGCAGGTTATGCTATTATTACTCCTGACAATAAAAAAGTTGGCGTTTTAAGAGCTACAACAACAAACAGCTACATTTATAGAGGAAAAAACTCAACTTCAATTGGTTATTTTGACACCAATGGAAATTTAGTTTTAGAAACTTATGATGACAAATCAGATAAAGTAAGTATTGAAACTTACCAACGCACAAAACAATAAACCGTTTTGCTCCAAAAGAAAAAATCCTGAATTTGCGTTCAGGATTTTTTTATGCTTTATAGTAAACAATAATTATTCGCCATGCAAAAACGCTTGACGATTTAATAAAGTTTCGTCACTTTCAACGTGATCATCATCGGGAACACAACAATCCACAGGACAAACAGCCGCACATTGTGGTTCTTCATGAAAACCTTTGCACTCAGTACATTTTCCTGGAACTATATAATAAATATCGTCTGAAATGGGAGTTTGCGCATCATTTGCATCCACTTCTTCTCCACTCGGAAGTATAATTTTTCCGCTTAATTTAGTTCCGTCTTTATATCTCCAGTCGTCCGCACCTTCATAAATTGCAGTGTTTGGACATTCTGGCTCGCACGCACCGCAATTGATGCATTCGTCTGTTATTATGATTGCCATTTTTTCTTTTTTAGCTTTTAGCTTTAGGCATTATGCTTTACGCTTGCCTACTGCCGAGAAAAGGTTTATTTTTGTTGCAAAATTACGTCCAAAACAATTCATAAACAAATCAATATGACTTTAGAACATAAAAAAAATGTTTTCGTTGAACTTGGGAAATTCCTGAGCCAATTTTCTGAAAATGAAAGCACTAAAAGCGAAAACGTTTTACATAACGATTTGTTTTTCAATGAATTTTTGGATTTGATCAAATTATCGCAATCGCATAACGGATGGTACACGCCTGAACAAGTGTTTTTTGCAGTAAATTCTTGGGCGGAAGCGCTGACAAAAGAAAATTTAGACCAATGGCTTTCTGAATACAATTTAGAAAATATTGAACCTAAAAATATTGGATTGATTTTGGCTGGAAATATTCCGCTAGTTGGTTTTCACGATTTTTTATCGGTATTGATTTCTGGACATAAAGTTTTGGTGAAGACTTCTTCAAACGATCAGCATTTGTTGCCTTTCCTTGCAAAATATATTATTGCAATGGAGCCAAAATTTTCAGAATTTATCACTTTCTTGGAAGGAAAATTAGAAAATTTTGATGCTGTAATTGCAACCGGAAGCAATAATACATCTAGATATTTTGAATATTATTTTAAAGACAAACCATCAATAATTCGTAAAAACAGAAATTCTGTAGCTGTTTTAAACGGAAAAGAATCTAAAGAAGATTTGCTTGGCTTGGGCGAAGATATTTTTAGGTATTTTGGATTAGGATGCAGAAATGTTTCCAAAATATTTGTTCCAAAAGAGTACAAATTCGATACTTTCTTCGAAGGAATTTTTGAATTTCAAGACGTAATCCATTATGAAAAATACGCTAATAATTATGATTATAACAAAGCGGTTTTTTTAATGAGCAACTACAAATTACTAGACAACGGATTTCTTACCATCAAAGAAGATTCAAGTTATTCCTCTCCTATTTCAAGTGTTTTCTATGAATTCTATGATGATTTAGAAGATTTGAAAACACGTTTAAATGCCGAAAGTGAACAAATTCAATGCATTGTATCAAAAGGAATTGTAGACAACAGCATTCCATTTGGAAAAACGCAAAAGCCAGAACTTTGGGATTATGCAGATAATGTGGATACAATTGCATTTCTTGCTTCGATTTAAAATCACCGCAGATTCGCAGATTTTTTTCATGCAACCCTGCAATTTTTTATTACTAAAAAGACTAGCAACACAAATTGTACGCAATCATTTTCAAAAAATCTGTGAATCTGCGGTTTCTTTAAAAGTTACCATTTAGATAAAAATCTACGAATTTGCGGCAAAAAACCAAACGACTATAACGTTTTCGTTAATAACCTTATGAAATTATTACCAAAACGTAAAGGAATGTTTTTATCTAATTTCTGAAATTTGCGTTTCAAAATTTAGACAACACATTCTAAACACACACAATGAAAAAACACAATTACAGTGCTGGTCCTTGCATTTTGCCTCAGGAAGTATTCGAAAAAGCGGCTCAAGCGGTTTTAAATTTCAACGATTCTGGTCTTTCGATTTTAGAAATTTCGCACAGAAGCAAAGATTTCGTAGCCGTAATGGACGAAGCAAGAGCGTTGGCATTGGAACTTTTAGGCCTTGAAAACAAAGGTTACCAAGCTTTATTTTTGCAAGGTGGCGCAAGCATGGAATTCTTGAGAGTTCCTTATAATTTATTGACAGAAAACGGAAAAGCTTCGTATTTAGATACCGGAACTTGGGCTTCTGCAGCAATTAAGGAAGCAAAAGCTTTTGGAGAAACTGTAATCGTGGCTTCGTCAAAAGAAGAAAATTACAATCACATTCCGAAGCAATTTGAAATTCCGAGTGATGCTGCTTATTTTCACTGCACTTCGAACAATACAATTTTTGGAACTCAGATGAAATCGTTTCCAAGCACAAGTATTCCTGTGGTTTGCGACATGAGTTCTGATATTTTTTCAAGACAATTAGACTTTTCAAAATTTGATTTAATTTATGCTGGAGCCCAGAAAAATATGGGTCCGGCTGGAGTTACTTTGGTTGTCGTCAAAGAAGAACTTCTTGGAAAAACGGGAAGAACGATTCCAAGTATTTTAGATTATGAAAAACATATCAAGGCAGAAAGCATGTACAATACGCCTGCAGTTTTTGCGATTTATACATCGCTTTTGACAATGCAGTGGTTGAAAAATCTTGGCGGAATTCCTGCTATTGAGAAAATTAATGAGGCTAAAGCTAAATTACTTTACACAGAAATTGATAGAAATCCATTATTTAAAGGAGCTTCTGTTGTAGAAGATCGTTCAAATATGAACGCCACTTTCTTATTAAACGACGAATCTCACGCTGCAACTTTTGACAAAATGTGGAAAGATGCCGGAATTTCTGGATTGCCAGGACATCGTTCTGTTGGCGGTTACAGAGCTTCAATGTACAATGCATTGCCATTAGAAAGCGTTCAGGTTTTGGTGGATGTGATGCAGGAATTGGAGAAAAAGATTGCTGGATAATTTAAATAGTTAAATTAGTAGACTTCTTAGACTTTGTCAAAATTTGAAAGTCAAAATTAAATTGAAATAGAATATTAAGTATTAGATTGGAATTTTTAAATATTTCAATCTCAAATTTTTAAATAAAAAAACATGAAAGTATTAGCCAATGACGGGATTTCTAAAAGCGGAATCAAGGCTTTAGAAAAAGGCGGATTTGAAGTAATTACTACAAAAGTAGCACAAGAACAAGTTGCAAATTATATCAATGCAAATGCAGTTTCCGTGCTTTTAGTTAGAAGCGCAACCAAAGTAAGACAAGATATTATCGACAATTGCCCGAGTTTGAAAGTTATCGGTCGCGGTGGCGTTGGAATGGACAATATTGACGTGGATTATGCGCGTGAAAAAGGAATTCACGTGATTAACACGCCAGCTTCTTCTTCAGAATCTGTGGCAGAATTGGTGTTTGCACACTTATTTACAGGTGTAAGATTTTTGCACGATGCGAACAGAAATATGCCTCTTGAAGGAGATTCGAACTTTGAAGGTTTGAAAAAAGCATACGCAAACGGATTGGAATTACGCGGAAAAACACTTGGAATTATAGGTTTTGGACGTATTGGAAAAGCGGTTGCAAAAATTGGTTTAGGCCTTGGAATGCGTGTCATTGCTTCAGATAAATTTGTTGGAAATGCTGAAATCAAAGTTGATTTTTACAACGGGCAATTCATCAACGTAGACATTATTACAGAACCGATGGAAGATATTTTCAGACATTCAGATTTTATTTCGCTTCACGTTCCTGCTCAAGATGGTTATGTGATTGGAAAAGCTGAATTCGAATTGATGAAAGAAGGCGTTGGAATTGTAAATGCTTCGCGAGGCGGTGTTATCAATGAAGTCGAATTAATAGAAGCTCTTGAAACTGGAAAAGTTTTGTTCGCTGGTTTGGATGTTTTTGAAGAAGAACCAACTCCGGCTGTACAGATTTTAATGCACCCAAAAATTTCTTTGACACCGCATATTGGTGCTGCAACTTTAGAAGCTCAAGATAGAATTGGAACTGAATTGGCAGAACAAATTATAAGTTTATTGAAGAACTAAATTTTTACAATACAGGAATTAAGCCAGGCAATTGTCTGGCTTTTTTGTTAAAAGAATAACAATCAAAATATTGATTTCAAGAAGATTGAGTAAATTTATAGCATGAAAAATTTGATTTACATAGCGTTTCTTTTTGTAATTATTCTTGGATGCACGACTTCGAAAACTTCCAATAGAAAAACTTTTTCTAAAGAAGAGAAAGTAGTTAAAAATGATACGATCAGAATTGCAAATGAAGAGATTGAATATGAAGTAATTATAATCGATCCTGGTTTTAACAGCTGGTTTTTATCATATTCAAAACCTAAAAATTATTATTCGCAACAATATTTAGAAGCTCGAAATAGAGATTGGGTAATTGGCTGGAATAACCGATTTATGCGTGGTGACAGATTAATTGATATGTCGATTGACTATCAAAACAATATCGATTATGGCTATGAAGTCAATTATATGCTGTTTAATTACCTCACTTATTTTCAATTAACGAATAATATTAAGCTTGGCGGTTTTGCCCCTCGAATTTAAAATTGTAGTTTTGCTGTAATATTAATTCAGTATGAATAAGCTTAAACAACGCTGGGGAATTACTTCAAATTTTCAGCTTCTCATCATCTTTATAGTCTTTGCCATCAATGGTTCACTTTCTGCCAGAATCTCTTATTTTTTGATGAGATTGATTGGTGTCACTAAAGAAAACACGCATTGGAGTTTATATTATATCATACTTTTGGTACTAGTTTTACCGCTTTATCCTTTCATGTTAATGCTTTTTGGATGGCTTTTTGGTCAATCGGGATTTTTCTTTCCCTTCGCAAAAAGAATGATTCGAAGCATGAAACTGGGATTTTTATTGCCTAAAGAAAAAGTTTAAAGAAAATTTATAAATAGAAAAGCCAGAAAGCAAATTACTTTCTGGCTTTTTTATTTAGGATTCAAAACTTGGCGTCTCACCAACAAAAATCCTTATTTTTCTTTACTAAAATAATAAGTGTAAATCCAAGTCAAAGTAAACGTCGGTAAAACATCAGTAAAAGGCAATAATTCCTCTAAAAACGAAATTACACCACCCACTTTTCCTACCGTTCCTTTGTACATGTTTGCCAAAATAATTCCTGAAATCGGAGCCCAAGCAAAATCTGCAAATTCTCCTAAGAACGGCAAAGCATAAGAAAACATTCCGATGGCATCAAAAAGCAAACTCAGCAATAACTGTTTTTGTTTTTTATCTGAAGCCACTTTTATTTCAACTTGTTCTGTCATTTTCAATGATTTAGTTTCGTAGTATAACGCAAAACTAATGCCAATTATTTTTTCAACTTGTCAGAATATTGCTTTCTTACTTTTTCTACTTTTGGCGTAATCACATAACTGCAATACGATTTCTCTTTATTTCTAGCATAATAATTTTGATGGTAATCTTCAGCCACATAAAATTTCGAAGCTGCAGAAACTTTCGTTACGACAGGTTTTCCATACGTATTTTCAGTATTTAAAACTTTGATATAATCTTCCGTAATTTTCTTTTGTTCGTCATTATGATAAAAAACTTCGCTTCTATATTGCGTTCCAACATCCGCACCTTGACGGTTCAAAGTCGTTGGATCATGCGTTGCAAAAAATATTTCTAATAATTCTCCAAAACTAATTTTTGTTGGGTCGAATGTTATTTGTGTAGCTTCCGCATGGCCAGTTGTTCCTGTAGAAACTTCTTCATATGTTGGGTTTGCAGTTTTCCCTCCAATATATCCTGATTCTACTTTTTTAACGCCATCCAATTCTAAAAATATTGCTTCTGTACACCAAAAACAGCCGCCACCAAACGTGGCAATTTCTAATCCTTTTTCTACTTCCATTTTTACTGGTTCCTTGTTTTCTGAAATTAATTGTTCACTCTCTTTTTCTTTTGACTGACATGAAATTGTAATCAATGTCAGCACAGCAATCATCTTTTTCATTTTCTCCTTTTGTTTCTCAAAATTAATCAATAAATAAGCCAAAAATGGCGTCTTAACTAAACTTTATAAGTCCATATACGAAAGAATGTGAGTCGAAAGATGTGAAAGTTTTCTAAAACTTTGTTTCTTTGTATAAACTGCATAAAAATGATTCAGGCAAAAAACCTACATAAATATTACGACAAACTTCATGTTTTAAAAGGAGTTGATTTGCACATTGAAAAAGGGGAAATTGTTTCTATCGTAGGCGCTTCAGGTGCCGGAAAAACAACGCTTCTGCAAATTCTTGGAACATTAGATAGACCAACTACTGAAACCGGAACTTCGCTAAAAATCAACAATGAAGATATTCTGAAATTAAACGACAAAGCCTTGTCACGTTTCAGAAACCTGCAACTCGGATTTATTTTTCAGTTTCACCAATTATTGCCAGAATTTACCGCTTTAGAAAATGTCTGCATTCCCGCTTTTATTGCCGGAAAATCAAAATCAGAGACTGAAATTGAAGCCAAAAAACTGCTAGATTATTTAGGATTATCTCACAGAATTAATCACAAACCTGGAGAACTTTCTGGCGGAGAACAACAAAGAGTTGCTGTGGCGAGATCACTAATAAACAAGCCTGCCGTGATTTTTGCTGATGAACCTTCTGGAAATTTAGACACTGCTTCTGCAGAAAATTTACACCAATTATTTTTCAAATTGAGAGATGAATTCGGACAAACTTTTGTGATCGTGACACACAATGAAGAATTGGCAAATATGGCCGATAGGAAACTAATTATGTCAGACGGATTAATTCCTTAAAATTATGATTTTAGTACTTTTAAGCTGGATTTATATTTTTTTCACAACCTTAAATCTAGGATTTTTATTGGGAAAAATATTGAAGCTTAAAGTCAAAAATTTTGCCGTAATTTCAATTCTTGGATTATTTTCAACTACAATTATTGCAAGTATCTGGGCGATTTTTGGAAGGATAAATCTAGAGTTTCATATTATAATTTTACTTCTAAATATTGCTATAATTTTATCCAGTAAAACAGCAATTCTATTCATTTACAAAAACTTTTTTTATGAAATAAAAAACCTCGAAAAGAGCTTAAAAATCTTTTTAGGATTTATCACTTTTTTTATAATTGCTCAATGCGCTTCCATTCCGTATGCGATTGATAATGAATCTTATTATATTCAAACCATAAAGTGGATTAATGAATTTGGTTTCGTAAAAGGACTAGCAAATATTCATTTTTTTCTAGGACAAACCAGCGGATGGCACATTGCCCAAAGCGCTTTCAACTTCTCTTTTTTATATGACAAATTCAATGATTTAAGCGGTTTCTGTCTTTTATTGGGAAATATATTTGCTATTCAAAAACTCAACGATTTCTTTAAAAATCAAGATAAAACAAATCTTATCATCGGATGTTTTCCTTTGGCAAATGTCTTTCTTTTTCAATTCATAAGCGCGCCTTCGCCAGACATGCCGATTTATGTTTTTACGTTTATCATTTTCGCTTATTTCTTAGAAAATTACAAGAAAATGAACAATGAAATATTCAATATAGTTTCAATTCTTGTTTTATTTTCTTTATACATAAAAACCACAGCAATAGGAATTTGTATTCTGCCAATTATTATTTTATTTCAAAATTACAAGGCAATTAAAATCTATAAAATCACATTCCTTTCCTTATTAATTTTGATATTATTTGTAGCAAAAAACACCATTGTTACTGGTTATCCGCTGTTCCCAATTACAAAGAATTTTGGTTTCGTTGCGGATTATCAAATTCCAGAGAAAATTGCAGTTCTTTATTATTCACTGACAAAGTATTTTGCTTATTCCTTGACAGAAAATCAGTTCAATGAAATGTCAATCTGGGAAGTTTTTCTTCGATGGATCAAAATGCCAAAACTTCATGGAATATTCAATAAACTCAGTATTTCCCTTGTGATTTTTACTCCAATTATCATTTACAAATTCTTCAACCAAAGAAGATTTTGGATTTTATATTTCATAATGTCGGTACAATTGTTGTTCCTATTTTTATCGTCACCGCAATACCGATTCTTCCTGAATTTTATCTTATTTTTCTCTTTTTTATGGATGACGATTTTTATAAATAAAAGAAAAGTGATTCTGATTTTACTAGGAATTTCAACGTTTGCAACAGCTTTTGTTTTATTTATTCCTATGAATTTGAAAAGCTTGGCTAGAAACGAACATGCCGTTGCAACGAGTAATTTTTCTATTGAAAATATAATTTTTCCGCATCAGAATTCGAAATATCAAACTGACTTTGAACGAATAGAAAACGAACATTTTTATTATAATTCTCCCACAAATATTGACTTTTTCTGGGGAACTGCAAACGGATCGATTCCATGCGTAAATGAAAAACAAATTGATTATTTCGATCAAAAATATAATATAAAACCACAAATGCGAAGTGATGATTTAAAAGATGGATTTTATGCTAAAGACACTTCAAAAGAATAAAAAATGACCCAAAAAGAATTAAAAAGTTTCCTTGACGAAAAAGTCGAACTTTATAATAATCCGAATTTTATTGAAAGTGATCCGATTCAGATTCCACATCTGTTTTCTTTGAAAGAAGACATTGAAATTGCTGGATTTTTAAGCTCGATAATTGCTTGGGGAAACCGAAAAATGATTATCAACAATTCCAAAAAAATGATGGATTTGATGGGAAATTCTCCGTATGATTTCGTCATGTCGCATCAAGATTATCAATTGGAAAGATTAGAAAATTTTGTCCACAGAACTTTCAACGGAGGCGATTTTACTACATTTATAAAGGCTTTACAGCATATTTACAAAAACCATAATGGATTGGAAGCCGTCTTCTTAAAAAATCAGGAAGCCAATTCCATGCAAAAAAGCATTCACGAATTTAAGAAGCTTTTTTTTGAAATCGAACATCAACAAAGAACTCAAAAACACATTTCAGATCCGTTAAATAATTCAGCTGCAAAACGAATTAATATGTTTCTCAGATGGATGGTTCGTCAAGACAAAAAAGGTGTAGATTTCGGAATTTGGAAAACAATTTCTCCAGCAACCTTATCGTGTCCGTTAGATGTTCATTCCGGAAATGTTGCCCGGAAATTAGGCATTTTGACTCGAAAACAAAACGATGCAAAAGCCTTGGCAGAACTAGATTTGCAATTGCGAAAATTAGATCCGAATGATCCTGTAAAGTATGATTTTGCTTTGTTTGGATTGGGCGTTTTTGAGGGATTTTAATTTAATTATTCGATGTTTAGATTTAGAGATTGTTCGAATTATCGATACATCAAATTATCGAAAAATCGGTTTAATCAGCTAATTAACGTACCTTTGCACAAAATTTACACATTATGTCCACTTTTGAGCAATTTAATCTTCCAATATCAGTCCAAAAAGCAATCGATGATTTGGGATTCAAAGCACCTACTCCAATTCAGCAAAAATCTTTTTCTGTAATTGCGTCAGGTCGCGATATGATGGGAATTGCGCAAACGGGAACAGGAAAAACTTTTGCGTATCTTTTACCTTTGTTGAAATTATATACGTTTACACCAACACACACTCCAAAAATCGTAATTCTTGTCCCAACGCGTGAATTAGTAGTTCAAGTTGTGGAAGAAGTTGAAAAACTGACTAAATATATGTCAGTTAGAACTTTGGGAATTTATGGTGGAGTAAACATCAATACGCAGAAAAAGAACGTTTACGAAGGAATCGATATTCTTGTTGGAACACCTGGACGTGTGATGGATTTGGCTTTGGACAACGTAATCCGTTTTGACGAAACTCAAAAATTGGTTATTGACGAATTTGATGAAATGCTGAATCTTGGTTTCAGAGTTCAGTTGACTTCAATTTTGGCGATGATGAAACCAAAGCGTCAAAATATCCTTTTTTCGGCAACAATGACTGAAGAAGTAGATGCGATTTTGAATGATTATTTTGATTTTCCAGAAGAAGTTTCGTTGGTTCCATCTGGAACTCCTTTGGAAAAAATCAAACAATACAGATATAAAGTTCCGAATTTCAATACGAAAATTAATCTTTTGAAAAACCTTTTGGCAAACGACGAAAGCATGTCAAGGATTTTGATTTTCGTAAATAACAAGAAATTTGTAGACATGGTTTATGACCGAATTGTTGAAGAATTTCCAGAGCAATTTGGTGTAATTCACTCGAATAAATCTCAAAATTACCGTTTAACTACGATGGAAAATTTCCAACAAGGAATCTTGCGAGGAATTATTACCACTGACGTTATGGCGAGAGGTTTGGATATTTCTGATATTACGCACGTTATCAATTTCGATGTTTCGGAAGTTCCAGAACAATATATTCACAGAATCGGTAGAACTGGTCGTGCTGATAAAGATGGTATTGCACTTAGTTTTGTAGGTCCAAAAGAAGAAGAATTTTTTATTGAAAGTGAGCTTTTGATGAATAAGGAAGTTGACGTGGAACCGATTCCAGAAGCTGTAGAAATTGCAACGACTTTGATTGAATCTGAAAAAGTGAAACAGCCGATCAAACTTTTGATGAAAAAAGTAGCAAAAGGAAATAGTGCTTTTCACGAAAAATCAGAGAAAAATAAGCAAGTCAATCTTGGAGGTCCTGGAAAAACAAAACCTCGTAAAACGAAATCTAGAAACCGTGGTGTGGAAAGAACTCGTGATAAAAAGAGAAAAGATAAAGGGAAATAGAATTTTCTTTTAAACACAGATTTCACAAATTTACACAGATTATTTTCGAGAATAATTGAGAGAATAAAACCTCAATCAAACGAATTCAATTTGTGAAATCTGTGAAATTTGTGTTTTATAACATTACTGTTTTGCAAAAACCAAACAAACTGGCGCGCACAATTCAATCCTTTTCCCAGTATCTGAAAGTTTTCCAGTTGTTTTATCAATCTTAAAAATCACCACATTATTCGTGTATTGATGTCCGATTAGTAGAAAATTTCCGCTTGGATCAATTGTAAAATTTCTCGGTCCTTTTCCTTTTGTATCTACTTGATTTACTAGATCTAAAGTTCCCTTTTTATTGATTGCAAATGTGTTGATTGTATTTGCATCTCCTCTATTTGTAGCGTATAAAAACTTTCCTTCAGGGGAAATATGAATATCTGCCGCACTTATTTCGTCATGGAAATCTTTGGCAATAATTGTTGTTTCTTGAAGTAATTTCAACGTTCCATTTTTGTATTTATACGTAACTAAACTTCCGTCTAATTCGTGTAAAACATAGACAAATTTTCCGTCGTTGCTAAAAATCAAATGCCTTGGCCCGCTTCCTTTTTTGGTTTCGATTGTCTCTTTTAAAGTCAAGATATTCTGTGATGCATTTTTGTCATATTTATAAACCAAAATTTTATCCATTCCTAAATCATTGACTAAAACAAATTTTTTGTCAGGCGAAAAACAAGTCATGTGAACGTGAGCACTTTCTTGTCTTTTTTCATTGGCGCTTTTACCAGAATGCTGGATGATTTGTTTTGCTTTGGTTAAACTTCCGTCCGTATTTTTCCCGAAAACTGTAATATTTCCACCAGAATAATTCGCAGAAATCACGTTTTTGTCATCATTAATAATGTAACAAGGATCAGCTCCGTTTGTTTCTTGCTTGTTTAAAAAATTTAATTTTCCGCTTTTTGGATCAAATTTAAAAGAACTTACCGCACTTTCTTTTCCATTTTCGTTTACACTATACACAAAATCATTTCCCTGTGAAACAGTCAGATAACTTGGATTTATTACATTTTCTGTAGTTATTTTCAGTGAAAAATCAGCAGTATCTGTACTAAAATCATAGACATAAATTCCTTTGCTTTCACACGAATTCGTATAAGTTCCAATGATTAAATTGTAGATTTTATCTTGGGCGTTCATTGCTGTTCCTAAGAAAATTGTAAAAAATAATATGCTAATTTTTTTCATTTCGGATAATTTATAGAACGCAAAAATAAGGGTTCATCATCCAAAAGCATCTTCAGGAAATGTTAATTTAATATTTCAAAAAAATCACGAAACTAACAATGACAACTGCCAACAAATTCGTATTTTTGACAAACTTTCATTGAATGCAGTTCAAACACCCAGAAATTCTTTACTTTCTTTTTTTATTGGTCATTCCAATTCTGGTTCATTTGTTTCAATTGCGTCGCTTCAAAAAAGAATATTTCACCAACGTACATTTTTTAAAAGAGCTTGCCATTCAGACTCGTAAGAGTTCAAAACTGAAGAAATGGTTGCTTTTATTGACGCGTTTATTTTTATTAGCGTGTTTGATTATCGCATTTGCACAGCCCTTTTTCCAGGCAAAAGATTCGAAGGGAATTACCAATGAAATGTTTATCGTTTTAGACAATTCGTTTTCAATGCAAGCCAAAGGAAAACAGGGCGAATTAATGAAAAGAGCGGTTCAAGAATTGTTAGAAAATGCTCCTGAAAACCAAACTTTTTCTCTGATTACCAATTCAGAAACATTTTGGAATACCGACATAAAATCCATCCAAAAAGAGTTGCAGAACCTGAAATATAGTGCTTCGCCATCTGCCTTGGATAATTTGATGGCAAAAATAAAATCGAGAAAATCACCTTATAATAAAGATATTGTCGTGATTACTGACGCCGTTGGCTTGGAAGCAAAACAGCTGAAAAGCATCGACAGCACTTTTAATACGTATTTCATAATTCCGAAGGCAGAACAGAAAAATAATGTTTCAATCGACAGCGTTTACATCAACCAAACTTTAGATAATTTCTATGAAATTGGCATAAAACTTTCTTCGTATGGACAAAATGAAGATGATGTTCCGATTGCTTTATACAATGATAAAAAACTGGTTGCCAAAACAATAGTGAAATTTGAAGGCAAAGAAAAGTCAATCAATTTCACAATTCCAAAAAAAGATTTTAACGGTTATGCTTCGATTGAAGACAATGCTTTGCAATATGATAATCAATTGTATTTCAGCATTTCAAAACCAATTAAAACGAACGTAATCAGCATTGGCCAAGTTGAAAAAAGTAATTTCTTGAGAAAAATTTATTCCGAAAAAGAATTCATTTATAGCAATTTCGACATCAAATCTTTAGATTATAATTTATTGGAAAAACAAGATGCGATTGTTTTAAACGAAGTTCAAGAAATTCCGCAGGCTTTACAAACCACTTTGAAATCTTTTGTGGAAAAAGGAGGAAATTTGATTGTGATTCCTTCGCAGGAAAGTTCGATTTCCAACTTAAATAGTTTCATGCAAAATTTTGGCAGAATTCAGTTTAAAACTTTAGAAAACAAAGAGAAATTAATTTCAAAAATCGCTTTTAGTCATCCGCTTTACAGTACGGTTTTTGAAAAGAAAATTGATAATTTTCAATATCCAAATATCGAAAATTCATTTGCTATTTCAAGTGCTTTTCCTTCGATTTTGGGGTTTGAAGATCAAAGTTCGTTCTTGACGGCAATTCAAAATCCAGTCAGTTCAGTTTATGTTTTTTCAGCTCCGATAAATAAGGAAAATTCTAATTTCCAGAATTCGCCATTGATCGTTCCTACATTTTATAATATGGCGCAAAGCAGTCAGAAAACCGGAATTAATGCTTTGACAATTGGCGAAAATAATCCGTTTTTGATCGATGCTTTATTGTCAAAAGACGAAATTTTAGAAATCAAAAGTCTTTCAGAAAATGCTACGGAGAAATTTATTCCGATGCAACAGATTTTGAATAATAAAGTGAAACTGACATTCAACGATTTTCCGCAGGAAGCAGGAAATTTCGGAATCTATAAAAAAGACGAATTGCTGAAAAAAATCAGCTTTAATTATAACAGAACCGAAAGCGATTTAGCTGTATCAAACGAAGCTTTGCTTTCAGATTTTAATGTAATCGACAGTATTGACAACGTTTTTGACACGTTACAAACCGACAGAACTGACAACGAAATCTGGAAATGGTTTGTGTTTTTAACACTATTATTTTTAGTTACAGAAATGTTGATCCAGAAATTTTTGAAATAATTTCCATCAATTAGATTTTACAACAACACAACACGCATAACTATGAACCTGATTATTCGACAAGCAAAAATCATTGACCCGAAAAGTCCGAATCACAACCAAACTGCCGACATTCAAGTAGAAAACGGTATGATCACGAAAATTGGAAACCAGCTTCCGAATCCAGCTAATTTTGAAACTTTGGAATTGGAAAACCTGCACGTTTCACAAGGTTGGTTTGATTCAAGCGTAAGTTTGGGCGAACCTGGTTTTGAAGATAGAGAAACGATTTCAAACGGATTAAACACAGCGGGAAAGAGCGGATTTACTGCAATTGCAATGCAACCAAACAGTTTTCCGATTTTAGATAATCAATCAAGCATCAGCTTTGTGAAAAGCAAATCAGCTGGTTTTGCAACCGATTTATTTCCGATCGGCGCTTTGACAAAATCGAGCGAAGGAAATGATTTGGCAGAGTTATTTGATATGAAAAACTCTGGAGCCGTTGCTTTTGGAGATTACAATAAAAGTCTTTCGAACGCGAATCTTTTGAAAATCGCCTTGCAATATGTTCAAGATTTTGACGGTTTGGTGATTGCTTATTCGCAAGATGCAAACATTAAAGGAACTGGAGTTGCGAACGAAGGAATCGTCAGCACAAGATTAGGATTAAAAGGAATTCCGGCTTTGGCAGAAGAATTACAGATTGCCAGAAATTTATTTATCTTAGAATATACCGGTGGAAAATTACACATTCCGACGATTTCTACGGCAAAATCCGTTCAATTAATTCAAGAAGCTAAAGCAAAAGGTTTGAACGTAACTTGTTCTGTAGCCGTTCATAATTTGGTTTTGACCGATGAAAAATTAGACGGATTTGATACAAGATTTAAAGTTACGCCACCATTACGAATTGAATCAGACAGAAAAGTTTTGGTGGAAGCAGTAAAAAACAGAACAATCGACATGATTACTTCCGACCATAATCCGATGGATATCGAGCACAAAAAGATGGAATTTGATATGTCAAAAAATGGAACAATTGGTTTGGAAAGTACTTTTGGAGCTTTGCTGACTGTTCTTCCTTTGGAAATTATAATCGAAAAGTTTCTGACTGGAAAAGAAGTTTTCTCGATTGAAAGTTCAGAAATCAAAGAAGGAAATGTGGCCAATTTGACATTTTTCAATCCAGAAGGAAATTGGACTTTTAGTAAAGAAAATATCCTATCAAAATCTAAAAATTCAGCTTTCCTTGGGCAAGAAATGAAAGGAAAAGCCTATGGAATTTTAAATAATAAGAAATTAGTTTTAAATAAATAAGCTATGAAAAACAATATTGAAGAAGGCAAAAACATTGCGATTGTAAGTCATATTACCATTATTGGGACAATTATTGCAATCATCATGAACAACGATAAAAAAAATGCTTTTGCGTCATTTCATATTCGCCAGACACTTGGCATTTTTCTTTTGTTTTTTGCTTTGGGATACCCTGTCGGACTTTTTGATGATTGGATGATTTCTTCGTCATTATACATTTTTATCTTTATTCTTTGGTCTTATAGCTTTGTCAGCGCACTTCAAGGACAAACAAATATGATCCCACTACTTGGAGGTTTTTTTCAGAAATTTTTCAAAAACGTTACTTAAAAATACATGAAATCAAACATTGAATATCTCGTCAGAGAACCAAAAATAAAGAAAGAAAAAAATCCGTTGTTGCTTTTGCTTCACGGTTATGGAAGCAATGAGGAAGATTTATTTTCTTTCGCATCTGAACTTCCTGAAGAATATTATGTAGTTTCTGCAAGAGCACCTTATGACTTGCAACCTTACGGACACGCTTGGTATGCAATCACTTTTGATGCGGATCAAAACAAATTTTCAGATGATGAACAAGCGATTGAGTCGAGAGATTTAATTGCTGGATTTATTGCTGAATTGGTTTCAGAATTGCCAATTGATTCTGAAAATGTGACTTTAATTGGTTTCAGCCAAGGCACAATTTTAAGTTATGCGGTAGCTTTGAGTTATCCAGAAAAAATCAAAAGAGTTGTTGCCTTGAGCGGTTATTTGAATACTGGAATTTTAGCTTCCGGCTACGAAAGCAAAGATTTTAAAAATTTAAAAATGTTCGTTTCTCATGGAACTGTGGATCAAGTTATTCCTGTGGATTGGGCTAGAAAAGCACCTGAAGCATTGAAGAACTTGGGAATTGAGGTGACTTACAAAGAATATCCAATTGGTCACGGAGTTTCACCTCAGAATTTTCATGACTTGAAAAATTGGTTGGAGAATAGTTAATTTACTACAAATTTAGCACAATAAAAAACCGCAAATTCATGGATTAAAATCTGTGAATTTGCGGTTAATTTTTTTTATAAATAAATTAATCTTCTGGATTATCGCTTCCTGTAACTGCTTCTTCATTTATCAAAGCGCCAGCATACAGTATTGAATCGCCTTTTTTCAAAGTATATCCTTTTAGAGTAAGTAATTTCCAATCGTCTTTCTCGTAAGGTTCTTTCTCTGATTTTCTTTCTAATAAAATAGACGATTTTTCATTTGGAATAAACAATTCTGCATTATTTCCTTCGTCTTCTAAAATTACAAAAGCACTCACAACAGGATCTCCTGCCTTAATTTCAGTTACTGGATTCAATCGAACACCAACTTCAAAAGGACGAATGCAAGTATTTTTCAAGACTGACCATTTGTAACCCGCTGAAGTCACGCAACCTTTATCGTCTTTATCTGGTCCGGCAACTGTTCCCAAGCTATCTTTTTCAATAGATTTATCTGAAGAACCGCCAAGATCTCTACAAGCATAAAATGTTGAGATAATTCCGATAAACAAAAATATTTTTTTCATGTGGATCTAACGATTTGAGAGTCTATAAAATTATGAAAAAACTTTTATTTTAAAGTATTTGGGTAAATAAAAGTCTCTATTGTTTCGAATTCGGCAGGCTTTCCTTCCACTTTGAAATATTTGATAAGTACTTCTCCCCACGCTTGTCCGATTGCAAAATCAGCAATAATCCAACGGTGATTTAATATTTTTATTTTATTGATAATTGGCTTATTCCCATTAATTATCTCATATTTTGTCAATGGATTTCCGTTTGGTCCAGAATTTAGGGACAAAATTTCATCTTGAATTTCAGCAGAAAGCATATTTACATCAAAATTCTCATAATATTCCATCGCATTTTCATTGAAAGGCAACGAAAAATAATCAGCATCTCTCAACTTGTCATTTAAAGAGGCAATTGAATCTTTTTTAGACTTAGATTCCTTTTGGAAATTGGCAATTCTATCCTCTTCAAATTGGCTTTTTTTAGTAAAATACATGTACGTAAAAATGTTCAGCAAAACTGATAATATAAACAGATAAAGCAACGGTTTTTTCATTAATTTTAAATTTTAAATAGTTATTTGGAGGTTGTCATACGCTAAAAAAACATTTTCTGGAAGACGCTTTTGTACCTCTTCGTGAAAACCCATCGTATGACTGATATGCGTTAAATAAGCTTTTTCAGGCTTAAGCAATTCAATGAAATCAAGCGCTTCCTGTAAACTGAAATGAGAATGATGCGGTTCTTCTCGCAAAGCATTTACGACTAAAACTTTTAAATTTTTAAGCTTTTCAACTTCACTATCTTCGACGGTTTTCACATCAGTCAAATAAGCAAAATCATCAATTCTATAGCCAAAAACTTGAAGATCGCCGTGCATTACATTTATGGGAATTGCGACTTTATTTCCAATGGAAAAATTTTCGTTATTTTTAACTTCAATCGGTTCTACAGAAGGCGCTCCGGGATATTTATCAACGGTTTCAAAAATATAAGCAAAACGCTCCTCCAAAGATTTTAAAACGCGTTTGTGAAGATAAATCGGAATATTTCCCTGACGAAAATTAAATGGGCGAATATCATCCAAACCGGCGGTGTGGTCAGCATGTTCGTGGGTAAATAAAATGCCGTCCAATTTTGTACATCCTGAAACTAACATTTGTTGTCTAAAATCAGGGCCACAATCCACTACAAAGGAGTAATTTTCCCAAGAAATCCATATCGAAACGCGAAGTCGCTTGTCTTTCAAATCGTTACTTTTACACACCGGATGATCGCTTCCGATAACGGGAATGCCTTGAGAAGTTCCTGTGCCTAAAAAATATACTTTCACCTTCGTTAATTTTTTACAAAAATAGGATTAATTCTGTTTAATAAAACCTCGATTTTGTTAACTTTGCCTAAGTATTGCAACAACTATGATAAACTTCGAAAACGAAATTAAGCTCAAGGGCGACAGGATGATTGAACAAATTCCTTCAGTCAAGGATAAAGCCCTGCGTATCAACCTTAACGAAAATATTTATGGTACTTTTGCCGAAATTGGTGCCGGTCAAGAAACAGTAAGACATTTCTTTAGAACTGGCGGTTCTTCAGGAACAATCGCAAAAGCCATGTCTGCTTATGACAAAGATTTTAGTGATGCCATTTATGGTTCTGAAACTGACGGACGATATGTGACTGAAGCTAGGCTTAAAAAAATGCTTTCTCACGAAGTAAATTTGGTAGAACAGCGTTTGAAAAGAGACAAACATCCAAGTAAAATGTTCTTCAGTTATGCAAATACTGTGGCTACCATTGATTTTGCAAAACAATTTAAAGGTCATGGATGGGTTGGAATTAAATACCAAATTGAGCCAGACGAAGATTATAACGAAATTGTACTGCATATCCGCTTTAAAGAAACTGACGCTAGATTGCAACAAGAAACACTTGGTATTCTGGGAGTTAACTTGATTTACGGCGCTTTTTACAAATATAACGATCCAAAGAAATTACTTCGCTATTTATATGACCATTTGGATAAAGACCAATTGGAAATTGACACAATAAACTTCTCAGGCCCACGTTTTGCTGATGTTGACAATCGTTTGATGAGTTTGCAATTGGTTAAAAATGGAATGACTGACGCGGTAATGTTTGATCCGGATGGAAATAACGTTTTGCCTGCAGCGATTTTATACAAGAAAAATATCCTTGCTTTGCGAGGAAGTTTCCGTCCGGTGACGAAAGTCAATATGGATATGTATAAAAAATCGCTTGAAATGTTTTTGGAAGAAAATAAAGTTCAAGAGGAAAATACGCTGGTTGTTTTTGAAATTACGCTTTCAAATCTTCGTTCAGACGGAGAAATTGACGAAAGAGATTTCATGGATAGAGCCGAATTGCTTTGTTCATTGGGTCAAACCGTAATGATTTCAAATTTCCAAGAATATTATAAAGTGGTTGAATATTTCTCTAATTACACTAAAGCCAGAATGGGATTGGCCATGGGCGTTAGCAATTTAGTGGATGTTTTTGACGAGAAATATTACCGCCATTTAAGCGGTGGAATCTTGGAAGCTTTCGGTAAATTATTCTACCGAGATTTGAAAGTTTTCCTTTATCCGATGAAAGATGAAAATGGCGTAGTTGTAAATTCTGAAAACTTGAAAGTACATCCAAGAATGAAAGAGTTGTATAAATTCTTCAAATTCAACGGAAAAGTAGTTGATATAACCGATTTTGATGAAAATGATTTAGAAATTTTCTCAAGAGAAGTTTTGAAAATGATCAGTAAAGGAAAACAAGGTTGGGAAGAAATGCTACCAAAAGGTATTGCCGAAATGATCAAAAAAGACAATCTTTTTGGATATGATCCGAAGAAATTGATAGAAGAAAAAACTAACTAGAAATGATATTTTAGAATTAGGAATTGAGTTAGCAAATTATAAAAAAGCAATATTCGTAAAGAGTATTGCTTTTTATTTTGCCTAAAATCTCACTTCTCAATTCTAACTACTCACTTCAAACTTCGTTCTATTTCAAAATCTGATTTGCGTGTGCTTTAGTTTTTACGTCAGAAATAATATCTTCAATTACGCCTTCTTCATTAATTACAAAAGTCGTTCTGTGGATTCCATCGTAAGTTCTTCCCATGAATTTCTTTGGTCCCCAAACTCCAAAAGCTTGAATAACTTCTTTTTCTTCATCGGCCAAAAGTGGAAACGGAAGATGAAATTTATCTTTAAACTTCAATTGTGCTTTTTGAGCATCAGCGCTAACTCCTAAAAGTTCATAATTATTAGCTTTGAAACGCTCAAAATTATCTCTCAAATCACAAGCTTCTGCAGTACAACCTGGTGTGCTTGCTTTTGGATAAAAGAAAACTACTAATTTTTTTCCTTTATAATCTTCTAATTGGTGGAATTTTCCGTCTTGGTCAAAACCTGAAAAATCAGGCGCTTTGTCTCCTATTTTTAATGACATATTTAATTTTTGATTTATGAAGGTTGATTTATGATTTTATATTGTAAATGTTCAATTTGTAATTGATTCTTGATATTGCAATTGATTTTGAAATTGTAAATTTACAGCTATAAAATTAGCTAAAAATGACCAAAAAAGAGCGCGCCAATTTCGTTATTACTACGTTAAAAGAATTATATCCGACAATTCCGATTCCTTTAGACCACAAAGATGCTTATACTTTATTGATTGCAGTTTTGCTTTCTGCGCAATGCACTGATGTTCGCGTGAATCAAATTACGCCGTTGCTTTTCGCCAAAGCGGATAATCCTTACGACATGATCAAAATGACTGTTGAAGAAATTCAGGATATTATTCGTCCGTGTGGCCTTTCTCCGATGAAATCGAAAGGAATTTTTGGCCTTTCACAAATTTTGGTTGACAAATATAATGGTGAAGTGCCGCAGAGTTTTGAAGCTTTAGAATCATTCCCAGCTGTCGGTCATAAAACAGCAAGCGTTGTGATGTCGCAGGCTTTTGGCGTTCCAGCTTTTCCTGTAGACACACATATTCATCGATTAATGTATCGTTGGGGATTGTCGAGTGGAAAAAATGTTGTAGAAACTGAAAGAGATGCAAAGAAAATTTTTCCGGAAGCATTATGGAATGAATTGCACCTTCAGATGATTTGGTATGGCCGAGAATATTCTCCGGCGAGAGGCTGGAATTTGGAAAAAGATATCATTACGAGAACTATTGGAAGCAAGAAAACCTTAAACGAATTAGAAAAAAAATAACCGCAGATTCGCAGATTTATTTTTAATCTGTGAATCTGCGGTTAATAAATTAACAAAAAATATCCCGAAGATTTTCTCCTCGGGATATTTTCTCAATTAGCGATCGATTCAAATTTCAACCCTTTTACTTTAATATAGCTCAAGGCTTTTGAGTAATTCAATAAAAACGATATTGTGTCTTTCTTTGGTTGCATTTGTGTTGTTGCTAATGATTTTTTAGAGTAGATTTTTGCCATATCTTTATTTTATAGGTTTGTTTCTACTTTAACGCAACAAATTTGTGAATATTGTTAATTAGTCAATATAATTTGATGTTTCTCAATAACTTTTCTCAAATTCATCAAAGCATAACGCATTCTACCTAAAGCAGTATTGATGGAAACGCCTGTCAATTCTGAGATTTCTTTAAAACTTAGGTCTTGATAAATTCTCATTACCAACACTTCTTTTTGGTCATCTGGAAGCTCTTCAATTAGTTTTTTCAAATCAGTTTCTACTTGATTTGTAATCATTTGGCTCTCAATATTTGGGCAATTGTCTGACATGATAGAGAAAATTGAAAATTCTTCCGTTTCTCTAAACATTGGCATTTTTTTGTTTCTTCTGAAGTGATCCACAATTAAGTTATGCGCAATTCGCATTACCCAAGGAAGAAATTTTCCTTCTTCATTGTATGATCCTGATTTTAAAGTTTTAATAACTTTAATAAAAGTATCTTGAAAGATATCATCTGAAATATCTCTATCAGATACTTTAGAATAGATAAATCCGTAAATTTTTGATTGGTGCCTTTCGATTAGAGAAGCCAGGGCATTTTCGTCACCTGCGACATAACTCTTTACCAATAAAGCGTCTGGGAGTTGAACATTAGCCATAATATTACCTTTTAGTTTTTGGTTGTAAATGAAATCGATATTCTAAAAAAAGTAATGTTTTTGTAATAGGCAAATGTTAAATTAAGATTAATGTTGAGCCAAATATAGTATATTTCTTTATACACTACAAAATAAAATATTGAATTTTAACACAATTCGTACAATAAAAATAGTTTCTCCAAAAGATTTCAGTCTAAAATCGTAGTGTTTTCCTAGATTTATCAGTACATTAACATAGATGAAAAAGATAATTTAGAAATTAGCCCGATGGCACTTCCCTATTATTTAATTACCTTTGTGGCATTCAAAAAACGCTATGATTACTGATATTACAAAAATCGAACCAAAGTCGAATATTATTATAAAAGGTGCTCAAATTCACAATCTTAAGAATTTAGACGTCGTGATTCCTCGCAATAAATTAGTTGTGATTACAGGACTTTCTGGCTCTGGAAAATCGAGTTTGGCTTTTGACACTTTATATGCCGAAGGACAGCGAAGATATGTCGAAAGCCTTTCTTCGTATGCAAGGCAATTTCTTGGAAGACTGGACAAGCCCAAAGTGGATTACATCAAAGGAATTGCGCCGGCAATAGCCATTGAACAAAAAGTAAATACCACAAATGCGCGTTCAACAGTCGGAACTTCTACAGAAATTTACGACTATTTAAAACTACTTTTTGCAAGAATCGGAAAGACTTTTTCTCCAATTTCTGGCCAGGAAGTAAAAAAAGATACTGTTTCTGACGTAATGAACGACGTTAAAAATTTTGAACCTGAAAGCAAATGGTTGCTCCTTGCTCCTATTCATTTGGAAGAAGGGCGTGCTTTGGAAGATAAATTAAAAGCTTTGTTGCAACAAGGTTTTGCTAGAATTTTAGTCAACAACGAAATGGTTCGTTTGGATGAAATTGAAAGCCATTCTTTAGACAATAAAGACATCCTTTTAATCATCGACAGGATTGTTGTAAAAGACGAAGAAGAATTTTACAATCGTTTGGCAGATGCTGTTCAAACGGCGTTTTACGAAGGAAAAGGAATTTGTTATTTGCAAGAATTAGGCACAGAAAGCAGAAAAACATACAGCAATAATTTTGAGTTGGACGGAATCCAATTCTTTGAGCCGAATGTTCATTTATTCAGTTTTAATAATCCGTATGGCGCTTGCCCGACGTGTCAAGGTTACGGAAACATCATCGGAATTGACGAAGAATTGGTGATTCCAAATACCGCTTTATCGATTTTTGAAAATGCAATTTATCCGTGGCGAGGCGAAAGCATGAGCTTTTACCGAGATGAATTGGTGAAGAAAGGACACAAATTTGATTTCCCAATTCACAAGCCTTATTTTCAGCTGACTGACGAACAAAAAGCATTGGTTTGGAAAGGAAATAAAGAGTTTGTCGGACTGAACGATTTCTTCAGAGAATTGGAAGTCAAGAACTATAAAATACAAAATCGCGTGATGCTTTCTCGTTATCGAGGCAAAACTAAATGTCCTGATTGCCGTGGAAAACGTCTTCGTGATGAAGCGAATTATATCAAAATAAACAACAAGACGATTTCAGATTTGGTTGATTTGCCGATCAAACATTTAGTTGCTTTTTTCAAAAATTTAGAACTTTCTGAATATGATATTAAAGTGGCGAAAAGATTGCTTTTAGAAATCAACAACCGTTTGGCTTTCTTGACAGAAGTTGGTTTGGATTATCTGACTTTGAACCGAAATTCAGCAACACTTTCGGGTGGGGAATCACAGCGAATCAATTTGGCGACTTCTTTGGGAAGCAGTTTGGTAGGTTCGATGTATATTTTGGATGAGCCTAGTATCGGTTTGCATCCAAAAGATACGGAAAGATTAATTAAAGTTTTGCTTTCGCTAAGAGATTTGGGAAATACCGTAATCGTTGTTGAACACGACGAAGACATTATGAAAGCGGCCGATATGATTATTGATATTGGTCCCGAAGCTGGAACTTTTGGTGGAGAATTAGTCGCCCAAGGAACTTATGAAGAAATCTTGAAAGCAGATTCTTTAACGGCAAAATATTTGAACGGAGAAGAAGAAATCAAGACACCGAGAATCCGTAGAAAATATAAGAATTTCATTGATATAAAAGGTGCTCGCGAAAACAACCTTCAGAACATTGACGTTCGGTTTCCTTTGGAAATTTTGACCGTAATTACTGGGGTTTCTGGTAGCGGAAAAAGTACTTTGGTGAAGAAAATCCTCTTTCCAGCGATGCAAAAAGTGCTGGAAGGCGTTGGAGAAAAAGCCGGACAATTTACCGAAATGACGGGAAGTTATCAGGCAATCAAACACATTGAATATGTGGACCAGAATCCGATTGGAAGAAGTTCGCGTTCCAATCCGGTGACATACATCAAGGCTTACGACGATATTCGTGATTTATTTGCAAAGCAGAAATTATCTCAAATCAGAAATTATCAGCCAAAACATTTCTCTTTCAATGTTGACGGAGGTCGTTGCGAAACTTGCAAAGGTGAAGGTTCAATCAATGTGGAAATGGTTTTTATGGCCGACGTTCAGTTGCTTTGCGATACTTGCAACGGAAAGCGTTTTAAGAAAGAAATTTTGGAAGTTGCCTACGAAGGAAAAAATATCGACGACATTTTGACGATGACAATTGATGATGCGGTTTCTTTTTTCAAGGAAAACGGCCAGGCAAAAATCACTCAAAAATTACAGCCTTTGCAAGACGTTGGATTGGGCTACGTTCAATTGGGACAGTCGTCTTCAACACTTTCTGGTGGAGAAGCACAGCGTATCAAATTGGCATCCTTTTTGGTCAAAGGAGCTACGAAAGACAAGGCATTATTTGTTTTCGATGAACCGACGACAGGATTGCATTTCCACGATATCAAGAAATTATTAGCTTCGTTTGATGCACTTTTAGATAAAGGTCATTCGATAATCGTGATTGAGCATAATTTAGATTTGATCAAATGTGCCGATTATATCATTGATATTGGTCCGGAAGGCGGAGAAAATGGCGGACAATTAATCGCTTCGGGAACGCCAGAAGACATTGTAAAAAATAAAAGTTCTATTACAGGAAAATACTTGAAAGAAAAGCTATAGAACTGTTTAACAATAAATTATGAGTTTCAAAATACTGACATTAAAATTTTGGCACGGAACTTGAACATACTATAAATATAAAATTGATAGATATTTCGAAAGAAATTAAAGATATTTAAGAGTTTAATAATTTGGTTGATTATTAAAATTGGTTGGTTAGGTTTGTTATAAATCCCGTGACTGTGAGGTTTGCGGGATTTATTATTTTCGGACGTAACTAAAAATTCTTGAAGTCAGATTTTTCAAGACGAAATTAATATCCGTAGAAATTTTGAAAATGTAGTTCAAATAAACGTAAACTACCGTAATTAAATTTGATTTTAAAACGATGCTTACAAAAGGATTAAAAGAAAAATCCCAGAAATAAAAAAGGCAAAAAACAACAATTAAAACTCCAAAAGATTTCAGTGTATTTATTGTAAACGGATACAAATTCATCTTTTTTACTACAAACAAAAGTTTGATTGTATTGTAAACAAACATTGAAATCAAAGTCGCCAAAGCTGCGCCGGTAATGCCATACATCGGAACAAAAATCATTACCAAAACCACCATCATCAGAACCAAAAGCAATCCGAAAAGCAGTACCATTCGGTAATATTTCGTGTTTAAAATAATAGCATTATTGTTTCCTAAAATGGCATCGTAAAACTTTCCTAGCCCGATCATGAAAACGGTCAAAATTCCTCCAGAATAATTTCCTGGAATGATTAAGTAAAGCTGTTTTATGTTTAGAAAAATTCCTAACATGACCAGACCTCCAAAAACCTGCAAGTTGATGGCGCTTTTTTTATACAGCTCATTCAGTTCTTCCATTTTGTCTTCGCTCATCAATTTTGCCGTGATTGGATAAATAATTTGAAGCATTGCTCTGCTTGGAACAGCAATTACTGTCGCAATAAAAATGGCTACTGAATACACTGCATTTTCACCGATTTTCAAGTACGCCGGAATCATTACTTTGTCAAAATCCAATAGAAAAACGGCTACACTTCCTGATAAAATGATAAAAAAGGAATAGCCAAAAATCTCATTTATTTTTTCAGGAATCTTGAATTGAATGATTGGTCGATGTACTTTTATTGCATAAATAAACATAGCCAGCGTTTGCAATCCATAAATCGCAGTCAGGCTGTAAATAAAAAATTCTTTGGTAATCCAATCAAAATGAACCGCAAAAAGCATTACTGAAATCAATGCTCTGACTAAAACTTCACTAATAAAATTCCCGAAAACGGATTTCATGTGCACTTTTACCCAAGCATAAAATACTTCAAAATACCCCATGAAAATTCCGATAATAGGTATGAGCCAAAGGAAAGGTTCAACGCTCGGATTGTCGCCAATAATTATTGAAGCGATAATATCATAGCCAAAAAAAGTAATAATACAAACTGGAACAATCAGAAGCAACGGCATTAAAAGCATAAAACTTGAAAAACGTTCGCGTTCGGTTTCATCTTTATATCTGTTGTAAAATCGGATCAGCGTACTTTGCACTCCAAAAGCCATCAAAGGCATCATAATATTTGCTGCGGAAAGTAAGAAAGTTACGATTCCAAGATGGGTTTTTCCTAGGAAACTGGTATATAAAAACATCGCATTAATAGCGCCAATCCCGAAACCAAAATAGGTCACGGCAATGTTTTTGGCAGACTGATTTAATACGATTCCCATTTTAGATTGCAGATTTTAGATTTCAGATTTCAGCACTTTTGAAAGCTTTTCCGTCAAGCTTTTTCTGCTGTATTGTTGCAAACCGACTGCATTTGCTTTCAAATTTCCTTTTTTAAATTCTTCGTAATAAGACAAAATCGAAGCTTTTAATTTTTCGATTTCATCGTATTTTACAAAAATTCCTGTATTCGTATTTTGGATAATTTCGGAGAAATCAGAACCTTCCGGGCCAATCGCAATTATTGGTCTTTCGGAAATCATGTATTCAAATAACTTTCCTGGAATAATGCTTTTTGTTTCTTCAGAATTGATTTCAATCAGCAATAAAACTTGGGATTTTCTTTGATGTTCGACTGCTATTTTATGCGAAACATAACCCAAATTATTGACATATTCATCCAATTTGAATTCTGAAATCGAATCCAAAACTTCTTGGCTGACCGCTCCGATTAATTTTAATTCAAAATCATTCTTGAAAGCAGCATTTTCTTTGACTAATTCTTTCAAGCATTTCCACAGAATTCTTGGATTCCTTTCGGATAAAAAAGAGCCAATATGCGCTAAAGAAAATTTCTCGTCAAGAGTCTGCTTTTCAATTTTTTCTACATCAAAACCGTTCGTAATCACTTCAATTGGTTTTGCGGTCAATGCTTCAAATTCTTTCTTCGTAGTGTTGCTTGTCACTAAAATTGCATCGGCAGTATTTAAAACTTTTGATTCTAAATCTTTGTGTTTTTTCGATGCCGAATCTGATAATTTTAGTTTGTTATGATAACCAATTGTAGTCCAAGGATCACGAAAATCAGCAAACCATTTTACGTTTAATTTTTCTTTTAAACCCAATCCAATCAAATGCAAACTATGTGGCGGACCCGAAGTTATAATCGTATCAATCTGATTTTCCTGGATGTATTTTTCTAAATATTTTACCGAAGGTTTTACCCAAAAAACCCGAGCATCAGGAATAAAAAGATTGCCTCGAATCCAAAGAAAAAGTTTTTCCATCAAAGACTGTTTCTTTTGATTTGGAATAATTCCGGAGCTTATTTTCTTAGTTTTATTTTTTGAAAAAATAGACGCAAAACCATACGGTTCAAAAATCTTCTTCCTTACTATAATTGCTTTGGTTGAAACTTCAGAAACCAATTCTTCATCCATAATTGGATAAGTCGGATTTTCAGGAACATAAACAATTGGTTGGATTTCAAAATCAGGTAAATATTTCACAAATTTCAACCAACGCTGTACGCCTGGACCTCCCGCTGGTGGCCAATAATAAGTGATTATTAGTACTTTTTTCAAAACTTAATTTTTAAATTCTGAATCTGATTTTTTCTTTCTATTCTCAAAATAAATTCCACCTAATAAAAGAAATAGCATCACAATTGAACTGATCAGAGTAATTGTGCTTCCGGTTTTGACTACTTGAGGCTCAAATTTGAATTCAATCGTATGTTTTCCTGCTGGAATTTCTAAAGCTCTTAAGGTATAATCTGCTCTGAAATGTTCCGCAGATTTTCCATCAATCGTCACGTTCCAGCCTTTTGGATAATAGATTTCAGAGAAAACTGCCAAGCCTTTATTTGAATTATTTGAAACATATTTTATGTGATTCGGCTTGTAAACTGTTGCTTTAATTGAAGCCGCAGTGTCTTTTACATACGAATTTGCAATCGCTACTTTAAATTCTTTGTTGTTTACAACAGCCTCATTTTTAGTATCTAGTTTATCCAAAGCTTTCATCTCAGCATCTGGAGAATTTACGAATTTCACGCTTTTTACAAACCATGCATTTCCGTTGGCATCTGGATTTACAATAGGATATTCCTGTCCTTTTTCATCGACTTGAATCACATATTTTGTGTTCAGCATATTCAGCACGTTCAAGTTGTTTTTTGCAATCTGATAATCAAACAATTGCTCTATTCTTCTTGGTCGAACAGCGCTGTAACCCGACAATGATTTGTGAAAATAAGAAGTTCTCGCCTGCAATCTTCCTTCAATTTCGTAGACGCGATAATTTGTCGTGTCGCGAAGAATCTGCTGATCAGATTGAGTTGGCTGAAATGGTTCTCTAACTTCTCTTGCGCTGATAAATCCAGAACTGTCAACATATTTTTTATCTACGAAGAATAAATCTCCGACCATGAAAACTCCGATTAAGATAACCGTAATTGTATGTGATAATTTATTTTTAATATAAAGCCATAAAAATCCTGCCGTGATTAAAATCAAGAATCCCGAACGCAATAAATCAGCTGAGTATAAATTTTTTCTATCTAATTTCAAGGCTTGGATAAAATCTGTTCCAAAAGTTGGTCCGCCTGATTCATTGAACATCTGTTCCATTTTTCCATCCATTGGTCCGACGAAATCAAACATTCCTTTTCCTAAAAATAAGATTATGATCAATCCTAAAGTTGCACCTCCAGCCCATTTCAAAGATTTCCATTGTTCATCTTTTTCTGATTTGAAAAAACTCTGCAATCCCATAATTGCCAGCACCGGAATACACAATTCCAAAACTACCTGAATAGAAGAAACAGCTCTGAATTTATCATACATTGGAACAAAATCAATAAAGAAATCGGTAAAAATCGGAAAGTTTTTACCCCAAGAAAGCAACAATGAAAGTAAAGCGCCTCCTAAAAAGGCATATTTAATTTTTCTTTTATCATGAAATAAAGCCAAAACGCACAAGAAGAAAACGACAGCACCAATGTAAGCTGGCGCGGCAACAATCGGCTGATCTCCCCAATAAGTTCGCCCGTAAGATTCTGTGAAATAAGCTGCTTCTTCTGGACTAGCTCCTTTTCCTGTAATAAATTCATAAACGTGTGAATCTGGACCTAATTTTTCTGAATTGGAACCACCAAATAATCTTGGTGCGATCAAGTCTAAACTTTCAGAAATTCCGTAACTGTATTCGGTAATATAATCATAAGACATCGCTGATTTAGTGTCGTTTTTAGAACCATCAGGATTGTAAGTTAATTCGCTTTTGCCACGCATGCTGAAATCTGCGTATTCTGCTGTTGCCATTAAACTCGTTGCATTTGCGCCAATGGCAAGGATTCCTGCGGCGATAAAAACTCCGATAGAAACTAAAAATCCTTTGAAATCTTTCTCCTTTATATATAGGATTAAAAAATAAACGCCGATTGCCAAAAGCAAAAACAGCAGATAATATGTCATTTGAAAGTGATTTGCATTGATTTCCAACGCTCCGGCAATCATAGTGACCAATCCGCCAAGAATATATTTTCGCCTAAAAACCAGAACAACTCCAGCAACAACCATCGGCATATAAGCGATTGCATGTGCTTTTGCATTGTGGCCAACGCCAAGAATAATTATAAGATAAGTAGAAAATCCGAAGGCGAGCGCTCCGAAAAAAGCTTTCAACGGATCAACTTTCAGTACCAAAAGCAAGCCGTAAAATCCTAGAAAATATAGAAATAAATAATCTGCAGGTCTTGGCAAAAATCGCAAGACATCATCTAAGCCACCAACGACATCATTTGGATATTTTGCTCCCAATTGATACGTCGGCATGCCACCAAAGGCAGAATTTGTCCAAAAAGGTTCTTGATTTTCTTCAGCTCTGAAGTCATTTTGCTCCTTCGCCATTCCTGTATATTGCGCAATGTCAGACTGATAAAGCTGCTTGCCTTGCATGACAGGGTAAAAATAGATTAAGGAAACCAAAACAAAGCCTAAAATGGCCAATAAATGAGGATAATACTTGCTGATTATTTTCATAAGATGTAAGTTGAAAACAAATAAATAAAGGCGTGAAGATACGCATTTACCGCAAATATATTCAAAGAAAAGTTTAGTCTATTTCTTCGTAATCGATGTACTCACCTACTTTTTTCTTCTCGCGAGGCTTGTCAGATTTAGCATTTGTGTTCACAAAATCAGTCTGATTATTTTGATTTCTCTGGTAATTTTGCTGTTGTTGCTGAAAGTTTTCTTGTGCTTTATCGACAACAGTTTTTACCATGATTGGAAAAAGTAATTTTCCAATAAACTTTAGCAAATAATAAATACAAACAATTGTGAATATCGTTCTTAAAACACCACCAAGGTCGGCATATTGCATAATAAAAATTTTAAAGCGTAAAATTAGCAAATTGTAAGTTTAAAAATAAAATATCGTTCTTAAATAAATAATAAATTATAGTACATTTGGGTTATAATATCCTATTCCTAATAAAAACCTCAAAAAAAATGCCTAAATTAAAGTCGATTCTTCTGACCGTTTTTGCAATTTCCTCAGTTTCAACCTACGCTCAATTTACAGACGTTATCAATTCAAACCGTCCTGGAGAATCGATGTCTGGGTTTTCTGTTGGTAAAACTGTGTTCCAAGCTGAAGCTGGAATGTATGGAATTCTTGAAGACCATAATCTTACCAACAATGAAACCAAAGGTCTTGGCCTTGAATTAGCACTTCGCTATGGCGCGTTTTTAGAGCAATTGGAATTCATCGGAAATATTCAATATCAAGGTGACCGTTACACAACGCCACTTGGTGTTGAAAATAGAAACGGCTTAAAAAGAGTAACTCTTGGAGCAAAATACCTGATTTATGATCCTTATAAAAATTACGAAGAAAAAGTAAATATCTACAGCTGGAAAGCAAATCACCGTTTTAAATGGAGACAGTTTATTCCTGCTTTGAGCGTTTATGCGGGAGCAAATATCAAAGGTTCTGACATTTATAATTATCAGGATGAATCTTCAATCAGCCCAAAATTAATGTTGATTACGCAAAATCAATTCGGAAAATCAGTTTTTGTGACTAATATTATTGCCGATAAACTGGGAACAGATTATTCAAGTTATGCAGTGATTGCAACATTAACACGTGGTTTGAGCGAAAAATGGTCTGCTTTTATTGAATTTCAAGGTTATGACGGCGATTATTATTCTGATATTGTGGGTCGTGGCGGTGCCGCTTATTTGCTTCAGGAAAACATCCAAATTGATGCTTCCATCAGTAAAAACTTAAAAGATACACCTTCGATATTTTATGGTGGCGTTGGAATTTCTTGGCGTTTTGATGCAAATTATAATGACGTCTTAAACCGAGTTCCTGGAAAAGAAGAAGACACAAAAAAGGATAAAAAGAAGGAAAAGAAAGAAAAAGAAAATAAGAAAAGACTTGACGAAGTCGGAGGCGAACCAACAGAATAACCATGATAACAATTAAAGAAGCCAACACAAAAGCGCTGTTAAAGGACTACGTAAAATTTCCTTTTTCATTATACAAAGACAATAAATACTGGGTACCGCCAATTATTTCTGAGGAATTAGAAACTTTTGACAAAACCAAAAATCCGGCGTTTACCAATGCAGAAGCAAAGTTTTATTTGGCGTATAAAGAAAATAAAATTGTTGGAAGAATTGCAGCAATAATCAATTGGGACGAAGTCAATAACCAAGGGAAGAAAAAAACAAGATTTGGCTGGTTTGATGCTGTCGATGACATTGAAGTGACCAAAGCGCTTTTAGAAAAAGTGTATCAATTTGGCCGAGAAAATAATTTAGAACATGTTGAAGGTCCGATGGGATTTTCAAATCTTGATAAAGTTGGCGTTCTGACAGAAGGTTTTGACGAGTTGGGAACGATGATTACTTGGTATAATTTTCCTTATTACAAAGAACATTTTGAGCAATTAGGTTTTAAAGTTGAGAAGGAATATGTGGAAAGCAAATTTCCTTTTGAAAATGTAAAACCTGAATTTTTCTTGAAAGTCAATGATTTGATCATCAAAAGATATCAGTTAAAACCGCTGAATTTTAAAAGCACTAAAGAAGTAATGCCACACGTTGACAAAATGTTTGATTTGTTTAATGACAGTTATGCAAATTTGTCCTCATTTGTAGCAATTACAGATATTCAAAAAGAATATTTCAAGAAGAAATACATCAGTTTTATCAATCCAGAATATATAAAATTCGTGGAAGATAAAGACCATAATATTGTAGCTTTCAGCATCGTAATGCCTTCATTTTCAAAAGCATTGCAAGAAATAAAAGGAAAACTTTTTCCGTTTGGATTTTTGAAATTATTAAAAGCGAAAAATCACAGCAAAGACATGCTTTTCTATTTAATCGGAGTTCATCCTGATTACCAAAGTAAAGGCGTGACGGCGATTATTTTCAATGAATATTACAAAACGTTCACTGAAAAAGGAATCGAAATGTGCTATAGAACACCTGAATTAGCAGACAATATCAACATCCAGAATCTTTGGAAACATTTTGATCCAGTAGTTCACAAAAGAAGAAGTACTTATTTGAAAGAGTTGTAGAGGAAGTTGCAAATTTTCAGCGTTGCAAAGTTTTCATATATTATTTATAAAAAAGTCCCGAAGTGAAGTTTACTTTGGGACTTTTTTATTACTAGTCTGTGAATCTACTTTGCAACTTTGAAACTATTTCGCGCAATCAACCTTTTCCAAAACTATACTTCCGTCAAATTTCAGTGCTTTTTTATCTTTGAAAACTTGCTTGTTGTCTTTTTCGGTAATTTCTCCAAAACCTTCTACCAGCGCATTTCCTTTTTTGATAAAAACCGTTTCTCTCACTGAATTCATTCCTTCAGATTGAAAAGTATAATCTGCATAAAGCGTGTCACCTTTGAACATTCCTGAAACAGTTCCTGAATTTTTATCTTTTTCGAAAAAATTATAAATCAAATCTCCAGAAACATTACCTCCATTTGCTGTGATTAAAGTCAATTTCACAGTATCTTTTGCTTTGACATATAAATAGCAATCTTTTGAAGAAACAGATATTTCCTGCTGTTCCATTTCTTTTTCTGTCACGACTTGCTTTTCTTCTTTTTTGCAGGAAATGAAAGTTGCGAAAGCCATTATTAAAATTAAAATCTTCTTTTTCATATTTTGATTCTTTTTTGTTTTACAATAAAGATAAGGAAAGTTGTTAATATTAGCTTCACAGACGCTAAGTTTTAAAATACACGAAACAAAAAAGCCACTCTAAAAAGAATGGCTTTTGAATATATATTGAAATAAATCTTAACGCTCGTCACTTACATCCACCGTATGGATTTCTGCTAATTTCGCGTAAGTTCCGTTTTCTAATTTTTCTCTGATTGCTTCAAAAGCAGCCAAAGTTTGTTCTATATCATCAATCGTGTGCGTTGCCGTTGGAATCATTCTTAACAAGATAATCCCTTTTGGAATTACCGGATAAATTACGATAGACAAGAAAATTTTATAGTTTTCTCTCAAGTCATTTACCAACATCATCGCCACAGGAACGCTTCCTTCCAAATAAACTGGAGTTACGCAAGTGTTTGTATCACCGATGTTGAAACCTCTTGATTTCAATCCGTTTTGCAAAGCGTAAACATTTTCCCAAAGTTTGTCTTTCAAACTTGGATTAGAACGCAATAAATCCAAACGTTTCAAAGCTCCTTTTACCAACAAAGAAGGCAAAGCTTTTGCAAACATTTGAGAACGCAAATTATATTTCAAGAAATCGATGATATCTTTATCTGCCGCAATAAATGCACCGATACTTGCCATTGATTTTGCAAAAGTCGAGAAATAAACGTCAATTTGATCTTGAACGCCTTGCTCCTCGCCTGCTCCAGCTCCTGTTTTACCAAGCGTACCGAAACCGTGCGCATCATCCACCAAAAGACGGAAGTTATATTTTTCTTTTAAAGCAACAATTTCTTTCAATTTTCCTTGCTGACCACGCATTCCGAAAACTCCTTCAGTGATCAATAAGATGCCACCGCCAGTTTCTTCAGCCATTTTTGTAGCACGACCAAGGTTTTTTTCGATACTTTCAATATCGTTGTGTCTGTAAGTAAAACGTTTCCCCATGTGAAGGCGAACACCGTCAATAATACAAGCGTGAGAATCTACATCATAAACGATGATATCATTTTTGGTCACCAAAGCATCGATTACAGAAACCATTCCTTGGTAACCGAAGTTCAATAAATAAGCTGCTTCTTTGTGTACAAAAGCCGCCAATTCATCTTGCAATTGCTCGTGAAGTGTCGTGTGACCAGACATCATTCTGGCTCCCATTGGATGTGCAGCACCAAATTCTGCAGCAGCGTCAGCATCCACTTGGCGTACTTCAGGATGGTTTGCAAGACCAAGATAATCATTTATACTCCAGTTAATTACCTCATTTCCGTGAAACATCATTCTGTTTGAAAGTGGTCCGTCCAATTTTGGAAAAACATAATAACCTTCTGCTTGGGAAGCCCATTTCCCTAAAGGTCCTTTATTATTTTGTATTCTTTCGAATAAATCTTTTACCATGATCTGCTGTATTTTAATTTTTTGGAATCGTAGTTTAATACGCGTGCAAAAATAATTATTTATAACTTATTATAGCAGGCTGATGCTGATTATTTTTACAGCTTTTCGTATCAATTTCAAGCATAAAAAAAACCTGACAATTTACAAATCAGGTTTTTAAAAAAAATCTATGCTTTTTTCAAGGAAGAAATGGGCAATTATTCTTCGTATCTTCCTACTTCGCGGTCATAAAAATCATTCGCTTCCACGATCAATCCTTCCATGACTTCGTTTAATTCTGCTTCGTCAAGATCTTCTGCTTCCTCTAAAAACTCTACTTCGTCATCTTTTAAATTGATGATGAATCGAGGATAATCCATGTGGATGATGAAGATATCTTCTGGAAAATCAGTGTTGTCTCCTAATAAAAATTTTGGTAATTCCATTTTAATTTATGATTTTGGATTTTAGATTTCTGAAACTGAATCTGAAACCGCATTGTTTATAATTAATTTCTTGGTCAAATAATTGAAGCGAATATACAAAAATACTGCGGCAACTGTCAAGCCAGCTAAAAGTCCGATCCAGATTCCTGTAGCTTTCAGTTCTGTGAATTTCCCTAAATAATAGGATATTGGAAAACCTACAACCCAATACGCAGCAAAAGTAATATACATTGGAATTTTCACGTCTTGCAAACCTCTCAAAGCTCCTAAAACCACGACTTGAATTCCGTCAGAAATTTGAAAAACAGCCGCAACTAAAAGCAATTTCGCTGCTATTGCAATCACTTCTTCATTGTCTAAAGCCAACATTGTGTTTTCCATATTTAGGAAGAAATGAGGCAAGAATTGATGAAAAGCAATAAAGAAAATTGCAAAAACAGTTTCTAAAATAATTGCTAGCAAAAAAATTGATCGCGCTACAATTACTAATTTCTTAAAATCTGACAAGCCTTTCTGATTGCTCACGCGGATCATCGCCGCAACGCTTAAACCCATGGCAAACATAAAAGTCGTCGAAGCTAAGCTCAACGCAATCTGGTTTGCCGCTTGACTTGTTTTTCCTAATGAGCCTGAAAGCCAAATCGCTGCCGTAAACAAAGCAACTTCAAAAAACATCTGCATTGCCGATGGAAGTCCGAGATTTATAATTTTCTCCAGCATCGATTTCTTGATTTGCTGAAAGCTGAAATTTTTGAAATAGGCTCTTAACTTGCTGTTTTTTGACAAAATTATATGCATAAAAACCAGCATCATAAACCTTGAAATTACGGTTCCCAAAGCGGCTCCGATGATTCCCATTTTTGGAAAAATCCAGATTCCATAAATCAATAGATAATTTAAGATTACGTGAACGATATTAGCCAAAATAATAGCATACATCGAGTATTTTGTCATTGAAAGTCCGTCGGCAAATTGCTTGTAGCCTTGATAAACCACCATAGGAATTAGTGAAAAAGCAACCCAATCAATATAAGGTCTTGCCAAAACAATCACTTCTTCGGGCTGGCCCATGTAATTCATCAGCGGTTTTGCCAGCACAATTACGCCGAAAAGCGAAATCCCTAAAATCGTGCACAAAAACAATCCGTGATGGAAAGCTGAGCGAATATCGTCAGTGTTTTTTGAAGCATCGGCTTGAGCGACAATTGGAGTTATTGCAGTTGAAAATCCGATTCCAAGAGAAATGGCGATGAAAATAAAACTGTTTCCCAACGAAACTGCAGCCAGTTCTGCCGCACCAAGTTTGCCAACCATAATATTATCTACGATACCTATTAATGTATGGCCAAGCATTCCTAATATTATTGGATAGGCTAATTTTAAATTATAAGAGAATTCCCTTGTATAAGTTTGTAAACTCACGATTGAATAAAAATTTGTGGCGCAAAGATAGGAAGCTATTGAGAATATATCTGTAGAATGTTTATAATTAAGTTTTTTAAGATAAAAACGTGCTAATCAACAATAACCTAGTACTCAATATCTTAAACCTTTGTCAATCTTTTAACAATACTTTAAAATTTAACATTAGGAACCGTAGCCATAATATGCCTAAATTTGGTTATAATTAAAACCTAACCCTATGAAAAATTTAAAAAGAATTTCAACAATGTTTGCATTAGGACTTTCCTTACTGCTGACATCAAACGCAAATGCGCAAGAAGAGTCGATTATTGGCGACACTAAAAATTATAACCAAGGATTTCGTTTAGGCTTTGGAATCAGTGGAGGTTATGTATTTGAAGATCCTTATGATTTTGCACTTGGTGCTGATGCAAGACTTCAATATGATCTTTCAAAAAGAACCTCAGTTACATTAACAACTGGATTTACAAATCTTTTTATCGGAGACGATATTGATGATTTAGGATTTATTCCTGTAAAAGCAGGTTTCAAAGCATTTATTTGGGAAGATCAATTTTATGTAATGGGAGAAGTTGGTGCTGGTTTTGCTGTAACTAACGATTATGACGAAACTACATTAATCTTGGCTCCAGGAATTGGTTATGCAAACAAATATTTTGATGCAAGTATTCGTTATGAATATTACAATGATTTTCCAAAAGCAAATGGAAATGAAGGAGTTGGACAACTTGCTCTTCGTTTAGCTTATGGATTTGATCTATAATAAATAGCTTCTATTTCTTAAAAAAGCCCTGAATTTACTTCAGGGCTTTTTTTTATTTCTCTTTTTCTAAAATTTCTTTGTAAGCTGCGATATGCTCTTTTACTTTGTCATCTAATTCAGGTTCTTGAATATCAGTGTATGCTGACAAGACATCTAAAATCGTTTTTGCTACAATATATCTTGCCATTTTTTTATCATCGGCCGGGACCACATACCACGGCGCAGCTTCTGTGGAAGTTTCATTGATTGCTTCTTCATAATATTTTTGATAATCATCCCAAAAACCTCTTTCTTTCAAGTCTCCAGGCGAAAATTTCCAGTTGTGTTTTGCTGTTTCCAAACGTCGAAGCAATCTTTGGCGCTGTTCTTCCTTGCTTAAATGGAGGAAAAATTTCAAGACGATTGTTCCGTTTTCTGCAATATGATCTTCAAAATTGACAATCTGTTCCATTCTTTTTTTCCAGAAATTCTTTGGAATATCTTCTACACTTTCTATTCCTGGTAAATTTTCATTCACGATATATTCCGGATGAACTCTTGTCACCAAAACATTTTCATATTGCGTTCGATTGAAAATCCCAAACTTTCCCTTATCAGGCAAGGCAATGTAGTGACGCCACAAAAAGTCATGTTCCAATTCATTTGAATTTGGCGTCTTAAAACTGTTAACTACGACGCCACGTGGATTAAATTGTTTGAAAACCTCGCGAATCAAACTGTCTTTTCCTGAAGTATCCATACCTTGAAGACAAATCAAAACGCTGTATTTATTGTGTGCATACATTGTGTCCTGCAGTTCTCCGAGCTCTTTTCTGACTTTCTTAAGCTCACATTTTACCTCTTCTTCTGTAGCTTTTGTATGCAACTTTGTCGGAATTTCTGAAAGTTTTTTTGCTTTAGTTATCTTGAAATCTAGCGTATTTATCTTTTTCATATTTTTTGCTTTACATAAATGTATATATTTATCAGTAATTTCCCGTTTAAAATCTATATTTTTAAACAGCTATTTTCAAATGGCTTTTCTTTAAAAACCTATATTATGCATAAATTCAAACTCGAATTATTATTTCAGATCATCGGAATCGGTTCTGCATCTGGCCTTATCTACAAAGACAATTCATTATTGCTGATTTCTGACAACAGCAGTATTTTATATGAATACAATATTGAAAGCAGCACTTTAGAAACCTATCCTTTACTCGAAGCTAATGCAGATGCTGTCTTGAAAAATATCCCAAAAAAAATCAAGCCTGATTTTGAATCAATTGCTTTTAATGGTGACGATTGCTACATTTTCGGTTCTGGTTCTACTGAAAACCGAAACAGAATGATTCATTTCAACACGGGCAAAAAAGAAAAAGTCGCCGAAACTGACTTGACAGATCTTTATGCAGTAATGCAAAGTTTTGGTGGCATCAAACCGGACGAATTCAACATTGAAGGTTCTATTTACACCGGAGAAAAATGGTTTTTCTTTAACCGTGGCAATGGCGAATCTAGAAAAAATGCCGTTTTCACCGTTTCCGGAAATAATTTGAAAGATGATTTTTCAGTTTTATATAATTCGTATAAACTTCCTTCCATTAAAGGAATTCAAAGCTCTTTTACCGATGCGGTAATTGTTAGAGATAAAATTTATTTCTTGGCAACCGTTGAAAATACTGCATCGACTTATGAAGATGGAATCGTTTACGGCACTTTCATCGGCCGACTTGACGTTGAAAAAATGAAAATCGACTTTACGCAGAAAATCAGCGACAAGCACAAATTTGAAGGTTTATCTGTTTTAAGGGAAGAAGAAAAATCAATAGAATTTATGCTTTGCGAAGACAATGATACAGAAACTTTAGAATCAAATATTTATAAATTAACCGTAGAAAAATAACCTTAAATCTAATGAATCAAGTCTTACATCAAAATTTATTTTTAGTAAAAGAACACGTTGGAATGTTCAAAGCCGCTAACAATTATGACATTTACAATCCAGAAACCAACGAATTGATTATGAATTGTCGAGAGGAGAAACTTGGATTCCTTACAAAGATATTCCGATTTACAGATTACAAAACAATGACGCCCTTTCACATTGAAATCAAATCTCCATCTGGCGAACAAATTTTAAGCGTAAAAAGAGGCCTAACAATTTTTCGATCTAAAGTGGAAGTTTTTGACGATAAAGATCGCTTGATCGGACTTTTCAAGCAACAGCTATTTTCTATTGGTGGAAAATTCAACATCCTTGACAAAGAAGAAAGACAAATTTGTACGCTACAAGGAAAATGGACCGGCTGGGATTTTAAATTCTTGAAAGACAAAACAGAATTAGCGGCCGTGAATAAAAAATGGGCTGGAGCAGGAAGAGAACTTTTTACTTCAGCAGATAATTATATGTTGAAAATTGATGAAAATGTAAAATCTGACGATCCGACACGACTTTTGATTTTGGCTGCGGTCATGTGCATCGATATGGTTTTAAAAGAATAATTCGCTTTTATAAAATTTCAATTTAGGCTTTATGCAATTAATTTCTTTGTAAATTTTGTATAAAGCTTTTTTTTGAACCATTTACTATTGAATAAATTTTCTGAAATGCTGACTTAATTCTGTTAATGGCTAATTTAATGCCGTTTATTACTAATTTTATATGGTCGAAGAGTAATTTAATATGGTTTATTACTAACTTTATTTGGTTTAAGACTAACTTTATTTGGTTTAGAACTAACTTCAATTCCCAAAAACAAATTGTTTTTAAAACCGTAACGCCTTTTGCCTATTGCCTTTTGCCTATTACCTTTTCTCTTTTGCCAAAAAAAATCCACTTCCCTCCCAACCTTTCTTTAAAAAAATCACTCTATATAAAAAAGACTTCAATTGTGATAGACGAAAAACTTATAATAGAATGCAGAAAAATGCAGCGGGACTCGCAGTGGAAACTGTATGAGCTGATGGCTCCGAAATTGTACCAGACTTGCAAGCGGTACTTAAAAAAAGAAGAAGAAATTGAAGAAGCGTTAGCTGATGCGTTCTATATTATCTTCACGAAACTTGACCAATTAAAAGAATTTTATGCTTTTGAAGCTTGGGCACGAAAAATTGCCGTCAACCAATGTCTTTTAGCCTTGAAGAAAAATGTGAATTTTAATATTTACATCGATGACATGAAAGCCGAACCAAAATTAGAAAGCGCAGAAGACACTTTTCTGGAAGCCGAAGATTTGCTAGAATTGCTAAATCACATTCCCGAAGGATGCAAAACGGTTTTTAATCTTTTTGCAATTGAAGGTTTTTCTCATAAAGAAATCGCTTCAATGCTGGGAATTTCAGAAGGAACATCGAAATCACAATTGAATGTATCTCGAACGAAATTGAAAGAATTAGTCAACAATTTATATTACCAAAAAGCAAAATAGTCATGGACAATCAAGATAAATTATATAAACAATTTCAAGATGCTTCGCAAAAATCACCCGAAAAAGACTTTCCGTCGATGGAAAAAGTCTGGGGAAGAGTTGAAGAAAAATTGGATAAAAAAGCTCTGACGAAAGAGAATAATCTTTGGAAGAAAATTGCTGTTGCCGCTTCAGTTTTATTGGTAATTACATTAGGGTCACAACTTTTGAAATTAGAAAATGATAAAACTGTAGTAAAGCCAGAAACTGAAATCGTGACGAATGAAACTGCCGAACCTGCAACATCTGAAGATAATTCTGAAACAAAAGGTTTTGTATCTACAGAAAAAACGAATCCAATTATAAAAGAAAACGCGGCCGAAATCGTGCAATCTGCAATTGAAACAAGAGCAGATTTTGTGGTCAATGAAAAAGCAAGCAATATGGTTTTAAATGATTCTGTCTTTGAACATCTTTCAAAAGACAAAGAAGTTCACCAAGAAAATGAGTCTGTTGCCAATGTGGGATATTCAAGCAACAAGAAAGTTTTTCAGGCTGTCGGCGTTCAAAGAAATGAAGAAGCACAATTTGTAGCCAAAAGCAAAGAAGCTGAAGTTGTGGCAAAAAAACAAGCGCCACTTTATGTAATCAATGGAAAAGCTGTGACTGAGGAAAAAGAAATGAATGAATATAAAAATGCGGATGAAATCGACACATTTGAAGTTTTCACTGAACCTTTATATGTGATAAACGGCATTCAATATTCTGAAGAAGAGCTTTTTGGAGAAAAACCCACGAGTCCGTATGCGCCTTTGAACAAGCAAGAAATCTTGTCTACAAAAATTTTGAAAGGAAAAGAAGCAACGTCGATTTATGGCGAAAAAGGAAAAAAAGGCGTTGTAATTATTACTACAAAAAACGGAAAACCCGCAGTCAAAAAGAACTAAAAAATCAATTTAACTTACTGAAAAACAATATTATGAAAAAATTAAAACTATTTTCATCAGTCCTTGCTATGCTTATTTCTTACGTAGTCAATGCGCAACAAACCAATGTACCAGGAATAATTTTAGATAAACCTTTGATAGAAAAAAAGGAAAATCCTAAGATTCATTTGGGAAGAAATCCGAAGGAAAACAAACCTTTATATGTCATCGACGGAATAATTTCAAACGACAGCATTTTCAAAACCATAAATCCTGAAAACATCAAGACGGTAAATATTTTAAAAGGAAACGGCGCCACGGCAATTTATAGTGAAGCGGGAAAAAACGGAGTCGTCATTATCGAAACTAAAGACCTGACCCGAAAGCAAATTCGAAAGATCAAAAAACTGTCTGAAAAAGCATTGAAAGAAAAAAACAAAACTATTGAAACCACTAAAAACCTTTGATTATGAAAAATTTAAAACCAATTTTAGCAAGCATAATGATGCTGTTTTGTTTCGTATCATTTGCTCAGGAAAAAACAATTACAGGAATCGTTTCTGAACAAGGATTACCGCTTCCAGGTGTTACCGTTTCAGTAAAAAGAACGTCTCGTGCTGTACAAACTGATTTCGACGGAAAATATTCGATTCAAGCTTCAAAAGGAGAAACCTTGATTTTTAGCTATATTGGATATACGCCTAAAAATGTAATTGTGAGCGACAAAACCACCATCAATATTGAATTAGAAACTGAATCAACTCAGCTGGCAGAAGTAGTAACTGTTGGTTATTCCCGAGATTCTGAAAGTAATAATTATGCTAAAAAAACACGTATTGCAAATGAAAACTCTTCTGTAAAAATAAGAGGTGTGGCTTCAACACAAGCGATTTCCATCCAAAAAACGCCTCTGAAAGACAAACGCAAAAACACCGATAAAACTTTACCAGTGGTAAATGTAAATGATGAAGATTATGGAATGTTTATGGAAAATCAGTTTGAAAATCCGAAGAATTCACCGCTTTCTACATTTTCAATTGATGTTGACAATGCTTCTTATACCAACATTCGACGTTTTATAAATAACGGACAGAAAGTCCCAAAGGATGCCGTACGCGTGGAAGAAATGGTGAATTTTTTCAAATATGATTATCCACAGCCAAAAGGCGAAAATCCGTTTTCGATTAACACAGAATACAGCGATGCGCCTTGGAATTCAAAACATAAGATTTTAAAAATCGGATTGCAGGGAAAAAATATTGCGAGCGAGAAATTGCCGGCTTCCAATCTGGTGTTTTTAATCGACGTTTCTGGATCGATGAACAGCGAAAATAAACTGCCGTTGCTGCAATCTTCGATGAAAGTTTTAGTGGATCAATTGCGTGACGAAGACAGAGTGGCAATTGTAGTTTATGCTGGCGCTGCCGGAATGGTTTTGCCTCCGACAAGCGGTTCTAACAAAAAAGCAATCATTGATGCTTTAGAAAAATTAAGCGCTGGCGGTAGCACGGCTGGCGGTGCAGGAATTGAATTGGCATATAAAATTGCACAAGAGAACTTCATCAAAAACGGAAACAATCGCGTGATTTTGGCAACTGACGGCGATTTCAACGTGGGCAGTTCTTCTAATTCTGACATGCAGACTTTGATTGAAGAAAAAAGAAAAACAGGCGTGTTTTTGACTTGCTTAGGTTATGGAATGGGCAATTACAAAGACAGCAAAATGGAGATTCTTGCCGATAAAGGAAATGGAAATTACGCTTACATCGATAACATGCAGGAAGCGAATCGTTTCTTAGGAAAAGAGTTTAAAGGCTCAATGTTTGCTATCGCTAAGGACGTGAAAATACAAATTGAATTTAATCCAAAACACGTGCAGTCGTATCGCCTGATTGGTTATGAAAACAGAAAATTGCGCGATGAAGATTTTACAAATGACACAATCGACGCTGGCGAATTGGGAAGCGGACACACGGTTACGGCTTTGTATGAAATCATTCCGGTTGGCGTGAAAAGTGAGTTCTCTTCTGCGATTCCTGATTTGAAATATACAAAAACTACGGCTGTGAAAAATGATTACAGTGATGAATTGGCTATGATAAAATTCAGATATAAAAAACCTGACGCTGACAAAAGCATTGAAATCGTTCAAGTCATCGAAAACAAAGCTGTCACTTCAGAAGATGCAAGTTCAGATTTCAAATTCAGCACGTCTGTAGCTTGGTTTGGATTAAAATTGAGAAATTCAAAATTGATTGCAAAAACATCTTCTTCTGATATGAAAAAGTTAGCAAAACAGGGAATTTCGAAAGATGGAGACGGTTATAAAGCAGAATTCATCCGATTAGTGGAAAGCGTAAATTAAAGGATTATGAAAAATATAAAAATACTTTATCTGCTATTAGTTTTCATTTCGGCTTTTAGCTTTGGGCAGCAGAGAGGTTGTACAAAACATCTGGCAATTTCTGCTAAGATGAATTTTGACGAAAGCTTAAAAAACAACAGTTTTGTAATTTATCTCAAAGGAGGAATCGTTTCAGTAATTACAAATGAGGATAGAAAATTCGAAAAATCATACGCCGTAAAATATCGTGATTTTGGATGCGTTATGCCAGAAGATCCTACTTATTATGAAAATTATAATCGTTATGTTTTTAATTATTTAAAAGAAAAATACGGCAGTGACTGCATGAATTTAATCAACAAAAATGCCTTTGGCTTGAACAATTAGAAGTCTTAACTCCATAAAAAAACTCCGATAAATTATCGGAGTTTTCTTTTTTATAAAGGTGGATTACTTTTCAATCTCTCTCAAGCTGTCCATTTTTTTATGCTCTAAGAAACCTTTGATGTCTTCAAAATGCTCTTTTACGCGCTTGTTTCCGAATTCAAAAACCTTTGTTGCCAATCCGTCTAAGAAATCTCTATCGTGCGAAACCAAGATTAAAGTTCCGTCAAAATCACGAAGCGCATCTTTAATAATATCCTTGGTTTTCATATCCAAGTGATTCGAAGGCTCATCCAGAATCAACAAATTCACAGGCTCAAGCAACAATTTGATCATTGCCAAACGTGTTTTTTCTCCTCCAGAAAGCACTTTCACTTTTTTGGTCGTATCATCTCCGTGGAACATAAAGGCCCCTAAAATATTTTTAATCTGCGTTCTTACATCGCCAACCGCAATATTATCAATAGTCTCAAAAATCGTAGCATTTTCATCCAATAAAGAAGCTTGATTTTGAGCAAAATAACCAATTTGCGCATTATGACCGACTTCCACAGAACCACTATCGATTCCGATTTCTTTCATGATGGCCTTGATCATAGTCGATTTTCCTTCCCCATTTTTTCCTACGAAAGCTACTTTATCGCCACGCTCAATTACGATATTTGCATCTTTGAAAATCAATTTATCGCCATACGATTTTGTCAAATCTTTTACCACCACAGGATAATTTCCTGAACGTGCTGCTGCTGGAAATTTCAATTTTAGTGCTGAAGTATCAACCTCGTCAACTTGCACGATTACTAATTTTTCTAACATTTTTACGCGCGACTGCACGGCATCAGTTTTTGAAAAAGTTCCTTTAAAACGATCGATGAAAGTCTGGTTGTCAGCAATCATTCTTTGTTGTTCGTCGTATGCTTTTTGCTGGTGTACTCTTCGGTCTTTTCTTAGTTCTAAATAATGAGAATATTTTGCTTTGTAGTCATAAATTCTTCCCATCGTCACCTCGATTGTGCGATTTGTGATGTTATCAACGAAAGCTCTATCGTGAGAAATTACCACAACCGCTTTTGCAGAATTGATCAAAAAATCTTCCAACCATTGAATCGATTCGATATCCATGTGGTTTGTCGGCTCATCTAAAAGGATCAAATCTGGTTTTTGCAATAAGATTTTCGCCAATTCGATTCGCATTCTCCATCCACCTGAAAATTCTGAAGTTGGACGATTAAAATCTTCTCTTTCAAAACCTAAACCAACCAAAATCTTCTCAACTTCCGCTTCATAATTTACTTCTTCAATTGCATAAAATTTCTCGCTCAAGTCAGAAACTCTTTCGATTAATTTCATGTAATCATCTGATTCATAATCGGTACGAACTGTCAATTGTTCGTTCAAATGATCAATTTCAGCTTTCATCTTAAAAACTTCCTGAAAAGCTTTTGACGTTTCTTCCATTACGGTTGCATCGTCTTTTGTTAGCAAATGCTGTGGAAGATAAGCGATTACGGCATCTTTTGGCGCAGAAATATTTCCGGTTGAAGGCTTGCTTTGTCCTGCAATTATTTTCAGAAGCGTCGATTTTCCGGCTCCATTTTTACCCATAAGGGCAATTTTGTCATTTTCATTTATCGCAAAAGAAACATCGCTGAAAAGTGTCGTTCCGCCAAATTGTACTGAAATATCGTTTACTGTAATCATTTTAGATTATTGATTGTTGGATTATTAGATGATTCGATGGTTTGAATTTTGAAGCTGCAAAGATAACTTAATTAAGGAATTAGGCAATTTGTAAAATTATTGTTTGGGCAATTCTATATAAATAAAATTTAATTGCTTTATATTTATACTAAAGAATCCCTGAAATGATAAGAACTACTCCTTTTTATACCCGACTTGCCCACGTTTTAATTTCCATAATTTGCTTGTTTTATTTGGCAATTATTGGCCAGACTTTGCTTGCGCCGCTGATTTTTGCTTTTTTATTTTCCTTGCTTCTTTTGCCGTTTGCCAATTTTTTAGAAAGAAAATGGAAATTTCCGAGATCGGTTTCTTCTGCAGTAGTTTTGCTTACCTTAATAATAGGAATTTCTGCCATAATTTATTTGCTATTGAATCAGCTTAGTGATTTAACCAATGATTTGCCTGCTTTCAAGGCGCAACTTTTAGAAACTTCCATACAAATTCAAGATTGGATTTCAGATACTTTCCACATTGATAATAGCGAGCAGATCAGTTATATAAATTCAGCAACAAGCGACGCTGTGAGCAAAGGAACTTCGTTATTAGGACAGACTTTATTGTCTGTTTCTTCGCTGATGCTTTTTCTAGTTTTTATCTTTTTATATACGTTTTTCATTCTTTTACATAGAAGATTGCTTTTGAATTTCTTGGTTTCTTTATTTAAGGAAGAACATTCTGTAATTGTTTATGATGTGGTGAATAACATCCAATATATTGTAAAAAAATACATCGTCGGTTTGTTTCTTCAGATGCTTATCGTATCGATTTTGGCTTGTATTTCCTTTGAAATTATCGGAATAAAATATGCTTTCCTACTAGGATTGATTACTGGAATTTTCAACATAATTCCTTATATCGGAATTCTTACGGCTTTAATATTGACAGTTTTGCTTACCTTTTCAACAATGGGATCGACGTCAGTTTTATTTGTTTTGGCTACGGTTTTTGTAATTCATTTGATTGACAGCAATTATGTAATGCCAAAAATTGTGGGTTCAAAAGTGAAGATAAATACGCTGACCGCTTTGATTGGATTGGTTTTGGGAGAATTAATTTGGGGAATCAAAGGAATGTTTTTATCCATTCCGATAATTGCGATTTTCAAAGTAGTTTTTGATCGTGTCGAAGGACTGAAACCTTGGGGATATGTTTTGGGCGAAGATGAGAATGTTGCCGAACCTGAAGTGGTGAATGTGGAAAACATCGACGAAACAAAATTATAATTTAACAAATACAGTTTTACAAATAAACAGCTGTTTAGCAAACCTTTACAACAAAACACTTAAATACTAAATAAAAGTGAAGGAAAATATTGCGAAATTCAGCAGGAATACTAACTTTGTAAATTATGTAATGAATATTGACTTTAATGAGTGAAGTTGCGCAAATCATTGATACTCTTGAAAGCAGGCTTGCCAAGCTATTATCAAAAATAGATAGTTTGGAAAAGAACAAGCAAGAATTGCAACAAGAACTGGACAACACAGCAACGGTCGTGCAACAGCAATCGAAAGAAATTCAGGCGCTGAAAACACAACATGACTCACTTAAAATGGCGAATTCATTATTAGGCAGTGAAGATAATAAAAGAGATACGAAGCTTAAGATAAATTCATTAATCCGGGAAATTGATTACTGCATTGCGCAGCTATCAGACTAGCATATATGGACGAAAAGCTTAAAATTAAAATATCAATCGCAGACAGGGTTTATCCTCTGACAGTTGACATGTCGCAGGAAGAAGGCTTGCGAAGTGCGTCAAAAAAGATTGATATTATGATGAAGCAATTTGAAGAAAATTATGCCGTTCGCGACAAGCAAGATGTTTTGGCCATGTGCGCCTTGCAATTTGCCTCGCAACTGGAACAAAAAAAGATTGATTCCTCGACTGACAATGTGGAAACAAACGAAAGATTGCAAAAAATCAATGACCTCTTAGCTCAATATCTAGATAAATAAAATACGTTCTTAACATAGACTAAAATACTGCCTACATTAGTTTTTATTTGGTAAACTCAACACTAACAAATTAAAATGAGCGAATCATCGTTACTATAGCAAGCCTTTTAAGTAAGGAAGCTTGAACAACGAGTTAGCTCAAAACTTGTCTTATCGAGTTTATTCAACACACTAATGTAGGCTTTTTTATATATAAACCTCAACAAACATGGACAGTACATTAATAATAATTATTTCAGCAATAGCAGGCCTCGCGGGCGGTTTCATAATCGCAAAAATCTTAGAAAAGAGCAACGTTTCCAACTTAATTAAAAATGCAAAAAAGGAAGCAACATCCATTTTAAAAGATGCAAAGGCAGAAGCAGAAACTACAAAACAGACTAAAATTCTTCAAGCAAAAGATAAATTCATTGAGCTAAAAGCAGAACATGAACAAGTAATTTTAGGCAAAGAAAAAGCAATCTACGAAAGAGAAAAAAAGACAGCTGAAGCAGAAAAAAGAACTAGAGACAAAGAATCTCAGGTTTCAAATGAATTGGCAAAAACCAAAAAAGCGACTGAAGATTTAGAAGCGAAAATTGGTGATTATTCAACTCGAATTGAAATTCTTGAAAAGAAAAATGCTGAAATCGAAAGATTGCACAAAAGCCAAGTAGAACAATTAGAAGTAATTTCTGGATTGTCTGCAGATGAAGCGAAATCGCAATTGGTAGAAAGTTTAAAAGGCGAAGCAAAAAGCTCTGCAATGTCTTACATCCAAGATACTTTGGAAGAAGCAAAACTTACTGCACAACAGGAAGCTAAGAAAATCATCATCAACACAATCCAAAGAGTTGGAACTGAAGAAGCAGTTGAAAATTGCGTTTCTGTTTTCAACATTGAATCTGATGATGTAAAAGGTCGAATCATTGGCCGTGAAGGTAGAAATATTCGTGCTTTAGAAGCGGCGACTGGTGTTGAAATCATCGTTGACGATACTCCGGAAGCGATTATCTTGTCATGTTTTGATCCGGTTCGTAGAGAAATTGCTCGTTTGGCTTTGCATAAACTAGTAACCGACGGACGTATTCACCCAGCGAGAATCGAAGAAGTTGTAGCAAAAACTGCAAAACAAATTGACGATGAAATCATCGAAGTTGGAAAAAGAACAGTGATCGATTTAGGAATCCACGGATTACATCCTGAACTGATTAAAGTTGTGGGAAGAATGAAATACCGTTCTTCTTATGGACAAAATTTATTGCAACACTCGCGTGAAGTTTCTAAGCTTTGCGGTATCATGGCAGCTGAACTAGGATTGAATGTAAAATTGGCTAAAAGAGCTGGTTTATTACACGATATTGGTAAGGTTCCAGATACTGAAAGTGATTTGCCACACGCATTATTAGGTATGCAATGGGCTGAAAAATATGGTGAGAAAGAAGAAGTTTGCAACGCCATTGGTGCGCACCACGATGAGATTGAAATGAAATCATTGCTTTCTCCAATCGTTCAAGTTTGTGATGCTATTTCTGGAGCAAGACCTGGAGCAAGAAGACAAGTTTTAGATTCTTACATCCAAAGATTAAAAGATCTTGAAGATATTGCTTATGGATTTGCAGGTGTAAAAAGCGCTTATGCAATTCAAGCTGGTAGAGAACTTCGTGTAATTGTGGAAAGTGAAAAAGTTTCAGATGACAATGCTTCAAGCTTATCATTTGATATTTCTCAAAAAATCCAAACGGAGATGACATATCCTGGTCAAGTAAAAATTACCGTAATTAGAGAAACAAGAGCTGTGAATATTGCAAAATAATTCACGTTCAGATATAAATTAGACATAAAAAAAGCTCCTCAAATTGAGGAGCTTTTTTTATACAAATATCTTGCAAATATCTTCATAGCTTACCGGCTTCATGAAATAATCCATTACTTCTTCTGGAAACTCTTTTACTTTCTCAAGGTCAACAAAACTATTTGAAGAACTGATCATGTAAATGGTAGTCTCCTTATTAAAAGAATCTTTTATCTTTTGAAATTCTTCTAAAAATTGCCAGCCATCCATGACAGGCATATTAATATCCAATAAAATCAAATCGGGTAATGAACCGCCCATTGCTGAATTATTTTTTAACGCAGCCATAGCTTCATGCCCATTTTCGAAAAAATGAGAGTTAACCTTGATATTGTTCTTTTTCAGTAGCTTTTTGAGAATGAAGTGGTATACTTTATCGTCATCGACCACAAAAACCTCATTAAATTTTGTCATTTCTTTACTTTTAATTGCTTATAAATTTCTCCCCAGAATCATAATTCAATCTTTATATTCCAATAGATATTCCTGAATTCCATAGAAAATTATTGGCTAGTAAATTTTTTCTCGACGCAAAAGTATGTAGGTGGTTTTAATTAAGGTCTTAAATTATTATAAAAAAATCATAAAATCGATGAACGGTCATTTTCTCGGATGAAATGCATTAATTACCTGCGTAAGATGTCTTCGATCGAGGTGAACATAGATTTCTGTTGTGGTAATTGACTCATGACCGAGCATTAATTGAATGGAACGAAGGTCTGCTCCATTTTCTAAAAGATGTGTTGCAAAAGAATGTCTAAACGTATGAGGACTTATAGTTTTTTGAAGATTAATCTTGATGGCCAAATCTTTAATTATGGTAAAAATCATGGCGCGCGTCAACTGCTTCCCTCTCCTATTCAAAAATAAAGTATCTTCATGACCTTTTTGAATCGGTAAATGAATACGCATTGTATTCTTATAGATTTCAATATATTTTTGCGTAAGGTTTCCGATGGGAACAAAACGTTGTTTGTCACCTTTTCCACTTACTTTTAAAAAACCTTCGTCAAAAAATAAATCTGAAATTTTCAAGGTAATTAATTCAGAAACTCTTAAGCCACAACCATAAAGCGTCTCAAGCATTGCCCGATTTCTTTCGCCTTCTTTTGTACTTAAATCCACAGCATCAATCAAGGAATCAATTTCATCTGTAGAAAGCGTGTCTGGTAATTTCCTGCCAACTTTTGGAATCTCAATCAACTCCATCGGATTATCAGTTCTATAATCTTCAAAAATCAAATAGCTGAAAAAACTTCGCAAACCAGAAATAATTCTGGCTTGAGATCGTGGATTGACTGACTTTGAAATTTCATAAATAAACTGTTGTACCGTTTCTTCTGAAATTTTTACAGGATTAACTGTAATTTGGTTTTCTTCAAGATACGCTACGATTTTTTCAATGTCCAATGTATAATTATCAATCGTGTTTTTTGACAATCCTCTTTCTATCCTTAAATAAGACTGAAAACTTTTTATGTAGCTTGACCAATTTGACATTCTCAAAATTGTGTTAATAATAAATTGCTGCTTCAATAAATTGAAATAACTTGTAGCAACTTAACAAAATTAGATTTTAATATGAAACCTCTTAAACTTATCGCCACAAATCTACTATTACTTCTTGCAATTTCTGCAAATGCACAAATAACACAGCCAGAAGATGTGGGCTATCCTTATAATATCTTTAGTTATGGAGCAAAAGCAGGCCTCAGTTATGCAACTGCCACAAAAGGAACGGCTAATCTTGCGCCAGATTCAAGGCTTGGATTGTATGTTGGTGCTTTTGTTGAAATTCCGATAGTTGACGAACTGCTTTCTTTTCAAGGAGAATTGCTTTATTCTGCCCAAGGTTTTGAAAGGATTTATAAAATTGATGGGCAAGAGATGACTGCAGAATACCATCTTGATTATATAAATGTGCCGATTCTTGCTAAATATTATTTGGTAAGAGGTTTTAGCTTAGAAGCAGGACCACAATTTGGTTTTCTTATCAATGATAAAATAAAAGTTCCTTTTCCTACGGAAGAAACCCCAATTCCAAAGGAAGTTAGCAAGTATGATTTTAGTGTTGTAGCTGGAACTTCTTTCAAATTTGACAGCGGTTTATTCATAAGTTTTCGCTACACTCATGGTTTTAGCGACGCAATTAAAGAAATTGAAGCAAAAAATACCACTTTTCAATTGGGCGTGGGATATGAATTTTAACATTTTATATTTTTAAGGACTAAACGTTTAGAATTTCGCGAAAGTAAATTCTTAATTCTTACATATAAACAATTTTATTTTACATGATAACAATATTTTCTATATAATTATTTATTTAATTGTTAATTTTTTGTGAATTAAGAAAATATTAGAATTTAGAGGACTGCTTTCAAATTAATTTTGGAATACAAACCCTTAAAAATAAAAATTATGAGACTATTAAAAAAGATTACCGCACGAACAATGATTTTAGCAGCTGCAATTTCAGCTAATGCACAAGAAGCAGACAATACACTATCAAGAGAAGTTAGCTTTGGTGTAAAAGGTGGTGTAAACTTCGCAACAATAAATGGAGACGGATTTGACAGTCCAGATTCAAGAACTAGCTTTCATGTTGGTGCGCTTGCTGAATTTCCTTTAGCTGACATTTTCTCTATTCAAGTTGAGGCTTTATATTCTGGACAAGGTTTTGAGTACAACACGCCAGAAACTTTCTTAACTGATAGTAGAAAAATTGAATATCAATTAGACTATATTACGGTTCCTGTACTTGCAAAAGTATATTTATTCAAAGGATTCAGTCTTGAAGCTGGACCACAATTTGGTTTCTTAGTAAATGAAGAACTTGATTCAGCTCCAAACGATAATGATGGAGATACAAATACTGATGAAGCAAAAGACTTTGAATTCGGATTTGCTGGAGGTGTAACTTTCCAAACTGACATGGGATTATTCGCTACTGCAAGATATACTCAAGGTGTAACAGAAATTTTCGAAGACAGAGATGACGCTGACAACAAAGCTACTAACTCTGTATTTCAAATCGGTATTGGATATAAATTTTAATCCAAAACTCATATAAAAATAAAAACCTCCCAATTGGGAGGTTTTTTTATGCAATTAATTTAAAATTAGAATTTATAAACTAATCCTAAATTGATATCTCTAGTATCTAGACCAAATCTAAAAGTGTTAGTTTTTTCAGCACCTTCATAGTCTGGCTCAGTTGTAGCAAATCCTAAAACTCCAAAAGAAGCTTCAAGTGCTAAATTTTTAGTCAAGAAATAACTAATACCTGGCGCAACTTGCACAGCCAAACCGTCAGTCTTAGTTTCTGATGGAAAAGGTCTAACAACCTCAGATTTTATATTTACATAATCTACTCCAAGTTCTCCAAAGAATGAAAATTTAGAAGCCGGTGTAAAATAGTATCTACCAAAAGCGCCAACAGTAAATGAATTGTTTTTAATTTCAACTGGAAATCCTTCCTCAACATACTCTAATTTTTCAGTAAGATAACCTAAACGCACTCCAATAGCGATGTTTTCTGTTACAAAATAACCTACACTCGGAGCGATTTCAAATCCATTAGCTTTTTGATTTCCTGTTTTTTGAGATCCAAAACCTACAGCTCCAGAAATAAAAACATCTCCTTTAGCAAAACCTTCAGAAACTGTTTCTTGTGCATTAGAAAATCCAAAAGCGAATACTGCTGCAACTGATAAAATAATTTTTTTCATGATTGTGATTTTTAAAATTACCAGCAAATATATAGATTAAATTAATTTGAAAGTAATTACATACAAGAATTAATTAAAAAGAAAAATCTTATCAATTTTAATACTATTTCTTAGTGAATAACTCCTTTTTAATGCTTTTCAGAAAATTTTTATATTAAAAATAGTACAGAATTATAAATCGAAGGTAAAATGGAAACTAAAAAATTTAATCCCCTATTTTATCTACTCTTCCAGAAGGCTTGAAAAACCAATAATTGAAGTAGAAATTAATTATATATTGCTCAATTTTTGTATTAATAATTTCATAAAGCATTATAATACTCTTACAAAATTGGTTAAATTTGAAATACAAATAAAACCTTTAAACCACCTTAAAAATTTTATTATGAAAAAACTAATTTTATGCGCAGTCTTACTGATTGCTGGAATATCAAGCTCAAATGCACAAATTGTAAAGTTTGGTGTAAAAGGAGGAGTTAACTTCTCTAATTTTGACGGAGGACCTGAAGGAATCGATTACAAAAGCAAAACAGGTTTTCATGCAGGAGCAGTAGCCGAGATTAAAATCTTGCCTAATTTTGCAATTCAGCCAGAAGCTTTGTTCAGTTCTCAAGGTGCCGCTTCTGATGTAGATGGAGTTGATGATTTTGACTTAAGCTACATTTCTGTACCAGTTATGGCAAAATTCTACCTGATTACAGATAGATTAAGCATTGAAGCAGGACCACAATTTTCATTTTTAGTGGATGATTCAAACAAAGTTGTTGATGAATTAGGAAATACGTATGAAGGACAAGATCCAAAATCATTTGATTTTGCCGTTGCCGGAGGTGTTGGATTAAATATCGCTGGTGGACTTTTTGCTCAGGCTAGATATACTATCGGTTTGACTGAAATTTCAAAAGATGCAGAGGCGAAAAATTCTGTTTTTCAAGTGTCTTTAGGATATATGTTCTAAGCATAAAACAAAATACTTAAAACCGTTTCATTTTTGAAGCGGTTTTTTTTTGCCTTACTTTCTGTTTTCCTTACAAAATCTCTTATTTTTACAAAAACTACTTCATTATGAAAATCATCATCATCAACGGGCCAAATCTAAACTTATTAGGAAAACGTGAGCCAGAAATCTATGGAAGTCAGACTTTTGAAGATTATCTTGATTCGTTGAAAACTGAGTTTCCTAAAGTAGATCTACATTATTTTCAAAGTAATATCGAAGGTGAGATTATTGGAAAAATTCAAGAAACCGGCTTTTCTTTTGACGGAATTATTTTAAATGCCGCCGCTTACACCCACACATCCATAGGAATTGGCGATGCCGTAAAAGCAATAAAAACTCCAGTAATTGAAGTGCATATTTCCAATACATTTTCACGAGAATCTTTTAGGCATCAATCGTTTATTTCACCAAACGCAAAAGGAATCATCATCGGTTTTGGAATGGAAAGCTACAAATTAGCATTGCAATCATTTGTTAAATAATTATTAGCAATGCAACCATTACGTAGCTAATTTCGTCTATTTATAAAAACCCAATATTGTAACTTAAACTTCAACTTTCCCCTCATGAAAAAAAACTTTACGCTACTATTCTTATTATTTACCTGCATCAGCTTTGCCCAAATTAGAGGAAAAATTACCGATCAATCTGGTAATGCGCTAACTGCGGTGAATGTTTACATTGAAAATACTTATTCCGGAACTTCTTCCAACGAAGCTGGAATCTATGAATTGAGTATTAAAAAAACAGGAAAATATACTGTCGTTTTTCAATATCTGGGTTACAAAACTCAAAAACTGTCGGTGAATGTTGACAAACTTCCTTATTCTCTAGATATTTCGCTTGCTGATGAAAATATTTCGATGACTGAAGTCGTAATCAGTTCGCAAGAAAATCCAGCCAATGCAATTATAAAAAGTGCCATTGCTTCAAAAAAGGCAAATGCTGCCATGACTGCAAGGTTTACGGCTGACTTTTACTCTCGGGGAATTTTTCGTGTAAAAGATGCTCCAGATAAAATTTTTGGACAAAAAGTGGACGAGGATGGAATTTTAGATTCTACAGGAACAGGAATTATTTACCTTTCAGAAACCGTCTCAAAAATTGCTTTTGAAAAACCAGATAAATTGAAAGAGAATATTATTGCGTCAAAAATCAGCGGTAATGATAGCGGATTCAGTTACAATACGGCTTTAAACACCAATTATGATTTCTATGAGAATTATGTAGATTTTAATATTAACATGGTTTCTCCGATTGCTGACAACGCTTTCAATTATTACAAATATAAGATCGAGGGCACTTTTTTAGATGACAATAACAATACGATCAACAAAATAAAAGTTATTCCTAGAAGAGATACAGAACCCGTTTTTGAAGGATATATTTATATCGTAGAAGATTCTTGGGCCATTTATGCGGTAGATTTAGACATGAAAGGTTACAGAATGCAGATTCCGATTTTGGATTCTATGAACTTGACCCAAAATTTTACTTACAATAATAATTCTAAAATTTGGTCAAAAAGCTTGCAGACATTAGATTTTAACGCGGGCCTTTTCGGAATTGGTTTTACCGGAAAGTTTACGCACGCTTTCAGCAATTATGAATTCAAAACTGAGTTTGCGAAAAAAACATTTACACGAGAAGTCGTGGCAATTGACAAGGAAGCTAATAAAAAAGACGATACTTTTTGGAATGCCATTCGTCCAGTTCCTTTAACAACCGAAGAGTCAGATGATTATACAAAAAAAGACAGCATTCAAACCATAAAAAAATCAAAGACTTATTTAGATTCAATTGATAAAAAGAACAACAGATTTAAAATTTTTGATCCAATTTCAGGTTACAGCTATAAAAATTCATATAAAAACTGGTCTATCAATTATGACGGAATTTTGCAGGTTCCTGACTTCAATACTGTTCAGGGTTGGAATTTAAGCACTGGCTTTTCGTACACTAAAAGAAATCCAGATGAAAACACCTACACCACTTTTGGCGTAAAATTAAACTACGGATTTGCTGAAGACCGCCTTAGAGCTTATGGCTATTTTTCGACGAGGCTTAACAACCAGACAAATTCTTATTTGTACCTGGCTGCAGGAAATGACATTGTCCAGTTCAACCAAGCGCCGGCAATTAACCATATTGTAAATTCTGTAAGCACGCTTTTCTTCAAAGACAATTACATGAAATTGTACGATAAAAGATTTGCCAGAGCCAATTATCAGCAGGAAGTTGTCAACGGATTGACCATTTATGGAAACGCAGAATATTCTGTGAGAAGGTCACTATTCAATAATACAGATTATGTTTTAATAAAGAATAATAAAGAATATACTTCCAATAATCCTTTGGCGCCAAACGACAATAATTCAGAGATTTTCAGCTCGCACCATTTGGCCAAAGCTTCTATTACGGCAAGAATCCACTTTGCACAAGATTATATTTCTAGGCCTGACGGAAAAATGAATATCAGAAATTCAAAATATCCTGTACTTTATGGAACATTCGAAAAAGCATTTGCCGGAACTGAAAAAAGTTTAGAATATCACGCTCTATATGCCAGAGCAACCTATGATTTATCTATTGGAAACAAAGGCGAATTGGGCATAAATTTGAAAGCCGGAAAGTTTTTCAACGCCGATGGAATTTCCTTTGCAGACTACAAGCATTTCAACGGAAACCAAACGCATGTTGGCATGTCAGAAAAATATTTAAACGTATTTAACCTGCTTCCTTATTATTCAAGCAGCACAAATGATTCTTATTTGGAGGCGCATGTGGAGCACAATTTCAAAGGCTATATCATGAATAAGATTCCATTATTAAATTTATTGAAATCGAATTTGGTAATAGGATATCATGCTTTTGGAGTTCCAGACAGAAAACCTTATTCTGAATTTACTGCAGGTTTGGACAACTTAGGTTTTGGAAAATTCAGAATGCTTCGAATTGATTATGTTCGTTCTTATAACGGAAGCGGCTTCCAAGGCGATGGTGTTGTTTTTGGATTGAAGTTCTTGAATTTAATTGATTAAACACAGATTTCACAAATTAGCACAGATTTACTGAGTATCTAAATTTTTTTCTGAATTTGAATCTGTGTTACAAACACAAAAAAAGGCGTTTCAATCGAAACGCCTTTTCTTTTATATAAATCTAAAAACTTATTCAGTTTCAATCACAGCACCAAGAGCTTTCAATCTTTCTTCAATATTTTCATACCCTCTGTGGATTTGCTCGATATTTTGGATTTTGCTCACTCCTTTTGCAGAAAGTGCCGCAATCAATAAAGAGATTCCCGCACGAATATCTGGAGAAGACATTGTCGTAGCTTTCAACTGAGATTTAAAATCATGCCCGATAACCACAGCTCTATGCGGATCACAAAGAATAATTTTTGCGCCCATGTCGATCAATTTGTCCACAAAGAACAAACGGCTTTCAAACATTTTTTGGTGAATCAAAACGCTTCCTCTCGCCTGTGTTGCCACAACCAAAACGATGCTCAACAAGTCAGGCGTAAATCCTGGCCAAGGTGCATCAGAAATTGTCAAGATTGAACCGTCGATATAATTCTGGATTTCATAACCGTCAGTGTGTGCAGGAATGAAAATATCGTCACCTCTTTTTTCTAACGTAATTCCTAGTTTTCTAAAAGTTCCCGGAATTACGCCAAGATTTTCCCAGCTAACATTTTTGATCGTAATTTCACTGCGAGTCATCGCCGCCAATCCAATCCAAGAACCGATTTCAATCATATCTGGAAGAATCGTGTGCGTACAACCTCCAAGAGATTTCACACCTTCGATTTCTAATAAATTTGAACCTACACCGGTGATTTTTGCACCCATAGAATTCAACATTTTGCTAAGCTGTTGCAAGTAAGGCTCGCAAGCCGCGTTGTAGATTGAAGTTTTTCCTTCAGCTAAAACCGCTGCCATTACGATATTTGCAGTTCCAGTTACAGAAGCTTCATCAAGCAACATTGTTGTTCCCTGCAATTTATCAGCTTCCACGCCATAAAAATGGTCTTCTTTATTATAACGGAAAGATGCGCCAAGACTGATAAATCCTTCAAAATGCGTATCTAATCTTCTTCTTCCGATTTTGTCACCGCCTGGTTTTGGAATATATCCTTTTCCGAAACGAGCCAAAAGTGGCCCAACAATCATAATGGAACCGCGAAGAGAACTTCCTTCTTTTTTGAAAGCTTCTGATTCAAGATAGCCCATGTTCACCTCATCAGATTGGAAAGTGTAAGAACCTTTGCCAATTTTCTCGATTTTTACACCAAGATTTTTCAATAAAGTAATCAATTTGTTCACATCAATAATATCTGGAATATTATTAATTGTTACTTTTTCTGGAGTTAACAAAACAGCACACAAAATCTGTAATGCTTCATTTTTCGCTCCTTGTGGCGTAATTTCTCCTTTTAACGGAACGCCACCTTCAATCTTGAAAGTTTCCATTTTAAATAATTATGAGTTATGAATTATGAGTTATGAGTTGTTTTGAAGAATCCAGAAGACTCTTGATTCAACTCTTAACTTATAACTTTTTAGGGTTTTCTATTATTGTTTTTGTTTTGATTATTAGGCTTTTTAGGCATAATTTTCGGCTTGATTGGCATTTGGCTTTTGTTTGAAAGCTTCTTGTTGGTACGCATCAATTCCGTTGAATTCAGCAATTCTTCTGATGAAGCTTTCATGTTGATTCTTCCGCCTGATAATTCATACAAATGTTCAAAAATCACATCATCTTTTACCGTGTCTTTGTTCCAGCTCAAGTAGGATTTTTTCATGTGGTTGGCAATCACAATAATCAAGGCAGTTTTCAAATCTCCATCTTCCCATTTGTTTGCCACGTCAATCATATACTTGATATTATTGCCATAAAAACGATATTTCGGGAAATTCTGCGGATAATTCAAACGCTCTGGCTTTTGTTGCAAAAGCTCTCTTGACGGCACCGGATATGGTGAATCAACGTCTAATTTAAAATCAGACATGATAAAAATCTGGTCCCAAAGCTTGTGCTGAAAATCAGGAACATCACGCAAATGCGGATTCAAGCTTCCCATCACAGAAATGATATATTTTGCCGCTTTGTTTCGTTCCACTCTATCTTCGATTTCTGTAGCCTGGTCGATCAATTTTTGCAAATGACGTCCATATTCAGGGATAATCAAATGCGGTCTTTCGGCATTGTACTCTAAGTGATGAACGATGTCGTGTGGGTTTTCTTTTATATACATAAAATTGTTGTGAGCTTTAAAGCGAGATAATTCCTTCGATATCAGAAACTTCTAGATATTTATCAATGATGCTCTGCGAACTGCTCATTCTTACATCCACAGAAATACTAGTAAATTTGCCGGTCTTTGATTGCGTAGTCTTGATTACAGCGCCAAGGTCATTGAAAGTATTTTCTACTCGGTCAACCTTTTCCTTATCAGTCGGAACAATGAATTTAAAAAGATATTCTGCCGGCCAAACATTTGCATTATCTAATTCTTCTTTCAGCCTTTCATAAAATTCTTGGGTCTTCTTATCCATCTTCAAAATTAAAATAAAAGCAAATATAGTGTATTGATTTTAGATTTGGGAATTATGGAAATAATTTAATATGCAAAGGGTTGTGAATTGGCAAAAATGTATATTAGCATAGAATTCAAAATGAACAGTATGATAGTAATTTATTGCGATAGCATTTTAGACAATAAACTAGTGGATCCAGATTATGAAAATGAATTGATTGCTTCAAAGAGAAATGATTTTGAAAGTTTTCTCATAAGTTTTGAAGAACTAAGCGATGAAAATACTGAAAAAGCATTAAAATTAGTAAACCCACAGGACAAAACCACAAAAGCAATTTACCGTGGCTGGATGCTCACGCCTGTCCTTTACAAAAAACTTTATGATGGATTATTAAGCAAAAACATCAAGCTTGTAAATTCTCCTGAAGAATACATCCATACTCATTATTTGCCTAATTCTTACGAAAAAATTAAAGCTGTAACACCAAAATCAAATTGGATTAAGCTTAATGGTTCAATAGATATAATTTCTGTTTTAAAATTAGCAAGTGAATTTAAAAACAATCCAATTATTGTAAAAGATTATGTCAAATCAGAAAAACATAATTGGGAAGAAGCCTGTTATATTCCAAATGCTTCTGATTCAGAAAAAGTAAAAAATGTAGTCGATAAATTTATAGAATTACGAGGCAATTCATTAAATGAAGGAATTGTTTTCAGAGCTTTTGAACAGCTAGAATTCCTAACCGAGCATTCACAAAGCGGTATGCCCTTGACAAAAGAATTTCGTGTGTTTTTCGCAAACAAACAAATTGTTTCCGTTTTCAATTACTGGGATGAAGGCGAATATGGCGACTTAAAACCAAATTTGGATGAATTCGTAGAAATTGCAAAAGGCATTGACAGTAATTTTTTCACAATGGACGTTGCACAAAAGAAAAATGGCGAGTGGATCATCATGGAACTAGGTGACGGGCAGGTGGCCGGACTTCCTGATAATGCAAATATCGATTCCTTTTATTATGAGTTAAAATATATAATTTCATCCTTTTTGCTATAAAAAAAACTATCGCCAAATTGTATTAGATTTTTTTCAAGCGCATTTAATCGCTTTGTCATGTCCTAATTTAGCTTATTGCTATTTACTTCCAAGATGAAGTATAGATAAAGTATATCTTAAGTACAGATGTGATGCTTTCGAAGCAGAAAAAAACCAGACACTTTTATTAAAAACTCACCTCAATATTGATCTTAAAAAACTGCTAAGAAACTGATTCCACTTAAAAAATAACTTTCCCTTTAGTATCTAAAAATCTTTAAGTAAATTTGCCCCTTATTTTTTACAAGTGCAGAAAGATATCATTGTTATTATCGGCGGGCCTGGAACGGGCAAAACCACAATTATTGACGGTTTGTTGGAACGCGGCCATTGCTGTTTTCCAGAGATTTCTCGAGAAATTACGCTCGAAGCCAAAAAACAGGGAATTGAACAATTGTTTTTAGAAAACCCGCTTTTGTTCAGCGAATTGCTTTTAGAAGGAAGAAAAAAACAATACCATCAGGCTGTTGCCGAAGAGAATCCAGTGGTTTTTATTGACCGTGGCATTCCAGACGTTTTGGCTTACATGCACTACATCGGCGACGCTTATCCTGCGTTTTTCGACAAAGCTTGCCGCGAACACAAATACACAAAAATCTTCATTTTGCCACCTTGGGAAGCCATTTATGAAAGTGATGATGCCCGTTATGAAAACTACGAACAGGCTACTTTGATCTATAAACATTTGAAGGAAACTTACGAAAGTTATGGCTACGACTTGATTGAAGTGCCAAAAGACACCGTAGATAACAGAATTCTTTTTATCTTGGGGCATCTTTCGAACTAGAAATATGCAAGAAGCGCTCTCGATTCTTCAAAAATATTGGAAACACGACACCTTCAGAACGCCTCAAGCCGAAATAATTGCTTCGGTTTTAGACGGAAAAGATACGTTTGCCTTAATGCCAACTGGCGGTGGAAAATCCATCTGCTTTCAAATTCCGGCATTGATGCAGGACGGAATCTGCCTCGTGATTTCGCCCTTGATCGCTTTGATGAAAGACCAAGTTGCCAATCTCCAGAAAATTGATATCAAAGCAATTGCCTTGACCGGAGGAATTTCTTCAGATGAAATCAGCGACCTTTTAGACAATTGCCAATATGGAAATTATAAGTTTTTATATTTATCTCCAGAAAGACTGCAAGCCGACTGGATTTTAGACAGAATTAAAGCGCTTCCCATAAATTTAATTGCCATTGACGAAGCGCATTGCGTCTCACAATGGGGACATGATTTTCGTCCGGCTTATTTGAAAATCGCTTCTTTAAAGAGTCATTTTCCGAAGATTCCTTTTTTGGCTTTGACCGCAACGGCTACAGAACGTGTTAAGGAAGACGTAATTACGCAATTGGGTTTGGAAAATCCAGCGGTTTTTCAAAAATCTTTTGCTCGAGAAAATTTGGCCTATATGGTTTTTAATGTGGAAGACAAATTATACCGATTAGAACAAATTCTGAAGAAAAATCCGCAACCGTCAATAATTTATGTCAGAAATAGGAAAGCGTGCATCGATGTTTCTTCGCAATTAAATTACCTCGGAATTAAAGCGACTTTTTACCACGGAGGTTTGAATATAAAGGAGAAAGACAAAAACATGAAGCTTTGGATGAATGAAGAAGTCCAGGCGATTGTGGCCACAAATGCTTTTGGAATGGGAATTGACAAGGCAAATGTAAAAACAGTTGTTCATATTCAATTGCCAGAAAATATCGAAAATTATTACCAAGAAGCCGGTCGTGGTGGCAGAAATGGCGAAAAAGCTTTTGCCGTTTTACTGAATAGTCCATCAGATGTGCAGTCTTCAGAAAGTCAGATTCTGAATAATCTTCCTGATAAGAAATTCTTGAATGCGATGTATGTAAAGCTGTGCAACTTTTTCCAAATTGCTTATGGCGAAGGAATTAACGAACAGTTTTCTTTCAATATAAATCAATTTTGTGTCCAATATAATTTTCCTATTTTAAAGACTTTTAACGGTTTGCAGTTTTTAGACCGACAAGGAATTATTACGTTATCTCAAGAATTTTCAGAAAAAGTGACGGTTCAATTCATCATAGAATCAAAGGAAGTTATTCGTTACATGAGCCTGAATCCGCAAGATGAGGAAATTATTCTGGCGATGCTTCGAACTTATCCTGGAATTTATGAAATTATTACTCCTATAAATATTCCGCTTTTAGCAAAGAAATCTAATAGCAAAGAGAATCAAGTAGTTGCGGTTTTGAATAAATTGCAAGAAAGACAAATCATCGATTATCACGCCAAAAACAACGATTCAACGATTACTTTCAATGAAGTTCGTGAAGATGACCGAACGATAAATCGAGTTTCAAAATACCTAGAAAACCAAAATGAGTTGAAACGAACGCAATTGCAGTCGGTTTTGGATTATGTGCTAAATGATAAATCCTGCAAAAGTCGTCAGCTTCTGAGTTATTTTGGAGAAAAAGAAAGCAAGAACTGCGGTATTTGTTCCTCTTGTATTACGAAGAATAAAACGGAAAATAAAGTTTCCTCTATTGCAGAAAAAATCTTGGAATTGCTAAAAACGAGTCCGATGAGCTCAAGAGAAATCCAAATGTATTCGAAATTTTCAGACGATGCGATTATCTTTGCACTACAGCAATTGCTAGAAATAAATAAGATTGAAATTTTGCCAAACAATAAATATACCTTGAAATAACATGGAAAAGTTACGCATCGTTTTTATGGGAACGCCAGAATTTGCCGTTGGCATTTTGGATACCATAGTAAAAAATAATTTTGAAGTTGTGGGCGTAATTACCGCAGCCGATAAACCAGCAGGTCGCGGACAGAAATTGAAATATTCTGCCGTAAAAGAATATGCCTTAGAAAATAACTTGCGATTATTACAGCCGACGAATTTAAAAGATGAAGCGTTTTTAGAAGAATTGAAAAGCCTGAATGCAAATCTTCAAGTTGTGGTTGCTTTCAGAATGTTGCCAAAAGCAGTTTGGGAAATGCCAAAATTCGGAACTTTTAATCTTCATGCTTCCCTGCTTCCTAATTATCGTGGCGCTGCGCCGATCAACTGGGCAATTATTAATGGAGAAACTAAAACCGGTGTGACAACATTCTTTATTGATGATAAAATTGACACCGGAGCGACAATTTTAAGCAAAGAAACTGAAATCAATCCAGAAGAAAGTGCTGGCGTATTACACGATACTTTGATGAATTTAGGAAGCGAAGCTGTGGTTGAAACTCTGCATCTGATTGAAAACGGCAACGCAGACCCGAAACTTCAAGTAGATTCTGACGACATTAAAACGGCATACAAACTAAATAAGGACAATTGTAAAATCGATTGGACAAAATCTGGAAAAGAAATCCACAATTTAATTCGCGGTCTTTCGCCCTATCCTGCAGCTTGGACTTTTTTCAAGGATAAAGATCAAGAATGGAATGTGAAAATTTATGAAGCTAAATTTACCGAAGCTGCACATTCTGAAGCGGTCGGAAAAATTAGCACAACTAAAAAAGAAATGAAAATAGCAACTAATGACGGCTATATCGAAATAGTACAATTGCAATTTCCGGGAAAGAAAAACTTGAAGACAGCCGAGCTTTTAAATGGCATTACTTTTAGCGAAGAAGCAAAAGCTTTGTAATCCCGCATAAACAGGGATTCGACAGGGATTCTCAATAAAACAAGGTGGTTTTATTAACAAAATACCAAAGTTATCAACAATTGAGCGGAAAATCAGCTAAAAGTCTTGCACAGTAAGGAAATCCTACTAAATTTGTTATACAATAAAGAAATATTTAACCAACAATTAAAACTATTATTATGAACAAATCAGAATTAATCGATGCTATTGCTGCTGACGCAGGAATTTCTAAAGCAGCTGCAAAATTAGCTTTAGAGTCATTTTTATCTAACGTAGGTGGTACTTTACAAAAAGGTGGAAGAGTATCTCTAGTAGGATTCGGATCTTGGTCAGTTTCTGGAAGAGCTGCAAGAGAAGGAAGAAATCCTCAAACAGGAAAAACTATCAATATTGCTGCTAAAAACGTAGTAAAATTCAAAGCTGGTGCTGAATTAGAAGGTTCAGTAAACTCTAAATAGTTTTGGTACAGTATAAATCAAAGCCTTCCAAATCGGAGGGCTTTTTTTTTAACATTTACCCAAATTAATTTGTATCCAAACGATTTTTTTTCTAAATTTAGTAAAAATTGCAGCCAAATGATTTCAGAAAAGCTTAAAAAAGGACTTTTGCTTATAGCAGAACCTTCCATAATTGGAGACTTATCTTTCAATCGCTCCGTAATTTTACTTGCCGACCATAATGAAGAAGGTTCGGTAGGATTTATATTGAACAAACCATTAGGATATTCCATTCAAGATTTAATTCCTGAAATCGAGGCCAGTTTTAAAATCTACAACGGCGGTCCGGTAGAACAAGACAATCTTTATTTTATCCATAATATTCCAGAATTGATCCCAAACAGCATTGAAATTTCCAACGGAATTTATTGGGGCGGTGATTTTGAATCTACAAAAGACCTTATCAACGAAGGGAAAATTAAGAAAAACAATATTCGTTTTTTCTTGGGATATACTGGCTGGGACGCTCAACAATTAGAAAATGAAATGGCAGCCAATTCGTGGATTGTTTCTAAAAATGTCTACGAAAACAAAATCATTGGCAAATCAACAACTCATTTCTGGAAAGAAAAAATCTTAGAATTGGGCGGTGATTATGTGATTTGGTCAAATGCGCCAGAAAATCCGATTCTAAATTAAGCCAAACGAATTTGAGCATTCAAACGAAGTAGTATTTCTTTAGCGGTTTTTGCTTCGTAATCTTTCTTACGGTATTTTGTAATCGGCTGAATTCCTTTAATCACATTTGTAACAAACAATTCATCTGCTTTTTGAAGGTCAAAAGGAGAAATTGGTTCTTCTACAACTTCCAACGATTCTATTTTTCTGGCAAGTGCCAAAACTTGTTTGCGCATTACTCCGTTTAAACAACCTTCAGAAATTGGTGGCGTACTTAATTTGTTTCCCATTAACATAAAAAGATTGCCATTTAAGGCTTCAATTACGTTTTTATCATCATTGATAAGCAAACAATTATCATAACCGTTTTCGTCGGCAAAAATACTTCCTGTGACGTTTATTATGCGATTTGAAGACTTGATTGTCGAAAGCAAATGTTTGGTTACGATAAAATCTTTGTATAATTCCACTTCATAACTTTCCTTTTCGATTTGATAAACAGAATTTTCTAAAGCAGAAATATGAATTAAAAACGAAATCGTATTGTCTTTTGGAAGGTAAAATCCGCCTTGATTTCTAAAAATAGTGATTCTGGCGCGGGAAGATTTTTCTAGATTTTCGGCTTTGGCCAAAGTCAGAATTTGCTCTTCAAAATATTCCATTGTAAAGTTCATCGGAATTTCCATACGAACAATTCGCATGGAAGCCATCAGCCTAAAGTAATGATCTTCAGCAAAAAGAATCTTTCCGTCAAGAATTTTTACGGTTTCAAAAACAGAATCGCCATACAGCAATCCGCGGTTATTGGTCAATAAATTGTCTTCTGAAGTCACGTTTCCGTTGAAATTGATCATAAAAAATGCCCTGAAAATTAATGCAGGGCAAATATAAGTCTTAAAAACAGAATTTCACTATACAGAACCAATTACATGCTTCAAATCTGAAACTTGGTTTTCCCAAAGCTGTGAAGCTTCAGCAATTTCATTTTCTTCTGCAAAATCGACAACCATCAACGAAACGTCTTTTGTAATTTCATCTACAAGAATATGAAGTTCGAAGAAATATTCTCCATCTTTTCCATTATCATCTACCCAGCGAAATTTTACTTTCTCACCGCTCTTTTTTGAAGCCAATCTTGCTTTCTCCTCTGCATCATTCCAGATAAATGTAAAGAACTCTCCACGAGAATTAACATTGTCTGCAAACCATTCCGACAATCCCGAAGGCGTTGATATATACTGATATAACAATTGTGGCGAAGAGTTTAAAGGGAATTCTAATTCGTAACGTATCTTATTTTCCATAGATGCAATTAATTTTTTGGAAATATATAGAATAAAATCAAAATAAATGCGATTTTAAAAATAATTTTTTTTTAGTCAATTAAAATTTGCAACATCTGAATTTAGTTTTATATTTGCACCCGCATTCAAGGATGTATAACCAAATAAAAATGGCGAGGTAGCTCAGTTGGTTAGAGCGCAGGATTCATAACCCTGAGGTCACGGGTTCAACTCCCGTCCTCGCTACAAAAAAGGCTGTAAGAGATCATCTTACAGCCTTTTGTTTTATACGTGATTTTCTATCGTCCTGAAAGTCAAATTGACACGAGGTTTTGAAACTGTTTTCGTTGGAGGCAATCGATGCAACCAATTCGTCTGCGTTTCGTCTTTCATGACTAATAAACTTCCATTTTCCAAGATCATTGAAACCGTTTCCTTTGTTTCTTTATGCTTGAAGGCGAATTTTCGTGCTGCACCAAAACTCAGCGAGCCAATCGATCCATTTTTCTTCAAATCTTTTTCTGCGTCGCTGTGCCAAGCCATTCCTTCGTCGCCACTGTGATATAAATTCAGCAAGCACGAATTGAATGTTTCGCCCGTTTTCTCTTCAATCAAGGCTTTTAATTCCAATAATTCTTTTGTCCAGGGCAAAGCTGATTTTGTCGTGTTTGAATACGTATAATTAAACGGTTTGTCTCCATACCAAGCGACTTTTCGCTTTGTGATGATTCTTTTTCCAAAAATAATCGCTTCGTCATTTTTCCATTCAATAGCATTTAGCAATACTTCAAAATAATAATTGGCTTCCTGAAAAGGCAGCAGTCTTCCATAATAATTTACTGTGCCGTCTTTTGGCAATAAATTCTGGTTGCTATCTGGTTCAATATTAAATAAATCCATCTTTCCATTTTTTATATTCTTCCTTCATGCAATGTCCGCAAGGGCGAAATCCATTTTGTACCGCTTCTTTTTCGGAAGTAAAGAAAACTCTATTTTCTCGTTTCATTCTTTTTCCGGAAGCGCAATTTAATCTCCCGTAAATTTTCAGTTTTCTATTTCCTCCTAAGAAAATTTCTTTACGCAATAGCTTTTTGAATAATTCAGAACCTGCTATCTCATTATGATTAAACATCTTATATCTGATTAGCTTTTATGCCTTCCCAACCAATTATCGCCGTTTTCCTCGTATTTCCCCACATATAACCGCCAAAACTTCCTGTCGACTGGATAACGCGATGACACGGAATCAAAAATGCCACAGGATTGCTTCCAATCGCAGTTCCGACAGCACGTGAGGCATTTGGATTTTCGATTTGTTTAGCAATTTCTCCATAATTTGATAATTTCCCCATTGGTATTTTAAGCAAGGTTTCCCAAACTTTTAGCTGAAAATCGGTGCCTTTTAAATGCAGTTTTATTTCAGACAATTTTGACCAATCATTCTGAAAAATAAACAAAGCATTTTGCTGTAATAAATCTAATTTCTGCGAAAAAGTGGCATTCGGAAATCTATTTTTCAAATCTTCGAGCGACTGAAACTCATCTTCGTTAAAAGCCATGTGGCAAATTCCTTTTTGAGTGGAAGCTACGATTATATTTCCAAAAGGAGTTTCTGCAAAACTATAATTTACAACTAAACTCTTTCCTCCATTTTTATATTCTGCTGGCGACATTCCTTCAATATTTACAAATAAATCGTGCAATCGACTCGTTCCAGAAAGTCCGGTTTCATAAGCCGTTTCAAATAAAGTAGCCTTATTTTCTGTCAAGATTTTCTTTGCATGTTCAATGCTGATAAACTGCAGAAATTTTTTCGGACTCGTTCCCGCCCATTCTGTAAAAAGCCTTTGAAAATGAAACGGACTCATATTTACCTTCTCCGCGACTTCGTCAAGATTTGGCTGGTCTTTAAAATTTTGCTTGATATAATCAATCGCTTCGGCAATTCGATCATAATTTATTTTCTCTTGCTCGTTCATGTTTTCTAAATTTAAAACAAAGGTCAGCTGAATTCCAACCTAATAAAATCTGAAACTTGCTAACTATCACCTAAAATAAAAAAATCCCCAATCAAATGACTGAGGATTTAGTATATAATTTCATTTTAATTATTGCAATAAATTTTTCAATTCGTCAAAATCAACCGTAAGCTTTTCGCCTGAAAGAAGATTTTTTATGCTAAAATTTTTAGTTTCAATTTCATTATTTCCAATCATCACTGCAAATGGAATCTGACGTTTTTCTGCATATTTGAACTGCTTGTCCATTTTTGCTTTATCTGGATATAATTCTACTTTGATATTTTCATCACGCAATTGCGAAATAATTTTCATAGAATAAAAAGCTTCGTCAATTCCATAATTGAAGAAAATGGCTTTTGAAGAAGTCGTCACCGTTTCTGGAAACAAATTCAATTCTTCTACAACCAAATAAATTCGGTCTAATCCAAAAGAAATCCCAACGCCACTCATATTTTTCAATCCAAAGATTCCGGTCAAGTCATCATATCTTCCGCCACCGCCGATAGAACCCATGGCTACAGATTTTGGCGGAGCCACTTCAAAAATAGCGCCGGTATAATAATTCAAACCTCTAGCCAAAGTCACGTCTAAATCTAAAATTGATTTTTTTAATCCTAATTCAATGACTTTTTCACAGATGAATTGCAATTCTTCAACTCCTTTTTTTCCTTCTTCGGAAGAAGAAAGCAAATCAGAAAGTTTGTTTATTTTTTCAGAAATCGTTCCAGTAAAGTTGAATAATGGCTGCACTTTTTCAATTGCTTCGGCAGAAATTCCTTTTTCAAGCATTTCTTTTTTTACGCCGTCCTCGCCTATTTTGTCTAATTTATCAAGCGCAACTGTGAAATCAATTAGTTTATCAGAAGCTCCGATAACTTCCGCAATTCCTGATAATATTTTTCTGTTATTGATTTTTATCGTAACGCCTTCCAAACCTAATTCTGTAAAAACCGAATCATATAATTGTACCAATTCAATTTCTTGAAAAAGCGAAGTCGAACCCACAACGTCAGCATCGCATTGATAAAATTCTCTGAAACGACCTTTTTGTGGTCTATCGGCTCTCCAAACTGGCTGGATTTGGTATCTTTTGAAAGGAAATTCAATGTCATTTTGATGTTGAACAACATATCTGGCAAATGGAACAGTTAAATCGTAACGAAGTGCTTTTTCTGAAATATAAGGTGTTAATTTTCTAGAATCAATATCATAAAATTTTCCAGTTGAAGAAGGCATATTTGGAATATCTTCTTCATAATACTGAGTTTCTAGATTCTTACCAAATGCTATTTCGTTAAATTGTTTAATATCTTTTAAGTAATCCCCAGAATTCAAAATCTTAAAAATCAAGCGGTCGCCTTCTTCTCCATATTTCCCCATCAAGGTTTCAGAGTTTTCAAAAGATGGCGTTTCTATGGGCTGATAGCCGAATTTTTCAAAATTATTTTTAATGATTTGAATGATATATTGTCGCTTTGAAACTTCAATTGGTGAGAAATCTCGGGTTCCTTTCGGGATGCCTGGTTTTGCCATTTTATTCGATTTTTAGACTGCTTAGATTTTTAGATAGTTAGACCTTCTTTAATTCAATTTTCGGGCTTTACGACCTTCAACTTTTAAACTTTGGACTTGGGTTGCAAATATCTTACTTTATTTTTATAAATTGGTAGCTGAATTGAGAATTGAGCGTTACTTTTGACTTTCAACTTTCGACTAAAATTTAAATTATGCTGAAACTGCTGAAGGAAAATGTGAGTATTGCGATGGGTTCCATCAGAACACAGCTGTTGCGAACGACTTTGACAGTGCTGATTATTGCCATTGGAATCACAGCTTTGGTTGGAATCTTGACACTAGTTTCGGCTTTGGAAAACACTATTTCAGGGAATTTTTCTTCGATGGGTTCGAATACTTTTTCGATGAGCCAGTACGATGCTTCAGCACAAATCAACCGAAATAATAATATTGAAAAGATAAATCCAATCATCAGTTATCCTCAGGCAAAGGCATTTCAGGAGAAATATCAATATCCTTTTACAACGACTTCGTTATCTTTTACGGCAACTTCTACAGCGGAAATTAAATATGAAAGCAAGAAAACAGATCCTGATATTTCGGTTCTGGGAGTTGATGAAAATTTCTTGGTAAATTCTGGTTTGGAAACGCAATTGGGACGAAATTTTACTGGTTTTGACATTCAAAATAATAACTACGTTTGCCTTGTAGGTTCTGATTTTTTGAAAGGACTTTTAAAAGATGTGAACCCGATTGACAAAGTGATTTCGGTTCGCGGTGCTAAATTTAAAGTGATTGGGGTTTTGAAGGAAAAAGGTTCGACATTTGGAAATGCGCAGGATTTGAGAGTGTTTATTCCAACTCAGATTGCGCGTTCGATTTTTACTTCTCCGAATATTAATTACGACTTAAAAGTAATGATTAATAAAAAGGAATTGCTTGACGCAGCGGTTGATGACGCGATAATTACGATGCGAAGAGTTCGAAAATTGAATCCAGTTGAGGAAAATAATTTTGGCGTTACGCGAAGCGATGAATTGCTTCAGATGGTAATGTCACAAACAGCAGCTTTGGGAATTTCGGCTTGGGTTATCGGAATTATCACGATTCTTGGTTCGTCGATTGCGTTGATGAACATTATGATCGTCTCGGTAACCGAAAGAACTCGTGAAATCGGAGTAAGAAAAGCACTTGGCGCCAAGCGTTCGACAATTGCCTTTCAGTTTTTTACAGAGAGTTTAGTAATCGGCCAATTAGGCGGTTTTGTCGGAATTATTTTAGGCGTTTTAATCGGCTGGGGAATTTCTTCCGCTTTAGATTTTGCGTTTGTAGCTCCTTGGCTGGCAATTTTTGCTGCGGTCATAATCAGCTTTTTCGTAGCGTTGATTTCAGGATTGTATCCAGCAATTAAAGCGGCATATTTAGACCCGATCGAAGCTTTGAGATATGAGTAGAGTTGGGAGTTTTCAGTTATTAGTTGGTAGTTTCCTTTTAAACTTTTCTCCCAAAAATCATCCTGTCATTTTCATAAATATCTTTTCGCAATTCAATATTCTTGAAGTTTTTAACTTCTAATAAATCAATCATCTCTGTTCCTAAATATTGATTGATTTCAAAATAAAGCTGTCCGTTTTCAGTGAGATTTTTTTGTGCCAATTCAGCAATTTTTCGATAGAAAATCAAGGCGTCGTTATCTTCAACAAACAAGGCCAAATGCGGTTCATAATCCAAAACATTCTTTTTAATTTCTTCTTTTTCCAAATTTCTAACATAAGGCGGATTCGAAACAATAATATCAAATTGCTGGCCTAAATCTTCTGTTTCCAATATATTTTTCAGGAGAAAAGTAACTTCTGTTTCATTTTTCAACGCATTTCTTTTTGCCGTTTCCAAAGCTTTTTCAGAAACATCAATAGCAAAAACTTTCGCATGCGGCAGATTTTTTGCCAATGAAATCGCAATACAACCTGAGCCAGTTCCGATATCCAAAATCTTTATCCCGAAGTCTCGGGACTTAAATCCTTCAATTTTTGAATTATTTTTAATTATCCATTCCACCAATTCTTCCGTTTCTGGCCTTGGAATCAACGTATTTTCGTTGACTTCAAATTCCAATCCATAGAAATGTGCGTTTCCTAAAATGTATTGAATCGGGATTTCTTTTTCTAATTTTTCTAAAACTGAATTCCATTTTTCAACTACTTCTTCCGAAAAAACAAACGTTGGATTCAACGCCAAATCGATTCGCTTCATCTGGTGAAAATCTTCTAAAATGATATAAAAGAAACTTTCCGCTTCAAGAACATCATATAAAGGAAGGAGTTTTTCTATGAAATTATTTCTGTAGTCTTTGGCGAGCATTTTTTTTGTTAAGGGTTTTGGGTGAAAGGTTTAAGGTGGAAAAACTTGGAAACTTTGGAAACTATAATTCTTTTAGCATCCAAACCGGACAAGCATTGTGGCCTGTGTTTCCCAAAGGCTTATCCAAATATTGAAATCCTGATTTTTTGTATAAATTTTGTGCATTTGTCATATACGGCATCGTTTCCAAATAGCATTTTTTGAATTCAAATTGGCGCGCTTTTTCCAGACAAACTTCCATCAATTTGACTCCGAGCCCGAATCCTCTTGCTTCTGATAAAAAGTACATTTTCTGGAGTTCGCAGATTTCTTTTGGTCCATTTTCCAACGAAGCAATTCCGGCACCGCCGATAATTTTCCTTTCATTTTCAACTACAAAATACGCCACTTTTTCTTCAGAATAATTTTCAAACATAAAATCAAGCGACGGATCTGCATAAGCTGTTCCCACTTTTGGCACATTGTGTTCGATTAACACATCACGAATCACTTTGGCAATCGCAACATTGTCAGCCTTTTGGATTTCTCTAATAATTATCGCATTCATTTTGACAGAAAAAGGTATTTTTGTGACGTGAAGATACACGAAAAATATATAAAACGTTGCATTGAACTTGCCAAAAATGGCTTGGGAACGACCTATCCAAATCCTTTGGTGGGAAGTGTAATTGTGTATAAAAACCAAATTATTGGCGAAGGTTGGCACCGAAAAGCTGGTGAACCGCACGCTGAAGTCAACGCTGTAAATTCAGTAAAAGACAAATCTTTGTTAGCAAAATCCACGATTTATGTAAGCTTGGAGCCTTGCAGTCATTTCGGAAAAACGCCTCCGTGTTGTGATTTGATCATCGCCAATAAAATTCCGAATATCGTTATTGGAACTATTGATCCGTTTGCAAAAGTTTCCGGAAACGGAATCAAAAAATTGATGGAAGCTGGACGAAATGTGACCGTTGGAATTTTAGAAGACGAATGCAATGAATTGAACAAACGCTTTTTTACGTTCCATAAAAATAAAAGACCTTACGTAATTTTAAAATGGGCCGAAAGCCAAGACGGATTTTTGAGTCCTATATATAAGGAGGAAAAAAAACCGGTTTGGATTACGAATCAATATTCAAGACAATTGGTTCACAAATGGCGCACCGAAGAACAGGCGATTTTGGTAGGGACGCAAACGGTTTTAGACGATAATCCAAAGCTGGATTCTAGAAATTGGAAAGGCAATAATCCGGTTAGAATTGTTTTAGACAAAACTGGAAAAATTCCAAATAATTACTTTGTAAAAAACAATTCTAGCGCTACAATTATTATTACAGAAATTGAAAATTTAGAAAATTTAAAAAATATTTCTTTTGAAAATGCTATCTTTGATAGTAACCTCGCTTTTTCCGTTTTGGATATTTTGCATAAAAACGACATCCAATCTGTGATAATAGAAGGCGGAAAACAGACGTTGCAGACTTTCATCGATACGAATCTTTGGGACGAAGCGCGTGTTTTTAAAGGAACAAAATCTTTTACAAACGGGACAAAAGCTCCTGATTTCAAAGGCAATTTGGTTTCAAAAGAAGCAATTTTGAATGACGAACTTCTAATTTTCAAAAAGGTATGATCACAACGATAATTTTTGATTTTGGAGATATTTTCATAAATATCAATTTCAAGGCGATGGAAGATGCGATGAAATCTCTTGGCCTGAAGGAATGGAACGACGATTTGGACAAACTCAATTATAAATTTGAAAAAGGAAAAATAAAGGAAGAAGACTTTTTGAAAGGAATCCAGAAGTATGTTCCAAATGCTTCTTTGGAGGAAATCAAAACCGCTTGGAGCGAGGTGCTTCTGGATTTTCCTCTTTATCGATTGGAATTTTTGCAAAATCTTTCCCACAATTATCAGCTGTTTTTATTGAGCAATACCGATGCGATTCACGTGGAGCAATTTGAAAATATGGTTGGCGAATCGTTCAGCCGTGATTTTTACCAATGTTTTGAAAAAGTGTATTTTTCCTTTGAAATCGGACAGCGAAAGCCAGAACCCGAAGCGTTTCAATATATTATTAACAAACACGAATTGTCAGTCAAACGCACTTTGTTTGTGGACGACCGAAAAACCAACACCGATATTGCCGAAAGCCTTGGCATGAAAGTCTGGAACTTGAAAGTTGGCGAAGAAGATGTCGTTGATTTATTCGAGAAAAAAATTATTCCGCTTTAGATTTTGGAACTAAAAGATACTTACAGAACGCTTGATTTTCCTTCGGAAGAAATTTTATACAAAGAAAAAAACAGCAAATTTTTCGGATACGCTTTCCCTATTTCTTCGGAAGACGAAGCTAAAATCATACTTGAAAGTTTAAGAAAACAACACAATTCTGCGGGACATTGCTGTTACGCTTTTCAAATTGGTACTGATAAAATTCAATTCAGGGCAAATGACGACGGCGAACCTTCCAACTCTGCAGGAATGCCCATTTATGGACAAATTCAATCTTTTGAACTTACCAATGTTTTAGTTGCTGTTGTGAGATATTTTGGAGGCGTAAAATTAGGTGTTGGTGGCTTGATTTCGGCTTATAAAATTTCAGCACAAATGGCTTTGGAAGCTTCAGAAATTGTTGAAAAAACGATTGATATTCATTACAGCATCAAATTTGATTATAAAAATATGAATAAGGTGATGCGAGTTATCAAAGAAAAAAACTTAGATATCGTTTCTCAAAACATGGAAATGAGTTGCGAAATTGAAGTTAAAACTAGAAAAAAAAATGCCGAAATGATATTCGAAATTTTTTCAAATTTATATGAAATTGACATAAAATTGAAAGAATAATTTCTGATTTTACGAAATCAATGTTATTCTTCTATAAATGCTAAAAGTTTTTCAGAAACATAGCTCGGAGGAAGCGTCGGACGACCTGTTTTCATGTCTACAAAAACCAACATTGAAGTGCCCGTTGTTAATAACTCCTCCTTTTCATTGAATATCTCATAGTCGAATTCGATCTTCACAGACGTCTGGCTTTTAAAGATGGTTTTTACCCGAATCAAATCATCATAGCGTGCTGGCTTTTTGTAATTCATCGTTAAAGAAACCACTGGAAGCATAATTCCGTTTTCTTCCATGAATTTATAAGACAACCCTAGGTTTCTCAGCCATTCCACACGTCCCATCTCAAAATATTGGGCATAATTTCCGTGGTAGACAACGCCCATTTGATCGGTTTCTGCGTATCTTACTCTAACTTTAAATTCAAATTCTCGCATAATTTATTGTTTATTTTTTGTATATTATAAAGGACCAATTTCCCATAGTACTTACAACAATATTTTTATAAAATCAATCCCTATTTAATTTTTTTTTACAGATTTTTGTCACATATTTGTTCTCCCGAAGAAGTTACAAAAGATACACTTTTTCTTTTGTAGGATTAACTTTAACAAACATAATAATTTAACTTAATATATGAACAAAACTGCGCAATCGGTATGGGAAAACTGTCTGTTATTCATAAAAGACAACATTCAAGATCAAGCTTACAAAACTTGGTTTGAACCAATTAAATCCGTTGAGCTAACAGATAATGCTTTGTATATTCAAGTTCCAAGTAAATTCTTTTACGAATGGCTGGAAGAACACTACGTTAAATTGTTAAAAGTTGCTTTGACCAAAGAACTTGGAAAAAACGCAAAGTTACTTTATAAAATCAAAATGGAAAACACTTATGGCAACAAACAACCGTTTACGGAACAATTGCCAAGTGCGCACAGAAGCCCTGTAAAACCTCAGGATGTGGATGTTCCATTGCAAAATAAAAATCCAGAATTAAAAAATCCTTTTATTATTCCTGGAATCAGAAACGTGAAAATCGAGTCGCAACTGAATGCAAATTACAGTTTTGACAATTTTCTTGAAGGAGATTCTAACCGTTTGGCGCGTTCTGCAGGTATGGCTGTCGCTAATAAACCTGGAGGAACTTCATTCAATCCGCTATTAATTTTTGGTGGTGTTGGTTTGGGAAAAACACACTTGGCGCATGCTATCGGTGTGGAAATAAAAGATAAATATCCAGAAAAAACGGTTCTTTATATTTCTGCGGAAATTTTTACGCAACAATATATTGACTCTGTAAAGAAAAATACGCGTAACGATTTCATCCATTTCTATCAATTAATTGACGTTCTTATTATTGACGACGTTCAATTTTTATCAGGAAAAACAGGAACTCAGGACGTATTTTTCCATATTTTCAACTACTTGCACCAAAATGGAAAACAGGTAATCCTTACTTCAGACAAGGCTCCTGTTGACATGCAAGATATTGAACAAAGATTGCTTTCTCGTTTCAAATGGGGACTTTCTGCTGAATTGCACCAGCCTGATTATGAGACAAGAATTTCAATCTTGAAAAACATCTTATATCGTGACGGCGTTGAAGTTCCAGAAGAAATTTTGGAATATGTAGCGCGCAACATTAAATCAAATGTTCGTGAATTGGAGGGAGCAATTATTTCATTGATTGCACAATCTTCTTTCAATAAAAAAGAAGTAACTCTTGATTTGGCAAAACAAGTTGTTGAAAAATTCGTAAAGAATGTAAAACGCGAAATATCAATTGATTATATCCAAAAAGTAGTTTCAGATTATTTTCAATTAGACTTAGATATGCTTCAGTCAAAAACCAGAAAACGTCACGTGGTTCAAGCGAGACAGTTGGCAATGTTTTTTGCGAAGAAATATACAAAAGCATCGTTGGCAAATATCGGTTCGCAAATTGGAGATCGCGATCACGCAACAGTTCTTCATGCTTGTAAAACGGTTGACAATTTAGTTTCGACAGATAAGCAGTTCAAGAAATTTGTGGACGATATCAACAAAAAACTATCTTTATAATTTATCGATTTCAATTCTGATCCCGAAGTTTCGGGACAAAAATCATAAATCCTAGAAAATGCCTATAAAAATCTTAATGGTTTGCCTTGGAAACATTTGCCGTTCGCCTTTGGCAGAAGGAATTTTGCAGTCCAAGCTTCCTAGAGATCAATTTATAGTAGATTCTGCGGGAACTGGAGATTGGCACGTTGGAAGACAACCAGACTCAAGATCTATCGCTATCGCAAAATTAAGAGGACTTGATATTTCCAGACAAAAAGGAAGATTATTTACCGAAAAAGACTTTGAAACAAACGATTATATTTTTGTAATGGATAATTCTAATTACAAGGATGTGATTCGATTGGCTCCAAATCAAGAAGCAAAATCGAAAGTCAGCTTGATTCTCAACGATTTATTTCCCGATGAAAATGTAGATGTTCCAGATCCATATTATGGATTGGAAGATGGTTTTTCCAATGTTTATGGAATGCTTGATGAAGTTTGTGAGATTATTGCGGAAAAATTGATTGTTAAACATTCATAAAGTTTTACCGCAGATTTTTGGATTTTTTTCTAATCTATTTCTTCTAAATTAGAATTTAAATTTTGAGGATTTCTTCTTTCATCCCAGATCAATTTTACAATAATTTCAGTTTTTGTAATAGAAAAGAAAACAGAAATATGTTTATGTGTAAAATAATAAAGATTTTTAATTGATGTCTTTTGAGGGAAAGCAACTTTAGAATCTAATTTTTTAATTTTCTGCGTAATTTCTCTGTATAATTTTTCGCTGTAGATTTTACTTTTATTCCTTTCCTGATAATAACCCATAATACTGAACATTTGTATCTCAGCATTTTTCAACCAAATTATCTTTTTTGCCATTCTTTGAATTTTTCATCCATCGCTTGATCATCAATAAATTCTCCTTTTTTATATTGATTATCCGCTTCGTTGACTAAAAAAATCTGATCTTGTGACAATTCATATTTCGAACTATCTAAAATATTTTTAATTTTTTCGAGCAAAGTAATATCTTCAATTTCAGAAATCTGATCAATTATTTGCTGTTGTAAAGAAATTGTTGCCATAACAAATTAGTTTGAATTACAAATTTACATCTTTTTACAATCAGTATTACATTATAAAATTTCGCAATCCCTTTCAGAATCCCTAAATTTACATTCTAATAAAACGAAAATAATCACGATGAAAGCTTTAGGAAAATTATACTTAATCCCAACCACTCTTGGCGAAAGCGACCCGATGGATGTCTTGCCACAAACCGTAAAAAGAGCGATTGATTTCATTGATTATTATATTGTTGAAAACGAAAAAACTGCCAGAAAATCTATCAAAGCAGTTCATCCAGAGAAAAAACAGCCAGATTTAAAAATCAGCTTATTGAACAAACATACAGATGTAAAAGAACATGCCCAAATGATTGCTCCTTGCCTTCAAGGAATTAATGTCGGCTTGATGTCAGAAGCAGGTTGTCCTGGAGTTGCCGATCCTGGCGCGGCGATTGTAAAAATTGCACATGAAAAAGGAATTCAAGTAGTCCCGTTGGTTGGACCTTCTTCAATTTTATTGGCCCTTATGGGTTCTGGAATGAATGGACAAAGTTTTGCCTTCAACGGTTATCTTCCTATTGAAAAATCGGAAAAGAAAATGGCTTTGAAAAATTTGGAAAAATTGTCTTTTGACAAAAATCAATCGCAATTGTTTATCGAAACTCCTTATAGAAACAACAAATTGTTAGAAGACATTTTACAAGCTTTACAGCCAAATACGCATTTGTGCATTGCTTGTGATATTACTTTACCAACTGAATACATTAAAACTTTTAAAGTTGCGGATTGGAAGAAAACTAAGATTGATTTGCATAACAGACCTTGTATTTTTATTATTCATAAGATAAATTAGAACATAAAAAAAGCCGATTATCACTAATCGGCTTTTCTATTTTATAAAACAAAACTATCAAAGCTTCACTTTTGCATTCATGTTTGCTATAATATTTGAAGTGTCATAACCTCCAAATTTCTTAAAATAGCTTTTCATTGATGTTCCAAAACCATCTTTAAATTTTCTTCTGCCGTTGCTATTCAAATAGCCTTTTACAGAACCTGCACCACCTAAATGAGCCGCAGCCAAAATTCCAGATTCGGTAATTTTTACACCGTTGATTATTTTACCTTCAAACTTTTCAATTTCATCTTCAAGTTGTGCTTTATTAATTGAAAGCAGTGCTTTAAACGCTTTTTCCTGTAATCTCGGATTGTTTAGAAAATAATTTCTGTCTTTGATTCCAATAGAGCGCAAAGCCGACATACCGAATTGATATTTGCCCATGTAGCCAAATGAATTCACTAATTTGTATTGTCCTTGAGATTCTCTGATGGCGATTGCCTGTTTGAAGCCTGTGTAGGTTTTTCCAGTGTATGGAAGCTCCAAATTTACATATTGACTTTCCTCTTGAGTAGGAACTTGGTAGACGATTTCCTCATCTTCACCAACATAAAACCAACTGTTTTCTTGTGATTCTTTAGGTTTGAAACCTAAACTAATAAAAGCGATTGCAACTAGCAATCCTGCGAAGTAATACCATTTTTTTATCATAAATTGGATTTCTCAAGCACTGTCACCATCTTGAAATTTCTAGGGGGCAAATATACGACAAATAAAAGGATATTGAAAATCAGGCTGTTAATGTTTTCTAAAAATACAAAACGTGTCCCTTAATGCCTCCTAACTCTCTGAACTCTAAAGTTGGAGCCGGAACTTTTATAGTGTTAAAAACAGAAAAAAGCGTCTTTAAGAAGTGATTTTGGGTCTGAATTTTAGTCAAGTCAACATCAAAACTGACGTAAAACTGTCGCGTTCTTTCCTTTTCAGGAAGAAAAATAGTGTTGACCAAAGCATCATTTGCCGTAATCATTCCTTCGCCTCCATAACCAACAGCAAGATTCAGCCATTTCGGAATTTTTGACTCTTTGAAAAAAGAATGAATATTTACCGAAAGCCAATACGTCTGGCCGTTGTAATCTTTTAAGATTTCTTCGGAAAAAGTACTTCCCAAAACTTCAGGTCTCGCTCCAGTATAAGGCGTTCTGTGAAAAGAAAACTTCGGAACAATTCGCTGTTCCTTCCAAAGCAGTTCTTGGCCGACATACAAAACGGTCCCGGAAGCATTTGCCGCAACATCGCCCCAAGAAAATCCCCATTCTGCAGAATAGCCGTCCATGACCTCAACGGCAGAAAGGAATGTAAATCCCAAAGTAGAGCCATAAATCAGCTGGCTTTTCTCTGAAGCACCGCTCCATTCTAAAAGTTCAGCGCCAAAACGTCCCATGTGATAAGCTGAAAATGCATGTCCGGCCTTGTCCATTTGCAACCAATGCGCATTGTCATTTTTAAAATGGAAGTCTGATTTATCATAATCTTTATACCAAAGCTGATTCAAACCCACCAAAGCACCGCCAAGCGCAACAGTTTCAGAAATCACAACGGTATTTCTTCTGGGAATATTTAAAGTGTCAGATGGCGTGAGAAAATCTTGGAATTGATTTTGCGCCACGCCATCTGAAAAAAAGGTGATTGTAAGTAAAAAGTATATTGTCTTTAAGAATCTCAAAACTATCGCTTGATGCCTTGTTTATTAACCCAAGCCACATATTTCTGACGGTTTACTTCGTGTTGTGCCGGAGTTACCGCAAATTCGTGGTAGCCAAAATTCGTCACGCTCGCACAGAAATAAATATAATTGTGTTGTTCTGGATTTAAAACTGCGTCAATTGCCGTAACGTCAGGCATTGCGATTGGACCTGGAGGCAAACCATGATTTTTGTATGTATTATAAGGAGAAACCGTTTCCAAATCTTTGTATAGAACTCTTTTGATCACGCGATCGAAATCATTTGATTCTTTTTTCACTGCGTAAATTACCGTTGGATCGGCTTCCAATTTCATTCCGGTTTTTAACCTATTTAAATAAACTCCTGCTACTCTTGGTCTTTCGTCAGTTTTTACAGTTTCTTTGTGTACGATGGAAGCCAATGCTGAAACTTGCAATGGCGTTAAATTCAAAGCTTGCGCTTTTGCTTTTCTGTCATCATTCCAGAATTTTCTGTACTCTTTTGCCATCCTGTCACGGAATTTTACTGCAGAAGTATTCCAGAAAAAATCATACGAATTCGGGATAAACATGCTCAAGACGTTTTCTTCCGTAAATCCGTTTTCATCTAAAAATTCTTTGTCGGTGAAAGCTTGCATTAGTGAAGTACTGTCAGCTTCTATTTGTGAACCGATTCTTCCTGCAAAATCTTCCAATCTTTCTTGGTTATTGAAAGCTAGTTTTGTTTCTAAAGGCTGGCGCAACGAATTGATAATGTCGTTATTGTTCATTCCTTTTTTCAGAAGAAATTTCCCTGCTTTTACATTCGCTACGTATGATTTCTTTTCAGCAACCATTTTGAAATTTTCTAAATTCTCTATATAAGGAGCGACTAATTTTTCTACTTCAAGAAAATCAGAGTCGGTTGAAATATATACAAAAACTTCTTTTTCATCAAATTTTGTATTTGGTGAGAAAATCTTTTGGTAAGCTAAATAACCAAAGATCATCAAGCCCAACATTACGACTACAGAAGTTATAGCAATTATTTTTTTTAGTTTCAAAGTGGTAGATTTTAAAGTTTATGATTGATTAACTGGAACATCGCTTCGTCTTTATAAACGCCATCAATGAGATTCCATTGTTTTTTTAGTCCGATTTTTTCGAACCCAAAATTAGTAAAAAGAGTGATACTTGCTTCATTCTCGGGATTGATATTTGCAAATAATTGGTTTAAATTTAATTGAGCGAAAGAATATTTTATCAAAAGTTCCAAAGCCTGCGAACCAATTCCTTGATTTCTGTTACCTTCATCTTTGATAATAATTCCGATTCCCGCCCGATTATTTCTCGGATCATATTCAAATAAATCAATCAAACCGATGGCTTTGAAGTCATAATTATTACAAATCGCTAGTCGCAATTGTTTGGCTTCGTAAATATCCTGCTGGGCATTTTCAAGATATTGGCGGATCAAAAATCGGCTGTAAGGCGTTTGCGTATTGCTGAATTCCCAAATGGATTCGTCATTTTCTATGGCGAAAATGAATTCGAGATCTTCGGGTTCTAGCGCACGGAGGTAGATGGTTTTTCCTTGGAGAGTTATCATTTGGACTTCTTAGATTTTTAGATTTTTGGACTTCTTAGACTTCAACATTCCCTTCAAACACAAAAATCGCTGGTCCTTTCAAAAAAACATCTACATATTTTCCTTCTTTTTCATTGAAAGAAACTTCGAGCTTTCCTCCTTCTACATTTAATTTTATTTTATTGGAAGTTGTTTTTCCAGTAGCTTTCATTGCAATTGCAACTGCTGTGACACCTGTCCCGCAAGACAAAGTTTCATCTTCCACGCCTCTTTCATAAGTTCTTACTGAAAAAGTGTCAGCGTCATTTTTACTTACAAAATTTACATTGCTTCCTGATTTTCCGTATAATTTTCCATAGCGGATTTCAGAACCCTTTTCTTTTATCGGATAGTTTTTTAAATCGTCTACCAATTGAACGTGATGCGGTGAACCGGTATCCAAGAAAACATAATCTTCCTCAATTTTCACAGCATCGACATCTTTCATTTGTAGCGAAACAATTCCGTCGTCAGCAATTATGGCGTGATGCAATCCGTCTGTGGCGATGAACGTGGCTGCGTTTTCAATAACTCCGAGCTGTTTTGCGAAAGCTACGAGACATCTTCCGCCGTTGCCGCACATTGAACTTTGGTTTCCGTCAGAGTTGTAATAGACCATTTTGAAATCTGTGGCTTCGTCGTTTTCTAGCAGAATCAGTCCGTCGGCTCCGATTCCGAAACGCCTGTCGCAGAGTTTTTCTACTAATTTGATATCTTCTTTTGGGAAATTTTCTTGGCGGTTGTCAATCATGACAAAATCATTTCCGGTTCCTTGGTATTTGTAAAATGTAATTTCCATCGTTGGGATTCGCAATAATGTAAGAGTTTAAAAAACGCCTTTTGATTGTTTTCTAGCCCCGATTGGCGGCAGTAGCCTTTTCTTCCGGATTTTTTCCGGAGAAAAGCTACTGCAGAAAGCGGGAACATGGTTTAAAGAAAGCCAAATGTAGTGCTTCTAAAAACGACAAACAAGGCTTTACAAAAGTACGAATATTAATGAAAAGTTAATCATTGTTAATCGAGAGTTAAAGGCAAATTAACGGCACAGTTTTCAATATATATTTACGGCAAATAACTTAATTATAACATACTATGAAAAGATTTTCGAGTTTATTCTTAGTGTCCCTTTTGAGTGGCGCGACCACTTTGGGCGCTTACAAGCTGTTTATGGAAAACGATGGCTTGTTATCTGAAAAAAAATCAATTGTAACTACAGCCTCCCCGACTTTCATCAGAAATGTGGGACTTGGTGCGGAAACGGTAGACTTCACGGCGGCGGCAGAAAATGCTGTTCACACGGTGGTTCACGTTAAAAATGTGTCGTATCGAACGGTAAACAATCCGATGATGGAATATTTTTATGGCTATAAAGGCGGCCAGCAACAGGCTCAGGTTGGAACTGGTTCTGGCGTAATTATTTCTGAAGACGGCTATATCGTGACGAATAATCACGTGATTCAAGACGCTTCTGAGCTGGAAGTGACTTTGAATAATAGAGATATTTATAAGGCAAAACTGATCGGAACGGATTCTAAAATGGACATCGCCTTGCTGAAAATCGACACGGGTTCGAAATTGCCTTATGCGACTTTTGGCGATTCTGACGGCGTGAAAGTCGGCGAATGGGTATTGGCTGTCGGGAATCCGTATAACTTGACTTCGACTGTGACTGCGGGAATTGTTTCGGCGAAAGCTAGAAATTTAGACCAAAAAGGAATTCAGTCTTTCATCCAAACCGATGCGGCGGTGAATCCTGGAAATAGTGGCGGTGCTTTGGTAAATACTCGAGGAGAATTGATTGGAATTAATACGATGATTTCTTCTATGACAGGTTCTTATGTAGGATATTCTTTTGCGGTTCCTTCGAATATTACCAGAAAAATCATTGAAGATATCATGGAATATGGAAATGTACAGCGAGGGATTCTGGGTGTTGAAGGCGGTGAATTGAATAGCGCTGTTTCAAAGGAATTAGGCATTTCTGAAACACAAGGATTTTATATTAATGGTGTTACCAAAAATTCTGGAGCTGAAAAAGCTGGACTTACAAAAGGTGACGTCATCATAAGATTAGATAATACGCCAATTTCAACATTTACTGATTTGTCTGGTTTTGTAAATACGAAAAGGCCAAACGACGTAATCAAAGTGACTTTTGTCAGAAATGGAAAAGCGATGGAAACTCCTGTGAAATTAGGTAAAAATGAATTTGCTACTTATGAATTTAATGGATTGCAGTTGGAAAACCTGAATGATAGCGACAAAAAACGTTTTAATGTCAATTATGGTGTCAAAATTAAAGAGGTTGCAACACAATCTTATGGAGAATTAGCCGGAAGTATTATTTTGACAATTGACAATGTAAAAATCAAAGATGTGGAAACAGCATCTGAAATTTTAAGCAAAAAACAGCAAAATGAAATGACGAAAATCGAAGTCTTGAATAAAAACGGACAAGTCGAGCGTTATATCTTCAGATAAAAAAATAAAATTTTTGAGTGCCAGAAAGCCAGTTTAAACGACTGGCTTTTTTTATGTAATTTTTTTTCTAAAATCCTTTACGAAAACGTTTGAAATCTATACTTTTGCATCACTAAAAATAAACTTACAACACTCAAACGACATTTTTTTAATCATGACAAAAACAATTTTATACGAAAAAGAACTTTCTTTTCAAGCAGATCGAAGAAGAGCTGGCGTAGAATTTATCAAGATCATCAGTGACCTTTGGTATGACAAATCGATTGAACTCGTGCTTTTCAAAAACCAGCTAATCAATACTAATGTAAGCGACATTATCAACTTGCACGAATATGCAGGCGAATTTGTTGGAAAACCTATTAATGTTTTCGATTCTGTTGAAATTGCCCGCGCCCTTTTGTCTTTAGACCTTCCTCCTGCAAAACTCGATATCGGCAAGCTGACGTATGAATATCACTTGGAAGACAACAAATATAATGATGCCAAAGCTTTTGTAATTGACAAATTAAGCAATGCAAAAGAGTATAAAAATAACAAGCCGAAAGACGTAGTGCTTTATGGTTTCGGCCGTATCGGAAGATTATTAGCCAGAGAATTAATGTCAAAAACCGGAAAAGGAACGCAATTGCGATTAAGAGCAATCGTGGTTCGTGAGAAAAATGACGCGGTGAGTTTAGAAAAAAGAGCTTCTTTATTACGGTATGATTCTATCCACGGTGATTTTCAAGGTTCGGTTTCAGCAGATCCTGAGAATAATGCTTTGATTATTAATGGCACTACCGTTCACATAATTTCTGCTGCAAATCCGGAAGATATTGACTATTCAGATTATGGTGTCAAAGATGCTTTGGTCATTGATAATACTGGCGCTTTCACTACGAAGGAAGCTTTAGAAAGACATTTGAAATCAAAAGGCGTGGATAAAGTTTTGCTTACCGCACCTGGAAAAGGGATTCCGAATATCGTTCACGGCGTAAATCACAAAGAATACAGCCCTGATGAAGTGAGTATTTTTTCAGCAGCATCTTGCACTACGAATGCCATTACTCCGATTTTAAAAGCGGTTGAAGATACTTTGGGTGTTGTAAAAGGACATTTAGAAACGATTCATGCGTACACAAACGACCAGAATTTGGTTGATAATATGCATAAAAAATACCGTCGTGGTAGAGCTGCAGCTTTAAACATGGTTATCACTGAAACTGGTGCGGGAAGTGCAGTTGCTAAAGCTTTGCCGACTTTGGCTGGAAAATTAACTTCAAACGCCATCCGTGTTCCTGTGCCAAATGGTTCTTTGGTGGTTTTAAATTTGGAAGTGAGCCGAGAAACTTCGGTAGAAGAAATTAATGAAATCATGAAGCGTTATGCTTTAGAAGGAGAATTGGTCGAGCAGATCAAATATTCTTTAAACAATGAGCTGGTTTCTTCAGATATTGTAGGCACTTCGGCGCCTTCGATTTATGACAGTAATGCTACGATTGTTTCTGGCGACGGAAAAAACATCGTGCTTTATATTTGGTATGACAACGAGTATGGTTACAGCCATCAAGTAATTCGCTTGGCGAAATATATCTCAAAAGTGAGAAGATATTCTTACTACTAGCAGTTTTTTTGAATTTTAATTTTTGGTAAAAAGTCCGGCAATTCTATTTGTCGGACTTTTTTGATTTAATAGAATCACTAAATTTGTAATACTAAAACTTATCAAGATGCATCCGAATCACAACTATAAATTAACCGTAAAATGGACCGGAAATAAAGGAACCGGAACTTCAAGCTACCGCGCTTATGACAGAAATCATGAAATTTTGGTGGAAGGAAAAACAACGATTTCAGGTTCAGCAGATCCTACATTTCATGGAGATAAAACCGTTCATAATCCAGAAGATTTGTTGCTGGCTTCTCTTTCAGCCTGTCACATGATGTCCTATTTGCACGTTTGTGTAAAGAACGGAATCGTAGTCACAGATTATATTGATGAAGCCACAGGAATCATGGTGGTAAATGATGACGGTTCGGGACATTTTATTGAAGTGACGTTGAATCCGGTGGTGACAATTACCGATAAAACACTTTTAGAAAAGGCAAATGAATTGCATAAAGAAGCTAATAAATTGTGTTTTATTGCAAACTCGGTGAATTTTCCGGTGAAGCATAATGCGATGAGTAAAATATAATTTATTGACTTCTAGAATTTTCATACATTTTTATTCCGCTATAATCTAAAAAAAAGTATCAGATATTCTCTTCCATAACAATTTTTCTATAATTTAAATTCTTTGTAACTTCCTTTCGCTGAGAATTTTGAAATTAAAAAATTACCTTTAAGTTTAGAATAACTCATCTTTGTAATTTAAAATGTTGCTATGGTAAAAAACTGCCTTTTTATCTTCCTTGTTTTTTTCTCAATAAATGGCAATTCTCAAGATCAGCCCGCAGATTCTGTCAAAAAGCATCGCGTGTCAACTGATTATATAGAACTTTATGAAGACTATATCAAGGTTCGCGTTGGATTCAGCAACAGTTTTAATTCCTTTCATATAAAAAGTCCGGTAGAAAATCTTGATTTCACGCTTTCTCCGAATCAAAGACTTCGTTCAACGCTCACTTTTATTTATAAATTCATAGAAATTGATTTTGGTTATACGCCTGAATTCATCCGTTTCAATAAGGACGACGCTATTCGCGGGAAGACAAAATTCATCAATTTCGGAACGCGTTTGTACTTCGGAAAATGGATGCAAGATCTTCAATTTACCAAGACAAAAGGGTTTTATGTAGACAAAGATGACATTGGAATTACAGAAAATATCTTGTTCCCAAACTTCCAATCCACAAAAATCGGAGGAAGCACCTCGTATATTTTTAATCCTAATTTTTCATTTCGTGCAATTTATCTCCAAAGCGAATGGCAGCAAAAAAGCGCTGGAAGTTTCATGCCCAGCATAAGCTATTATTACACACAGCTAAAAAACACAGAACCATCGAAAGACCATATAATTGATGTTGCAGTTGGACCAGCTTATTTTTACAATTGGGTTTTAAACAAGCAATTTTTAATTTCTGGCGGCGCTTATGGCGGTGTAGGCTATAATAATACGAAAACTGTTTATGAGGATAAAACGCATGATAAAACTTTGGACGGAATATCATTGCAGTCACAATTGCGATTTACTTTTGGATATAATTCTGAGAAAATTTATGCCGGAGCCACGGCAAGTTTAAATTCATTTTATTATGATACTGATCCCAAAACACATGTTCAGGATAGACAGCAATTCTTTGAATTTTATATCGGCTATCGTTTTAAAGGGCCTGAAAAAATGAATAATTTTTTGGACAATCCTCCGATTTTAAATAAAAAAAAGTAATTTATATTTCTTACAAAAAACTAAATTTGATATTCCAAAACCGCTAATATGCTAACATTACTTTTATTATTTATGAATTTTTCAGAACCTCAACCTTTAGATGGAAAATGGTTATTAGTTAAAAATGCCGATACTTACATGGTGCCGACGATTCCGATACTTGAATTTAACGGATCAAGAACGACACTTTATGATTTCAACAATGAAGTTTCAAGTTCCTTGTTTCCAAATCATTCAAAATTTCGTTTTTTAGATAAGGACAGATTAACGCAAGACGAAAAGACGGATATTTTTTATGTACGGCTTCTTCCGACGGAAACTAAACTTTCTGATAAAGAAATAGAAAAATTAAAATTTGAATTTATTTGGAACAAGGAAAAAGTCAAAGTGATTTTTAACGAAGAGCTTTCTACATCAGGAATGACAGAAATTTTTAAAACGAAAGAAGTTGAAATGATGCGATTAGAACGTATTGACAGCACACTTTTCATATCTTTTTATAATATGGGTAAAAGAGCAAAAGTACTTCCTATAAAAAAAATAACACCAAAATTCATAGAAGTTTATGGATTTTACAAAGCGCCATTTTCAGTTATTTCAAAATAAAAAAACTCCCAACTTTCATTGGGAGTTTTAAATATAAAGAAAAATTATTCTAAAGTTGAAAGATAGCGCTCAGCATCTAGAGCGGCCATACAGCCAGAACCTGCAGCGGTAATTGCTTGGCGGTATTCTTTATCTTGAACGTCACCCGCCGCAAAAACCCCTGGAAGATTTGTCTTTGTAGATTTTCCGGCTGTGATTAAGTAACCCGTTTCATCCATGTCAAGCTGGCCTTTGAAAATATCTGTGTTTGGCTTGTGGCCAATGGCAATGAACAATCCGGTGATGGCAATCTCTGATTTTTCACCAGTTACATTGTTAACCATTCTTAATCCGTCTACTACTTGGTCTCCAATCACCTCATCTACTTCAGTATTGTAAAGTACAGTCAAGTTCGCCGTATTTTCCACACGATGTTGCATTGCTTTTGAAGCTCTCATCGCATCTTTTCGCACTAACATGGTTACGTTTTTGCAGATATTTGCCAAATAAGTAGCTTCTTCTGCAGCAGTATCTCCTGCTCCAACAATGGCTACATCTTGATTTCTATAGAAAAATCCGTCGCAAACCGCGCAGGCAGAAACACCGCCACCGCGTAATTTTTGCTCGCTTGGCAATCCTAGATATTTTGCAGTTGCTCCGGTAGAAATAATTACCGTGTGTGCATGAATTTCTTTATTTCCGTCGACGATTACTTTGTGCCAGCCTCCTTTTTCTTTCGAAAATTCAACTGAAGTCGCCATTCCAATTCTTACTTCTGTTCCAAAACGTTCAGCTTGCTGTTGCAATTGTAACATCATCGTTGGTCCATCGATTCCTTCTGGATAACCTGGAAAATTGTCAACTTCTGTGGTTGTTGTCAATTGGCCTCCTGGCTCCATTCCTGTATACATAATCGGTTTCATGTCAGCTCTGGCAGCATAAATGGCAGCAGAATATCCAGCAGGACCTGAACCAATGATCAGGCATTTTATTTTTTCAATAGTATCAGACATAATTTGTAGTAGATTGTTTTTTTTCGTAGCACAAAAGTACGGTTTTATTAAAAAATTAAAAGCATAAATGCATCAGTTTTAGCTATTCAAAAATAATGCGGTACTATGTTCCTTTTTATCTTGCGAAATAAAAATATAGTTCTATATTTGCACTCACGAATTCGGGGTGTAGCGTAGCCCGGTTATCGCGCCTGCTTTGGGAGCAGGAGGCCGCAGGTTCGAATCCTGCCACCCCGACTTTTTAGACTTTCAAAGTCAGTCAAAACCCCTTAAATCCAATGATTTAAGGGGTTTTTCTTTTTATTCCACTCCAAAATATTCAAGTTATATCAAAGGATATGGTGCCACCTAGGCTACCCTTTTTCTTTTTTTATCTTTAGGGTCCCGAAATTCGATTTAATTTATTAGCAATCAGTCAATTGTTCTTTTAATTTAACATTTATTGCTTCTCAATAACTGCGTTTTTTAGTTGACAATTCAGCAGCATTGAGATCATTTTAAATGTGCAGTTGATCTGAAACATTAAATTTTCGAGATATGAAAAGAGCTACTACAACATTCGCGGTACTATTTTACCTAAAGAAACAAAAGACCTCCCTGAAGGGAAAGGCGCCCCTCTGTGCCAGGGTTACAGTAAACGGAAAGCGGACCGAGATTTCATTGAAGCATTCACTGCATGTAAACGAGTGGAATGAAATGAAAGGCATGGCCAAGGGAAACCGCAAGGAAATAACTGAACTCAACCTGTTCCTTACCCAATTCAAGGCAAAGATCATAAATACCTATCAGACGATGCTCCTCAATGATGAACCGATCGATGGGCCCACAATCCGCGATAAGGTTATGGGCACCGACCGCCTCGCTCCAACATTAGTGCTGTTGATGGAATATCACAATGAGCAGCAACTGCATAAACTTGCTCCCGGGACCATGAAGAACTACCATACCACCCAGCGGTATGTAAAAAGCTTTCTCATGGAGAAATTCAAGAGAACTGATATTTTCCTTTCGCAGCTTAACTACAAGTTCCTTTTGGAATTTGAGCGCTACCTTTTTAATTATGTACCCAAAGATCACCAGAAGCCAATTAATAACAATGGCATCATGAAGCATATCGAACGGCTGCGCAAAATGATAAACATGGCCGTCAAACTGGATTGGCTGGCCAAAGACCCTTTTGCCAGCTTTAAGAAACGTTTCGACAAAGTAGAACGCGAGTCACTGAACAGCGATGAGCTTGCTGCATTGGCGGGCAAAGTGCTGTCTATCGAACGGCTGAGCCATGTTCGGGATATGTTCGTTTTCAGCTGCTATACGGGCCTTTCGTATATTGAACTCGCCGAACTCACTCCAGACAAGATTATTACAGGTGTAGACGGCGGCCTATGGATATCTACAAGCAGGGCGAAGACAGACACGAGAGTACGCGTGCCTTTACTTCCTGTGGCGACGGATTTGATGGAAAAATACCGAGATGATCCCAGGGCATTAAATAATGGTACCGTTTTTCCGGTAATTTCGAATCAGCGAATGAACGGCTACCTGAAAGAAATCGCTGATATTTGTGGGATCACGAAAACTTTGACATTTCATATAGCACGGCATACATTCGCAACGACTGTCACCCTGAGCAATGGCGTACCGATTGAAAGCGTATCAAAGATGCTCGGGCATACCAGCATCCGTACTACGCAGATTTATGCCAAGGTTGTCGAGCAGAAACTGAGCGAGGACATGCGCAACCTGCAAAAGCGGATGGCTGCGGATGAGTAAGACAGTTTAAAAAGCAGAAATTTAATAGGTGGTCATTAGTGGCCACCTATTCTAAATCGTAGCTACAGATTTTCTTTGGTAACAAAGAGCCAAAGTCTTCCGGATACAGACATTTTATTCTTTCAGTCCAATCTTGGTTTATTTTGCAATGGTTTGTAAAAACCGCCAAAATCGAAGCGAGATATTGTTCAATGTAAAAGTGAGAATTATGGATGTGGATCTTATTACCAGGGAGGACCTTGAAAGATTTAAGAAAGAACTGCTGGAAGAAATTCGCAGGTACCAGCAGTATCCCCGCAAGCAAGGCCAAGAAGTGCGGGTGTGGCTTAAAAGTTATGAGGTTCGCAAGCTTCTGGGCATTTCAGCGGGCACGCTGCAGAACCTGCGCGTAAACGGCACACTCCCATTCACCAAAATTGGCGGGCTGATGTACTACCGCTATGAGGAAATCCAAAAATTGATGGATGGATCGCGGGATACTAAATAATCTATGAGATTAATACATCATCTGAGTTAGGGGGTTCGAATACCTCATCGCCCACACAAAGACAAATAACGCCATTGGAATCCAATGGCGTTATTTTTTAATTGGCTACTTTTTCTTTACGAATAAGTTCAATTTTAGACTCCATATTATCCCTTATCAAGATTACAGAAGTTGCTTTTCCATCGCTAAAAACGAATTTCAACAAGTTAGGATAATCTACAATTTTAAATAATCCGTTTTTTAGATAGAGCAATTCATTGTCATTTTTTCCTTTAAAATGTTCCAATAATGCAGATTCAACATAGAGACGGTTATTTCTTTCTACTATTGTGGTTTCCACTCCCTGTTCATAAAGGAAATCATCGTAAGACCCAATTAGTTTTTCTTTTAGCGATAATGGCATTTCCTGAACTTCTCCATAAGTTGCTTTGTTGTTCCAGTTCATCACCTTCAGAATTGTTTTTTGAGTGTGGCTCATTACAGGAAAACGATTTGGTTTTTCGCCATTGGCAAGAAATGCAAAACCGTTTCCATCTGTCATAGTACCGGCAACAGTACCACCGACGCCGGTATTAGACCCGTTGCAAAAAAACCAGTCATAGTTATTGTAACCAAAAGATTTTTGCCAACCATAACTCCAACCTCCAACAGCATTTTTTAAAGCGGTTACTTCCGTTACTTTTTTTGCCACATTATGAGAAATCACTTTGTTATTTTTATTGCGTAGGGCATTTTGCATTTCAATAGAAAATTTAGCTAAATCAGTCGGTGTAGACCACATTCCTGATGGCGCAACTTGTGGCGTAACTGGCAAACCTGTTTTAATCACTTTTCCATCTTTATCATGAACAAGAGCCACATTTGGTAGAAACCCATTTTCGTTTGGCTGTATCATTGTGGTGTTTTTCAAGCCAAGAGGCGAAAAAATATATTCTCTTGCGAGTTCTGCCATAGATTTATCAAACGTGTCTTCTAATGCCATTTGAATAATTGTGTAACCACCGCCACTGTATTGCCAACTAGTCCCGGGCGTAAACAAAAATTCTATTTCTTTATCATATCTCGGTATCTGTCCTAAAAGACTTTGTTTTAATGTGGGAATTGCTTCTCCCTCATAATGATCCTCAAATCCATCTTGGGTTGTACCAGCGGTATGATTTAGAAATTGTCTCCAGGTTGGGCTGATGTTTTCAGTAAACTTGCTTTTTGGCAAATGCCAGCGTTTTAGATAAGGATCTACTGGAGCATCTAAATTAAGCAAACCTTTTTCTTCAAGCATAAAACAAAGCAGTGCCGTAATTGGTTTTGAAATTGATGCGGTAGAAAAAGCAGTATTTTGGTCAATTTTGTCCTTAGAATCTATTGACTTCACACCAAATTGGTTTGAATATACAATCTCGTAATTTTCAAAAACCACAACACTAAATCCGGCCAGTTTATATTTTTCTAATTGCTGGTCAATATTTAAGCTATCTGTTAGAAAGCTATAATCTATTTTTTTTGTCAATGCTATTTTACTTGTCTGACAATTGGCACTTGTTACTATAAGAATTATTAGTAAATAAATAATATTTTTCATTGTATCGTTTTTTGGTTAAAAATTTATTTCGATACAAAGATGTGTAAGAAGCTAGTCCTGCGCGACCGAATGAAAAGATTCGAACGCATTTGTCTGAAAAAATAAGTGCGAGTTGTTCCAGCTACAAGTACGAGTAATTACAAAAAAACTGATTTACAATTGCTTACGATAAGAAGTTGGGGTATTTCCTGTATGTTTTTTAAAAGCGGTATTAAAAGAAGATTTCGAATTAAATCCAACTTCATACAAAATTTCAAGAATTGTTACTTTACTTTTTGTACCATCTTTTAAAATATTCATTGCATTTTCAATTCGATACGTATTAACGAAATCGTAAAAATGCTGTTCTAATTTATGATTGATTAAAAGTGATAAATCACGAACAGGAATTTTAATAGCCGCAGAAACATCCTGAATCGTCAGCGATGGATTTAGAAATGGCTTTGCTTCAAACATATACTGCTGCAATTTCATTAATTCTTCATTGTACTCTTTATCGGTTACCGTTACTATTGAACTGTCCTTTTCTTCTAAAACAATATCAGAAACCAATTTTAAGTTCGAATCGATGTTTCTAAATAAACCAGGATGGTTTAAAGCTTTAAATAAATACCAACATGCAATAAAGAGCTGCAATATGATGATTCCTATTTTCATCCATTCGAAAATATAGGAATAATCAGAAAACTTAAAAATGTTTTTAAAAAGTGTAATAAAATATAAAATACTCAGCACAACCGTAAATTGAAACAACCAATTATAAGAATTAATATTGGCTCCTGCGAAGTTTTCAAGATATAGCTTTTTCGCTCTTTTTAACAACATAAAAACAGCAATAAAATATACAAATATTTGAATATGAATAAGAATATGATTGAACGGTATTTCTATCATACTTTTACGATTTATAATAAAATTCATTTTAGCAGCAGCATCTACCAAATAAAAGCGAGGTAATAAAATCACATTTGCAATTAAAAACGGAAGAAGATGCAGGATGTATTTGGGTTTAAGCCTAAAATCGGAATAACAAACAGAAACTACGTATAGATAAAAGACAGGCAATTGCAAAAAAGCGAGTGTGGTTCTAAATATTCCTAAATTTGAAGGACCAGTTGTTACTAAATCTAATAATGGTGTGCTAGAATCGATTGCGGTTAGTATAAGAAAAAAAGCAAAAAGAGAATTACTTGTTTTGTGTTTGGTTTTGACTGTAAATAGAAAAAACGCGAGAAAAAACGAAATGAACAAGGAAATTACAGTTAGAATAAGTAATACATTAATCTTATCATTCATTATTTTCTTGTGTTATTGTGAGAGTTCATAGTTATTAAGGGCGAATATAAGGAATATTATTGTTTTCATTATTGCGATCGATTTCGAACTTTCTAAAATCAAAAGTAGACCATCAAAAAACTTTAAAATAGGAATTAAGGGTTCGGTTCCCAACCCTTACAGCCAACATCATGACAAACAAAGCCATTGGAAGGCGATGTCATTTTTGTTTTTATATTTATACGATTTTTAAAGCTTCAAAAAAAGATAAAATAGGTATCAAGTGTTCGACTGTAGTCCCTGAAAGCCCACAAGTTTAAATACAATCAGTTTTAAAACCCCACAAATCTTACGATTTGTGGGGTTTTTGCTTTTGTGCAAGTAGCAAATTATTCATTCAATCTTAAATCTTATGAGACCAACGCGATGCCCTTTTAAGAGTCGTTCCAAAGGGCATCGCTAAGTTCCCTAAGACCTTACAGACAGCCGTACTAACAACCTATTCACTCACCTGTTCAAAATTTGTACATCTTGTTTTTTATTGCTCAGAAAGATAAATTGAATAATAATTAAAAGGTTACCACTATGAAAGAAAAAATCACTTTGCATTTTTACCTAAGAAGTAAAAAAGCTGTTGCCATTATTTTGAGCAGATATGACATTTTTATAAGCAAAAGAATCACCACGCACATCACAACAAATTTATCGGCAACTGAAATCGAAACTTGTTATGGCGCTCGCGTAAGGAGCCGAACAAGGGAAATGATCAATCTTATTTCCTATGAGAAAAAACACAAAAGACAAACGCTAATAATCAAAAATTTACAATATGAAATCAATTACTTTATTTTGGGACTGGACCCGCTACAATGAACAATTCCTTAGAAACCTCAAAAATGAAAAACCTGCTGCACAAAAAATGTTCATCTATCGTTTAGCCAAAGACCTCCACAACTACTGCGAACAACTTGAAAGTATTTTAATGTTTCCGACAAATGGAAACGACCCGACACAAGTTGTAATTTCAGCTAGCGGTAATCCCGAATATTTTGAACAAGTCACAACCTTGATAGAGAACGCACCTCTGTTAAAACTGCAAGTTCGTTGCCTTTATTCAGCCATCGCAAAGCATTGATGAAATGGAAGCTGGTCTCGACAAACCCTATGTTTTCAAGGATATTAATTTAAAAGCAAGTGAACTTAAATTTATGCCTTTCCAATACGAGGGACGTGAAAAAATTGACATGATTGTTTACTTAAAAAATTTTACAATACACTGCACTAACAAAAATCTCCTAAGTGTGGTTTTCATTATTATGCAAGACATTATCGGAGAAAAATCTTTATTTGAGAATGTCAACTTTTTAGAATTAGCTCAGATGCCATTAAATGAAAAAGATGAGATCATATACTAGTATGATCTTCAGAATTATCTCGACCACCTTAGCACAAATAGGGAATGAAATTATGACAAAGTTGCTTATTAACTCAATTTTATGTCAAGATTCTTAAAAATTTATGACAATATGTCGTAGCAATCTTTTAAAAAAATCTAAAAGATTTAATATTCTCAAAAGGCATAACGTTTGTTAAGAAACAGTTAAAAACAAACATGGCCTTATTTACTGAAGATCAACTTACCCGACGACTAAGTAGACAATTTGTCTCGGGTGTGTCAGGAACTTGGAACGACAATCTCTCTACAAAAGCGAGTACAATTCTATTCTATCAAAAAGCATTTCAGAACAAAAGCTGTTCTCTGCTACACCAGGAAAAACTTTCGATATATTTTTATCCCACAGTTCAGACGACGCAAAACTAGTCGCAGGATTAAAACTTGAGTTGGAAGATTTAGGATTTAGCGTATATGTTGACTGGATCGAAGATGCTCACTTGGACCGAAAAAATGTAAGCAAAAAAACCGCGCTACTTTTACAGCAACGAATGAAACAATTTAGGACGCTTATATATGCATTTTCCGAGAATGCCTCGAATTCGAAATGGATGCCTTGGGAATTAGGCTATTTCGATGGCATTAAGGGAAAAGTCGCAGTGCTACCAATTTCCAAAACAAATAAAAGCAGTTTTGTCGGCTCAGAATATTTGGGAATCTATTATTATGTGCAAATCGATACGATTTCCGGCACCAATACAACTACATTATGGATACACGAAACATCCAACAAATATATTATGTTTAACGCCTGGACAAACGGTTCAGAACCAATCCAAAGATAAAACTATATGAAACCAGAAATTGAAGCTTTTATTAAAGAATTTGTAAACGACTTAGCTGAAAATAACGCAGCTATTTTCGCAGGTGCTGGAATGTCAAAGGCAGTAGGCTATGTTAGTTGGCCTGACCTTTTAAGAGATATCGCCGATGAACTTGGTTTGAGTGTTGACAAAGAGCATGATTTAATTTCATTAGCTCAATACCACGTCAATGAGAGGGGCGGCAAAGCGGGAATTATTAAAAAAATATTACAAGAATTTTCCGAACAAGCCGAACCGTCGGAAAACCACGAAATTCTTGCTCGTCTGCCAATTAGTACATTTTGGACTACCAATTACGACAAATTAATTGAACAAGCTTTAGCCAATAATCTTAAAATAGTTGATATAAAACACACTTTGACGCAACTCACTTGGGCCAAACCAAAACGAGATGCTGTTATCTACAAAATGCATGGCGACGTGGAACATCCAGAAAACGCCATATTGACGAAACAACAGTATGAGCATTATTATAAAACACATGAGCACTATATAACCCAACTAAGCAGTGACCTGATTGCAAAGACTTTTGTATTTATTGGATTTAGCTTTACTGACCCGAATCTTGACTACGTTTTAAGTAGGCTGAATACCCAGTTCGGAGACTCCAGCAGGCAACACTATTGTTTCATCAAAAAGCAAAATCGCGCAGATTTTGCCGATGAAGAAATGTATAAATATAACTTGAGAAAACAGGAGCTGATGATTGGCGATCTAAAAAGGTATAAAATTAAGGCTTTACTCGTGAATGACTATCCAGAAATAACCGCAATTCTAAAAGAAATTGAAAAAAGATTTATCAAGCGAACCATATTCATTTCTGGTAGTGCAGAAGTTTATGGCTCGATGGATAGAAATCAAGCTCAAGCATTTATCCATTCATTAAGTAAGAAAATTATTTCGGTGGACTTTAGAATTGTGAACGGTTTTGGTTGGGGCGTTGGCAGCGCCGTAATAAATGGCGCTTTGGAAGCAATTTATGAAAAACCAGACAGACGTTCCGAAGACCAATTAATAATGAAACCATTTCCTCAATTTGGCACAGGTGAAAAAGACCTTCCTGCAATGTGGGAGGAATATAGACAAAGAATGATTTCACTAGCAGGAATTGCAATTTTTATATATGGTAACAAAGCTGACCGCGAAGGCAATATTATTTCAGCGAATGGCGTAATGCGGGAATTTCAGATAGCAGTGGAAAAAGGACTTATCCCAATTCCAATAGCTTCTACAGGGTTTGTGGCAGAAGAAATTTTTGAGTTAATAATGAAAGAACCCAAAAAGTATTACACTGGTATCGAATGGATTATTCCAATACTGGAAGAATTGAAATCAACCTCGCTAAGTGCTGATGATCAAATTAAAAAAGTAACATCGATTATAATTAAACTAAACAAATAATGGGGAAAAAGATTTTTGTTTCATACAAATACAGTGATGGCAGTGTGCAAAATTTGCCTGGAAATTATTTTACGACCGTCCGACACTATGTCGATGAACTTCAGTCACATCTAAAAGCTGAAGACCATATAAATAAAGGTGAAAATGATGGCGAAAGTTTAGCAACTTTAGCAGATACCTCGATCTCATCAAAACTCGGCGATAAAATTTACGATAGCACCATTACAATTGTGTTGATTTCAAAAGGAATGAAGGATGCCACGCCAGAGCGAGACCAATGGATTCCTTGGGAAATATCCTACTCGCTACGGGAACAATCACGCGCAGGTAGAATCAGTAAGACGAATGCAATTCTGGCAGTCATACTTCCCGATAGCTACGGAAGCTATGATTATTTTTACACACACGATTCTATTTGCAACTGCTATAATTACAATACAGCTAATCTGTTTTCTATCATTAACGGAAATATGTTCAATAAAAAGGAGAACACTACGTATGACTGTTACGGCAAAACTGTTTACAAAGGCAATTTCTCATTTATTCATTCTGTAAAATGGACAGATTTTTTAGGAAATGTTGACAGAAATTTAGACATTGCACTAGAAATCTGTAGTAATAAAGCTCAATACAATCTAAAAAAGACTATTGATTAAATGGCAAGAAAAGTATATTTCTCATTTCACTATCAAGACGTTGCTGATTTTAGAGCAAATGTTGTTAGGAACAGTGGCACTTTTCGAAAGAAAAATATACATTTTCATGACGCATCAATTTGGGAAGAAGCCCCTGAAAAAAAAGTGGCCATTATTAAAAGACTTATAGATGATTCATTGATCGGTTTGAGTGTAACTTGTGTACTTATTGGATCCGAAACCTACACGCGCCGTTGGGTGCGATATGAAATTATTAAAAGTTTTGTGGAAAAAAAGGGATTATTGGGCGTTGGGATAAATTGGATAAAGGGTAAGAATAAAAAAACCAAGTTCTGGCCAGGAAAAAATCCTTTCGAATACTTAAAGTTACAAATAAGCACAGATGGAAACACAATAAGTTTTTACGAATATAAAGACGGTTGGGTAAAGTATAAAGATTTGCCACAGACTGAAAATTTACATTTCTCAAAAAAAAAGGCTGGTCAGCAATACGAGTTCTCTGAACTATTTAAAAAATACAGTTACGTCTGGCATGACGGAAGAAATGATTTTGAAACATGGATCGAGAATGCAGCAAAAAATGTTGGCCGATAAGGTCGTAGTTTATGTAAGAAATAATAATTTTAATTTCCCTAGATTCCGTAATCTAAAGCTAACGAATTAGAACACTATAAGAAATGAACTCGAACTTTGATAACGATATTTCAAAAATTACCGTAAGACTAAGAGATAATGCTGACAATATTGGAAGTGGTGTATTGGTATCCCAAGAAGGTTTTAAAGATAGAGTTTATATCATTACGGCTTCTCATTGTCTCTTCCATGATGGTGACAAATTCAAAAACCAACGCGAACAAGTAACCGTTGATTTTTTAAATCCTCAGAACTTGGAATATCAATCTCTAACAGTTTTAGTAAATCAAAACTTGTTATATACCGAAATAAAGAAGGACGTCGCAATTTTAGTTTTTGAAAAGAAGATGGTCGAAGCCATTACCGGCAATCTAGATAGCATACTGTCAATTAAAGAGAGAAGTTCAAATACTAACTTTATTACAAAAGGTTTTCCAAAAGCCACTTTGGGCAACGAATTAGCCGTTTTAAATCCTACATGGCTGCAAAATATTGATAGTCGATTTCAACTTCAACTTAACGAAGACTATACTACATTTTATACGAAAGGCTTTTCTGGAAGTGGCATTTTCTTGAAAGCGGGGAATCAAATTTATTTATACGGCATATTCACGCGATTCAGAGCGGAAGAAAAAGGAAAAGTTATTTATTGTCAATTTATTGAAACTATTAATGAATTACTAGAAGTAAACTATTTGCCTACCATTTCATTTAACTACTTTGGAAATTATGGATTGACTAAGGATTTTTTCAAGCAACATATTGGTAAGGCGATTGTCGCGCTCGGTCCTCGCTTTAGCGAAAAACTAAATTTCAAATTACCCATTTCCAGACCATTTAATGATATAGCCAGAGACTCAAAATTTTTTAATAGATTGATCCAAACAATTGATAATTGGATAATAAATGATGGATATAGAAAACTTGCAGGTAACGTTCATTTAGAAGCTATTGAACGTGAATACAATAGTTTAAGATTAAAAATGACAGAATGGCTTAAAAATCTAGACAGGTCGATTACAACTACAATTGATTTGGATTGGTTTTTAAAGGATATAGATACGCTTGGGAAAAAGTTGGATGAGAAAACTCATGAAATGTACAACCTCCAACGGAGTGAAGAAAAAACAAATAAGGACAAGAAAAAGGATTATAGTTATCGACCTCCGTATGAGCAAGAAATAAGTAGATTAAGAGAAATAAGTAGCAACAACCGGGATTTTCTCAATGAGTTTCATGATAAACTAACTCTTAGACTCGCTAACCATCCCTATCTTTTTATAAAAGGTGCCGCTGGCAACGGTAAGTCGCATTTACTCGGTGACATTGCAACGACAAGGATAAGTAAAAATCTACCAACCCTACTTCTGCTTGGTCAAAATTTTATCTCATCAAAAAACATCTGGGAAAACATAAAATCTGAATTAAATATCAACTGTTCCGATAAACAACTTTTGTCAGAACTAAATAATATTGGACGGCAGATAGGCTCTAGAATTTTAATTTTAATTGATGCTATTAATGAAGGCGCAGGGGCGGATTTATGGAACAGTAGAATTGCAGTGTTTACTAAAGAGTTTGGAGACTATCCCTATTTGGGATTGGTATTTACAATTAGAACGACCTACATCGATTTTGTATTACCTGAAGGATTATTAGATGATTCCAAGATAAGCATTATTGATCACGAAGGCTTCAAAGGTAATGAGTATGGTGCATTAAAACTTTTTTGCGAACACCATAACCTAAAGCAACCTCATTTTCCTATACTTGCTCCTGAATTCACCAAGCCATTGTTCCTAAAGCTGATATGTGAGGCCGTTAAAAAAACTCCCGAAAAAGTATTTCCACAAGGATTTCAGGGCATGAGTGATATTTTTAAGATATATATTGATTCACTAAACCACAAATTAGAGTTAAAACGGCCAGAATATAAAAATCGCAAAATGGCTGAGAAGTCCATCCAATTTTTAGCTCAGGAATGTTTTAAAAATAATGCCAGGTCGCTAGGTTTAGAAAAATCAATTGAACTGTTCGATAAAATGTTCCCTTCCTTTATCCACCTTATAAATGACTTGATTGAAGAAAATGTGTTCATTCGAAGAATCGACTATGATTATCAAACTGAAAAAAACGAAGAGGTTATATACTTTTCATATGAACGATTAGGCGATTTTTTCATGTCAGAAGATATTCTCAGCAAGTATAAGACTTCCAATGAGGTAAAAACAGCTTTCAAAAATGGGAACAAGCTAGGTAAACTAATTAATGATAAATATTGGATATATGAAGGTCTGTTAGAAGCTTTCGCAGTTTTACTTCCTGAAAGATTTAACTTAGAGATTTTTGAAGTCTTAGAATGGGTTTTTATAGAAGAAGCCTTGAAAGAGCATTATCATAGACCAAATACTGGGAGACTGAACAGGTATCTCTTTGACAGTTTAAACTGGCGTAAAATCGACAGTATAGATGACAAGAAAATTACGGAGTGGTTTCAAGGAAAATATTTTAGGATTGACGACGACGAACTGTTTTTGAAGTTAGTTGAGCTGTCTCCGGTTATCGGGCATCCTTTTAATGGCGACCGGCTTTTTAGAATTTTGAAAAGATATAAGATGCCTAAAAGGGACGGTTTTTGGCAAAAACACCTATTGTGGTTTAATAGATATAATGACTACAACATTGCATATCCCATCAGGAGACTAATTGATTGGGCATGGTCGCCTGGAATATCTTGGGAACTCGATACTGAAACTGCCCGCTTAACTGGTCAAACATTAACTTGGGTGCTGGCTACTACAGACAATAGGTTGCGCGACCAAACTACAAAAACCTTAGTAAATTTATTGGAACAGCAACCAGAAGCTTTAATTTCAATATTGGAGGTTTACAAGAATATAGATGATTTGTACATTCTGGAAAGATTGTATGCCGTGACCTATGGATGCGTTTTGCGGATGGAGAATAATGACGGAATTGTTCAAATTTCAAAATTTGTTTATTCCACTATATTCAAAAATGGTACACCTATTAATCATATTCTTTTGAGAGATTATGCTAGGAATATCGTTGAGTATGCCTTTTATAAAATTCCCAGTTTAAACTTTAATTTAGAGTTACTGAGACCGCCATATAAAAGTAAAATGCCTGAAAGTTTTCCAACGGAGGAAGAAGTTCTAAAATATAACTATCCATACGATGATCCTGAATCGAAAAAAGACTACAAACTTCTCAATAATAGAATTTATCACTCAGTCACGGGTTTTGGAGATTTTGCGAAACATATTAACGCCGTCTTAGACGACTTTGCACCGACAAGTTTTACTTTCGAGGAGGAATACAAATTATTTTACAATAAACTCCCTCGTAAACATAAAGGATTGATAAATACTATCATACTCTGTCTAAAATTAAAATCGAAGTTGAAAAAAAATAGATATTCTTACATAAATGCAGGAAAGGATGAAGCAAAAAATAAATTATTAGAAAACATTCAAAACCTAACAGATAGGGCTGTTAATGACGCTGAAAGTTTAATTGACGTTACTTTAAAGGCATTTTTTGTAGAAAAAGTTTTGCCTCATTTAAAAGCAAAATTTGAAAATAGCAATTGGCAAATGGATAGTGCATCAATCAATCCCATTAAGTATTGGGTAATTGAAAAGGCATTTAAACTTGGTTATAACACAAAGCTTCACGGACACTACGATGATATGGCGGGAAATCGCAATTATAATCGTGAGTACAAAGTTGACAGAATTGGAAAAAAATATCAAAATATTGCCTTCATGGAGATTATGTCAATGGTGGCTGATAATTACAAAATAAATAAGTTCAGTTGGTCAAGCGAAAAAAAATATGAATACTACAAAGGACCTTGGCAAATGTATATGAGAGATATTGACCCCGCGTTTGTTTACAGGAAATTTGATACAATAGATGATGATGACGAAGAAGATGAAACACAATCTCCTTTAGATAAATTCAGTTGGATTGAAGAAGAACCCTACAATAATTGGAATCAACCAGATTCGGAATGGGTTGAAAACTTGGGCGATTTACCTCGAATGAAAGAAGTTTTAAGTAAAATAGATGACAATGGCGAAGAATGGCTCTCACTCATTAAAACTGCCAAATGGCGCGAACCAAAGACCATAGGTGAAGGCAAATATGAAGGTCGGAGAAAAGATATATTTTACAAAATCCAGGCATATTTCATTCGATCTACTGATAAAGCTAAAATACTAAACCATTTAAAAGCTCAAAATTACTGGGGCAATTGGATGCCGACTACATCAGCTCCTATTAATCTTATTAATCGAGAGAAATTTTGGTCACCAGCATATCTAGATATCGATAAAGAAAAAAAATGGGAAACAATTCGAGATACCAATTACAAAGTAATCATTGCCACCACGGACGCTGTAGGTGAAATAAGTGATGATAAGTCTGGTGCTCATTCATATTATGACATGCCATGTAAAATGCTATTTGAAGGAATGAATTTAAATTACGCCCCAGTTGATGGAGAATTTAAAAACAATGATAATTTAGTTGTCGCTAAAAATATTAATTACAAGGGATTATTAGTAAAGAAAACTGAGTTACTTCAATTTCTGAAACAAAACAAATTGGAAATAATTTGGACAGTATTAGGAGAGAAGATGTCGTTTGCAAATACACGGAATAACAATTACTTCAAAGAATTAAGCGGAACTTTTTATTTGGAGAATAATGAAATAGAGGGTGACATAATTGCTTTTAATCGCGAATAATAGATACAAATGACAGTAAAGTTCTTTAAAGCAGAATGCGGCGATGCGGCCGCGATTAGATTTTTTGGTAGCGACGAAAAATATCATAATATCTTCATCGATTCTGGTTATGGAAGAACTTTCCGTTATGTTCTTGAAGAAGAAATTAAAAAAATAATTGCTGTCAATGAATTGATAGATCTTTGGGTTATCTCTCACATACACGACGATCATATAGGTGGTGTGCTAAAATATATTGAGTCGATAAAATCAGGCGAATACCCAGATGTTGTACAGCAATTTTTTTACAACCCTCCGAGGAAGTATGAATTTGATCTATCCATTTTCGATGTGAGCGAAGCTGTAAGTATAGCGCAAGGCGATACATTGTATGAATATTTAAGATCGACTAATAAATTATTAGAGTTTGACATAGAAAATACCTTGAATCCATTTAATTTCTATGGTTTAAGCATTACACTATTATCTCCTTCACCTGGTCAACTTGCTGCGCTACGAAAAAAATATCCTCTCGAATTGAATAATCCGTTTGAAAAAGAAGAAAACGAAAGTATTAGCGATTCAGTGTCATCAGGGCAAAGCGATTACAATAAATATATCGATGACTTTGACTTTAAATGTTGGAAGGAAGATTCTTCAATTGAAAACGGAAGTAGCATTTCGTTTATTACAGAATATGAAGGCACACGTATTCTTTGGCTGGCTGATTCTCACCCTAGCGATGTCTTATTAGCTTTAAGAACGTTAGGGGTATCGGAAACGGCAAAACTAAATTTTGACGTAGTTAAAGTTTCACATCATGGCAGTCTAAACAATAATAGTGCAGAACTTTATTCTTGTATCAACTGCACCAATTATATTTTTAGTGTAAATGGAGAAAATAAACATAACCTTCCGTCAAAAGAATGCATAGCAAAAATATTACGTCTTACCAATCGAGATATCGATTCAAAATATAATTTGCACTTTACTTACGATGATTCGATTCTAAGAGGCATTTTTGAAGGAGAAGATAAGACCATCTTTGGGAAGTATAATTTTGACACCTACTTTTGTTCCGAAAAAGAAATCTGCTTCGAATTTTAGAAGGGATGAATGTCCAGACATAGGCAATCAATCGGTCTCTTTCCTTATTCGCCTTAGTTTCGCCACGCTGCTTCAGTCAGTCGTACCTCCTTCCGTTCCGCAGTACACTCAAAAAAGGAAAATGCAAAAAGCTTAAAAAGAAGCTCTTTGCATTTTCCTTTTTTTCGTCGTGGTCTGCACACGGCTCAGCGCGTCGTTCGTTGCGGCTCTGCAACCACAACACCACAACTTCCGCAGGCTGCAGTTGTCGTGTTCGTGTCTTCCGCCGCTAGTTAATTTGGCGGTTGCCACCTTGCCCGTGCCATCAGGTTGGCTCCGCTGCGCTTTGCCCTAAATCAAGGTTAGGCCACTGCGTGGCCAGGCCTAAATTTTTTCCCTGCTGTTTCACGCTCGCAGTCCTTCTCTCCACTCCGCAAGCTACATTTATTTTTCTGCGGTGCTCGGGGGTGTTAGATTGCCCCAGAAACATCACAGTAACCGGAAGTACCGAATCCTTAAAAAAACAAATAAAAGAAAGGGAAGATAACCCGTCATTTCAAAACGCCAGGTTCGAGCCCTGCGGGTTTAAAATAAAATCTCCACCCTGCGGGTAGTATTTGATTTTAAAAACCTGGCTTATTTGAAATTCCAGATTCAATAAACAACTTTCTTTTTTTCTTTTGAAAAATTTTGAAGCAAAGAAACCATAGATGTGGAAGCCTGCAACCAATCTACTCCTCTTGAGTAGAATCCTTCTCTAACATCTAATAAATTTCATCCGCCAATTCGGCTTGGTCATAAGGCATAAACTGCAACGCAAGTTTTATGATGCGGTTTACGTCTATGCTATTATTATGCACAAACTCAGAAACTTCTTACCCGTCATCGTGTGTTGCAAGCGCACAAAGCTTAAGAAGATTGGCAACGACACTAACGATGTCAAAATAATTATACACCCTGACTTTACAAATAAAAATTGTTTTATTCTTTACTGGTTCAAGCTGATGAAAATACAGTGGCACAAATGCCTTTAGTTCTTTTAACGTTTTTACATTTTCCATCATTCAGTTGTTTAAGGTTTGTACGTTTTCACTTTTCAGCCGCTCCAATTCAGTATCAGTCAATTCTTGCGCAATTCTCACAAACTCGCTGCATCTGCCCGACAGGAAATCCATATCAATCTGATTTACTTCCCATTCATAATTAAAGCGCATCGAACTTGGATGCGTACTGACCATCCGAAAAAGACGTTCATCCTCCTCGCTGGTCCTCGGGAAAAATTGTTCGGGCAGCGAAGTAAAGAACCCGCAGAGATTTAATAAATAATTCAATGAAAAATAATTTGGAGTATAACCGAGAAACGCACGTATCGATCCTAGGCAGGTATCCTCTGCAACAAGGTTTAACATGACTTGGTCAACAGTCGACAGCGTACAGGATGCTCTTTCGGCATGTGCCTTCAGGAAAATATTGGCGATCGCGCCGCGCTTCCGCCACATACATTTATGCTTATGAGTTACAATGATCCAACCTGGCAAAAAAAAGTTTTATCAAAAACAACCTATCACACCTTTGCCAACTGTTTCAATCGCCCTTGATAAGACTGTAAATAATTCCGTTTAGTAGTAGCATTCAAAAAAGAAGCGTCCACCATTTTTTCAACCAAATCAGATTTAGAGAGCATCAATTCCATAATGGCTTTAAAATTCTTTTCACCAATTCCGGCTAGTTCCGCTAATTTGGCAAATTGCAAACCTATTTTACCTTGGGCTAAATTTTTAGGCAATAAGCCATCGTCCAACGCAAAATCTTTATCGTCTATGTGAATACGACTATTAAGCAAATCATAAGCAGGACTCAAACGATAGTCGCCCATTGAAGTTTCAATAACAGAAAAATTTTTAAAATGAGCGTCTCCATTTGAAAAAAGATAATTAAACACCAATAATTTTAATAGCTTGGGAGCTTCTATTTTATAAGTTGGCAAATGGCGCTGCATCAACTCAAACAGCTCTAAATAGTTACCTAAATATTTGTAATCAGTACCATGTGTTTGCGGTGTTCGCTGTGCCAAAGAGGCAAAATCTTCTTGAGCTAATTTTGAACCATCGCTTTGGACATCAAATCGTTTAGTGATATAGGCAGGAGTGCCATCTTGGAAAAAAATCATTGCGTTTTCCGCTGTTTCTATACCATACAATTGACGGGCAATTTGCATGGTTAGATGCTCATTGGCAGGCATTTGATCTGGTTTCTTTCCGGCAGCAGGAATAGGTTTTAATATATAGCTGCCTCGCTCATTTTCAGCTATTAGCCGCAGTTTGTTTTTTTCAAGGAGAACGGAAAATTTTTCTTGAACGCCAGATATAGACATTTGTCTTCGGTTTTCTTCAAACAGAGCATCTGTTTCGGCATTAGAAGCAGGGGAAACATAAGGCAATATATGGTGTACTTTTTTACCTTGGAACACTCTGTTCAAGGCAGTTTTGCTATAGGTGTCAAACCCGCTAGCTAATGTTCCTGGGCAATGTGTAAAAGGCAACAAATCGTTATGAGCTACTATATCTTTTGCTTTCATAAATATCGACTTCAGTTTATACTTTCTGTGCTATTTCAATAACGCGTACAGCTCCTATGCTGTCATTCTTGGCAGTGGTAAGCAACAAACCAAAATAATCGTTACGGTCAATTTTATTTAATTTACAAACAACCTGCTTGTTAGAACCTTCGGGCAGTAGATTATAAAAAAAAGGAAAAAGATACTGCGACTGATACTCCTGCTGCACTTTAGGCAAACCCAGACTAATTCCGGGTTTATTCTCGTTGGCAAACCATGCATCATGATAACGAAAGCTAAACGAGGCATCATCATGCTGGATTAAAATTCCAGCCTCCTCATTTTTAAATAATATTTTAGCGCTTCTCATTTACCAATCGTTTTAACTTTTAAGCAAACTTCCATACCTAATACGTCGGCTACTTTCTGCAAGGTCAGCAACGTTGGATTTCCTTTTCCGCTTTCAAGCTGTTTCAAGGTCCGCAAGCCAACGCCCGATAGTTCTGCCAAGGTCTCTTGTGTCACTTGCAAAGCTTCCCTGCGCTCTTTGATGGTTTTTATGATTTCTATAAAGTGCATTATATAGCATTATTTAACACAAATATAAAACTATTTTTCTATATTACAACAAATAGAGCATTAAAAAGCACTATTCGACATTTAAAAGACTATAAGAAGAAAGGCAGTTTTGAAAAGTGCATCAAAAAGCACTTTTGAAAGATAAGATGAATAACTCTGCGGATTTTACTTTTATAAAAAAAGATACAGCAAGCATCTTCCTGTTCAAGTTGTATAATAATTTATTGATTGCTAATTGTAGCTTATATCTGGTTTTATATTTTGTTGGTCATTATTCTTTACTTATTGCGGCAGGGCTCTTATAGACTAATTCTCTCACAAAGTTCGGCCGCCCGGCTTCGGTTCGCTGCAAAAAATTCCCCCATAAATGCTCGGGCTGCGCCGTCGCTTTATTGCGTTGCTTTTTGCGCTCGCTTGCCCGCTGCCGACAGCGCTCCATAATTAATCTTAAAATCTAGAAATTATGGAAACGTTAGCAGCATCAGACAATTGGAAAATGGTATCAGAAATAGAACTGGTCTACAGGACGGCGATCAAGCCGTCGCAGCGCCCTCAGGTAAGCTCGTCGGCAACGGCTTTCGAAATTCTGCTGTCAGGTTGGAATCCCGACAAGATCGAATTCATCGAGCAGTTTAAGGTACTGCTCCTGAGCCGCAGCAACAGGGTGCTCGGGCAGTATGAACTGTCTACTGGAGGTACCACCGGCACCGTTGTCGACGTGAGGCTGATCTTTGCAGCCGCTCTGAAAGCCAATGCCTCAGGAATCATAATGGCGCACAACCATCCTTCCGGCACGCTTGCAGCCAGCCAGGCCGACCGGGACATTACGAAAAAAGTGAAGGAAGCCGGCAGGATCCTTGAAATTCCGCTGCTGGACCACGTGATCCTTACCGTCGAAGGATACTATTCGTTTGCAGACCAGGGGATGCTGTAGCATTCCCTTTATTATTTTTTATAATCAAATAAATATATGGTACTATATCTTAAGGCGGAATGGCCTTTGAGTACAATTTAATTGTGGAGAACTCGGCAGTTAGAACATAGGCAAACAAAGCTTGCAAAAGCTTAGGCGGTCTAAAAATTTATTGCCTATTTAAATAATATGGAATCTTCGATAATCCACAAATACACTGTTTCCTTGAGCTGAAATTTGATTTATTTTAGAAGTATTTCTTCCCTTTACGGAAAACCGTAAAAAAGTAATTTTCAATAGCACTACGTTTGACATCTTAACAATCAAACTTTGCAATTATGGATTTTAAAGATCAAATAAAATTACTTGGTGAACGCATAGGAAAACTTAAAGATCAAGTCAACACTGAGGAAGCTACTAAAAATGCATTTATTATGCCTTTTATAAAAGAATTGGGTTATGATGTATTTAACCCTTTCGAGGTAACACCAGAACTTGTTGCCGATGTTGGTATCAAACAAGGTGAAAAAATTGATTATGCCATAATGCAAAATGGCGAACCCATCATTTTGATTGAGTGCAAGCATCACGCGGCTCCTTTAAACGTGAATAATGCTTCACAACTTTTTCGCTATTTTCATACTACAAAAGCAAAATTTTCAATACTGACAAACGGTATCGAATATAAGTTTTACACGGATCTTGTCGAAACCAATAAAATGGATGAAAAACCCTTTTTTGCCTTCAACATTACGGATATGAAAGACAATCAAATTGAAGAACTGAAGAAATTTCATAAAGCGTACTATGACTTTGAAAACATTGTTACAACTGCAAGCGACCTGAAATATACTTTTGAATTAAAAAAGCTTATTGATTCTGAATTCAATAATCCAAGCCCGGAGTTTGTAAAGCTTTTTGCTAAACAAGTATATCCTAGTATCATCAATGCGAGAATCTTGGAACAATTTACAAATCTGACAAAAAAATCGTTGCAGCAATATATCAGTGATTTAATTACGGAAAGATTGAAATCTGCACTAAGCAAAGAAGATGCAGTTAGTAAAGAAAATGATTCAATAATTATTGAATCAGAAAAAGTAGATCCCTCCACTCCGGTAACGACGGAAGAAGAGCTTGAAGGTTTTATGATTGTAAAGACAATTCTACGACAAAAAATTCCCGTGTCAAGAATTGCCTATCGTGACGCCCAATCCTATTTTGCTATTCTTTTAGATGACAACAACCGTAAAACGATTTGCAGACTATATTTCAATAGCTCTAAAAAATATATTGCCATACTTGACGATCAAAAAAAGGAAATTAAAAATGAAATAAATTCACTTGATGATATTTTCAATTTTTCTGAATTACTGATCAAGTCCGTTGAGGCTTACGATAGTTAATATCTAAGAGATAAACAATACTTCATTTTCTGTTGATTACGGTTTTCCGTAATCAACAGAATCACAAACAAGTTAAGTTTGGGAAAAAATTAGCCTTACAAAAAATTTGTTAATAAATTCATGCAGACTGAATTTGAGTTGCAGTCAACTGGTTTAAAATTGCTCTTATTTTATGGACATTCGAATTATCATAAAACTTCATCATTTAATATCTTCCGAACGAACCGGTTCGCCAGTCGACTGTGCCTGCAAGCTGGGTGTTTCAGAAAGGACTATATATAATTATATTTCTTATATGAAGACTGATCTAATGGCACCTATCAATTATGACAATAATAAAACAAGCTATTGCTATACTAGTAAATGCAACTTAGAATTTAAAGGATAAATCTATGCTAAAATTGACTTCTATTTTATGTGCAATTTTTCTGGGTCTTGCAGCTTTTAAGCTTCCGATAGGATATTATACTTTCCTAAGACTTACCATAACTATTGGAGCGCTTTTAATTGTAATTGCTGAAAGCAAAAAAAAAATATCTATTTACTCAGTCGTGTTTGGAATTGTTGCATTACTATTCAATCCTATCCTGCCCGTATATCTATACAAAAAATCGATATGGATTCCAATTGACATTGCCACTGCGTGCCTATTTCTCTTTCATAGTATAAAATTAAAATCCCCTAAAAATGTTTAAAAATCCTTTCTCCTCAAATGGCCGAATACGGCGAAGTGAATATTGGGTAACCATACTCTTATACACTATCGGTGCCGGCGTAATCAATATAGTCTTGGAAGAAAATAATGATATGGATATCCTAGGACTTGCTTATATTCCGCTACTATGGCTTCTGATCGCGCAAGGCGCAAAAAGATGCCATGATGTAAATAATAGCGGCTGGATGCAACTCATTCCTTTTTATGGATTATGGATGCTTTTTCAAGAAGGAGATAATGCATCCAACAATTATGGTAAAAATCCGAAAGAACTAAATTCGGATTTTGAAAATACGTCTGAAAGACCAGTGTATTCCATTCCAAAATCAGCACCTGAGGAAGTAAAACCGAGGGCTATAGTAATACCAAAAATTCCTCAAAATCAAACTACTGTTCTAGAAGTTGCTAATGTGAATTATAGCCTTATTCAAGATATTATGAAAAGTCTGCGAACAATTCAGTTAATCCATAATCATTCTTATGAATTTTCAGGAACGACAGCAACAATAACAATACGTCACAGCGATACAAGCCAAACACTCTTAGACCATCTTTTCCCAATTATGAACAATATTGAAGTGCGCGGTGTCGGTGACGGATTTATTACCCTAAAAATGAAATAATTATGAAAAAAGCATTTAAAGTTTTATACCTATTTTTTTTACTGACAGCCATTGGATGTACTTCTGATTTCGATGCTTTTGAAGAAAAAGCTTCAGAGTATGCAAAAAGCGAGAATAAAATAAATAATGAAGAACTAATAGACTTAACAGCAATTGTTTCAGAATTTTTAGATCAAAATGATAGAGCATTCAAAAGATTCTTGACCAATGAAAGCTTTGACGAGCAAAAATTGATTGCTTATCTTGAAAACAAGGGGTTTAAAGTTGAAAAAACTCCAGTTGTTTCTGCCAAAAATGTTGCTGTCAATGTTTACATCGAGAATTCTGGAAGCATGCATGGATACGTTAATGGAGATTCTGATTTTAAAAATGCAATAACTGAACTGATTGTCCGATTGAATCAAAATTATAATCCAGAAAATATCAGATTAAATTTTATCAACTCGGAAATTTATCCGATTGATACAAAAGAGAGCTCATCAAAGTATCCTACGAGTTTGACCTCACAAAAGATGATGGTTGGCGATATTACTAAAAGCGACCTTAATGACATATTTGAAGAAACGTTAAGTAAAACAATTAAAGATACCATTTCAATCTTAATCTCTGATTGCATATATTCTATTTCTGGCAATAATACTGGAGGTAAACTTGAAATTCAGAAGAGCTTAACTAAAGAAGTGTTTCAAAGAAGTTTTAAAAAAGACAAAAATAAATCGATAATAGTTGCGCAGCTCATTTCTGGATTTAGTGGCTACTATTATACAAAAAATAATTCAAAAATTAAACTGAAAGATGAAATACGCCCTTATTATTTTACGGTAATGGGCAACTCTGAGCAAATTATAAATTTTGACAAAAACATAAATCTTCAAGAAATCAAAGGCTATGAAAACAAGCTCGTCTTATCTTCAAAAGATTATTCAAAAGGAATTTATTTTTCAGTTGTCAATGCAAAAAACGATTTGGGAAAATTTAAACCAGCCAGAGATTTTTCAGATAAAAATTCTATTAAAGGAATTGAAGATGTTGAATCCGATTTAAGAAGCGGAGACAAATTCACCCTTTCTGTAGCTCTTGATTTAAGTGAATTGCCTTTAGAGAAAAGCTATATGACAGATCCTAAAAATTACACAATCGATGAAGGCGATTTCATCATTTCTAAAATTTCAGAATTCAATAAAGAAGAATTAGCTTCTTCATCAGTTTCAAGAATTTCGAAATCAGGTAAATATCCAACGCACTACATCACCTTCTCTGCTACCTCGAATAAATATTCAGACTTAAAATTCAACTTGAAAAGACAATTACCAAAATGGGTTGAAGAAACGAGCACAGAAGACGACACAAATATAAAATCAATCGGAAGCAAAACTTTTGGTTTTAAATATTTAATAGAGGGAATTAGCGAAGCTTACCAGACTTCTTCTCCTTCAAAAAACTACTTCGAAATTAAAATAAAAATTAATAAATAATATTAAATAATGTCAGCTATGAATGATTTTTTTGCAATGCTTTATGAAAACGTATGTTATATCGATACTTTTCAATTCTCCCAGAATATGTACGATTCCGGTGCTTATGTATCTATAGGCCTAGTGATGCTACTTTCATCATTATTTTTAGAACTTTTCTACTACTTTTTTCTTTCCAGTTATGGAAGTTTCTATAAAAAAATTTACTGGTTTTTGTGGATGGCTTTTATAATGATTATTAATTTTTTTGTAGCCTATTCTTTTAGCTTATCAGCTATTGATCCAGAAGCTACTTTCCTAGAATATTTTACTTTTTCAATGGTCAATGTATTGTGGACAATGATTTTTTGCTTTGTTTTTTCAATTGCATTTAAATTTAAAAGTATCAAAGCTTCAAGAACTCCTTTCTAAAAAAACAAATTATGGCAAAATTATACGTATTTGGAATCGGCGGTACCGGTTCTCGGGTGATAAAATCATTGGCAATGTTATTAGCTACGGGTATTGACATTGCAGATTATGAAATAGTCCCAATCATTATCGATCCTGATGAGGCAAATGGTGATGTTACTCGAACGATTGACATACTTAAAAACTACCAGCACATTCGAAATTCATTGAGCTTTACCAACGCTGACGACAATAAATTCTTCAAGACTAAAATTTCTGATATCACGCAAAATTTCAGATTAGTTTTGAGCGATATAAAAAATGAAAGATTTAAAGATTATATTGAATACGGCAGTTTAGATGAAAGTAACAAAGCATTAATCAGCCTATTGTTTTCTGAAGATAATCTTAACGCTGATATGGAAGTAGGTTTTAAGGGAAATCCAAATATAGGAAGTGTCGTTTTGAACCAATTCAAGCAATCACAAGACTTTAAAGATTTCGCTTCGTCATTCACTCAAGACGACAGAATCTTTATTATCAGCTCTATTTTTGGAGGAACCGGCGCTGCAGGATTTCCGTTATTGCTAAAAAATATTAGAAATGCGGACCACGGTCTTTCGACCTGGAAATATCTGCAAGATGCACCCGTTGGGGCTATTACCATGCTACCTTACTTTGGAGTTTCTCCACTTGACGGCGGTAGTATTGACAAATCTACATTTATTTCTAAAACCAAAGCGGCATTGTCTTATTATGAAGAAAATGTGAGCGGCAACAATTCACTGAACGCGCTTTATTATTTGGGGGATAACGTTACTAAGGATTATCCCAATCATGAAGGTGCGAGTTCTCAGAAAAATGATGCTCATTTCTTAGAAATCGCAGCTGCTTTATCAATAGTTGATTTTGCTAAAACTCCCGACACTGCCTTGGCAAACGAAATGGGAAAAGCGCAAAATCCAATTTATAAAGAGTTTGGAATTAAAGACGGAGTTCCTTCATTGATATTTGAAAATTTAGGGTTTGCGACGCAACTTATCTTAAAAAAGAACTTGACGCAATACCAACTTTTTTCCATGTATCTCAACTCCAAAATCAAGGAAGATCTTGATCAAAGTTGGATTAAAAATTTGGGGATTCAAACCTTCATGACGCAGCCTTTTTTTAGCAGCCATTTGAAAACTTTCAATCAATATTTTACAGAATGGCTTAATGAAATGGCTCACAACCAGCGCAGTTTTGCGCCTTTCAATCTTACCGCTAACGATAGTAATCTTTTTGAAATGGTAAAGGGAGTAAAACCTCATGTCGGTTTTTTAGAAAAAGGAACGAATTTCCAAAGATTCAATTACCATCTTTCAAAAGAAGAGAAAAATTTGAAAAACAATGACGCCTTAGAGCAACGATTTATGAATTTATTCCATAACACAACAGAAAATTTAGTTTCTGAAAAATATAGATTTTAATATGGCAAAAGTATTTAGATTTCATAAAGGAAGTGATAACATTGAAGACTGGCAAAATTCAACCTCTTATGGTAAAAATGCTATTGAAGCAATTCAGGATCCCTCGGGAGCAACGGCAACAAAAGAAATCACCTCAATTCCAAGCCCTTTTGCGCGGATAGATCTGGTAAAAACGGCATTTGAAAATATCGTTAGCAGCAACAATCTTGAGGGAAATACGATTTTTCATAAAATGGTTTCTGATTGTTTCGATATTGGCGAAATATTTTTCAATATAGATAAGTTGCAGGACAAGATTAGCATCATAACTTGGGATAAAACCAATGATTTAGAAGCGCTTCTTAAATCGAGCAATTTGCGACACAGATTGCTGGGAGAAACGTTGAAACTTTATCTGGAGCAAGATGCGAAAGCATATAATTTTAATGATACGCAGAGACTTTTCCTTTTAAATTATAAGACAGGTCCAAATGCTATGAATATTATTGGAGGAACTTCGCCTGCGACATTATTTTTTACCTCAGCAAACAATCTGAAATATGTAGATATTCAATTTGGGAACGACATTGTTTTTGATGATACATTTCAGCCTCTTCATAAGCGTGATTTTGCTTTCCAGAAATTGATTTTTGGGATCAAACACTTTATGCCAGGTTTCAACCGAAATTTTAAAAGCTTGGATGATTATTTGACAATGTCGTTCAGGATGCTTAGTGACGAACAGAAAATGACGTTGAATTCCTATACTGCTGAGGCTTTCAATAACGAATTTGAAAAACTCACTTCGGGATTTGAAAACAGTCCAGTTGAAATTTTGGGATTTCCAATTAGAAAAAAAACTGAAAAGCCAACCATTATTGAAGAAAAAAGTGGCTTCGTAATTTCTTCTTCCAAAAATAATTCTGGAACAAAACCGCTTGTCTTACCCGTTGATGATTATTCAGAAAAGACAATATACACGTCTGATTTCTGGAACAGAAATAACAAAGCAGAATATACTGCTGACAAACCTCTAAAAGAAAGAATCCTTCCTTTTGATGGCGGAAAATATCCCTATTTGACCATCAGTGATTTTTTTGAACCTTATATCGTAAGAACGGTTTATCCAATCCATAAAGAGAAATTTTTTGACGGAAATTTTTCAATGTCTTCAGGCGAAGTTACCAAAGGATATTTGATTCCGATAAAAAAAGAATATTTTGACTATTTTGATGTGTCCGATTTACAAGGAGTAGTTTCTGACGGAAAGAAAGTCTTAGAAATAAAACAAATGCCAACCGGTGGCGTTACAGTCACGCTTCGAATTCCAATTCAAAACGGGAAATACATTACTTATGAAAGAATGTACTATCCTCCAACAAGCGAATATCAAATTCCAGAACCTGAATTATCAAGAAACAGAGGTGCTGTTATTGAAAATCAATTTGGGTTGACACTTTATCCATTTCTTAAATTGGCGCAAGATAACCTTAATCATTATAGGGTTGCGTTTATGGACAGAGATATACAGGAGCATACAAAGCACAACAAATACTCACTTCAATTTTACAAAAATAATGACAACAAACAGGTTAAGGAAAAAGCAGTAAAACAAAGAAGCGAAAAGGCAAATGATAATATTTCTTCCTCTTATTATGTGATTGAGGAAGGGTTTGATTATGTTGAAATCAAAAACAATTGGGCAACAGGGCTTTTAATTCCAATGTTTAAGCCAAGCATTCCCGGTACTTCCGAATTTACATTTGCTGTAGATTTTGGAACTACAAACACACATATTGAATACAAAAAAGACAGTAGCGACCCCAAGCCTTTCGAGATTAATGAAAATGACATCCAGATAGCGACGCTGCATGATCCAAAAAATCCTGAAACGATAAAGTCTTTGAATGCCATCAGGGCCAATCAACTGATAGATATTATTCCTCATGAATTTTTACCTGAAATAATTCAAAGAAACAGTGAACTACACTTTCCACAACGTACTGCGATTAGCTCAAAAAAAGGTTTTGACATTAATGACATAGCTCACGCATTGTGTGATTTCAATATTCCCTTTTTATTTGAAAAACACAATACACTTCCGAATTCTGAAATTCGGACAAATATAAAATGGGCAGATTCTAAAAATAGTAATGATATAAAAATTATTGAAGCCTATTTTGAAAATTTGCTTTTAATGATTCGAAACAAAATTTTGCTTAACGGCGGTGATTTGGAAAAGGCAAAACTTATATGGCTTTATCCAACCAGCATGACTGAGAGTAGAAGAAATAAATTAAATGATACATGGGAAAAACTCTTCAGAAAATATATAAATCACAAACATATTCCTTCTAAAATATCGGAGAGTGTTGCGCCATTTTATTATTTCAATAAAAAGGAAGGAATTGTTGCAGGCGAGAAATCAGTTATATCTATTGATATTGGCGGAGGAACTACAGATGTCGTTATCTATTTAAATGACAAGCCGGAGTTGATGACCTCGTTCAGATTCGCTGCCAATTCAATATTTGGTGATTTTGCGGGCCGTTCCTCTGCAATAAATGGATTTGTGAAAAAGTATAGCAAAATCATCGAAGACAAAGGACTCGGAAGTTGGTTTTCTTTTAATGACATAGATAAATCTGAAGACATTATTTCATACTTATTTTCGATTGAAAAAAGCAATCGATTGAAGATTGAAGGGAAAGATTTTTCATTCCATAATTCCTTATTAAACGATCAAGACTTTAGAATTATATTTATTTTATTTTACAGTTCAATAATTTATCATGTTGCCACAATTATGAAAGCCAAAGGAGTAAAATCGCCAGGCTACATTACCTTGAGTGGTACTGGATCTAAAGTCATTGATTTAGCAGAAGGAAATTCAAAACTTAATGCAATCACCGAACTGACCGAAACCATTTTTCAAAAAGTTTTTATATCAGAAGATATTATTAAAGTTGAATTAAAAAAGGTTTCTAATCCTAAAGAAATAAGTTGCATTGGCGCACTTTTAATCGACGAAAAAGATGTGAATCTTGAAGATATAACTGTACTAAGCGGGACAACTGATAATAACTTTAGCTTAAAATATAATCAAATATCCGAAGAAGTTGAAAATGATGTTGTTCAGTCCTTTACACAATTTGTCGATTTTTTCTTTGGCCTGAATACTGATTTTAACTTTATGAAAAAATTTGATATTAATCCCGCTTTACTTGAGAAGTACAAATCTATATTAAACGAAAAATCATTAGATAATTTAAAGACGAGCTTAAAAATTAAAAACCAAGAGTTACAAGGAATAAATGATATTCTTATCGAAGAAAGTCTGTTTTTTTATCCACTTAAAGGAGCTTTAAATCATTTAACATTTAAAATTTATTCTGAACTCACTAATTCACACATCTAGATATGCAAAACTATTTTTTAATTACAGAATTCCACTTAATTGGAGATTTTTGGTTTATCTCTTTATTAGTGTTTGTTATCATCCAAGCTGCTGCAATTGTTCTTTTATTTCGAAAAACATTGTGGTTGCATGAATCGGTTGGAAAAAATACTCGTTTTAGAAAAAATTTTTCTGATAACAGCAACCAACTACCGTCTTTACAAGATAATTTAATCGTAGAATTATCAAATAGAATTAAAAAGCTAGAAGTTCAAGCAAAGGTAGAAAATGTACAGTCAAGTGTTGAAAAAACTACATCACCCGTATACCAGCCTGAGAAAAGCGTTGAAATAAATCTTTCGGTTCCCTCAAAACCAAAAAATGTAGATTTTTTCATGTCTACGCCTAATGAAGATGGAACATTTGACCTAGAGCAAATGTCAGATGTTTTCCGTCCAACAATATCCCTTTACAAATTTAGTTTGGCGTCAAACAGCGCTGCTAAAGCATCATTTGAGTTCAACTCTGATGCTATTGGTATCAAAGATGCGCTTACAAATCCTAAGCGATTTATTGAACCGGTTTGTTATGAAATTAACGACGCCTTTACTGGATCAAAACGGATTACTTCTCAAAAACCCGGTATAGCAGAAAAAAGAAATGACAAATGGGTAGTTACAACGAAATCTCAAATTAAATACGAATAATCATGCACGAAATATTAATCCTGTTTGTCATAGCGGTAATTGTAGGATTTCAAGTTAAGATATTTCTTGAAGCTACAAAGAAAATAGACCTATTTAAGTCAATAATTCCTGATGCTTCCAACTTTGAAACGGTAAAAGTTTTTATACCAGAAAGCCAGATCAAAGATATCAAAGTAGAATATGTATTAAAAAATCTTCAAAAATTTCAAGATCCTTCAAAAAAAATCAAAAAAGAAATTTCTGAAAAGGATAGAAAATTAGAAGAAGAAAATTTGACGTTGATTGATAATCCTGAAGTAGCAGAAAATGTAAGTCCGATTACAGAAGAAATTATAGACTATGAATCTCTGATATGGATTTCAAAAGGAAGTGAAGAAAAAAAAATAAAATTGAAACTTCTGAAAAGCCATGAAATGTTAGGCTGGAACAGAATCCAATAAAAATAAAAATGGAAGAAAAATATATTGAAGTAACGCTTATCAAGTCTGAAGAATCGAATGCCGTTCTAGATAAGATTCTTTCGTCAGTAAACACCTATTTGTTGCGAAACAAAGGTGCCGTAAGCGATTTTAACTTGATTAAAGACGTTGTCGAAAGAAATACTGATGCCGTCGATGAAGAGATCAATTCTTTATTGCCGATTCCCTTGTACCTTGGTTTGATGGGAACAATGATTGGTATTGTCATCGGCCTTTTTGCTATGCCGAGCATCAGTGATGCCAATTTTGAAAGTGCGATCGATATGCTAATTGGAGGCGTAAAAATTGCAATGATTGCCAGTTTTGTTGGGCTTTTATTCACGGTTCTACTTTCTGGATGGAAATACAAAGGTGCAAAATTATATGCAGAAGGATTGAAAAATGATCTGTTCACGTGGATTCAAACTCAATTATTACCAGTTTTGTCACAGAATATCTCTTCAAGCATCTATTCGCTCCAGGCAAATCTTTTAAATTTTAATGATACGTTTTCAACAAATATTACCAGCTTTAACGGATTGATGAACAAAATTCTGCATTCTTTTGACAGTCAAGTCAATCTGATGAATGAACTGAAAGATGTCGATGTGGCCCAGCTCGCAAAGCTTAACGTAAATGTATTGCAGGAATTAAGAACGAGCACGAAGGAATTTGAAAAGTTCAATACATTCTTAAATCAATTAAACTCGTTTGTTGACAATGCTCAAAAACTTAATCATAATATTAATAATCAATTAGACAGGACTTACGCCATTGAACAGATTGCAACCAGTATAGGTTCTAATATTACTGTAAACAATGAACTAATCGGAGTACTTCAATCTGAATTGAGAGAAGTCAGTTCTAGAAAGCAAATTGTAACCGAGGCGGTGATTGATGTTGACAACGTACTAAGCAAAAGTTTCGAAGAATTGAGAAGACATATCGATGCACAAATTAATGCAATCAAAAACATTACTATAAAAGAAGAAGATCTTCTTGAAAAACTTTTAAAAGAAGACCGTGGCAATTTAAATGAGCTAAAAAAGATCAGTGAACTGAAATCCAGCGTAGAAAAAGGGACAGAATCACAAAATCAAAAACTTGAGCAGTTAAATAAGTCGTTGGAAACTTTAGGAGAAGCCATAAAAGATAACGGCAAGCCCGACTTACAAATTCCGCCAATACTTAAATATGCGACCTATATTTTTATCGGTTCAGGCGCTGTCATTGGGGTTGGATTCTGCTTATGGACAATTTTTAAATTATTCTAAATGTCTAAAAAATCAAATTTCTTTTGGGCAAGCTATGCCGATTTAATGACAAGCTTATTCTTTATAATGCTGGTTCTTTTTATACTTGTCATAGCAATGATGAAAAGACAACAGAAAGCTACTGAACAACAGCTAAAAAGCATCATTGAGGTACAGGCTGCGGTTAAGGAACTTCCCGAAAAATATTTTGCGTATGATAGCATTTACAAACGATTTTCCCTTATCGAAAATATTGAATTCCAAATAAACACCGACTATTTTAAAAATAAAAAGGATGAGGAATATCTTATAAACGTAGGCAAATCGATTAAAAAACTGATTGACAATCTAGGAAAAAAATATAGCGATCGAGATATCCGCTACATTGTTTTGATTGAAGGTATGGCCTCCAGTGATCCATATCCCAAAAATTATGAATTGAGCTACTTAAGGGCGCTTGCTGTGAAAAAATTGTGGGACAATAATAAGATAAAATTAAATCCTACAGTCTGTGAAATTCAAATCACGGGGTCAGGAACTGGAGGTGTTGGACGATTTAATAAAAAAAATGATCGCAAAAATCAACGCATTCTTATTCAAGTAATACCTAAAATTGGAAATTTAGAATGAAAAAGCTGATAGTATTGTTTTGTCTTCAGCTACTTCTGACTGGATGCAATGGATGTTCACGGTCAAGCCGAAATAACCATGATGATTCAACAAGGCAGAGCAGAGATTCACATTATTCGAAAACTGCTGGCAATGTAATTCAAATGAAGGAAATAGGAGGCGTCTATGAAATTCCTGTAGAAATAAACGGCTCGAAAATGAACTTTATATTTGATACGGGAGCTTCAGACATCACCATCTCCGCAACCGAAGCTCGATTTCTGTATAAACAAGGTACGCTGACCAGAGAAGACATATTGGGAACTCAAATGTATCAAACTGCCGACGGAAGCATTTCTGAAGGGACAGTAATTAATTTAAGAACCGTAAAAATTGGCAATAGTATACTGGAAAACGTAAAGGCTTCGGTTGTTCATAATAGCGAGGCACCACTGCTTTTCGGGCAGTCTGCTTTGGCTCAGTTTGGAAAAATATCGATTGACTATTCAAGGAACGAAATAAAATTTGAATAAGGTTATAAATTATGGACATTAAGAAAGATAATTCTACAAAATTAGCTGTGTTTGTTACTGTACTGATTGGTGTAATAATCACTGTAACAATTTATAACCAAAAAAAGATTGAAAATACTCGCTACGATTTGCCGCCAGCTGAGCCTAGAGCAAAAATAGATTCCGTTTATGATGAAACGATAACGCCATTAGAATCACTAGAATCTTATGAGGGAAAGTACGCGAGCAATTCTGGTTTCTTGAATAATCAGATTATTTTGCAAAGGTTAAAAATACTTATCGGAGAAGAAAAAGTACAAATTTTAAAATCCGACTGGAATACTGAATCTCCAATTGTACTAGATCGGCAAATTTTAATAGCTACCGGCTGTCAAGCTCATAATTGCGGCCAGACAAATTTTATAATATTGATAGATACAAAAAATGATATTTTTTACGCAGGAATAAAAATAGACGGCAAAGTTGATGTATTTTCAGAAAATGGAATAAACTTAAAAGAATTAAATGACTGGAGAGTTGAAAATGAAAAGCAAGAAGAAAGTGAAATTATACCAACTGATGGATTTTCGTCCTTAGACAACTATTACAGAGGAGTTTCATCTGAAAATTTTGATGCCCATAGCTACTTTTCTCCACTTGTTGCGCAGTATATCACTTTGAAAAATGTTTCTCCAGACCAAATCAATAAAAGTTTTGAGTATGACATAAAAGAATATAAAAATCAGGAATTTGAGTACGATACATCTGATTTCATACTAAACTATACTGAAAATGGAATCAGGTATTATTCGTTTCTACTCAAATGTAAATGCTTTCGGAATTCAAAACAGTTAAATCAAGAGAGTGAGATCCGAACAGAAGTCGGATTCGATATGGAAGGGAAAATTTATTCCCTAAAGTATCCAAAAGTAGAATATTCAAGATATTATTAGGATATTTCCATAAAGCTGGCTGATGCAGACGCTCTTTCATAAATTAGCAGAACCTTCTGATCAAATACTAAAAATTTCATAGGATTGCGAATTTGCTTTAAAAAGTCAGCTACAATAAAATTGAAATATTGCTTAAAAAAATAAAAATCAGATGTTCAATGGATGTAAATGATTGTTAATCTTCTTCGGTATTCGCTTATAATTTTTCAACCCATTTACCGATTTCAGCAAGTAGTCTGTCAAAGTCCGGCTGGCCTTTATAATACAATTTGGCTGTTCTTTTATAGCGCTCTGTAAATCGCTCTCGAAGCTCCGAGCTCTCCAATAAAAAAGCTTCATTATCAGCAATGGGTATTTCATAGTCTTTGGGAGGAAAGCGGTTTGTTTTGTGCATCTGGTATTCTTCTGTACCTATGAATGCTTTTACCGTATCATCTTGCAGCAGGCAATAAACATCATAGTACTGACGCATCAAATTTTGCCTTTCTCTCTTGTCTTCTCGTTCCTGTCTAAATTTGGTAGCAATGGTCTGTAATTTTTCGACAAATGTATAGCCTACATGATAGCAGGCAATATCGACCGCTCGATTGTCAATTACAGCTACTTTTTGCTGTACAGCTTTTTCATAAGCCCAAGACGTTACTGTCAAGGGGTTGTTTGGTGTTACAGTATCAAATCCAACTTCTAATAAAATGCCGTCTTTGACCCCATAGACGCTCCCTGACCTACTTTCATAGTGCAATCTTATACCACCGCTACGATACTGCCTTTGGTCATCAAATTCTTCATCTCTTTTTACCTCAACTATTCCGTTTATTTCTATTTTATTTGCCAGCCCATCATAAAAATCTTTTCTTTTTTGAATATTTCGTGGCTTATTGTTGTTTGGATTCTCATTGATTCCCATTTCAGCTGGTGGCCTGATGTGGATATCGATATCTTCTGAAAAACGGTGTATGATTCCATACCCTTTAGACAGTGAAGTACCTCCCTTTAGTTCGAACTGAAACTTTTGCTGTTTAAGTCCATATAAGACATGCATAATCCAATAGTCTTTTTCTACAAGACCAGATTCAATTTCTAATTCTGCCCCAACAATACGAAGCAGTTCACTAAAGTTTTTATGGTCGTGTAAGTATCCAGGCATATTATACTGTAATAACAGATTCCAACATTTTTTTTGCTTTAACGCTGCCATATTCCTGAAGCGATTTTTTTAATTTCTTAGCGTCCATTGTTTTTGCTCTGGAACGCACTTTTGAAACTACTTCTTTTGAATCTTCAGCTAATTGGTCGAGGTTGTTTAACAGGTCTACCAATAAAAATTCAGGTGTGGCTTTTAATGGGAAATGAGGTTTTACCCTAAATGAAAATGTCATACCGCCCAGGTTGAAATCCCCATGGCGCTTATGGTTGTAAACCATTTTGCCATTGTATAACTGGGTAGTTCCTACGCCCAATGTGTTATATGCATTTAAGGAAGTTACCAAGAAACGTCTGTCTTTGAGAAAAGAACGCACCAATACTTCTTCTCCAGGAGGAACCGCTCCAAAGACTGTTAACTCGGGATAATAGTATAATCCCTGGGACAGCTTTTGCAAAGTGCCGTCGTGCACCAGCTCATCTAAATGGCGGTCAACAGATTTTGACCACTTGGACAGATCAGCCCTTCGGTATACTTTTCCCCGCTTTAATTGTTTTTTTAATTCTTGCAGCTTATTCATGAATACAAAGTTAGCAAATAATATTAAATATTTTGCATATATTTTTATTGAAAATTCATGCATAATATTTTAGATTGTAGCTTCAATTTACTTTCTTCTAGGAATTTTGAGTTGTTGAGAACCTCTTTTAGTAAATTTGAAAAAGTAAAATCAATATATATCTGGTTGGTAGTTATTCACTTTCGGCAAAATGATAGTCATTTCAATCAAATTAAATCCTTATGTATGATTTACAATTATTTATGCATAGAAAAAGGATATAAAAAAGCGTAAGTGAGTTTTTAGCTTGGATGAAATACGGGCGATTTTTTAAAGGATGGGTGAAAGATCGATAGATGCTACCATCAAAGGAGTATTAAACAGAACTAGCAGACGGAGGTGATTGCCTTTAAAATTGGCATTTTCAAGTCGGAACAGGAATTAATGCAGGCAGCCTGTAAATAAAAAAATCGTTCATTCATCTGCATGGGCTTATTTGATAGGCTTTTTGATAGGAATATATATAGCCACCTTATGGCTCATCATTTTCAGGTTTGTTATTTCAAAGACTACTTATATTCGGACTTCAGAGACTGCAGTTGCTCGTTAAATTTACGAGGCAAAAGTATTATTCATTAAGATGCTTTGCCTCAAATTCTTCCGTGAGCTGCGCGATCTTTTTGGACAGGACAGCCAATTCGATGGTCTGCTTTTCCAGCCTGTACAGGTATGCCGCTGCCTTTCTCTCGGAAAAGCTGCGGTACAGCATCTTGACAACCTGGTTGTAATTTACCCCGACTGCCCTGAACTGGCTGTAAAAAGAAGTCAGGCGCATGTAGTAGTCCATCGCCGCCTTGTCGACCTTGACGGTCTTTATGCCTTTCTGGAAAACGCAGGCGGTGATAAAATGCGCCATGGCGTGCATGCCAGATGCTTCGAAAAGGGTCAGGAAGCGCGCATTTTCTCCCGCAGTAAGGCTGATGGTATAGCGGTGGATGGCGGGGTCAATTTTTGGAGGCCTCCCTCCTTTGTTCGGGTTCCTGTTTTCTTCGCTTCCCATATTTTCCAATTTTTTACCGTGCAAAGCCAAGGTATCTTATTTTCAGTTACTGCCGGCAGTTGGGCACCACAGGGCAGCCATTGGCTTATTGTTTCATTAAGTTTTTTTTCGATGGAGACTTCAGCTCAAGTCGATTCTCGCTAAATACCCTTCAGGAAGGGATCGTTTCCACGAGATTGTCTATTACTTCTATTTTTGCATTGTTCCCAAAGAAAGAAAAAGAAAACAAAGCTAGGCCGGGCTGTTTCCGCCTGGCAAAAAGACTACGGCATAATGTCCTGCTCGTGCCTCGCAAGACACCCTTCGGGACTTATTCCGTTTCCTTTTGGCCCGCCCGCATCCCGTCCTGTAAAATTGCTTTCTTTTTCTTTTTTGCGTTTTTCTGTTTTCTTTGGAAAGATATTTTTTATTGGGATGTGTACCGTTGCAATTATCTCTTAACGGTGCCTAAAGAAAATTGCAAAGTTTTGGAAAAATCGTAAAAGCATTTTTACAGTTTTAAAAATGCTTTTATAAATAAGCATGTACTTGCCTGCCTGCATCCCGGCACGCTTGCCTGCATTCCAGCATACTTGCCTGCTTGTATCCTAGCATTCTTGCTTACCTGCATTTCAACATATCTTCATATTTGCATTCCAGCACAGTTGCCTCCTTGCATCCCTGCATTGCTTCAAACCCGCTTGCTTGCATTCCAATATGCCTGCATGCTCGCCTGCCTGCATGTGTTATTTCGTAACTGAATGCTCCTATGTACCTATGCTTGCTTACCAGCATTCCTGTATCCTTAAGCCTTCAACTGCAAATAAATGTTTTAGAGCCATTAACTGATTACCGACTCACCAATTCCCGCGGTCATTGGCCTATACTGGAAACATGGCCGTATTATTAGCTACGCCCAGCCCTTGCAATGACCTGAAATAAATTACCTGCCAGCGCTGCTACAAAAAAAGGGCTTTATGTCCTTTCATTTTAAATCCAATTCGTAAAAGGTTGTCGCGGGACAACGGCAAGTTGTGTTTTGAGATGCTTGAAATGAATTCCGCATCTCAAAACCACTTGCCCCTGCGGGTGCCGGAAAAAACTCCGAAGTCGTTTTTCCGCTGCTGCCGTCCAGCAATGTATTTTGCATAAATCGTATGCCGGCTCCTGGCGTGCCTTGTATATGCTTTGCAGCCCGGGCTTGATGCCTTTCTGAATCTGGAAATCTCAACAATTGATAGGCCTCAAAAGTCGCTTCTGCAATTTAAGGCACTGCCAAGGTATTTTTTCCAGAAAATCAGGCGGCTATGTCCTGCCTGATTTTGCCTGGGCAGTTCCGGATGCAAAATGACCGTTTTCTATAAATTTTGGCGCATTCTGGAAACATTCTTCTGGCCGAAGAACGCTAATTTAGCCTCTGCCAAACCTAATGCTGCGCCAATAACTGGCTACAGCATCAATGCCAGGTTGCAACTGAAATACTTCTGAATTGACAACTAATACTCCCGAATTGCAAACACTTTTCGCGGCATTTTTTGGAATTTTGCTTATGACCTAAACATTGTTTTTGCCGTCAAAATAGGAACCATGGGTTTTGGCCCTCTGGAAGTCTAACCCAAATATCGAACACCATGCCCGACAATCAGAAAAAAGAACGGCTTGAATACCTCTACCGGCTGCTGTCCGAAAATGCCCAGGCCTATGATGCCTGCCTGCCCGGTGATGCCCTGAAAAGCGAGAGGCGCAATTCGCTCCGGGAAAGCATGGATTCCATTGCAGAGACCATGCTCTCGGTCATGCTCGACTACCGGATGCCGTTCCGCAAGAACCGACGGGCGGAGCTCGTGCAGATGGTCTTTCTTCTGGACGGGCAGCATTCGGTAGCCGGCTTCAGCAGCACAGCGAGCGCCGTGCTCAAATTCCGCGGCACCAACTTGCGCAGGCAGCCTTTCGGGAACCTGCTCTGCGACCATTCGCAGGAAATGTGGAACAGGGTAATCGGCAGGAAGCCTGGAACTGCAGGAATCGACGCCTACCTGCCGCTCCATTTCAATGATGCGAATGGAAGGATCGTGCCTGCACTCTGCTACATTACTTCCCTGCTTCCCTACGGCACCATCATCGTGAATGCTTCCGCCACGCTTTATGTCAAGAGGACTCGCGCGGCTGTCCAGGGAAAATCCGATTCTGCCACAGCGGAAATACCGGCGCCAGTCCGTGAAGTACACGACTATATTCTTTCCCACCTCGACGAGCCCCTTCCGGCCCTGCGCCAGCTAGCGGGGAAATTCGGAATCGCCGAGCATTCCCTCAAGTCGGGCTTCCGCAGGGAATTCAATGCAGGCATATACGGGTTCTACAACGAGCACCGGCTGCTCCGTGCGATGGGGCAGATACGCCACACCGACATGCCCCTGAAGGAAATCGCATTCGCCTGCGGCTTCAATTCCTACCTGAATTTCTACAAGGCCTTCGTCAAGCAGTTCGGCCACAGCCCCAGCGATGAAAGGCATGGGCGGTAGATTGCTGGCAGTCCCGCCGTTTTGCATATCGAAACTACTGATTTGCATACGGTTGCAGCAATAGGCTTCCTAATTTTACCATAGCAAACAAAACACAATTGCCATGGAACGCACCCACTACATACGCAGGCAGGCTCTCAAATGGACAGCAATCGCATTTATTTTCCTATTCTGCTACGCGGCAGCCAACAAGCTGCTGGAATTTGACACCTTCAGGGTACAGCTCGGGCAGTCACCCCTGCTGGCACCCTATGCGCACTGGGTCGCAATCGCCGTTCCTGTCACTGAAATCGCGATTTCCCTGCTGCTCGCCTCGCCAAGACTGCGCCACATAGGATTTTTATTTTCTTTCGGGCTGATGGTCATGTTCACCGCCTACATAATCATCATCCTGAATTACAGCGCCTTCGTGCCGTGTTCGTGCGGCGGGATCCTTTCGGAAATGGGATGGACCGCGCACCTGGTTTTCAATAGCGCATTCGTGCTGCTGGCCCTGGGCGCGGTACTGGCTGATGACCGTGCAAAAATAACGGTGGGCAGGCGCCTGCTATATTCTTTAGTGATTGCGTTATCGGGAAGCGCCACGGTAATTATTCTATTTCTATTATCCGAAGAGGAAATGCACCGGAACAATGGATTTCTCAGAAGGTACCCGCAGCACCCTGTCGGCGATCTGAAAGGCATTCCTTTACGATACAATTCCTACTATATCGCAGGTTTTGAAAGAGACCGCATACTCTTGGGAAACAGCACCGCCCCGCTGCACCTGCTCAGCGTCGACACCTCGCTCGTAAAGACTGAGAAAATCAGGATTGATATCGAGGACTCGAAAGACTACCCTTTTGCATCGGTAAAGGTACGGGTCCAGCCACCGGACTTTTATCTCGGCGACGGCTCGATCCCGATCATGTACCAGGGAAGCACAAGCAATTGGAAAGCAAAAACCCTGCTCAGGGAAAAGAATTACTTTTCGCTCTTCGAGCCGCTGGGCAATGGGAATTTTGCGGTAAGGACCAATTTACAAAGCAATGGGCAGAATGTCCTGGCAGGCATTACCGCCGGCCAAAAAGAGACGATGAAAATATACGGCGCCGCATTGGAAGCCAAAGTCGACGGCATCTTTGACACCGACGGGATGCTGCTCTACAACGAGGACTTGAAAAAAGTAATCTACGTGTACTACTACAGGAACTCTTTTGTAGTGGCAGGCAGTAATTTCAATTCCTTTTACGAGGGAAAAACAATCGATACGATTACCCAGGTACCGATGGACTTTGCCTACCTAAAAGAAAATACGGAAAAAAAGTTTGCCCGCCAGCCGGAAAAGGTAAACCGCTACGCCGCGACATCCGGAAATTATCTTTTTGTAAAGTCAGACCGCCTGGGAAGATATGAAACCGAAGAAATGAGCCGGCAGGCAAGCATCATCGACGTCTACGACCTTTCGAAACGCTCCTATGAATTCAGCTTCTACCTCTACCATTACGGCGGGGAGGAAATACAGTCCTTCATGGTATATGGAGATATCCTGGTGGGGCTGACCAAAAAACACCTGGTTGCCACGAGGCTCAAAAAGGCCCATTTCAATAACTGATATTCATGAATGCCGCACGGCCGTGCCAGGGGAAGATCGAAAACCTGCAAAAAGAGTAGATCATAACTGTTAAATCTTTTTATTATGAAAAAATTCAGTATGCAGATAGCAGCAGGTATGCTGGCTGTCGCGGGTGCCTTCGCATCACAGTCGCCGTCATCACAAAATGGGAGCCTTGCATTGCAGACCGGCTATATCGACACGCCTTCTCCGTGTTCGATCCCGGTCCAGTGTGACAATTCGTTCGGCGAGGTTTGTACAATGCTCCACCAGGGGCAGGTACGCCAGGCTTACGGGAAATTGAACCCGTCGGCCACGACCTGTGCCTCTGTCTTGTACAAGCGAAACTAGGCCTTGGAGAGAAAGGTGCCCATAGGGCACCTTTTTTGTTTGTGCCTATCACTGCAGCCCCATCCATTCCTTCCGTTTTCCGTCCCTCAGGTAGAACTCCAGCCAGTCCCGTACTTTTTGCGAAAGGTCCAGCTGGTTCTTCTTGTCCATAAGCACATGCTCCTCTTCGGGATATACCAGCATCGTGCTCTTCTTGCCCAGCTTCCAGAGCGCGCTCTGGAGTTTCATGCTGTGCTTCCAGTCCAGCTGCTTGTCGGCAGTCCCCGTCCAGATTAGCACGGGCGAATCATAATCCTTTGCGCCTGAAAGCACCTCGTTTTCCTTAAATTCCCTGGAATAAAAGGGAGCCGTGATGCGAACCTGTCCGTCCTCGAAACGCCACATGTTGGATTGCCCATGCCCGTCTAACGTGAGGTAGGCACTTTCTAGGTCCACCATCGGCGCTCCGATAATGGCCGTCTTGAAAAGCCTGCTCCTGCCCATGATGTATGCCGCTTCATAGCCGCCGAAGGAATGCCCGATCAGGCCGATCGATTTCGGGTCGATGGAAGCGCTTTCCGTGGCTTTTTCCACAGCCGCAGTGACGCAGGAAACGGCATCCTCCCCTGTCGTGTTCACCCTGTAGGCAATGTCGGGAAACAGCACAAAATAGCCGTCATTTATGTAATTGGTAGGATTGAAGCCGTAGAGCGAATATTGCGAAGGAGGGACATAGTTTAATTTCTCCTGCACCTTCCGCTCATAAATATGGACCAGCATCGGATAGCTTTTGGAAGCATCGTAATCTGCGGGATAGAAAAGAGCCCCCTGCAGCTTTGCGCCAGCAGTTCCCTTATATTCGATAACGGACGATTTTCCCCAGTAGAATTCCTGCTGCTGCGGATTGGAATCTACCGAAAATACTTCCCTGCCCTTTTCATCTGTGGCAAAAAGCCTCCAGGGGATCTCAAAGCTGTTTTCCATAAAAAGGCCAGCCAGCCCGTTTCCAGTTTTTGAAATGACACTGGCACGGCTTTCCGCCTGGAAAAGATTCCTAATCTTCCCATCCGGCTGTAACACCGTAAGGCCTTCGCCAGGTTCGCTGGCATTTTTGGAATGCAGCAGCACAGGCTTTGAAAAGTCGGCCTGCCCTGAAACAAAGCCGCTGTAGGAATCCCGGGGAAACGGCGCCCTGTTTTTCTGGTACAGCCGGTACATCCTACTCGATCCTACTCCGTCGGTAAGCCTTTTCCGTGACGAGCCGTCGGGCTTCACCAGCCAGATATCTGACCGGTCGTAAATGACCAATTCCCTGTCGCCAGGAGTCCACGCCGGATTCCCAAGGGGCGGTGACGACGTCGGGCGGTCATAGTCGCCGCGGTCCAGAGGCAGCGGCATGTTTTCGGTGACGCAGGTATTTGTTCTTTTCTTGATGTCGTGGACCCACCATTGCCTGTCCTTAAAATAGGATATATAGTTCCCCGCGGGCGATACCGAGGCCTCGCCAAAGCTGGCTTCGATACCGGAACAGGCAAGGTGCCTTATTCCAGAATCGAGGTTTTTTACGTAGAGCGCCAGCTTCAGTCCTCCGTTCTTGTGGGCCGGCTCCAGTTCCATCGCGTCATACAGAAGGACATTCTTTTCGTCGCCCGTCAGCACCGCATGGCCGTACGTGTCATCTTCCACTTCCATGACCGTTCCGGTTTCAGTATCCCAGGAAGTCCACTTTACTGCATCCCGCTTCTTTGCCCTGCTGTCTGTCGGCGGCACGGTCCTGTCCTCCGAAAGCCATACCTGCGGATTTCCTGCCCCGAACTCCTCAAAAGGCGCCACGGCATTCATCACGTCAAAGAAAATGCGGTCTGTTTTCGCCGATACGTATAGTTTGGTCGGTACGATATAGGTTTGCGGTGGCAGGGAAAGCTGGCTTCCGTCGAAATTCCGGACAGCTAATTTCCCGCCAAAACCTGCAATGCTATAAATGCTACATTGGCTTGGATGCATTTCTTCCGTTTCGGATAGGGCATAAAATGCAAGTTTCTTGCCGGTGGCATCCCATTGCAGGCCTTTGAAGACCGCAGCCTTTCCGCTGGCTGCCTTGAGAGTTTTTAGACTCGAAAAGTCCAAGATGCTTGCGCTTGATACGGCATCAGAATCGGTCAAAAAGGCAATTCTCCGCTTGTCTGGACTGAGCCTGTATTCCTGCACGTTAGCAATAGAAGTAGTTCGAAAGGTTTTAAGGTCTATTATTTTTAGGATTTTATTCTCGCCTTCGGCAACATTTGCTACAAGGTAATGTCCGTCGCTGGAATAGCCATACCCATTCGTGCCAGCGGTTATAAATCGATGGGTGCCATTTGATGGGTCAAGCACATTCAGGCTGTCTTTCTTGACATACCCGAACCACTTGTTTTTAGGATCAAAAAGCGTGCTGTGCACGCCCGCAAAAGCATACTGCAGTTTGGATTGGGTATCTCGCAAAAATAGGGAATCGCTCTTCGCATTTTTGAGGCTGTAATACACCCAGCGGGCGTCACTGCTGCTTCCGGCATTCCCAAATTCCTTCCAGAGCGCATAATCTTCCGGCTGGAGCATTCGCTTTTCCTGTGCCTGGACGCCCGCCGTTGTCAGCAGGACAAAAGCAATCAAAAGTTTATATAAATTCATTTCTTAAAGTTCTTGTAAAACACCGGCCGAAAGCTAGCTGCAGTCGGTCGGTGAATGTTGTTAATAGCCCGTATTTTGCGGAAGGAGATTTGCATTCAATAGCAGCTCATTCTCTGGCAGCGGCCAAAGCGCATCCTTGCTGTCCCATCCCGGTTTCTTCACAGACAGTACCGCATTTGCAGTACCGGTGCGCTTCAGGTCCAGCCAGCGGTGCCCCTGCTCGGTAAAAAATTCTTTGCGGCGCTCCTCCAGTATGGCGCTGGCCAGTTCCGCCTGCGTGCCTGCCGTGGTATTTCCCAGGCCTGCCCTATTTCTTACCCTGTCCAAGGCGGCTTTCGCGCTGTCGAGCTGGTTCAGGCGTGCCAGCGCTTCCGCCTGGATGAGGTACTGCTCTTCCAGCCGCAGCAGTATGGAGTATTCTACCGAAGAACCGGTAGTCCCATTTTCCTTGTACTTGTTGGCGTGGTGCCAGCTTTGGGTTCCGTCCGTCACCGTGGCGATCCAGTAGCTTCTGCGAAGGTCGCCCGTCTCAAAAGAGTCCACCAGGTCCTGGCGCAGGCTGAAGGCGGGCGGCGGTCCTTCCGTAAAGATGAAGGTCTGCGCTTCCAGGGTATTGCTGCCCCCGAACTGCGCGGAAAGCTGCCAGATCGTGCCCGTGCTGGTGTTCAGGAATACCCCGTCGATATCCTCCACCCAGGCGTATAGGGAAGCGTTGCCCGTGACTGCTTGAGAGTACTGCAGGGCTTCCTGCCAATTTTCCGTGTAAAGCATCGCCCTTGCCAGCAGGGAATAGGCCGCGCTCCTGTTCGGCCGGGACCGCTCCGCTCCGAAATAGCTCTCGGGAAGCAGGACCGCTGCCTGCTGCAGGTCGGCAGTGAGGGCTTCATAGACGGCCCCGACGGACAGCTTGTGGATCGTGCTGTTCAGCTGGTAGTCCGTTGAAACTACATACGGAACCTGGCCGTACAGGTTCACGAGGTAAAAATGCAGGTAGCCCCGCAGGAAATAGGCCTCTCCGAGCAGGCGTTCCTTGTCGGCTGCGCTGATGACTGCCGATGCGCCCACGCCCTCGATAACGGCATTGGCGCCATAGATCAGGCTATAGGTGCTGTTCCATGTCGAGGTAACCGTAACATTGGAGGGAAGCAGGCTGTTCAGGTAAAAATCATTGGCAGCCAGGGTGCTCCCGGCATAGTATTCCATTTCGTCGGCATAGCATCCCAGCAGGGCGCTGATGCCTGTCGGCGTGCCTGCCGTGAGGGCATCATCGCGCATTTTGCTATAGATGCTCGAGAGCGCGGCGTCAGCTGTGGCCGCATCGGCAAAGACGGTTTCTCCTGTTAACTGCGATGAGGGCAGGTCGACGTCGACAAAACTCTCGCAGCTTCCGGCCATCAGGCTCAGGACAATAAGGGCAAGCCAGTACGCCAGGTACTGCATCCAGTTTCTCAGTAATAGTATCATATGTTTTTTTTTAAGATTAGAAATTAATTTGGGTGCCCACGGTCAGCACGCGGAGCGACGGCAGCCGCCCGCGCATCTGGTTCTCGGGGTCGGCTCCCTTGAAATTGGTAAAAGTCAGCAGGTTCTGTCCCTGGAAATAAAGCCTGCAGGCCGCCTTCTTGAGCACGCTTGCAGGAAGCGTATAGGAAAGGGACAGGTTCTTGAGGCGCACGAAGGAAGCATCGCTGTAGGCCGCATCGCTTCGGGTATAGTAGGAAAAAAATGCGGTCGAGGCCGAGCTGTTGAGCCCTGCGGTAAACTGATGTACAGTGCTGCTGTCTCCTGGTTCCTGCCATCGGTCCAGCACATAGGCCGGCACGTTGCCCGCGGTTCCCGGCAGGTCGGAAGTCGCATTGGCGTTGACGCCCAGCTGTTTTACGAACTGGAAAAGAAAACCGAGCTGCCAGTTCTTATAGGAAAGGCTGTTCTGCAGTCCCCCGAAATAGTCGGGACTGGTATCGATGATTTTCTGGCGGTCTTCGTTGGCCGTCAGCCTGCCGTCGCCGTTGAAATCCTTGAAAGTATAGATTCCTGTCTCCGGGTCCACGCCCGTGAACTCGTACGCTTTCACGATGCCGAGAGGCTCGCCGATGACATACTGGTTCGCATACACCGACCCTTCCAGTCCCGGAAATGAGACCAGCTCATTTTTAGGCAGGGTCAGGTTCAGCGACGTGGTCCATTTGAAGGCGCCGTCAAAATTCACGGTCCGCAGTTCGAGTTCCAGCCCGCTGTTGGCCACGGTGGCGTCAAGATTGGCCTGTATCGAGGGAAATCCTGTAGTGCCGGGCAGCGGGATCCCGACCAGCTGGCTGGAGGAGCGGTTCCGGAAGTAGGCGCCGGTTGCAAATATTCGGTCTTTAAGGAAGCCAAGTTCCAGCGCTATCTCCAGCTTCCGGTTGACCTCCCAGCTGAAATCGGGATTGAAAAGCCGTGACGGCTCCAGCCCGATGGTTCCCTGGTAGGCCACGCCGGTGGGCGTATAGGTATTCAAAAACATGTAGTCCCCGATCTGGTCGCTGCCGGTCGTGCCGTAGCTCGCGCGGAGTTTTCCAAAGCTCAAGAAGGGCATCCTGTTTTCCATGAACTGCTCCCTGCCGAAAAGCCAGGCGCCCCCGACGGCTCCGAAAGTGGCAAAGCGGTTGCCCGGGCCAAAGCGGCTGGAGCCGTCGCGCCTTCCCGTGAGGTTCAGGATGTATTTGGAATCATAGGTATAATTCGCACGGCCAAAGAAGGCGGCATAGCGGTATTCCGAAGTGCCGCTGCTGAGTATCTGGGTAAAGGAAGCCGCCCCGATATTGTCAATGAGGCTGTTGCTGGAAAAGCCCGAGGCGTACACCGCCAGCTGCGAGGCTTTCCGTTCCTGGAAGGAGGCGCCTGCCAAAAGGTCGATCCTGCTTTTCCCAATGGTTTTCTTCCAGTTCAGCTGGGGCTCCAGGCTCCACGACTGCTGTCCCGATAGGTTCGACATCGCAGACGAGGCCGCGCTGGTCAGCCCAAAAGCCGGATTGTAGATGGTGGAGGGCGTGGTGCTCGATTCTTCTAGGCGCGTATCATTATAGCCTGCCGTTACCCTGGCTTCCAGATCGTCGAGCAGCCTGTAGCTGATTACCGATCCGAAGTACAGCCCTTTGGTCTTGGCCAGGTACTTGCCTTCCAGCAAGCGCAGCGGGTTGTCCCATGTGGAATTTTCCCAATTGAGGCTGCCGTCTTGGCTATACAGCGCGGGCGCATTGGGAGCCAGCGAGGTGGCAAGGCGGGTCAGGTCAGTGTTGAGCAGGTCGTTTTTGTCCGCGACATAATTGCCGGAGAGGTTGACGGCGAACTTCCCGTCTTCCGAATTGTGGTTTATGTTAAAGTGCAGTGCCGTCTTCCCGTAGCTGAAATCGCCCGGAAACACCGTAGTCTCGCTGAAGTTCGTTCCCCGTATCAGAAACTGCGTGTTCTCGCTTCCGCCCGATACGCCCGCCTCCACATTGCGGGTGATGGCAGTGCCGCCGATCAGCTCCTTCTGCCAGTCGGTCTGGCGGTTCCGGTCCCAGGTCCCGTTCATGTCGTACGCCCATGCGGGCAGTTCCGACAGGCCGTCATTGGCGAAGGCTTCCTCCCGCATTTCAAGATACTGGGAGGTATTCAGCAATTTCAGATTTTTGGTGATCACGCCGGCACCGGTATACGTGTTGAAAGAAAACTGCGTCTTGCCGCGCTTCCCTCTTTTAGTGGTGATCAGCACGACCCCGTTGGCGCCCCGGGAACCGTAGATGGCCGTGGCATCGGCATCTTTTAGTATCTCGATGCTCTCGATGTCCGAAGGGTTGATGCTGTTCAGCGGGCTTGTCCCCGCGCCTCCCAGTATCGGCCCGGAAAGCTGCAGGTTCCCGAGGCTTTCGGAGGAAAAGGGCAGCCCGTCCACCACATACAATGGCTGGTTGCCGTCGGCACGAAGGCTGTTCTGCCCCCTGATCTTGATGTCAAAGCCGCCTCCGGGCACGCCCGTGGTCTGGGTAATGCTGACTCCTGCCATCCGGCCCTGCATTGCCGCAAGTACATTGGTCACGGGCTGGATCTCGATGGCTTTGGCCGTAATGCGGGAGATGCTTCCGGTGCGCTCGCTTTCCCTGACGGAATAATAGCCGGCATTGACTTCCACTTCCTGCATGTCCAGGGAATCTGCTTTAAGTACTATGTTTATCAAGGTGTTGCTTTCGACCGGGAATTCTTGATCGGCATAGCCTATAAAAGAAAACAGGAGGATATCGGAAGGCATTGCTTTAATTGAAAAATTGCCCTTTTCGTCCGTTACGGTCGAGATCGAGCTTCCTTTTAAGGTCACGGTAACGCCGGGAAGCGGTCCCGTGATATCGGAAACGATTCCGGTGATTGTGGTTTGGAGTATTGGAATTGTCGCTCCTGCTGGCAGTCTGTCAGAGGAACGGGCGGATTGCGCCAGAAACAAAAGGCAACCGATGAGCAACGGGCAGAAAAGGTGCCGCCCGCGCCGGAAAAGTAAAATGGTTTTCATACTTTTGGTGTGGATTAATGGGTTTGTACTTGTTTTTCTGTGCTCTCTAGATAGTTTCGCGGCTCGCTAGAGGGCTTTTTTTGTCTTGTAGAATTTACGGCATAGGCACTTGTTATTGAAGATTTGAAAAGGAAAGCACCCTGCCCTTGCCTGTTGCAGCCAGGCGCAGGCAGTGCGTTTCCGAACTAACTCATTTACGCAATCGTTTGCGAAACACTATAAAAAAAAGGAAGAATGCCTTGAAGAAAGCTAGGAACGCCTTGGTTAATGGCCATAAAAAAGGCGCGGAACTCAGCTTATCGTTTTCAAGGTACTGGTATACCGTTGCACAAATAAGTGAGCCCACGCCTAGGTCGTGAGCATCTTACTTATCCTCTCGTGCAATTAAAAATTACCAGTTTTTGAAAACGAGATTCAAAGCGAATGCTTCAAATATTTTATATGAAGAATCGCAAATGTATATAATTAGAAACAAATTTACTAAAAATCTTTCAAACTAACACTATCGTGCCAATTAAAACAAAAATAATATTTTTCTTTTGCAGTGATGGCTAAAAATAATAACAGGCAAAGTAAAGATGATCACGATGCAGCAAAGATTTTTTTGTTGGATAAATTTGTGTGTAATTTTATAAAAACTGAATGGTTATCCGATGGTAAATCTAATTTATCACAAAGTAAGGAATATGGAGTTCATCCTCACATTCTTAAAAAAATAAAGGGTGACGATGGTTATAGGATACCATTGTCTTCGCTAGCTATAATACTTTTTTACCGAAAAATTTCATTATCAGATTTTTTCTTAATGATTGAGGAAAAGTATGGATCTAGGATCAACGATGACTTTGTAAATAAGGAAAATAAAAAATATTAAGAATTTGCGGAAATCCGTAATTGGTCATTAAAAAATGCTAAATCAAATATGTTAGGTTTTATTGATTTTTTAGCACAATTTAACTAGCTTAACTTCTAAAATAAGCTTTGTATGCCCAGCTAATCAGTTAATAAATTTTAATGAAGCTTTATTACATTGGTAGTATTCCTATTATGCAACGCAAAAAAATTATAAGTAGGATTTAAAATGGCACACCAAAAAAAAAAGGTACTAAAAAACAGCATTTTGTACCCCAGTTTTTCCAGCGTTTCTTTTCCTATGAAAACAATGGAAAAACCATTGGCATGTTCAATACCGGGCTGAATCACTTTAAAAGTCAGGTGCCTATTGCCTCACAGCTCAGTAATGATTACTTTTATGGCAGGAACGGAGAGTTGGAAAGCTGGCTTTCAGAGCTCGAAACAGATGCAGCCCCTGTCTTCAGGGAAATGTGGGAAAAAGAAAAACTTCCCGTTTTCAAAAGCCGGGATCATTTTAAAATGCTGCATTTTGTGGTAATTCTTGACCTTCGCAACCCTATCCGTTTCAAAATCCTGAAAAATCTGGAGCAGCGACTCCACACCACGAAGTCTGCGATTAGTGAAGGCAATGTCTCTCCAGAAATGGCTGCTAGATTCCAAGAAGTGCAGACCGATGTGGGAAAACTGCAATCGCTCAAAACGGCCGAACAGTTGGTGCCAGATCTTTTGGGCCTGAAATACAAACTCATTAAAAATACGACATCAAGTCCTTTTATCATTTCAGATAATCCGCTCATACTTTACAACCAATTTTTAGAAAAAAGAAAATGGAAATTTGGCACGCAGCGAGATTTCGGATTGAAAGGGATACAGTTTTTCCTGCCACTGAACGATTTCTATCTCCTTGCTGTTTATGATGCCGATATCTATAAATTTGGGAATAGAAAAGAGCAGGTAGTAGCCATCGATGATAAAAACAGTATTGACCAGCTTAACCTGCTCCAGTTCTTGAATTCCGTAACTACCGTTAATTTCAGTCATAGAGCTTCCGAACATTATATCAAGACGCTGCAGGAAAAATCCAGAAAGTATAAAAAAGCCAATGATGATTTTATCAATGTGCGCAAAATAAAAACTCCAGAAGCATTTGATAACTTCACAGCGCAGAGCATCGAAATAGGAGTGTCAGACCTGAATATGCAGCTATCGCTCCAGAAACTGAATTTTATTTCAAAAGCGGCCGCGGTCAAGCTGCAAACGGTTTCAGATCAATACAGAAAAGATGTAAAGTTCAAATGCAACATTTATCAAGTCTATACAATCACGCCCATCCAAGAAAATTTAAATAATCACTTTAAATGAAAATTCTGAGATTCGTTTTTATAGCTTTTGCTGCTGCGACAAATATGATAAGCTTTAAAATTACAAACAAGGCAGTAATGCAAATCCCGTCATTGCTAGAAACAAGGCACCCGAGCCGGCGAACTGAGCGTTAGCGAATCTAATCCTACACATCAAGCAATCCAACTCTAAAAAAGCCACTCTAAAATCTTATCTATAGTTACCTAGCTCAAAACAGCTATTAATGGCGCTTAATTCGCCTGGTTATTTCATTGATGTTTAGGTAAGTTTCTATTTTTCTAAATAAAAAACTAAAAATGGCTAGTGCAAATATCCCTACCGCAATAATGGGTTTAAAGTAAAAACCAGAAAGCACTAAAACAAAATAAAACAGAATTATGGCAACAGTTCTAAACATATTCATCATCGTAAAAACGGGTCGAATCTTTACTAGAAGCTTCTCACCGTCCACCAATGCAATGTCAATCTTTCTCTGAATCTTATGAAATCTTGCCTCTTGATTAGGATTATGTTCTAAATCAGAAAAACTATTAAAAATCTCTTCCTCTTTAGCGTTGAAAATAGTACATATCCTTAAAATATGGTCAAGATTAAGAGTTAGTGTATTCAGCCGCAATCTTAAGGTTAAAATTAAAAGGAAGAACACACTGCTTAAAAGACATAGCAACATAATGAGAATATATAAATCATTCCTAAAAAAATAGGTAGAAATATGAGTGTAAAAAGAAGTGACATCCTCAAACACGCAGGAACTGAGATAAGCAGAAATATGACCTACAAATATTTGAAATGTTGAGGTCTCCTTTCCAAGAAAATTTGCTGAGGCAACTGTCAAAAAACCAGAAAAAGCTAGACCTCCGAGAAAAACGCTTTCTAAAAGCCAAGCTTCTGCTTTGTAAGTAATGTTCTTTAATTCACTTTCAAGCTTCGCAATTTTAGTGTCATTTAGATCGACCGCATCAAATTCTATCGGATCAGGTTCAATATTAATACCAGATGTAAATAAATTCGGATACCTTGTAGTAGCATTTTCAGTTACTGTTTTTTGAATACCATTTTCATCCCTGATTTTCTTATTAATTTTTACAGTAAAACTTTGGGCTCCTTTTGATATTCTGTAACTGGCAGAAAATGCAAGGGGAAGCATGCAAAATATTAAGCCAAATATGGAAAGAATTACGATAAGAACATAATGGTACCAAACATGATTATCAAATATGTAATAAAAAAACCAAAATGAGAAAACGTATCCAAAAAGTGCTTGGTAGCCTGTTAAGTATCGGGGAATATTTTCTTCCACCGATATTTCGGGAAACGGTATGCGGTATTCAGGTTTAAGTAAGGAGGCGTACTTTTTCCGAGTTTTTTCGTTTTGTTTATCAGTTAAATATGATGTAACAAGTAACAAAGAAATTTGAATTATAATAAAAATCCAGGTTGGAAAATTATAATATATATAAGCCACTACAATACTGAACCTAATTATCTGATCTAGAAGATAGAGATAGACAGAATATCTGAATTTCAGACTCACCATTAGCTTCTCACTTACAACTGTATTTTCAACCATTTTTTAAGATTTATAACTTATTTTAATCGTGAATTGTAAATTATTAGTCAACCATAAATTATCCAAAGTAAATGTCTCTTCTCTTTTCGGGCTTTTCTTAAATATTATAAGAATCGTTGTGTTTGAGTTTTGTCATTGCCTAAATATAATCAAGTATGTAATTTTAATTTTCTATTTAATCCTGCATTATATTTTTTCAATAAAATTGTTGATTTCATCAATCATTTTTATCTTATGGTCATTAATACTTTCTATATCCCAATTTTCCACATCGTAGTTGAACATCATAACATGTTGCTTAAGTGAATCTGCGGAGTTATTTGTATCTAATTTATTATAATAATCTCTTTTGGCCGACGGTAAATGATTGCTTAATTTAGAATTTCTGCTGTGACTAATCAAACACAAATTACCAAATGAATGCAAGATAGTTTTATCCTCCAATGGTATACCTCCAATAGGAATTTGTGGATAAAAATGTTCTACAGAGCTTCTAAAAGAAAAATGAAAATCTATCTCATTTACATAATTGTTTTTCCAAAGAATATAATCAAGAAAGTTGAATACCAAATTGTTCTCGATTAGTCCATAAGAAAGTTTTGGTTCGTCATATTCAATTTTTCGATAAGTTAATTTTAAATCAGCCCTGTTGTATATCAAATCAAAATAGTCAACGGGGTTATCATGATTTAAAAATCTGTGCAACAATAAATCTTTTGCAAAATTTTCTAAATAATCTATGTAACGTTCTAAATCTATTTCATCTTTAACTGAATAACTTTCACTCAAATAAAATAATGAAGAATTTACCCAATGTTTATATATCATTGTTGGCGTGGAAACGTGAAACATTGCCAAAAGCATGACTACAATTTCGTTATCCCAATCTTCTTCAGCACCGAATGTATTGACAAAATTAGCCTGACTATCTTTGTAATGCTTTAATGTTTTTAAGCTCCATTGTTCTCCTTTACTTGTATACTCTCTTTTAATTATATATTTATCAAATAAAAATCTGTTCTTAAACACGTTGAAAATAAAATCATTTACAAACTCTAATTTGTTATTAGCATTTTTAATTGCATCATTAAATACTAAAAGTAGTTTTTTGTCATCAAGTACTATCTTTTCATCTTGTAACTGTATTCGCAATACATGAAGCAAAAAATTAGGAAAGTTAATTACGGCATGAAATCGATCTGATTCTTCTATTTTTTCTTGTGCTTTGTGAAAATTGGATTCCTGAGAAATTATTTCATCAATTGTAATTTTTTCATGATCAACATACACAAGTTTGTTATTAATAAGCTTAAACAATTCGCTGTAACTTGTTAAATGAATTTTGTTCCAATCTTTACCAAACAAACTTTCTCTTAAATTTGGGTGAAAACGATACTGCATATAGTAGTCCATATCGGATACCGCCTCCCAAATCAAGTTAAAAACGGCAAAATATTTTTTCTTTTCTATTTCATTATCAACTTCGTTATAAATATTTAGCAATGTAGCTTTTAATACTTCATGCTTTTCCAATTGCTCCCCACGAGTGTTCATAATTTCAAAATAATGATTTAAGTCAGTATTTATAGGAACTTGAACCCTAATAATCTTAACATTGTTAAATAAAAAATTCGAAAAGGTTTCCGCTGATATTTTTGCGTCTTTTAACTTAGTATCTAAATGTTTATGTATTAAAGAATATCCGTTTTTAATTCCGTCATTATAAACACTTGTGCTATTAAAATAGTTGTGAAAAACTGCTTTTAAAGTTTCCGTTGAACGGATCCTATTGTAAAATTCTAAATTTATATTCCTATACCAGTCCAACGACTCAGTTGTATTTTCAAGTTTTTGCTTTAATATACTAGCCAATATAGTCAAAGTAGTTACTCGCTGTTGCCCATCAATTGTCTCATATAAAACCTCGTTTCCAGTATGTTGTTCGTTTATAACCAGCGTGCCTATATAATAATTATTTGCAAGTTCATTACTTTTAGGAATATAGTCAATTATGTCCTGAAGTAATTGTTCAATCTCTTTTTCTTCCCAAGCATAATTTCGCTGATAGATTGGAATTACATATTTATATTTTCCATCTAGTAATTCTTTTATAGTAAGCTCCCGTAAGTCCGCGCTATTTGTCATAGTAGTTCAAATCTTTAAATATTTTTGTTAATTCGGCAACTTTAGTTGCTTTTATAGTGTCAATGTTATTCAAGTCCAAATTTACTATAGCATGAGGTGTTAGAGAATTGCTAATAATTTTAAAAACATTTTTCTCAATCAGCACATAATTATCTACAGATGCAAATTGTAAATTTTGATAATTTAAACGAACACTATAAGCCCATATAAATAATTTTTCAACTATTCTAGAAATGTCCGAATATTTGAACTTATCAATATAGAAAATTAGGGCACAATCGAATAAGGCTCTTGTATATTTATCACCTATTCTATCCTTAGCCGAATAACTTTGTATACATTTTAGTATGTTTTTTGCTCTATCATCCAATGGAATATCTTTGAAATTAGAAAAGTATAAAGAATCTATAATTCGTTTATAATAATTTATAAACTCAAAAAAACGTCGCCCATTTATTATAGTTTGATCAATTTGAAACGGAAAATCACGTTGATTTTTATCTATCCTTCGATCAATATTTCGATTGTAATCATCTGTAAAGAAATGTGCAATTTGTAAAGGAATAGTGTAGGGATAAGATTCTGTTTCATCTATTTTTATACCTTTAAATAATGTAATGTCTTCTTTGCTAAAGTATCTTGAAGAATTACCTTTAGACCAACCTTTTATCCTGTACAGATATTCAGAGAATAATTTGGAAAGCTCATCTGACTGAGTATCTTCCCATTCAGCAACTACTTGATTCTGCAAAAACAAATCTTCTTGAGAAAATTCCCGCAAATGAAAAGCTTTCAATAAATCGTGCGGATCTAAATCTTTTCCCCTCGAATTTTGTGCATCAAAAAATTGAAAAGCTTCGGTAATATCATTCAACACAAACTGTACTAATTCACATTTTTCAAAGAAGAAAAACAATTGCTTCTCGTCTAACCTTGTAATTGTTCTTTTAATATCCCTGTAATTTTTTTGAATATTTGATTTTGAAATTGGGGAATCAATTTCAAAAGAAATTAAGCCACTGGCAATATTTTCAAGCTTCTTTAATAAGATTGGATTTTTATAGCTTGTTTTATTGGCAATAATTGCCTTGGCAATTAACAGCAATGAAATAGTACGTTGTTGACCATCGACAATATTGCTTACAGGCAAATTATCTACTTTCTCTATGTGAATCACGATTGTACCTAAACGATATGCCTCTTTGTGGCTGAAATTATAAATATCTTCCAATAGTTGTGACACATTTCCAACGCTCCACTTATAGGGACGTTGATATATAGGTAATTTAAGATTATTATAAGTCAGTAGTTTTTCAACTGTAATAATTTCTTTTTGTAATTCTTTAACCATATAGAATGTAAGATATTTTTGTGTCTAGTCGACAATTTTTTTTCAGTTTAAATTTTTTTTTTATCACATAGAATGTCTGAACATAACTAGCCTTACCCTTGAAATGTTTATATTAATTTTAATTGTCTCGCAATATCTTGTGTATATTTAGACATGGGTCTTTTGTGAATATCTTGCGGTTGATCATAATTTCCTATGATAAGTCTATTAATCAACTTAGCATCCGGCAACAATACTGCAAAATTTTTGATTAAATTTTCCTTATAAGCGTCGGTATAAGCTTTTGCCTTGATAACTAATTCTTCTGCTAAATCCTTTTGTGTTTCATATATGCCTTGGATTGCAAATGTTTCATTATGGTTTTTCAAAAATTCGACATCGCCTTTAATATGCTCAAATTTCACATCTAAATCTTCACATTTGTATGATGCCCAATATTTTATAAGTGAACTGTCTTCAATCCAGAAATTAAAAACATCAAGATCATTCTCTCTAGTATATAATTCAAACTTAACCGGGTTGTAACTTTTTGCACGGTTACAATTTCCACATACTGGATATAAATTAAAAAATGATGTACATAAAAATGGATAATAAGATTTAGGATGAAAGTGATCCAGTTCTAGTTTACCTTTCAATGTTTTTATTTTACGCTTCGTTTTATTATTGTAAAATTTGAAATCAATGACAGTTGTTAATTGAGAATTACAGTAAATACATGACTTTATGTTCGTTGTTTTCAAAGCATCTAAAAATTCTTTGTCTCTAAGGTCTTCATATCTCATTGCGCTTACTATGGCATCATAAAATTTAATGTTTTTGTAAGGAACTTTTTTATTTAACAAAACGCCTCCATCAATTTTATAAAACTCCTTAATTAAGGACCTCATTTTTTCAGGATCTGCTCTCAATATCTCATTATATTCAGATATAATTTTAGACAAATAGATTCTATATTTTCTATTTTTGAATGGCTTGAGATCTGAATGCAATTTTTTAAGCTTACATAAGGGTGTTTGAAAATTTTTATTCCTGCCCTTCACAAAAAGATTTTCACAAAACTGGTCTACTTTAGCTTCAAGCTGCGAATCAATTAGTATTTTCCTCATTTTGAATTTTTGTTAATTCTAGATTCAATTTTTCAATTTGGGCAATAATTCGTTCTTTGTTTTTAAGCGAATATTTTTTATCAAATAAAGCCTGAAGTCTTTCTTTAATTAGCGGCTCTCCAACCATATTTATTAAAAACTGTGCATTAATTTTAATCGCTGCTTTTTCGTTTTTAGGATTCGGTTCAGATTTTAAAAACTCTACAAGTTCCAAAATTTTATCTTTTGACCATCCTCCAACGAAACCTTCTTTCATGTAAAATTCAGTAGCTAAAAGCTCGTGCACATTTGCGGCAAAGGTTTTTTCGCTTTCCTCGTATTTGTAAGGCGCTCCATCAGCGTGAAGTTTTAGTATATTTTGATGTGGAATATCAGATAATATAAAAGGTGAATGGGTCACAAACGTTATATTCAATCCCCTCAGGTTATTGATATGCTCGGTATTAATCTTATCCAAATAGTTAATAAGGTCTCTGATAAAAGTCCGCTGCAAATCAGGGTGAAAATATAATTCAACCTCATCAAAAATTATATTTACATACTTATATTTAAAATTCTCGTCATTAACATCACCATTGTTTTCGATAGAATTTAAATTTAAAAGATGGTATACGATTGAGCTAATGCTATAGATTTTCTGTTTTTCTCCAGAACTTAAATCATCAAAATCCTGATTATCATTTACAATAATATCAATATCAAAAAAGGCAGGAGGAAGCAACTCTATTAAAGTTACTTTGTGCCCGACCTCATCTACAATATAGCTCCTTAACTTATTTAATTTTATCGACAGCTGCTCAATATCAAATGTTTTCTCAGCATGATTTTGATAATCTATGTAAAGCCTATACTTTAAATAGTTCAAAGCCTGTTTCAGCTTGAAAGTGACATGGCTATTGTCTAAAGTCAATTTTAAAGAAAGTTTTTCTATTTCTACAATTTCTCCATTCTTAATAAATTTTTTATAGTTATTATATCTCTCACATATTTTAATAACCTTGTTCACAACATAATATTGAACGAGTTGAGACTCAGGATTTCCATCTATTTCATCCATAAATTCTTGTTTGAAATAAGACTTATAGATTTGTTCTAAAAATTTAGAATCATTAATTTTATATTTTTTAGTATTTTCTTGAATCAAGGGAATTTGCTGTTCAAATTTTTCTGGACTGTAGGAAAGTCTGAGTCCAGATACGTTTTTCCCATCCGCTATATTTCGAAGTGTATTACTAATATTGAAATCTATTTTCACAGGTTCCAGCAGATTCGAAAGTAATCGTTGCTTCACCAAATAGTTTTCTACATTAATATCAATTTTTCCTTCTGTACGCATTGGATTAATGACAATTGGTGTTTTGTATCCATCGTTTTTATGAAATAAACTTGTTATCCACTCACCAATGTTTAAAGAATTAAGACTATAAATAGAATAATTTATTGCAACAGTGTAAAAGAAGAATTCATAAAACAAAGTTTTGTAATCATCAAGTATTGTAACTAATTTAAAACTCCTATTTTCGGCTTTGTCATTTATATTAATCGAATCCAGTGAAATAATTATATTTTCAGCAGTTGTTTCTTGGTTCGGTTTAGTCCTTAAGGTTAAAGAAAAAATGCTTTCATCTAAAGCATAAAAAATTTGGATATTTATGCGCTCAATGTATTGGAGATTTTGATCTTCCTCACCTTTTAGTATACCTCTATGCACTGCCATATTATAAATAGTGGCATAAAGCAATTCGACGATTGAACTTTTTCCTGAACCATTTTTCCCTACTATTGCAGATATATTTAAATGATAATTATGCTGGGATGAACTATACAAATTTGAAGGAACCGTTGGATTATAAATAACATTAGTTACGGTTGTGCCATCATCGGAAAAAATAAATTTGTAGTCGTTATAAAACTTGTATAATACACTTTCTTTCAGCACTTTCAAAAACTTTTTATTACAATGCTCTAAAGGCCTGATTGCAATAATTTTTAGATCTTTCATATTATAATTTTATATATAAGAAATGCCATTTAGTGGCAGATTTTAGCATACATTAATATTAAAAATTACCTCAATTTTTAATTCTTTCGAAGTTTAACAATCTAATACTTAAGCAATATTTTATTAGATGCTATCCAGCCATAAAGCAAAAACAAAAGTAATGCAAGCATTTGATAAGAAAGTAAAAATAAGACAAGACAAAGTGTTAGAGTCGGTACTAGCCATAGAAGAGTTTCGATTATTATAAGCCTTTCTATCTGCTTTATTTTCTCTCTACTTACATTCGCAAAAGCCTTTTCAACTTCTTTTATATCTTGACTTTTAAAAGTCGACTTATAATAATTTACGTTCTCATCAATAAATCTCAAAGTCGATTTTTGATTGTTGACAAATAGCTGAACTAAAAATGAAAATATAAAAAGCCCAATAACAGAAATAATATTTTTGAAACTTCCCGCATTTTGATAATCTAAAGAAGAAAGCACTAAAACAAATGCAGTGGGGATTGCAATTAATTTCGTTTGAGAATCATTAATTACAGATTGGAGCTTCTGATTAAATTCGAGAGCCTTTGTATCCAGTTCTATTTTCAGTTTATTATAGGAAAAATTACGAAGATAAAAATTGTAGGTTGAAAGCGCCTTGTCATTAAAGACATCAAAATTACCAAGCAAAAATTTAAATTTTAAATCACCATAATCTGCAAGGAATGACATTAATTCATTTAAAAAAATATTTTTTTTATCTGGTAACGTACCCTGTCCTAAGACATCTATAAAATTTTTAATCAATTCAACATCTCCTTTGCTTAAAGCATCCAAATCAGTGAAACTATAGTCAAGGCTCATAAAAAGTGATTTATCTTCTCTTATAATTAAAATATTGCTGACAGCGCCATCATCATAATTGTGCTTTGAATTATCTTTCAACCTGTCACAAAATTTAACGATGGTAGAGTGCTTCAGAGAAAGAGGAGAATTATTTAGATATGTTTTTGAGCTATAAAAATAAATGTTTTTTTCTGGTAAAGCATAACGATATTTCATTATGAAATGATCTTCATCCTTAAAAATACCTAATGACTGCAATTTTAACATTGAAAATTCCAGAGTTAACTCATCACCAATTTTTATATTTCCTACAGTTAGGTTTTCAACAATATCTTCACATTGAAGTTTTTCAATAAATTCAACAGAGTCTACAATATTTATGCAAGCCAAAGAATTCGCATCAATTTGCAATTGAGATTTTTCGAGAATTGATATAATATCTTCAGTCATGTTTAGCTGACCTTTTTAATTTTATCGATTAAAGCCTGTGGTATATTTTTGATAGTTAATTTTTTTAATTTTTCATCAAAATGTATTGTTTCATTTATCAATAATGAAGTATCAAATTCGATTTTTAAATCGTCATCACTATAGGTAACATATTTCAATATTTTCATTCTCGACCTGTCTCCGCTAATAACAGAACTTACCTTATAATTTTCATCAATTGCAAACTCTTGAAAATCTTCAGGATTTTCTTCATCAAGTAACGTTGAAATTGATGCAAGAAGAATTTCTTGTTTAGCATTGATACGTCTATGGCAGTACTCAAATACATCATTCCTTTTTCTAACTTTCGTCTTTTTATCCCATCCTTTCTTTTCAGAATAGCCATTAATAGCATTGATAAGTCTGTTCGTCGACTCAGTGGTTGTTCTCTTATTATCCACATCAACAAAAGACATGAAATAGTAACTTACCTCTTTCATTCCCTTAACAAAAGACAAATAAGTCTGCCGATCCGTTTCAATTTCATCTTCTATATTTTTCCATTCTGTTAAATTAATAAGGCACGCTACATCCACCTTGCTTAGGTCAAGATTCTTTACATTATCTAACGTCAGGTCTTTTTCATTGACAACATAACCGTCATTATTATTAATCATTAAAACAAGTAGCAAATCTTTTGACGTTGCAGTATTGCTGTACTCACATAATATTAGGTACCCCCCTGTGGCTGAAACAGTATCTTCCAATACTCTTTTGTAGTGATTCATGACTTTTATCGAAAAATCATAAAATGAATTCTTTTCATTGCTGTAATCAGCTAAATTGTTTTTAAACTCTTTATTTTCACCAGCAAATATCCCATATATTGGATTCGATTTTTTGTGATATGATCGGTCGAGATTTGTTAGAAATTCTTTTTCTTTATCACCCACGTTTATTAGGTCTGGTGCCTCTTTAAATTTTACACCTCTTATCCCAGCACCTTTCAAAAGTTGATGTATCACAAAATTTTTAATATTTAGATCTTCGTTTATTTTTTCAATTTTTCCCATCTTTCCAACAGTTCTTTTAAACAAATTATACTTTTTTGTGAATTCTAAAAAATTATAAAATCATTAGCATATAAAATTTAAAAATTATTATCGATGCATCACATCAATTACAAACCTATATACTAAACCTTCTTAAAAATTACGGTTTTCCGTAAATCCCAAAACTTTAACAAACAAATATAGCCGAATTTTTATTCGAAGTAAGAAAATTCTACAAAAAAAAACAATTACAAAAAACCGTATTTTGTCTGTATATAAATTATATCTGAAACCCAAGCAGTAGATGGTTCTTTGAACGTAAATTCTCATTTTAAAATATTCGAGACAACGAAATGATTGTGATTTAAATTAGTAGCCACTTTAAATTTCTTGCTCGATGTACGTACAGGCGTAATTGCCTCATGTATTTAGTTAACTTTAATCTGGATATTTGATACCCTGTATTTTACAATTCAAAAGTAATTCTGGGGTTGCCGTATCGCTATTTGGCATTAAAACATATAGAGTATCACTTGTTTTTGTATTTCTGAAATAGCATTTTTTTCCATTTATGACAGCTGCTGTTGCTTATTTCTAAAACTTTTGAATATCTTTTCAATCGAATATTTTTTTTTCATGACCTTTTATGAAATGATAATCCACCGGCATCCCTTGGAAATCGAAGATTCATGAATACCTTAAATTAAAAATTATAAATAAAGAATGATTATTGTTTTTTTTAGATGTCACCCTCCAGTTCGGCATCCTTTAATTTTCACACAGCTCGTGGATTTTTTCTGGTTCTGGAATTAATTTTAAATTGCCTTTTCCAGGAAAGCTACCCGTTGCAAATTCCTTATAGTCCTAGTGCGACTTATAAAGGAGCGAGGCAGTTATGCCGAGTTCCCTTTCAAGTTACGAAATATTGTCTCTTTCTTAACTTAATTGGACTGCTTTCTCTTTGAAAATGCAGTCGTAATTTTCACGATTTGTTTCATGCTCTAAAGTTAATATCTTGTTCTTAAATAGGATTCCACGATAAGTTAGCACATCCCGCTCTGCCTACTAAAAATATTTAATACAATACCTTCAACTTCTCCTAATTTCTCTACTCTATCGAAAAAATCTTTATCCCTCTTCATAGAGCCTAATTAATAATGATTGAGAAATTTTTAATACCAAGCCTATTGCCATACTACTCAAATCTAAACTTATCATTAGTTGACCTTTTACATTCATCAATATATTTTTTGCCTCGGTAACGTTAAAATCCCCAAAAACATCCCCCTTTATCGTTAGCTTTACACCCATGATCAATGATTATTTTATAATGATTTAATTATTTTTCAGCCTATTGAATATTAAGTAATATCAATTAGCCGGAAATAAGAATATTTTAGAATTCATGAATTTCTAATTTAAGATTGAAAAACAATTTTTTAATTTACTGCACTTCTTTGAATTTAAATATATCTTCGAAATGTTTAATTTATTATTTTTGGAAGATGAGTTTAGCTGAAGATAAAATATATACCGAGAAAAACGATAAAGCTTGGGAACATTACAATAAGAAAGAAATTGTAGCAGCAAAATCTGAAATCAGTTATTTAATATCTACTTTTCCTAAAAAAGTCTCTCCTTACTATTTACTTGGATTGATCAGTTTTGATGAAAAAAATTACGGGGAATCTGTCTCCAATTTTAAAAAAGCTTTAGATACTGATGTTGAGCAAAAATCACAGGGATATATAAGGTATTGGTTGGGTATGAACTATAAGAAAAGTTCAGACTACGATTGGTCTTTAAGCTTAAGTACATCAAATCCCTTGCATAATATAAGCTTAGCTAAGTATTCTTTTGAAAAAGCATTGGAGCATGATACCTATCCCGAAGAAACTATTGATGAGCTTTATCAGTTATATCGTAATGATTATTTAATTCTAAATAGTATTTTAAAAAAAGCTATTGAGAAATTTCCGTCGAAAATTGATTATATTAGATGGTATAGCTGCAATCTCTTAAAACTTAATAAAAGGGAAGATAGTATAAACATATTAACTGAAAAAGCTTCATTAATGAATTCTTCAAGCCTATACTTCGAGTTAGGTCAATTAGTCACGAGTGACCCTGAAAAAGCGAGGCTATATTTTTATAAAGCATTAGGATGTAATTTGGATAAGAATTTAATTTCTATTTCATACCTAAATTACAATATAGGATCTACTTATTATAAGGATAAAAATTGGATTAAAGCGGGAGAATACTTCAAAAAAGCATACGATTCGCTGATAGAGCATAATATCGAAAGTCCCGAATTTAAATATAATAACTTTTGGATAAGCGCCTTTGGTATTTTAGCTTGTCATGCCCAGCTTAATAAATCCGATGACGCTAAGGGTTTTATAAATACCTTACCTTTTATAGAAGAATATTTAGATGGCATTGAATTTGAGAATATCTTTCACCTCGATAGCGACTTTTTAGTGTCTAATTACGATATGTATCTCTCAAAAAACATTGAGATTTTAAACCAATTACATAAAAAATCTAAAGACAATGAGCTTATAAAGAAAATTTCATGGCTAAAAGTAATATTGCTTACCGATGGTAATAAGCCTGAAAAGAGACTTGATCCATTAAGAGATATTTTAACTATTGTTAATGAAGAATATTACAACAGTTCATTAATCTTTACTAAAATTTCAGAGACTTATTCTGAATGCTTACATGAAAAAATTTCCGATAATGACTTACTACAAATTGTCAATAGCCTAAAGTCTGACTTAACTAATTTTGAATCGCTTAGAACAAATTTTGTGGCTGAGAATTTGAGTGAGATTTTCGAATTTTTGTCTTCCAAAGAGCTATATAAGCATCTTATTGATTTAAAGAAACACTTTACTACTTCTCAACTGGATAAAAGTGATGTGTGGTTTAATATAGCGTATGCATATAACGAGATTAGCGATGTAATAAATTCGCAAAAGTCTTATGAATATTACCTAAGTAAGAATAACGATTCAGGGGCGGCACTTAATAACTTAGCCAATATTTATGGCGAACAAAAAGAGATTATTTCTGTTGAAAAAGCAATTGAATTATATGAGAGGGCACTTACACTAGGTGGAAAAGATGAACTTTATACGAAAAATTTAAACAATACGAGGAATACGCTAAAAATACTTCTAAAGGAAAAAACTAAAAGCGATCACATAAATAAGTCATTTCAGCGTGCAGTCAAACTTATAAATAAGGAAGATTACTTCACATTGGAAATTTTATATAATTTTCTATTAAACATTCAGAAAGAAGATGATTATACAAATTTCGAAATCGCCATACAAGATGAGTATTTTCCAACACTGATGAATACCAACTATTCAAAAGCCGAAAAACTAAGGGAATTGTGGATTTCAAAGAATTATATATTGTTGACAGATAAACAAGATGATTATAAAATACCAGTATATCAAATCAATCCGTTTCTTGAGGAAGCAGTTACTGTACAAAGAAAAACAATTACTGAAAATGATATACCTGATAAATGGTTAGAAGGAATTGAAGGTATAAATTTTGCCAAATTGGAAGAAATTCAATATTTTAACTTTCTTGAAAAAATAAAAAAAATAAATAAGAAATATCAGCCTCTAATATTACGCGATTTTAATGAATTAGTATTTAATTACCTTGTTGGAAATATTAAATCAACAATAGTACTTTCAGGATCGTTTGTAGAACTTATTCTTACATATCATCTTGAGAGAAAAAAACATAGGCAAATTACATACGTCCACAATACAAGGTCTATAACGAAAAATCTGTACGACTGTAACTTAATAAACTTAATCTCGTTTTGTGAATCGAATAATTATTTTGGCAAAGATTTTATTCATTTAACCAATTTGTCTCGTATTTACAGAAATTTTGTCCATCCAGGGTTGGAGCTACAGGATGAGTTAAATAAAGGTAAATCCGATATCTGTTTTATAAGCACGCTTGAAATTTTCAAGTTGATTTAGTCTCAATTCGTGTATTACTGACCAACATTGTAAATTGTCCGATAGACGACAATAAAGTAAACTATGAACCAAAATTCTTTTTTTTCTGTATATCGAAAAATTAACGCGACGGAAGATTATAGAAATTTTTTTCAAAAAGACATTAAGAAAACCTGTAAGTTTTGTACGCTTAATTCAGATGAAGTTAGTTTTAAAAATATTCCCCATATAATTCCTGAGCTGTTAGGTAAAAATAATTTCACAAGCAATGAAGAATGTGATAACTGCAATGCTACGTTTGGAGGTTATGAAACTGATTTTTCCAATTATATTAGTCCATTTCAAACACTCACTGGGTTAAAAACGAAAAAAAAGATTCCTAATTTTCAGGAAGACAAGGAGATAAAAACTCTACCTTGATGAGAAATATTGATGGTATTGCTCATATAAATTTCGGCAGTAACCTTTCAGATTTTAAGTATGATTACGACCAAAATAGCATCAGTATAAATTTCAGGAAAAGAAAATTCATACCCGTTAATGTTTATCGAAGTTTAGTAAAATTGGACTTGGCCTTTGTCTCCTACAAGAACTATCGAAATATCGTAAAACAATAGATTGGTTGAAAGCAGATTGCCACAATCTTGACAGATTTACCTATGATTTACCGTTGCATTTATTTAGGACAAGGTTGAATAATAAATATCATGCCCACCCTTCAGCTACACTTTATCAAAAAGATAAAATGCTGAAGTAGATGGTAGCTACATTCCTAATTTATGTCTAATCGTCAATTCTGGAGTTTTTATATTTCAGTTATTCATTCCTTTTTGTGATGAAACGGAGAAAATAGATCATCAGAACACTAAACTACGTCAAGAGCTCTACCCAGCATTTATCATTGGGATGGAATTTCCTGAGCAGAAAGAAAAAATAACGATTAATAATGCCGATATACTATTAATAAGATACGATATGAAGTGGTTTAGTCAAGTTGAGGAGGATGAATTAGTTAAACTGACATATCAAAAATTAATTAGAGGAGACGATGCAAACTTATAAATTAGAAAAATATGAGCTATAAAGGAAAGTACGGTATACAGTTGATTCTTTAACGGGAGAAATCTTTGATTCTAATGAAATCTTTGATGAAAGAACATTAACCTTTACTTACAGGAAAAATATAACAAAGGAGAGATTGGATTTAATTTACATAGAATGCAATTGTGACCTATCTAAATCCAGCAGTAAAAATAAAAGTAACAAAAATTTCAAAAAAATCTATAAATTTTGAGACCTTAAAAAGGCGGATGTCACTTGTACTCTAAATTAAAGTCTATCAATCTTAAAATATCAAATTTCTATTAATAAGAGATTTTTCCAAGCACAATTGTCGAGATTTATAGAACAATCTGGTAAATAACAATAATAAAAATAAGATATATATAAGCCTCAACAAAATTATGCGTATAATCCCATTAACTAAAGTTGTAAGCTGTATATTAATTAAATTATTAGTTTGATTATCCGTGATTTTGTAGTTGACATAAAGGTCGAGGTCAAAATAAATTTCATTTGCTTTGATAGTAAGTGTGATTGGGTAAATTCCTTTGAATATTTGTTTATCCCCACCCTATGATGTCAAGTAATTGAGGATATTTTTTAATAATAGGTACATCAATTGCAAAAATATCACCCTCATTCATTTGATTAGAAAATTTATAATTGAGTTTATATGTAAAAGTTAAGCTTTAGAAATAAAAATCACGAAGTTGTCATTAAAAAATTGCGTCATCAGTTTTCTAATCGATGTCTTAAACATTTAGCAACATAGAGAAATTATAAAAATTGCTTTGGAATTAATTTATTGAATCAATTTTTACTAAATATAATTTGCCTATTAGATGATAATAATAATAATAATATGTTATAAAGAACTTATTGAATGCAGTAAAAATTCTAATAAAACCCAAACATATCAATAAATAAAAATTGGGAAGAATTTTCCAATTTTTAATATATATTAGCTGAACTTATTAGCATTTACATCCAAAAGAAAATGGACAATACTCAATTAATTAAGTTTCCAAGAAAAGTAGGCGAAAAACAAATTGATTTAGTTATCACAAATTTTTATCAACTTTTCAAAAAAGATGATTCTTCACTAAATAAATACATTTTTGATTTCTCAGATGTTGAATGGATCGATAATCAGGGAATGCTGGTAACAACTTCTCTATTGAAATATCTAGTAGATCTTAAAATAACATTTAAGTTTCACTTTTTGAAAAATGGATCAAGTGCAAAAACTGATAAAAGGATTGCTAAACAGTTTATCGAAATTTGGGAAGTTTGGAAAATTTACAAAATTGTCCCAGACCAAAAATATAAAGAATATTTTGACATCGATGGTAATACCATTGAGAGTTTAAAAAATAGATTTAAGATAAAAATTACTAATCAGGAAATTTATGATAGATACGGGATAACTCCATTTTTGACATTAGATAAAATTGATAAGTATGAAGACAGGAAAATCAGTGAAATGATTTCAAAAATTTATGCATTAAACGATGTAACTAATGAGATATTAAAAGATAGTAATTGCTACCTTCCATTTGAGAACGAAACAATTGGTTCAATTATAACAAAAGAACTTTACGAAAATTTTCTTGATCATTTCAAGGGCTCAATTTTCAAAGCTGACAATCACTATGCTTTTATGAGCATTGCACTTAGAAAAAAAATTTCTTCGTTAGTTGAAAGTTCAGAAAGCAAGAATCAGTATATGCTTCAGCGAAATTTTGAAGAAGAATCGATGGATGAAATTAAAAGTTTTTTTTACGATTTTGAACGAAAAAAATTTAAGAATGAGTCGCTTCTTCAGATTTCATTTTTAGATTTTGGAGAGGGAATTCCAAAATCACTTTACAACTCCTATGCACGAAGTGATAAAACTGCTTTTGCTGAAACACCTAGTCCTAATATTGATTCGAATATTATTGAATTTGCTTTCATGCCGACATCATCTCAGCATATGTTACATGAACGATACGAAAAATCATTTATTTCACCTCGTGGACTTTTTGATTTACTTTCAATCGTTAAAAGGTTTGAAGGACTAGTAGTCGCTAGGAGCAACAAAGGCAAAGTAGCTTTTGACTTTTCTAATAATAAAGATTTCTCAGCATCCGTTAGGCATTTTGAAAATAGTGACAACTTTTTTCCAGGAACACTGATAACTATATTTATACCAGAAAGGAATTTAGAAAAAAGGTTTGATAATTCTTCCATAAAATTACCTGCCGAGAACTTAACATTTAACTTTTCGAGTTCACAAGTAAACTACATTAGTATTTTTGAACTGCAAAATAAAATTATTAATTCTAAATTGGATAAGAAAGACATTTATAATGATTTATTTAATCATCTTATCTATAGCATTGCTAGTATCGATAATTCACTAATTTATGTAGACTTTAAAGGTTATGAGATTGATGAGAGAATTACCAAAAAAATTATATTTTACTTAACGTCAGATTACGAAGTCAATTCTTCAAAAAATATTATTATTATTAATCCTCCTCCAATAAAGTTTTTAGAATCTATAAAGGATGAAATTTTAAATTTAACTAATGTTGAAAAAAAATTTAAAATTCATCCGACTGTATTTGTGTACATTAACAATATAGATGATAATTTGGAGCTATTTTGGCTTGGAGTATATTCAGAGAATGATATTAATAAACTTAACAAATTACTGTACGACACTCATGATCTAAGTTACACAGATTTTGAAAATCCAGATGCTCTAGTCAGCCACATAAATAAATATGACAAAAACGGAAATTTGGTATCTGTAATAAATTCTGCACATATTTTAGAGTTCTACAAAGAGAAAATTAGACAAGCAAGAAACAATGAGGTAGACACATTAATTCGCCCCAATATAAAAAAAATAGAAGGGTCTATATTTCTTTGTAATGGCAATTACTATCAATATGAATATCTGCAGCTTTTTGACCTGTTGAATGAGATGGAAAGTTTAAAGTATCTTGCGGGCGAATTGTTTCAGGAATTAAATTCAAAGATTGTAGGTATTGAAGACTATATTTTTGTAGGTATTACCGCTAGTAGTCAGAAAATTATTCAATCTTTTATTAACCATGAGGGGCTACTTCCAGAAAAATGTATACTTCTCAATAATTATTTTTCGTTTGAAAAGGAAAAAAAGTTTGTGGATTCTTTTAAAGGAGGAGATAAAGTAATTTTAATTTGTGATGTTATTTCTACTGGATTTATGGTAAATAAGCTGGAGAGCCAGTTAGGTAGACTTGGGGCAAGTTTGGATAAGATTGGTGTATTGGTTGATGCAGTTGATCCTATATTTAAAGGGGTAGATTATTCTGGTATCAAGAATAAGCTGATTACTTTGTATCCTTTCCTGATGAAAAAATTTCAACGCTCTGATATTTCGAAGTTACTTCAGGAGAAAAAATTAAACGTTGTAAGAATAAACCCTTTAAGCAATACTCCAATATACCAATCAATTTACAATACAAATTATAAGAACTCCGTTCTTGTTGAAAATGACCATTTCTTGAAGTTTGTTGATGCCAAAAATATTAAAGTTGGATATTTCAGTTTCAATAATTTAATACATCCATACTTTTTTGATATGCGTAAGATTCTCGTAGACAGTGTTAATGCAGAGAAGTTATTAGATGAGCTATTTGAAAAAATGGGACAGCAGATTTCATTGGCGGAAATTGAAATTATTTTTTATCCTAAAGATTCTTCAATAAAGTTTATCGATTTTGACTATTTAAAGAATCATATTCTAAAGAATCACAAAATTGAAATTTATGAGTTGGAGAGATTTGCCACTAATGAAGGTTGGAGATTCTCCCACCCGCCAGAATTTTTAATCACTAAAAGTAAAGAAAAGTGCGTTTTAATTTTAGATGACGGGTCTTGTTCAGGAGAATCTATATTACAAATGATTGATGAAGTTGCATTTTTAGATGTTAGAAAGATTTGTGTCTTGTCTATCATTGGAAGGTTAAACGAACATAAAAGAGAATTTTTTTCAAAAATTAATTCGATAAACACAAGGGATTCAAGAACAGTTGAGGTTAAGATCTTTTTTGGTTCTCAATGGCATGTGCCGACTTATTACGAAGCTAAAAGCCCTGTCGTGGCGGAAAGGTATTGGCTAAAAAAATTAGGTGAATTCCCTAACACTCCTGAAACAATTAAAAGAATAGCTAGAGGCGTTTCCTTAGAATTAAAGCCAAAAGACATCAAAGAAAACAATAACTTACACCTCATAAAAAACAAGGATAAAAGCAGTACATCTAATGATCTTGTAATTGCTAGGGACCATTTCGGAAAAATTACCGATTTTCGCTTCTACAAGGAATATTTCCAACACTTTGATGATTTTATTTCAAAGTATGAATCGAAAAGCAGGAAAGTCCGAGGAAAACATCCATATCAACTGATTGAGCTTTATTGTGGCATAATAATTCACGAGCCGTATCTTTTCGAGAAAGTAAAAGCAATAGTTCCTGATATTGTTGAGAAAATTCAAGAATTTATTGTTAAAATATTTTGGACAAGTAATGGAATAAAAGGGTCAGATTTATATTATGAATGGGATAGAAAAAATTTATTTCATTTGATATTTATAGTATTTAAAGAAGATAATTTGTTTGATTATCTGACAGCTACAAACCTTTCCTCCCTCATAAATTCTTTTGTAGAAACTCAAACAGATCTAGATTATATATTATTTAAATTATGCTACTATCTTGATATTAATGACGAAAAAAGAATAAAGGATAATTCTATCAGCCAAAGTGAAGTCAAGTCAATTATTAATACAATTATTGAAAACGAATTAATTACTGGTTGGCGTCTGATTAAAATTAAGAGGTTCAGGGCATTTATATCTACGCTTCGTGATAGTACTGAGAATTTTGCATCAAAAATTGCAAGGGTAAAATATAATTACGATAAAATTACTGATGATACCCACCACACCGAATCGGTATCAACTCAGTTCGAAATTTTGATTATGCAACTCGAAAGTTTAAGTGTAGACTTTAACGCGGAATCAGAAAAAGCAGTAATTGATGCTTGGAATGAAGTGGATATATTTTTAGCTGATCTTCTTTCATTCACTATAAGCTATCCGCAGTTTTTATTGTCTTTTGGTCAATCTGTGTTTGATACAGTAGAAGGGCAGGAAAAGTCTTTAAGAATTTTATACGGAAAATTGTCTGACAGCATTCTTAAATTGAGTGTTTCTTCAAATTTTGAAGAAGTTCAGGATAATCTAACATTTGTGTCAAATAAGTTCATTAAAAGTGAGTCAGCATATCATCAAATTTTCTGTAATATTTCAACAAATAAATTTTTTGAAGAATATGAAATCTTTAAGGACTACATTACTACCAATTTAAGTGCCAAGATACACGAAAGCGTTAAATGCAACACCGATATAATTTTGGCAATTCCTTTCTATATGCTTAAGAATATATTTTTTGAACAGATCAAAAGTAACATGAGGCATGCTGATATCCAAAGGCCAATTGTTTTGGAAATTGTAATTGTGCAGGATACTTTAGTGTTAACAATTAAAAACGATAAAAAAAATAAAACCAATATTGAAATCGGCGGTGGCATGGGTATAAAACTGCTTAATAATTTAAACTCATATCCTGATGGCCTTATAAAGTATAAACATACAGAAAGTGAAACCGTTTTTATTCAAAAACTAAAAATTAAAATTTTATAATATGAAGCCAAGTGAAGTCGTTTTATTCATATATGACACAGAGGAAAACTTCAATAACAAAACGAATCAGTTAAGATTAGGAAGTAAAGTCTATAATGACATTGTTCTTATTCAAAGCAGTGAAGATTTTAAAAATGGTTTGGAAAATTTAAAAGAAGGTCAAAAATTTGTTTTAATCTGTCATGTTTTTCATCAAGAAAATAATGAAGGTGTAAGGCATTCCGGTTACTTAAGATTTAGAGGTGATGGAATCGAAGATGAGTTTGATATCAAGGCAATATTTGTTTCTTCAGGTGATAATGCGGATGTATATAAATCCATGCGGGCTGAGCAGGAACATAGAGTTATATATGGATATAGCGATATTTTAAGTGGAATTAAAGACGATAGAATTACAACCTATACAAAAAACAGTATTATGCAAGAAAAAGATATTGCTTATGAATTTGGAATTATTACAGCCTTATATGATGATGAATTTGAGGAAGTAAAAAAGTATTTCACATGGGAAAATAATGAAGACATATATTTAGGAACAAAAAGGTATTGGATTGGTCATTTAAATGGTTTTCCTAACCGAAAAATAGTTGCTGCGATTCCTAATGCTACGGGAATGGTTGATTCAGCAATTGTAGCAACACAGATGTTGGAAGTGTTTAAGCCTAAATTTTTGATTATGTCTGGAGTATGTGGAGGTAAAAAAGGTACAAATTTTGGCGATATTGTACTAGCAAAAAGCATACTTACCTTTCAAAAAGGTAAAGTTTCTAGCGTAAGTAATTCTGATGATACTCCTATTACTTTATTTGATAAAGATAGAAAACAACTAGATTACAAACATGTTTATGATGAACATGGTAATCAAATTAAGATTAGCGTAGAGAGTTTTGAAGTTGAACACGATACTATTATCGAGTTTGATTTGCAGGATTCAGTACAGCCTGAATTAAATAGAATTAAAGACGAAATTAATATTAGTATTAAAGAGGATGATGAAATAGAAGAAAAATTTAAAAAGAATGATCTTAAAGTTCATTTTGATAAGATAGCCTGTAGTACTATGGTAATAAATAATGACGGTTATTTTGAAGAGAGTATTAAAACTGTCGATCGTAAAATTGTTGCTGTGGAGATGGAAAGTTATGGTATTGCAAGAGCATGTAAATTTGCGAATTTTGGAAAGACAAAATGGATCATTTTTAAATCAGTAATGGACAACATGACTAATAAAGATGACCAAGCAAAAAAATTTGCTGCAAAAACGAGTGCACTATTTCTAAAACACCTTGTATATGACAATATTTTAATGTAATGATTGCCTTTGTGATATCAATAGAATCTCACTTAATTTGATACAACTACTCTAGTTTAATTATTAATAATGATTATTTTCCTAAATCATCATCATTTATACTGTAGCATAAAATTAAAGCTCTGAAATTTTTAAGTAAAACAGTTAAATCAATTTCAGTTTGTTACAAACAGAAAAGGAACCTCTAACAATTCAGCGATAGCAAGAGTTTTAGTTAAAGTCCGTAGCCTTTTGAAACTTAGCCCTTCCTACCGAGTTCAGTCGGGAAAGACTACATAAAAATCAAATACCTTAAAAACCAGACATTGCTTTGGCCTATAAAATACTTTTTAATACATTTACCTATACAAAAGCACATCGACTGGCTGAGATATTAAAGAGGATGCAAAGGCCGGCAAAACAGCTCATTTCTGATGAGACCTATTCGGCTACCCTTTTTTGGAGTATGCTAGGAAACACCAATAAAACCAACGGATCAAGGAATAGGCAGGTCGTCCTGCCACCCCGACGCTTTAAGCTGAACAGTAATGTTCAGCTTTTTTTTACAATTTATTCTATTAAAAAAGGCTGTCAAATTTCTCTGACAGCCTTTTTTATTTAGAAATTAATCTAGCGCAACATGCTCGGATCAATTGAAATTCCAAGTCCTTGAGCAACACCCATTCCTAATTTTGGGTCAGCTCTGAACCAATGGCACAATTGTCTGTTAATGATTTCAAGTTTTTTCGGCCCGTCAATTCCTGACATGGCGCCGACGATATTGTTCACCAAATGCTGTTGCTGCTCAGGTTCCATTAAGCGATACAAATTTCCTGATTGTGTATAATGATCGTTATCACCTTCAGCATTTCTGTCATACCAAGCGGCAGTGGTGCTTTCTAATTCTAAAGCTGGCTCTTTGTAAGCTTCATCAGCGGTAATATCATCAAAACTGTTTGGGAAATAATTTGGCATTCTTCCACCGTTTCCATCAATGCGCATTTGTCCGTCTCTTTGATAATTGTTAGTAAAATAAGGACATCTGTTTACAGGAATCTGTTCATAATTTGCTCCCAATCTATAACGCTGCGCATCTGGATAAGAAAGAATTCTTCCTTGCAACATTTTATCTGGAGAAAAACCGATTCCGTCCACGATGTGTGCCGGAGCAAAAGCCGCTTGTTCTACATCTTGGAAATAATTATCCGGATTTCTATTCAGTTCCACTACTCCAACGTCAATTAAAGGATAATCGCCATGAGGCCAAACTTTTGTCAAATCAAACGGATTAATATGATAAGTCCTAGATTCAACTTCAGTCATTACCTGAATTTTCATATCCCAGCGTGGAAAATTTCCAGCATCAATATTATCTAATAAATCTCTTTGTGCAAAATCAGGATCTTGAGATTTCATAGCTGCTGCTTCAGCATCAGTAAAATTCTTAATGCCTTGTTTTGTAAGGAAGTGGAATTTTACATAAAAACGCTCGTCTGCCTTATTAATAAAAGAAAAAGTATGGCTGCTGAAACCATGCATGTGTCGGTAACCGTGTGGCGTTCCTCTGTCTGACATCAAAATCGTAACTTGGTGCAAACTCTCTGGATTTAAAGACCAGAAATCCCACATCATTGTCGGCGATTTCATATTTGTATAAGGATCCCGTTTTTGCGTATGGATGAAATCTCCAAACTTCTTCGGATCTTTGACAAAGAAAACCGGCGTATTATTTCCGACTAAATCCCAGTTTCCATCTTCTGTATAAAATTTCAAGGCAAAACCTCTCGGATCTCTTTCTGTATCTGCAGAACCTTTTTCTCCTCCAACAGTTGAAAATCGCAAAAGCATTTCGGTTTGCTTTCCAACTTCAGAGAAAATCTTGGCTTTTGTATATTTTGTAATATCATGAGTTACGGTAAAAGTTCCGAATGCTGCCGAACCTTTTGCATGAACCACTCTTTCAGGAATTCTTTCACGATTAAAGTGCGCCATCTTTTCATGAAGAATAAAATCTTGAAGTAAAAGTGGTCCTCTAGAACCAACTGATTGCGAATTTTCATTTTCCGCATATGGCTTTCCAGAAGCTGTTGTAAGTTTGTTGTGATTTTTTTCCATAAGTCTTATTATTTGTTTCTCAAATTTAATCAATTTCTATTTCAATAACTATAATCAAAATTGATTGTTTTGATATTTTAATAACTTTTAATTATATACTAACGGTATGATGTTTGCTTATCTTTGAATATAAATTTAAATTCTATGAAAAAATTATTCCTCTTCGCCTTATTTATTCCAATGCTAAGCTTTGGACAATTGGATGGATTGCTAAAAAAAGCATCTGATAAAGTAAAAGCCAAAACGGCTTCCACGTCAAGTTCAAAATCAGGAAACATTTTGACTTCAAATCTTGATATCGCCTCAGGTTTAAAGGAAGCTTTGCAGAAAGGAGTTTCTGACCAAGTAACAAAACTTACGGCTGTAGACGGATTTTATCAAAACCAAGCTGTAAAAATTTTGTTCCCTGAAGAATTGCAAAAAGTAGATAGAACTTTAAGAAGCATCGGAATGTCAAGCCTTGCCGATGAAGGAATCAAAGTCTTAAACCGCGCTGCAGAAGATGCCGTAAAAGAAGCAACTCCAATTTTCGTGAATGCAATTACGAGCATGAAAATCGCCGATGCAAAAAATATTCTTTTAGGCGCTGACAATTCTGCTACGACTTATCTCCAAACCTCAACATCAACTTCTTTATATTCAAAATTCAGTCCGGTGATTCAGCAATCGCTTGAAAAAGTTGGTGCTGACAAGATTTGGGCAAATATTATTGCCAAATACAATAAAGTTCCATTGGTTACAAAAGTCAATCCTGATTTGAACGATTATGTAACAAACAAAGCAATGGAAGGTGTTTTCACGATGATTTCTGTAGAAGAAAAAGATATTCGTACAAATATTTCGGCAAGAACGTCACCGCTATTGAAAAAAGTCTTTGCTTTGCAGGATTAATAATTAACAGATTAAATTTACACCATGAAAAAAGTTATTGTTTTAGCCTCAGTGCTTTCGTTTTTTAGCTGTGCCGAATTACAGCAGGTTGCAAGCCAATATCCGCAAATCGGAACAGCGTTGGGAAATCCAGATATTGCAGCTGGTTTAAAGGAAGCCTTAAACAACGGAATCACCAAAGAAGTAACGAAATTAACAGCAACCGACGGATTTTTTAAAAATCAATTAGTAAAAATTTTACTTCCGACTGAATTGCAAAAAGTAGACAAAACCTTGAGAAACATCGGACTTTCTAGTTTGGCTGATGAAGGTTTGAAAGTATTAAATCGCGCTGCAGAAGATGCGGTAAAAGAGGCAACTCCAATCTTTGTTTCTGCCGTAAAAAACATGACTTTCACTGATGCTAAGAATATTCTTTTAGGAACAGATAATGCTGCAACAACTTATTTGCAAAATACAACTAAAAGTGCTTTGTATGCAAAATTCAGTCCTGTGGTTCAAAATTCTTTGGGTAAAGTTGGCGCTGATAAAGTTTGGACGAATATCATTACAAAATACAACGCAGTTCCGTTAACGACAGATGTAAATCCTGATTTGACAGATTATGTAACTGATAAAGCAATGGAAGGCGTTTTCAAAATGATTGCCGTGGAAGAAAAAGATATCAGAACAAATTTGGCTGCAAGAACGTCAGATTTGCTTAAGAAAGTGTTTGCAATGCAGGACAATAAATAATTGTAAAAAATTAATAATCAGTAACATATAAATAACATTGCCTTAACACAAACAATCTGAAAATAATCGGACATTTGCAATGAGATTAATGGTTTTCTCATTTGGTTAGGGTTAGTTAGAAAAAAAATGCCAGCACTTTTATAAGTACTGGCTTTTTTATTTATAGCTATTTATGATAAAATTAATCGAAACTTTTGATTCTTTCATGAAGCTTTTTAAAATATTCGAAAGCTTTTAAAATACGGCTTCCATACCAAGAAAACATTTCTCCATCGACAAAAATAGTTTTGGCGTGATGCGTAAATCTTCCTATTTCAAAAGCATGTTCATCTTTGAAAGGATAAGGTTCTGAGGAAAGAAAAACAATTTCTGGATTACCTTGAATCCTGATTTTTTGGATGATTATTTCCGGATAACGCCCAGGGAATTTTTCGGGATTGTCATAGATGTTTTGAAAGTTATTCAGCTTGAGCATTTCGTTTATGAAATTATCAGAACCTGCGACCATAAAAGGGTCTCTCCAAATAAAATAAGCAACTTTTCGCGTTGACAAACTTTCTCTGTAAAGGCTAAATTCTTTGTATGCGTTTTCTATTTTATCATTCCATTTTTGGGCTTCGGTTCTGCAATTGAAAAGTTTACCAAAGTCAGCAATCATTTGAGAATTATCTTCGATTGTAATTACATTTGTGACCCAAACCGGAGCAATTTTTCGTAATTCTTCTACCATTTCCAACGTATTTTCTTCTTTGTTGGCGATAATAATATCCGGCTGGAGTAATTTTATTTTTTCGTAATGTACTTTTTTAGTTCCACCGATGACTTTTTTGGTCTGCTTCAAATGATAAGGATGAACACAGAATTTTGTGATTCCTATGATTCTTTCTTCAAGACCTAAATCATAAAGCAATTCGGTTTGGGAAGGAACTAAGGAAATGATTCTTTTTGGAGAATTTTCAAAAGTTAAAGTATTTCCTATTTGGTCTTGAAAGGTTTTCATATATTTATTTCACGGAGATTCACAAAGGTTTTCGCAAAGATTCACAAAATTTGCTTTAAAAAAGAACACAGATTTCACGGATTTCTACAGATTTACAACCGAAAAAATCTGTGCTAATCTGTGAAATCTGTGTTTTATTAATTCAAAATATCAGCCATTTCTTTTTGGATTTTCAGCGCTTCTTCTCTTGCTTTTTCTGCAAAATCTTTTTCTGATGAAGCGTAGATAATTCCTCGAGAAGAATTGATTAACAATCCTACATTTTCTGACATTCCATATTTGCAGACTTCTGACAAACTTCCGCCTTGTACTCCAACTCCTGGAACTAATAGAAAACTTGTTGGAATTAGTTGCCTGATTTCAGTGAAATATTCTGCTTTTGTAGCTCCGACAACGTACATTAGGTTTTCAGAATTTTTCCAAGTTTTTGAAGTTTCAATTACTTGCTTGTATAATTCTTTTCCGTCGATCGATTTAGTTTGGAAATCGAATGCGCCTTCGTTTGAAGTCAAAGCTAGAAGTATTGTGAATTTGTTTTTTACTGCTAAAAATGGTTCCACAGAATCTTTTCCCATGTAAGGAGCGACTGTTACTGAATCGAAAGCTAAATCTTCCAAGAAAGCTTTTGCGTACATTGATGAAGTATTTCCGATATCGCCACGTTTTGCATCTGCGATTGTAAAGATTTCTGGATGTCTTTGATTTAGGTAATTGATTGTTTTTTCTAAGGAAATCCAGCCTTTTATTCCGTAAGCTTCGTAGAAAGCCGTGTTTGGTTTGTAAGCAACTGCTAAGTCATGTGTGGCGTCGATTATGGCTTTATTGAATTCAAAAATTGGGTCTTCAGTTGCAAGCAAATGTGGTGGGATTTTGTTCAGATCCACATCTAATCCGATGCAAAGGAAGGAATTTTTGTTTTTAATTTCTTGTGTTAGTTGTTGTGAGGTCATTTTTGGTAAAAGGTTTAAGGTTTTGGGTTTAAGGATTTCTGCTTAAACATTTTGGTTTTGCAAAGTTCGGAAAAAAATAAACTATTAAGAAATTAAGAGGCATTAAGGTTTATTTTTTAAGTCTCTATTTTCACACAATCGTTCAGGTGTTTCCAAAAATGCGGAAAGTTTCTCAGATAGCCCCGATGGTGCGATTGTTTGAGCTCTTGCTTTTGCGCTAGAAAAAGCAAAGCGAGTCGCATCAGCGGGAAATACAATTCCTGAAAATGAGACGACGATTCGCTTCAAAAAAAAATGCCAAACTGAATTAGTCTGGCATCTTTTCTCTTTATTGTTTACGCTATTTTCTGATTAGAAAACTTCGCTTGCTTCTTTCAATTTCTCCATATTATTGACAAGTTGTAGCTCGTCGATTAATTTCTGGATTTTTCCGTTCATCACGCCATCCATATCGAAAATATCCATCCCGACTCTGTGATCTGTAACGCGACCTTGAGAATAATTATAAGTACGGATTTTTGCAGAACGGTCGCCAGAACTTACTTGAGATGTACGTTTTGTAGCATCTTCCGCTTGTTTTTTGGCCAATTCTTGTTCGTATAAACGAGAACGCAAAACGCCGAACGCTTTATCTTTATTTTTGTGCTGTGATTTCTGATCTTGACATTGCGCTACTAAACCTGTTGGAATGTGCGTCAAACGAACAGCAGATTTTGTGGTATTAACCGACTGACCTCCAGGACCTGATGAACAGAAAAAATCAACACGAACATCATTCATATCAATCTGAACGTCAAATTCTTCGGCTTCTGGCAAAACCATAACCGTCGCCGCAGACGTGTGAACACGACCTTGGGTTTCAGTTTGAGGAACACGTTGTACACGGTGAACTCCGGCTTCGAATTTCAAGGTTCCGTAAACGTCTTCCCCTGTAACTTCAAAGATTACCTCTTTAAAACCGCCTGAAGTTCCTTCGTTCATGTCTACGACTGAAGTTTTCCAGCCTCTGCTTTCGCAGTATTTTGTATACATTCTGAATAGATCACCTGCAAAAATACTGGCTTCGTCGCCACCAGTTCCGGCACGAACTTCGACCATCACGTTTTTAGCATCTTCGGCATCTTTTGGGATCAGCATGAATTTGATTTCTTCTTCCAATTCTGGCAGTCTTTGCTTGGCTTCATCCAATTGCATTTTTGCCATATCGGTCATTTCTGGGTCGCTTCCGTCAGCAATAATTTCGTTTGCTTCTTCGATGTTTCCCATTATTGTCACATATTCGTCACGCTTTTCAGCCAACGCTTTCAAGTCTTTATATTCTTTGTTCAACTGAACATAACGCTTCTGGTCAGAAATGACATCTGGCTGGATGATCAAGTCTGAAATCTCGTCGAAACGCTGTTTTACTATCTGCAATCTATCTAACATCTTTTTCTATCGTTGTTTGGAGTGCAAATTTACGAAAAGATTTTGAATTTTAGATAGGTGTTTTTCGATTTCAAAATGTAGGTTTTCAATTGAATATTATTTTAAATTTGTAGTTTTATATTCTAAACTTACAGTCATGAAAAAACAACTTACTTATCTCATTCCATGCATTTTACTTTCTGCTATTTCTTGCAAGGAAGCTCCTGATGCGAAACTTCCTCCTTTAGAAAATACTTCTAAGAAATATGACGCCATTGAAAATGCAAATTGGCTGATTGGCCGTTGGGAAAATAATTCGAAGGAAGGAAATTTATCAGAATTTTGGACGAAAACAAATGATTCTACTTTTCATGGAGAAAGTTATTTTGTAATAGAAAAAGACACCGTTTTTGGAGAAAAAGTAGAATTGATGCAACGCGGAAAAGACTTTATTTTTGAAGCTCGAGTTGCGAAACAAAATGATGAAAAACCAGTTCCTTTTAAATTGACAAGTTCTTCTGAAACAGAAATGGTTTGGGAAAATCCAGCGCATGATTTTCCAAATAAAATTGTCTATCAAAAGGTTGGAAAAGACAGTTTAGTTGCTACAATTTTTGGAAATAAGGATGGAAAACCGAAAAGTGAAGTTTTTAATATGAAGAAAGTTAAATAATAAAAAAAGCGACAACTCTAAAATTGTCGCTTTTTTTAAATTATAGAGAATTTATATAGTCTAGTAAATTACTTCTCTCTTGTGCCGTAAGCTGTTTGTATTTTTCTTTGATAGCTTGGGCTTCTCCTCCATGCCATAAAATTGCTTCCTCCACATTTCTTGCTCTTCCATCGTGCAAAAGTCTCGTGTGTTTATTTACGGTACTTATTAGGCCAATTCCCCACAAAGGCTGTGTTCTCCATTCTGAACCTGTGGCTTCAAAATCAGGCGCATTATCTGCTAAACCCGGTCCCATGTCGTGAAGCAATAAATCTGTAAAAGGGCGAATGGTTTGGTTTCGAAGCGTTGCGACAGCATGATCATTTCCGGTTTGGATTTTTGAAATGTGACAGCTTATGCATTTTATATTTTCAAAAATTTTCTTGCCTTCTAAAACATTTTGGTCTTTGTAATTTCTTCTTACCGGAACACCCAAAGTTGCAGAATACAAAGCAACTCTATTCAAACTTATATCAGTAATTTCTGGAGTTCCACCATTTGGAATTGAATTGCAATCCACTCCCGGAGGACAATTTTCATCTGGAAAAAGAAAAGAGGTAATTCCTAAATCTCCTGAAAAAGCGGCTGCGACTTGCTGGCGAACATTTGGCTGATTTGCTTTCCATCCGAATCTTCCCATTTTTGTGCTGTTTGTGGCAACATCATAAACGTAGTTTGGTTTTCCAGAAATTCCGTCTCCGTTAGCGTCATTTTCATCTGCAAAACCTAAAATTGTTGTTTCAGAAATAGCTTCCAGCAAACCCAAACCAACCATTTGATTGGCAACTCTTGGTGATATTTTAAGGCCTGGCGCTAGAGTTCCGTAAGCAAGATCATGAATTGTATAAATCGGTTTTTGCAATTGAACCTGAGTTCCGTCAGCTAATGTCTCGGTGATTGATTCATAAGTAATCGAATACCATCCTTTTTTGGTTTGGCCAAGAATAGCATTGTCTTGAAGCTGATTTCCATAAGTCGGATCAGGATGAAAAGAGCCGTGCGCATCAGTTCCGTCAATCGAAAAGCGCAACAGCAAACCTGTCCCGAATTCTCTGTCGAACAATGGTGGCCTTCCTCTTCCGTCTTTAAAATGGCAAGAAGCGCAAGAAGTAGCATTGTAAAAAGGGCCTAATCCGTCGCGTGCCGTTGTAGATGAAGGTGCAGAAACCCAGCTTTGGCGAAAAAAAGAATTTCCGATGCCAAAATCTGACTGTTCGTCTAGCGTTAAATTTGGAGCAAAAAAACCAAAAGCTTCTTGTGTAGCATTGAAAATAGTTGTTGTTCCTCCTAATAAATGCTCGCCTTCTTCAGGAACTAATGCAATGTAATCTTCATCATCTGATTTACTGCAACTGGCAAGTTGAAAACAGATGAAAAGAAGTAACCCTTTTAATAAATCTTTCATTATTTAAAACAAAAATAAATGTCCTTAAAAATAAGGACATTTATATTATAAATTGTATTGTATTTAATTTATTCTACAATACTTACACTAACACCAATTTTTGATGCTCCAGCAATAAGATTTGCCCCTAAATTTTTCAATTCTAAAACGGCAACTCTAACTTTTGCACCTTCAGCAGATTCAAGTCCGCCAGAAATAGCATGGTCAAATGGAGTTAAAATTGCAGCTGTTTTTGTTTGTGAAGCTACAACTGCCGCATTTGTATCTGTGTAAGAATCAAGATTTGCGGCTTTTACTAAATCTTCTAAAGAAGGTCCGTCAATTGTACCATATTTACCTTGATAAACGTTGATAATTCCTTGAAGATTTGTAGCAATATCTCTGTGTGTATTATCACTAAAACAAGAGTGTTCGTCTTCTTGATCTGCATTTCCTAAAGCTACGTTCATTCTTTCTTCAGCCAATTCTGCTTGTGCCAAAGTAGCAATTCCTAAGTAGATATTTCTGATTGCTTCATCCGTTGGCAAAGCTAAAAATGTACTTCTGTAAGGTCCGCCAACTTTCCATTGGTTAACAAGGTAAGCCAAATTATCAACTAATAAATCAGCACATACATTTAAATAATCTCTTCTTCTAGATTGATTTGCTGCTGTTCCGTTATTCACAAAATCAGTATAAGGACGCAAGCCAGCCAAATGCGCAGAAGGTGCTGTTAAATCTTGTCCCCACAATAAAAATTCAATGGCATGATATCCAACGCTGATGTTTTTCTCACCACCTTCTTCATTTAATCCTTCTAATAAATCTTTAGTAATTGCTGGAAATTCTATAGCGTTATTAATAATTCCTCCGTTTGGAAGTCCTCCTTCAACATAATCAATATAATTTTCATCTAAAGGCCAAGCATTTAGCAAACCTTCTGGACCATTTGCATCGTCAATCGGGCCATTTGCAAAACGAAAAGCTTCCGTTGTTCCATAACTTTCTCTTGATAATTTCCATTTATCCTTAGCTTCAGTAAAATTAGTTAAAGTTGGCGTGGCAGTAAATTGGTTGATTGCCGTTTTTAAGACAACTGCATCATCGTAAGCTTTTTGATAATTTGCAGCAACAATATTTGCATAATTTTCAACTACAGCTTTTTTTGCATTCAGGCTTTCATCATTGCTATTGCTATTATCATCACTACTACATGATGCCACTAAAGCTCCTACTCCAATCAAGGAAAGAAACGTTACCTTAAAATAATTCTTTATCATTATGTCTTTATTTAGATTAATTAAATTTAAGCAAATTTATATATTCTAACACAACCTGCAAATTTTATCATGACTATTTTGAGAAAATAAAATTTTAGAATGTTAAAAATATAATTTAGAATTAATAAAAATAATTCAGATTTCCTTTCGTACTTTTGGACAAATTTTAATATAATGAAGAAAGTACTTTTTTTATTTAGCTTTATAGCCTTAGTTATAGCCTGTTCATCGAGTGAAGATTCAAATGATCCTCAAACAACAAGTTATGATAGAACAGCGCTTTTGACAAACTGGGCAGATAATATTATTGTTCCGAGTTTTGAGGATTATCAAGCTAAAGTAAACACTTTGTCTTCAAATGTTACCATTTTTACAACTACTCCAACAGAAGCAAATTTGGCAACTTTAAGAACTTCTTGGTTGGAAGCTTACAAAGCATTTCAATATGTTTCAATGTATGCTATTGGCAAAGCTGAAGAAATAACTTTTAAGGAAAGTGCCAATACTTATCCAGCAAATGCTACTCAAATCAACGTCAACATTACAACCGGAACTTACAATTTAAGCCAAAATCTTCAGTTTGACAGACAAGGTTTTCCAGGACTTGATTATTTGATCAACGGTTTGGCAACTACAGATTCAGGAATTACCTCTTTTTACACAACTGAAGCGCTTGCTTCAAACAGAAAAACCTATTTAATTGCAGTAACGGCGAGGTTAAAATCTCAAGCTGATGCGATCGTAAACGACTGGAACACTTCTTTTCGCAATACTTTTGTTTCAAATAACGGAAATTCTGTAAGCAGTTCTGTAAATAAAATGACCAATAATTTTGTCAAAAATCTTGAAAAAGATATCCGTACTGGAAAATTAGGAATTCCTGCCGGCTTGTTTTCTAATGGAACTAAATATCCTGAAAAAGTAGAAGCCTATTATAAAAATGATGTTTCAAAAGAACTTTTGACCGTTGCACTAAAAGCCGAACAAGATTTTTTCAACGGCAATCATTTTGGCAATTCTACAACTGGAGAAAGCTTAAAAAGTTACCTTGATTATTTGAATGCTGTCAGAAGCGGCCAAAAATTAAGCGACATCATTAATAATCAATTTACGGCGACTTACACTTCAATAAATCTATTAAATAATAGCTTTTCACAGCAGATAACAACCGATAATGCAAAAGTTATCGAAACATATAATGTACTGCAGCAAAATGTAGTTTATACCAAACTCGACATGATGCAAGCTTTAAATATCAGCATCGATTATGTTGATGGCGATGGCGATTAAAGATGAAACCCATCTTAAAAAACTATTTAAATTCTTATTCTAAATCAAGCACTTTGGCTTTTTTTAGGCTCGCTTTTGGAAGCATGATGGTGTTAAGCTTAATCCGTTTTGCTTCTTATGGCTGGATTGAAAAGTTTTACATAAATCCCCAATTTCACTTTACCTATTATGGTTTTGGATGGGTAAAACCTTTCGGAATTTATACTTATTTGCTATTTTTTTTATGCGGATTATCGGCACTTGGAATAGCTTTAGGATATAAATACAAAACTTCGGCAGTGCTATTTTTCTTGAGTTTTACCTACATAGAATTCATGGATAAGACGACTTATTTGAATCATTATTACTTTATTTCAATAGTAAGTTTCATCTTAATTTTTCTTCCTGCTAATGCTTCTTTTTCAATTGACGCTTATAAAAATAAGGAAAAAGCATTCCAGAAAATTCCCAGTTGGACAATTGATATTTTAAAATTATTGCTCGGAATTGTTTATTTCTATGCAGGCCTAGCCAAATTAAATTCAGATTGGCTTTTTGAAGCGATGCCTTTGAAAATATGGCTTCCAAATAATTCTGATTTGCCGATAATCGGACCTTTTTTAAATCAAAATTGGGTGCATTATACTTTTAGCTGGACCGGAATGATTTATGATCTTTCGATTCCATTTTTACTTTTATACAAACGAACTCGAATTTTCGCTTTTGTTTTGGTCGTAGTTTTTCACATCTTGACCAAAATTCTTTTCCCGATTGGTGTTTTTCCTTACGTAATGATCATTTCGTCTTTGATCTTTTTTGATAGTAATTTCCATAAAAAATGCCTTGTTTTTATAGCTGATAAATTGAATGTAAGCAAAGCAATATTTGAAAACGGAAAAATAAAATTTCAAGATTTCGGAAAATTATCTAGCCTGAAAATGGCTTTTGTACTCAGCTTTTTAGCAATACAAATACTTTTCCCTTTTCGCTATTTGGGATACAATGATGAATTATTTTGGACAGAAGAAGGCTTCCGATTTTCATGGCGCGTCATGCTGATGGAAAAAGCTGGTTATACGCAATTTATAGTCGTAGATTCTAAGACAAAGAAACAAACGCATGTCAACAATAGCCGTTTTTTAACTCCTTTTCAAGAAAAACAAATGGCTTTTCAACCTGACTTTATCTTAGAATATGCTCATTTTCTGCACGATCAATACCAACGTTTTGGCATGAATGATCCAGAAGTTTATGTTGAAAGTTATGTCGCACTCAATGGAAGATTAAGCAAGCGCTATATCGACCCAAAAATAAATCTCGCAAAAGAAAATGAATCATTCCGACAAAAAACTTGGATATTACCATTTAACGATGAAATTAAAGGATTTTAGCACTATTTTATTTTTACTTATTTGTGCCAACAGCTGGTCGCAATCTCAGATTTCTGGAAATATTACTTCAGGAAGTGGACAAAATATTGGCTCAGTTTCTATCTATAATAAAACAGATGGCACACAATCTTTTTCTGATAAGGAAGGTTTTTTTGAATTGAAAGTTTCTAATTCCGAAGAAAAAGAACTTGTATTTTATAAAGAAAATTTCCTGATTTTAGAAAGAAAATTAGCAACTTCAACCAAAAATGTAATTGTTTTAGAAGAAATAAATAATTTATCAGAAGTTGTAATTAATGCACAACGCGAGAAATTATTTGCTTTAAATAAGATGAAAGATGTCGACGAAACCGCCATTTATGCAGGAAAAAAGACGGAAGTTATTTCTTTGGATAAAATTACGGCAAACAAAGCAACCAATAATGCAAGGCAGATTTTTGGGCAAATTGTCGGTCTTACAATAAACGAAGGAAGCGATGGCGGACTGCAATTAAGCATCGGCGGACGCGGTTTGAATCCGAATCGTACTTCAAATTTCAATACGAGACAAAACGGTTATGACATCAGCGCCGATGTTTTGGGTTATCCAGAAAGTTACTATGCAACACCAACCGAAGCTTTGGAGGAAATCCAGATTATTCGTGGCGCTGCTTCTTTGCAATATGGAACGCAGTTTGGCGGTTTGGTGAATTTCAAGATGAAATCTCCGAGTAAAAAACCGATCGAATTGGTGGCAAGAACTACGCTTGGATCTTATAATTTATTTACGAATTTCACGAGCTTGAGTGGCACAAAAGGCAAATTCAGCTATTATACTTTTTACAATTATAAAAAAGGAGATGGCTTTCGCCCAAATTCTGAATTTGAAAGCAAGAACTATTTTGCCAATTTGAATTATCAGTTCAATGAAAAAACTTCCTTGCATTTTGACTACACTTATTTCCATTATGTAGCGCAACAGCCTGGCGGTTTGACTGATTCGATGTTTGAGGAAAATCCAAAACAAAGCAATAGAAGTCGCAACTGGTTTGCGGTAGATTGGAATTTATTTGCTTTGAGATTAAAACATAAATTTGACACTACTTCTGATTTTTCGTTGCAGTTATTTGGCTTAGACGCCAGCAGAAAAACTGTCGGATATCGTTCAAACCGAGTTTCTTCTATAGATTCACCAAATACTGTGAGAGATTTAATTGTAGGTGATTTCGTAAATTGGGGTGCCGAAGCAAGATACTTGAAAAAATACCAGATCAAAAATCAGACGAGCGTATTTTTAATCGGAGCAAAATATTACCAGTCAAAAAACAGCGCTATTCAAGGTCCGGGAAGTTCAGGAAGTGATGCTAATTTTGCTATTGCAAAGACAGAATTTCCATTGTATGAAAACCAATCTGACTATTCTTTTCCGAATTTGAATGTATCCGTTTTTGGAGAAAATATTTTCAAGATTACCTCAAAATTTTCAATTACGCCAGGTTTCCGTTTTGAGAAAATCAGGACTCAGGCAGAAGGTTCATACCAAAAAATAAATCTTGATTTGGCCGGAAATGTTATTCTGAATGAAACGATTCGCGATAACGAAATTAAAGATCGTAGTTTCTTGCTTTTAGGTCTCGGATTAAGTTACAAACCGCAAAGCAAAATTGAATTTTATGGCAATATTTCCCAAAATTATCGTTCTGTGACTTTCAATGATATTCGAACAGTAAATCCAAGTTTTGAAATCAATGAAAATATTACCGATGAAAAAGGGTACACTTCTGACATTGGAATTCGTGGACAAATCGGTACTAAGGTTTCTTTTGACGCTAGTATTTATGGTTTGCTTTATGATCATAAAATTGGAGAATATGATACTACAAATAGCAAAAACAACCTTATTCGTTATAGAGATAATCTTGGAACTGCAATAACTTATGGATTCGAAACGCTCATAGATTGGAGTTTAAACCGCACTTTTTTCAAAGGAAATTCAGATTTTACATGGAACCTTTTTTCAAATATTGCTATAACTGAATCTGAATATTTGAAGTCGGATATTCCTTCTGAAATTCAAAATATTGAAGGCAATGAAGTAGAATTTGTGCCTCGCTTTAACATCAAAACGGGAACAGGAATTGGATATAAAAATTTCATGTCAAGCCTTCAATTTACCTATTTATCGTCACAATATACAAGCGCAAATGTTTCAAACAGAGGAAATGATGACATCAATGATGGCGTTTCCGGACAAATTCCTTCCTATTATGTCGCCGATTTTTCAGCGTCTTATAAATGGAAAAACTGGAAACTGGAAGCAGGAATAAATAATTTCACAGATAACAACTACTTTACGAGAAGAGCAACCGGATATCCTGGCCCTGGAATTATTCCTTCCGACACTCGAACTTTTTATTCTACGTTGCAATTTACTTTTTAAAAAAGAGGAAAGTTCATTAAATTTACGCCAAACAAAAAACAAACAATTATGGCACAAGTAAACCCTTATCTTACCTTTAACGGTAGTTGCGAAGAAGCTTTTAACTTTTACAAATCGGTGTTTGGTGGTGAATTTCCATACATCGGGAGATTTAAAGATATGCCTTCAGAAACACCACTTCCTGAAAATGTCGGAAATTTGATTATGCATGTTTCTCTTCCAATCAGTTCAGAAACTATTTTGATGGGGAGCGATTCAAACGAAGCTTTTGGGCAAACAGCTCAAGCTGGAACGAATGTTTCAATTTCAATAAACACAGATAGTGAAGACGAAGCGGCAAAACTTTTTAACGGACTTTCTGCTGGCGGAAAAGTAACAATGCCTTTAGAAAAAACTTTTTGGGGCGCTTTCTTCGGAATGTTTACTGATAAATTTGGAATTCATTGGATGGTGAATTACGATTATGAGCAACAATAAAACACAAAGAAAAAGCCTCGTTTAAAATTTTAAACGAGGCTTTTTTATTAATTTTTGCTTGGTATATTTTCTAAAATCTCCAATACAAATTTCCAATATTTTTGAGCGGAAGAAATGCTTGCTCTTTCATCAGGACTGTGAGCACCTTTAATAGTCGGACCAAAAGAAATCATATCCATTTCAGGATAATTTGTTCCTAAGATTCCACACTCTAAACCTGCGTGACAAGCCACAACTGCTGGTTTTGTTCCGTTTTGTTTTTCATATAAGCCAGTCAAAACATCCAATATTTCAGATTTTGCATTTGGCGTCCAACCTGGATATGATCCTGAGAATTCAACTTCGCAACCCATTAATTCAAAAGCAGAACGAAGTGCGTTTGCCAAATCCAATTTTGAAGTTTCAACAGAAGAACGTGTCAAACATTGAACTGATAATTTTCCGTCGCCTAAAACAACTTTTGCAATATTATTTGAAGTTTCCACCAATTCATCAAAATCTGCACTCATTCTGTAAACTCCGTTGTGAGCAGTGTACATCGCTCTCACGAAATAAAACTGAGCAATTGTTGGCATTACTTTCGCTGGAGTTTCGTCTAATTTTTCGAAAACAATTTCCAGATTTGGTTCCGTAGTTTTGAATTCAGCCTTGATTTCGTTTACAATTTCTTGCATGTCAAAAACAAAAGCTTCATCATAAATTGATGCGATAATTACTTTTGCAACGCTCTCACGCGGAATCGCATTACGCAAGCTTCCGCCTTTGATTTCAGAAATCTGCAGACCGAAATTATCAAATCCGTCGAATAAAAGACGGTTCATAATCTTGTTTGCATTTCCTAAACCTTTGTGAATATCCATTCCTGAATGGCCACCTTTTAAACCTTTTACAGTAATTTTATATCCTGTAGAACCTTCAGGAGTTTGCTCTTCGTCATATTCAGCAGTTGCTGTTACGTCGATTCCGCCAGCGCAACCGATATCAATTTCATCGTCTTCTTCAGTATCTAAATTCAAAAGAATTTCACCGTCAAGCAATCCTCCTTTTAAACCCATTGCTCCTGTCATTCCAGTTTCTTCGTCAATTGTAAACAAAGCTTCGATGGCGGGATGAGGAATTGTTTTTGACTCTAAAATTGCCATAATTGTTGCAACTCCAAGTCCGTTGTCAGCGCCAAGCGTTGTTCCTTTTGCACGAACCCAGTCACCGTCAACATACATTTCAATTCCTTGTGTGTCGAAATCAAAATCGGTATCGTTATTTTTTTGGTGAACCATATCCAAATGCGATTGCATCACGATGGTTTTGCGGTTTTCCATTCCAGCAGTTGCCGGTTTTTTGATGATTACGTTTCCAACTTCGTCTTCGATGGTTTCAAAGCCTAATTTTTTTCCGAAATCTTTCATGAATGCGATTACTTTTTCTTCCTTTTTTGAAGGACGAGGCACGGCATTTAAATCTGCGAATTTGTTCCAAAGTTCTTTTGGCTCAAGGTTTCTTATTTCTTGACTCATTTATTTGTGTTTCAATTTTACTATTGCAAAGTTACAAAGTTATATTCTGAAATGCCCAAAGAAGCGTCTTTTAAAGAATATGTTTTTCGAATAGTTTTTTGGCTTTTTTAACCGAGACTTCCTTTTTCCAAATATCTTTTGGCTCAATGCAAAGAACTGGAGCTTTTTTGCACATTCCTTGGCAATCCATTTTTGACAGACAAACTTTATCTTCTAATCCAAATTCAATAATCTGTTTTTTCAGATACTCTTTTGGTTCTTTGTTATACTTACTGCACTTTTTTCCGTTACAGAAAAAAATTATGGTCTTTTCATCTTTCTTTTTCATAAATAATTTTCAAGTAAGCTTTTGAATTCAAATGTTGAAATTCCATACAATTTTACGACTAAATATGCTATGATTAAGCCATCTGACTATTAATTTTTATGTAAAATTTAGCCAAGAAAAAAACTTTAAATTGTTTCTGTTTATATTTACAAAACCAAAAATTTCGTCAATGAAAAAGTCAAAAGTTATCTTGAGTGTTTTTTTAGTCATTCAGATAATTACAATAAAAATCCTTTCCTCCTTTCCTGAATTCATTGAAGAATATTACAGCAACGGGTTGTATTTATGGATTTCAAAAGTCTCTAGAATTATATTTGGAAGCTTTAATTTTTCAATCGGCGACATGATTTATTTGATTTTAATCGTAATTCTAATTTATTATATTTTCAAAAACAGGAAAACTATTTTTTCTTGGAAATCATGGAAAATAGGTTGGAAATCAAAAACATTGACTGTTTTAAGCTTTGTTTCTGTGTTTTATTTTTTCTTTAATTTTCTATGGGGATTGAACTATCACAGAATTCCATTGTATGAAAAAATGAATTTGGATAAGGAATATACTAAAGAAGAATTGGTTATTTTCACGAAGAAAATAATTGTAAAAGTCAACGAAATTCATAGCCAAATTGCAAAAAATGACAGTCTGAAAATTATAAATCCGTATGATATTGAAACGATTTATGGCAAAACTAAAAACGGTTATGACAAATTAGGAAATCAATATACTTCATTCAAATATGAAAATCCTAGCATAAAAAAATCTTTGGTAAGTTTGCCTTTGACTTATATGGGATTTGGCGGTTATCTGAATCCGTTTACTAATGAAGCGCAAGTAAATTATAAGATTCCGAAATACAATTTTCCGACTACGGTCTGCCACGAAATGGCACATCAAATTGGTTATGCATCTGAAAGTGAAGCAAATTTCATTGGTTATTTGGCTTCAATAAGCAATGATGATATTTATTTTAAATATTCTGGATATTCGTATGCCCTAAAATATTGCTTGGGAAATATAGAGAAATTTGAAGAAGGCAAAAGCAAAGAATTGTGGCCGTTAATTCATCCTGGGATTTTAAAAAACTTTCAGGAATCAAAAGATTTTTGGGACGGTTACCAAACTCCGATTGACACTTTTTTCCATTATTTTTATGATCACTTTTTAAAGGCGAATCAGCAAAAAGATGGTTTGGAAGGTTATAGTAAATTTGTAGGATTGATGATGGGATATTATAAAAGCAATAAACTTTAATATATAAAGAGAATTTAAAGATTGCCCTATTTATCTGCACAGAAACTCAACTGCCATTAATTCAACCAATTAAACTTTCATTTTTTGACACCAACTATTTGTTTTTAACAAAAAAATACTATCTTCGAAATAAAAATAGTTAGTATCAAAGAAAATGTGAAACCTTAAATAATAGGAAAAATGAGACATCAGCTAAAAAGATTCTTAACTTCACTTTTGCCTAAGTCAACAGTAAATGAGTACAGAAAAAAACGGCAAAATAAATTATTTTCTGAATGGGAAAAAAATGGATGTCCAAATCCTCCTCCACACCTTGTCAAACAAAAAGCGATAAGAGAATACAAGGATAAATATAATTACAATGTTTTGGTGGAAACTGGTACCTATTTGGGAGATATGGTTGAAGCACAAAAGTCAAATTTTGATAGATTATTTTCGATTGAATTGGGAGCTGACTTGTTTAAAAATGCTAAAAAAAGATTTAAAGACGATAAAAACGTAATCTTAGAATTAGGTGACAGCGGAAAAGTGCTTCGAAAAGTTTTACAGCAAATTGACGAACCTGCGATTTTTTGGCTCGACGGGCATTATTCTGCTGGGATAACTGCAAAAGGTGACAAAGAATGCCCAATATTTGAAGAATTAGATTCTATTTTTGACAGTAAAAACCTAAATCACGTTTTGCTTATCGACGATGCAAGATGTTTTGTTGGCGAAGGTGATTATCCCACAATCGAAAAGCTAACCGAGTATGTAAAAAGCAAAGATGCAAGGTATAATGTGGAAGTAAAACACGACATTATTCGCTATTCGATACAACTCTGACGGAAACTTTACAAATCTTTGTGGATCACACTTGAATCAAAACTCATCAAAAGTAAAACTCGTAAAACTTTTCTTTTTGTAAGGTCTGATAATCAATCTTCCTTCGCGGTCGAAACGGATATAATTGTAAACCCAGCTCAAGAAAACAACAGCTTTATTTTTAAATCCGATTAAAGAGAAAAGGTGAACAAACATCCAGACGAACCAAGCGAAAACGCCGTGGAAGTGATATTTTGGTAAATCTACGACTGCTTTATTCCTGCCGATGGTGGCCATGGAACCTTTATTGTTATATTCAAAGGGTTTCATCTTTTCTTTTTGCAGAAGCTTCGCAATATTTTCTCCCAGTAATTTTCCTTGCTGAATAGCAGGTTGCGCAACTTGGGGATGCCCTTGCGGATATTCTTCAGTTGTCATTAAAGCAATATCTCCGAGCGCAAAAATATTTTCAAACCCCAAAACTTGGCTGAATTCATTGACTTTTATTCTTTCCACTTTTTCCATTAGTGAGGAAGCTGGCAAACCTTCGACCATTGCGCCTTGCACTCCAGCTGTCCAGATTAAGGTGGCGGTTTCTAAGACCAGATTTGTATTTGTGGAAATTGTTCTTCCGTCATAGCTGGTTACTCTTACATTTTTAAGGACGTTTACTCCTAATTTTTTCAAATACTTTTCTGCTGCTTCGGATGATTTTTCAGACATCGTATTTAAAATTCTATCTCCGCTTTGCACTAAATTTATCTGCATTTTACTGACATCTAAATCAGGATAATCTTTTTGGAGGATTGCATTTTTCATTTCTGCCAAAGCTCCAGCAAGTTCAACTCCGGTTGGGCCTCCTCCTACCAACACAAAGTTTATCAGCGAATTTTTTTCAGCAACATCGTCTGTTATTAAGGCTTGTTCAAAATTTTCTAAAATCAGGCTTCGGATATTCAACGATTGCGGAATGGTTTTCATGGCAATGCTGTTTCTCTCAATTTCTGTATTACCAAAATAATTGGTTTTTGAACCTGTGGCAATTACTAGATAATCAAAAGAAAGTTCTCCAATATCGGCTATGATTTTATTGTTTTTTGTGTCGATTTCATTTACGTGGCAAAGTCTGAAATAAAAATCGTTGTGTTCGTGGATTACTTTTCTGATTGGATATGCGATTGAACCTGCTTCGAGTCCGCCAGTTGCTACTTGGTATAAAAGTGGTTGGAAAGTGTGGTAATTATGCTTGTCTAAAAGTACTACTTGAACTGGTTTGTTTTTTAGTTTTTTGGCTAGGGCAATTCCAGCGAAACCGCCTCCTATTATTATGACTCTTGGAAGATCTGATTTTGGGATGTTCATTTTTTGATTGAAAAAATTTAATGATTTAAAAATTTAGAAATTTGACTTTTTGAACCATTTGAGATTAAGTGAAATTAAGAAATTGCGTTTTTATTGGTTCAGATTCTATTTTTTTGAACTTGGCTTACTGCAAGATACGAAGTTTTTTTGAGCGCAATGTTGGTCGGAAATTTAAAAGAAGCCTAAAATTTTGAAAAATAGCCCTGATGGTGCCATTGTTTGAGCTCTTGTGCCTGCCTTAAAAGCAGGCACAAAGCGAGTGGCTCCAGCAGGAATTTCATTTAAAGGAAACCTGAAGTTTGGCTTCTGAGAAAAAAAGAATTAATTTGTAACAAAATCATTTTTTGAACTACTAATCATTTATGAGCCAAGATTTAGAGCAGTCTTTTGTTAAGCAGCTGAAGGAAAACCAGAATATCATTCACAAGATATGCAGGCTGTATACTTCTGGGCAAGATGCTCATAATGACTTGTTTCAGGAAATTACGATCCAATTGTGGAAGGCTTTTCCGAAGTTTCGAGGCGATTCAAAATTTACTACTTGGGCGTATCGCGTGGCGCTGAATACTGCGATTACATTATATAGAAAGAGCACGCGATCAATTTCTACTACCGAATTTGACAATTCTAAGCATTTTATCAAGCAGGAAGATTACAATTATGAGGAAGAAGAGCAGATAAAACTGATGTATAAAGCTGTTTATCAGTTGAATGACATTGAGAAAGCTTTGGTTTTTATGTATCTGGAAGACAAGGATTATGAAGAGATTTCAGAGACTTTGGGAATCAGCGAGGTGAATGCCCGCGTGAAAATGAACAGGATTAAGGGAAAATTGAAAAAAATATTAAATCCGTAAGGAGGGGAAAAATATGGAAGAGTTAGATTTATTAAAAAAATCTTGGCAGAAAAGCGAGCAATCGTTTGAGCAGGTTTCTGAAAATCAGATATATACAATGATTCACAAGAATTCATCTTCTGTGGTGAAGTGGATTATGATCATTGGGATTATAGAGTTTGTGCTGGTAACGGCCTTGGGGATTTTTATACCTGATGACAATTATGACAGAACTCTTGAAAAAAATCACGTTGGAACGCTGGTGACTGTGATTACTATTATAAGTTATTTTGTCTCGATTGCATTTATTTATTTGTTTTATAAGAATTTCAGGACTATTTCTACAACAGATTCAGTAAGAAAATTGATGAGAAATATATTGAAAACAAGAAAAACGGTGCAATTTTATGTTTGGTATAATTTGGGAATGTTTGTCATAATGTTTATCATTATTATGTTTTCATTCTGCTATTATGACGAAAATTTCAGCAAGATGTTTGACAAAGTACAGCTTAAAGAAAATGCAAGTTTGATTTGGGCTGGAATTATCGGATTGTTTTTTATAATGTTTTCGGTGATGTTTGGCCTCTTTTGGCTTTTCTACAAATTGGTTTATGGATTCTTACTGCGAAAACTTAATAAAAATTACCAAGAATTGAAGAAAATAGATTTATAAAAAAGAGGTTCGATTTGAACCTTTTTTAATATTCCCAGCGTCTTTTCTGATTTAGCTCCTCTTCCGTTTTTAGAACTTCGTCTAATATTTCTGGTGGAAGGACTTTTAAAAATGATGGATGCTGCTCAATTGCATATTCTACTTTTTCTACGATTTCTTCAATTGTATCGTTTTCATAATCAATTTCTAGCGGTTCTTTTATTATGAAAGATTGCAAGATTCCTTTCTTTTTCAAGCGAAGCCCTTTTTTGTCAAAAGATCTTCTAAACCCATCAATCACGATTGGAACAACAATTGGTTTATGCTGTTTTATGATGTGTGCAGTTCCTTTTCTGACTGGTTTGAATGACTTTGTAGTACCTTGTGGAAAGGTAATTACCCAGCCATCTTGCAAAGCTATTTTAATATTTTCTGTATCATTTGGATTTACTTCTCTTTGAACATCCATTCCTTTTGCGCGCCAAGTTCTTTCTACAGTAATGGCACCTGCATAAGATAAAATTCTTGGCAAAAGTCCTTCTTTCATGGTTTCTTTTGCTGCTACATAATAGATATTCAATTTTGGATTCCAGATATAGCCAATGTTTTTGATATTGTCTTCACGCCCTTTCAAACTTGCATTAAAAACATGAAACATGGCTACAACATCAGCAAAGTAAGTCTGGTGATTGGAGATAAAAAGTACATTGTGGTCTGGCAAGCTTCTAATAATTTCTGAACCATCGATTTTTAGTTCGTTAAAACCACGATAGCGTTTATGCGTCAATACGGCAAAAATACGTATTAACCATTTTTTCAAGAAAAGTATATGACCAAAAGGATTTCTTTTAAATAATCCCATAAGAAATTAGCATTTTAAAAACCAAACGGCAAACATACAAAATAGTGGCTACTTAAGCACTTTTTTTATCACTTCTTTAAGCTCACTCATCATCATAGCCGTGGCTCCCCAAACTATATGCTCATCAAATTTAAAGGCTGGAACTTCAATATCTACAGCGTAAGAAGTTGTCATTTTAACATTCACAACATTTGATTCATCAAGAAACATTTTTAAAGGAAGCTCAATCATTCCAGCTACTTCTGCTTCGCTTGGATTGAAATAAATATCAGTAAGACTAATTCCTAAAAACGGATAGACCAAAAATTTGCTTGGCGGAATATAGATTTCTGTAAAGGAACGGATTACTTTTATTTGATTAGGAGAAATTCCTATTTCTTCAAAAGTTTCCCTTAATGCGGTTTCTTCTAGATCTTTATCTTCTGGCTCAACTTTTCCACCCGGAAAAGCAATTTGAGATGAATGAATACCTGGATATTTATTTCTGATTATCAATGCCAAATGAGTAATCGAGTTTTTGGGATAAAAAAGCATCATAACGGCTGCTTTTCTTAAATCATTCAAATCATAGAAATTTTCTTTTAAGGAAGAAATTCTTTCAAGCGGAGCCATTTTTAGCTGTGCTTCTATGGCTGGTAGCGTTTCTTTTTCTATTTTTGGTATATATTTTAAAAACTCTTGGAATTCCATTGCTATGATTTCAAATTGATTTTTATAAAGATATTTCAAAAATAATTCGAAACAAATTTTAATCACAAAAGATGTACAGCAAAGCAGAAGCACATTTCATAAAAAAAGAATTTTGGATAAAATTTGCAGAAGAGTATCCCAGAAAATGGCTTTTGTATGATACCAAAATCAAGGATTTTTCATTTAAGTTTTATGTTGACAACAAAAAAGCACAAGTTCTTATCGACATCGAACCTAAAGACGAAGAGAAAAGAAAAATTTATTTTGAAAAAGTAGAATCACTCAAACAAATTTTACTAGATGATTTTATTCCTGAGGCCGTTTTTGAAAGGAATTTCCACTTGGAAACAGGGAAAATAATCAGCAAAATTTGGGTTGAAAAAACTGGAATTAGTCTGATGAACAAGAATACATGGCCAGAAATTTTTGATTTTTTCTATGAAAATATGGATGCTTTTGAACGTTTTTTTTATGAATATAGAGATTATATTGAAGATCTAGAAATTAATACCTAATAGAGCATAAAACAAGAAACCCGCTAATAATTAGCGGGTTTCTTGTTTTATAATTTATAATATTTAAACATTTACAAATCGACATTAGACATCACCTTACTAATCAAGCTTTTGTCAATATCATAATCTCTTTCAAAGTAATAGTTTTTAATCTAACCATACATAAAATCGTTCCTAAAAGATTATTTCAATTTTGGCCAAAAAAAAATCCCCATCGTCTGATGGGGATTCTAAAGAAAGGCGGCGACATACTCTCCCACAGGATTGCAGTACCATCTGCGCAGGCGGGCTTAACTTCTCTGTTCGGGATGGGAA